>OIWN01000009.1_pt1 | contig 189934 bp, 174 predicted proteins | sample 1587591 | NCBI WGS metagenome assembly OIWN01 (sample SAMEA3888901, study PRJEB22519) | human gut metagenome | biome: human gut; feature: human-associated habitat; material: faeces | place: Denmark | collected 2010 | reverse complement strand
GCGAGCAGGCTGAAGCTTTTGAAGGATTTTTCAGGGTATTCCCTATAGAGCATGACGGATGACCATATTCCATTGAAAAAAGTAAGATATCTTCCCAAGCAAAGTAACACCACTTACTTGGTCCACGAAGTCCGCATACTTTTCTTTACAACAAAACAGACCTCACAGCCATCTCATGCCAATGACGATAATCCCCCATCGGCAAAACATGCTCCGACCACACTTTCCGGTAAATTCCATCGTGCAAAATGATGTACTCACCCAAACAGCCCTCCGCCTCATCGGCAGGAACAGAAACCATCACCACATATTCCACACAATCCGGGACACGAAACAAAGTCAGCTCACTTTTAGAAAACAAACCGCTCAACCTACAGGCGGAACGCTCGAAAGCCACCCAATACGCGCCAATGTCATACAGATGAATGAATTTATCATTATTCTTTTCCCTGGCTAAAATTTCCTTATACTGATTCTGAATCAGCTGCTGGAGCCGGATGCCTGACGGCATGAATGTGGTTCTACACATTATTATACATAAGATTTATATTATCAGATCGTTTACTTCCCCATTAATCAAGGGATAACAATATTTAACGTAGCAAATGAAGTCATCTCTTCTTCGGCTCTTCTATCACTTCTATCAAGTCCGGCGAAAGCGTCGCCATGGCCATGGCTATCACCCCTTGCAGACTGATAACCACACGACGGTCTCTCGCACCTTTCACCTTTACAAACACCCCCTCGTAGCCCTCGAAGTCACCACCCGTAATACGGACTTTCGTACCTTTACGCAGGTTCACCTCATCGGGACTGAAGAAGATAAGATGCTCGTCATACGTTCCAGCCACAGCGATAAACTGCCTCATCTGATCATCGGGCACAATGATTTTCTGCCCGTTGCGGATATCAATCATATATTGAAAATACGGAAGTTTGAACTTCACCTTCTGAAGTTCGGACTGGACGGAATGAACAAATATCAGATCACTGATAACGGGAACCAGCTCACGCCTCTTGCGCCCGTTCCTTATACGAACTTCGTAACGCATGGGAATGAAATTGTTGATTCCTTCTTTATCCAACAAAGCCTTGATCTGCATCCCCCGGCGATAAGTGGCACGCATGGCAAACCATTGCATTTTTTCACTTGAAAGCATAGTTATGGAGCTTTGAAGTACAGATATATATCTGCAATTCAATCAATTACGAGAAGTTTCGTAAAATACAAGAGGAATCGGCCTCTTGTGATTAAGCTGACCAAAGAAAAGCTATTTCAACAAATGGAGGATGGGAATCCGCACGATGTAGATGCAGCCTGTCGGGTCAACCGATGACCTTCCGCAGATTCCCGAACCGGACGGTTCTTATGTGTTAAATCAGAATTTATAATACCTATATATAAAAAAAGCGCGGGAATCTGTACCTGTTACTCGTCCCGCCCTACAAGGCCTTCGCATTGCCCAATCCAGTCTGAACGAGCAACGCACTTTCCAACGCTACAAATTGGCAAAATAATATATGATAGAAAATATCAATAAAAACACTATATAACAAGAGTATAGAGGATATCGGTTTTGTTATTTATTTGTTACTTTTTCGTATCAAGATAGATATTTTGGTTCTTTGTGGTTCATTTTTGGTTCTCATTTTAGTAACAAAATGAATTGTTTTTTGTATCTTTGCACCATAAGAAACAAATAACAAAAACTGCAATGAAACACTCTGATACGAAACAGGCGAAAGAGCCTGTGCGAATCCGGTTCAAGGAACTGGCGGATGGAACACAATCCATTTATCTGGATATCTACCGGAACGGCAAACGCTCCTACAAATTTCTCAAGTTGTACCTTCTCCCGGAGACAACACCTGATGCCAAGGCTGCTAATCATGAGACGATGGCACAGGCAGAAAAGCTAAAGGCAGAAAAAGTCCGGGAAATTTCCGAGTTGCCAATCGTCCATTCCGAGGAAAAGACGGTGGAACATCATTCCACACAGAAGCCCGATAAATCAAAACCGGCAAAGAAAAAAGCAGGACGTGTCGCAAAAGAACCCGTCACACTTCGGGCAAAAGATATAGCCAACGGCCGACAGTCCTTATATCTTGACATCTATATTGGCGGGGTAAGGAAATATGAGTTTCTGAAGCTTTACCTTGAGCCGGAAGTGTCCGAAGAGGACAAGGAGAACAATCTGCGGATCCGTGCAGCCGCCGACCGTATAAAGGAGCAACGGCTGCAGGAAATCACCTCCGGCACATCAGTCGAAGAGGAAAAAAGATGTGAGGAAATCTGCGACAAGGCAGAAGACGATACTGGCAATAATCCTGAAACAAAAAATTCAATCGTAATCCGCAAACGGAAACTTCGCAATGGGAACAGGTCTTTGTTCCTTGACATATTCTACGGAGAATGTCGTGCCACTGAATCACTGGGACTATATCTCACCCCGGATGACAGTGAGGAACAGAAGAAGCGTATAATGGCCAAAGCCAACGCCGCCAGACGGCAGGTCATGAAAGAAATCGAGGCCGGCACGTATGTCAGACAATCGGAACGTTCCGTATCCAAAGCCCGGGTGGATAAATATAAGGAGTACCAGGCCACCAAGAAGGTGGTGTCTGAAATTGCTGCGGTGGAGACCGAGCGCAAACGGAACAGCAAGACCAAAGAGCCGGTGCGCATCCGCTTCAAGGAACTGGCCAATGGCAACAGGTCGGTGTATCTGTCCATCAATCATAATGGCAGACGCAGCTATGATTACCTTAAGATGTATCTCGTTCCGGAAACCGATGCCAATGCCAGAATGCAAAACAAGATGACCATGCAGGCTGTGTATGCGATTAAGGCGCAGCGCATCATGGATATAGTCAACGGAGCCGCTGCCATCAAAGACAAGACGCGTATAAAGATGAGGTTCGTTGACTGGCTTGAGATATTCCGGGACTGTCAGGTCAGCAAGGGCCGTCCGTCTGCGTACAAGTGGGTGAATTGTCTTATCAAGGCTATCAAAAACCTTTCCGCCAATATTACCATCGGAGAGATTACGAGAGAATTTTGCAATGATTTCGTCATATACATGATGAACGATTACAGGACATATAAAGACACCCATCCGTCAAAGGGGACCGTTCTGAATTATCTCAAGTGCATAAAGGCGGCGATGAATATGGCTATCGAGGAAGGCATCGTCAACGAGAATCCGGTAAACAGGATCAACACCGAAGCGTTGAAAGACGGTGCCACGAAGCGTGAATACCTGACAGTGGAAGAAGTGAAAAAGCTCATCGACACTCCGTGCAAGCGTCCGGACATCAAAGCTGCCTTCCTGTTCTCATGTTTCTGCGGACTCCGCATCAGCGATGTGAGGGCCTTGAAATGGCGCAATGTCATAACGGAAGATGGGAAGATCAGAGTTGAGATACTGCAGTACAAGACACGCCAGCCACTGTACCTGCCGCTCAACCAGCAGGCATTGCACTGGATGCCGGAACGTGGCGATGCCGGAGATGATGACAAGGTGTTCTCGACCTTGCCCGAACACAATTTGGACATAATCACCAGCTGGGCAAAAAAGGCCGGCATCACCAAGCACGTGACCTATCATGTCAGCCGCCACACGTTTGCGACGATGGAGCTGACAATGGGTGCGGATTTATACACCACAAGCAAATTGCTGGGACATACGGATGTAAGGACAACACAGATATATGCGAAAATTATAAACAGCAAAAAATACGAGGCGGTTTCGTTACTGGATTCAGCCTTTTAACATATAACTAAAAATTAACGATATGAGACCTAAAAAAGATCTTCTCTCTCTTTTTGCGTCGCTGTCACCATTGTCCGTTTTCCCATTGGACATCTTCAGGCAATCGGCGTGAAAGTCTATGGATGCTGTACAAGTCAGCATACACGAGTTATCAAAAAGAAGTAGTTGGTAACGGTAAGCTGTACCACCGCTATGTGAATGACTTTCTTAACAGTCATACCTATGCGGACTGCTTTGACGCAACCGGAATGAACATTCACCAAATGAACCTCGGCATCATGAATACGTTGCTGAGATCAAGGAGAGATTTGGTGGAACTCTACTTTAACGAAAAAAGTTTCACACGGGAACACTTCGTCGCTATGCAACGGATGTTGGACACCACGAAGGTCCCGGGCACCGACCCGGTCGGGCATCATTACTCGGAAGACGCAGATGAGATTCCATACACTTTCGAGTGCATGTTCACACCAACTCAGATGAGCCTTATTGCACGCTGTGCAAATGAGATTCATCTGTTTTCACATCCGGTGACGGAACAGGAAATGGAATCCCTGTTCAGCTGCAATCCGGAAAGACCTCTGAAATCGGCCAATAACCGCCGCGTGGCCATCTTTTTCGACTCGTTATGTGAGCGGAACCTGATATGCAAGCAATGGCAACTGGTCATTGCGACCCACGGGCTGGTCTTGTCTTCCGCCAACAACGAGCCTCTCAAATGCGGCAACATATCCACTGCCCTCAATGAAGCGAAGGCAAGCGCCAAAAGCATATATGACACCATCCGCAAAATGGCAAAGGAAATAGCAGAGAACTCAAAAAAGGATACGAATAACGTCATATGAAATAAAAAATCTTGAGAATATACCTTATAATAGGCTCTTATCAGGTTGTGAGACATTGATTTAGCCTTTTGGTAAACTAATTTTGCCCTCCGTAACCGGTTGCAGGTAACAGAGGGCTGACCTCGTATTGTCAAATCTAAAAAATCAATAATATGACGAATCCAACAAACGACCCGGAACGTCCCGCCAACTTGACGGAACGTGTCGACAAACTTGAAGAATGGATAGGGAAAATTGGTAGTCCCGAAGAATTGGTGGCTCGTATCAAACGTGTTGAAGACGCCTTGTTCGCCGCCAAAGAAGTTCTGACACTTGAAGAGGCGAGCGTTTTTCTCGGAGCCTCCAAAAGCCAGCTGTACAAGCTGACGCGGACATTCGCAATCCCGCATTACAAGCCGGGCGGCAAAACAATCTACTTCTATAAGAATGAGCTGCTGGCATGGATCAAGGAAAGTCCGGTAAAGATGCAGAAAGAGTACGAGCAGGATGCGCTCCGGTATGTGATGAACAAACCCCTGAAACGGAAATAGGATGGACACGGAAGATTACGAAATATCAGGCCGGGAGGAAAACGCTTCCGTGCTTGAGGAACTGCTCCGGGCCTCGCTCATCAAAGCCGATGAGATATACAAGGTGCCGCCTCAGATTATCTGGGTTGACAACTCAACGATAGCCACGCTCGGAAATTTCAGCGCGTCAACCGGCAAGGCCAAGAGTAAGAAAACCTTTAACGTGTCCGCAATCGTGGCGGCATCGCTGGCCAACGGCAAAGTCCTGCAGTACCGGGCCAAGCTGCCCGAAGGCAAACGCAAGATACTCTATGTGGATACCGAGCAGAGCAGGTTTCATTGCCATAATGTGATGCAGCGTATTTTGCGTCTTGCTGGGCTGCCGGACAACATGAACTGTGAGAACCTTGTATTTTTCGGTTTACGGGAGTACAGCCCCAACTTGCGGCTTCGGCTGATAGAGTACGCGCTTCAGAAGAACGAGGGCTACGGTCTTGTCATCATTGACGGCATAAGGGATCTGATGCTGGACATCAACAATCCGGGAGAATCAGTCAGCGTCATAAACAAGCTGATGCAATGGTCCAGCCGTTACGACCTGCATATCCATTGCGTCCTCCATTTGAACAAAGGGGATGACAATGTAAGGGGGCATATCGGCACAGAACTGAGCAACAAGGCGGAGACCGTGCTTGTCATCAGCAAGAGCAGCACGGTGGCGAACGTAAGCGAAGTCCGTCCGCTGAACATCAGAGACAAGGAATTCAAGCCGTTCGCGTTCCGAATCAATCAGGACGGGATGCCGGAAGATGCCGGCGGATACGACATCGACATGACGACGAACAAGCCGGCCAGGATCAAAAGCACCGACATAACAGACGAGCAGCATACCGAAGCCCTGTCTGTCGCCTTCGGTAACTCGATTATCTCGGGATATGAGAATGCGATTACGGCACTGGCTAAAGGGTATTCGACCATTGGTTTCACAAGGGGGCGCACTGTGTTGTCCAAACTGCTGACATACCTTTTACGGAACCGTTACATAGTCAAATGCGGCAGCAACGACTACTGCCTTCCGGGAGCCAATCCGAGTCTGCCGCTGGCTGATTCATCAGACGGCTGAAGCATGTTCAGAAACCCGTTCATTCAATCCGGGTATATATAATAGTTGAACGAATGAAGTGAAAACGGAAACAAAAATAGAAAAGCATAAAGAAATATGGATAATACCAGTCCTCATAAAACAGAAAACCAGTGTCAAGCCTGCATATTGCGGCTTGACTACATCATAAAACAGATGAGACAGCTGAAGACTGCCATCTATAATAACAAGAGCGTCCTGAACTTCAACGAGGCGCACGATTACACCGGGATGTCCAAAAGCCAGCTGTACAAGCTGACACGCCAGAATGGGATACCCTGCCATCGTCCTTCGGGGCGTCTCATCTTCTTCAACAAGCAGGAGCTGGACGAGTGGCTGTGCAACAATTCGGACAGATATGCAGGGAATGACAGTGAAAATGACTGTGATGTAAAGGAGAAAGAATCATGAATATTGCGGAAATAAAACAGCTTGACATCGTTGACTTTCTCTGGGTCATAGGAGTGCATCCGACCAAGGAATCCGATTTCTCGGTATGGTACCATGCCCCCTACCGGGAAGACAGGACGCCGTCGTTCAAAGTAAACAGGAGGCGTAATATCTGGTATGACTTCGGAACCGGGCAAAGCGGTGACATCATAGACCTCGGCTGTCTTATATACCGCACAAAGGACATATCGCAGGTGCTGAGGATGATTGGTGCGGCAAGCCCGGTGGTGCTCCCCAAAGTACGCAAGACCGTGCCTCCGTGCAACAGCCGGAATGAGTGCGGCACATTCCGCAATGTAAGTGTGAAGCCACTGACATCACGTGCGCTCCGCTCCTACCTCGCATCAAGGGGGATAGACATAGCTGTGGCGGAGAAACACTGTCGTGAGATACACTATACCAGCAATGGCAGGGAATACTACGCGCTTGCATTTCCGAACGAGGCTGGCGGATACGAGATGCGTAGTCCGTATTTCAAAGGATGCCTGTCTCCCAAGAGTGTCACGATTATTTCTGCCAGAGAGGAACCGGATTCCTGTTGTCTTTTTGAGGGCTTTATGGATTATCTGTCATTCGAGACTGGTATTCAGCAGGATAAAATCCAAAAGCCGGTAGAAAAATATGATTGCATCGTGTTGAACTCGGTAAGCACTTTGGCACGGGCTGTCCCGAGGTTGAAAAAGTACCGAAGGATTTACTGCTACATGGATAATGATGATGCCGGACGCAAGGTGGTGGATTTTCTTCGAGAAATGAATGTATGGTCCATTACGGACATGATGGAGCAATACCCCATGTTCAAGGATGTGAACGACCTGTTGCGCGGCAAGAAAAAGATGCCGTGACACTATTCTCAAAATCTGAGTGGAAGCCTGCCCTTCGGGACGGGCTTTTTCTTTGCCACATAACTTCGATAGTCCGATTTATAGTCCGATAAATTTGCCATATATTAAATTAACGGAAATTCGGACATATTTTCTCTGGAATCTTTCTTAAGCACGGCAAAGCATTATTTCTTTGCACTTGATTTTCATATCAAATTTTGCAAAAAGTAATCAGATGAGTGTATTCACAATTTATGTCGTTATCGTGACGATATTATTCGCCGGATATTATGCAGTGACAATATACAAGGATCTGCGTACAAATAAGAAGCCGGAAAAACCGGCAGAAGAAGTTTTCGACATCAGTTCGATGAGGGAGGATCCGGCAGTACCGGTCAGCGAGACCGCTCAGGGCTTTCAGGTCGGCACGACAGAAGCCGGGGCCGGGAATGAAGTAGTGCCCGAGGATGGCGGCAATGATACGGAAATGGGAAAGGAAACTCCGGGAGCTGCGGAAGAAAAAGCGGAGCAAATCTCGGAAAATATGGAGGATGCCGGTATACAGGACGAGATAGCGTTGAATGAGCTTGAGTTCAATGAATTCCTCCTTTCAAGGAATAAACGGGAGGTGCTGTTCCGTGACGATATGCCCAAACCGAAGACCGGCCCAGAGCCGGGAGAGATAACCATTTGACGATATGGACAACCGGATACAAAGATGTGCAATACTGCTGACGGCAGCGGTTACCGCCTCCTTGTCCGCCTCCGCCAAGTGCGGCGGCGTGGATTATTCATGGGGTGCGGACGCGCTGGCACTCATGCACGATTATGTGGTGACAATGATGCTGTACGTGCTGTATCTGGCATATGCAGTGGCCACCATTGTCGGAATTTACGCCATCATGCAGATATATATCAAAATGAATACCGGAGAGGAAGGAATCGTGAAGGACATACTGATGGTTTTCGGAGCTGTCGTGTTCATCATCAGCGCATCCATCGTATTTCCCGCATTTTTCGGATACCGTATATGAAAGGCGACTCTACTGCAGAAGAGATAATAAGTGTAACTAATTTAACAAGAACCAAATGTATCAGAAACTGAAAAAGATGATGAAGGGCCTGCGCTCTTCCGAGCGATTGAAAATGCTCTCGCTCATGCTGTTTGTAGGTACGATGGCTGCCATGGCGCAGAATGCCGCAGGGGACTATTCCGCAGGCACGACGGCCTTGAGCACCGTGACCGAGGAAATAGCCAAATACATCCCCTACGTGGTGAAGCTGTGCTATGCCATTGCCGGCATTGTGGCTGTGGTCGGTGCCATCTCGGTGTATATCAAGATGAACAACGAGGAACAGGATGTCAAGAAATCCATCATGATGATTGTAGGAGCCTGTATCTTCCTTGTGGCTGCTGCCCAGGCGTTGCCCATGTTCTTCGGTGTGACAAACTGACCCGGCATGGCAGAAGAGACCAGAAGTTCGGACCGGTACTGCGGATATCCATTATTCAGGGGGCTTCAGAAGCCTCTTGAATTTATGGGTATCCAAGGCCGGTACATTTATTGGGCGGCAGGAGCCATAGGCGGAGCGATACTCGGCTTCATAATCACTTATTGCCTGACGGGGTTTCTCGGCGGGCTAATCGTCCTTGTCGTCGCGGTAGGTTGCGGTGCGGCTCTCATCATGTTCAAGCAAAAAAAGGGGCTTCACAGCAAGAAAAATGAAAAAGGGGTGTTCGTTTACGCCCGCTCACGAAAAATATGATTGGTAAATTATGCGTGGTACAGTTATAGGCATATTGTTTCTGTTCCTGTTTACGGCTTGCGCTGAGCGGAGCCGTAAAACGGAGAGTCCGGTAGCGCAGAGCGCTGCCGAGACAGTACGGGACGGCTGGAAAAAATCCTGCCGCCCGTTAGCTGTTTGCTTAGAAGGCAGGAACGGTGAACCGCCGGCATTGCCCTATGTCTGTGTATATGCCGCTCCCGGGGATGCCACGTCGGAAGAGAGGAAGGCACTCTGCGGAGTCCGTTTTCCCAGAAATGGCGGCCATTACGAATCACCGGACAGGGAAGCGGTAACGTCCGACACCCTCGTGCCTGCGTATGTGTATTATCCCTATCGTCAGGGGATTGATGCAGACAATGCCGTGACGTTGGAGGCTCCATTTTCGGAAAACATGTATGGAACGGAAAAAGGCCGGAGCATCGGAGACAAAATCATGTTACGGACAGAAATGCGCAGTGCGATGGCCCTGCTCAGAATTCATGTCGAAAGTGACGATTTGCACGATATGCTTGACGGCATCAGCATAGCCGGAGAACACATCTATACGACAGGGAACTATAAAGCCGTCAAAGGCTTGTGGGGCGAGGTCCGTTCTTCCGGGTTCATCAATTATGAGACCGACTGTGTGCTTAACAACGGCCAGGCACACGATTTCTATCTGATACCGACTGCTGTTTCCGGTATGCTGACCGTAATAGTGTCAATAAACAAGAGTGAAATGGCTTTGAAAACCACCCTGCCGCCAATGTGTGCAGGAAGCCTGACGCAATTGAACCTGCGTAAAAGCGGCAGGGAATTGACAGTCAGCAGCAGTTGGGTGGAAACGGAAAGGACGCTGGCAGCACCAACGGAAGAAACGCCTGACTCTGTATGTGTCGGGCATTATCTACAGGCAGACGGAAGGATCAGCGCGCATAAAGACAGCAAGTCTGTGGCTGTCGTGATAGAAAGTGACGGTAAACACGGTAAAGCGGCAGGCATCAGGGACTGCCAAGGTGAATATACTTTCGCTTCGGCATCCATATCGAGCGGAACGCTGTTCCCCACTATCGACGGTGACCGGAAAGAAGGTGTATTGAATCCGAATAAAGACAGTAGCGTGGCTCCGGACTGCAGGGTGATATTTAAGCCCGGTATGCCCTATGGCAAGGAGTGTGCCTTGGGATATTCTGACGGGGCAAAGCTGACAAGCATTTTACGGAATAAGAATATACCGGATAAAGGGAATTTGCAGGGCAAGGACATGCTGTCGCAAGTATCCTCGCATCCTGCAAGCTACGTGCCTTCGCTTGCCGAGATGTCATCGCTTTATTATCAGCTCCATAACTCCGACAGCCACCTTGATATAGAAGCTCCCGCAGAGGAATACCTGACAAGTTCGGAAGCGACTGCGAGTACCGCCTATATTATAGACATGACACACGGAATTATAACCGGGAACGTGTCAAAACGGTATTTCCGAGGGAAACTGAGGCTATTTTATCTATTCTGAAATATTTGAGCGATGACACTATATGTAATATTGACAATAGCAGCACTGTTTATCGGAATGGCTGTTTCGGTATATGCTTTCGGCACCGGGGAGAAAAGGAAGCGTGTGTTCCAGGATATCTACTTCTCGGTGGAAGAGAGTGACGGAATCGGTGTGTTGTACACCAAGACAGGTGAATATTCGGCCATTCTCAGGATGAAGAATCCCGTCCAGAAATATTCCGCCGACATCGACGGATATTATGATTTCACACGGCTGTTCTCAGCGTTGGCACAGACGCTTGGCGAGGGATACGCCCTGCACAAACAGGACATATTCACACGAAACAGTTTCCGCAAGGAGGAGATTTCCAGGATGGAATATCTCTCGCAAGCCTATTTCGGTTATTTCAACGGCCGTCAATATACGGACAGCACCACTTATCTGACGATAACACAGGAATCAAAGAAAAGCGCGTTGTTCTCATACGACCCCAAAAAATGGCGTGACTTCGTTCTGAAGATACACAAGGTGCAGGACCAGCTGAGAGATGCAGGAGTTCAGTCATCTTTTCTTGACAAGAAAGAGGCTTCGGAATACGTTGACCGCTTCTTCGCGATGGATTTCACCGGAAAGACTATTGCCATGAGCAACTTCAGAGCCGGGGAAGAATATATCGGAACCGGTGACAAGAAGTGCAAGATATTCTCGCTGGTGGATGTGGACAATGCCGGATTGCCGGGCGTTATCCTTCCGTTCTCCAACATAGAGGTGAACAACACGGTTATGCCGGTTGACATTGTGTCAGCCATTGACAGCATACCGGGAGCGATGGCCGTCATCTACAACCAGATGATATTCATACCGAACCAAAAGAGGGAGCTGTCGATGCTCGACAAAAAGAAAAACCGCCATGCCTCCATCCCCAACCCGTCCAACCAGATAGCGGTAGAAGACATCAAGCAGGTGCAGGAACTCGTTGCCCGGGAAAGCAAGCAGCTGGTCTATACTCACTATAATATCATGGTATGCTGTGACCGGGACATGGACATGCAGAAGCCGACCAATTACCTTGAAAACTGTTTCGGCCGGTTGGGTATCCATATCAGCAAACGTGCCTATAACCAGCTTGAGCTGTTCGTCAACTCGTTTCCCGGGAACTGTTACGGCATGGATCCGGAATATGACCGTTTCCTGACACTGGGAGACGCTGCTGCCTGCCTGATGTATAAGGAGCGCATCCAGCACAGCGAGGACACTCCGTTGAAAATCTATTATACCGACCGGCAGGGAGTGCCTGTCGCCATTGACATCACTGGAAAAGAGGGAAAGGAAAAACTGACAGACAACTCGAATTTCTTCTGCCTCGGGCCAAGCGGCAGCGGCAAGTCGTTCCACATGAACAGCGTCATGCGGCAACTGCACGAGCAGGGCACGGATATCGTCATGGTGGATACCGGTAACTCCTACGAAGGACTATGCGAATACCTTGGCGGCAAATACATCAGCTATACCGAGGAACGTCCCATCACCATGAATCCGTTCAACATCACCCGGGAAGAACTGAACATCGAGAAGATAGACTTTCTGAAAAACCTTGTACTGCTGATCTGGAAAGGAGCAGACGCAGTGGCTACCGACCTTGAGATGCGTGTGGCCGAGCAGATGATAAACGAATATTATGACGCTTATTTCAATGGGTTCAACGGCTACGACAGCGTGCGGCGTGACACCGTGACAAAGAAGCTGACAGGGGCAGCCAAACGTAAGGCCACCACGTTGGGCATCAGCGAGGATGAACTGGTCGCCAAAGTTCCTGAAACGGTCAACATGCTTGAGAACCGGCGCAAGGCTCTCCGGGTGACCTCTCTTTCGTTCAACACATTCTATGAGTTTTCGACCGAGGTGCTGGACATCATCTGCCTTGAGAACAACATCACGGAGATAAACTACGACCTGTACGCCTACATGACCCATTCCTTTTACAAAGGCGGGAAATATGAGAAGACGCTCAATGAGCAGGTGGACACAACGCTGTTCAACGAAAGTTTCATCGTTTTTGAGATTGATGCTATCAAGGAGTCGAAAGAGCTGTTCCCCATTGTGACGCTCATCATCATGGACGTGTTTCTTCAGAAGATGCGTCTGAAAAAGAACCGCAAAGTCCTTGTGATTGAGGAAGCCTGGAAAGCGATAGCCACCCCGCTTATGGCCGAGTATATCAAATATTTATACAAAACGGCCCGTAAGTTCTGGGCCAGTGTCGGTGTCGTGACGCAGGAGATACAGGACATCATCGGCTCGGAGATTGTGAAGGAGGCCATCATCAACAACTCGGACGTGGTGATGCTGCTTGACCAGAACAAGTTCAAGGAACGCTTTGACAACATCAAGGCGATACTCGGCCTGACGGACGTGGACTGCAAGAAGATATTTACCATCAACCGGTTGGAGAACAAGGACGGGCGACCGTTCTTCCGAGAGATATTTATCCGGCGTGGCTCGAAAGGCGCAGTATATGGTGTGGAAGAACCCCGTGAGTGCTACATGACCTACACCACCGAGAGGGCGGAGAAAGATGCGTTGAAGCTTTACAAGGCAGAACTCCGGTGTTCCCATCAGAAAGCCATAGAAGCCTATTGCCGGGACTGGAACCTGTCGGGCATTGACAAATCGCTGCCATTCGCCCAGATGGTAAACCGGGCAGGCAAGGTGTTGAGACTGGAGGAAAAGACAAAATCGGAATAAATCACATTTTAAACAATCAATATTATGCAAGAGGAAAAATTTATCAGCGAGTTTTGGAAATCCAATGAGCGCAGCAACTTCTCCAAGGAGGCGACCGTGCTGTTCTTTTATCTGCTTTATGTCTGGAAAAGCAGCGGCAAACCTGAAAAGTTCTATGTGCATCCGGCGAGCCTGCTTTGCAAAGTGAGGGGCTTCTCTGTCAAGGATGTGCTGTCGGCAAGCCGTGAGCTTCAGGAGCGTGAATATATCCGGTTTACAGAGCCGGAAAAAGACTGGTGTGCCGGAGAATACACCCTGTGTTTTGACAAAGCGGGCAACGTTTCGCCGTCCGACAGCAAATAGACACGAATGATATACCGTCTCCGCCATGAACAGAATACTGATGCTGATTGTCTTGTGCTGTACCCTTGTCCTGCCGGCAAGGGCACAGTACGTGCGTGTCAACTATGACCGCAAGACCATAGCAGCGATGGCTGCGGCATACGGAGCGGAAGCGGTGGCGGAAAACTATTACAGCCGTCAGGTGGAAGACATCCTTGACCGATACAGTGCGGCGGAAGTGGCAGCGGCAGGCATCTTCATGTCCAAACATCTTGACCGCAAGGCGTTGACAGACCTCGGTATATGGAGCAGCAGCACAGAAAACTATTATTACCGCCGAATCTACAACATTGTCAGTGCCAAGATAATGCCCAAGATTTGGACGGTGGCCGGACAGATGCTGCACTCTCCACAGACGGCCTTGTACTGGGGCAGCTATCTGATGAAAGTCTGTGCGGAGACCAAGGCTCTGTGTATGCAGTTTGAATCAGTGGTGACAAACGGACGGCTGTCGTTCGCGGATATCGCCTTTCTGGAGATTGACCCGCGCTTCGCACCGTTGTTCAAACTAAGCGAAAGCGGCCATGTTGACTGGCAGAGACTGTTTGACGATCTCAGGAATGTCGAACACAATTTCACTAAAGAGAATCTGCAGCAGGACATTGACAAACTGTATCAGATGGGAGTAGGAATCGCCACTTCTGGAACGGAAAACTTGTTGTCCTCCATATTGGGGGAAAGCGGATTTGACGGTATCATGCAAGGAAACATCGCCACCATAGCCGGAGCCGTGGAGAACAGCTACAATCTGTATCAAAGTCTTGACCATTCGACAGGGAACACCTTGTTGGGCATGATAGGCGGCCCGGATAATGTGGCGCAGTTGTTCAATCTGGACAACTACAACCTGACCTCATGGATGACCGACTATGTGCGGGAAACCATGGGGCAATACTACACGCAGCGGTGGTACATCTACCGGCGTGATGCGGGCAGCGAGGTGCTGTGCGACTACAATCCGCCGACCGATGACAACAGCATCATCAATGGCGGTGAATGGACGCGCTTCAACACGTCCGATCCCAATTTCTATCCCAATGCGGCGCAGACCGAGCAGATACTCAGCAATTCGGAGCGTTATGCCGGTTGGTCACGTGCGGCAGTCAACCAGCTCAACAGCCGGAATGATGGCTACACCTATTATATAAACTACTATCGTTCGGCGTACATCATTTCCAAAAAGAACAGACAGACCAAGAAAGCCTACGCCTACAGCATACATGTGACCAAAAACTGGAACCGGACGGAAGAGGTATATGAAGCGTTGTTCGACTCCTATACAATGGATCTCAACACTTTCAAAGGACAGCTTCAGGCCAGGCTGTCCGAATACAACGACAATGAGGAAGGCTATGTCTATCTGATAGGTTATGACAGCAAGAACTACTATCAGGCTACCGATGCCGCCAAATTGAAAGGTTGCGAGAGCGTGATAGTGAGTGTGACCTGCCATGACGGAGCCACGCTGATTTCAGGGACAACCCAGTACAAATGCCGCAGTTGTGGCGGATCGCTCAGCAACCATTCCAAAGAATGTGTCATGCGTACCACCCTTACCGACAACGAGCTGGACTTGTCCGAACTGGACGAGCTGGACAGGGAGTATGCGGCACAGGCCCTGCAGATACAGTCACAGATAGATGCGCTTGAACAGGAAAACGCATCGCTTGTCAAGCAGATAGCCGGAGCATCAGTGGATGAAGCCGTCACACTCCGCCAACAGTTCAACGCCAACAAAAACCGTATCACACAACTGAAAAACGAGCTGTCGGACGTAAAGCAGAAACAGGCGGAACTGCAACAGGCCCGTGAGGACGCATCGGCTGACAACGACATACAGACTGACGACTACTACCGCATACCGGCCATCATGCAGGACTGCAAAGCCGCCTACAGCCTTACGTGGGAAGGTGACGGATGGTGGGAAGGATACACCTATTATCGCAAAGCCACTTCTCCGGGCATAAAGGGGACGCTCATGTTCAAGGCATGGCTGCGCATAGCCCGTAAGCCGAAATACTTTCTCGGCATCAAGATACACCGTGCCATCATGGAGATAAGCTGGGAACTGACCGCCGATTACAGTGACACGCAGGTGGTGGATATCATTGAACTTGACCCTGACAAAAGCGATGCGGACAAGACACGGGAAGTGAATGAACGGATTTCCGAGATTGCCAGGGATTATCCGGGCTGCCAAGTCAGCACGGAATATATCAAAAGCGAACCGGTGGAAGCGGACAATTCAGAGGACACTTATCATCTGTTGTGGTCTTCCGACCGGCTTGAAATTGCCCATCAGGTGGACACCCGTCTGACGAAGATATACGCAGACCTCGTGTCGCTTGAAAAGATGATGCACTACAAGCGTTCCATCGTGGACGTGCTGAAAGATGTGGCACCCCGTATGGATTACGATCAGGGAAGACGGCTGACGCTGGTGGAGCAATGCCGGAACCGGTGGCTGAGAGGAGCGGCGAACTCGCTACATGCCGTCGGATATGACGGAAAATATGATGAAGAAAGGGAAACAGACGATGAATAGAATGCTTAGAAATATACTATTGACGGTCATCATGCTGTTGCCTGTCGTGGCAAAGGCTCAGTGGAATTTTGACATTCCGGTGGTGGAAGCCTATATAAACGACCACAAGCAGCAGCGCAGCCTGCTTCTTGCCCGTTCTACCCTTGAGATGAGCAACCGGCTGCTGCATGAATACAGCAGCGAGGCGACCGTGGAATACAAGGAACTGAATGTGGATCTGGACAGATACACACGGGCTTTTGATGTGATAGATGTGCTGTACCAGTCGCTGCGCACCTCATTGAACGCCTACTCCACTTATAACACGGTGAGTGACAGAATAAGGGATTACAAAAACCTGCTTGACGACTATAACCGGAGGGTGCTGCAACGCAACCGGGTGGAACTTATGGACACCGTGATTATAAGCGTCAATCTGAAATGTATCCGACGGATTGCGGATGAAGGACAGCATCTCTACCGGTCGTTGAGCGACCTGGTGCTGTATGCGACAGGTGCCGCAGCCTGTTCGACCTCCGACCTGCTGCTGGTGCTCGAAAGCATCAATCAGGGACTTGACAGCATCGAACGGCATCTGAACAAAGCATATTTCGAGACTTGGCGGTATATCCAGTTGCGCATAGGCTACTGGAAGAAAAGCATTTACCGGGCACATACCAAATCGCAGCTCATCGAGGGTGCTTTCGGACGGTGGCGTGATTCGGGATTAAACCCATACAGAAACAGAAAATGAGGAAAGGGAAAAGATATGAGAAAAATTTCACACCTTATCATCGTATTGTCAGTGATGTTCACTTCGGTGGATATGCGGGCACAGAGCGTGAGCTATAGCCACGATGATGCCAAGATGAACCAGATAACGGTTGCGGAGATAGGCAGCGGTTCACTTACGCCTGACCTGTATTACAAGCTGTTGCATAATTCTTATAAAAAGAGCGCATCGGCGAAAAATAAGATGTCGTTCCGTACTCTCGCCGGCATCAACCTGTACAACCAGGTGGATGACGCCACCGCACTTGATTCAGCCCTGATAAAGCGTGCCGAGATAGAGGCTCTCAATGTGGCCGACCGCAGCGGAGGCGCACTGGACGTGGCATGGCTTGCCGAAGGCGACAAACTGAACACGAAAATGGCAGATTTCGAGCGGAACATCCGTCGTATTCTGCAAATAGGCGGGACTGCATCGGAACAGGAGTATTGGATGGATTATTACCGGGTGTACCAGTCGTCCATCCGTGCCATGCAGCAGGCGTATATGCCCAATGCACAACGAAAAAAACAGTATCTCAGGATATATGCCGATGTGTCAAGGAAAAACGAGGCATTGGTATTCTATCTCGTGCGTCTCTCGAAGGCAAGAACGACACGTGAACTGCTTGCCGCCACCAACGCAATAGACAACCATAAGGCACAGATTGTGGCCGAAGCCATGAACCGCTGGCGCAATGCCGGTTGGAAAACGGCGGCCAATCAGTGATTAACCAGCAAATAACAGAATATGGCAGACAATATTTTATCTGATTTCGGAATCAATCTGCTCGAAGAAGAGATTGACGATGTGATATTCCAGACCAACGAGTTCCTGTGTGACGCCACTTTCACCGGTTCACAAGGCCCGTTCTGGTGGATATTGCAGATGTGCATGGCTTTGGCCGCGCTATTCTCCATCATTGTTGCCGCAGGCATGGCATACAAGATGATGGTGAAGCATGAGCCGCTTGATGTGATGAAACTGTTCAAGCCGTTGGCTGTCGCCATCATCATGTCGTGGTGGTACCCTCCGGCAGATACGGGAATGAACCGTAGCGGCAGCAGTTGGTGTGTGCTTGACTTCCTGTCATATATCCCCAACGCCATCGGGTCATACACCCATGACTTGTATCAGGCCGAGGCCATGCAGATAAATGACAAGTTCGAGGAGGTACAGCAGCTGATTTTCGTCCGGGACACTATCTGTACCGGGTTGCAGGCACAAGCGGACATCGCCCATTCAGGAACTCTTGACCCTAATCTTGTGGAAGCGACGATGGAGCAGACCGGAGTGGATGAAGTCACCAATATGGAGAAGGATGCCAGTAAACTGTGGTTCACGTCTCTGACATCAGGGGTTGTCGTCTGTATCGACAAGATAGTGATGGTCATCGCACTGATAGTATTCCGTATCGGTTGGTGGGCCACTATTTACTGCCAACAAATCCTGTTGGGTATGCTGACAATATTCGGACCGATTCAGTGGGCGTTCTCGCTGTTGCCCAAATGGGAAGGCGCATGGGCAAAGTGGATGATAAGGTATCTGACGGTACATTTTTACGGGGCCATGCTATACTTCGTGGGTTTCTATGTGCTGTTGCTCTTTGACATTGTGCTGTGCATACAGGTTGAGAACCTAACAGCCATCACGCAGAGCGAGGCGACAATGGCGGCCTATCTGCAAAATGCGTTTTTCTCTGCCGGCTATCTGATGGCTGCAAGTATTGTAGCATTGAAATGCCTGAACCTTGTGCCGGACTTGGCCGCATGGATGATACCCGAGGGCGATACCGCTTTCTCCACCCGAAACTTCGGAGAAGGTGTGGCACAACAGGCGAAGATGTCCACGACAGGAACGATGGCAAGCATTATGAGATGAAGTAATTGGAGTACGCAATAATAAAATTAAAAAATATGGTTATCAAAAATTTGGAGAACAAGATAAAGCTGGTCACCATCATCTGCGGAATATTTCTTGCCGGGTGTATCCTTATCAGCATTTCAAGCATCTGGACCGCAAGGAGCATGATTGTTGACGCACAGCAGAAAATATATGTGCTTGACAGCAACGTGCCCATCCTGGTTCGCCGGACAACGATGGAAGAGACTTTGGATGTCGAGGCGAAAAGCCATGTGGAGATGTTCCACCACTACTTTTTCACGCTGGCTCCGGATGACAAATACATCAAGTACACGCTTGAAAAAGCTATGTATCTCGTCGATGAGACCGGGCTTGCCCAGTACAATACGCTCCGGGAGAAAGGATTCTACAACAACATCATGGGCACAAGCGCCGTGTTTTCCATATTCTGTGACAGCATAAAGATGGATACTGAAAAGATGGAGTTCACCTACTATGGCCGTCAGCGCATTGAACGACGCACGAGCATCCTCACCCGTGAACTGGTGACAGCCGGACAACTCAAGAGAGTGCCACGGACGGAGAATAATCCTCACGGGCTGCTCATCGTAAACTGGCGTACTTTGCTGAACAAGGACATCGAGCAAAAGACCAAGAACAATTACTGATGTCCGACACTGAATCAGAACAATTAAAAATACATAACTATGTCATGGTTTTCAACTAAGTCAAGTCCGTCCGGTTTCCGCAGGTTGCTGTTCGGGGAGAAAATGCCGGACAAGAATGATCCGAAGTACAGGCAGCGTTACGAGAACGAGGTGGCCGCCGGCCGAAAGACCGCCAGGCTGCTTCGCATAGACAAGGCCGCCGGATATGTGCAGCGTTTTGCATGCCTCCATCCGAGATGGTTTCTCGGCATCGTTACAGCAATCATATTAGGTTGTCTGGTGCTGAATGTCACCCGTATAGCCAATGCCGTACATATGCGGGAAACACAAGAGCAGCGGATGACGGCTACAGAGCATCAGGAACAAATCTTAAAGCAAAAACATATTAACGATGATAACTGACAAGATAAACCTCAAACAGAGGAAATATACTTTTCCGCTGTTATTGTATCCGTTGGCTCTCGTCGCCGGATATCTCGTCATTGATATCTTTCACACCGAGCCATTGGAAAAGGAAACCGAACTCAAGACCACTGAGTTTTTGAACCCCGAACTGCCGCAGGCGCAGGTGCGTAATGACGGGCTTACCGGAAAATATGAGAGCATGGTGAACACATACGGCAGGATACAGGATTATTCCGCCATTGAAAACATAGAACGCAACAACGATGAAGACTCGAAAGAAGGATATGATTCCAAATATTCGGACACAGATATTGCCCTGCTGGATGCGGAGGCCGCCGAAAAGTCAGAAGAGATGCTCCGCCTACATCAGATGCAGGAACGCCTGCGGGAAAGCGCGGAAAAAGGGAACGGGATGCTGAACGACACTACCGCACTGTCGGCGGATGACGAAGCGTCGCGCATCGCCCGGAGCGAGCAGCGGCAGCGGGAGGCTCTTGCCGAGCTGAACAAGGCTTTGGCCGAAGCGAGACAGCAGGGACAAAAAGGCATGGGTGCGGTCAGTGAGCAAAATACGGATGACCACATATCGCAAGGTGAAGTCCAGGCAGGGAAAATTGAAGGGACGGTGGAAGTGAACGAGAATGCCGTGAATGAGCCGTCGGACGATGCCGAAGCCGGACAGGTCGTCAAGAAAATCAAGACATCTTCGGACTATTTCAACACCCTTGCCGAGAATGAGACGGAGCCGCGCCTTATCAAGGCCATTATTGATGAGAACATCAAGGCTGTTGACGGCTCAAGAGTGAGGTTGCGCCTGCTTGATGACATCGAGATAAACGGAACCGTAGTAACCAAAGGTTCCTATATCTATGCGATAATGAGCGGGTTCGGAAGCCAGCGTGTGAAAGGCAATGTGAAAAGCATCCTTGTGGACGATGAACTTATGAAGGTCAGTCTTTCGATTTATGACACCGACGGGCTTGAGGGGCTGTATGTTCCAGGCAGTTCATTCCGGGAAACGGCGCAGGATGTGGCGTCGGGAGCCATGAACGGCAATATGACGTTCAATAACGGGAGTACCGGCAACAGTTTCTCCCAATGGGGGATGCAGGCTATTCAGAACGCATACCAGCGTACCAGCAACGCCATATCCAAAGCGATAAAGAAAAACAAGGCGAAGCTGAAATACGGCACGCATGTGTATCTGGTTAACAGCAGGGAAAAGAACAAATAAGCCGGGTATGATGAGAGTAGGAATCGTGGATGTGGACGGGCGGAATTTCCCGAACTTCGCCTTGATGCGGGCATCGGCCCACCATAAGTCGAAAGGCGACCACGTGGAATGGGCAAAGCCGGCCACACGGTATGACCTTGTGCTTGCGAGCAAGGTATTCACATTCAGCAAGGATTATGACTATTCGGTGCTCTGCGCCGGCAAGATAGTAAAAGGAGGAACAGGCTATGACATCCGTAAGACTCTACCTTGCGACATGGAGTCATTTCCCGGAATGGACTACGCCCTATATCCGCAGTACCCGTTCTCGGTGCAGTTTTTTTCGAGAGGCTGTATCAGACACTGCCCGTTCTGTCTCGTGCATGAGAAGGAAGGGAGCATACGCCCGGTGGAGCCTGTAAACCTGAATCCGCAAGGAAAATGGATTGAGGTGCTGGACAACAATTTTTTCGCCAACCCGGAATGGCGTGATGCCGTGGAATACCTGATTGATGCGGAACAGCCTGTGAAACTGCACGGCGTGGATGTCAGGATTATGAATGAGGAACAAGCCTTTTGGCTGAACCGTCTGAAACTGAGACAGAACATACATATCGCCTGGGATATGCCGGACATTGATTTGACCGACAGGATAAAGGAGATGACAAGGTATGTGAAACCCTATAAAATCACCTGCTATGTGCTGGTAGGTTACAATTCGACCATCGAGCAGGATCTGTACCGTTTGAATACGCTGAAACGCATGAAGATAGCCCCGTTTGTGCAGCCATACAGGGATTTCAGCAACGAAAGGCAACCGAGCCGTTATGAGCTTGACCTTGCACGGTGGGCCAACCGGATGTGGCTGTTCAAGTCATGTGATTTTGCCGATTACATGCCAAGAAAAGGATTCAGATGCGCCGAATATTTAAAACATGGTATTGATGCCGATAAGAAAATATGATTGAGATAGACAAAATATATAATATGGACTGCATGGACGGGTTGCCAATGGTGGCGGACAACTCCGTTGATGCCATAATCGCCGATCTGCCCTACGGGGTTCTGAACCGCAGCAACAAGGCGGCATCGTGGGACAGGCGTATTCCGTTGGCTCCCCTTTGGGAGCAATACCGGCGGATTACCAAGCCGGACAGCCCCATCATACTGTTCGCACAGGGATTTTTCACTGCTGAACTGATGATGTCACAGCCCAAACTGTGGAGATACAATCTCGTGTGGCGTAAAGACAGGGTGAGCGGTCATCTGAACGCCAATAGGATGCCATTGCGCCAGCATGAGGATATACTTGTGTTCTATGAAAAGTTGCCGGTGTATCACCCGCAGATGCGCCCCTGCCTGCCGGAAGAACGCAACCACACCCAGAGAGAAGTCAGGGAGTTTACCAACCGCTGCTATGGAAAAATGCAAGCCGTACCGGTAAGGATTGCGGATGACAAATTCCCGACATCTGTCATATCCATTCCGAAGGAGCATAAGACGGGCGCATTCTTCCACCCGACACAAAAGCTGGTGGCATTGGTGGAGTATCTGATACGCACTTATACTGATGAAGACGCCGTTGTGTTGGACAACTGCATCGGTTCGGGAACGACCGCTGTAGCTTCGATACGCTCCGGGAGGCACTTTGTCGGATTCGAGATTGAAGAGAAATATTTTGAAATCGCCAGACACCGGATAGCGGAAGAGACGGCGAAAGTAGGGAAACAACAATTAAACATTCTATAAGTATGAGAACAATCATTACCATTGCGCTTTTAGCGGCGGCCTTGATGGGCGGCAATCGGGCGAAAGCGCAACAGACATTCGAGGAGATGGAACAACTGACGGTCAACGAGCAGGTCACGACCATCATCACTGCCACGGAACCGATACGTTTTGTGGATATTTCCACCGACAAGATCGCAGGAGACCAGCCTATCAACAACACCATCAGGCTGAAACCCAAGGAAGCCGGACACGAAGACGGTGAAGTGCTTGCGATAGTGACCGTGGTCACGGAGCGATACCGGGTGCAGTATGCCCTGATATACACCACCCGCATGACCGAAGCCGTGGCGGAGAAGACGGTACGTCATGCTGAGACAGAGCCTTACCACAACCCGGCTGTTTCCATGTCAACCGAGGATATGTACCGTTATGCAAGGCGGATATGGACATCACCGGCCCGGTTCAGGAACGTGAGCTGCAAGCAAAACCGTATGACCATGCGGCTGAACAATATCTATTCGGCCGGCGACTATATCTTTCTGGACTTCTCCATCGACAACCGCACGAACATACGCTTCGACATAGATGAGATCCGGGTCAAGCTTGCGGACAAAAAGGTATCGAAAGCCACCAACTCGCAGGTTATCGAACTCACCCCTGAAATGGTGCTTGAGCCATCCAAGTCGTTTCACAGCGGTTACCGCAATGTCATTGTGCTGAAGAAGATGACCTTTCCAAACGACAAGGTGCTGACTATAGAGGTAAGCGAGATGCAGATTTCGGGACGTACTATCTCCCTGAACATAGACTATGAGGACGTGCTGAGTGCGGACAGTTTCAATAACGCTTTGCTAACGGAGGAATAAGCCATGAAGAAGATAATTATGATGCTTATTGCCTTGGCAGGCATTTCGATGGCGGCCAGGGCTGACGACCACCAGGGACGCATCAGTCTCGGAGCCGGATTGCTCTATGAGAACGGAATGGATCTGACGCTTTCTTACGAGCGCGAGACCAGTTACCATAATGCGTGGGAATATTTCGGAAATGTCTATCTGAAATGGGCGACGTGCGGTTCATGCGGACATGTATGTCCCGAAAGTTTCTGGCACAATTATAACTCATGGGGATTGGGCGTCGCCTATAAGCCGTGCGTGATAAGGAACCGGAACAATTACGGCAATTTCCGCTTCGGAGGTTCGCTGGGTTCCGACCGGCACAAGGTATTGGGCGGCATCCACGTGGGCTATGAGCACAGCTACCAGTTGAAAAAAGGATGGCAACTCTACTGGCAGGTCAAGAGCGACCTGATGATAAGAGGGAAAGACCTGTTCCGCACCGGAGTGGTCATCGGATTCAAAATACCCACTTAACAAATGCAACAGTTATGAAGAATATAATAACCTTACTGCTTATTTCCCTGTCATTGTCATTTATGACGGCAGGGTGTGACGGACACCGGGATATGCCGGACACAGCCATGCAACCGGGACACATACTCTGCACTGACGGCCAGGTGCTGAGTTACGAAAAATGTGACAGCCTTGGCAAGAAGCCGATAGCCGTTGTATTCTATGTCAATCATGACGAGGATGTTTCCGGCCTCGGTTATGCCGTATATCTGAAGGATATAGGCATGGCGCAGTTTGCGGACAGCATCGGAGTGTCGCAAGGGACATCTGCCGACCTGTCATCTCTTGACGGCAATGAAAACACATTCGCCATTTACAATGCGACCGCCGTATCATCCCCTATGGGTGAACTGGTATTCGACATGTGGCAATACGGACAGAGTGCCTACATTCCGTCTGTCGCACAGATGCGTCTGCTGTACTATTCCAAAGGGACGGTAAACCGTTACATTGAGGCGTTGGGCGGAGACCCGTTGCCTGATGAAGCCGATGACTGCTGGTACTGGACATCCACCGAAGTAGAAGGACAGCAAACCGCAAAAGCATGGCTCTACTCGATGGGTAGCGGAGCCATACAGGAGACCCCCAAGATTCAGGCGCACAAAGTGCGGCCTATTGTTACCATTAACAACTGAAATCATGAACGGAATAAAAGACTTCAAAGTACCACTGTATCTGGATATAACTCATCCGGACAAAGGTTTTTTCGGTTATTTATTGAGATGCAAATGTCCTAAAGAAGAGGATATTTCCGGAAACTTTATCTTTCTTGATGATGGAACCGACTGCTGCAGGAGATTTCCCCCGGGAAAAAGACGCAGGGAAGAAATCAGGGCGGAATGGAACAGTCGGATCAGCCGTTACCGCGACATTTTTCAAGGTCAGCTATACTATGTCAATGAAGAAATGACAGAGGACTTCATTGAACTTATGACTTGTGGCACCGATGATGCCGTCCGCGCGTTCCTTGAGCGGTTTATGGCGGAAGTACGGGCTGCTGTAATATATAACTCCTTGGGACTTGAACCTTTATATGCGGTTTCCCATGTCAGCCAGCTTACTGACGATGCTCGTATGCACTGGCCTCACATTCATGTCATATGGGGCATTAAAAACAATAATTACGATGGAAGAGAGTAAGGAACTGCAAGGCTCGTACAAGATATTCAGAGCTGTCATCTACATCTCCATCCTGATGGAGTTCTTCATGTACGCGATAGACCCGGAGATGCTTGATAAGTGGAACGGCGTGGTCTGTGACCTGCACGACAGGATAAAGACATGGTTCATTTACCATGACGGCAACCTCGTTTACAGCAAGATAGCCACCTTCATGCTTGTGTGCATCACGTGCGTGGGGACACGAAACAAGAAGCATCTGGAAATGAACGCACGCCGACAGGTACTATATCCGTTGGTGTCGGGACTCGCGCTGCTTGTTGTGGCAGTGTGGCTGTTCGGCTACACAATCGACCTGCGGGTCTATTCGCTCCGGCTGAATATCATTCTATATATGATAGCATCAATCGTCGGAACGATACTGGTTCATGTCGCGCTTGACAACATTTCGAAATTCCTGAAAGAAGGGTTGCTGAAAGACCGCTTCAATCTGGAGAACGAGAGTTTCGAGCAGTGTACAGAACTGGTGGAGAACCCCTATTCGGTGAACATACCGATGCGGTTCTATTACAAGGGTAAATTTAGAAAGGGATTTTGCAACATATCCAATCCTTTCAGGGGCACATGGGTAGTCGGCACTCCCGGCTCCGGTAAGACCTTCTCAATTATCGAACCGTTTATCCGGCAGCATTCAGCCAAGGGCTTTGCCATGGTCGTGTACGATTACAAATTTCCGACACTGGCTACCAAACTATATTATCATTATCTGAAAAACAAGAAGTTAGGCAAAACGCCAAAAGGATGTCAGTTCAACATGATAAACTTCGTGGATGTCGAATACAGCCGTCGTGTCAATCCGATACAGTCAAAATACATACCCAACCTTGCCGCCGCATCGGAGACCGCAGAAACATTGCTCGAGTCTTTGCAGAAAGGCAAAAAGGAAGGCGGTGGTGGCAGCGACCAATTTTTCCAGACTTCGGCGGTGAACTTTCTTGCCGCCTGCATCTATTTCTTCGTAAACTACGAGAGGGAGCCGTATGATGCCGAAGGGAAGCGGCTGTATGCGGAAAAACGTCAGGATCCTGAAACCAAATTTTGGAAGCCGACGGGTGTAGTGCGGGATTGCAAGGGTGGCAACATCGTGGAACCAGCCTATTGGTTGGGGAAATATTCAGACATGCCCCATATCCTGTCGTTCCTAAATGAAAGCTACAATACCATTTTTGAGGTGTTGCAGACCGACAATGAAGTGGCGCCGTTGCTCGGCCCGTTCCAGACAGCCCTGCAAAACAAGGCTATGGAGCAGTTGGAAGGTATGATAGGTACACTTCGTGTCTATACTTCCCGTCTTGCCACCAAGGAATCCTATTGGATTTTCCATAAGGACGGTGATGACTTCGACCTGAAAGTGAGTGACCCCAAGAACCCGAGCTATCTGCTGATTGCAAATGACCCGGAAATGGAGAGCATCATAGGCGCGCTGAACGCACTGATTATTAACCGTCTTGTCACACGAGTGAACACAGGACAAGGGAGGAACATCCCTGTGAGCATCATCGTCGATGAGTTGCCCACACTGTATTTTCACAAGATAGACCGACTTATCGGCACCGCACGAAGCAACAAGGTGTCGGTGGCACTCGGCTTTCAGGAGCTTCCGCAACTGGAAGCCGACTACGGCAAAACCGGTATGCAGAAAATCATCACGACTGTGGGTAATGTGGTGAGCGGCTCTGCCCGTGCCAAGGAGACACTTGAATGGTTGAGCAATGACATCTTCGGCAAGGTGGTACAGTTGAAACGCGGCGTGACGATTGACCGTGACAAGACATCCATCAATCTTAACGAAAACATGGACAACCTTGTCCCGGCTTCCAAGATTTCGGATTTGCCTACCGGCTGGATTTGCGGACAGGTTGCCAGGGATTTTGTGAAGACCAAGACCGGGATGTGTGATACGCTGAACATACAGGAAGCGGAAGAGTTCAGGACATCCAAATTCTTCTGCAAGACTGACTTTGACATGGCCGAAATCAAGAAAGAGGAATCGGAGTATGTACCCTTGCCCAAATTCTATACCTTTCAGAGCAAGGAAGAAAGGGAAAGGATTTTGTATCGGAATTTTGTACAAGTCGGGCAGGATGTAAAAGAAATGATAAAGGACATCCAAAACAGGCGCAGGGCCAAATGAGAAAATTATTATTGATAATCATGCTTGTGAGTGTTGGTTTGAGTGCCAACGCCGCAAGCTCCTGTCCGGCATTAATGGAGCTTCCATTGTTTGAAAGAGCCGTCAGGATCATTAAATACTACGAGACGCTGCATCGACCGGAACATTGGCCAGGCATAGGATACGGTCATGTCGTACAGGCCGGGGAGCCTTATAAAAGAGGTGTACGGTTGACGGAACGACAGGCTGATGCCTTGTTGCGGAAGGACTTGAAGCGATTCTGCAACTTGTATCGGTCATACGGAGCAGACAGTGTGCTACTTAGCGCGCTTGCCTATAATTGTGGCCCACGAGCTGTCAAAGAGAGCGGTATCCTTCAGAAATTGAAATCAGGCGACCGTGATATTTTCGAATCATACACCTCTTATTGTCATTATAAAGGAAAATGGCATAGCGGTTTATACCGGCGGCGTATCGTGGAATACTTGGTTTTATTTGAACCTTGACGTCCTGTTTTATTTGAATAATCAAGTAGAAACGACCTTGCGGTTATAATGCAAGGCCGTTTCAGCATCTTCTCATTTCGAATTACCTTTACTTAGAATTGTAAGTTGTCCGGGACGGTCAGGGAACCAATAGGCATCGCTGTCAATATAGACGCATCGGTCGCCATTCCACGGTTTCCCAAATGCCAGCACTTCCTTTGGCCCGAATACCACGCCGTAATCATTCGTAAACGCTACTATGTCACCGACCGCCAAGTCACGGTCTGTTTCCATGACATCCGACAGACGGCTAAAAAACTCCATGCCGTCCGCTTCCTGTTTCGCTTTCCATTTCAGAAATTCCTTCTTGTGGCTTCTGCCTATGTCAATCGGTGATAGTTCCGATGGTGACACTTCAGCTTCCGAGTATTCGTTGGCTATCAATATAATACTGTCGTCATTCACTTCTTCCGGTGCGGAAATCACTCTGTAGCCTCCATCGGATTTGCCGTTGTCCGGATCGTTCCAATACATGAAACTGCCATTCTTGATAAAATCGTACTTTCCCATTGTTGTTTGAATTTAAGTTTTTATTCCCTCCTGTCGGTTCTCTTTTTTCAACCGATTGAGAGTTTTTACAGATGCCACACACGGCTGTCGGGGAAGCGATATACGTCGGTTTTTCTTGCCAATTACTCTCTGCGTCAGAGGAAGAATTTGCAAGAAATGCACTTCAAACCGGTGGTATCCGGCGCGATGGCCGAATTTTGCATCTGATAAAACCCAACGGTGGCAAAGTGAACAAGATGTGGCCGAGACAAAGACAGCGGCCGAAGCCGCTCCTATAAATGTAGTGTATAGAATGGAACACCGGTTATTTAGTGTGAATTTGCGGCATCTTCTTTTTTCCAACGGATAAAGGAAACAGTCAGCATGGTGATTATCCCAATGACAAGGTAAAATTCTGCGTATATAAAATAATCAAGGTCAGAAATGTCAAAGAGCAGCCATACGCCTAATAGAAATACAGCCGCCGGAATTATCGGCATGAACTATAGCCTATCGGTGTTCATACCGGCAACCAGCCCCAATAAAACCGAATAAATAGGGTTGACAGTTCTAAACAATATCCTGTACAATGAAATGCTAAGGATATATGAAGGGTGGCGGGACACGAGGTATGGCAGGACAAGCATGACAAAGACGGAAACCGCTGTACATAGGAGCGACATCCGAATTGTTTTTCGGCTAAAGGTTGTCACAATATCTTGGTAAATGGGTTATTATGCAGGTTGTGAAATGTATTTCAGGAACAGGTGAATGAAGTTAATGTTCCTATTCCCCGACCGATGGGGAGAACACTTATAAAAAACTCACCGGCAGCGATGTCCGGTGAGTTGACAAGGATATTACGTGTATTTTAAAAGTAGGTTGGCTCTTGGCCGGACGCGGCCTATCCGATGTTGGAGACCTCGGATTTGAATGTCGCAGCCGGCTTGAAAGAGGGAATACGGTGTGCCGGAATAACAATAGTAGTGTTTCTGGAGATATTTCGTGCGGTTTTTTCCGCACGTTCCTTCACAATGAAGGAGCCGAAGCCGCGAAGGTACACATTCTCACCGTTAGCGAGGCTGTCCTTCACCACTTCCATGAACTTTTCAACCACATCCATAACGGATGCTCTGTCTATGCCGGTTGTCTTTGAAATTTCGGTAACGATATCAGCTTTTGTCATACTGGTTTTGATTATAGGTTAATGATTACAAAATTAATAAAAATTTCAATATGCCGGTGCTCCGGTTAGCGAATATTAGCCAAAAACATGGATTTGCCTCTTTTATGCTGGATATGTGTCAGACCGTTCTCATTCATTCTTCCAACCAGTCGTCAGAACCGCCGAATTCTTTGTCTGCGAACAGGTCGGCAAGACCCGAAATCTGTTTCAGGCGCAACAGTTCGTCCTTTGACATTCCGATATGCTGCATGATCCATGCGTCTGACATCCCTGACTGAACCAGTTCCGACACTATGTTGCACATCAGCTCAACCGAGTGCGTTCCTCTCGCCCGGTTGTGCCTGATAGTGGATGCCATCCGCTCTGACAGATCCTTGTCTATCACAGTCACCGGGAGCATACCGTGTTCACGGTTATATATGCGCTCTGACGTCTTCATCACAAGATAGCGGTGGAAGCCGTCCACTATCTCATATTTGTCTTCGTCTTTCAGGTAGTAGCACACACAAGGCATCGTGTAGCCGTCCTCCCATATTGAAAGTTCCAGCAACTTCATTTCCGGCGGTGCCACCACGTTCGGATTATAGTTGTTCGCCACCACCTTGTCTATCGGCACGGCGATGACCCGGTAAACGGGGCTTCTATATTTTTCCATGTTTCAGCAGATTGTATTTATTCAGCACATTCTCTCTCAGCTCCTTTTCTTTCTTTGTCATGGAGAAACCCATGTATTTGCACACATGGTCATTTTTGAGTATGCAGATGCACATACGCTTGTAGGTGGGTATCTCCTTGAACTCCTCGATGTCTATGTCATCGAGATACTCCATTCTTACCGGCAGTTTGTCCGTGCGGTATGCCGACGTTTTTCCGACTGTAAACTCGACTCCTGCTGCACGCAGTTTGGCAATAACTTCTTCCGAAAGGCAACCGCCACGGGTTCGCCAAAACCGGATGCTCACATCCAGTTTGTCAAGGTAATTGCGCCTTGCTGCCTCCGGAAGCGTGTCCAGCAGAAAGTACATATACTCCTTCCATGAGAACCCCGGCGGACATTTCACTGATTTCCAGCCCATAGCCATTGTCTTGCCGTACATTCCGGCGAAGTTCACGCCATTCACCCGGCTCACCATTTTTCCCCACATATCCGGATCTATCACACGGTATAGAGCCAACGACTGTATGGCCTCTGATATGAACGGGCTTGCCACACGTTGCCGTCCGAGAGGCACCCCTGCCTGATAGTAAAGGTCGTAGAGCCTGTTGTAGTCCCATCCGAATTTTCCGTAAGCCGTCCATATATCCGTGACTTTCCAGTCATACAATGGATAGGCGTTATAGATGTCGCAGTCAATGCGACGTGTCCATTTGTAATTATACAGGCGTTTATAGTTCTTGTCGCTGTGTATGGCACGCCAACGATTGTAGCTTTCCTGTGTGCGGATGCCCACGAGACAGCACACGCGCCGGCATTTCTTGCGGCTGCGCAGCCAAGGGGCGAACAGCAACTGAAAATCGTAATCCCACAGTTCATCATTGAAAAACGAGAAGTCGGCGGAGGTATAGCATCCTTCCGGACGTTCCCTCACCCACATTTCCCGTTTGCTGTCTTCCCAAGGACGCCAGTATGACTGGTACATGGACGTGCAGGTGGTCACTTTGAAAGGCACGCAGCAATGGTACACTTCAAGGATATCTTGGTTGCTCTCAAGGGTTCGCTTCACGTATTCCGTCGTCTGGCTGTACTGAGCCTCGTAGTCCATGTGAAACACGCCCAGTTTCCTTCCGGGGGCATACTTGCGTATATATTGCACGCACAGGTTGAGTAGCACGCCGCTGTCCTTGCCTCCCGAAAAAGAGACATAAACGTAATCGAAATGCTCGAAAACGACTTTCAGACGGGCCATTGCCGCCTCATACACGTCAAGCCGCCGTATCATGCTATTTCTTCCTGTTGTAATCCATCTTGTCGTAGTTCTTCCATTCAAGAAAAGAGCGGAACCCGTTTTTCTCAAAAGCGGCGACATGGCGTTTATGCACCAATGCCGTCAACATTCCGTCATATTCCGGCTCATTCTTAGCCGCAGCCAAGAGTTGGGTTATTATATCTTCGCTGTCTCCACGGATATAATAGTTGTCGATATACGGTCTTCCCGGGGCATCCCTTACAGGCAGAAAACCGGCCACGCCGCCATCGTCATCCAGGGCGATGAACCAACGGTAGCGGTGTGAGGTCTTGAACGGACAATTGTTGTTCTGTCGGAGTATGGCCGGATTCATTACGAGCGAAGCCACCAGCTCATATAGCTTCCTGTCCGTTCCGTTCAGGTTTATTATCTTCATATCTGTTTTATATTGTGCGACTTGTAGTGCTGCCCAGAAACAAAACACCCGCAACGGAATTTTGAGAACTCCGCTACGGATGTCGGAATTGCGACGAATTGCGGATACAGAGTTGTCAGATCCATATCGGCTGTCTCCGTCGTGGAAGCTGATTAGTTATATGCCATAAGGCTATTTTTCACGCAAAATTACAAATTTTTTCTATTTTTACAGCGATGTGAGGCCCGTTTTATTGCGTGGCTGTGTGTTAAAATTTCATTAAACTGATATAAATCTGGAATTCAGCAACGGTATGGCGGTATGGTATGAATGCCCGAAGTGGGGTTAAAACGCGGGTTAGGCTGTTTTATGCCGGCAAAATTTTGTCAGAGCATTAAAATTCATTAATTTTGTAGCATAGAAACCAGAATGTTCAGCTATAAGCTACGCAAATATGAGATTCAATATAAACAGGTTGCTCGCCATTCCTGTAGTCCTGACAGGAATTTTCACGTTGTCCTCATGCCGTGCCCAGAAGCATGTCGCCTCAAATATATCAGGGGATTGGAACATAGTGAGTGTGTGCGGCAAGGTGATAGACACGTCGGCAAACGAAAGCCAGCCTTATATCCATTTCAATGCGGACAATGGAAGGATTCACGGGAATACGGGATGTAACAGACTCATGGGTGAATGCACCATTGACCGCTCCAAAGGGACTTTGAAGTTCGGAAATCTCGGCTCCACAAAAATGATGTGTCCCGACATGGATACCGAGATGGCAGTTCTCAATGCCCTTGAGAAAGTTGTTTCGTACAAGACAGATGGCGGTCGCAAACTTGAAATGCTTGACGTTGACGGCAAAACCGTTCTCGCCCTTGAATTTGCTCCACAAGAATAGAAATTTCGCTTTTTTACTTTTATCAACTTTTATTTACAAGTTCTCATATTCTCTTTTAATAGAATTGGTTATGATTGGGTATTCCCAACACTTGGAATATAAAGAGTATAATTCTATTTAGCGAATATTAATCCATAATTGAACAGTCGCTTGTAGAAGCGAAGGCAGGTTATATCTGCCAGTGTTTGAAGAAAGGGAATACCATTTTCAGGAATCAGCTCCGACATCCGGTTGATGGACAGCGGGGCTGATTATTTTTTTTGCGGTTTCCCGCACTGCATGGGTGCGCCGTAAACAAGCTGCTGCCCTATCAGGATAGCTTCGCATAAATGCTGAAAAAAGCCTGAGACAATCAGTATGCCAATAGCGTAAAAAATGAACCCATCCGGGAAATCGGGCGGGTTCATTCTCATAGTGAGGGATTATACTATAAATCGAGGACAGCTAAAGATTTCTCAACCGAGTCATCGGTTCTACTAATTCCGGCGAAGGAGCATAAGTCCCATGCAGCATCGTTCGCATTTTAAGTGTGCCATCGCATCCTTTTAAGGTGGCTTGAAGGCGGCAAATTTTAATTAAAAACTCAATTTTACTATTATGTCAGATATTGCATCGGCAAAATTAGCTAAAAGCTGGGAATTTAACAATTATTTATGACGGAAATCACAGAAAAAAATATCCGAGGTGTGAAACAAGTCTGATGGCACAGATGTTTTTCATGCCCGTCATTATGAAAAATCACAAATTTTAACTAACTTTGTGCATATAATTTTCATATAATCCTAATCGGACCTCCAACGGATTATTCACAGAACACAAACACGTCATCTATGGCTGCCCAAAAAGTTATGCGGCTTCACTGGAAGCTGTTTTTCCCTCTCACCGGTTTGTTATGGCTCATTATCGGAATAACAATATGCTACTTCGTGACGCATGAGCAACAACGGCTCAAGGATAATCTTGAGAACAGGTTGCTCAACGTAAACAGCACCGTAATCGAAGCATACGGAAGCGGCGCCGAGTTGCAGAAGACGGTAGACTTCATAAAGCTGTTTACCGGACGGACCACACTCGACCCGCTGCGCATAACCGTTTATGCTGACAACGGGGAAATGATAGCCGACAATATCGAAACGACCATCCACGTATTTGACAAAAACGGGAATATGATTCCAGGGTTCAAGAGCCTGTGGGAGAATATGGGCGGAGTTTATGTCCATGACATGGCATTAGAGCAGGACAAGTTCATGGTCTGCTCAAAGACAAGCTCCGACGGGAAGATACATTCATTCGCTGCACTGCCATATAATGAAGAGGTGCTCAGCTTTTTCGGCATTGACCCCATGGTATGGGTGATAGTATTCGGTTTTGGAATATTGTCAACAGCACTCGTCTATTTAGGGACGAAGGCTGTCTGCCGTAATGTTTACGCCTTGCGTGACTTTGCGGATGCAATCTCGTCCAACCATATTCCGGATAATGTCGATTCATGGGATTTTTCGAATGATGAGCTTGGGAATGTGTCCAGAAAGTTGCTGCTGTTGTACCGTGAAAAGTTACACGCCGAATATGAGAAAACTCATCACGAGCGGCAGATAAGCATGAATATAAGCCATGAGCTGAACACCCCCATAAGCATTGTCAAAGGCTACCTTGACACGATACTCACAAACCCTGATATGCCCGAGGAAGTGAGGAAGAATTTCCTTGTCCGCGCCCAGCAAAGCACCGACAGGCTTATCAGGCTGATAAAGGATGTCAACATAGTGATGCGTCTGCAAGAGACGGGAATAGCTTTGGAGTGTGAGACAATCCGATTCCACGAAATAGCGGAAAAGCTGTCGGAGTACATAAATCAAGACGGCATAGCTAAAGGCATGACATTTGATTATAATGTGCCTGACGACTGTGTGGTGACCGGGCATGAGCCGTTGCTCATGAATGCCTTGCTCAATCTGACATACAATGCGGTTCGTCATTCCGAAGGCACACGGATAGCCTTGAACCGGCTAAGGGAAGAAAACGGATTTGAGGTGTTCTCATTCTCCGACAACGGCATAGGTGTGGCGGAAGAGCACCTTGAAAGACTGTTCGACATGTTCTACCGGGTGGACAGCGGCCGCTCACGCAAGAAAGGCGGATCGGGTCTCGGATTGCCATTGGTCAACAAAATCATCACAGCGATGGGCGGCACAATCTATGCCAAGAACGCAGATGCCGGCGGGCTTGAATTCATCTTCACCCTGCCGAAAGGCACATAAAACTGCCATCAGCGAAAAGGCATCATAATTAAGGGGAGAATCTTCCGGATGTCTCCCAACAACGGAAAGGACAACTATATACGAATCTACATCCTATCATTATTATATATTCCAAGGCGCACCAGCTGATTGCGGACGCGCCTTTTTGACTATTGAACAGAAAACCTGGCGGCGTTAAACAATTTTAGCATAGCTGATAAAACTTTTTGGTATATTCTGCGTATGGTCTATAGAATAGCAACAGATTATCGAATCAAAATCTTTAATCGGATATATGATACCAGACAAGGAACATCTCAAACGATATTGCAAGACGGTATATGCTATTTTGACAACCAAGGGGAAGTGTACCCTGCAGGAGCTTCTCAGGTTGTGCAGTATAGACAGTACCGGCATCTGCATCGCACTGCTTCAGCTTATAAGGGACGGGAAGATAGAACAGACCAATGAATCTGGCGGCAAGGTCATATATAAGACCATTATTGATGACAGGCATCCGTGAGTAAGCCTATTCAAAGGTGCTGTAATGTCATTCCTTTGTGATTACCGCCACTCTGTTTTGATAGGCAGGAAACGACACCGAACCGTTCTTCACTCTTGCCATCTGACCGGTGTATAGCTCGACAAGCCTCTCTCCCTCGGGAAAAGCACCGACCACATTTATCGGTCGGTTGGCGACAGGCCTAAGTCTTATGAGCAAAACATCAGCGCCTGCCCGACGGATGCAGGTATGGGTGTCAATGGTGGTCTGTTTTCCGATACCGATGGCAGGGTGCGCCTTGCGGATATTGCCAAGCCGTTGGAAATGACTCAGCAGGGTTGTGTCGATGTCATTCCAGTCCATATCGGAACGGAAAGCCTGGTCACTGTCAACATTGAGCCTTGCATCACTGAGTTTCCTGCCGGTCTCGTCGCCATAGAAAATCTGTGCAACGCCGGGCGCAAGCAGGAATGTGGTGGCGCAGTCTGTCATATTGTCCATGTCGGCATCCCGGTGATAGGAGTTGTTCAGATAATTGAAGGGATGCCATCCCGGGTGTGCCGCAATGCTATCGGAATATGCCTGCCATGTATATACGATTCCGTCAAGGTCTCCGTGCTTCGGGAAATAAAAGTTCACCATGCTTGAAAATCCAGCATCGGCGTAGTCTTTCTTGTAGTCAATCCCGGCCATGTCGAAGTCTCCTGTCATATAGAAACTGTCAATCCATCGAGAAGCCGGATTTTCCGGGTGTCTCTTTCTCCATCTCTCCAGCGCCGAGTTGCAAGCCTCATTAAGTTCCTTCCACCGGTAGAGATGGACATTTTCAACGATGTCACAGCGGAATCCGTCAATTCCGAATTCCTCCACCCACGAAGAAATCCACGCTATCACGTACTGCATGGGACTCCATGCGCGGTCTTTGCGCAACGGACGTGCGCTCGGATTCACCCACGGGTCATTATCCTTGCCCTCGTCATTCCATTTCCTTTTCAAGAACGGCGGAATCTTTACAGGCTCAGTGCTTTCATCCTTGAAATCAGGCATACCGAACAGGGTTGCTTCAAGAGGGTCTGATTCGTTCCAGCCCTCGTCCGGCATTCTTATCCAGCCACGGTCATACCACCCTTTCCAGTTGAGCCGTGTCTCAAAGAACCTGTCGAAACTCCAGTCACGGATATGCTCCGCAGCCTGCCGTTCGGTCAGTCCGGTTTCCGCGAACCCATATTGAACGGCATCGAGCAGTGTAGGATAACCGGGGTCATTGAGATTGGCTCCGAGCATGACCCGGATACCCTGTGCATGAAGCGTATCCACCAGTTTGCGGAATTCCTCCACTGTCCCGTAGTTCTTGTCTATCTGCGTGTAGTCAAGCGAGTAATATCCGTGGTAGCCATAATGGGGAAAGTCGTTGACAGATCCGCTGCCCGACATCCACCCGTGAATCTGTTCATAGACATCAGTCATCCACACCACGTCCACTCCCATCTCCTTGAAGTAACCGTCTTCGGCTTTCTGCAACATTCCCTTGAAATCCCCGCCATGAAATGTGGCGGCATTGAGCCTTTCACTTCCATAGTCCACGATACGGCCATAGTTAATGTCGTTTGTGGTGTCTCCATTACAGAACCGGTCTGTAATCACAAAATAAACGGTGGCCTTTCCCCAGTCAAAACCGTCAGAAACGGAAGGAAATGCCACCTGCTGGCCCAGAAGAGCCAGCAATACAAATAAAAACGTCTTTTTCATCGCAACTTAAATTTTGCGACAAAATTACAGCTAAAATTCCGTCTGTGAAATACTGATTTATAACCATGCCATGCTATAGCAGTTTCATAGCAGTTGCCGCCATAACAGCTTCAAATGAGTTGCCTACGCTCAATTTTTCCAATATATTCTGTCTATGCCGGTTGACCGTATGGATACTGATTCCGAACATATCCGCAATCTGTTTGCTCGGTTTCCCCTCTTTGATAAGGCTGAGTATCTCCTTTTCCCGTTCTGTCAGGATATGCCTGCGTTTGTCGGACAAAGCTACCTCCATGATTTCACCGGTAGAGTTGTCAATGATGCGTGGTGCTATGCCAGCAGCCGGTTCCCGGCATGGCGACAAATCATAACGGCACTGTATCAGCCATATCTTTCCATTGGGAGACAGCCGGATTACCTGCGTGCTATTGTCCACAAGGACATAAGAATCATCACGGCTTTTAATACGGATACGGCAGGTAGCCTTGTATCGGAGCTTCCGTTCTCCGGACAAAGCGTCGATATACTTGAAAAATTCATATTCAAGCATCCGTTTGTCCACAAGGTCTTCGGGATGGATACGGTTATAGATGACATCCTCGTCGCTTGAATTCATCTCTTTGGAATACGAATCCGCATCACACAGTCCGATGAGACTTGCAAAGCGTCCTCCGGAAATGCAGCAGAAGTCGGCAGACGCATCCGTTATCACACGGCAGTCATTTTCAATGCTGACTGCGGCCTCCATCCTGCGCTTACAGTCATCCATTATCGCGGCGTCAAGGTATTCCACCATGAGATTCTGCCTTTCATAGATACCGTTTATTTCTTTTCTAAGCACATCCATGACTGCCTCCTTGTGTTTTTCCGGTTGTCGGTTCAATTGTCATATCATCGAGAGGAATCGGCTTGATACGAGTTCCGGGGCATGTGTTGATAACCAGCGGCACAGTCTCACAGGTGACGACGCTTGTATCGAGACCAAGCGCCGACTGATCAGAAATACCGATATGACGAATCTTTTGGTGAAGCCTCATGAGCAGGCTGGAGCGTCCTGCACAGCTGCTGTCAGGAGAAAAGATGCGATGGAGTATCACAAAACGGAAGTCCCCCGGAATACCACATTTGCGCAGTGAAGGATAGGAACTGCACAGATCAAGTTTGCCTTCCGCCACAAGGTCTTCAACCACTTGGCGGAGATACACGCTCACTTTCGGTTCCACGCGGAATCCAAGCCGCATGGTCACCACATAGATAGTCTGCGGCCGCACTATATCGACGGAATATTCCAGCGTGTCAGGCGCATCCGTGTTGTCCACATGTATGAACCAGTAGTGGTCCGCTCTCTTGGGCTGTTTGTTCACTATAGAGTAGAAAAGCTTGTCCTCGATACAACCCGGGAATGGCGAACGGCTGAGGTAGACAAGATTGGAAGCATATTTGGGAATCTCACCGTCGCTTTTTATTGCGGCAATCAGCGGGGCGCAGTCAGAGAATTTGCGGTATTCCGTGAACTGCCGCCTTACCAGCATGGCATTGCGCCATACCATCATCACCGCACAGACATCTCCTGCCACCAGCATAGTGAACCATCCTCCGTGTGAGAACTTGAACATATTGGCGATGAAGAACATTCCCTCTACCGCTACGAAAAACAACAGGAACAAGGCACACAGCCACTTGCTGATACCACGGCTGCGCATCCATAGTGCCAGCAATACCGTGGTCATAAGCATGGTGACGGTAATCGCAAGACCGTAAGCCGCTTCCATGTGCGCCGAATCGCGGAACAGTCCTACCGTGAGAAGACATCCGGCAAAAAGCGACCAGTTCACAGCCGAAATATACAACTGTCCTTTTTCGGTGGACGGGTACTTGATTTTGAGTCTTGGCCAGAAATCAAGGCCGATGGCTTCCGAGAATATGGTGAACGCTCCGCTAAGAAGAGCCTGGCTTGCAATGATTGCCGCGCCGGTGGAGATTACTATCCCGGGAATGGTCATCCATTGAGGCATTATGCCGTAAAACGGGTTGGATGAAGTCCCGTCGTTGGCTATGAGCCATGCACCCTGACCGAGATAGTTGAGAATCAGCATTGACTTGACAAAAATCCAACACGCCGTGATATTTTTTCTGCCGCAGTGCCCCAAGTCGGAATACAATGCCTCTGCTCCTGTCGTACACAGGAACACCGCTCCAAGGATAAGGAACCATTGCGGATAGGTCGCCAGCAGTCTGACCGCATACACCGGGTTGAAAGCTTTCAGTATCGGAGTATATTCAGGTATGTTCGCGACTCCCAGTATGCCGAGCATCAAAAACCATACGAGCATGAAGGGACCGAAAAGCCTGCCGATCTTGCCGGTTCCCGCTTGTTGCATGATGAAGATAACCGTGATTACAAGTATCACTATGGGAACCACGGGGACATCTTCCAAGACCTCATTAAGCCCTTCCATCGCGGATGTCACGGTGATTGCCGGGGTGATGATGCCATCGGCAACCAGAGCTGACGCTCCTATGGCCGCCACTATGTAGGTCCACCGCCGGGGAATATGCCGGAGCAGGGCAAACAGGGCAAGTATTCCTCCTTCGCCACGGTTATCGGCACGCAAAGCCAGCAGCACGTATTTCACGGTAGTCTGCAGCGTCAGGGTCCAAATGACGCACGATACTGTTCCTATTATATAGTCGGACGTGAATCCGGGGTTTGCTCCGACGATGGCTTTCATCACATAGAGCGGCGAAGTGCCTATGTCACCGAACACGATGCCGATAGTCACGAGAAGACCTGTCGCGGATATCGCTTGTAATTTTGATGCGGAGGGAGGATTATGACGCATGATAGTTCTGTCGATGTGATGTTTGTTATGGTTTGGTTAAAATCAGGGAGCTATGCAGTAAACCGCATAGCTCCCTGATGCGGTCATTTAGACGAAAAGACTTTCCATACGCCGGCACTTAATGCGGCTCCCACAAATGGGGCTACAATGAACAGCCATAGCTGGGAGAGAGCCTCTCCGCCTTGGAACAAAGCCGGGCCGATGCTGCGGGCGGGGTTGACGGACGTGCCCGTAATGGGAATGCATACGATATGCACCAGCACCAGTGTGAGACCGATTGCCAGTCCTGCAAGGTTGCCCGCGCCTTTATCGCTGTCAGTCGAACCGAGCACGACAAGCACGAAGATGAAGGTGAACACCGCTTCGGCAATGAAAGCCTGAAGCATCATGCCGTCACCGAAGCTGTTGGCACCGGTAGTGGTCGGGCCGTTGTGCGAGCCTGTGGACACCAAGAGATAGAGAATGGCGGAACCGATAATGGCTCCGATGACCTGAAAGAGCATGTACATACCGGCTTCTTTCCCCTTCATGCGTCCTGACAAGAGGACACCCAGAGTGATGGCAGGGTTGATATGGCAACCGGACACACCGCCGATAGTGTATGCCATTGCCACAACCGAAAGGCCGAAGGCCAGAGCCACGCCTAAAGTTCCCACACCTGAACTGACGGCACCTGCCATGTCGCCTGCAAAGATTGCGCTTCCGCAACCCATGATGACCAGAACCATTGTCCCGATCATTTCTGCTAAATACTTCTTCATAGCTTATAATAAATTAATTGGTCTTTGCAAAATTAACAATTATATTGTTACGTTGGTGTGTCAGATGCCATAAATCGTATGGAATGAACAGGTTATTGCCGTTTTTACAGGCATTTGGGTTGTTATTCCGGCAAATATCGCTAAATTTGTTTCTTGAAATTAAATGACACAAATAATTATGAAAGAATTAATTGAAAAGATTGAAGCCTTGCAAGCCGCCTTTATGAAGGATGCGAAGGCACAAGTGGAGAATGGAAACAAATCCGCCGGAATGCGGGCACGGAAAAGCTCGCTGGAAATTGAGAAGCTGATGAAAGAGTTCCGAAAATTATCTTTATCCGCTACCAAGCAGTAAAATCCGTTCCTATGGAAAACGAACCCGCCCGGTCAGCCAACACTGTCCGGACGGGTTGCTCTAAGAAGATGATGTCCCGACAAGTATGGTCAATCAACGGGCATGTATCCCAGTCATCGTTCAGAAATAATACTCGTTATTGACTATCTCAAAATAAACGGTATCGTCGGCTATGCAAGAAAATATCTTTTCCTCCCGTGACAGCCATCCGATTGCGCTTGCCAATGCCAATGGCTCAAGTCCTGTCGTTTCCTGCAATTCTTTCCAAGACTGTTTTGTCTCACGCAGTGCTCTCCAAACGATGCCTGCGTTTTCTCCAATCGTGTTCTTGCTCCAATCCATAATATGTAATTTAAGAATCCGTGTCAATACTGCATTATCTTTCAATTGATTCAAAGTTAGTCAACATTAATAGAATGACGGATAACGATGTAAAAAATTGTGGACATAAAATGATACATTGCGTTTTCATGGCGACAAACCCTTGTCCGGAAGCTCTCTAATCCACAAAAAAAATGTTACCTTTGTGGGTTGATAAACAACGATTAAGCGTAATGACAAAATACCAAGAACATGGAGTTGAAATTTAACATGAAACCGTTCCGTCATATACCGATATTGGCACTTTCGGTCGCTGTCCTGTTCAGCCAACTGTCAGCCACAGCATCCATCCGGGACACCTTTGTCCCGCAACCGGGCATTGCCGTGCTCGACATGACAACAAGAAATACAGGCGAGGCAGAAGACCGGGGAGATTACTCCCGGCAACTGTATTCGGCGCAATATATCTGCGATATCGCGGGGAACTCATACATTGTCTCCACCGACCTTTCGGAAGCCATGAAGGAGAAAGTCATTTTTCTATCTTCAGACATCACGGAATCCTCGTTCTCCGAAGAAGAACTGCGTTCTCTCATCAGCTGGGTCAAAGAGGGCGGTACGCTCATCTCGCCGGCCATACGTTCCGTGTCCGAATCCATGTCGCCGCTGCTTTCCGAACTTTTCGGAATCGACGCAGCATCGCGTCCCGCACGCTCTTACGAGAATATACTGATAAACTGGAATCAGGATTTCGCCGGAGAACATGAACTGTCCTACTTCGACGAGGACGAAGAAAGGGAAACATCCATCGGAACGATAAAGACTTACGCCATACGGGAAACGGTCGCCGATGTGCTTGCCTCGTTCCCGGACGGAGGCGGCACAGCCGTGACACGCAACAAGATCGGCAAGGGCGCGGCATATCTGGTCGGATTGCTATGGCGTGACGTTATACAGCGTAGCCAGCTTAACAAGGATTCGAAAGCATCACGGCATTACAACAACGGATTCGAGCCGTCGGCCGACATCTGGGCTTTCTTCCTGCGCTCGGTATATGCCAAGGCCGTAGGCGTTTCAGCATGGAAGTTCACGGCGCCCGACGGTTATCTTCAGGTGCTTGTCCCCACCCACGACTGTGACAGCCGCACGGCATACGATGCCATGCACTACATGGGCGAATATGAGAAGTCAGTGGGGCTGAAAGGTCATTATTTCCTTACCACGCACTATTACAGCGACAAAGAGAACTTCGGACATTCCTATCTGTCGGCCTTCTACAACGAGGAGACCATTCCCAAGGCAGCGGCTATACTTGCCGACGGACATACGGTCGGAAGCCACTCCGTATGTCATTTCCCTGACTTCAATCTCTGCCGCAATACGGATGTGGTCACTCCAGAAGAATACGCCATGCGTGCGACCTGCACTGACGGCACAAGCACCGGGGCATCCACATGGGCTGAAATCGTGATGTCAAAACAGATTCTCGAAAGGGATTTGCATAATGGTGTCCGGTCGTTCCGTTCCGGCCATCTCTGCGTGAATCCGGACTTCAACAAGATGCTCGAAACCGGAGAATATGAATTTTCATCATGCTATACGGGAGGTGACCTGTTGAGCGAGTTTCCTTTTTTCGGCCGACATGACAATGACTGGAGCGGCAAGCTGTCAAGCGTGCTGCAGATGCCCCTGCATATTTCCGACGTGTATAACAACAAGCCCGGCTATGTGGGTCTGAATGATGAAAACTGGGATACGCATGTGGCGGTGGACGAATGGTTTGAGGCCATGCGCAAGTTGCGTGGCAACTACGCATCGGCAATATTGTTGATACACCCCAACCGTGAATGGAAGATGACATTGGAGAAACGCCTTATAGACAGGCTCGATCTGACGGAAGTCGGTCTCTACAATTTTGAGGATTATGGGGATTTCTGGAAGAAACGCTTTGCAACGGATTTCCAATACTGCTATCTGCCGGACACAAAACAGGTGATAATTGTAACCGACCTGTCTGCTGTTGACAAAGGGAAAATGACATTCGCCATTGACTGCGACAAACCCGTTGAGACGGCATACATCTGCAATTCAGATTTCACTGACATACGCAAATGCGACCTTAAGCAGCTGTCACCGGACCGCTATCTCGTGCTCCCTGATAATTTTTCATCCGGGATAGACGGCATACCCTGCGATGGTACGGGCAAGAACAGGTTGACGGTTTATCCGTCCATTACATCAGGCGAGTTGTGTGTCGATGGCAAAGGCCCTTTCCGCATATTCAGCCTTGTGGGAAACTGTGTCATGTCGGTTGCCGACAATCTGGACTCACGCATGGTTGATGTATCTCGACTTCCGTCGGGATATTACATAATCGCTTCATTGTCAAGCGGTGCGTCAGCGAAGATAGCCAGACGTTAGTCTCCGGCGCATTTACGAGTGTTTAACGCAGGTATATTGTTAAATTTAGATATAGCCCATATGAACAGAACCTTTTTTATCCCGTTGCTTGCCTTGAGCATCTGCCTGGGCGCATGTAACGAAAAACCGGAGGCTTTTGACCCCGACATCAAGAACAATTCGCTGGCTGTCAGTCCTGATGAATCGGTAGCCGTGGTATGTGCAAGCGGCATAGACTTCGTTAACATCTATGACCTGAGGACGGATTCCTTGATTAAGACCATAAACGAGGTCGTGACACCCCGCAACATCGCCTTCTCCAAAGACGGAACCGTATTCTACATTTCCGACAGTTCCTACGGCAACATCCGGGAGTATGACTCCAAGACATTCAAGTTGCTCCGCACCTTTCCTCTTGCAAAAGGCGTGTTCGGTTTTGCCGTTGACGACAAGAATCAGCGTATATACGCCAACAATCAGGCAGAGAACACTGTCACTGTCCTAAACACTGCAACCGGTGAGGTCGATAAGGTGATAAACGGTTTCAACGGCCCGAGACAAGGCATCGTACTCGCCGATGACAACCGCCATCTCTACGTCACCAACTTCAAGAGCGATGATGTCAAAGTGGTTGACATATCAACAGACAAGATTATAAAGACGCTGCCCGGTATTCCGGCGGTGCGGCAGATTTCCGTTGACACGCAGCGCAACATACTTTACGGGGCTTCAAGTAAGGAAAACGCCATCTATGCGCTCGACATAGCCACCGGCAATCAGATAGTGCGTATTCCTGTCGGCGAGGAACCATACGGGGCCAAACTGTCGCCCGACCGCAGCATTCTCCTTTCGGGAGAGAAGGGAAGCAATTCCATAAGTGTTATAAGAACCGACTCACTGACGATAGAAGGGACTGTCAGAGGTCTTGACGGCCCGCGTCAGGCTATTGTTTACAGCACGGCCAATCCCGGACGCGCTTACATCCTCAATGCGGATTTGAGCGTGTCGGTGATTGACTATCACGACAACACCATTGTCAAAACGATAGGGAAAAACTGACAGGTACGAGACAAACATCGTGACCTTGCATAAATGTTCCGCCATGACAGCGTTGTTCTGTTATGGCGGAACATTTTTATGTCGCTCTTTCGCAATTATTTATTATCTTTGAACTGCGTAAAAATACGCAATCCACTGCGTAAAATGTATGATGATGTATAAAAGAACAGAGTATCAGATAATTAAGAGTAGGCTTGAAGAGCAAAGAAGGTTCATTCAGGTTGTAATGGGGGCTCGTCAGATTGGTAAATCGACGGTTGTGAAACAAGTGTTGAAAGACTTGAACGGAATGATGAAGTTGATTTCATTTTGAGGAAGAAAGGCTCTGTCGTAGCCATTGAAGTCAAGAGCAATGCCGAAAAAAGGACTGACGGATTGGACAAATTCAGACAACTATTCAAACCTCAGGCATCGTTCATTGTTGGTGACGGAGGCATTGGCGCAGAAGATTTCCTCTCGATGAATATCAACAAGCTGTTTTAGCAACGGTCTTGCTGCCCGAATGCCATAAAACAGTTCATCTGAGAACAAAGTGCATGAATTATATGGTTTATATAAACATAGTCATATATACAGGCAAATAAAGCATATCGGCATCTTTTCGCAAATCTTTCGTATAAACAAGATACTTATGATTGATCCGTGGCGAAAACTTGTCGCAAAACGCATCCAACGACGCATGGGTCTTATAACCGGATGACTTCACTTCAATTGGACTGATTTTGTAATCATCTGCAATCAGGAAATCAATCTCGTAGTTATGCTTGCCACTGTCAGTGGGGAACGTGTAATAATACAGTTCGTGTCCGGCAGCTTTCAACATCTGGGCAACAACATTCTCATATACGTAACCCAAGTCGGCAGACAGCTTGTCACTTAACAGCTTGTGGTAAATACTGTTGTCTGTAAACTTCCTGTCCCAAAAGGCAAGTGTGATGAATAACCCCGTATCACCGGCATACATCTTATATCTGTTTGAGTCAAGATGAAGTGCCAATCCGACATTAGGGTCATTGGCATGGTAAGCCATGTTAACAACCATGGATTCCTTTATTTCGGAAAGGATTTCTGCCAGCCCGGAAACACGTATGCCATCGGTTGCGCTCCAGGCCTGATACCTATTGGCATTTGTTGTCAGTTGTGCCGGAATCTGATGGAACATCTTGGATGCGACACCGGAAGGATCGATTTTGTTAAAATCATCCTCGTACAGTGTTATTATAGCACGTTTCATGGCATCGACCTTTTCGAGATTGTTGGTTTCGATAAAGGTGGCGACAGCTTGAGGCATACCACCGATAAGCATATACAAGCGGAAATCGCGCATTAACTTGCGGTTGGCTCCATCGCCAAGTGAAATACGGTCATGAAAGCATTTGCGTAGTAGGTTGACTGTACCTGTATCTCCCAATGCCCATTTGAACTCTTCATAGTCCATAGGATACATATTTACTTTGACTTCCTCGCTCGGTATGAGGATTCCCTCAACGTGCTTGCGAATGGAAATGAGTGAGCCTGTCTCAATATAGTCATATCTTCCGTCCTTCACCAAAAACTTGATTGCCTGTCTCGCCTTAGGCGCAAACTGAACCTCATCGAATATTATTACGGATTTCCGTTTTTTAAGCTCCACACCATATTCAAGCTGCAATCGCATGAATATACGGCTAAGGTCGGAAACGTCATTGAATAAATTCTTAATTTCCGTAGAACACGCCGCAAAGTCCACCAATATGTAAGTGTCGTATTCGTTACGGGCAAATTCCTCTGCCACGGTTGACTTACCGACTCGCCTTGCTCCTTGTATAAGAATTGCGGTATGACCATCGGAAGAACGCTTCCACGCGAGAAGCTCTTCATATATTTTTCGTCTGAAAACCATGTCTTTAGTTCTTTATATCGGTTGCAAAGGTAGTATTATTTACACGAATCTCAAAATTTATTTCACCAAAATACGCACAAATCTCACAATTCAAAGATAGTCGTATTGTTATTTACCTATAAATCAACAGTATAGGATTTTGCGGAAACATGAATCTCAAAATTTATTTTCGTGAAATTGACAGTAATCTCAAAATGTTTGAAGATAACGATGGCAAAATATAGGGAAAGGACATATGGAAGTCAGATGAAATCGAAGTGAAGCAGAAGCCAGAATAAGAATAATAATTATTCAATATTTTTTATTTTCCGGTATTTATCGTTAATTTTGTATTTATAATCTTATCTGAAAAAATGGCTCATTTGGAATACCGATAAATTATTAAGAAAAAGAGAAATTTTGGTGAATGTATCACATGTATAGGCAGGCAGATAAGATGTGGCGTGGAACCGATGGATGTCGGCTCCACGTTTTCATGATACGCCAGTTCTATATTTCCCAAAATGTCGTGGATGGGCAAAGACGCCTTTCCAACCGCTTATTTAAGCATAATATTTGGGATTCAGGTTATTATTGACGGAAAAATTGTAATTTTGTAGTCCAAATCAGTTAAAGATATGACAAAAGACGAACTGCTGCAAAGGCTCAATGACATAGAATGGGAAGACTTCGAGGTAAAGGAAGCAACAGGCGGTCTGCCAAAATCAATGTGGGAGACAGTTAGCGCGTTTTCCAATACAGCTGGAGGCTGGGTTATACTCGGTGTCGAGGAAGTCAAGATAAAGAGTGTTTCAACCTATGAGGTGATAGGCTTAGAGAAACCGGAAAAGATGGAACAGGATGTGATAAGTGTGCTACGCTCAGTGTCAAAATTCAATGTTCCGATACTTGCGACAGCACATAGGTTTGTTGTGGACGGGAAATCAATAATCGCGTTCCATATACCTGTTTCAGCCAACAAGCCTGTATATTTCGGGAACAATCTGAACAACACCTTTGTACGTATAGGGAGCGGAGACCAACGGGCTACAGACATCGAAATTGACATATTGATGCGTGAAAAGACATTCGGAATGAAATCGGAGATGGAAGTTGACGGTACAGGATTTGGGGATATTAACACACAGTCACTTCATACCTACCGAAGACGTATCAGAGACTATAATCCCGATTTTAGATATAATGATCTGGAGGATGAGCAGTTCTGTGAAAAGACAGGCATACTCAACTGTGGTAAACTGACATACGGCGGACTCCTGATGCTTGGCAAGGGAGAGATTGTAAAGCGATATGTCCCTCACTTCTGGATTGATTATATCGAGATACCGGGCACTACATATTCGGACGCGGATTGTCGTTACACGTACCGTATGCCTGAACAGGAAAATATCTGGGAGTATTTCAAAGTCCTTCTGCAACGCCTGCGTCTCTATGTCGATAACCCGTTCATGGCTGGTCCCGACGGTTTTTCGCCGGAAGACAATTCCCAGTTGTATTGTTTACGAGAGGGGCTGGTCAATCTTCTTGCCCATGCAGATTATTTCAGTCCCATGCATTCCACAATCAGGGTTTTCAATGATCGCATCGAGTTTCAGAACCCCGGCAGGTTCGCCGTACGCATCTCCGATAAACCCGGCAAGGTAAAATCGGTGCCCCGCAATCCGAATATCATAGCGTTCTTCCGCTTTGCGAGACAAGGAGAAAATGCAGGATATGGTATTGACAAAATAATGAGGTGGACTAAATTGACCGGACAAGATGTTGATTTTGAAAGTGACATCACATCATCAACTGTAACCTATCCGCTTCCCGATATAAAAGGTGGTCAGAAAGGTGGTCAGATAAATGACATGCTTCAATCTGATAATGCTGATATGAAGGATGATAGCGATATATCAAGTGGTCAGAAACAAGTGGTCAGAAATGGTGGTCAGAAACAGGGCGATGAGACAAGAGCCAAAATCATAGAAGCAATGCGCAGAAAGCCGGAAATATCACGTAAGGAATTAACTGAAATAATAGGCATATCTCCATCGGCTATTCAGAAGCATATCGAATGCCTTAAAAGTTCTAAAATAATAGTAAGGCTCGGAAGCGACCGCAAAGGTTTGTGGAAAGTTCTTAAATAAAGACATTACAAAATATTTTTCGGTATTTATTGTTAATTTTGTGTTTACAATCTTATCTGAAAAGATGGCTCATTTGAAATAACGATGGATTGTTAAGAAATAGGGAAATTTTGGTGGATGTATCGCATGTATAGGCAGATAAGATGTGGCGTGGAACCGATGGATGTCGGCTCCACGTTTTCATGATAGGCCACGTTATATTTTTTTGCATTTGTCCATAAAACCAACACCGGTGTCAAGACGTTTTACTACAAACAGCAAACAGTAAAATAAACGATTATGGACAAAGAGAAGAAATCTTACCATTTCAATGTCACCGAGGTGGTTGATGGTAAAATAGAAGAAGTAATGAACTTTAATTTCGGCGGGCATCATGACCTTGCCGAAATGGTAACTAAACTTGAACAGACGGGTCAACTGAGAGAGAAGCACTGCAAGGAACTTGTCATCGGTCTCCGATTCCTTCATCACGTTCTCAAAAAATATCCCGACAATGAGGCATTCAAAAAGTTCCGGCCGGCGTTCGAAGATTTCAAGCATGATATCCGGTCGTGCAAGTGTAATGAGGGATAAATTGGGCTTGCCTGGCAGCGAATGAAACACAACAGGCAAGATGCAAGAAGGGGGCGGGCCTTGCGGTCCGTCCCCTTCGGTCTATCAGATTGGTATTGAGGGATTTTAGATATACTGATTATTTGGAATCCTCTCTCATCTTCACGATTTCAAGTCCGTCACGACCATAAGCGATGTAAATGAGATTACCCACTTTCCGCACATAGTTGGCAGAATAGTAGTAAGACTTGTTGTCCACAGTCTTATAGCTGTGGGCGTAACGTGCCACACGTTTCATAGTTGCCTTGTCAAGGACAAGCATACCTGCGGCACCATTGGCTACATATACATACTTATCGTCAACATCAAGGCCATTGGCCAGAGGCTTGCCAGTGTATTTCGGATTTGACTCCAGTTTCTCTTCAATCCAACTGTAGCTGCCTTCCAGCGTGCCGGTCATGCTATATTTGGCAACACCGGTTTCGCCGAGGGCGACATAGATGCTTGTTCCGTCTGTAGCGATGACATTCTTACCGTCAATCGGGGTGATTGCCTCTGTCTTGAAGGTCGCTGTCGGAGTGCCCCATGTAGTGTAAACATTGACTGTGCCGGTGCTTGATTCAACGCCTTTCTGGTCAAGGTTGAGAGTGACGATATAGTTACCACCCTTAGCGATATGCTTTGCAGAACCGTTAGTGGCGAGGAAGGCGTTGTTGTCAATTGCCAGTGTGGTGGCATCCATAGTCTGGAAGCCCTGGTAAGAGGCGATGCGGAAGAAGTTACCGTCGCGGATGATGCAGTTACCGGAAGAACCTCTGTTGGCCGCTGTTTTCTTGTATAGGCTGTAATACTTCATGACGTTTTCACGACCTTCTGCATCCAGCTCATACTTACCAAAGGCACCGTTGCTGTCAAGGTTGATAACACCGAGTGTAGCACCGTACTTCTTGGTGTCGCCGACTGTGTACGCCTTGTCGCCGTCAACGATCATGTGGTTGAAGTCGAAGTCATCATTCATCAGCCAAGAAGAAATCTCAGCCTGATTATCTGACACGTTATACAACTCCACGCAACCTTGATGCTCAGTATTTTCTCCATCATACTGGGCATTGTCTTTGTACTCTGTATTCAAATGGTATGAAACATAAGCACGTTTGCCATCAGGAGCGGGTTGGATACAGGTAGCGGAAAGATGGTTGTGGCTGTGGGGGGCATCTATGAAAGCGATGGGGTCAAACGGTTTGTTCTCATCCTCTTTGCCGTTACCGGGATTACATCCACCGTGATTTACATCAGAAGGAATGTAGTAGTCGTCAGCCGATGGAACAAACTTTGTTGTATAAGCGGGATCACAGTTAGTCAACTCTCCATATTTGATTTTGAGCTCATTTTTGAAAAGTCCACCAATATATTCAACCCAATCTGCTCCACCTTCGACATGAAACTTCTTTGTGTTCAAGAGAGTATGGATGCCGGTTTTCCCTTCTGAAGAATGATAGTAGAGCCCGCACGAATTGGAAGTCATTGAAGTTAGTCCTGTAACTTCAGCCATAGAGTTTGGCCACAAGAGCACCTGTGCAGTGTTACCCAAATACATGCTTTCGCAGAAAAGGTGACTGCGGACAGCGAGTTCGCCTCCGGCACTCATATCAACTGCTCTTTCGTTGTCTTCAGAATCAACAGTGATACACTTGCCCTTGACGCGGCCTGAACTCTTTATATTTAACTTACCATCTACGTCAAGTTCTCCCTTGACTACCACAGTACCCTCGCATGCCAATTCACCCTTGACATTAAGGTTGTTCTCGACAAGGATTTGACCTTGGGCTCCGATATTAAGGTTGCCTTCGGTCTCAATTGTGCCGAACACCACGATTTTGGCTTGCTGGTTGTTAAACCCAGACTGAAGTGTAAGTTTGGCTCCAGACATTACATATATGGTGCCACTTGAACCGTTGATGTTGTGGGTTTTCACCTCACCGGTGATATAGACGTTACCACCATACACCTCTATCTGACCTTGGCCACCGGTAAGCTGATAGTTCGTCTTGTCTCCCGACCCCTGCTGGGCGGCATTGGGAGAATCAAACTCTGGTGTTCCTTCCGGAATCTGCGGTTCGCTGCCCACCTCCGGGAAATCTGCGGCAGCACGAGTGGAGCGTCCTCCGGGTGTGCCATAGAAGGTGATACGGCTTGCCTGTGCAGCAGGGTCGTTGCCCACCGTGACTGTGCTCTCTGAGACATCTGGTGCCTCGTTGCCGCCCGGCATGTCGTCGTCCGAGCAGGCCGTCATGCCCGCAAGCAGCAAGGCTGCTATGGGCAGACTCTTCAGTGCCGGGATTACCAATCCCGTCACTGTTGTTAAACTTCTGTTTTTTCTCATTTTTGCAAAAAATTTGAGTTGGTTAAACAAATCAATTTATAACTTATTGCCTTTTCAAAATTATGTGACGGAGAGGGCAAAGTGCCCTTGGCGTCAAACACAATGCCGTCGACTCCGCACAAAGAATCGAAGTCAAGTCCCTCGAAACAGTCATGCGACACGCAATGCACAACAGCGTCATAGAAGCTGTACCTCAGCATATCTGTTGATTTCACTGTCTTAATGCCGTATTCCTTCAGAGCCGCCTCCGGTTCGACCAACGGGTCAAGCACATCTATATATGGAGTGTACGGCATCAGCTGCCTGTAAATTTCAGCCACTTTTGTATTCCTTATGTCCGGACAATTTTCCTTGAAGGTGAATCCAAGAAACAATATCTTCGCATTCTTAGCCGGTCTTCCGTTAAGGTTCATACATTTGACAATCCTGTCGGCCACGTAACTGCCCATGGACTCGTTTATGCGCCGCGCCTCCGCAGTAAGCCTCGGATACACACCGGCTTGTTTGGCTTTGTCAATCAAATAATAAGGATCGACACCGATGCAATGTCCACCCACGAGACCGGGCTGGAATTTCAGGAAGTTCCACTTGGTGCCCGCCGCCTCAATTACTTCATTGATTCCGATGCCGATTGCGTTCATCACCACCGCCATCTCGTTCATAAAAGCGATATTGACATCCCGCTGGGTGTTCTCCAGAATTTTTGCGGCCTCCGCCACCTTGATGGAACTTACCGGGCACGTGCCGTTGAGCAGAACCGAATTATACAGCTTGTCGACCGCTCCGGCAGTCTCAGGAGTGGAACCAGACGTTATCTTGCAAATATTCTCAACACGGTGTTCCCTGTCGCCGGGGTTGATACGCTCCGGAGAATACCCCAGGAAGAAACCGGCATTGAGCTTCAGACCGGACACCTCCTCGATGATGGGGGCGCAGAATCCCTCGGTGGCACCGGGGTACACGGTAGACTCGTATATCACTATGTCGCCTTTGGAAATCACGCTGCCTACCGTGCGGCTTGCCATCTCAAGGGCCGTCATGTCGGGATGGTGATGGTCGTCCACCGGTGTAGGCACAGCTACGATATACACATTGCACTCTTTAAGGTCGGTCTGTTCTGTCGTGCATTTCAATCCGTTGTTTAACGCCATGGCCTGGTCATCGGCAGATACTTCGGCCGTGTGATCCTTGCCGGCGTTGAGTTCGTTCACCCTGTCGCAGTTCAGGTCATACCCGATGACCTTATACCGCCGGGCGAACAGGCAGGCTAACGGGAAACCAACGTATCCCAAGCCTATGACACCAATTATCAAATCTTTATTATTTAGCATATTCGTCGTTATATCTAAATTCGTTCAACATGCGCCACTTCCGAAGTCTTTTGCGGGTTCCACTGATCCTTATAGGAAGAGAAGAAGAATATTTCCTTGATATGGGCGGTAAGTCTTGCCATACGCAGGAAATAACCAGTATAGAATGTGGAAAGCGGTACATATTTGATGAGATGCCTTTCTTCCGAAGGCCTTTCAGTCACAAGCATGATAATTGAGAATGCCAGAAGATTGAAGAAGAAGCGGATGATGTAGCCCACCGCGAATATCTCCACAATCTTGTCGGGATGTTCCAGAATCAGGAGCACGACATAGACAACCCAGATGAAGTTGAACACGAAGTCGTACATGATTCCCTCGAGGTTGGAAAACAGGTTTGAGAATGTGAAGTTGCCGTATGGCATCAGTATGTCGCGGTGCTTGCGCAGGCGGAAGCGCACGAGCGACTTGCTCCAGCGCTGACGCTGCCTGTAGAGGGCACGCCACGATGTCGGCACGTGTGTCATGGCTACGGCGTTCTCGGCAAAAGAAACCCGGAAACCGGCCTTGCGGAACTTCTGCGTGATGTCGCCGTCAAGTCCCGGACCGATGTCCCAACCGCCCACCTGCATCAAGGTTTCACGGTCGAAAGCCCCGAAAGCTCCCGAGATGATATGGAGAATGCCGAGGGTGTTGGTGACCATGCGTCCGACCTGTATCGTTTTCAAGTATTCAAGGGCCTGCAATGATGTGCAGATAGTATCGTCGGCATTGCGGACCTTGACGGCCCCGCCGACAGCCTTAATCTCCTTGCCCGAATAGAACGGCAGGAGGATATTCTCGACAGCGTTACGGTCAAGGGTGGTGTCGGCATCAAGATGCACGACATATTTGCCTTTGGCAAACCGAAGGCCGAGGTTGGCGGCACTTGCCTTGCCGCCCCTGATTTCCGTACGGATAAAACGGTCGATATAGCCGGCACGCTCAAGGTCAGAGCAAATCAGCGGCGTGTAATCGTCAGAGCCGTCATCCACAATTATTATCTCGCAGTTCCTGTAGGTCTGCTCCCTGAGCGACCGCGCGAGATTATATATGTGGCTTCCTTCGTTCTTGCCGGGGACAAGAACTGTCACAAGCGGATTTTCGGCATAGAGCCTGTCTCTTGCGGCATCACGTTTATTACGGATACTACGGTATGTCAGTTTACGCCATAGCACGATGAAGAGCTCAAGCATGTAATATCTTGGGAACTCGACAAACACCAGGAACCAGTAGGTGGTAAGCATCACCTGCCATGTAATGTTCCGGCTGAAGCCTTCAACTACGTCGTCAATTATGTTCAAACCATAGTCTATCATATATATCACATTTCGTGTTCACAGAAATACCGTATTCCGGCCTGTGTAAACGTGTATTCCTTTATATCGTAAGGCGCCAACGTGTTAGGCTGTGTGGTGTGCCCGCATACGGCGCATACCACCTTCATCTCGGAGTGCATCTGTGTCGCGCCGCATTCGTTGCAGCTATAGACCTTGGCCGGACGGTCGTAGTCTATGCCTATGTGCTGCAGGAAACGCTTGCACTTGGGGCAGCGCAGCTCGCCGTCATACTGGTATTCGGATTCGGGGGATATATTGGCGCACCTGAAATGGTGTATCATATCCTCCTCACGGATATTCGAGCTGTGGCACTTGCTGCAGCATTCCGAAAATATCAACACCGAACTCTGGCATACCGGGCACAGATGAATCCTTTCGACGAACTTCACCGGCTCTATGTATCCGGCTTCAAGAAACACCTCCACCATCTTCCTGAGGTTCTTGTCGTCAGGGTTATTGCCGCACCCCACGGTCTCGTGGATGTCAACATAAGCCGAATAGACGGCTGACAAGCCTTTCTGCAGCGACTGCATGGTCGAAGCTGAGAACTCAAGGATTCCACGGCTCAGGCAATATCGGCACAGGTAGATAAAAAAGTCATTTTCGGTATTGACGACGCCATATTCATTCTTGATATGCAGGGACTCGATGTTCCTTAATATCTCCTCGGCGCGTGTGGTCACTTCGTCCTCCACGGAGGACTGCACGAACCCGTCGATAAGCGGCCGCAGGCTGCTGAAGTCATTACGGTTGAACACCGTCAGGAATCTCGGTTTCAGACGGCATTTCTTGGAAATCAGCGGGGATGTCTTGGCCAGCATGTGGCGGACAGAATTATACGAGATATTCGGAGTGTCGATGAACGTGATGTCGAAATCCTCGGCTTTCAGTTCGTCAGTCGCGTCGATGTCGAAGTATTCCTTAATGGTCAGGATTCTCCGACCCAGTTTGTTGGAGTCTATGCTGTAGGGTGCCATACTGTTATATTTTTTTATAAAGGACCCAGGAATTGCTGAACTCCTTCTGTTGTTTCAATCGGTTCTGCGCCCTGTCCGCTTCAGATTTCCTTGCGAACGAGCTGATACATACACGGTGCTGGCCATCGGACGACAATACTTTCGCATTCTTGTAGCCTCTCTGCCGCAGAGCCGCCACATGCCGGTTGGCTCCGCTCTCGTCCTTACCGCTTCCCACGATGATATGGTACGGGCCTGCGGCATTGCCGGCAGGGATGTTCTCAGACTGTTGGGATGCGGAAACAGAAGGCTTCGGAGCCTGCTGTTTTTCCGCAGACTGCTCTACGACCGGCTGTTTTGCGGCAGGCTGTTCCGCCGGATGCTGTTTCATAAATTCCGGTTTCGAAGCTGACTGCCTTACCATCTTCACCGCTGCCGTATCGTGGGCTGCGCGGATACTGTCTCGCTGGTGCTGAACCCAATCCTTGTTCTTGATACATTGGTGCTGGGCATGGCGCAGAGTCTCCGGATACACACCGGTGGTCGTATTGTACATTATGTAGTCACCCTCGATGGGTGTCCTGTCTTTGAACTTGTTGATTCTGATACGCACCGGCACTCTGTCTGACAGAGACCAGTAAGGGATATCCTGATCCGGATCGATATCGAATACGACGATAGCTGCCGTATGGTCACGCGACAGCGTGTTGCGCAGTTCGCCGGGAATCTCTTCCGTGCGGGCGCCCAGCATCATAACGGAGCCGGTGTATGATATCTCGTCATTGACTATTATCTCCGCCTTGCTGTGGTAGTTGACATACTCCATATCGTCAGGCATGACGTAGGCGATGACAACCAAGTTGTTATCACGTGCGTTCAAGCTCTGCAAGGACATGATAGGCTCGCCACGCAACGCCAGCGAATTGGACGGCACATACTTCTTGGTGACGATGCTCGAATCGACAGCCACGGAATAATAGACCATCCCGAGACTTTTCAACAGCTCGTGGTCGTACATGTGGGCTATCCTCAGGTATCCGTGCCCGTTGTTGTTAAGCCTTGAGAGCGACTGGTTGCTTTGGCTCACGGCGTTCCACAGCACGCCCAGCTTGCGTCTCAGGGCCTTGTACTGCTCACGCGCCTCCGCAAGTTCCTGCTCCGTGCGGAGCTTGTTGTGGTTGTCGCTGAGACCGAAGCGTATGTTGTGGTCTTCGGTGGCCAGCTGCCGCTCAAGCTCGGATATCCTTACCTTAAGCACGTCCAAGTCCTGACGTGCAAGGCCGTACTGGGTCTTGGCGTCCCTGTTGCGTGCGATGATGGCCGGCTCGTAATCGTTGTGGGTGTGGTTGAAGAAATTTTCCGCGATAGCATACGAAAACAAAGTGTCCCCCGGCACCACCAGGTCGCCGACACGCACATTCGCCTTCAGGAAATAGATGTCCTCGTCACTTCGGAACTCGCTAATGTCAAGCGACACATAACCGTCGAACTCGGCATACACCGTCTTGCGGTAGAACCATACGCATATAAAGGCGATGATAATGAGCAATATGATGGTATAGATAAGCTGCTGCCGTGCAATCTTGCGTTTGCGCTGCCTGATAATGCTCTCAATCTCCCGTGAGTCATTGTCTTCTCTGTTGCTGTAAAAACTGAAATCTCTCATGGCGCGGAATCATTGCAAAGGTTTGATACTGTCCGCCCTCAGCCCTGTCTCCACGCAGAAATCAAGGATGGAGACATCGGGCAGATACACTTGGAGAGACGCCAGCATACAGTCGCGTTGGTAGCTGAACGACAGAAGGCGTTCGCAGCACAACAGGTACGTGTTGTACTCTTTCATCCGGGAAAGGTAGTTGTACTCGCCTATGCGGTTGTCATACGCCTCCCGCCGGATATCAAGATAGCCCTTCAGTTCCGAAAGGCGTTTCACCTCGCCCTCTATGGAGCGGTTCATCCGTTCTATGTCGAGCAATGTCAGTCTGACATTTTCGGTAATTTCGTTTGTAAGTCTGTCACGTTCAAGGTCGAGCACGCCCCGTTCCGCCTTCATCGCCTTCCGTTTCCTTGCGGTCTCCAACGACAGGGGAACGATAAAGCTCAGACCGGCGTCGATATTGGAGGAGTTGGGCACCACCGGACGCATATAATAGGAATACCGTATGAACGGCGACAGGTTCAGAGTGTTCCAATAAGTCGTGTTGTCAATCTGCTGGTCAAGCAGCCTGCGCCGCAGCTCAATCGTGCTTGTCCCGGTATTGTATTGGCAGATAAACGAGATAAGCCGCGTGGTATCCACGTCCACGATTATGCCGCTCGGGTTCGAGAGGTCGTCGCTTGCCGGGTAATCGCGTATTATGGTCGCCATGAGGCGTTCCGCCTCGGCTTTCTCATTAAGGATTGTCAGCAGGTCGTCGCTCGATATGCCGCCCTGCATCAGCAGGAAAGACTGGGCGTCGCTCAACAGCGTCAGGTTCTCGATACGGTGTGTCAGCACTCCGCAGAGAAGGCTGTCATATCTGTTGCGGAACTGTTCCTTCTGCAAAGCGACAAGACGTCCGATATTCTCTCTCTTGTATTCGAGGCGCTGTATGTCACCCTGCAGCCGTATCTCATTCGTCTTGCCCTTGCGGTTGATGATGGAGCTTTTCAGAAAATTCCAGCGGATTTCGGCCTGTATCTTCCCTTTGTAGCGTGACAGCGCGTCATCCTCGTCAAGACCGAACCCTTCGTCGAGACGGCCGTACACCTGTCCGTTCACGGTCAGGCCGGTCACGTTCTTCATCTCGCTTATGCGGGCGTTCACCTTGTTGTCAATTACCGAGTCCACGGCCATGCGGTCATAGTCGCCGGCCACTATCCTGCTGCCCGGCAAAGAAACGGCGCCCACATTGGCCGGGTTCTGCGCAGGGTGATGAATGATAGAGTCAAGCAATCCGAATCTCGTCTCGAATTGCAGGAATAACGAGTCGGCCTTTTGAGCATATCCCGTCGGTATGCCCAAGCCGACAACCATAAACAATATTATCCATATTCTATTCATCACCGTTTTTTTCATTCTTCAATTGTTCCTCATGTTCCACAAGCCTGCGGTGGCTTTCCCGCTCTTCGGGACAGTTCCGCAGGACATAGCCCATGATGCTGTTATATACAATGCCATATCTTCTGGCGATATTCTTCAGCGGTTCCGTGCTTGTAGCATATTCCTTTACCGCAGCTCCGTACTTTTCCTCGCTTGTGCGTTTGACGAGTTTACCGTTCGCCAGGCGTGTCATTCCGCATTTGGCCGCAAGTTCCGGCGCATGCTTCTTCAAGTAGCCACGGAACGTCTCGGCGTTGAATCCGAACTCCGCCGCCACTTCCGCCACATGGCGGGGATTCTTCCTCAGGCTCTCGATGGCCTCGGCATATTTGTATGCCGTTGACTTGAGGTAATGTCTGGTGCCCGACAGGTCGGGTTCGCTCACTCCGTCCCATTCATAACCTCGCCTGCGGAGTTTTTCCCCTCTATGCCATTGGTGCAGATAGCCGGTGAAGCCGCCAAGCGGCACGCCCGTTTTAGCTACAATCTCCTTTATGGTCAACGGCGTGTTAAGGTACAGTTCCATGGATGACGCATACTTGGCTATTGTCTCAGGTTTCGGTCCGTAATAGGTTCCGTTCCCGGCAAGCTTGCCTACGGGACGAGAGCCGGTCTTGCGCTTTGCCATGCTGCGCTTCTTTTCCTTAAGCTCTATGATATCCTTATGATAATACCGCAAATGCTGACTGAGACCGCTTGGCGAAACGTTGCATTTTTCAGCCACTTCGGGTATCGGCATATCAGTGTCGCGATACATCTTCACAGCCTCGGCATAGGCGGTCGCGCACCACGGACGCACGCCACGGTGGGTGTTGTCGGCCAGTCCGAGACGGCGGCGCAGTTTCTCGCGGAACGGTATCACATCCTGATAGTGGAAATGGAGCTGCGAGGCAAGGCCGGTGCCGTCGAGACCGAATATGCGAGCTATCTGGGAGACGTTATATTCGATATACGCCAGATCGGAGCACGCTCTTATGGCATCCTTATATTTCCTGTAAGTAGCCGGAGACTGTCCTTTCTTCGGCTTCACCTTGATAGTCCTGGCATCCTTGTCGTCGGCTGACAGTCCGTATCTTGCAAGCAGGAGTTTCCGGTGGTATTTGCCGATATGGTCGCTCAGACCTCCGGGAGAGACACCGCAACTGTCGGCTATCTCACGGACAGACAGATCAGTCGTAGCGTACATCTCCACCGCACGCGCATATTTGACTTTGGCGGCGGGTGTGCGTTCCTCGCTTCGTAAACGCAGACAGTCAATAGCCTGTGGCTCCGGCAGCTTTGGAGCCACATCCTTGTTCTTCATCCATGTCTTTTCAGATTTAATGGACGAATCAACATTAGCATATTCATTAAATGCCTCGGCCATAACTGAACTCCTATTTACTATTGCGCTTCTCGTTGTCTTATGCGTTACTGTTTTAGTTTCTTTAATACATCAAAACCTGATTTTCAGGACTTTGCATCCTAAAAAGTCAGCATCCAAGAATTATGCTCTTGATAAGAGAAGTACGGTCTGGGGGATTTGCTGTGTATCAGTGCGATAACTTCTCGGAATAGCCGTGCTTGTAAATCATATTAACAATTTTTAACGTCACAGATGGAGTAATCACATCAATTATCATTAAGTATTTATATTGATATATAGCGATTTATTTGTACCTTTGCACGTTATAAAACATCTCTTATCAAGAGTAGTATCGTAGAAAGACACATCATCACTCCAAAATCACACATTCCCGAATCCGCAAAAAGGAGTGAACGGGGACATCGCCAAGGACAGCCCGACTTGCAATCACAGGCAGCACTCAAAGGGCAAATATTTCATGTTTACCAATCTTTTTCATTAGTTATCCACTCGCTTTTTATAAGCGTCTTACATCTTTTCGTTTTGTATAAGTAATTGATATTTAACAAACTACAATAGCGAATCATAGCCGGTTACACTGTATTTTTGCATCCGTAAATCCGTCATAAGGATATCGCGGCGCGTTGCAGAAGCATTTTCCGCACAACGCCCGGAGTCCAATACATGACGGATTATGATGTAAAAAGGAAGCGTTTGCCATATAGCCAGGCATGGATTCCACGCTTTACCGTTGTCTGCCGGGGCAGGAATCACCCGGAAAAAATGGGCTGAAAAGTCACTGGTTAAGATTTGAAAAGGAAAAGTATTTGCATTGCAGTTCTGTTGGCCATAGCCGGTCTCGCTGCCCACGCGCAGGAGCCGGAAACGGCATTGACTGAAATCTTCAGGGATTCGGTCAGCATACGGTTCGGTCAATCCAGATGGAACCTTGACATGCGGTTGGGTGGCAACGCCGTGCATCTCAACGAGATAGACAGACGTCTGACCTCGGTATTCAACGACTCCATATACCGCATACACCATGTGAGCGTAATCGGCGGGGCGTCTCCCGAAGGCTCTGTCGATTTCAACCGCTACCTGTCCGAACAGAGAGCAAACACGTTGTTCGGATGGTTTGAACGTTATTCGCCGCTTGCCGGGACAGACAAGACATTCACGTTTCTCGGCAGAGACTGGGCGGGAGTGTTACGGCTTGCCATTTCCGACTCCGCATTGCCATACCGTGCAGAGACGGTCTCCTTGCTCAAAGACATCGCGTCGGCAAAAGATTCGTCCGGTGTGGAACCACGCAACAGTCTCGACAGACTCAAGAGACTGAGGAACGGAGAGCCATACAGGTATCTGTATCATCATATATTCCCCTCGGTCAGAGCCTCCAAAGTCATCATTGACTACGTTAAGGCTCCTTCCCCTGCCGTCAGCCCCTCCGTCACGGAAGCCGCAAGGACAGACACTGTATATGTGCCGGTGGAACGGATTATACGTGACACGATATACATCTATGACTGCCCGGAGTGCAAGCCATTCTATATGGCCGTCAAGACCGATATGGTACACGATGTGTTGGCACTGCCCAACATCAGCGTGGAGTTTCATGTCAGCAGGAACATCTCTCTGGGGGCAAGCTGGCTTTACGGGTGGTGGAGCCGTGACAGCCGACACCGCTATTGGCGTGCCTACGGCGGTGAGATATATGGCCGCAGATGGTTTGGAAAAGCAGCCGCTGACAAACCTCTGACCGGCCATCACATCGGTGTCTATGCGCAGATGTTCACCTACGATTTCGAGTGGGGCAAACGCGGACAGATGGGCGGCAAGCCCGGTGGCGACATGTGGGACAAGGCGAATTACGGTGCCGGAATCGAATACGGCTACTCGCTGCCGGTCGCTAAACGTATCAATATCGACTTCTCCGCAGGCATCGGATATGTCGGCGGTTCCTATCACGAATATCTGCCCGTTGACGGCTGTTACGTGTGGCAAACGACCAAGCGGCGCAATTACTTCGGCCCCACAAAACTTGAGGTCTCGCTTGTGTGGCTCATAGGCTGCAGGAACATCAACAGGAAAGGGGGTGGACTATGAAAAGGATAATCCAAAGTACACTGTCACTCACGGTTGTGCTGCTCGCTCTGCTGCTGTCATCCTGCGACCATAAGGAACTATGCTACGAGCATCCTCACAAGGTGACGCTGCGCCTTGTGTTCGACTGGAAGGAAGCTCCGGATGCCACACCGGAGGGTATGCATGTATGCCTCTATTCCGCAGATGGCGACGGCAGGGACTATATCTTCAATTTCGACAGCAATGGCGGCATGATAGAGGGCATTGAAGCCGGACGTTATCATCTGCTCTGCTACAACAACACCGCCGGTGTGCAGGCCGGCAATACACAGTCGTTTGACACCCACGAACTGTTCACCCGTGACGGAAACATCCTTGAGCCGGTGCTCGGCCCCGGCAGCGCGTCCATTGCCGGAATAGCGGGCGGCACAGCCGAAAGGGTGGTTGTCTGCCCCGACAGGATGTGGGGCTGCACGGCCACGGATATAACGGTTGACGAACTCGGAGTAAGCTACATCCATACAACGACACCGGATTTTCCCTCAGACAGTCATGCGTCCTCGCAGGAACATGTCGTAACCCTCTATCCTCATGAGCTGACCTGCACCTACACGTATGAGATCCGCAATGTATCCAACCTCAAGTACGCCACAGCCATGTGCGCGTCATTGTCAGGCATGGCAGGCTCGTTATGCGTGGCGGATGAGAGTCTCGGACGTGAGACAGTCACACTGCCGTTCGAGGCCGGTTCCGGCGGAAAATCAACCATAACAGGGATGTTCCACACATTCGGACATCACGAGGAGAATACGGCGCCGCACCGCATGGCACTGTACGTGTGGATGGACGACGGACGCAAGTATGTCTATGGCCTTTCGGGAGACAGCCGGTTCGATGTCACCGGTCAGGTACACTCCGCTCCCGACCGCCGTCGTGTCCATATCATCATTGACGGACTTGACCTGCCCACACCCATCGAGAACGGCAGCGGGTTCAACCCCGATGTGGATGACTGGGAAGTGGTGGAAGAAGAGATAACCATGTAGTTCGATTACAACAACCCCAATATTAATTAAACAAAAGTATCACAATGAGAATTAAAAGTTTTCTACTCGGAGCGGTTCCCGCACTCCTGCTGGCATCCTGCTCCAATGATGAGGTGACGGACTTCCGTCAGGACGAAATCGGCTTCAGTGTCAACACCGGGGCAATCTCCCGTGCCGCCGACATCTACTGCAACAACCATCTGCCCGGAGAATTTGAGGTGTTCGCGACCTATCAGGGCGCAACCTACTTCAACGGGGATCTCATCAGGAATCAGAACGGCTCGTGGGTCAACAGCACCGGAACACGCTACTGGCCCGACACGCAGACAGCCGGCGTGGATTTCTTCGCCCACCACAATGCCGGGGAGACTTTCCGCTGGAACAACGGTGCGCCGACAGTGGACGGCTTCACAGTGAAAAGCGCAGTCGCCGACCAGGAAGATTTCGTTTACGCAGTGAAGACCGGCTGCCGCAAGGACGACAACGGCGGTCAGGTGTCGCTGAACTTCCGCCATGCTCTGTCGCAGGTGGTATTCCGTGCGAAGAACACCAATCCCAATCTCCACGTGGACATAGAGGGCGTCACCATCTGCAATGTCAACGACAAGGGTGACTTCTCATTTCCGGCATCGTCCACAGATACGCAGTACGGCATCCACAACGGCGGTTCCGCCGCCATCGACTACGAGGACGGATCATGGGGAGCATGGTCTAACCTTGCCGGCAGGCAGAGCTACGGTGTCACCTTCCAAAGCGTGTCCGTCCCGGGAGACGGGCAGATGTACAACCTGACAGCCGCTCTCAACGACAATGACCCTGCCGACGTCGCCACCTCCATGGTGCTCCTTCCGCAGACGCAGGCCGCATGGGACGGACACGGAAAGATTACGGAGGCCGGCGGCTCCTATTTCCTTGTCAAATGCAAAATCCGCAATGTGGCTGACGCCGGAACCGGAGCGACCGAAAGGGATGTATATCTGTGGGGATCGGCCGATGAAGCCAAGAACGCCGCCGTGCCTTTCGCCGCAGAATGGCAGCAGGGTAAGAAATACATCTACACTTTCGTGTTCGGTGACGGCAACGGCGGTATCGACCCGGATCCGGATGACCCCGACAAGCCTGTCCTTGTTCCTATCTCCTACACGCTCACGGTTGATGACTTTATTCCCGGCGGCGAGCATGACGTGGATATGAACAAACCTGAATGACAGTTCATAACCGGCACTGTCAGTTATCTATCATTCATCATTCAAGATCGGGCGGGGCTTGACATTCTCCGTCCGGTTTTTGTTTATCACCGGATTAAAATGTTACTGAATAAGCATGGACAAATTGAGACCTTTTTCAAAAGTTTGTCGCCGCACGCTCGTCATTGGGATTGCGGCCATGCTGACAGCCTGTGCCGACGATGACCCGTTCGCAGGCATCAGCGATGACGGCAGGATTGCGTTCAGCATGACTGCCACTGCCCGCAACGGTGACCCTCACACCACAAGCCGTTCGGCATATCAGGAGCATACGCCCCTCGTGCTCAGAAGCGACACCAAGGGCGACACATTGTTTCTACATTCTTTCATGACTGAAAACGCTGTTCCGGCTGAACAGCCGGCATCACGAGGCGTACCCGTGGATGCAGAGAATTTCGGCTCCGTCTGCGGCTCGTTCAACGTGTCGGCATACCTCGGAGCGGACATATACATAGACCACGAAGATGTCAACCGTAGCGGCACGGTGTGGAATACCGGCAACCGCCATTACTGGCCGGATAGCCACACGCTTGACTTCTACGCCTATGCTCCGGCAGATCTGCCGGGTGACATCACAGGATTTTCCATGTCCCAAGGGGAAATCGCTTTTGACTATACGTCGCCTCACAGCCCTGAAGGAGATATAGCCGGAGATGCGGAAGCACAGCGCGACATAATGTTCGCATCGGCATCACTTTCCCGTGGGGACACCGGAAACGGAATCGTGCCGTTGCGTTTTTACCACGCTCTTGCAGGCATCAAGTTTGTCGCAGGTGATATTGCCGGGGGCACTGTCAGGAGCATTGCCATCCGCAATGTCCGTGGCGGAGGAAGATGCGTGTTCAGCCCTGCGGATGAACGTGGGGATGTGTTCACATGGACTTATCCTGACGATGATTCCGTCACCGAATCATTCATCCAGGACTTCAATGTCAGGATTAACGATGACCGTTACGGTTCACAGCCGATAACCGACAAGACCGCCGAGACCAGGGCTATGACCTTCATGATGGTTCCGCAGCCGCTCGGCGATGACGCGGCGATAGATGTTGTCATAGACACCGACAACGACGGCACGAAGACTCTGACAGGACGTATAGGAGGAAACGGGATACAATCATGGGAAGCCGGCAAGATATATACCTATACCATATCCACGTCATCTGTAAACTGGGAATATACCTTTGACGTCACGAAGGAAGTCGAACTCAGGGATGGTCATGTGAGGGCGGATTATCAGGTGACAAGCTACCGCACACGCATCAACAATCCGTCGGTGGTGGAACCAGTGGCATGGAGTGCCGTTCCTGCCGACGGGACCACCGTGGCAGACAAGGATCTGACAACATTCACATATTCGGGAGGCGGCAGCAGCATGGCCACGTCATATTCGCTGAAATGCCGGCCTCTTGACCTGCTGGATTCGACGTGGCCCGGTGACAATACGCTGCGAGGCACTCTGCCGGAAGGTTCGGACTCGGCTCCATACGACCTGTCCACAAAGGGCGGCACATCGGACATGAACACGGCCAACTGCTATATGGTTCATGCTCCCGGCGTGTACCGGCTTCCATTGGTGTATGGCAACGCCATAAAGGACGGTTCGGCCAATCCTTCGGCATATACATTCAACTCCTCTTCGGGAATCTATCTGAAGAATTTTGTTGATTCAAGGGGCTGGGCGATTACGTCTCCGTGGCTGCAAGACAACGGACAGGTTCCCGCCAACGGCGTACTGCTCTGGCAGGATGCCATTGATGTCATCCGTGACGTAAAGCTCTCTAACGACAAAAAATATGTGGTATTCACTGTCAACAGGAAGAATCTGATACAGTCAAACGCGGTGATTGCCGTGACAGACGCTGAAGGCGCGGTTCTGTGGAGCTGGCATATATGGGTCACGGAGTACAATCCCGATACCGACAGCGATCTTGTCATTGCACTTGACGACTATTCCGACGCATCAAAGAAGCACAACCTGTTTACCAAGCAGCTCGGCTGGTGTGATGCCAAGACACTGACATATAACGACCGTGATACGAAGCTGCGGTTCGTGCAGGAGCTGTCGGGAAAAACAGAGACGATGGTCATCAGGCAGACGGAATATGTATTGACAACCGATGTGAACAACGGCACGTATTACCAGTGGGGACGCAAAGACCCCGTTGTAGGCATACGTTCATACGCTGATGCCTACTCGGTGAAACGCTATTATGACGGGGAGCACAACCCGCATGACAGTTTTGAGGGTGACGGCGGTCTTGTCTATACGAACGGCAGGGCCTCGATAGCGGAAGCCATAGGTAATCCGTGCAGGATATATTGCGGTGGGCAACACTGGGTAAAACACAGCAGCCAGTACCGTAACCTATGGAACAACATCGAAATTTTCGACCTGGGCAGTACCAATTATTCAGATGCAAGGAAGTCAGTAAAGACAGTCTATGACCCGTCGCCGGCAGGTTTCAAGGTGCCGGATGCTTTCTCGTTCCGCATCTTCTCAAGGTATGGGAAGAATGTGCATACGGCAGTGGCGAAGGAAGCGATACTCGCATTGTTTGAACGCAATATCAACGGAAAGTATGATGCCGGCACAGACAAATACCGATACACGATGTATTCCGGACGGGACGGGAAAGGACAGACCGTGGAACTGGTAGGCACAGGGGTGAGATATTACACGACAAACGCGGACGGCTGGCGGCCGGGGTATGTAATGAACCCGGAGTACGTGTACACATGGATTTCAAACGGATATTACAGTCATTCAATCGGCAACGACCTGAGCTATTCCTTCTCTCTGGGCGTGCATCCGGGAAAGGAGGTGGCGATATGGGTCGGCAAAGGTGATGACAACGTGTCCTCCTCCATGAGCCGCCCGGTATATTGTGTGGCTGATGACTGAACGAAGATATAATGTGCCATATATTGCAAGGACGGCGGGTCATAAGGCTTGCCGTCTCTGTTTATGATGCTTGTGGGAAGGCTTTGAATCGGAACAAATTTACAGTTTTTTTGTCGAAAATCGGGACAAGTTGGTCTGATTTATACGTTGTTTTTTCATTATTTTGTCCCGATTCGCACTTAGGATATGTCGTATCGTAACAGGTCGCCGCATGACTCTCTGACCTCCCCAATAATCTCGCGGCAACGCTTTTCCTTCATTTTGATTTTAGTGCCTACGATCAGGAAATCAGCCAAAGCGGGCCGACCTTTGCCATTTACAGACGTGGCATGTTCTCCGTTATAGCCTTCCGAGCACAAAGTAAGGTCGTATGCAGGAGCCAGACTCCATCCCCATCGGCCGTTGGCATTCTTACGCATCAGAAAACTGAAATTCTTGCAGTGGTCATCCTTGTTGTCTGTAAGATAATTGAAAATCATCCTGCGATACATTTCCTCCACGTCACTGGTATTCTGGCTTAAGAAGCCTGTCAAGGCAAGCAGATTGCTGTAATCGAGCACCGGATTTCCCAAGGAAATACGCAAAAGTCCTCCGGCTGTAGCCGTATGGATGCGCTCGCCATTCTCATCTATATCAAACCTCTTTGACGTGAAATATCGTCCGTTGGTTAGCTTAAAATCAGGCACGGTTATTCCGCACTTCCGTGCCGTCTCATTGTAGTGATATTCTTGCAGACCGATGTCCTTTGGGTCATAGGTATGACGGAATTTTACCAGCCAATGACCCTCGTTGTCCGTAAACACAGCCTTGGGACGTGCGCCTCCGCTATTTCCGCTATTGTATAGCAGCATCCCGGCATCATTGTCCTGCTGCTCTTTCAGCACTTCAATGGCTTTTTCCTGCAACAAGTCATAATCGTCAATCTCCTTCTCCGTGCCTATGACTGTGACCGGTTTATAGGTCAGCGCACCCATTCCGCTGTCTCCGACCATGCTCAGTCGGTCGAGTGCCGATAAGTCCATATCATTGACACCCTCCCGCATCAATGCCTTGTGCAACAGATAGCGTCCGTAACCGTCGGGTAGGCTGTCCTCGAAAATTCCGAAATTACCGTGAAAGGGTTGTGGTTTGGCGATGAACACTCCCGGTTTAAGGGGCAGCTCCAATGGGGATATGCTATGTCCTTCATACAACCATGAACGGTCATATTCAAATGCACACAACCGATTATCCGGAGTCAGCGAAAGTACGCCTACCGGCAAATCATGATACTCTACCTGTAACTTTTCTATCTTGACCATACCTTATTTTATTTACGATAAGCCCTTTTCTTTCCCATATTACGGCGTATCTGAGTCAACTCCTCCATCGTATCATACTTTTGGACAGAGAAAATGGCTTTAAGTTCCGATGTATAGCCAAGAGCAGTCGCTATGTTTATCAGATTTTTGAGGGAAATCATACCTTTTTGCTCGAAACGTGCGAGATTGCTTATCGCCACTCCCGACTTGTCAGCGACTTGCTCACGTGTGAGGTTCCTCTCAATCCTACGCTGTTTGAAATCATTGGCAATCTGCATGGCAATATCATCGGTATCGGAAAGAACAAAATTTTCCAATACTGATAACATATTGTCACTATCTCCGTTAACACCCATAATACTATCTAAATATTATCCGTTGCAAAGATAGCGTTTTTTCATCGAATGACAATGTGATTATCGGAATTTGTATGAGTTGAAATGAAGGAAAGGAGAAAACTGAGGTGCAAATGCGGCCGAAGCAACCAAAGCCTGAACAATGGTTCAAGCTTCAGTTGGCTTTGGCTTGTGCATTTCAAAGGATTAGATTCATAAGGTAAGGATATTAATTATGGGAGATATACAATTATTTCACCGGGTTGTTCACCATATTCCACCGAGCGGCTTGCGGGAGCATTTGCTGGAGAAGCAACCGTTTTTTTCAGACGGATGGTGAAGTGGTAGCGTGTGTTGCGGCTCAGTGAATAGCCGTTGGGAACGTTATCGGCCTCCGAAGGGTGGACGTTGCATAATGGTATCCATACACTACCCGAATTGTCGGTTTGATCATCATTCACAATCCTGCGGTTATAGAAAAGATGCAGTTTGGTCGCATCATCATATCCTGCTGCGGAGTGTGCCGCCGTATAGAAGTAACGGGTATGCGATTCTCCGGGCTTAAATGTTTCCGGCACCTCCGTTACCGCATTCTCCACCGGATCGCCAACACCTGAGCAGATAACGGTGCGTGTAAGTCCTGCACCGATAGTTGGGGGCATCCCCATCTTTATAGGAAAGAAATAGGCACTGCTGCACACATTGTCGAAATGGTAGCCCAGACGCTTGGTCAGTTCCTCTCCGGTATCATTAACCACAGTTATATCCAGACGGGATGCCAGTCGTCCTAAATCCACACGGATTTCTCCTGACGTGGCCGGGTCAATGGAACCATAGTAATAACCGAACATATACATGACCTTGATATGTCCGGATGTGGTCTCATCGTAGGTGCCCTCCTTGGCCTGTTCATATTCAAAGGGCAAAGCCCATTTTTTGAACTGGTCGAGCGTCATACGTCCATAACTCTGTCCTGACTCTTTGCATTCATCGTAAAACGTGTTCACCTGCTCCTGGGTGACATTGGCTACAAGACAGATAGTGCCGGCGGTATATGATTTGAACGCAATATCTTTCAATGTTGTTTCAACTATTCCATATTCCGTTGGTCCGACATCACCAACATTGGGAGTGTCATCAACGGTTCCGGCAACGAAGTCTATGAAATGGTATGTCTGCGAACTTTTATCATGAATACCCTCGTTGTCAAACTCAAACACTGCGATTGTCCTGACGTATTTCTCTACATCCGGACTCATAGGTTCGGCGGCACGTGACACAGCCGTCATCGTCATCTCAGAAACGCCCAAACGTATTTCAGGATAAACTACCGTCGGCTCATCCTTCTCTGTCGGGCCATCATCATCCGTACAGGCTGAAAGCAGCAGGGTGACAGCCATACATACGAACCATATATTATGATGTATCTTTCTCATATTCTTGAACTATTCAGTAATAGGTAATTCTACATCGGTCTCCCATGAAACATACTGCCATGTCACAACCGTGACGTCGGCGTCGATGGATACCTTGCCACGATAACCGTATGAATAACCGGCTTTGAAGTCTTTCTCGTTAAGCATCATCTCGTAGGATGTCGGCACACCGTTGACTTTCAGGCGAAACACCACGATAACCGGTTTCGAGATGCTGTACATCGGCAGCACAGGCACATCAATATTTACATATCCATCGGTGTCGATTGTGTAATCGTAACGATTGAAAGTACCTGACTTGCCGCCATGCTGCAGATTGATGGGTTCTTCACCGTTTTGAGACATGTGCCAGAACAAGCCATTGGCATCGCCGTATATGCCGTCTTCCGGACTGTCGTTCTGTAGTCCGGAAATCTGTATGCCGGCAGGCTGTATGTCAAGGTCATGCACCCCCTCTCCCTTTTGAATCTGGAATTTGAGCTGCGCAGTCTGGTTTATCATTGGTTTGAGGTCTATAATCTGCACATCTTCCGTATTATCACTCTTGACTGTCACTTCGTCAGGGGTTGTTTTTGAGTACCGGCAATCGTTGGCATAGAAATATTCGCCGTTCTTCACCTGAAAGCCGACTTGGTTTTTATTGAACAAGTTTTCGTCAAGTTTTCTCGCCGGGGAGATGGCGTAAAATTTATAAGTGTGACCATCTTTCAGATAGAGAGGCGTACCCTCCATGTCAATCATATTGCCATCGTCATCAACGGTACAGGGGACAAGGTAAGATTTATTGGTATCTCCCTCCGAAGGGTTGAATACCACATACGATTTCTTAACGTAGGTGACAGTTGACTCACCGTCCTTTTTGCTTTCAGCAATCAGCCAAACAGTGGAGCCTTGCGGCAGACGGATAGTCTTATTCAGTTTTTCATCTGTAACATTATTGCTGTCATACGCTCTGGAAGCGACAGACTGAACCGAGGCAGGGTCACGTGGAATAGAGCCGAACATTCCCGGCAACACAGGGCGGATTTCCACCATCCCCTCCGGCACAGTGCCACCGTCAGGGTCTGGACAGTCCTGACTGTCGCAACCCCATAGCAACGGCAACAACAACATTGCCATCGCGAGACGATATATATATAATTTAATTATTTTCATAACTATCTCATTTACTGTTATTTACCCCCCCGATTGGGCGAATCTGCATACCGAAGTTGCGGTTGATTACATTTTTCACGATAGAAATATAGGCATTTGCTCCATTGTTACCGGTAATCTTTATTTGTACCGCACTGGTTTTATTATCCTTAATTTTGTCAGAGGTGGCATACTGACATTCAGTACCAAAATTTATATATTGCCCGGTATAATCGCCTAAACCTGAGATAGGGAAATATATTTTTGCCGCAGGATGGTCCCAATCATATTCTGCATAGTTCTTTTCATCCAATTTATCGCTGGCATTGCATCGGTAACGGCACACCTCGATGTATATACATGGATTCCTTGTCGTTGTCGTTGCCTGTCTTGTAATACACGCTCGCCATCTTATCCGGTATGCCCTTGAAGTATAGATATTTTTTATTGCATATATTGTACCCCATTCAGTAATTGTAAAGTCTGACTCATTCTGTACATAACCTGACAGCGAATATTTATGCCCCTCGGCCCTGCTTATTACGTACACTGATGCATAACCATCATTCGGATCGCCATCAGGTTCGTTTACATTGGGCATTCCTTTTACATATTCAGAAACATGTGTAGTACCAGGATCTGTATATTCCTTATCTATATAGTTTTTAAGTGTTTTCCATGCATCCAGATACTTCTGGCTTTTATCTTTTGGCTCAGCCATACCGGGGACGTAGTAGGGCACCGTCACTCTGAGAGTTTCACTTTTCGTTTTAAGTGTTTTATTTTGAACTTCATCTCCATCGCCCCAGACCATAGGGGTATTATTATTACCTCCTCTTTTCATGGTAATATTCCCGGCATGTGGTGTGGATGGAAACACACTTAAAAAATCGGAACTTGAAGGAACAACCCAATTCCCGGAAACCGGCTGATTGCTCACAATCTCCCAATTCATGTTTTGATCATCCGAAAGACCATTATACTCTTTTTCTTTACCTTCTTCCCAGATTGACTTCATGAAGTTGTAATACGCTGTCGTTGGCTGTGATTCCGGAATATACATCTGTGGAGTGGAATATTTATCCATTATCCACTCATTTTTCATGTTGATGATGCGATTATCAACAATAGGGTAAAACTTATACGGCGAACCGGAAGCTCCATCGGCCCCCCATCTTGTATCAGCATTTGGAAAGTTCTGACTATTCTTTTTACCAAAGTCTGGAGTCCCATCTTCTTTGATAGTTCCATCTTTAGCTTTTGGATTAAATGGATAATATGGAATGTTTCTGCCTGCCTGATAGAAGTAACCTACTGTCTCTTCATATTTTACATATGTTGGGTCGTAGTAGGCGGCGCCGAGGTTACGGTCGCTCCACACGATATTGTTGAACATCTGTGGCTGGCCGAGGGCCTGATCCTGCCATGGGTCATCCGCATCACCTTCGCCGGGAAGCCATTCTTCTACTTGCGGAATCACCGTAATGATGCGCACCGCATCCTTCTGGAAGGTGATGATGAGCATATACGAGGTGTTTTGCTTGAAATACAACGGCGTGTCGGTGCTTGTCAAATCATAGTAGTCAATGATTTTGTCCTTCTTTATCGTTCCGGAGTACCATTTAGTCCCGGCTTCATCTGTCGTTTCTTTTATTACGGCATTACCGTTCGCATCAACACTGCCTGTGTTGACAAGCATATTCTCTATGTCTTTCTTTTCAGTGCTTCTTACCGTGATGCTCAGACCGACATCATAACCGTCAGCCATATTGGTCAGGGCATCGCCGTCTGATGGGAAGACTATCATATCGCCGACATCGGTGTTCTTGGTGGTCACATGGCCGCTGAATCCGGATTTGAATGGAAGATTGCGGACGCATGGATCACCTGACAGTTCGACTTTGCCATCGTGGAGGTAAACTTTTCCTGTGCCGTAGGTGTTTGTAACCTCAATTTTTTCCACATAAAGGTTCTCGAAATTCGGAGTGGGGTTGCCGTCGGCATCCGGGTGTTCCTCGTCGCCCTGCTGCGAAATCTGGAAACGGAGTTTCGAGAAGCAATGTTTGAACGGCATAATGCTCTGGGTATAGGCATTGTCCGTATTTCCGTCATCGCTCTTGCCGGCGGTTTGTATATTCTGATTGAGCAGCACACCGCGCATCAGGTCGTTTAACTCTGTATTGCCGTCCTCTGTCGTGAGCAGAGACTCGGTATGACTTAGGGTTTCGAGTGACCCGTCAGCGGGGACTGTCTGGCCGCTGAGACCGTCCAGTTCAATGTAATCCAACGGATGTTCAGCCTCCTTGCCGTAGGTGAAGCCGTAGAAATCGAGCGACACAAGGTTGTCATCACCGCCGATCTCGCCGTCAAGAGCAAGAGCCGAGAAACCGAACCATTTGTCGGGTTCGCTGTCTATGTTGATAAAGCGCATACCGGTGGATGTCTCTCCTTCCCATGCCACTTTGTTGAAGCGTGGATAGTTTACGGTATTACTCGTATTTCCAAAATCAGTGGCGTTATATGGTTTTGTAAAAGCAAGCAGACGGTATGGTGTACCGACTGCAAACAGCCGGGATTCCTCCGTATCGCTCGCCAATTCGGAAGCATCCACGCTGCGTGCAGTGAGGTAGCGACCTTCTGCAACCAGCGTCTCTATATCCGGTTGTAAATCTCCAAAATCATCCTGTTGACAGGATTGGAAACAAGTTCCTGACACAAGGAGAAGCAGTGCGCCGGACAATATGTTGTAGTTCCTGTTCATATAGGGTTCTATTTATTCGTTTCGTTTGTTTCATCCTGTTGTTTGTCACCGCCGGAAATGGTGATGTAATGCACGCCGCCATAGTTCCAAGGCATCTCCAAAGCCGTCAGGTTCACCCCCGTGCGGTAGAAATGTATGTAAATACGGTACTCGTTGCCGGGTTTGAATTCCGTAATCTTGTCAGTTGTTTTACCGTCATCTCCCAACTTGTAAATCGCCTCAAGTTCGACATCCTTCCATGTGCGGGTGAATGTAAGGTCATCGGTCGTTGAACCATCTCCGTCGCTTTTTGGGAAATCAGGATGAAACGACAGTTCCGCACTGATATCCATCTTGAGATGGATAGAATTAGCGGCACTTTGGATTACTCCGTCATCTATCGGATTGCAAACAAATATGGAATCTATATACATACCGCTGATAGGCACACGGTCGGTGGCGTGTCTCGATAATTTAAAATCCGGGTTGTTTGCACCGGCAAATGCTTCGGCATCAGTAGGCATGTATCCGGCAGTCGGTTTGGATGTGATACCGGTGTTGCCAGTAACCAGTTTTGCCACCGCTATCGTCTTATTGTATGAGGTAGTGAAGTCATCGCTGCCCAACGATTTCCACTCGAACACGTTAGGGGTGTACATCTTTTCATTTCCAGCCCATGTGTCATCAATGCTCATCCGCAGGTTGGTTATCTCCACGTTGCGGACATACTGCTTGTTTTCCATCGTTTCCTTGTCACGGTCAGCGTAGAACACGAGTTTTGCCGCAAGGTGGCGGAAATAGAGTTTGTTCTTATCCTGTGCGAACGGGTCGGTTTGAGAACCTTTATAGACATCGCTCCATACATCACAGCCGAGAAAGTCATAACGGCCTTTCTCCAGGTCATTGACTGTTGCCGTGAGTTTGCGGTAGCCTTCGGTCTTATCGGGAGCCAGCACTTTGCCGGGCGCATACCCTGTGGCATACAGTTTTGATGACTCGTCAGGATAAGGATAACGTGTGTCATAGACCGACTGGCTGTAAAAGGCTACCGGCTGCGGGGCACAACTGGCAAGATAGGGAGTTGTCCAAGAGGCGTTCTCCGACTTTTCAGGGTCTTCAAGATGGTTTGTATCTTGCCAGAACAATACCATAAATGTGTTGTCGCCGTCTTCTGTGGATGCCGCACGTGTGCCATTGACAGCCAATGTATTCACCCGGATAGTACCAGACTGTTGTTCAGGCGTATCTCCGTCATCATAGATACATGATGACGGCAACACTCCTAAAAGGAATGTCACCGACACGGCCGTTACAATATGATAGAATCTATGTTTCATATATCCAAGCTAATGTAAGTTTATTTCGCCTTTTCCGCTGTAATCCCAACCGACCGGCATGGTATTGACCTTGATATACTCCGGACGTGTGACTGTTCCTCCCGGAAAACCGAAATTGCCAACGGTTACAAGGTAATATGTGTTCCTCGTGACCTGCGAAGCCTTGTAAGGGGTCTTGTTATTGGTAGTCAGTTGGAGTTGGTCAAGGTATGTATAGTAATACCCCCAGCCGCCGATATGGGGCACGGAATAGGTCTTGATTTTAATGTTTGCAGTAGCTGTTGCCGCATTGACAGCTCCGGCAGTAAGATAAAGGTAACGCTGGTTCCATGTGGCTTCTGCCGTCTGCTCTCCATCATACTTCGTGTCATAGACAAAGAATGTGGAGGCGGGATATTTGCCATTCTCGAAATCTGCATCATCGCCGCTCCACAGATTGTTAATCATCAGCGACCAGTTGATAAGGTCGGCTGCGTCAGCCTCACTTTGGGTCTTGATGATAATGAAGTCGGTGCGATAAGTTTCCGAAGTGGTGCTGAAATAGCGTCCTTTAATTGTGTTTTCCCATCTCTCTTTGTCGCTGTCTTTGAAATCCTCCGTCGTCAGGCCGTATTTTTTACGGAAATTATCGGGATTATCACCGTATTCTTTGACAAATCCATCCATTCTCGTTTCATAATCCTTCCTTACCACGATGCTGCGAGGCGTGAGTTTGGCAGCTATGGAAAGATGTGTTATCATCGGTATGGCATCTACGCATGTGGCGTAGAATTTGTCTTCCTCAGAATCAGCTGTCGGCGTGTCGAAATAGTTCTCCAGACAGTAGAGACCGGCGGTGTAGCGGTCTGCGTTGTCTGAACCGTTCACTGTATTATTCCAAGTGTTTTCTTCAACATATTTTTCAGCCTGTGCGAAATGACTTGTGGGCGAGATATTCTCCCTATGCAGGGACATACCGTCGTAGAACATAAAATCATTTTCGTAATCGCTGAACATTTTACCATTACTGTAATGAGCCAAATCCATATTTCGGTCCTTCCAAGGATACGGTTTCTCAGTGTCGTTTGCTTGTGGGAAAATATAAGTTGACTTGTTTGTCCCGTTCAGAATATAGCGTACATTGTCCAGACGAATCCAACCAATCCATTTGCTATAATCTTTATTCGTTAAATCCTGCTCTGTAGGTGTTGTACTTGAAGCAATGGCATATTCTATCTCCTCACCGGAAGAGATTTTGAGTGGTATTGATTTTGCGAGGACGTGGACTTTGGCGACTATGCGGCTGACATCGGCCTTTACATCGAGTTTGTCGTCTTTTGTCGTATGGCCTTTTATTGTGATAACGTCAGTGCCTACGGTATTCTCTGTATCACCTGATTCGACTTTAAACTGGCCGGTCATGGGGATGCCGCCGTTAGGGTTGCCTTCGAGAATGGCCTGCTTGCCGTTGCTGCCGGGGACAAATTCGTTGATGACATCCCAATAGCTGTTGCCGGTCGATGAAAGGGTAAAATTGGTTCCGGTTGAGCCGAGGGTGAAGAACTGACGCATCGCTGCGGTCATGTTCACAGCGGCGTATATCTTTACTGTCTGACCTTGTTTTGCAAAGATGGGGACGACAATACCCTTGGCAGATGTGATTTGCGTAATTTGGGTTTCGTCAAGGAATACGACATCGGTCAGTTTGTCGGTAGTGGCATCAAAGACGAGTATGTCAACGGTGTTGACTGCGTTTTCATTGTCTTTGCCGGGAGTTTCAAGGTCCGTGCTGCCTTCACCGGCACGCGAGGTCGCACGGCTGCCGGCTGGGCCATCGCTGTTCAGGTTCATCTGCAAACGGATATACACGTTCCCCGCAGGCTTCTCCTCTTCCGGGAGGTCTTCGCGAAGCACGTCATCGCTGCATCCGGCAAAGAGCATCATCATTGCCAGAGACAGCAAAATCCATATTTTACAAGCATTCAGCACTAACTTATTGTTTTAATATAGTTGTTTTATCTCAAAAATCCACTTTGTTAAGCACAACTTTCCATGAGTTGATGATGATGGAAGTGCCTATCCAGTACCTGTTTTCGTCAAGGAAAAAGGTCAAAGTGTATTCATCCTGACGGTCAAGGTATTCCTGATCGCCGATTTCTTCATCGTAGCCGTCCTTCAGCAGCAGGGCATACTCCGTGAGGGGTATGTGAGCCGAAGTGTGTCCGTCCTTTGTCTCTATGGTAAGGAAGGTCTTACGGTCTTCCATGAGACGTGCTATGGTCAGGTCGGCAATGGCGACGCTCACCGAAGTGATGCCGCGTGGCGAACTGACATTCTTGGCCTTGCCCGCTTCCGGATAGTCGTCGATACCCAAGCCGGCGGTGCCGGATGTCACGTCATGCGCCCAATATGTAATCATCTCGTCGGGCAACAGACTGTTGTCGTAATTCATCAATCCGTTTTCCTCCTCGATGCGGAATGTGAAATCATTCTCATTTACCGGCTCTCCTGAAAGATGTTGCAGAATGACGCGCACATGGTTGGTGTCCTTTGTCAGATTCATCGTGTAGGAGTAATCGCCGCCATCGTCAGAGTCCGGCAGGGACACATCGAGCATACCGTGATAAAGCGGGTAGAGTTTCTCACCGCTATATGCGCCGGAAGCATAGTGCTGGCGGTTCAGCCGGCATTGCAAATCCTCGATGCGAGTCTCACCGACTTTCGCCTCGGGAACGGTGAACGACTCGTCACGTTTGCCGTCGTTCTCCAGACCGCACCAAGCTATCAGACGGTAGTCTCCGGCAGGCAGGTCGAGCGTCATGGCATAACCGTCGGCTTGCAGAGCCTCGCCACGTTCCGACTGCTGCCACACGAGGATGCCCGACTTGTCGAAAGCGTACAGATGTACCGATTTCACCTCATGGGCGAAAGCGTCAGCCCACTTCATGTTGCGGTCGTAACGGAAACCGAGACGGTAGTTCACGGAGCAGTCACCTTCATCGTCATAAATGGCATTGTCGCACGATGACATCGCGCAACAGAGAGCCACGACAGCCAACGCCGTGCGCCCAATCTTTTTCAGATATGCCGGTATAATGTTCATATATCTCTTTTCTTCATAACCAGTTAATAAATAGCCCCGACCCCACAATGGGCAAGGATTGTATATATAATGCGGTAACGCTGCCGCTACCGTCGGATATTCTCGTTTAGTGGGAGTCATGCACTTGTCGCAGCCTCCAAAGCCGTACCACTCTTTGCACCGGTACGGAGGTGCTTTAATATTTCCTTACGGAAAGTTTTAACAATACATATAGGCTTGCGCCTATATGTATTGTATAATGATTATTCTGACGGTGGAGTGTCATTCTCTCCAAAATTCACACCTTGAGTAACAAGTCGCCAATCAAGCACATTGATGCGAGCTGCAAGATAGAACAAATCTGTATCGCCCGGAGTCTCTGGAATTATAACATCTGTTGGGTCAAATACCGGAACACCAACGCCACCGATACTATTAAGTGTCAAGTCATAGATATGATTGCGAACAACACCTTCAAGTTTACCGTCATCAAGCTCTACAGCCTTAGACTGGTCTATATTGACGAAATAATAACACATGCCGTCTTTGTAAACACGTGCCTTGTATTTTAGTCCGTCTTCGCTCTTCAAGAAATTGTTAACATCAGCGACTGATGACGATGTATAACTCGCTACGCCTGTGGTGGCATCACGTGTCATTTTGTAAATATTTTGAACCGAGGACTTTACTTGAGCGGCAACCTCATAACTTTCAAGTGACAAAGATGAGTCGTCTATTTTATTTGTCCACTCAAAATCATCTATGTTAAGCTGACTATAAATTTCCGGAGTCACTTCTGCGGCAGAGGTTTTCTTGAAATATCCTTGATTGGCGATGAACTGGGCAACGAGAGCAAGTGCGCCGTTATTAGTAGTATAACCGCCACGAATATAAACGAGATCTGCAGCATTCTCTCCGTCTTTCAATTGCGCGGTAACAAGTATGGCGGTTTTCTGATTTTGATTCGTATTAGGCTGGATATACTCTTGAAGATTGATGTTGTCAAGTTTGAAGTCGTCTTTTACTATTTGTTCATACGTATTGTTGCTATAAATTGTTGTGATAGGTGTTACCTCCCAGTAGCTACGGAAATAGTTTGGTGCATTCCAACATAACTTATTTTCAAACGATACGCCTGTAGGCCAGGTTATATTTTCTATATCTTTAAGCAGTTTAGACGACTGAGCGATATTTGCGATTTCAATTCCGGTCACATTAATTGTGAGATTCTTCGTTTCACCGTCTACAACGGGGTGTGCCCCTGTGTTCTGAAAGCCGTCATTGCCTGTACCTGTTTTAGCTTTTGCTCGTACCTTCGCAACTATACGTTCAACGTAAACCTCAACCGGATCTTTCACGGCTTCCGGAGCTGATTTTTTTATCTTGGTTCCTTCAACTATAGTGCCGATATGCTCTGTGTCATTTTCGTAATAAACTGAATTAGACATTATGAATGAGCCACTTGCTGATGCACCATAATTGCCTATCTTGTCCTTAAGTCCGCTAAGGGTCGTAACGCCTTGTTCCAAATTGGTAGGGGCGTTAAGCACGCAGACAACTTGCTTGGCAGAACTGGTAGGATCCGTTCCTGCCCCATCAATGATGAGCACGGCATCATAGATTCGTTCAACAGCATAAGTGTCATTTGTTCCAGTTCCTTTAATAGGTACACGTTGAGCATTACCAAACATTGATTTTCCGTCTTCGCTAAAGATGAAAAACAATGCTTCGGTTGCCTTATTTTCATCGTCTGTGCCGTATTCGAATCCAGAAGGTGCATTATTATCTGTTCCAGCACGTGCGGTTACCGATTTCGGCTGCACGATGCTCACGGCAATATAGCCGAGATCCTTCCCGTCTGTTTTGCCACCTTCGTCGATGGCAGGCTCGTCGCTTTGGCAAGCCGTGAACAAGACGGACAACAATAGCAATAAAATTACAAATGTTCTGTTCATAAGATTGTTCAGTTTTTAGTTATTATTATGTGTGTGATTTCTTTCTACTTTTTTAGGGCGCACCCCTTGCGCCAACTGCTCAAGAGTCGTCTCCGCCTGCTTCACTCCCAGGCGTTTCGCCTGTTCGAGATAGCGTCGTGCGGTGTCGTAGTCCTCGTTGCGTATTGCCAGGGCACCACGGGCATAGACAGCCTCCGGGGAGTCGCCCGCCTTGGCGAGATAGCGTCCGGCCGCCGCATTGTCGCCACGGCGCATGGCGGCGTTCGCCGCATTGAGGTTGGCAGTCTCATCGGCAGGATACATGCGCACGGCAGTCTCGTACACCTCGGTGAACTCGTCGCTGCCCGGCTCATACTTCTGCGCCACGAGGTTGAACTCGTTAAGGCTCAGGTTCTGCGGGCGGGTGCGCATGATGCGCTCAATTTCCTCCACGTCGCTGTAGCCACGGATGGTGTAGGCGATGCGGTAGTCGGTGTGACGTAGCGCAGGATAGCAGTTCTGCAACAGGAAGCGGTATTCCTCCGGATAGGTGGACTTGATTTTCCACTCCTTGGCGTCCGGTTCACGGTCGCTGTCAATCAGCGAGAGGATTTCCCGACGGTGACTGATGTCCGACTGCTCGACATAGCGGCGGAGACCCGCCCAGTCCTCCGGCTCGTAGTCGGTGAAAATCACGTTATCGCTGAAGCTGTACAGCTGCCGGATATACTTCTTGAGAGCCTCGGTGCGGCCGATAGCCAGTTCACGGTTGTGGGCGTAGGGGCTTTCAGGTGAGGCGTAGCCCTTGAGCCACACCTGCGTGATGGTTACGTCACGGTCGCCACGCACAGAGTCGATGGTGCTGCGTATCTTGCCAAGCTCAACGGTGTTCCTGCGGTATTCAGGATTGATCTCGGTCCTGTTGACCGGGAAGTCAATAAAGGCGGAGCCTTCGAGCGAACGGCTCTTGACCATCTCCGCCGCCGGACGCACATACACCAGCTCGGGGAAGAACGCCACAGCCTCAGTGAAGTCACCCAACATGCCGGTCTGCTCGGCCAGCAGCGTATTGCAGCAGCCATAGTCGCTGCGGTGGAGCGTCAGGTTCGCGCCGTTCATCCATTCCTGATAAGGCAGCACCTTATTATATGTGATGCTCTCCGGTTTGTCGGAAGCCTTGTAGCTCATCTCCTCCTTGCCGGTGAGCATACTCTCGCCATTGCGCACATAGAAATAGTAACGTCGGCGACCGTAGATGCCCACGGACGGAAGCTCCACGGAATCCGTGCCGTTGACCAGACGCGGGGTCAGCAACACCGCCCGGTTGCCGTCGACCTTGAGACCAGACAGTCCGAGCGTCATGTCAACGGACATGTGCCGGCCGCTGTGCTCCAGCTTCACCCCGCTGACGGAAACCCCGTCAACCGTGGTGACCTGCGCCCGGGAAGCAACCGCCAAGCCCGCCGTCAATGCTGTTATAAGTATTATTCTTTTCATTGCCTCTTGATTTAGAACAGATAAACCAAATTGACAGCCGCCTTTGTCGGCCCCACATAGTGGTGCGACTTGTCGCTCTCTATCTTCTTGCCGCATCCGGCACAACGGAAACGGTCGTAACGGGTGTAGGAATATCCGATACCGATTTCGGCCTCAAGGTTCCAGTGCCGCCCCAGGATCCAGGCATAGCCGTAAGACACGCCAGCACCGACGAACCAGCCCTGATAGCGGGTGTCCTTCAGTTTGCGGGCATCCGTGCCAAGGAAGTTTATCTTTCCGTCAATGCCGCCGATGTTGTACTGCCCGCCATGGGCATGAACGCCCACGAAATGACCGGAGAAACGGTCGCAGAACCAATACCTGGCCTCAGGCTGCACCGCCCAGTGCTTCCAGCGGCGGTCGTGGGAGAGCGTCCATGCGTTGAACTCGCCGGACACGTCAAGCGTCCACTTGGGAGCCAAGCCAATCTCTATCCCGAGATTGGGATTAAGCAATACATCTGCCAAGAGGTTCGATTTAACACCGACATCCTGACATAATGCCCGTTGGCACGTACAGGCGGCCAAAGCCGTGACTATCCATATTATAATTGTACGTTTCATCTTATGCTGTTGTTATATCGTTCTTATCGGTCTCCGCATCAGCCTTGCCGGACTCCGCGCCCGCATTCCGGGCCTCCATTTCAGCAACCAGACGGTTATGCCTCTCACGTTCGTCCGGGCAGTTGCGGACTACATATCCAATGATGCTGTTGTACACGATGCCGTGGCGACGAGCGATGCTTTTCAACGGTTCAGTCGTGGTGGCATATTCATGTATCGCAGCCGCATATTTCTCCTCGCTGCTGCGTTTTACAAGCTTGCCATTGGCACGGCGCATCATGCCACGGCTTTCGGCAAGTTCCGGCTCATGCTCCTTCAGATAGTCCCTGAACACCTCGGCGTTCAATCCGAACTTGGCGGCAGCTTCGGCCACAGCCTTGCCGGTATTCTCTTTCAGCCATGCGATAGCCGGAGCGTACTTGGCGGCAGTGCCACGCAGATAGTGCTTGGTCTCTTTAAGGCAGAGGTTGTCAGCATCGACCACATCATGAATCAAACGACGTTTGGCCAGTATGTCCTTATGCCATGTGCGCAGATGGTAACGGATTGTATTTTTGTTCAGCCCGGTACGTTCCGCGATTTCCGTTATGGTCATATCGGTGGTGTCGGCAAGCTCGACCGCCAGACGGTATCTCTCATCGGAGCCGCCGCGTGGAGACTTAAGCTGACCGTTGCCGACAAGCGTACCTCTCTTCTTGCTGCCCTTGGCCATCTTGCGGCGTTGTTCCTTGCGGTTGATAACCTCCTTATGGTAGAAACGGAGATGCTGATCCAATCCACGGAACGAAACACCGCACTCATCAGCCACCTGCTCAACCGTCTTGTCGGTAGTCAGGTACATCTTTACGGCCTCGCTATACTGTTCAGCGCAATAAGGACGCACGCCATGATGGATATTGTCAGCCAGTCCAAGGCGTTTACGCACCTTCTCACGGGACACAGGTATGTCGGGATAATGCACCCGCAACTGATTCGCCAGCTGAGTGCCGTCGAGACCGAACATACGGGCAATCTGGGATACGTTGTACTCGATATACGCCATATTGTCGCAGGCTTCGATGGCATCCTTATATTTCCGGTATGTTGCGGGACGCTGGCCTTTGGGCGGGAAGATTTTCACAAGGCGCAAATCACGACCACCGGCATCAATTCCGTGGCGTGCCATCAGCAAGTCGCGGTGGCGGCGAGCAAGGTAAGAGCGGAATGCACCGGCCGAGATACCGCATTCCTTTGCGATTTCGGTACACTGCATATCGGTCGTGGTAAACAGCTCCATGGCTTTGGCATATTTGGCATCAGCCTCGTCCATGACCTTTTGGCGACGCAGTTCACGCCCGGAGATGCTGTTTGCACCTCTCTCGCGTTCCGTGTTCTCGCCCGTCTGTGTCAACGATGACATGGAAGCATCTACCGTAATATGTTTCTGCGTGCCTCGCATATAGTCAAAGTTTGCTGCCTTTGAAATTTATATTTATCTCCTTAAGAGATGAAGTAGCCGCAAATATTACGTTATCTTATTGGTATTCAGATAGTAATGAAGTATTCATTGTCAGATTTGTAAAACAATCGGCTGGTGAGTATGGTATGGAATGGTAAAAAAAGGAATTGAAAATTAAACTTTTTGTCCATTAAATGTTACTATTTGCAAATAAATACGTAACTTTGCACGATTGAAAACATCTCTTAAGGAGAGAAGTATCGTTCCAATTCAACGAATCCGATTCGACAGGCGGCCATACACTTATGCAGCCGAGCGTCAGAGCCTTCTTCATTGCCCTTTTCCGGAACATCTCTTCCCAAGAGAGTGATTCAAGAAATAGCAATCGCTTTTAGTATGTAAATCAACGGTTTATAATTTCCTTATCGAATATTTGCTCAACATTCTTCCCTGCCATCGGCTATTGGGCATGAAAAGGGGTCGCAAGGAAAGGGAAGGCAGAAAACCATGAAATAATTGGGTGAGAGGCAATTTATTGGTATTTTTTGTCTTTGTTTTCATTTATTATGCTTATCTTTGCGGCGTGAAATCAGTCTCTTGGGAAGAGAAATATCAATGTGTTCCCATATCTTTGACGAAAGGGAAATAGTATAGCATAACGCACCGATAAATGCCTCCATCAGCATTTACCGGTGCGATTTATTTCTGCTTGTGTCCGTCTGTTACTGAATATCCAATGATGCGAACCAATTAAGGTTTGAGCATGTTGATTGGCGCAACATATACGCCGTCGTCTCTCTTGTATGCACCGCCGACAGCGGTGAGCACCATAAGGAAGGATGGCGAGGTCTCATCACTTTTCTCTTCAATTTTCGCTTTCAGGGTCTTTAAGGACTTGGCTCCATCCTCTATCAGCTTGTCGCCACCGAGCTTAATTTCTATGGCACCCCAGCGACCGTCCTCCAAGTGTACAACGGCATCACATTCTAAACCTGCGTTGTCACGATAATGGCGCACTTCGCCACCCAGTGTGGCGGCATAGACACGAAGGTCTCTGACTGCGAAATCCTCAAAGAAGAGACCAAAGCTCTCAAGGTCATGCATCAGGTCGGCCGGTGAGATATTAAGTGAACGGCAAGCGATTGAGGTGTCCACGAATAAAAACTACCACGATTTTCAATTTACCATTGTTTTTACCCCATTATTACCGGAGAATAGTGCATTATTGTCGGCTGAGACGAAAAATGGCAGGCTTCGCAGCCCGCCATCTTTCCGATTAAGGTACATAAGGCTTAATGTATGATTCGAAACATTCGCCCATAACCCCTTTCGACACTATTAGCTTCCAAGCTAAAATTCTAAAGAAAGGCAATGTGTCTGTTATGGAACATCAGGAATTAATTGGACGGCAGAATATTGACACCGATAATATGCAGGCAGTGGTCATCCACCTGCTGATTGTACAGGCAGAACATATCCAGCACCCTGTGGAACGGAAATGTGATATGCCCGACAAGCGTATTCACACCGCCGGATGAAAGATTGTCCTGCGTCTCCATCTCGGGAAAATACGACTCAAGGCACAACGCCGACCTGCCAAACACAACGGGGCAATTCGTCCCGATAAACCATATATAGATGTCGTCTGAATTATCAGGCTCCAGGGTCTTGGCATATTCTATTATATCGTTAGGATCATATCCTTTTCTGAAGTTTTTCATTGTAACAGCGCACCGCTCCGTTATGGCATCAGAGTGTCCCGGCAGCTTTGCGACTGCAATATTAGCCAAAATATTTGTATTATAATGCTATTATATGTTAAATATTTGACTGCGCGGACATTTGAACCCCCAAAAACGTGCCAGACCGCCGTAACGCCACATACACATTGCCTTCAGACTGCTTCCGGGAGGGAAAATCAGAGGGATTTGAGTATAGCAAGGTTGGCCTTGTCAACAACGGACGTGTCAAGAGATGCCAGATAAATGCGCGTCGTGTTTTCAGAGTCGTGCCCCATCGCCTCGCTGATGATGCTCACGGGGATGTTCTTGCTCTTCGCTATGGAAGCCCAGGCATGGCGTGCCACATAACTGGTGAGCGGTATGGACAGGCGGAGCAGCTCGCCGAGCTTCTTCAGCCGGGAGTTTATGAAATGGGCGGCATTCAGGTACTGGCGACGACCGTCTGTTTTCACGTCACGGATAATAGGCAGCAGATATGGTGTCGCCGAGGTGTCATATTTGGCGACTATATCCTGCATGGGCTTCTCCCACCTGATGAAGAGCTGCTGTCCGGTCTTCTGCCTACGGTAAGAGAGAATGCCGTTGCGCAAGTCGGACTTCTTCAGGTATGCCATGTCAACGAATGACATTCCACGGGTATAGAACGAGAAGAGGAACAGGTCTCTGGCAAGATCCTCGACCGAGTTCGCTTCCAGCTCCAGGTCACGCAGCTGCCGTATGACCTTCAACGGCACAGCTCGTTTCACGGTTTTGTCGATGCCGGTATAGACATGGCGGAACGGATAGTTCTGAGGGGTCAGCTTTTTCTCAACCGCACGGTTGTAGATGGCCCGCAGGTTACGCATATAGAAAGATGTGGAATTGGGGCATACCCCCATCTTCTTGAGATCGGATTCGTATTCCACCATCAGGGAGGAATCCATCTCGTCGAAAAGAAGGTCATGGTCTTTTCTGAAACGGAGAAAACTATGCAGTGCCGCCGCATAGGTCTCGGATGTGCGCTCCTTGCCTATGCGCTTCAGTTCCTCGATAGTCTGCCGGGCAAACGAGATGAAACTTCCACATTCCGCCTTTGAGTGGAAAAGCTCCACCACCTTGTCGGCTGTATAGTTGCCGCCGTTGCGTTCGAGGCGTGAGACAATGCTCCGCAGCTTGGCCGCATCTGCCGCCAGCTGTTCCCTTACGGAAAGCAGATACTTCCGGCGGTCGCTGTCGGTGCCGGAACACAGCACCACATCCTGGGCGGAGTCATCCCACTCGCTGCCATACAATTTGATACCTGCACGGATCTGTCTTGCCATGCGATTGTGAATCACCCTGTAATAGAGCGCACCCTCCTTGGATTCAGTGGAAGATGCGCGGAATTTTACTCTTACTGTAGTCATAATGTTTTCTGTTTTTTATGATTATACAGGGTGTATAATAGCAAAACATGGCATTAGGTTACTGCATTTAGCAAAATATTATTCTGAACCATACGGCATTACCATCATTTAGCGGAGCGAATGGCATTATGTATGGATGAGATGCCGGCGGCTATTTTAAAGTCCGCCGCAGGAAGCAGCAGGATTTCAGGCGGCAATGAAAAATTTACGGTTTTTGACAACTTTTTTCCACCGGGGATTGTTTTTGTTAAAAAGTATTTATTAATATCTGTACGGGAATTTTGACCGTTCGATTTTACCTGATATCGTATAACCAAACGCCGCCGGAAAGACCGATAAGGCTCAAGCAGATATCCATCCGACAAATGAGTATGTGGGAGAGCGCAATACAGACCTTAAAATTTAATTGAACCATGGTTGCGAACCTGTGCCGGTCATGCCGACGACAATGGTATTCCTCCCTACAAGTAGCCCGGAATCGCATTGGGAACAACAGTGGCGCACCCGCCTAAAATCTTTATTGTTATGATTAACAAAGAAGTAATCAGGGAGATATACCGGAAATACCGGCGACGTCCCAAGAATGTCGAAGAATTGCACCTGCAAATCCTGTCCGATGTGTTCGGAGGTATGGATATCGTCAGGGTGGATGACGATGATGTAGTGTTCCTGCCGGCCGAGCCGTCAGAGCCGGAGCGCAAGATAGGGATAAAGCGCATCAACGGTGTCATAGAGTTTGACAGGCACGTCGCCATTGTGCTCCACGCATCCATCATATTCATCGCCAAGAAAACCGGAGATGTCACCATACACATCAAGGACATGCCGCTGACCATGTTCGACCGTCTCTGCATGAAGTTCGGCATTTAGCCTCCCTCCTGTCGCCAAGGTGAATGAGACAGACTCCACCCGGCCAAAGTCCGGGCAAAGTCCGGAAAGGAAAATATTGCAATTATTTCAATGGAAATATTTGGATATGTCGCAAGAATTTAGTATTTTAGATGTCTAAAAACCACCGTATTATGGATACTATACTGTTGATAATCGTAGGATATTTCTTTCTCCGGATATGCTGGAAGCTGTTCCGCAGCCTTATGTCACGAGAGACAGCGGCGATATGGCTTGTATCGTTGGGACTGATGCTGGCCGGTCTGCAATGGATAGGCTTTGCCATACTTGCATGGCGGTACCTGCTGGTACCGATAGGACGCTGCTGTGAGCGCAGGGAACGGTCACGCAGGAGAAAAGGTAAGGATGCGGAGCTGAGCAACGAGACCGTGATGTGGCTGGTGCCGATATTCTGGCCATTCTTGATAGCAAAGTGGCTGCTAAAAGACAAGCCGCGTCCAAATGACAACACGCCGTATGATTACGAGCAGTTTGAAAAGACAAACGGCAAGTAACGGCACGGGGGAACCCTCAAGGACATAACACACAAAAAGGCGAGTCACCTCGCCTTTTTGTGTGTCAGAACCGGAAGCCGCAGTCCACAAGTAGCGGCGTTCCAAAGAGCATGTTGGTCATCCGGCTTGATGAAGGGTCTGCTTACCATCTTTTGCCACGGATAAAACGCCCTTAACCTTTTCCAATGACTTGATGATTTGCTCTGCCGACCTGCCGTCAGAAACCTTTATGGCAACCGCATTGATATTCTTGTAGTCGTAGATAATTTCAGCGTGCTGCGCTTTCACGGCATCAAGCAGCGGGCCTTTGCCGACGGAAGCGTCGTAATATGCTATCAAGACAGATGGAGCATTCACCGATGCGGGATTATTATACCCGGTCATCCTCTTTTGCCCCGTACAGGCAGACGCCATGAGGCATAAGAGCGCGGTCATGATTGCTGATGTTTTTCTTAATCTGTTCATATCGTTCTTCGTTATTGTCCTATTGTGAACCGCAGTTCGAAATTGAGATTCAGATTCAACGGCTTGTCCTTATATATTGTTTTTATGTCCGTTCCGTCATCGAAATAATAACTGAGTCCCGGTTCCACATAAACACCCACCATGTCTGTAATGTTTAACTGTATACCGGCGTCGTTGACTGAAAATGGGAAAGGCTTGGTATGCAAGTCCCCAGTTTCACTCCTGCTATTGATTTCGTCAACTATAAAATCTGTCGTCACCTTGCCGCTGACACACTTTTCGGCAAAAGGGCGAAAACAGCAATTCAACAAGAGCCTTTAAAGGAGTGTCGTAAATATACAGTTTGAAATCAAATCAACAGTTTAGCATGACAACAATATGAGAACGCAACCTATGCACAACGAAACAGCCACATATATAGAATATTGCGACGAAAACAGGTATACATTGGAATATTAAAAAATGTTCAATTCTCTAAGTAAGAGATGTCTTTCAGTGTGCAAAGGTAACAATAAAATACTATATATCAATAAAAATACCTAATGATAATTGATGAAAATATTCATTTTGTTTTGTCCGAAGATACCAAATTGATTATACATATTTAGCCATTTTAAACATAACGCACTAATATACAATGATTTACATTTACAATACATCTCTTACTTAGAGATATATTGTAGAGACAGTGCAAATTTGACTCCCTCACGCCTGAAAAGAGAATGAATATATTGACACAGGTTTACGATGAGAGCAAAGCAATGTGTTAATAATGGGGTAAATCCCCCAACTTTAATAATAAGTCGCAGTAACTGCCTGATATGTAAAATATTACATCATCTTGCAGGATTGATAAAATTGTCTTAAACCGAAACAATGGCATTCCATGATAATGATTCAGAACTACTGTGGTTCGTAATGCGGGACCTGAAGAGAGCCAATGCCAAAGAACCGGCTTATAAGCTGCTTGAAGGAATGAAAATAGAAACTTTTGTGCCGTTGAAATGGCATCTTACGGTGCGGAAAGGGAAACGTGTCAGAGAAAAAATACCATTCATACAAGACTTGCTTTTTGTACATGAGACACGTCTTAATCTTGATCCGGTCGTAGCAAAGACCCCCACTCTCCAATACCGTTGGTTGCGCGATACATACCGTGAACCGATGACTGTATCCGATACGGCTATGGAACGTTTTATCAGAGCTGTCAACTCTTCCGAATCCCCTATGTATTATTTACCGGAAGAAGTCACACCGGCCATGTATGGGAACAAGGTCCGTATTGTTGGTGGTCAGCTTGACGGGTATGAAGGCAGTCTGCTCACGACACGTGGGTCCAAAACCAGACGCCTGCTTGTCAAATTGAACGGACTTCTTGCCGTGGGTGTGGAAGTCAGTCCGGAATACATACAGTTCATATAGTCCGGTTACAGACCAAACTCCAATACCGTGACCCCTAAACGTTTTTTTGACATAACGGTTTCTTTCATTGTTGTCTGCACCTTGTTCCCTCTTTTCTATTTAATAATAGGTACAGCCATCAAACTGACCTCCCAGGGACCTGTATTGTTCCGCCAACAGCGCAGCGGATTGGGAGACAAACCGTTTACCTGCCTGAAATTCCGCACAATGGTAATTAACGAAGAGGCGGATATATTGCAGGCCGTGGGCAATGACAGACGTATCACGACTATAGGAAAGTTTCTCAGGGAGACCTCATTGGATGAGTTTCCCCAGTTCATAAACGTGCTACGGGGTGACATGTCCATTGTCGGGCCCCGTCCCCATATGGTTTACCATACAAAAATGTATTCAACCGTCATTCCTGACTACATGAGGCGACTTACTGTCAAGCCCGGTATAACCGGGTTGGCGCAGATACTCGGTTATCGTGGTGAAACGCCTGAACAGAGGGATATGGAGCAGCGTGTAAAACTTGACCTTTGGTATATAGACCATAAGACATTCAAATTAGATTTATACATATTTACACATACGCTGTTTGATTTTCTGAAAATAAACAACTAAAAATATGCAAATGAATACAAAATCAACAATCCTTGCTATCCTGTGCATGGTAGTATACGGTAACCTACATGCACAGATTGAGAATCTGGACAAGATCCAGTGGCAACGGGTGGAACGTGATTCGCTGCCTACTCAAATAGATTCTTTATTGGCTGAAGATTACGTGCCAAGATTACAGCCAACCGATGACCAGTACCGTGTCGTAACCAACCGCTTTTGGCATAACTGGTGGGTGTCAGCAGACATTGGCGGTCATACATTCCGTGGCGACTGGAGCGGTAATGGGAAATTCAAGGAGACACTTTCTCCGAACTTTACCGTCGGAGTCGGCAAATGGTTCACTCCCGGTTTCGGTATCAAGGCACAGTTCGGAATAGGAAACTCCCGCGGTTTCACGGAAATATGGACACCTTACGCTGTAGGTAGTGAAGACAACCCGATGCTGAAAAATGACGGGACTCCTTACTGGAAGTTGAAAACCAAGTGGTGGGACCTCAATGCCAACGTGGTATTCAACATCTCACGTATTCTTTACGCCTGGGAAGGATATGGCTCCGAAGAACGTTTCAACCAGTTTTTCCTGACATTGGGAATTGGAGGCGTACACCACTATGACAAGGAACTCAAGAATGAAAAATGGGGTGAGCCTTATGGCGGACCGAAAAATGAATGGTACGGCAATGTGGAGCTGCAGTACAGCCGTTTTTTCAACAGGAACAAGGCCTGGTCTCTGGATATAAAATTGCGGGGGCGGTTCTATGAAACCCATTTCGACTTATCCCCGATCGCAGGCCGCCGTTGGGATTATAATCTCGGCATGAGTATCGGTGCCACCTATTATATAAAACAGCGTGGTTGGGAAAGGTGCATACCGGGCGATGAGATCAATTACTTCATCAATGTCCCGGCTCCGGTTCCGGTGGTACAGGAATGTCCCGAATACAAGACATTCACGTTCTACGTGTTCTATCCCAACAATTATTCCGGCCGCAACGATGCCCCAGTCGTAGCCGATTCAAAAGTCCACTCGATGGACTATCTGGCGGGGGGCATCTTTACGCAGAAGAAGTACAAGAACAATTCAGCCGTGGCCTCACGCTTGAAATCCGGTGCTCCGCTTCGTCCGCTCAAAATTGAGGACGTGCCAACAGAAAAGGCCACTTTCACGGAAAATCCCACAGGTGTGACACGTGGTTATGAGATGTCAGGCAAACCGCTCTCATTGGAATTGGATGCTGATGACCTGCAGGCGTTTGAGGATATCGCCGGTTATTATTACGCACCTATTTGTGAGTCAGACAAGACCTGGTGTTATCGTATAGACGATGAAACACGTACACAAACCCTGTTGAGTCGTGAAAACTACAAAGAAACCGCCTCATACTGCCTGAACGCCCATGCGGGACTTTCCACAGTACGTGAGAACATGCCGTTGGAAGAAGGCACGACCCTCTATAGCTTCGCCGACGTGTACGCCGCATTGGTGGGGAACGAAGGGTATGTCAGCAACTTCTCGGACAAGCGAGCTGTGGATGAAATCAAAGATATCCTTGAAAACGGGCAGATACTGCATGTGCAGGCCGAGGGACTTGCCACCAGCCAGGATAATTATACAGGTGAGAATGCCGAAGCGGTCGGGCTGGACCGTAACCGGGCATTGTCCCATTATCGTGCCTTCTCAGCCATCAAATGGCTAAGGGAGAGCGGCAGGTTCGGGGACTTGAAACACGGAGACTTTTCCATCAATGTGCTGTCCGAACCCATCGGTCGTGTGGATGACACAAGCACACGCGGGTTAAAAGCAAAGTTGAACCGCTGCGCGAGAGTCACTATCAAGTATATCAAGTAATCCTTCATAAAAAATAATGAGAACAAGAAATATTATCCTTTATGCTTTATGCCTGCTTGCAGCGGGCATAGGGCCTATGTCGGCAAGCACTCCCCAAAAAGCGAAAGCAGACAGATATGGAGTGAGAGAAAGCGCTCCGGTAGAACTGCTGTCCAAGAAAAAGCAGGATGGCCATAAAATAACATTCAGATGCCGTATCACACGCTATGATGACAAATACCTGCTGCTTGCCAAAATTCTCAAAAATGATTCGGCGATGCACGTTGTCCGTCCGGGTGTCAAGTTCTTTCTTTCAGATGGCGATTCTGTGACACTGAAAGCTGAAAGACCGGCGGCCTGCTGCAGCAGCTGGGCGGACGGGCGGTGGTACAATACCTCTTTCAAACTTGACACTGCCGATGTGGAGAAATTGACGGAAGCTGATATCCTTTCGGTCATCATTCCTTTTTACGGGGGTGTGGTCAGCCGGAAGACAGTCCCCGGGAGGGAAAGATCTTTCAGGGAACAGCTGCAATCTATCAGGGAGGACTGAACGGCATGGGCAGAATCATTCATTCGATAGCCACCGGGTTGATATTGCTCTTTTTGGGCAGCTGCACGTCCTCCCGCAAAGTGGCCTACCTGCAGGATGTCGATTCAGACGTCCGGAGAGATGGCATCACCCAAATACCGGTAACAGTACGCCCCGGAGATAAAATATCCATCGTAATCAACAGCAAGAATCCGGAACTGGCAGAGATGTTCAATCTGCCGGTAATGACGCACCGTATCGGGCAGCCGATGAACAGTTCCTATAACTATAACCAGCAGATGTCAAGCTATACGGTGGACTCCAACGGAAACATTGATTTTCCGGTTCTGGGCGAGATTCATGTAGAGGGATTGAAACGCGAAAAAATATCGTCCTACATCAAGAACGAGCTTGTACGAAAGAATCTTGTGAAAGATGCGGTAGTCATCGTGGAATTCATGAACATGGGAGTGTCTGTAATGGGAGAAGTGAACAAGCCCGGGCGGTTCAGTATCGACCGGGACTATCTGACATTGCTCGACGCCCTCAGCATGGCTGGTGACCTTACCATTTATGGGAAACGTGAAAACGTACTGGTAATACGGCGTGAAAACGGTGGGGAAACATATTACCGGGTGAACCTTTGCGACAGCAAGTCGCTGCACGCCTCTCCGGTCTATTACCTGAGGCAGAACGACATGGTATATGTGGAACCGAACGAAGTACGCGCCAGACAATCCACACTGAACGGCAACAATGTACGCACAGCCTCTTTCTGGATGTCGCTTGCCTCGTTGCTGACAACACTGGGGGTACTAATCTTCAAATAATCCTTGCCTATGGCTGACAAAACGAATATAAACATGGATCTGCTCTTGCAGGAACTGCAGGGCAGACCGGATGGTGCTCTCCGGGTCAAGGAGTTTCTCTACCTCTGTCTGGCTAAGTGGCGGTGGTTTGTCGTTTCCGTGCTTTCGTGCGTGTGCGTGGCGGCATTCTATATCCTTTGCACCGCGCCGATCTATACCCGTTCCGCTTTCCTCATGGTAAAGGAAGACACCAAAGGCAAGGCGATTGGCAGTGACGTGGCCTCCATGTTCGCGGATTTAGGATTGACACAGGCCAACGCCAATGTGAACAACGAGCTGCTGGCCATGCGGATGCCCTCTGTGGTAAAAGAGGTAATAAAACGGTTGCACCTTGACATTGACTACAAGATTCAGCATTTCCTGCGCAAAGAGACCCTTTACGGCGAGAATCTGCCTGTGAAGGTCGCGCTGCTTGGACTAAAGGACACAGAGTCCGCCTCCTTCACCCTTCAATTGATACCGGGTGGAAAAGTTGAACTCGGAGATTTTAGAAGTACAGAAAGAGAACCGGAAAGTGAAAGTGTCACCGGCTGTTTGAATGACACCCTTCAAACGCCGTTGGGAAAAATGATACTGACACCTGCTGCCTCCTATTCCGCCACGGAAGAATATCCGCTTATCCACCTGTCACGCACTGACCTCTACGACTGTGTGGACAATTGCATCGAGAGCCTGGAAGCGGAACTCTGTTCGGAAGATGCCACCGTCATAGAACTTTCCTACAAGGATGTCTCCATAGCCCGCGCGGAAGATGTGCTGAATTCGATCATTGCCGTGTATAATGAGGAATGGATGAAGGACAAAAACAGGATTACGGCCAGTACCTCGCAATTCATATCGGAACGGCTGGATGCCCTGGAACGTGAACTGGATTATGTGGACAACGACATCTATACATATAAAAGCAAGAACCTTCTGCCCGATGTTGAAAAAGCGTCACAATTATTTATGGAACAGGCACAGGAGAACGACAGCAAATTAGTTGCGCTCAACACGCAGATTGCCATAGCCGGATATATCCGAGACCATGTGACCGACCGGAAAAAACGGGGACAGCTTCTTCCTGTGAATATAGGATTGGAAAATACATATATAGAGAACCAAATAACAGAATATAACGCGCTGCAATTAAGGTACAATAATTTGATAACAAACAGCAGCGAGCAGAATCCGTTGATGGCGGATCTCAATCAATCGCTCTCCGCCATGCGAAATGCTATCGTAGCGTCCATTGACAATCTTATAGTGTCATTGAATACGCAACGGAAAGACCTGACGGACAACGAACGTCAGACCAGTGACCGAATAGCAGCCAGTCCACAACAGGACAAATATCTGCAATCGGTGGGCAGACAACAAAAGGTGAAGGAGGCGCTATACCTTTTCATGTTGCAAAAACGGGAAGAGAACGAGTTGTCGCAAGCATTCACACCTTACAATATGCGTATCCTCACGCCACCGTCGGGTAATCTTGAACCGGTGGCTCCGCAAAAAAAGAAAATACTTGCCATTGCTTTCATATTGGGGCTAATGTTGCCTGCCGGAACCATTCTCTTGCGGGAAAATATGGACACCACCGTCCGTGGACGTAAAGACCTGGAAAGCCTGTCGGTACCACTCGTGGGAGAAATTCCGCTTGACACAAGCGGAAAAAAGAAACGCTTGTTCAGGAAGCGGGAAAGAGACGAAAGGCATATCGTAGTAAAAGAAAGCAGCAGGAACATTATGAACGAGGCATTCCGAGTGTTGCGGACCAACCTGGAGTTCATGTCGGGAAACGGAACGGAGGTCATACTGCTTACCTCTTTCAACCCCGGCAGCGGGAAAACTTTCCTTACCATGAACATTGCGGCCAGCCTCGCTATCAAAGGAAAGAGGGTACTCGTGATCGACGGAGATTTACGCCACGGATCGCTTTCTAACCATATTGGCTCTCCCGAAACCGGATTAAGCGACTATCTGGCAAAACGAACGGACAACCTGAACGAGATCATTCATAAAGTAGATGCGCGGTATGCCGGGCTTGACATGATTCCCGTGGGGACCATACCTCCCAACCCAACGGAACTCCTCTTCGGAGAACGAATGAGGGGCCTGATTACGGAAATGCGTACCCGATACGATTATATTTTCATTGATTGTCCGCCCGTGGACATTGTGGCCGACACACAAATCCTCGAAAAGGTTGCCGACCGGACTCTCTTCGTGATACGTGCGGGGTTAATGGAACGGGACATGCTCTCCGAGGTCGAAAGCCTTTACAGGCAAAAGAAACTCAAAAACATGGCCGTCATCCTGAACGGGACGGAAAATGAATCCGGACGGTACGGATACCGTTACGGATATAAATACGGGTATCGGTACGGATACGGCAACGAAAAGAATACAGATTGATTCCCTTACGATATGTGGCCGTTCAGAAAAAGACAATCACTTGCCGACAGCGGAATCTTTCAGGGGTTCACCGACTGGCATTGCCATATCCTTCCGGGAGTGGACGACGGCGTGCAGACGATGGACGAGGCGTTGGAGATTCTTATCCTGTATGAAAAGCTCGGAGTGAAATCAGTATGGCTTACGCCCCATGTCATGGAAGATGTGCCAAACACGACGGCACACCTGAAAGAGCGTTTCGAAGAATTACAGGCCGTCTATAAAGGTGCTGTCCGTCTGCATTTGGCAGCGGAGTATATGCTTGACAATCTGTTCCGTGAACGGCTGAACAATAGTGATTTACTTCCGCTTGGAGAAAAAGGGAATTGGCTGTTGGTGGAAACTTCCTGCTACAACCCTCCGATGAACCTCCCCGAGACGCTGAAAAGAATCAAGGCAAAGGGATTCCATCCCGTGCTGGCACACCCGGAACGCTACATATACTTGAACGGAAGCGATTACGGGAAGCTGAAACAGGAGAACGTGCGTTTCCAGATCAACCTGCCATCATTAGCCGGTTACTATGGAAGAGAAGCACAAAGGAAAGCGAAACAGTTGCTTGCGAAAGGATACACTGACCTATACGGGACTGATTCACACAGCCTGGGAATGCTTGGGAAAACAATCTCCAACAAAAACGATGCCTCCCAAGTTGGCGAACAACGCCTTGATTGCCAATGATTCTGATGATAAAAATTACCCATTATTCTGCGAAATGACCGATAGTGATGAATATATCTAAAGGTAAATAATGATTATGATCTGGACATTCTTACTTTTTCATATCCTCATCATTACAATGATTATTTGGAAGAAAGGAGTGTTACGTGCCGGATGGCTATTCATAGGCATTTTTTTTCTTAATGATCTTATAAATGTAGGGCCATTCAATTCCTATACACTGTATATGACAGCTTTCGTCATTTCACTCTGTGTCCATGGAGAAGCCAAGCAAGAATGGAGCTCTTTTCCCTTCAAAACAGAATTGTTGATTATATTCATTATCCACATCGGAATCATCGTGACGGACCAACGTATAAATCATGATACCATAAAAATGTGTTCTCGCATTTTCAACAATTACATACCGCGATACATGGCTCTTTTTGTTGGATATGCATCCTTACAGAAACTGGGAGATTGGCGTAAAACCACAATAACATTGTTTTGTATATTTACGCTCATGGGAGTATATGGAGTTATTTCATGGCTAATACAGGATAATCCTTATTATGAGATGTTACATACAACTTTTTTTAATGGTAAAGAGGGCATATGGACTGATGTACAAAATAGAGGATATAGAGTTTTATCAACCCTATCAAACCCTATTGTTTATGGATATGTAATGTGTATAGCCGGACATCTGATTTTGCTATGGAGAAAAAACATGAATATCTCTTTATGGATTTGTTTGCTGACACTCACCATATCAAACATTTTTCTTGCGAACTCACGTACAAGTATCGTGTCCGGACTGATTCTTGCTATAGTCTTTTTGCTATCAAAATACAGATTATCTTTTCGTACATGTAGAGCCATTGCATTATGTATTGCCATACTGTCCGTTTCTTATTTGGCAATACCGATTGTTCGTCAAGTATTAGACAGCACTATTGCCCTTTTTACGTCAAGCAGAGCCGATACTGCCGGAAGCTCCATTGATCTTAAATTTGACCAATTAAGGGCGTCTGTATATTTTTTCCTTAAACATCCTTTTTGGGGCAATGGATTCAGCTTCTTTCAGGAAACAATCATAATGAAACACACTGGTTATGAAAGAGACCTCGCAGGGTTGGAAGGATTCGGTTACAAACTACTCGTAGAAGAGGGAATATTCATGATCATTGCAGTGACTGGGTTATTCTTTAATATTTTCCGCTACTTTCTCAATAAAGGGCATCTTGGCAACTATGCCAATGCAGGTACTGCATGGACAGCATCATTTTTGGCTTTCATGTTGTTCACGGGGTGCTGGGGCGGCATATTCACAATTGGCATGCTTTTCATCGGATTACTTATAAAACTCATTCAGCATTATGGAATTCTCTATACTTGTGCCTGCATACAATGCAGAACAATATATAAAAACATGTCTGGACAGCATCCTGTTGCAAACTGTAAATAGTTTTGAGGTAATCGTGATAAACGATGGAAGTACCGACGCTACCGCGTCAATATGTCAGAAATATGCAGAAATGGACAGTCGGGTCCGCTTTATCAACCAGCCACACAAGGGGATTGCCTTCACTCGTAATCATCTACTCGACTTAGCACAGGGAGAATGGATTACGTTTATAGATGCCGATGATTATGTTTCTGACAATTTCTTGGCACTGTTTCTTCAACAAATAGAGCAAACTCCCTCAATAAATGTTTTCATATGTCGACCATGTTCAGTGAAAAGAGGCAAAATGATGCCATCATCCCCATTCAAGGGGAATAAAAAGCAATATTATGAAGCCCTGATTGGAAAAGATTACGCAAAAGTTGATTCTTGCTTACTTGGCAAGGTCATCCGACGTTCTTCCATCGAACAGTATTACGTCAGATGTTTGGAACATTTCAGCCTTGGAGAAGATTTGTATTTCCTTGTATCCCTATTATATTATATGGACTCTATCAGTTATGTTGACGGACAAATATACTTTTACAACCGGGATAATAACGGGAGCATAACACACTTGGCCCTCTATGTGGAGGAAGAAGTCACCAGTTTTCAAGAAGTCATCCGATTCATCTATTCACACCCCGATTTTCATGAATATGACAAGGCAATCAACCGTGGTAAAATGCGGATAAGGCATAGCCGATATTTGCATGCCATGCGCTTCCGGGACAGCAATATAAGTCAGTTCGTATACAATGACGTTAAATACGGAGGCCTGCCACTGTCAGACAAATTGAGGTTGTTTCTGATCAATCACCGGCTGCCTTTATTACTCAAAGTAGTCGATAAAATATTTAACTAACTGTCTTAAAGCAAAAATCATGAAGAAAAGGATATTGGTAATCAATGATTCATTGAAAGCCGGCGGAGCGGAAAGGAGTTGTGTGAATTTTCTTAGCCTTCTGCCGGAAGAAGAGTATGAGATAGATGTATTGCTGCATTTCCGAGCCGGAATATTCATAAAACAACTTCCCTCATGGGTAAAATTAGTTGATGCCCCATATCCATACTCTTGTCTGGCCCACAAACCGAAAGAATGGGAATTCTACATACAGCACCCTCCCGTTATATGGATTAAAAAGATAGTACGTACTTGGCGAGCCAAACATCAGCATAAACTGCATTTACACCAGTCCCTTTGGCAATTGTGGAAAAATGACTTTCCGATATTTCCCGTTGAATATGATATCGTAATTGGAGGGCAAGAAGGAATTAGCAACTACTATGCTTTGGAAAAGGTCCGTGCCAAGAAGAAAATAATATGGATACACAGTGATTACGATAAAATAGGTTTCGACAGGACATTTGACTCCGATTTATTCCCAAAAGCGGACATAATCGCTACGATATCTCCTATTGCAAGAGAAAAACTGCGCAACAATTTTCCTGAAATCGCCGATCGGATACGGTTCATAGGAAACATTACCAACCCGGTTATTGTAAAAAGAATGGGAACCGAGAATATCACGGAAAATTATTTTACGGAATCCGGGGTTCTAAAATTAATTTCATGCGGCAGACTGGCTCAAGTAAAAGCATATGACCGTGCGGTTTTGGCGGCCTCAATACTGAAAAACAAGGGAATTAAATTCCAATGGGTCATAATAGGTGAAGGAGAGGAAAAGAACAGGCTAATCCGGTTGATAGAAATCTTGCACGTTTCCGATGTAATTCATCTTATCGGACTGCGCGAGAATCCTTACTCATATATGAACCGTGCAGACGTACTTGTGGTTACATCTGATTACGAAGGACTTCCTATGGTCATTGATGAAGCACAAATACTCGGCAAGCCGATAGTCACGACCAACTATCCCACAGTTGCCGATGCGGTATCGCATGAAAACACGGGCTTGATATGCAAAATGAACCCAGAAAGTATTGCCAATGCAATTATTCGTTTACATAGAAATAAAGAGTTGTATAATCATATCAAATGCCAATTGGAAAAAACAAAGAATGGGAATGTTCTTGAGATAAAACGGTACATCGAGATGTTTGAAAACTGAACTTGCGCAGCTTTATGCAAAAGGCCGAAGACAACAATAAACGTATAGCCAAAAACACAGCCATATTATACATCAGGATGTTTGTCATCCTGATAGTTTCATTATACACTTCCAGAATTATCCTATGGTCATTGGGTGTCAGTGATTTCAGTATATATTCCGTCATTGGCGGCATAGTCCTGATATTTACATCATTGAATGGATCATTCAGCGGAGCGACAATGCGATTTATTGCCTACGAGTCCAAGGTATCCGATTACGTTAAAATCCAACGGGTCTTTGCTGCCGTTCTGACAATTCACATAGTCATTGCCGGAGTAATATTATTGTTGGCCGAGACTATAGGATTATGGTTCATGTCAGAAAAGCTGGTAATTCCTCCAGATCGAATGCACGTCGCTGTATATGTCTATCATATTTCGGTTATAACATGCTTGACAGGCATCATTCAAATACCATACTCAGCAACCATTATTGCCAACGAAAAAATGCATACGCTTGCATTCATATCAATCTACGAAGCGGTAATAAAACTGCTGATAGCCTACCTGATATCCATGAATCCGTTTGACCGTTTGGTATTCTACTCCACATCGTTGTTTATTGCTCAATTATCCGTAACTTTCATATACTGTATTTACTGTCGGATGAAATTCGGATACTGCCGATTTCATATTTCCAAAGACTTTGGTATAATCAAACCGATATTGTCTTTTTCCATGTGGGATATTTTTGGAACTGTAAGTACGACTGCCAGTAGTCAAGGCATCAGTTTCGCCCTAAATATGTTTTATGGTTCGACAATCAATGCCGCTGCAGGAATAGCCAATCAAATAAACATTCACATTTCAGGATTTGCCAACAACTTCCTTTACGCCGTAAAGCCCCAGGTTGTAAAATATTACGCCCGCGAAAACATTTCGGAAATGCAACGATTGGCCACTAATGCCGGAAAGTTCGCTTATTTCCTTCTCTTTTTGTTCGGATTTCCATTAATAGTAGAATGCGATTACGTAGTGCGAATATGGCTTATAGATGTGCCTGAATACTTGGTAGCTTTCAGTCAATTATCAATCATCTACAATTTAATAGCCGTAATGTATAGGCCTTGCATCCAATGCATCCATGCTGTCGGGAAAGTTAGGCTCATGAGTTTTGTAACAGGTGCCCTCTTCTATCTAACAATACCTTTGGCCTACATCATCTTAAAATATGGTGGCACTCCCAAAAGTCCTTATATGATGAACCTGATATTCATATCTGTCATCAGCCTGACTTATTTGATAATACTGCACCACTACGTACATGACTTCTCCATACGTCACTATTTTCTACATGTAACGGGCATATGCATACTTGTTTCTCTACTTTCAATGCCATTGCCCATAGTCATACATTACAGCCTGCCACAAGGTGTATTACGACTTTGCCTTGTTTCAATATCATCAGTTGTATCATTATTACTTTGCATATATTATTTTGCGCTTCCAAAATCCATCAAAAATGAAGCAATACATAAAATCAGATGCGTCTTCTGCAAAATCATCAGTTAATGATGGAATGCTCGTGTCAATCTGTGTGCCCGTCTATGGAGTGGAAAAATACATCGAGCGATGTGCTGTTTCACTGTTTGAACAGACTTATGGCAATATTGAATTTGTTTTCGTTAACGATTGCACGCAAGATGCGTCCATAGATATTCTCTATTCCGTAATTTCCAGATATCCGGAAAGAGAAAAAGATATCAAAATCATCGTTCATAATAAAAACAGGGGACTTGCCGCCGCTCGAAACACTGCTCTTTCCCACAGTTCGGGCAAATATATACTATGGGTAGATTCAGATGACTATATAGAAAAAGATGCAGTTGAACTTCTATTGGATATTCAGCGAAAAAATTGCAGTGATATAGTGATTTTTAATGCGAAGCTACATTCGAGATACGGTTATTCCACATTATGCTACCCATCAAACATAAGTAAGGATGAACTGCTATATGGAATCATAAGCAGAAAATATAGACCCCATATCTGGTTTTTCCTTATCAATAAAGAGATATACAATAAATATAATATCAGAGTGACGGAAGGGATTGACAATGGTGAGGACTATCTTACAACTCCGCAGCTGTTGTATTATGCGAAAATAGTGACGATGCTGAATCGTGAGCTTTATAATTACGACGACACACGGCAGGATTCTCTTTCCGGTACATTCTCGTTTAAACGGGACAACCAAGAATGGGAAGCAACTTTATTGCTGGAACAATTTTTCAGTGATAAGGAGGAACAATATCGTAAAGCGGTGAACATCGCAAAAATAAGTCGTGTATTAAATACTATCAAAAATATATGTAACGGATATGGAAATAAACAGGATTTTGAGAGATATAATGCGATTAAGAAAATGATACCTCATCAATGCTATAAGGGAATACCGATGAAATACATACCGCTGATTATTATAAATGATTTTAGGCTGGCATGTCTGTATGTAAAGGGTGCTGTTTATGTCAAAAAAATTATGACTATTTTTTCAAAACTTCGGTAAGTTTTAAAATATAATGATATATTCACTGATAATTCCTCATCGCAATTCGGTAGTGCTGTTACGCAGGCTGCTTGATTCGGTCGATCGCAATCTTGACATACAGACGATTGTGGTAGATGACAACAGTACCGACCGTCAATTTGAAGCGGTAACCCGGCTGCGGGAGGAATACGCTTTCGAATTATATAAAAATGAAGGAACCTCCGCCGGGGGAGCAAGAAACACAGGAATGAAATATGCAAAGGGCAGGTGGCTCATCTTTGCCGACGCCGATGACTATTTCACCGGTGACATGTTTCGGCTGTTGGATGCACATTCCGAGAGCGATGCCGATGTGGTGTTTTTCAATGTGGGCAGCCGGAAGAGAGAAACCGAAGAGAAGGCCAACAGAGACAGATACATAAAACGACTTTACAGAGAGTGGAACATTCGAAGAGACGGAATGATTTTCAGAAGCAGGTATATCGCACCATGGGGAAAGATATATAAACGCCGATTCGTGGAAAAAAATTCCATTTATTTCGAAGAGTGTATAGGCGGTAACGACATGTTGTTTTCCGTCAGAACAGGTATTGAAGCCGGTGAGATAGAAATCGACACGCATGAACTTTACATTTGTACAGCATCGGCATCAAGCATCACCGCATTAACCGGGAAAGAGCACCACGAGGCAAAATTGCAAGCAACATTGCGTACAAACGACTACCTGCGCAAGCATGGATGCCGGAAATATCAAGTATCCGTGCTCTACTTTATTGCAAAGGCACACCGGTACGGTATAAGATATATGCTACATGTACTGAATGAATGTCTGAAACACAGAAGCAACCTGATTATCGGTATGGACAGGATTTTATCATACAAAAAGGTGCTGGAAAACAGACAGGATCCCTCCTCTTTCAGATAATACCGATTCCGCCTACTGTTAGAAACAGTGACAATTTAATTCGGACGCAGATACGTCTATCCGTTTGAAAAAAAGCACTATATTATTAAAATGACATCTGATGTGTGGAATATTAGGAAGTATCAACTTGCCGGTTGACAAGGGAATGCTGGACGCCATTTCCCATCGCGGTCCTGACTGGCAGGGCATTTATATGGACAAACAGGTCAACTGCATAGTCTCCATGGCGCACTGCAGGCTGTCTATAGTAGACCTGTCTGCCTTTGGCAACCAACCGATGACAAGTCCGTGTGGCAACTACACCCTTATTTTCAATGGCGAGATTTACAATCACCTTGAACTGAGGGCTAAGCTTGAAAACAAGCGATACCGAGGGCATTCCGATACGGAGACCCTGCTGTATTTCCTTATCGAAAGGGGGATTACGGCAATAAATGAATTGAACGGCATATTCTCGTTTATTTTCTACGACAAAAAAAACAGAAAGTTGTTCATGGCAAGAGATCCGTTTGGAGTAAAACCTTTGTATTATCATATCTGTAAAAATCGGTTTATTGCATGCTCGGAAATACGACCTATCAAAAAAGTGCTGAATCCTTCCATGAATATAAATACCTTAAGAATCCTATTAAATCTACGATATCTTCCATCACCTTATACGCTTTATGATGCAGTATTCAAAGTAAGACCCGGACATTACGGAATTATAGACATGAACCAATTGCCATTATCTATTTCATTGCAACCTTATGTGAAAATGCAGGCCAAACGACTGGATATCAACTTTGAAGAAGCCATTGAAGAGTATGGAAAAAGAATACGGAATGCTGTGTGCCGCCAGTTGATGGGGGATGTGGATATAGGAATACTGTTGAGCGGCGGCATTGATTCGGCTTTGATAAGTAATATCGCCTCTAAGGAATGTAATCAAAGGTTGAAGGCATTTACTGTCGGCTTTGAGTCTCGTTATTCCGTAAATGAAATAGAGTGGGCAAAAGAAACGGCTCAATACATCGGGTTAGAGCATCATGTTGTCAAAATCGACGCCGACAATTTCTTCGGAAGCCTTGCAGAATGTACAAGAATAATGGAAGAGCCATTGGGCGACACATCCATTATCCCGATGTACTATCTTGCCAAATTAGCATCCCGACATGTAAAGGTTGTCTTAAGCGGACAAGGTGCAGACGAACCTTTGGGTGGCTACCCTCGGTATCAAGGGGAGATATTGCGAAACGCATGGCCGCCGTTTTTTTTTAAAGTAGCGGAACAAGCTTGTCGGTTTATAAATATAAAAAACGAGTCGATTCTGAGAGGGGCTCGGGCATTAGGCATACATGATGAGATAGAACGTTTCTTTCAGGAATATTGCCTGTTTACAGTGGACGAGACCAACCGGCTTCTTGGGACTGAAGGCTCTGACGAAGCAAGCAAAGAATTACTGGCATATTTTCATCATCTCGCAACGGCAGAGTGGCAAACACCCGTGGAAAGAATGATGTCTTTGGATATGAAGATGAATTTGTCTGATGATTTGTTGGTATATACCGATAAAATTTCCATGAATTTTTCTTTGGAATGTAGAGTCCCCATGTTAGATCACGAGCTGATACACTTTATAGAAGCTCTACCCACTTTATACAAGATAAGACGTGGAAAAGGCAAAATCATTCACAAAGCTTTTGCCAGACGACAACTGCCCCTGCAAATTGTCGACAGACCCAAATTGGGATTCCGTTCCCCTACGGACATTTGGTTTAGAGAATATTCATCGATAATAGAAGACAAGCTGGCACACGGATCACTGCAGAATTATTTATCGAGGAAAGAAATCAAGAAAATTATAAAGCAACACCAAAGTGGGTATAATAGAGAAAAACAAATTTTTCTTCTTCTTAGTATAAATGAATGGATAAACCTGTAAAAATATTGGCTGTGGCATCCAGTGGTGGTCATTGGATGCAATTATTGAGAATAACCAAAGCGTTAGAAAACATATTTGAGGTATGTTATGTATCCACACTTTCTGACAGGAAAAATTCTGTCAAGGGGCAACGTTTTTATATGATAAATGATTTTAGCCGGACTAATGCGATAAAATTCGTAACAGTTTTCATTCAGACTCTTAAAATCATCAAAATTGAAAATCCGGATGTTATCATTACTACAGGAGCAGCTCCAGGCTTAGTAATGTCTTTTACTGGATGGTTATTCGGGAAAAAAACCATTTGGATAGACAGTTTGGCAAATGTGCAGAGTTTGTCGTTGAGCGGGCGGATAGCATCATTGTTTGTTTCTCGTGTATATACACAATGGAAAGGGTTACAAAGAAAAGGAAAAATTTTCTTCGCAGGTAATGTTTTAATTCAGTAATAAATATAAATATGATTTTTGTTACAGTAGGAACGCAATTGCCATTTGACCGATTGATTCGTGCCATTGATGAGATAGTACCTCGTTTAGATGGCGAAAAAGTCATAGCGCAAACATGCGGAGGACAATACACAGCCAATTTCATCGAATGCAGACCGTATATTCCGGCAGACGAATTTAACGCTATCGTGAAACAGTCGCGACTGATTGTATCCCATGCCGGTATCGGTATCATAATTACAGCATTGATGATGGAGAAACCGTGCATCGTCATGCCGCGTCTTGTCTCTCTTGGTGAACATCGGAGTGAACATCAACTGGCCACGGCGAAGAAGATGCAGGAGTTGAATTTAGTGAATGTCGCCTACAATAACCGCCAGCTGCGTGATTTATTGCTGAATGGGAACTTTCTTACTATGCATCATTTAGACAACAAGGTTTCCAATGAACTGATTCAATCCATAATGGATTTCATTGCGGGAAAATGAATTGTATTCAAGAGGTTATATGGCGGACAAAAATACATTTACGCATCTGTTACAACAAGTGCAACCAACAGACTGAGAACTTGTAAACAAACAATGTTTCACGATAACAGTCATAACGAAAGCAACCGTTTCCGAGGAGCCAAGCCGGAAACGGAAGAAAAGTACCGTCAAGCGATAGAGTTGTATAGTTCTACCCGTTTGTCTTGTGCGGAAATCTGCCGTATCTGCAAGGTAACAGTGTCAGGATTTCAAGGCTATCTCTCCAAATATCACCGCGATTTGCTACTTGCACGATATAACATCACATGCAGCAAGGAGGAAGCACGTCATATCAAGTTGGGACAGCTACGCGGACAATTGCCTACTACTCGTGCCAAATACAAGGATGCCATTGATGCGTGCGGCAGTCTGGACTACATAGAGTTCAACATCTCGCAGATTGCCCGTAAGTTTGGACTGGACGGCACAAACCTCGGTCGTCAGTTGCGCTCGCATTACCCCGGGATAATCGAGTGGCGCGAGAAAGTGCGTGAACAGTTGGGTATAAGTGATCACCTGCCACGTGGTACCCGCCTGTATTGCAAAGAGCAGTATGCTAAAGCAGTGGAACTCCTGCGCTCAGACCGATATATTACAACACATGAGGCCGCCGATTCCTGCGGTATCTCATACACCGGACTGGAACAGCATCTTTTGTTCTATCACAAGGATTTGGTAAAGCACCGCATCAAGAAACGTGAGAAATCTGTCCGGCGGCAACGTAAAGGCGAGATAACGGGACGCGGCACACTCCATGCACCAAAACCGGAGACAGTGACATTGTATGCGGAAGCCCTACACCTTTACCGCACCACGCTCATGTCAGCCCGACAGATTGCGGCAAAGACCAAGGTATCACAGAAAGGATTCTACGGATATCTGCAAAAGTGGCATAAGAACTTGATTTGTGAGCGGAAAGGCATTCCCTACGAGGAAGGCTGTCCCGTGGACTGGTCGAAAGTCCGAAAATACAATCCCGCAACGAAAGTCAAATACTCCGAAGCCATTTGCAGACTGAAAGAAAGTGGTATGCCTACAGCCAAGGTTGCCGCCGAGTTCGGATTGCATCCGGAATGTTTCCGACAATATCTGAAAGAACATGAGCCGGAGTTATATGCCGGACTTGGAATGGTACGGTCGGAAAACGGCAGAATGATGTCGCGTCGCAGCATGGAAAAATATGCCGAAGCCGTACACTTGTACAGGACAACGGCCGAAAGCCTAAAATCATTGGCACGACGGTTCGGATTAAATACCTCCTCGTTAGGACAATTCATAAGAAGACATTTTCCCGAATTGACAAAACTACACCAAAGACTGGTACAGCAACAGAACTGCGGAACCGGTCTATAGCCTTTATCCTTCACATCTTCGACAGTAGTTATAGATGCCCTGCAAGGCGAGAGTTTAACGCTCCGCCAGGCAGGGCATCCGTTGTATGTAAATTTATACCTTTGGAGTTACATCGTATCAGGGATATAATGAGGACGATGCGAATGTTTCGCGACAAAATCTATCAGGTCGATTGCTGCGACTGGACGTACCTGGAATATTTTTCCTTGGCGACGGCCTGTAAATCAGGTGCGGTGTCACACTCGTCTATGATCTCAACACCGAGCATTGTCTCTATCACGTCTTCCATTGTGACAATACCGCGCATACATCCGTACTCGTCAGTGATAACCGAGATGTGTTCCTTCTTTGCAAGCATTGACTTCCAGATGTCGGAAACGCTGTCGTTTTCGGAAAAGAACAGAATCGGGCGAATGATGCCGGATATGGCTTCATCGGTTTTGCCCGAGCATATTTTCTCCAGGACGGCAGCCCTCAGCACATACCCGCTGATGTATTCTTTCCGGTCTTTATAGACGGGGATTCTGGAAAAGTTGGCGAAATCCGCATTGTCATGGAACTCCGCCATAGTAGTGTCTGCGGCAGCGGAGGCGACAACCACACAGGGTGTCATTATCTGTTCGGCAGTCACTTTCTCCAGTTTAAGGAAACTCCTGATAATCTGACTTTCCTGTTCCTGAAAAACACCTTCCTCCTCTCCGACGTCAACCATCGCCGCCACTTCCTCGCGGCTTACGGTCAAAGGCTGGATTTTGGGTGCGAAACAACGTGTTAGCAGCTCCGAGAGCCACACCAAAGGGTATGTCAGGACTATCAGAATCCGTATGATTCTCGCTGACGGCATGGCAAGCTCGCGCCAATATGATGCTCCGATTGTCTTGGGGATAATCTCCGATATCACAAGGATAAGCAATGTCAGGACGGCGGAAATCACGCCAAAATAGGCTTCTCCGAACACTTTGACCGATTCAGACCCGACACCTGCCGCGCCTATCGTATGAGCCACGGTGTTCAGCGACAGGATAGCCGCTACCGGACGGTCTATATTGGTTTTATAGCGCATCATCAGACTTGCGCTTTTGGCTCCCTGGCTTTCCTTCATCGAGATGAATGAGACAGGAGTTGACAAGAGCACGGCTTCAAGAACCGAGCATAAGAATGAAAGGGACAAAGCCCCTATAAGATATAATAATATGTATTCCATAAATGTGTAAATAGGTGAAACATATCATCCGCATGGCCGCAGATGATTTCCGAGGAGACAGGACGCATCACACTATTCACGGAACACACAATATCTCTTTTGCAAGTCGCCTTTCGGCAAAAGACGGCTCACTGCTGACACTTCCGGAAAATCCTTGATTGCTCTAATGCCGGACGGCATTTTCTTTTCCGGGTCTCGCGGCATGACAAGTTCTCTTGATTGTCTTGCCGTACAAATACAATCCACGTTTTCGATTTGATTGTCCGCTTCCGCTATCTCCGCATACGACGCATCAGTATCGTGCAATAGCAAAATCGCTATCGCCATCATCAATACCGCTATCAGTGAACGTAAGTGGGATTTCATAACAAGGAATGTATTCTTAAGTAAGACACGCCGGTCTCGAACGTCTTGTTTGGGAGGCTTCCCCCTCTGCCTGACGGTCTTCACAAACGCTTCCGACTGCAAAATTAGCAAAAAATGCGGATAAATCCAACTGTCAACTATTTGACAGGCATATTATATGCGCCAACGCCTCCTTCCTTGTTTCAGACACGAACTGCAGCAGGATGTCAGGGTCAATATGTTTTCTGCCATATTTTACGGTAAGATGAAGGTGCGGGCCTGTGGAACGTCCGGTGTTGCCGCTCACGGCAATGACCTCGCCCGGCATCACCTTATGGCCGACCTTGACCAATGGCTGAGACAGGTGGCAATAGCTCACCGCATAGTCGCCGTATCGCACAGTCACATATCGGCCGGCCCGTTTGTCTGACGACACTTTGGTTACGATGCCCTCCATCATGCTGTAAACGTCCTCAAAGTGCGCCTTGAGGTCAAGCCCATTGTGCCTCGATTTCCTGCCGGTAAAAGGGTCTGCACGCATTCCGAAGCGTGAGCTGACCGTGATGTCGGCCAACGGATATGACACGCTCATATAACGCCTTATCCATTCGTCCTGCTCGTCGGGACATTCCTTTTCCGCCTCATTCACGTTATTTTTCTCATTTTCCCCTTTCTTCACAGCTTCACTATTCCCGTCATGCCTTCGGTCACACCGCTCCGGTACGGAGTCCGAGCCATTTTCCACAATTTCAACTTTATATAATGTCCGGTTCCGAGAAACGGTATTGAACTGCGCACATACCGTGGTGGCAGTTCCCAGCAGCAATGCAATGGTAATAAATAGTTTCATACGGCAAAAATACGAAATACCGCCCGCAACCTGCCGCAAGCCCATGAAAAACATAAGGGATATTAACAAGATATAAGCAATCGTATATGCAGATAAGACTAACAAGAACATACTGTACAGCACATGAATTTTGGCGATTAAGTCCGATTTATAGTCCGATATTTTGATACCACATTAAATAATACAAAAATAAGACTATTTATAGGCGCGATATTATACGCAAGCCGGATATACGTCTAAATTTGAAGTCCGAAATTGCAACAAAATCATATCAGATGAAAAGAGACAAATTCACGGACGAGGAAATACCGTACAATATCCTCGAAAAATTCGGTCTGACAAGAGAGATGGTCGGCGACCTGCCTGTGCATATACTTGAGCAGATAAGTGACGGACAGAAATCGCCCATGCTTCCCGTGGCGGTGACTGACAGCGAAGGCAACACCATACACAGCAAGACACGCTTCTCGCTGATACGCAGAGAGGACGGCACGGCGGACGTGCTGTTCTATCCGCAATTGGCACAGAGCGACCTGACAAGGTTCAGTGAAGCCAACCGCAAACTGCTGCAGGAAGGCAAGCCGGTGATTGACACCATGACCACCACGGACGGCAAGCAGACACTCGGCTTCCACCAGATAGACATGGGAAACCGGCAGATACTGTCGGTGCCCACCCCCGTCATCGGACGTAACCTGCAATATATAGCCGACATCTTCCACCTGAACAACGCAGAGCTGACCTGCCTGCGGAACGGAGACCCGCTGACCGTATCGGACAACGATGACCTGATAACGATGGGCATCGACCTGACCGCCCCTACCGGTGTCAGGGTATGTCCCGGAGATGAACGGATGTGGCGGGAGCGCAGGACACAGGTATGCGAGAAATACAACTTCGGCTGTTTCGGCTGCTGGATCATGGACGATGACGGCAGCCTTGACTATGTGCGCGAGGAAGAATACAGCGAGGAGCTGTGGGCCGAGATGAAGAAAAACGGCGCACGTAAGGCGCTGGCAACCCAAAGAATGTGACAACCATATGGAAAAGGAAATCTACTATCCCGAAGAAACGCTCGTGGAGAAAGTCCAAAGCGGGGAATACGGCTGGCTGGAATATGTCAACCACCATTCAAAGGAATGGAAACATGAATTTGAGAAATACTGCCGTCTGAGAGAGCTGACGCCGGACGAGGAAACCGCATGGCGTTTCGTGGAGATGAAGCAGGCGGAATTTGACTGGGCCATCGCCGACGGCGAGGCGTAATACACAGCATACAGCCATGACAATAAGAAAGAATACCAATCCGCGCCCGTTGGAACTGCCGCCCGAGATGCAGGACATACTGCTGCGCAACGGCATGAGGGCGCATCTGGCAGGGAGCAGCGACGGCTTCGCCCTGATAGTCCAGGGACACGACTCCCCGGTGCTGACCTATCCGATAAGCGGGAAACAGCTCAAGGCGATGACCGACTGGGGCACGAATTATGCCAACAAGCGGTGTTACAACACCTTTGCCAGCATCGTCGCCGCCGATTTCGATATGCCGAGGGATTTTGTCCATGCCCGCAACGCCAACGGCCGTGTGGCGATGGGGTTGCACGGCTACCGTATCGGAACCGGAGAGTACGGACGTGTGGGTATGCCCATGCGTCCCTGTCATCCATGGGGCATGAACTTCCTCGGCTGGACACCACGCCAGCAGTGGGGCTTCCACCTGCGCCGCATCGGTGGCGACCTGTATTATCCCTGCGCGCCGATGGTGCCCAACCGACCGGACGGACGGTTGAAGCCGGGAGAAATGCAGTCGGGCGACTACGGATTCTACTACAAGGGGTACACAACGGCTCCTGCCGCCAATCGCGACGTGCTGCAGGACTTGCAGAGCGTGATAACACCCCTGCCGACGTTCCAAAGGACTGAAACACCAGCCAAGCCGTACAAAGAGCTTGTCACATCGGACGTGTACTTCACAAACGAAAAATGGCAAGAATGCCTTGCCTCGCACGGCATCATTGTGGACACAGCCACCAAATCGCTGGTGATACAGTCGGCATCGGTGCCCGCTGACCTGCAATATGACCTTAAGGATGAAGAACTTGCCACGCTTACAAGCAATTCCATAAAAGACAATCCGGTAGAGAAGCGGTTGGGCATCATCAACGAAGTCATCAAGGCCGATTTCAACGGGCTGGTGACGGTGGAGACTCTGAACAGCGACAAGCGGATTGACATCCCGCTCCATGAGAATGTAGCGGCGGATCTTAATCAGAAACTGGCACAGCAGCAGGATTATTACCTTGACGAAGCGGAAGACCTGAGTGTGGAACGGGAGCCGAGCCTGCGGGACAACCTGCCCAAAGGGGGTGTCGTGATGGACGGCAACGACCTCGCCTACATAGACGCCAACAAAGGATGGTTCCGGGAAGGGAGACACGGACGAGAGGTCACTGTTGACGAGATACGTGTGGAACCGGTCGAAGCCGAGGGGAAATACAAGATGACCGCCGTGATAGACGGTGAAGTCATCAGCCATGAGATTACGCAGAAGGAATATGACAAGTTCATGGCGATAGACGACTATCACCGCATGAAGCTCTTTTCAAAGATATTCGGTGAAGTGGACATGAAATCGCGTGACGACACCCCGTTGGGAGCGAAAATCGGAGCCGCCTTCTTAGCCGGCGCCGTGGTGCTCGGCGAACTGGGACGCGGGCTGCATGGCAGACCGGGGCCGGACGTATTCATGGAACATCACGGCCCGCCACCGCCACGGGCCTACTTCAAGCCGGGGGTTGACACCCCCATGGATGTGGCCGCCCGGAATTTCGAGGCTGCGGTCAACGCCGAGATAACGAGAAACGACAGCATGAGACATGGAATGTAAAACGGAACGGATATGCCGGAACTGACTTACGAAGACTACAAGCGCAGGGTGAACATACAGGAAGTGTTGCGTGACGCGGGCTATGTCCTTAACCGCAGGGACGGCCTGCGCTATCCGTCGTATGTGCGGCTGGGCAGTGACGGACGGCGAGTGAGGGGTGACAAGTTCATAGTCACCGCCAACGGCCTGTGCTGTTTCCAGCCGCCTGAGCGCAAGAACTATAATGTAATCTCCTTCATCAAGGAGCATCCGGGACTGTTCAACGAATACACGCCCGGGATGTCGAAGGACAGGCTCGTGAACCTTGTGTGCCGCAGGCTACTTAACCTGCCGCCGGAAGAGCGGATACTGCATGAGGACAGTTCAAGCCGAGCAAGGAAGCCCTTTGACATCCATGAATATGAGACCCATTCATGGAACAACGAAGACTGGGAAAGCAAGAAAAAATTCTATCCCTACTTTAAGAACCGTGGTATTGACCTATATACACAGCGTGTATTTTCCGGTCATTTCTTTCTTGCCACCAAGGGGCGTACCGACGGCAAAAAATATACGAACCTTTCCTTCCCCATGTCGCTTCCCGCCTGCCCCGGCAAAGAAATCGTAGGACTGGAGGAGCGCAGCCGCCCCAATGCCGACGGCAAGACCGCATACAAGGGTATGGCGGCAGGGAGCAACGCCACGGACGGTCTGTGGATTGCACGGTTGGAAAACCATCACAGTGACAAAGGGTTCACGAAACCGATTGGAGAAGCCAGAGATGTCTATTGGTTTGAGAGTGCCTTCGATGCGATGGCCTACTATCAGTTGCGTCAGGCCTACCTGTCTGACCGCATAAGCGGATGTATGGAAAGGATGGACGGAGAGCAGGACAGCGGCAGGAATGAGATCATTGCGCTGGACAAAGAGATGGATGAACTTGGGAACGCCGTATTCGTGTCCACCGGTGGCTCTCCGAGCCAGCAGCAGTTCAAGGGGATGCTCAAGGAAACCCCCAACGCCCGTCATCATCTGTGTTTCGACCGCGACCGTGCCGGGCAGGTGTTTGCCGTGAATTTCGCACTCACAGGAGCCGGGCGGATATACTCGTCGCACATCACCAAGGATGGCAATCTTGTCGTCCTGGACAGTACGGAGAAATACCAAAGGCACGAGATAGCGTTGGAACCGTTTGATTTCGGCCGCATCACCGCCGAGCTGGGAATTGACACCGATAAACCGCGTTATCCGCAGGAACTGGCTGAATATGTGGATTCACTGACAGATTCCAAGGACATCTTTTCCGGTGACACCATGTATCTGCCCGGGGATGTGGGCAAACTGTACGGAAAATATGAGAGCATGGCGGAGGAATATTATTCGGAGAGCCACAGCGGACTGGTCTGCAAGGAGGATCTTGCAGAGACTAAGGAAAAACTGACCAAAGCTTATAAGGAATACCGTGAAGCCATGCAGAAAACCTTTGCCGGATATATGGAGGGTAAAGGGTGCCCCATAATCCGGTATGAACAGCCCGAAAACGGGTACAAAGACTGGAACGACCAACTGCTCGACAAAAAGATGGAAACGGCCGAGGAAAAAAGGGATGAGAACAGCCGGGAAGAACAACGGAACGGATTCAGAAGATGACAGAATATGACGAACAGCAACACCATATACGGGACTATCGTGATGCGACCGCACCTGCTGCAGTTTGTGATAGATGAATTACCGCTTATTGTAATGACCGTCGCCGGGTTCTTCTGTGCCGGTCTTGAGGAGACAGCCTGCACGGATCTGCTTCTGTGCATCTGCGGCATCTGTACGGCGATACTCATCTACCGGTTCGTCTATCTGCGGCGCATGGAGTACCGTGTCAGCAATGAACAGCTGATATTCGAACATGGGGTGTTCTGCCGCAGCAGCGATTACATCGAGCTGTACCGCGTGGTGGATTTCAGGGAACACCGCAGTTTCTTCCAGCAACTGTCGGGACTGAAGACCGTCAGCATCTACTCGGGGGACAGGACGACACCGAGGCTGGACATCAAGGGCGTGAAAGACGGTGTGAATCTCGTGGCGCATATACGTGAACGTGTGGAATACAATAAAAAAAGGAAAGGAATATATGAGATTACCAATCGTTAACATACTTCTGCTGCTCTGCTTTATTGTGCCGGAAACGGTATCAGCCCAGTTCGTGCAGACTAATCCGTTGGAATGGGTGGCTCTCGCCGAAGGGAACGAGGCCATCAACGGTGAGATAGAGAAGCAGACCAAAGGTCAGACGAAAACGGCTGTCCTGCAGAACACCATCGCCGCCGAGTTCAACAAGATACATGAGTGGGAACGGAAATACAGCAGCTACCTACAGACCGCAAGCGGCTACGCATCCTCACTGAAGGCAGCTTCAACACTCTATGAGGACGGCGTGCGTGTCATCATCGTGTTGGGCAAGCTCCGCAAGGCGACAGCCGACAATCCGCAGGGCATCGTTGCCTCGATGACGATGAACAACCTGTATATAGAGACAGCCACGGAACTTGTCACGGTATATACTCTATTGAAAAACGCAGTCGCCACCGGCGGAGCGCAGAATATGCTGACCGGAGCCGAACGGAGCGAGACGCTGTGGCAACTGTCGGACAGGCTGGCCTCGTTCAGCAAGAAACTGCACAGGCTTTACCTTTCCATAAGATACTATTCGATAACGGATGTGTGGCGTAATGCCACCGCCGGAATGATTGACCGCACGCCGGCAGACATCGCAGGCCAGGCCTACGACCGGTGGAGAAGATGCGGTCGTCTCATACATTAATCCCGTCAGGCATGAAAAGGATATTACTCATATTATTTGTAATGACCACCACGCTGCAGAGCGGCGCACAGACCGACCCGACCCTCGCCGGAATGATCCTCGCCTATACCGACAAGGCAAAGAGCGAACTGAAAGCACAGGAGCGGGCGATGATGCTCCAGACCACCGGCCATCTGTGGATACGCGAGGAAGTGGAGGGCACTACAGACATACAGCGGAAATACAACGAATACCTGGACTCATTCAGGGACATCATCTGCTATGCGGCGCAGATATACGGGTTCTACCATGAGATTGGGGCACTCGCTGACAATCTCGGCAGCCTGACAGAGCAGTTGAATCGTCATGCCGGCAACGCCTTTGCCGTCGCACTCACACCCCGCCGCAACCAGATATACCGTGACCTGATATTGGGCAGCGTGGAAATTGTCAACGACATCCGGCAAGTCTGTCTCAGCGATGCGAAGATGACCGAGAAGCAAAGGGTGGAAATCGTGTTTGCCATCCGTCCGAAGCTGAAAGCGATGAACCGGAAGCTGCGCCATCTGACACTTGCAGTGAAATACACCTCGTTTGCGGATGTCTGGGCTGAAATAGACGAAGGCGCGAGACCGGACAAGGCTGACAAACGGGAGATAACACGTGCGGCCATGCGCCGGTGGAAAAGAAACAGTAAGATAACATCCAAATAAACAATATACTATGGGCAAATGGGCAACAGCACTGAAATACGGCTGTAAATATGGCGGAAAGATATTCAACAATTCCGCGACAAGAACCGTGGGCAATGCGGTGATACATCCGCAGCGCACCCTGATGGGAGCCGGAACAGCCATGAAGAACGCCGTTGTAGGTGGCGGACTGGGCTATGTGGCATGGGAAGGGATTGTCAACGACAAACCTGTCGTAAGAACGGCCGCAGATATGCTGGTCGGCGAAGAGACGGTGGACAAAGGACTTGAAATGGCCGGTAACGCCGCCGACCGTGTGGAGAAAGCGGTTGACAAGGCCAGTGACGCGCTGAATGGGGTGAACAACTCGGTATCCTCGTTGGGTGACAGCTTCGGCGGTGTGAGTTCATTCCTGAAAAACGTGAGCGGCGGCAACGGGCTGGACATGATGGGCAATTTCTTCGGCAATCTCGGCAAGGGGAACGTGTCGGGACTGAGCATCATGGGACTGCTGGCATCGGCACTACTGATATTCGGGCGGTTCGGATGGCTCGGCAAGATAGCCGGCGCCGTTCTCGGCATGATGCTGATAGGCAACAACTCAAAAGTGCAGCAGGCCCCGGTTCCGCAACAGAACGAGGAGACCGTCAGACAAGGCGGTATGCGCAGATAAAACAATATAATTTATGATAAAAATATGGACTATACACCGGAAATGAACCTGCAATCGGCAAGCGGTTACTGTATGCCGTTTGAGGAAACGTCAGGTGACGTGAAAATGATACTCGGATACGGCAAGCAACGCCACCCGGACAGCAATGAGGAGTTTTTCCATCACGGTGTGGACTTCGAGACCAACCGTTATGTGCTTGCCGCCGTTGCCGACGGCATTGTGAACGGCATCGGAAGCAATGACGAACTAGGACTGCACCAGATCATACGGTACGGCAAATATGATGTGACCTACGGTCGGCTTACCAATGCCCTCGTTCCTTTCGGCACGCGGGTGAAAGCGGGCAGCGTGGTGGCTATCAGCGGAGACAGGCTGCATCTTGAAGTAAGGTATGACGGAGAGGAAATCAATCCTATTCCGTTCCTCACGATGATATACGGCAACATGAAGATGGGCATCAACTCCGCCACAGGCGAGTTGCCGCAAATGGAGACCGTTGAAACGGACATCCCTACGGATTATGAGGATGACAGCCGGGAGATAGAGCAGCTGATGCTGCGCTTCTATTCCCAGTATCTGTCGGATGTGGCCGCCGGCCTCTATCATGTGCCGGAACATACCGAGCAGTCGCTTCGCAATATCTTCTCCGTATCAGCCGTCAAAAACTATTTCTACGAGATGATACCGTCGTTCTCCAATCCGTTGGGCATCGGGGAACGCTCCATACCGGTCGCTGTGAAAGTGCAGAACCTGCTCATCGGTGATTTCCTGAACTACCTTGTCCTGCGGCACGGGATATTCCTGTCGTCGATGAGCGAGAGCGATAAAAAAAAAGCGAAGCCCGCGCCATAGCCACCAGCGGTATCGTGGATCCGTTGGCGGAACTGGACATAGACATCCAGAGTTTCGACATTCCAAGGCTCGTTACGGTCTATCCCGACCGTGCGGGGATACGGTGGTGGACCAAAGCATGGTTCAACAACAAGGAGGACGGGGAAGCTGCCGTGGAGATTACACGACAGATTGCCGTGAAGTTCATCCAGGACCAGATAGACAAGGACACGATGCTTGAGGAATATTATCCGAAACAGATGGAAGTCTATCATTCGGCCATAGAACAGACAAGGGAACAGCTTATGAAGCAGATAAATATAACTTAATCAGAATATGAGGATTTTACAATGAGCAAACCTGAGCAGACACAAAGGTTCACGGAAATAGAATACTGCCTGCAAAGTTATTTCCGCACCCATATACAGCCTGTCATGCAGCGGACCCGGAATGAACTGAACAAACGCCAGGCGGAGGAAGTGAGGGACTACCAACTGAGTACCGGCGGTCTCCTGCGTTCGTTCGCCAATGCGATGAACAACATTCCTGACGACACGATGACCTATCTGCGCCATACCGGGGAATGGAACAGCAAGACGGCGGAGGACTATGTGGAGATGTGCCGCAAAGGTATATCCAAGTCACAACCGCTGCAAAAGGATCTGGCACATCTCGCAGAAGAATGGCGCAAGACCGTCGTGAAGGAAATCGGCAGGCAGAAGTATGACGAACTTTGCGGAAAAATGGGTGCCGACCTCGCCTTTGCCTACGTCGATTACCGTATGGAACAGCTGATGATAGACAAGATGGTGTCGGACGAGATGCCCAAATCATCTGTGGAGTATGTCCTGCGCAAAGGCATGGAAGGGAGTCTGCTCGGACTGGGACAGGCGATGATGAAATCACCCCTGCAGGAAGAGATTGACCGGCGCGGCGAGGCCGCATACAATCCCGGAAATGTGGAGAAAGCGGCAGGCAAGGCGGTTTCATTCGGCACTGACGTGCTGATGACCGGGGGATTCTCATCATGGGGAGCGATAGCCCGGCTTGCCGGTGCGGAAGTGGTGTTCTCCGTTGCGGAACGTTATCTGGACAAGCCTGAAGGGAATCAGTCTTTGACCGTAGAGGAATGTATCAGCCGGGGTGTGTTCGGCAGCAAAAAGAATGTGTTTGATGATTTCAGAAAAGGGTGCCTTGGAATAAAGACGTACGAAAACCCGTATATCCTTTCAGTAAACAAAAGTCTTGACAAGAAGATGGGGATACTTACAGAGAAACCTGTCTGGGGAGACCTGTTTGACTGGAAAAAGCCGGTGCTGCAGTTTGCATCGCTCAGTCCCGCTTCCCTATTTCCAAGGGCTGAAAGCAAAAAAACCGACCGCACGAACATACCCTCGGTGGTGGCGCCGGGTAAAGAGGCGGAATATCTGGCGGAAGTGGAACGGAGCCGCCAGCGTCAGGAAAAAGAGCGCAAGGAACAGATTGAAACGCCTCGTGTTTCAGAGAACAAGGAGCAAGAGCATGAAGAAAAAAGAGGAAAAGAACAACCGGTCGAGGATAAGGAACGGGAAAACAACCGGCAGAACGAGAATGGCTGGGCAGGGTTCCTGTCCACATTCGGTCTGGAAAATGCCGGCGACATCTGGCATAACCTGGGGTATGTAATCGCCATGCTGCCAGACCTGCTTACAGGATTGTTCACCGGCAAGACCAAATCATTGGGCCTGAAGGAAAATATGCTGCCTATCGCATCCATTCTGATTGGCATGTTCATCAAAAATCCCATACTCAAGATGCTGGTAATCGGCATGGGAGGCATGAACCTGCTGAACAAGGCGGGTCATGAAGCCATCGGACGCAGGGAGGACGTGTCCCCTCAAGCGACGCAGTTCAAACGGTATGATGACGAGCCTCTGAACAGCCGCATATCCTCTCCCATCCTGCAGGGGAACACCCTCATCGCCACCATTGACAAGGTTCCGTGCAGCATCCGGCTGCCTGACAACGTAGTGGCGGCATATCAGTCGGGAGCGTTGCCGCTCAACACGCTGGCCAATGCCGTACTTGCCAGGAACGATGCCATGAACCGCACGGCCAGCGACAACTACCGCACAGCCGAAGTCATTCGCAGGAATGAGCAGACTGAGCGGCCGACAATCGTCCGATAATCCATTAGTAATCTTTATTCCAATAAAATATATGAAAGAAAAAAGCCCGCAGGAGCAATCGGCCGCCGCACGTCAGGTGGAATTGCTCGTCAACGCCTTGGACGTAGCCGCTCATTCAGACGGCTACTGGCTCAATGCAGCAGGACGCACATCACCCCGTTTCTTCGCCAAAACGACAGGCGTAAGCGCATTCAACAGCCTTGTGATGGGACTACACTCAGACCAGAACGGTTACTCCACCGCACAATACACCACTTTCAACGAGGCAAGGAAGAACGGAGATGCAATCTTGCAGAAAGAACGCGGAATACCCTTCAATTGGTACAGGTGGGACAACTACGTAAACCGCCATGACCCTACAGACAAGATGTCAAGGGAAGACTATCTGAAGCTGGAACCGGCAATACAGGCTTTATATAAAGGCGTGAGACAGCGTGAGATCCGCACCATCTTCAATATCGACCAGACCACGTTGCCGATGACGGATGCCGACCGTTACAAGCAACTGCTTGAAAGGTCAGGACGTTCAATAGACCGTGGCAACCTGAATGCCGAGGAACGCCAGTTGCGCCGCACTGTCAACCAGTTTCTGGAGCAGATGCGCACGAATCTCGTGCCGGTACGCAAGGACAGTGCCGGGATGCCGCATTACGATACGGTGAAAGATGCCGTATATATCCCTGAACAGAAGCATTTCGGGCATTACAACGACTATGTGCAGGAACTCATGCGTCAGATAGTCAGTGCTACCGGTCATCAACAGAGACTGGCAAGGGAAGGCATGGTGATGTCCGGCGGCAAAGCCCCGTCTCAATCCGCCCTGAAATATGAAAGCCTGGTGACGGAAGTGGCGGCAGGGGTCAAGATGATGGAGCTGGGATTGCCGGCCAAGCTGTCAAGCGAGAACATTCCCCTTATCGAATACTGGAACCGTGAACTGCAGGAGAATCCGTGCCTGATTGACGCATTGGAATCGGATATCAATAATACGCTGGATGTAATCCGCAAAGCGGAACGTGGCGATAAAATAGAATACGCCACCTTGCGGAACAACCGGCAGACTGAAGACTTGCGTGAGAAGCAAAAGCCGCAGGTGGATTCGAGAGAGGCTCTTATCTTGACGGACATTCTCCGCTACGGCGGTTTGCACATCGACAACCATAATTTCGATTCTCATTACGACCGGATGGCGTTCCTTGACAAATTCGACCTGGCATACTACGAGGGTGAAAAAAAACTTCGTATCGAGCAGACCAAGGAGGAAGATCCGGAAATCGTGGAAATCGCCTTCACGGAGGCTCTTGCCTACGCCGCACGCATCCAGCGCATCTGCGAGGAGTTCACGCCCAACGAATGGGAGGCCAAAGGCAGTTTCACCATCAGTGACAACCTGAAAAATATTCCGAACCGGAAAAGCAAGGAAATGGTCATCGTCATGGACAATGAACGGAACATGGCTGATGTAATCCTGCCCGCAGGGGCAATGTCGGGAGGACACGTTGTCATGCCGAGTGGTGACAAACGGATGTTTCTGATGACACCGGATGAAGTGATGTCCGCAGCGGAGCGGAAGGAACAGAAGGCAAGGGTCGTAGGCACGAACATACCGGGATTTTCAAAAGAACGTATCGAGAACGCCCTTGTGAATGCGGGTGCCACATATGTACGCTTCTTCAACAACGACGGACGGTTGGGGTATCGCCCTGATGACAGTTATTACAATGACAAAACCGTCACTGTCGCCACTCTCGACGGGAAAAACCTGCGGACTGTCCGTGAACTGGATGTCAGCGAGGCCGTGCGTCAGGCTACACAGGTGCAGTTTGACCGCATCCAGATGGTCCGGGACGATGACAACCGATGGGCACTTTACCTCAAACCGGCAGGGGAAAACGGGTTCTGCGTCTATCCCGGAAAGGAGGACATCAACCGTTTCTTTTCAACCGTAAAGCAACAGCAGCATGTAGCGGCAGATTCTGTAAGGAACGAGCTGGCTCAGAAATATTATGCCCTGACACAAAACCGTCCTGACCTGAAGCAGGACCTGCTCAGCCCGAAACCCGAGAACGTGGACACATCCAAAATACAGCGTGTCAACGTGTTCCGCACGAAAGACGACAGGATGATGTGCATGGCTGTCATCAACGGCGTGGAAAAACTGCAGCCGAGGGAAATATCCCGGCAGCAATGGCAAAGGATGTGGATAACTGAAGATGTGGCCGAATACAAGACCAACCTTGCCGCCAAAATTTTTGCCGATGTCCTTGGCAAAGCGGAAAAACAAGAGGAGACTGTTTCTGCCGGGAAAGAAGCGGAGACAGAGGAACAAGACAATACCGTCCGGCAAGGACGTAGAATGTAACCAAACATATTATTGAAATGAGCAACAAGAACCAAGAATATGCGGAACGGTACTCAGAATTTGCGATGGAGCAGATGCGTCGATATGGCATACCGGCATCGGTGACACTGGCGCAAGGCATACTGGAAAGTGCAAACGGACAGAGCCAGCTGGCACGCAACGAGAACAACCACTTCGGAATAAAAGCAACCTCCTCGTGGATTGACAACGGAGGACGGTATGGCCTTTATTCGGACGACAAGCCGAACGAGAAGTTCTGCAGCTATGATTCCGTCGGGGATTCATACGAACATCACTCTAAATTTCTGAAACAGAACAGCCGTTACGCACAGTGCTTCACACTTTCACCGGATGATTACAAGAGATGGGCACATGGACTTGACAAGGCCGGTTATGCCACCGCCGGGAAATATGCTCCGTCACTTATAGCCATCATCGAGCGTAACGGTCTTGACCGTTATGACCGTATGGTCATGGAAGAGATGCGGACTAATGGCAGGAAGATACCAGAAGCGGAAACGTCCATAGGAACCGGGGCTAATGATTATTCGTTTCCAATCAAGCGTGATGAGTTTCTGTTTGTCACGTCGCCATTCGGAACCCGTACAGACCCCAAGGACAGCTCCAAGACGCAGACCCATAAGGGGATTGACATACGGGCGGACAATGATCCCGTGTTGGCTACCGAAAACAATGGCAAAGTGGTAGCGGTCAATAACAATGCAGCAACACCTGGCGGCAAGTCAGTGACCGTGGAATATAGCCGTGAAAATGGCGACAAGATACAGATATCCTACTGTCATCTCAACACCACCGGGGTATCTGTCGGCGATACGGTCAATGCCGGACAGCAGATAGGCGTTTCAGGGAATACCGGCACACGCACCACCGGGTCGCACCTTCATTTCGGAGTGAAACAGATAAACTCAGACGGTAGCCGGCGGGATGTTGATCCGGCGGCCTACCTCGCTGACATTGCAAAGAGAGGCAACATCAACTTGCAGCTTCTTCATGACGGACAGGATCTGATGGCCAGATACAAGCCTTCCGGTGAAAGCAATGGCATCGACACATCCCTGTCTCCGGAAGAGTGGATGAAAAAACTGCTTGCTTCGGAGGACAGCGGAGTGAGTATGGGCACGGGAGACCCGCTGATGGAAATGGTGGTTGCCATGTTCACCGCCCTTATGGGCTTGGCGACACAGATAGACGGGAAAGACGAGAAAGAACGGATGTCTGCGGCTACCAATGCCGCCATTGACAAGGTTATAGACCTGGCTCCCATTCTTCCGGCGCTGAAAGAGTGCTCGCTGACTGTAAAACCAACCGGAGAAATGGTATTGGAAGTTGATGACGGGAAAACCGGTTACAATCATACGCTCACCAAAACTGAACTGAACCGCCTGTCAACAGTGCTGCACGATGAAACACTGTCACCTGATGAAAAACGGCAGAGAGTCGCATCGGTTGTAGGGCAAATCACCTTGACGGAACAGATGTCCCGGAATTATGAGCAGGGGCTGGATGAAAGGCAGGGAAAACAGGATAATTTACAGATAAGATAATACTTCAACATTAAATATTACCATCATGATTAAATGTAACGCTACATTAAACGGAGTTATCTCACGTGCCGCTACCATGCGTTCCGGCAGCGAAGGCAAACAATTCATCGGTTTTACGGTGAAGGTAATCGTTCCCGGCAAGACCGGCAACAGGGAGGTGGAAGTGTCCGTAGGCAAGGATGGCACGGAGACGGAAGCAGCGATGTTCACTGCGGGGAAACGCATTGAGGCGACAGGGACACTTACATTCAAGAAAAAGGAGGACAAGCTGTATCTGAATTTCAAGTGCGAGGAAGCCAACCTGTCACCGCAAAACGACAAGTCCGGAATTGAAGGCTCCATGGAGTTCAAAGGGACAATCGGGAAACAGGTGGAAGAAAAGACAGACCGCAAAGGGAACGCCTACATCACCTTCTCAGCTTTCAGTACAGAAAAGACTGGCGAAACTTTCTCATATACGTGGGTGCGTTTCATCCGTTTCTCGTCACAGAAAGAGGGCTTCCTTACGCCCAAATCAAAAATCCGCGTGAAAGGGCAGATGGAACTGTCCGCATACTATGATAACATCGGTATCAGCTGCCGTATAGACGAAATCAGCGAATACAGGGGAACACCGACTGACGGAAACGTTTCTGACAATACCAAACATTAGAAGCCATGGCCTTTCACAAAGATTATAATTCGGACGGTCGCACAGCCGAGGACCGGGCGCTTGACCGGTTTGCGGAAATGATGGTTGAAAAAATCTCAACCATGCAGAAGGACTGGGAAAAACCGTGGTTCACCGAGGGTGTGATGAAATGGCCCAAGAACTTGTCCGGACGTGAATACAACGGACTCAATGCGTTCATGCTAATGCTCCATTGTGAGAACAACGGATACAGACTGCCGGTATTCTGCACATTCAACCGTATCGCCGGGCTGAATTACAGCAAGGATAAAAGCGGTAAACCGGTTCCGTTGGTTGATGACACCGGAGAGAAACTACCACAGGTGTCCATCCTGAAAGGAGAAAAATCGTTTCCGGTGTTCCTCACGACCTTCACTGTCGTTGATAAGGAAACAAAGGAAAAAATCAAATACGATGACTACCGCAAGTTGTCCGAGAACGAACAGAAAAAGTATTCCGTCTATCCGAAGCTCAATGTATTCAACGTCTTCAATGTGGATCAGACCAATCTGAAAGAAGCACGCCCGGAGTTGTATGCCCAAATCGAAAAGGAAAATGAGCTTAAACGTCCGGCATCCATCGACGAGGCGAAAATTTCTTTTCCGGCGTTGGACGCCATGATAGAGCGTGGTTTATGGGTATGTCCCATTTATCCCCGGCATCAGGACAACGCTTATTACAGCATCTCAAAAGACGAGATTGTCGTTCCTGAGAAAAGTCAGTTTGTCAGCGGAGAGAGTTTCTATGGCACTCTGCTGCATGAGATGACGCACTCTACCGGAGCAAAAGACCGGCTTGACCGTTTTAAAGCGGAAACATTCGGAGATAAAAATTATGCCCGTGAAGAACTTGTGGCAGAGCTGGGCAGCGCACTTATCTCGTCACGCTATGGGATTAGCAAACAGATTAAGGACGAGTCGGTCGCTTACCTCCAGTCATGGTTGAAGGAGCTTAAGGAATCCCCGGATTTCATCAAGTCAACCCTGTTCGATGTGAAAAGAGCGTCATCCATGATAGCACAAAGCATTGACGGAGTACAGGAACGTTTGAACGATCAGGTGGATCTGATGGATGCGGATAATGACGGAAACACGCTGGAAGTAGCCCATGTGGAACGTGAACCGTTCGAGGTCGCCGTTGCTGATGAGTATGTGCCGTTCCGCCGAGGGCGATGATACGCCTGATATGATATGCAAGTAACAGTCCCGCCATATTCATTTATGATGGGACTGTTTTTATAATCCAGCCAAATAATTCAGTATCCACATTTCAAAATGGGAATCAGAGCGCAATTGAAGATTATCAAGGTGCGCCTTTCCCACCGGTATCACCATTATTGGTTTTACGAGGTTCGACATGGATATTGATGAAAGCGTCCGCCCCTAAAATGGACTGGATGTGCTTTTCCATCAATTTTGTAATCTCATGAGATTGGGTTACGGTCAAATCACCGTCCATACGGACGTGAACATCCACAGCTTTCCGGTTTCCTATCCGTCGTGTACGCATATTGTGCGGTTCACAGTCATCAAGAACATTGACAAGCGCATCTTCGATACTATGCTCTACTTCGTCCGGCAGTGATTTCTCCATCAGCTCTTCAACGCATGGCACCAGCAGTTTGTAAGCGACTCTCATGATGAAAATACTCACAATCACAGCAGCGAGAGGATCAAGAACTCTCCATTTTGCACCCAACAATATGGCTCCGCCTATGCCTATGGCGGCACCGATTGAGGACAGCGCATCGCTGCGGTGATGCCAGGCGTTGCCTATCATGGCACGGGAATCAATATTGCGGCCTATCCGCACAGTATATTGGTAGAGTATTTCTTTCGCAACAATTGAGACAATCGCGGCAATCAACGCCACCATACCCGGAGATTCCAGCTCAACGCCATTATACCATTGCCATAAAGCCATGCTGCCATTCCGGAATATCCCTAATGCTACAACAAAAAGAATCAATCCTATTATTGCGGTAGCCAGTGTTTCGTACTTGCCATGTCCAAAATCGTGGCTTTTGTCTTGAGGCTTTGCAGATATGCGTACAAAAACCAGAACAATGATGTCGGTGACAAAATCTGACAGTGAATGCACAGCATCGGCAATCATGGCATCACTTCGCCCCATGATGCCGGCAGCAAACTTGAATAACACAAGAATAAGATTTCCAATGCAACCGACTATTGTCACATGGTAAACCAGTCGGGTTCTCTCTGCTGCATGTTCATTTCCTTCCATATCGTTTCCTGCCTATTAACCCAAATACATGACGTAGTACGAATTTGTCAAATTATCGCAAAATTTCTTTTCACTCGTATCACAATACGCTCGTGTGGATAGCCTTTCCTCGGTAATTTAATCCCAGTCGTCAAAATCATCAGGATCCGGTCCCTCATAAAAAACAGGAACGGTGTCATTTGAATGATTGTCGTCGCAACGGTATTCTTCCTGACACGTCCCGCAGCATCCGTCCTCGTGGCAATGGCATTCATTGTCATGCTCATTCAATTCCATATCATTATCTTGTTCCATAGTTATATATTCATTTTTATTGATTGAAATTTATGGTTTGATTACTTGCAGGCATATTCAAGCAGTATGCCCCATACAGCCATAATATGACAGGCACTACCGGCCAGCACAAAGAAATGGAAAACAGAGTGCATGAACCGCCGCTTATTGAGGCTGTAAAAGATTGCGCCTGTAATGTAACACCCTCCTTCCGCCACAATCCATGCGACAACATTCATGCCGACAGAAGCGATAAGCGGTCTGAATACGACAAGTACCGACAAACCCATGCAAATGAAACAGATCGTTTCCAGATTACTGTGTTCCTTCAGTCTTATAAAACTTATGGCGGTTCCGATTATTGCGCATGACCAAACAAATATAAACAGACCCCACCCCCAATAGCTGTTTTCCCGCAGTGCTACCAGCGAGATTGGCGAATAACTTCCCGCTATATGCCAGTAGATTGCCGCATGGTCCCATTTCCGCAGACGTTCCTTCCACGGACTACGGCGCAATGTGGCATGATAGGCAGTGGAGGCAATGTAGGAACTGAGCATACCGAACAAATACAGTATCACTCCGGATAGTGCCCATGTATCGCTCCCATGCAAGCATATCGCAAGGAACAGAGCACCCGAAACCAACCCCATGATGATTCCGGCGGCGTGCGTCCATGAGTTCCACAGTTCTTCATTTTTCGTATATCGTATAGTCATTGCATCAATTTGCTGTTCAAATAGATAGTCTGAAATAACGGACTGCAAAATTACGGTTTTTAATTCAAACAGCAATGTGATTATACAAAAACGTATTGCCACTCTTCATCCTGAACCTTCACTATTTTATGCCCACAATTAACATATTGAATGGCAAACATGAGGAAAATGAACCGTTAATTCTACGCCATTTCATCATATTGCGTTAATTTTCTATCTTTTAGAAATGGGGATATAACTTTTTTAAGTAATTTTGCAAATGTAACATAACATCATCAACAACAATGAAAGAACATCATATCTTTGGAATGCTCATAAGCATCATTATGACAGGCTGTGTAGGAAATGGTACGGGCGAAAACAATGCCTGTAAAGAGAATGGGAACAAGTCGGCAGTCGAAAGCGCAAAGCTGACCCCGTGTGACATAACTATCGGCGGCATCAAGTTCCTCAAGACCAAAAACAGTGCAGCAGGGAAAATAGAAATAACCGGTGACACCATGAAATTTGTTGCCGGTCCGCAGACAGACTATTTCCGCTCACCGGATGGAAGCGTTGTAAACAGTTCTGCTGTAATCTTCACCGAAATTGATAACACCAAACCGTTCACTTTCACGGCTAAGGTCACACCACAGTTCACTGAAGCCGGTACATATTCGGCAGGTGTGCTCTATGCTTACGAAAATGACACTCACTGTCAGAAGCTTTGTTTTGAGCAAAGCGAGGATGGTCTACACCGTATAGTAACCGTAAGAACCAACGGTACTTCAGACGATAACAACCATCAGATTATATCAGGTAAATACGTCTATATGCGTCTGTCATCGGATGGAACAACCCTCGGAAGCTATTATTCGGAAGACGGTAAAGAATGGCACATGGCACGTCTGTACAAAAATGATTTTCCTGAGAAACTTCTACTTGGCATCAGTTCGCAGAGTCCGAAAGATGATGGGCATACATGCTATTTCTCGGAAGTGTCATTAGTTGACAGGGCAACGACAGATTTCCGTAATGGCAAACTCGCAGAGCAATGAGCTTCCGTCGATAGCGAACCGCACGGATTCAGGGATGCCTTGAAGCTGCATGGGCACTGTTGATGCCGTATGCAAAAAGTGTCTTCTCGCTCGACGAGGAGGCATTTGGACTGTTTATGATTTGTCCTGGGGCGGGTTCTATTATTCATTGACCGTTTCCGGTTGGTTGAGCATGAAGCTCTGTGCAAAGCGAGTGGCTTAGTTCTCTGGTTCCTTGACGTCATTGTTGTCTATCAGCCTAATGGTCGCAGGAATCTGTTTTTGCAGTATTCCTAATTTCCAAACCCAATAAGCATTTCTTTGCCACAAGCCACCTCCGTAACCAATCTTGGAAGCTTTGGCATGTAATGTTTTCTATATAATTTTGCATATTGGTCCAAGGCAACGGATGCAATTTGCCGATTGCTGATAGATTTAATGTGGCATGTGATGACCCCTGACATACTGATTATTTTGCTGATTTGCATAACGGCATTGCTGCTGTGCCGGGTGTCTTTCTGGCGTCGGAAAGCCGGAGAAGCTGCCTTCACGTCCGCACTGGCCGCATATTCACCAGAGAAGCGTGATTACTATTGCCGGTTGGCTGTGTTGGCAGGCAACAGGGATGCCTGTAGGATGTTCTATTTCTCCAACAGCCCATTCTTTGAGGATTACCAGCCGTTAAAACGATTCAAATTACATGGCATTCAGGTCGCCTTCTACGGGCACTATTATCCGTTCCGGTATAACCGTCTTATAAACCGGGAACAACGGAATTTTTGCCAATCGTTATATGATTTCAAGAATGGCGACATACACGGAATAGACTTCTTCAAAGGATGTCTGTCCGCATTGAATTTGACAGATGGAAAGTATCATGTGATGTTCATGCCATGCAGCACAGACATCAAATATCTACAACGTTTCAAACGCTTGCATTGGTATATTTGCGCAAACAGGCACGACCTCACGTCAGGGTTGTATGACATAGACATATTCGAATCAAGAGACAGCCTTCATTCTGCAAAGGGTGGCGACAATCGTATTCTGCAAAGGAATTACCGTATCACCGGAGACATCAGTGACAAACATATCATCATTGTCGATGACGTGCTCACAACCGGACAAAGCGTAATGGATTACAAGGCGGAGATTGAACGGAACGGTGGCAAGGTGGAAGCCGCCATATTCTATGGCAAAACAGTTGCAAAGCCACGACTGATGCTTGTGAAACTATATGTGTGGGGAAGTTATCTTTCAAGAGAGTTCGCTCGATTTTTGAAGGCTATGGAATGACATACAGATTCGACTTCCTTTTATGTCAGGCAGTCCGTCAGGAGCGGTGCAAGCGACACAAAAATGCCGACTTTCCCAAGCCGGCATCGCATTGACTCATTGTGTCATCAACAAAAATGAAAAAGCAGTTTAACAAATCAGTCCAAGCTATAACACATTTCAATCGCCACCTGTCGGTTGGCAGGCGTTGGGGTATATTTGTCTATGCCACCCCGGGCAATTACTTTCATACGCTCCGCAGACAGCCCCCGCTGCAGCAGTAACGAACGAATGTAATTAGCCCTCGAAGCACTCAATTCCTTGTTTGTTCCGGCTTCACCTGTCGCGGCGTCCGCACTCCCTGTAATGCGTATGCAAAGGTCATGCTTTTTGGCCACACGTGCGATTTCGTCGATATTGACGAGCTGTGAGGCATCGGTGAAATTTGATGTTCCGATGACAAAGAAGAAATGGATCGGAAAGCCGATACATTCATTCCCGCCAATGTTTTTATCCTGTATCGCTCCATTTGCCGGACACCGGGTTAACGAGTCCGTTCGTCGTGTCCCGTCAGAGTATTTATTGTCAGCAAGCTTATTCCTGCCCAGTCTTTTACGCAATGAGTTCAGCCCGCTGTAATCATTCTTTGGAAAACCGGAGAAATTCTCCATAGAACCGTCTGAATTGAGTTCCGGCAACCGTGATTTGTATTTGTCAAGCAAACCCTCGATGGCAAGAATTTTTTTAAGTTCGGCAACCACTTCCACAGAGGTGTCATACTTCTTTCTAAGATTGCGCTCCCGACTTTCCAGAACCGCAATATAATCGGCCATACGGCTGTTTTGATTTATATACGGCCCGGCATCCACGACCTTTTTCCAGCCTGTCCTTCCAAAAGAGAACGACAGGCCGGCTGAAAGGCTGAACAGATTGTCTCCAAACTCACGGGAATCGCCACGGCCATCGAAATCCTTGAATGTGGTGGTGCCGCCAAGTTCCATCGTAAGGCGCAATCTGTCAGAAATGTGATATTGTCCGGTAATGCCATAAGAAAAGGCGAACGGATTTTTGTCATTAAAATCATTGTGCAACAGACCTAATCCGGCATACGGAATAATATCCCAACGCGTGTCGCCGCAACCACGGAATAATACCAATGCCAGGTTGCACATAATGTCGGTATGGTAGTTCCTGTAAGTATGTGATGTGTTCTCCGAATCCTTGAACGAAAAGCCATGGAACACGGTACGGATTCCGACTGTCGGAGTGAACCATTTCCCTAATGACACCTGCAACGCCGGCTTCATGCGTCCGAACAGGTCATTGCATCCTATTGGAGAACCGATGAATGCGGATGTCCCGCCTGCCACGTTTATGAACCAGTTATCTTTCCAGCTTCCAGGAAGGATTGCCCCTTTAAGGAAGGTCGGTTGAAGTTCGGAATAAACACCGGTGTCAAACGCTTTTTTAGCGTGGCTGCTTAGTGAATCTTTCGTGTTCACAACGGTCGCGTCTGCACAAGTGGCAATTGCCACAGTTACTATTAAGAGTATTCTTCTTATCATGATCATGTTGTATGTGATTGTTTCGAGTGCAAAATAAACGTACAAAACTCAGTCGTGAAAACATTCAGAATTATTTGTTTCTGAATTTACAACTTGTTAATGGTGTGGAGAATAATCGGACTATAAATCGGACTTGCGAATCTATTTGCGGCGTACATTTTTTCCGCCGGCCGGACGCATCATACGGTGTGCCTGCATCAGACACCTGCGTGCCCACGCACGGTCATCTTCATCGTCCTTTCTACCCCAGGGCAAATCGTTGCTCGTGCCGCCACCGCCATTGCTTTTGGCAAATGTGGTGGCCATATCCACATAGTTGGCATACAGGAATACGGCACATTTCAAAATATGCTCGCCTCGTTCCGCCATATCTTTCAGCAGAGAATCCTCAAATATTTTCCTTGATTCGGTTCCCATCCCGGCCAACCTGCTTTTGAAGTCGTCCATTATATCATACATGAGTGCGTCTGCCAGACGGAAACGGATCTGTTTTTCCATATTGAACGAAGCGTTTTTAAGCTCTGTCCGATAGTCTTCCGTCTTCTTCCGTGAGGTCTCCTCTATCTCTTTCAGTTCGGTCAACTTGGCATCGGCAGCTTTCAGCTTGTCCTGTTTGTCAGACAGGTTCACAAGCACCTTTTGAAGCTCGAAGTCCAACTCCCGGATTTTTTTCTGAAGCTCCTCGCTGTTGCCGTTCCCCTCCCGCAATTCAGATGCGAGCTGTTCTATCTCTTCTTCCAGATTGTCCTTCTTCTGACTAAGATTGGATATCATTGTGGTTAATCCTTTGACCCGCTTTTCCGCGAACCGTATGTCGGCATGTAGCTGTTGCAACAGTTGCGAGTCATCCTCAATCTGTTGTTCCAATGATGTGCATTCCCGGCTCAACTCGCGACGGTATTCTTCGGTGCTACGATGTCTTGCGCCTGTCTCATGGATGTTGTCCCCACGGTCAAGCCCCCACTTCTTGTTCACAACGGCAAGCTCGTCATGGAGACGGATGATGTACTCTTTGGTCGCATAGATATTGCCTCCGAAAATCTTGTTGAAAGAGAATTTGTTTGAGGCTTTGTCTATGGGTAAAATTGTCGCATGGATATGCGGATTTTTTTCGTCAAGGTGTACAATAAAGGCAGTGATGTTTTCCTCACCCCATTTGTCACATGAAAATCTGTACATATCCAGTGCCCACTGTTCGATTTCCGGCATACGCTTGAGACCGGGATTTTCCACGCCTGCGGAGGTGTCAACTTTCTGGTCGCCGAATGCCAGTTCAAGCATTCTTTCGGTGCTGCCTCCGAAGATGATGTTTACCACTGTCCGGAACTTGGGTTCCTTAAGGCCCTCGTTGGGGTCTTTTATTCCACGCTGCCGCAAGTCATCCGCCATACGTTGCGGAATTGTCCTTGACTTATCAACCGGCACAACCTTTCCACCCCGGGCTATCTCAAAATTCAGGGAAGCCCTGGACGGGTCGTAATTGCCATGCTTTATGGCCCATTCCCAACCTTTGTCCGTCCAGTTGCGCTGATGCTCGTCACTTTGCCCTACACTTATACCTTTGCCGGGCTTCAGGTCCATGACCTGTTTGATTACTTTTGCCATATATTTTAGATTAAATTCCCAACAGCTTGCTGCCGTCTTGACGGTCTCGGCATCCTGGCCTTCAGGTCAGGTGCGTATTAGGCTACGTGATGAAATCACTACCCTCCGAATCGGGCAAGCCCGACGTATCTTCCGGTCTGTTCCCCAAGGGGGCGTATAACCGATGAAAGAATAGGGTAAGCGGGGCAGGATTCCTTAAAAGCAGGATGCGGAGATGCGCCGCCGATGCAAGCATCATTTATCTCAGGGATTGTCCTGATACGGTTCTTTTGTGGACGGCGCCCGGTTTTTCATGAGGAAAGGGAGATAATACTCCACGATTGTTTCGAGACACCTGCGGGCTTCCGGAGATGAGATTCCCGCCATAGGTTCCATGTGCTGCAGACCCATATTCGATACGAGCTTGAGTCCGGCCACCGTGAACATTTGCAAGAGGCGTGTCAGATCCTGATTGCAATGCCGGTTGAACAGGTCGGACAATGCCGTCTCCACCTTGGAATCGCATGGAATGAGATTGCTGTTTTGCAGAATAAGGTGCGATACCATTTTATGCAGACGGATACCGGTGCTGTGCGTTTTATCTGTCGGAAGTTCTGCCAGCATCGTTTCCATTTCAGTGACGGACTGTACAAATTCACCGGCCATTTCTTCTATGGCTATGTAGCCGCTGATCCAACGGTTGAGCCGCACTTCGTCATCGGTCAGAGGATGTGAATACTGGTCGTCATTTCCGATCGAGAATAGGTAGAATGTGATGATGGAGAATTTCGCCTCCTGGTGCAGCCGTATGACATTCATTTTCTCCAATGCGAGCAGGAAATTCCTTACGGTTTCCCGGTGCCATCCCCATGCTTCCGCAAGTTTCGTTATTGTGATTACGGCCTGTTGTTTGAGAAGCTGTTCGGAAGTTCTGTCGTGCCGTAATGTATGTTGTGTCCCGTCGGCAGTCCTGTCGAGCAGGTCAATGAACGCATCCATCTTGGAATACCTTTTGTCATCTTTTGATGACAGGAATCCGAGCAGTTCCCTGGTTGCGATGATCCGGTATGCGGTGCCATTTATTCCCATATTGCCATGCGTCATTTTTGATTTCTGTCCGGCTGTCCAGCCGATGGTTTGTCATCTTGCGATAAGACGTCCGGCATATACATGGGACTGTAATATTCACAGAAGAATGATGCCATGTCATCAATCAGATTATACCGTGTATCGCAGTTCGTCCAGGCATTCAGAACGGATGCTGAAGGATAGAACATGGAACCCAGAAGGAGCATCGCCATTACAATACCGATCATGAAGCAGTAAGGCACGGCAACGATTCCACAGACAGCCAGCGACACGATAAAAAAATTCACGCTGTCCTGAAGATAATGGAATATTCTTTCCGTCGTTTTTTCGGATATAAGGACGAAACACATTGCCGTGGAGACCATCACATCGTAATGACAGTGGAATATGGACAGATAATAAAAATGCTGCACCATAAGTATGGCAAAAAGCATAAGGCGGAAACATTTCCGGAACTTTTCAGAGAATGCCATACGCAAATAAAAGGGGTATAAGGGAATCCTGTACTTCGGGCTGTAGATTATGGCTCCAGCCACAAACGTAAGCAGGTTCAGCGAATAGAGAATTTTGATAATCATGAGTTAATATATGTTTAAAATTCATTCTTCCAATTCGAGGTTTATCAACCGGTGCGATGCCAGTCTGACAATAGTTTCCGCATCGGATTTGGTCATATTGTTTGTCATGAACCGCTGTTTGAAAAGCCGGTTCCGCTTCAGTTCTCGCACAGCCCTGTCAAGCATATACTCCGGAATCATCCAGGTGTGCCCACGGGGGAAGCCGTTGCTTGAAACCCTGACGACAAGAGTGAGCACTCGGCAGGATACGGCGAACAATTCTCCCGATACATGAGCCGTGAACACTTCTGTTTTCTGACTGTCAAGCACGTCAATCCATGTACGGTAAAAGCGTATGAGATGTATGAGATTGCTATATGCCTGTTCGTTCATACCGTTATTGCCGCTATCAGACCGCATCAGAAAAAATTGCGGAGCAACTCCTCTTCGGAACGGCTGTATGCGAATACCCCGTACCGTCCGAGCTTTACAAGTTCTGACCGCAGTTCAGTGACCATGATTTCCAGAGAATCATACAAAGTCACGTCGAGCGTGTCGCATTTTATATCGCCGTCAGCGATGGCGTTCATTTTATACATCTTGCCGAAATGAGGATTGGAATAGGCGCAGCACCTTTGTCCGAAAGTCGTATCGGTCGTCGGGATATGATGGTACAACAATACCAGTTCGGTCTGGTTTTCTATCTCATCCAGCAGATCCTCCATAGGATAAGACACGGGAAGGGAGAACGTGAGCAATGCGCTGTCCTCATATATTTCCGCGCCCTGAAAGCCGGACGGCAATATAAGCTCCGGCATTTCCAGCGATGTGAGCGTGATGAAACGTTCTATGTGCTCTTTATTCATGATTCGTAGTGTTAAATTGATTCTTCCGGATAAGCGATGCGGCTTTTGATAAGCGTTGACGGCAGTGCGTCCACATCTATGGGAAACCGGCTTCCGGGTAGCTTTTTCAACGCATCACCGGTTTCTCCGGCAATCGTTTCGAGAAGCCTTAGCTGTTCTTTGTCAAGAAGGGAATAAGAAAATTCGTCAAGGATAATCCATGGCTGCAGTATCATCCAAAGGTAGGCTGTCTGCTGACTGGAATCCGCCAGCTTCCGGATGCGGAGGTCTTCCAGACATCTGTATGCGTTCTGTATGATGCGACGGTTTTGACGGATGGTCAGAATAAGTACGATCTCCGCCTTTTGAAACATCGGCGAGTGACCTGAAGCAAGATTGAACATCCGGGTAGTCAGGAGCTTCGATTTTGAGGAAATGCCCTCCAAAGATAAGTTACCGATGGTTGAAAGATGGTCAAGAAAAGACCTGTACGCCACATCCTCGTCGTGAAGGAAGCGGATTACATCCTGCTTGGATTTAAAACCTTCATCAAGGGCATTATCCAATATGTGTTCATAACGCCTGATAATGGTCTTGTTATCACCTGCAAAGACCGGGACTTCGTCGGCTTTGGTGTAAAAACGGTGTACCGCCGTTATCATGACTTGGGAAACGGAATCCTTTTCGACTTCATTAAGTGCGGACAACACCGACAGATAATCCTTGAAAGTTCGGTGGCGGCTGTCCACCAGTTTCTCCATAGCCACAGTTATGGAATCGTTGAGGATGGCAAACCGGATAGAGCGATTGTTCACGGTGTCGGACACATCGCGGTCAATACATTTCAGGACCGAATCACCGGTCGTGTGCCACTCTTTCGTCAGAACAATCAGGTCAGAGGTCGGCACTTTTTTTCTTTTGCCAACCTTATCCAATAGAGAGGCATAATCCTCAAGCGCTGCCTCTGGAGTGTCATATCGGCAGGAAGCTTTATTAGAGCATCCTGACAATCCGATAAGCAAAATAAACAATGCCGCCATGAATGTCCGATTTTTGAAATAATTTTGACGTTCCGTGGTACGCGGTTCTGCCGGGAATCCCGTATGTATGGATGAATGTCGTTTTACGCACACTTTCAAGTGCCTGAATGCTGTTTTTTCTGTCATTGCCAATGTTATTTTTCACAAAGGTATAGCATAAAAACCGATAATCGGAACTGCGTAATTCATCTTTACAATTCATTATACAATCGGACTGTATAAGACATTTATTCAACTGCTTATTAGTTATTTAATGGATAATTGATGATACGGAAAACAAAATGACTATGTTTGTGGCGGCAAAGCGGAAATATCTGACAGAATATGGCAAATTCGTGGTTCACGCCATATACCCGACATTTGATGGCAGTGGTTGTCCCGGCATTTGAAGATGCGGACAAATTATTGTATGTCCATACATATATTTATGACCGTAAGTACGATTGTATTCCGATCATTATTGCTATATTTGCGGCAAAATAATCGGACTAAATATAATTTGTTCAATGGTAAAATTCGGATATGTGGTGCGGTTCGCCAATTATGACGAGGCGGACAAAGATATTGAATGGATGAAGCATTTCGGTTGTACCGACATCGGGGAGGATTTGCCCTCCCCGACAAAACTGCGTCCACAATGGGACCGGTTGATGGACTCTCTTGACTGTGGTGATGTCCTGGTGGTGCCGAAACTGAGCCATGTGGTATCCAAAACGACAGCACTGACTTTTTTTCTGGAATTCTGCCGGATAAAGGGTGTGCGTCTCATCTCGATACATGACAGGATTGATTCCGGAAACGAGCTGTTCCCGGAGACAAGAGTATCGGATGTCCTTGCGACCATAGCCATGCTTCCCAAGGAGATAGATAGCATCAGGCGGATGGACGGATCACACAGGAAAGCAGGCAAACGGATGAAGGTATTGTCGCCATCGGCTCACAACCGTGCCGAGAGGAATGCGCTGGTGGCGAATATGTATAAAAGCGGGCACAGCATCGAAGAGATAAAAAAGGCGAGCGGCTTTTCAAGCCGTGGGTCGATATTCCGTGTTCTCAACGAGACCGGAATAAAATTGAACAGGAGAAAACGGGACAGGAAATAGACCGGTATGTGAACGGAAAGACGTTACGCCATTATAAAAGTATTCCGGCGGAAAGACGGACAGGGCTTGAAGCCCTGCCTGCTTTCATCTATGGAAGATAATATGATGCGTCCTTACACTCGGAGTTTGGTGTAATCATCTGCGATATTTCTTCAACGGAGCGCAGTCTGCGCCATCCGTTATATAGCCGGTTTCCATTCATTGACATAACGGAAAGGTAACAGTCTTTCACTCCGTCGCTGCTACGGCTTGAGTCGAACGTCATCTCTATGCCATTGCCGTATGTAAGATAAAGCGTGGTATAATTGAAAGACACAGACGGACGTTCCTCCGGATTGTTGCTGTTGAAATACCCTGTCGCCAACAAAAGCTGCTCGGCAAATTTGACGGCTTCAGGAGCATACCTTTCAATTGCCGACCGCACCGGGATTTCATCATAGTTGTTTCCGATAAAGGAATGCGGCAATATACGGTCACGATAAGTCAGCATAAATGTTTCGTGTGCCTTTTTCTTTACAGGCAACCGTGTGGCAAGGTATTCCTCTTTGGTAATGATGTAACTTTCGGTCATATCCTTGTCCATATAGATGCAGTATGCCCGTTTCGCCCGTCTGCGCTTCTCGTCATACGTCTTTTGCTCATTTGCGTCCATACGGTTGTAACGCTGACGTGACATATTTTTAACGGCATTGACAAATGTGGGTGTTTTGCAGTACCCGAACTTTTCTGCAAATTCGGGTACTGTTCCGATAAAGTCATATCCTTTCCAATTATACTTTTTCATGTGCAAAGTCGATTAATAGTGATAATCCAATACTCCACCAACATATAAAAGAGTACCCTCTTCAAGTTGGCATACATCCCGCATGAAACCTGCCGAAAATTCGGCATAACTGTTTAGGTTCTCGCTGTCGCTGTAGAACAGCGTACCCAAGTCAAGGGGATTGGACAGGGCTTTTTCAAGGCTGTACATCGGTCCGATGCCATGCAGCACATTTTCGGTTGTGACTTGGGCTGCAGTGTCCTGGATAAGTTTCACCCACTGTTTTTTCCATTCGTCCGCACCTCCATTGTAACGGATGGTGTTGTCATCCACAAGTGTGAACATTCCTGACGGCAACCAAGAGTTTACAAGAGAACTGATGCGTTCCCTGCGGTCGGTTTCGTCTATCTCGGAGCAGTAGTCAATATCACGGCAGTCCCATGAACATACGTTATCTTCCGTGAGGTAATTCTCTTTTTCAACCTTTTCGGTTGTGATTTGAATAATTGTAGAGTGCATAGTATTGTTATTTAGATTTCGATAAAATTGTAAAATTCCACTACGGTAAAGTCCTCGCCGGAGTATTCTGTAAGTGACTTGAGTTCCTCCAAATTTTCACAATAGTAAAATATCCGGTCATCTTCGCTTTCCACAATATCAGTAGACAGCTTGATTATCACATTTTCCGCCTTGTATGGCATTTCTGCATCTTTCCACACTATATCACAGGAAGCATATAGCGGTTCTCTTTTTTGTCCGTTCAGATATTTCTCACGAATATGGTCTATCCGTTTTTTCACATCATCCACATCAGAAAGGACAACGCCGGTATTGCAATCCTCGCAATAGCCATAGGCGAAAGACTCGTCGGTAAAGTGTTTGAAAACCTTGCCATTCGGATTAATCATCGCTTCGCAAGCGACATTCGTTCCTCCACATTTTGTACATATTACACACATAATTCATTAAATTTTATTTCCCTCCCATCTGTGGCCGTCTGGCCTTTCCGGTCGGGATTCGATTTTTACTTGCAATCGGAACTGCGAGTCAAGGCAATAAGGACAAGGAATTTAGCGTGACATTTTATGGAATGCCCGGTTTGGCACAAAACGGGAAGGTTGCCGGGAAATGGATGATAAATAGCATGGCGGTACTTGGGCGATTTGCCATCGCAGTAACTTCGCATAGGAAAAATAAATCCGACGGAATGACTGTGTTTGCTACCGATCCGAAAGTGACAAGCGGTAGATATAGAATAGGGCATAAATCTGAAATGACGGTGCAAAAGACAACTTACAGGGAATTTTATGACAGGATATCAATCAATTGCAGATGATGCAAAATCCGGATATTGGATAAAAGAGCAACAATAGGGAGAAAAAAAAGGAGATAGAAATATAAGTGCTTTTGGGTGCGTATAATAGTGAATACCTACAGTTATACAATCACCGTAGCCCATAAGATCAAGCAATGATTTTATGGGCTGCGGATTGATAGAAGTTACGTATAAGAGGTTATAGGCAAAATTTGCCCTATGACGAACAGGTGCTTGGTGCCATGGCACAGTTTCATCGAGCGGTATTAACTCTATAATCGGTTATCTCGGTGGTGAAGTGATAGACACATCCTGCCAATGGCTGTTACGCTTTATTTCCGGATTTGGGCCAAAGAATACCGTACCGGCTTCCTGATTCCCGGTCAGCCAATATAACATCCACGCCAAAAGATAGGGCTGGCTTTCACGAAGGTTTGCACCGTGGTCTTTATTTTTGTCTGTAACGCGGGCAAATACGACAGGAACGGATGTATGTCCATTGTGGATTGCATCACGCATCCGAATCAAGTCGTTTAACCCGCAAATACGGTTTCCTTTGCCGTCATCGGCATCGTGGAGGATTCCCTTGGTGTCCGTCATTGCAGTAATCATCGTTGGAATGGAAATTTTCGACAGGTCATAGCTACATTTGAACACGTCTTTCAGCAGTTGCAGATGAGTCGGGCTTTGGGAAAATGCCGTTTTGAACTTCTTGCTGTTTTCAAAAGCGGTAATGGCATTGAAGACTCCGGCGCCGCCTTGTGAATGCCCGGCCATACCGATGTTATGTGTGTCCACATGCTGATAGAGAGGACTTCCTTTCCGGTCGTTTTCCTTTAGAATGAAGTCGAGCGTCAGAGAACTGCCACGACCGTCACCACTACCACCGTCCTCATTGCCGACAGCGATAAATCCCCAGGTAGCCATGTGCTTGAATATGTATTCGTATTTATGTGCCTCAAACCCTGTTCCGTTGGCAAATATGACCACCGGGTATTTCTTGTATGGGTTCTGCTTCATATCTGACGGATACCGGACCTTGTATGCCTTGATTTTTTTGTCAGATGTCGGGCATATAATCGTATCTACCTGATGGTTGCCATACTGAAGATACTTTTTCTCCAATGGTTGGCTGAGGGTATTGACGGTCTGTTGCCAATTCTTTTCAGTCACGCATGATGTCATGGAAACCATGGCAATCAGCATGAGAAAGATGTATTCTCTTTTTATTCTTATCATACAATTCAAACGATTTTAATTACCAGATATTTGACGGAAAGTATCTTTGGAATATTACCGCAGGGTCTTTCATTGCCAATACTATTTGTGGTTACAAAGATATGGCAAAAATATAAGAAATATGACGGCATTTGTGAAAATGTCGTCAGGGCACTCTATAAAAGAGGGAGCAGGCGAAGCCTTGATTATATAACAGTGGGAGACAAGATAAAAGAGAATGGATATAAAGGGAGATTCTCGGGCACAGACTGTCTGTAACACGAATGTCACAGACAGCCTGAAGTCAGTCCTTATCTACGCCGATAAAGGCTTCATCATTGATTAAGGCATAGTAATAACCGTTGAGACAGCCTTTAAATTCCTTTGAAAATCCTGCTCTGACATCTCCCGTCTTGTTGTAGTCATCATCGTGGTCGGCAATTTCCAGCCATAGCGACCCCTCGTAGCCCTGAAAGGGAAAACGGCATGAATGGTAGGGAGTGCGAGAGTGTAGAGCCTTACGGAAGGCTGCGACTTCGCAAGGCGCATACCGTTCGATACATTTGAGTGTGATAACCTGCCCACCGACACAGCAACCTGTAGTAAGCCTGTTTTCGTAGCATCCCTTTGTAATGTCCGCATTCAGGCATTTGCGGACAAAGGCACTGGGGAATGTTGCTTTTGAGGCATAACGGATGAATTTTTGTATCATCCGCTGTTCGGTATCGTTTCCCTCATAAGGGCAAAGTGCCGTCCACGACGCGACGGTCTGCGGCGGGAGGGCGTACCCTCTCCGTCTTGAACGTGCTTTGAAACGGCATACACTGCCGTCTGACGAGACAAAAAGCCTCTCCTTTTGGGTATTGCCGTTTGAGGTGACAAGAAAGGTCTTGTTGTGACAAGCCGTCTTATCCTGTATTATTCTGACCGCTTCCTGATAGTCCATATTCTTGTGTATTGATGTTATACGTTATTATTCAGCATTACCCAAAAGATATTCCAACTGGGCTTCACAAAACTTTTCGTATTCCGCTTTGTCCGTTCCGCTCTCAATGGCTTCGTCAATGACTGTACCGAGTTCGTCAAAGCACACTTCATCTTTGACAAGCGTTGTCTTGTCGCCATTCTGAAGGTATATCTCGTAATAGTCAACCCCCTCGTTGAGAGCGATGATGACATAGCCCTTATGCAACCTGCCGTTGACTTTGAATTTCAAAGCCGGCATATTCTTATGAATGGTGGCGATGAATGGTTGCCGTATGCCCCATGACAGCAACATCGGTGCTGGGGTTAATGCCAATAGTTGTCTTGCGGTTGTGTCCGCTACCTGCATGATGTGTTCTCTTTCCATATATCTGCGAATTAGTTAATAAATTTATTTTTCTCCCTATCTTCGGTTCCTCCTACCGGAACCGTTTTGGAGTTTTATGGATGCCGCTTACGGCTATCGGAACAGCCGAATACGACGGTTTTTCGATAAAATTACGCTCTGGAAGAGGAAGAATTTTTGAGAAATGCACTTCAAACCGGCGGATCCGGCGCGATAGCCGACCTTTGCATCTGATAAAACCAAACCGGTGATGGTGGCGGAAAAGCAAGACATTGAGAAACGGTATTATAATAAGGTAAGAGCGTTGGCCGGTAAAAAGGGATCGGAACGTGCGTGAACAAGGCAGGGTAAATATAAAGGGGAATGCCGGCATATAAATGGTCATCCGTCGTCTGCTGCCACAAACGGAAGCAGAGCGGATTTCTCCGCCCTGCACACATCATCACATTATAAAAACAATTGTCGGTCAGGCTGCGACTTCTGCGGTCGTTGCTGTAACATCGGCAGTGATGTTATTTTCTTCTTGGTTGCCGGGGTCTTGAACATCGGCTTCTGCCACTTCCACATCTTGTCGTGGCGCATCGGCTTCGGCACTTGCATCGTTAGCCTTTTCCTTTACGGAAAGGACGGCTTTCTTTTCTTCGATACGCTGATGCCGTTTTTCGTAAGTCTCGTTGTGTCCGTTCTCAATCTCGGCAAATTCTTCGGGCATGTGCTTCTTGGCGAAGTCAATCAGCAATGTTGAAATTGCGTTGGTGCGACAGGCGTTCTTGAAGTTTGAAATAAGATAGTCCCTGCGGATAACGGCTTTCTCTTTTGCAGAAAGATTGGCGATGATTGACAGCTTTTCTTCTTCGGAAAGATAAGGGCTGTGGTCTCCCTCAATGCCAAGAGAGGGGAAATTCTCTTTTCGGACGGAAGAGAGCAGGAAGAAATATATCATCTTGTCTTCGTCCGCACCGAACTTACGGTCGGACATATCCACGTCCAAAATGCGTTTCTTGGTGTCCTCAATGGTCTTTTCTACAGCGATTTCCTTGTTGCGCACGTCCTGTTTTTCCAACTTTTCTATCGGAGTAAGGACAGGCTCGGATTTCATTCCGTTGGCTACGCTCTGTGCGGTGGCATTATCCACATAGCAAAGGCTGGCGTCTACTTGTCCGATTTCCACATACAAGGATATTTCCCCTGTTTCCAGACGGTGGCTGATTTCCTCGCACTCCTGTGTGTATTCGGTCATCTGCTGTTTGTAGTCATCGTAAGCCTCGGCAAATTCCTCGGCACTCTCGTATTCTTCCGATTGGGGTTCTTCAGGTGCTGTGGGGAAATCATCGGTACGCACGGACAGGGTTTCCACTTCAAAGCCTAACGACACAAGGCGTTCCACCACATCATCATCGGAACGGTAGGCATCACGGCAGATTGATGCTGTAGGGTTTTGTTCCAATAGTTCTACCGCCTTGCTTACTATATGGGAAGTGTTCATTTCCTTGAGGCACGTGCGGTTGGCGCAGTTTCCACAACCGCCCTCACAGAACAGAAGCAGGTTATTGGTATTGTGGGGGCATGACGCACAGAGGGTCTTGTCGAACTTGTAATATCGCAGTTCGGTGGTGAAGTCTCGCTCAATGCGTTTAGCCACATCTGCAGCCTTGAGCCCTCGCCAACTATTGTACATCACTCCGTCCTTGAGGTGCTTGTCATAGACTTCATGCTGAATATCTTCCCCATAACGGCTGATTTCGGTCGCTACGCTGACGGTAATCTCGTCCGTTTCCAAGAGACTTGCGATTTCCGGTATCAGTGCGGTGAATTTCAACCGTGTGCGGATATAGGCCTCGGTCTTGCCGAACTGCACTGCCAATGACTTGACATCGTGTAGTCCGCTGTCGATAAGCCGCTGATAGGCGTTGGCTTCCTCTATGGGTGTCACATCTTTTCGTTGCAGGTTCTCGGTGACTGCCAACTCTTGGGCGGCATTGTCATCGGACACGTCAAAGATTTTAGCCTTGATGCTCTCCATTCCTGCCAAGAGTGACGCACGGTATCGGCGTTCTCCGAAGATAATCTCATACTGGCCGGCTTCGGCTGTGGGGCGTAAGCCGATAGCCTGCAGCACCCCTTTCTGACGGATACTGTCGGCAAGCTCGTTAAGGCTTGCTTCATCGAAGTGTTTGCGAGGGTTCAGACCGCTCGGCTTGATGTTTGTCAATGCAACGATTGTTTCCTGTGCGTCCTGTACTGACTGAATAGCTGTTGTTTCCATAAAAACTTGTTTTTAAATTGTTGATGAAATGTTTATTTTTCCCTTTCCTCGGCTCCGTTCTGCCGGAACCTTTTTGGGTTTTATGATGCCTCCCACGGTCATCGCAAACGGGCTTTATGCAACGGTTTTTCTGGAAAATTACTCTCTGCAAGAGGAAGAATTTTCAAGAAATGCACTTCAAACCGTTGAATCAAGCGGCGATGACAGAAATTTGCATCGGTAAAACCAAATGGGGCTGGCGAGACAAGGACGAAAAGGGATGGTCACAGATGGGAATGTACCAAAGGTTCATATGGAAATGTAGAAACGGAGTGAATGACCGGTATAACCGGATATGGGGACTATAAAAGGGCGGCCGGCACAGGTGGAAGATCAACGGGGAGGTCAGCCGGACGGATGCCGGGAGACTTGCCTTATCTTCCGATACTTGTACCGGGATATAGGGCATGTCTCAATCCGTCTTTTCCGAGGATGTCTGACCGCAGGGAAAATATCCGCAGGAACTGACCAATTCCTCTTTCCCCTGACAGATGCCGGGCGGAGTATAAAAATACAACTGGGATAACGGCTTCGGTTGGATAAAAGGGGAATAAGATATAAAAGGGAATCAGGCATAGGCAAAGGACGGAAGATGTGTGTCCTCCGCCCTTGTCCAATTTTATCAGGATTGATTCTCGATGTATCCTGTCCGGTTCAACGGTCAACTACCAAGATGCGGTACATTTCACAGTATGCACTTTTGCCTTTTTTGTTGAGTCCGTTGAAGTGTTCGGTCACTTCTTCAGCGGAGCTGACAGTTTGGCCTATCTGTATGCCAATCCATTCAAACATCTGTTCATCGGTTTTGAAATACTTCTGTTCGCATATTTCATCGAAAATGAATAAATCCACATAGAGCCTGTTGGGGTAAAATTCGCCTTTGGCATCGTTGGTCTCGTAGATACAGCCGTCAGGTTCCTCTGCGTAGAAGCAATATTTAAGCGAGGGAAACTTGCGTTTCAACAGTTCAAACACGTCATTGGCAGGTTTCCATGCGGTTTTGGTCTCAAATGTGATATTCCCAACTCCACGCTCAAGGTCACGCCAATAACCACGGCAGCAGTAGTCTTCCCATTTTTCGCCTAAAGCCACGATAAGGCAGCCAAGCCAGTCGGAGCCAAAACAGTTCAGACATAGTGGAGTTTCCATTTCTTCCAGATTCCGCATGAGGTTATAGAGTTCGTCCAATTCATCTTTTTCTCCTACGATTGTGTAATTTGTCAAGCACCAATTCGGCATAATACTATTATTTTTAAGTTCGACATAATTTTTCACCCTCCTGTCGGATTCCTTCTTCCGGAACCGTTTGAGGGTTTTATGATGCTCCGACCGGTCATCGCAAACGGGCTTCATACGGCGGTTTTTCTTGCGAATTACGCTCTGCAAGAGGAAGAATTTGGAAGAAATGCACTTCAAGCTGCCGGATCAAGCGGCGATGACAGAAATTTGCATCGGTAAAACCGAACGGAACAGGCGAATGGCAGATTTATACGATATTACAGGAGACATGGCATCAGACGGCTGCCGATATAAATATATGCAAATATTCCAAACTTCAATATACACAGGACGGAAATCAGCGGGTTGAATGCCGACATTTGCAACAAAAATGTTAAAAATGCAAGCACGACATATCAACAGAGCGCAATATTTTGAGGAACTTGCCGCCACATCATACAAATATTATGTTCCAGTTATACAAGAATACCATAGCGTTTTACCGGAGTCAAGGGTATTGGAGATTGGCTGCGGTGATGGCGGCAACTTATTGCCGTTCGCCCGGATGTGGTGTAAGGTTGTCGGTATTGACATCTCTGAAAACCGTATAAAAGATGCCGGGCATTTCTTTGACGAAAGGCGGCTGTCGGGTACTTTTGTCTGCGGTGACATCCTGCGTAGGCCGGATTTGGGTGAACCATTCGATATGATTGTTTGCCATGATGTGTATGAGCATATCGCTGACAAAGACTGTCTGTTGAAAACGATAAACAGCTATCTGAAACCGGACGGCGTTGCGTTTGTCGCTTTCCCGGCATGGCAGATGCCGTTTGGCGGTCATCAGCAGATATGCCGTAGCAGGATTGTATCCAGACTTCCGTTCATTCATCTGCTTCCGACAAAGGTATATCTCCGCTTGCTGACGCTTTTCGGAGAATGGGAGGATTGCATTAGGGAGTTGATGTCTATCAGGCGGACGCGGACAACCGTAGAAGGGTTTGAAAAGCGGCTAAGAGGCTCGGGATTGGAGATTGTTCACAGGAACCTGTGGCTTGTCAATCCCCATTACGAGAAAAAGTTTGGCTTGAAGCCAAGGAAATTGGCTAAATTTATAAGCGGATTGCCGTATCTTCGGAATTGGTTCAGCACCAGTTGCGAATACCTTTTGAAAAAGGAAGGGAAAATATAAAAGGGTGGTCGGTGAAGGCGAAGGGCGGAAGATGCGTCTCCTCCGTCCTTGTGTGCTATCACTGTTACTGCGGTTCAGTGATTTCTTCAATCCTGTACCATTCGACATCGCAGTTGTCCAGACCGAAAAAGTCTATCACGCCTTGTCTGTCCAAGTTGCCGTGATGCTGGGTTTCGATAGGCTTGGGTCTGCCAGTTTCCTTGATAATGATTTTCCAATGTCTCATACTCTTTCTAATCATCTGTTAGTTCTATATCATGAATATAACAATATACGTTATCATTTTCTTTTGAGTGTTCGTTGAAATATTCCTCTACCTCCTTACGGCTGTTGAATTTGTGTTCTTCCATTTCAGAAATCCACTCAAGGGCATCTTTTAGCTTCTCAAAATATTCGCAGTGTGAACTTTCATCCGAGGTGCAGATGTCCACACAGAAACGGTCAGGGTAATATTCGCCGTCAATATCGTTGGTTTCATATATGCCACAGCCGGTTTCTTCGGCATAATAGTAATGGCTGGTTGAGGGGTATTTCTCACACAGCAAATCGAACACTTCATTCATTGGACACCATGCGGTAGCAGTGTCAAAGGTGATAACTCCGTCGTGGTACTCAAGACTGAACCAATACCCACGGCATCTGTATTGTTCCCACCTTCTGCCCAACGCCACGACAAGACAGCCAAGCCATTCAGAGCCAAAGTCATTCTTTACCAACGGAGTTTTCATGCCCTCAAGCCGTTTCATCAGACGGTAGATTTCTGACAATTCTTTCTTTTCTCCCACTATTGTGTGGTTTGTGTTACACCAATTCGGCATAATTCGATGTTTTTAAGTTTGACAATGTTTATTTTCCCTATGCTCGGTTCTTGTTGCCGAACCGTTAAGGGTTTTATGATGCTCCACACGGCTATCGGAAAGCAGCAGACGGCGGTTTTTCAGGGAAATTACTCTCCGGCGGAGGAAGAATTTTCCTTGAAATGCACTTCAAACCGCCGGGCAATGCGAGATGGCCGAACTTTGCATCGGATAAAACCTGACGGGTGACGGCATAAGAATGAAGCTGACAGACAGCACGGCTATACAAACGGGAATGGGGCTTGAAAAAAGGGAAAAAGATTATAACCGGAGGATGACAATATTATAAATGGAAGTCCGGGATACGTAAAAAGGCAGAGACTCCGCCAAACCTTAGATTTGGAAAGTCTCCACCTTACGGGATTGTCTGTCGCCATTCTATTTGGAACGGTATAGATTGATGGTCGGCATACAGCGTTTTTTTGCCTTGTTGACGGTGTAGGACGTTCCTCCTTTTGACACCCCATCATAATAGGCTATCAACAACTGACAACGCTTGAGCATATAGTCGTTGCGTGCGAGGAAACAGCGGCTGTGATATTCCTCGCTGAGAACAACTACATCATCGGCTTTATTTAGAAGTTGGGCATATTTCGCTTTGGCACTTGGGTAGAACCGCTCGCTCTGATTGCGGTAAGGGACGACTGCGGAAAGTGTGATGTCGGGCAGTTGCTCTTTCAGTTCCAACACCGCTTCGGCTGCCAACAAATCAAAGCCCGTAGCCATGCCGCAATAAAAGTGGCGTATGCCACCGTGTCGATAAAGGTCACGGATAATGATTCTCAAGTCTTCGGCTACGGTTGATTCGGCAAGACAAGACACATAGCGGTGTCCTGTAAAGGCTACTGAAAGGGATTTCGGTTGGTTTGTCTGTTGCATAATTATCTGATTTTATAGAATGTTTTACCCAAGAAGAAACCGCCCAATACGGTTGCTCCATAACTCTCAAGCTCGTTGGCTACCGTTGCGTATGACATGCCACGTGTTATCACATCGTCAAACAAGAGTACCGATTTGCCTTTGAAGAAATCACGGTCGTATTCAACGGTCTGTACCTTGCTGACGGTTTTCTCTCCCTTGCGGTCGTGTACCGACAAGCGTTCTCCCGACACCTTGACGTGTGGATAGCCGTTTATCGCTCCCGACAAGCGGCATACCATTTCAGAGAAATTCTTGTAACGGAGTTCATTCTTCTCTGCCGATGATGCAGGGACACATGAAAATACAATCTCACTGGTTTTGTCACCAAATTGCTCTTTGAGGTGTGCCACTGCCATTTGTGCGACATCCTCATACGCTTTGCCGTCCTTAAAATCGTAGATTGTCTGTCGGTCTGCAATCTGTTGTTCGCCCACATTGCGGATACGTGCAGGATAGTATTTGAGAAAATAGACCTTTATTTTTCTCAACTGCTTCAAGATGCTTTCGTCTAACTTTGCCATTTTCTGATTATTTTTCCCTGCTATCGGTCTATGACGACCTGCAGGCGGTTATTTGCCGCTTTCAGAATGGCATGGCGAAAATTCCGGCAATACCGGACAAGGAGAATACGCTCGAAGTGATGAGAGGAAGATTGTCCGCAGATCCGAACGTCAGGGTGTGTTGTAGGAAAGAGAGACAGGCTGTTAACTTTGCGGTGAAATAAGCCCGGCCGGGTCGTTGCGGATGCCGGCAAATACAAGTGGCTATATCTTACATAAGAATATTCTTGGATTTTACAAGTGGGAAGAGCAGTTTGGCCTGTAAAAATGGCTGAATCTGGACGGAAGTATATAACTTTGCGGTCAAATTAACAATGTTTAAGGTTACAAGGCATCGCACAGAAACAGCTCATCTGTAAAATGCTCTGATATTAAATGGGCTAAAAACTTTAATATGAAAAAAATCAAATTATTGTGGGCAATAATGTTTGCCACAGTGATGTCACTCGGTTTCACCGCTTGCAGCAGCGATGATGATGAACCGGAAAACCCGCAAAACGACATCAGCCAGTTCGCAAATCCAACAATGGCGGACGAAGCCGCACGTTTCACCATCACGGATGCAGATGCTCCGTATTCATCTGTCGAACTGACCGAATCTGGCCGTTATGTAGTGCTTTCGTCAGCCAATGCTCAATATTTGGCACCATATCAGACCAAATCGAAATGTCAATTTGCCTCTCTCAATCCTGCACAATCCCGTTCTGGAGCGGATGGCATCTTTACAGGTAAATACACGAAGGTAAGTGAAGGGAAATATATCTTGGAAGGGTTCGGTTCTATCACAGTCACAACCGGTTCATCACAAGAGGCTTGTGAACTGATTATTTGCCCTGAAAACGGGACAGAAATAAAACTCGGAGCACAAAAAGATGAAGTGCTTGCCAACGATCCGACTACATTGGCACTCTGCCGCAGTTGGAAATGCAAACAGTACCGTGCCCGTTTTACAGTAAACGGTAATGTAGTATATGACCGTTCGGCTGACTTCAAAGACTTATCCAATCTTTCCAAACAGATAGGTCAGGATATTTATAACTTTGTTAAGAAAAATGGTGGAGATGTTGAAGAAATGGGTTCTCCCTCGGATTGCGAACCTGATTTTTCAGATTTAGCAGATGAAATGATATTTACCAAAACCGGTTCATATTTGTTATTCCTCAACGGACAGTTATCTGCAAACATCTGGAGATGGGGCAATAAAAATGAAAGGGAAATACGATACTCACATAATATTCTGGATATTCAAGATCCTGATTACTCAGGCAATGCTTGGCTCACTTTTAGTGGAACGCAGCTTATTGTTTATGAATGCCATACTGAAAATGATGATGAAGTAACGATGAAGGAAGAAAGTTGGACTACACTATTTGAAATCAAATAATCCACATTTTCTCATTTATTATAGAGTTAAGGGTCATAAATTATTACGAGCGTGCCTCTATCAGACACGCTCGTTTTTGTATTAATAAGACCTTATCAGTATGGCGATGTTGTCGCCTTCGGCAATCACGGCCTTGATATCGAAATGTTGCCGCAACTTTTCAAGGTCGCAAAGCCACAGGATGCCGCTTCCGAAATTACACCGTACCGTGTCGAACTCAGTACGGTCAATCAGGCAGTCGCACTCCATGATTTCATCCACTATATCTTTTATCTCAATCAATGTGAACCGCTTGTGCTTCATTATCGTCCAGTAACATATTTGCAATTACAATAGTATCGTTTATCTGCCGGTATGATAAAACCGACATCCCCTCGCTTACGCTGTCGTCATCAGTGTTGATGACGGATATATGCAGACTTTCAGCCTGTCCGCTCATGATGGTTCGTATGGCCTCGTTCTCCAAATGTTGGATGCTTCCGCTATCTATCAGTTTCCCCTCGAAGAACAATCCGAAAGTGGCAAAATTCTTGATAGTCATAAAAATGGTATTTATATGTTGAGGAATGGACGATGCCATTCCCCAACACAGGTTATTACATCAATTTTCGATTTCCCATGATTGGATTTCAAGTTCCTCACCTTCGTCCATGCCCTCTATGGGGTCACAGATTACCGTGCCGAAGAAATTGACAGCCACGCAACCACGTTTCAGTGATGCGGGTTCGTCCCAATCGTCATCGCAATGGCGTATGTGATACCACTGTTTGCCCGCAGGCAATGTCCCGGTGGAGATACGAAGGTCTATAAACTCGCCCTCCACCTTTGTGCCGTTCTCAAGTACAAGGGAAACGGCTTGCTTTTCTTCTTTGTTATAGTCAAATGTCATATCAGAATGTATTATAGTTAGTCCTGTTCCTGCTCGTCAATAGCAACTGTGACATCCTGTGACGCATATATGCTCTTGAAAGCGGAGATTATCTTTTCAATCAGGGTCTCGGACTCGCCAAACCATATATACAGCTTGTGCGTCCAATAGTCGAAGCTGAAATCAGCCATCTCACCATCGTATCGGTCTTCGGTGTTGTATATCGTGACCGACACATAACCGTTTGTTCCACTGGTCAGTTCAACCAAGTGGCGGTAATATGGGAAACACATATTGTTTGATGGTGAGGTTGTAACCTTGTCGATGAGTTTGCGGATATATCCGTACTTTTTTTCTTTTGTTGCCATAATTATACTGTTTTTGATTAACGCATGGGGATATGGGCTTCGTTGCCGTCAAGAAAGTCCATGATACGCCTCGCTTCCTTGTGCGATGCGATGTTCCGCTCGTCGTAACGACGGCTTTCGTCTGCCATGACACGGAGACATTCTCGTATCAGGCGGTAGAGAGACTGCTGGTTGGTGGGGTGCATCATGGCGATTGCTGCGGCAAACACCTTTGGCTTGAAACCGTAGTTGTTCACTGCGGCTTCCACCTCTTTTGCCAGTGCATACTCTTTGGTGTCCTCGATGTTTTGAAAGTTGTCCATTGTCTAAATCTGATTAAGTTACTAATTTATTTTTCCCTACACTTGCGGCTATTATCTTTGCCGTCCGGGATTTACGGATGCCTTAATAGCCATTGTACAGGATTGATACGGTGGCTTTTCTTGCAAATTACGCTCTTGTAAAGAGGAAGAATTTGTAAGAAATACATTTCAAGATGCCGGTATCAAGAGACAATGGCTGAACTTTGCATCCAAGGAAATCCGCACGGCGAAGAAAGAAGATGCGGAATGCAAAGGCTGATAGAAGGGGAAATGTTTGTATTAGAAAAGCAAGGAATACGGCAGTGAGGAGGACTCAGAAACTTTGATAGCTGCTAAAAATGGTGTGTACACATAAAAAAGCAGTGTGGATGCACTGGTATAGTTGCACCCACACTGTACAATAGGTATCAATGTTGGCTATAATCGGAGCTGTATGTTATTTTATATACACCTTTTTGGTTTCGCCATTTGAAAAGCGAACGATATTAATGCCTCTTTGAGGTTCAGCAAGTTTGCGACCGTCTATGGTATAGCACTCTTTAATCTCAAGATTATTATCGGTTGTAATGTCGTTGATGCCAGCCGCAAAATCCACTTCTTTTATATTGAGAAAATTTTCCCATTCGGCAGCTTGAGAATAAGCTTCTTTTGCTCCGAGTGGGACATTAAGGGTTGCAGTAGAATATATGGTTGATGTAAACATATACGGAGAATCGTAATCACCGCATACCGGGGGAATATCAGAGTGACAGGATATTTCGTTTAGTTTCATACAACCGTAAAATGCACTTGTTCCGATATTAGTAACCGTTGACGAAATGGATATTGAGGTTAATTCAGAGCAATACATAAATGCACATGCGCCAATACTTATAACAGATTCAGGAATATGAATGGATGTCAAGCCTAAGCATTGATAAAAAGCACCCTCACCAATGCTTGTTACAGATTTGGGTATAGTCACGGATTTCAAATTTCTATAACAGGGAAAAGCATCATTCCCAATACTTGTTACTGATTCCGGAATGACTAAATCAGTCACTTTCTCCCCATTCAAATATAAATAGAAGTTTGTGTCATATTGACTTGACAGCAAAGGATTGGAAGTGACATCAAGAAATTCAATGCCACACCATGCAGCAAGATCTGTAATATGTACTTCGGTCAGACCGTTGCAACTTTGAAATGCCGCAGAACCGATATGAGAGACAGTCTTAGGGATGGATATGGAGGTTATTTCAGTGTCTTCATAAAAAGCCCGGTCACCTATTTCTGTAATAGCATCTGACATGTTTACAGTTTTCAGCCAGCCGCAACAATAAAAAGCAGCGTTTCCAATGCTTGTGATTGAATTTGGCATAGTCACTGATTTAATGCTATTGCAATTTGAAAACGCTTCGTCCCCAATTTTTGTCACAGAGTAAGTTATACCACCAGAAGTTACTTGTTCGGGAATTATCACTTCTTTTTGGCTGTATCTGTTCTTACCGGATGTTACTTCAGCGGTCTTTTCTGTCGAGTTCAGATTATAGTAGATGCCATCAACCAATATATCTTCGGCATAGATGTCTGCAGCCGCAAAAAAAGGCAATGCTGTTAGCAATAATTTTGTAATGGTTTTGTTCATTTGCATAGTTATTTGATTGTATTTACTGATAGGTTGCGGTAGGCTAATCTGTTATTGGTTATATCCAATTTGTTATCTCAATTTCATCTGATGTAACTATGTTGCAAAGATAATAATTATAATACATATATTAAAATATTTATACAAACCATACATCCGCAAATATTGCAACGAAGCGAAATGTGACATTCCGGAATCTGAAATGCCACATTTCAATAAAGAGATTGGTGAATTTATTGCATCACGTTCTTGCGGCTGCTGAAATTGCTGTCAAGCAGTTTTGCATAGGCCCGGAGATATTTTCTTAAGCCTGACACCATTTCCTGGGTCTCTTGCAAAAGATTAAGATAGACATACATCACCGTCATAGAGGCAGGATTGCCCTCGCGTAGCTGTGTGTATAGTCGATGATATGAATCAGATACATTATCCTTGATTTCGTCACATTGGCGGCGAAGGACTGTCACTGTCTCCGGAGCGTTGCCAGACATCATCCGCAATGTGTCGTCAAATAACAGTTCTATCCGAGAACGTATCATTCCGAACTCGGAGGCATATTGAGGAGGAAGCGGATGAAAATTATTTTCCACATGCTCCTTGCAAGCCTCGTTGATACGACGGAGATTATACAGTATGCTCATGCAGCAAGTATTGCCAAGGTAGAACCATGTGCTTTTCTCTATTGCAGTCTCCCGGTTTACGTTCCGCAGGCACAGTGTTTCTTTTCTGCGGGCGTTCTTCAGCACACTCTTTTGTCGGTAAAGATTCGTTTCAGCCTTGCCGAGGATTTTTTCATTGTCTTCAATGAAAGCTGTGGTTATCGCCATATAACTGTCTTTTGCAAACGACAGGAATTTCTGTTGCTGCTCAATGATATAGACCCTGAGCAGAGGCCATACGTCATCTTTATCTTTTGTGGCAATGATTGTCTGAAAGAGAGCGTCACCGTCTTCCTCGGATTTTTTAGCCCGGAAACGACAGTTACTGCGGATTATAATCACTATGGTCAGTACCGCAAGAAGCATCATGATCCAGTGTCCGCCAAAGTGCATCAGGAATACAATCAGTCCTGCGCCTATAAATGCTGTTCCTGCAGTCAGGAACCAACCGCCTATCACAGATATGACACCAGTGATGCGGAACACCGCACTCTCACGTCCCCAGGCCCGGTCAGCAAGTGAAGTACCCATAGCCACCATAAATGTCACGAATGTTGTTGACAATGGCAGTTTTAATGATGTTCCGAGAGCAATCAATGCACCTGCCAGGACAAGATTGACAGAGCCACGGATAAGGTCAAAGGCAGCCCCTTGCTCAAGAATCATCTCGTCCTGATTGAAACGGCGGTCGAACCATTGCCGGGCTTGATAAGGGGTATGTTCCCTTGTCCAGTTGATAGCGGAGAGCGACCACCTGACGAGCCTCCTTGCGATGCGTGACGAACCGAACATCTCGTCACCACCCTGTTGGCTTCCAAGTCCAATCTCGGTTTTCGATACATTCTGTGCTTTCTTTGAAGTGGCAAGGGAAACCACCATTATTGCACCGGCTCCGACAAGAAAATAGAGGGGTGTATTTACCGGACCGTTGAGCGAATCCATCAGGAATCCATGGACATCGCCGCTTCCGTTTGTGATATAGTCCTGATAGGATGCCAGTCCGCTCAGAGGAACACCGATGAAATTCACAAGATCATTTCCGGCGAAAGCCATTGCCAATGCGAAAGTTCCCATCATCACAATCACTTTCAGCACGTTTACTTTCAAGATATGGAGCAACTGCATCAGTATGGTGAAAAACGCGAGGCAACTTATAATGATAAGTCCTGTGTTTGCCTTTATCCAACCTTTCACCTCAGGGGTCATGAAAGTGAGGTCTTTCGCACCCTTGATGAGAAGGAAATAGATAATGGCAGTTGCGCAGATACCTCCGAAGATGCCGATTTTCCATTTCAGACGGCTGCGGTAGTTGAACGAGAAAATAATTCGTGACAGGAACTGTACCACTGTGCCGAATACAAACGCTATCGCCACCGAAAGGAATATGCCGAGAATGACTGACAATGCCTTTTCTGTATTCAGCAGGTCATTGAAGCCGAGATCGGAACCTCCCGCCATTTTTATCAACGCCACCACGAATGTGGCACCCAACAGCTCGAACACCATAGAGACGGTGGTTGAAGTCGGCATACCGAGTGAGTTGAAGATGTCGAGCAGAATGATGTCAGTCACCATCACCGCCATGAAGATGCAGATAAGGTCGTAGAACGAAAAATACTCCGGTCTGAAAATGCCATGCCGGGCAATGTCCATCATACCGTTGCTCATCGCCGCGCCTATGAATACGCCGATAGAGGCAACCATGATTATCCGCTTGAACGATGCCGCCTTTGTTCCCATGGCGGAATTGAGGAAGTTTACCGCATCATTGCTCACACCCACCGACAGGTCGAACACCGCCAGCAGGAACAGAAAGATAATGATACACAGAAATAGAATGTCCATAATCATCAAGATATAATTGTACCAGTTATTTACCGCAAAATTCGGTGCATTTCATTTCATATTTATTTCAAAAACTTTAAACATTTATGAAACATGGCTTCACACAGTTGCAAGGAATCTGAAATCCAAGCCATTGTGATTGGCCTGGTGTTCTTATAGAACGCGACTGGCGGTTGTTAAGTTTTCATTAAACTTTTAGCCTGTTAATTTGTGTTACTATATTTATAGGTAACTTTGCAATATATTTCGATGATATGGAACAAATCAAAAGCATACTCGTGGTTGATGACGAGGACACATTGTGTGAGGCGTTGAAATTCAATCTTGAAGCTGAAGGCTACCATGTAGATGTGGCATATTCGGCTGAAGATGCCTTGTCTCATGATCTTGCAGCGTATGATTTATTTCTCCTTGACATCATGATGGGAGACATCTCAGGGATACAGCTTGCCCGCATAATAAAATCCAATCCGGCCACGGCATGTATTCCGGTAATATTCTGCACGGCCAAGGATACCGAGGAGGATATGATAAGGGGTCTTGACCTTGGCGCGGATGATTACATCATGAAGCCCTATTCGCTGAAGGCGGTATCTGCCCGCGTAAGGGCGGTTCTTCGTAGGGCGAATATCACAGCCGGTCATTCACAGGAGCCGGACAAGATTGAATATCTTGGATTGGCCATCATCCCCGGCATGAAACGATGTCTTGTTGATGGACGGGAAGTGAAGCTTCCCAAAAAGGAATTTGAGATACTGTTGAAATTGCTTTCGCATCGAGGGCAGATATTTTCCCGAGAAGAACTGCTGAAAGATATATGGACAGATGGTGTGGTGGTGCTTGACCGGGTGGTGGATGTGAACATAACGCGCATTCGTCAGAAAATCGGCAAGTATGGAAATAATATCGTGACCCGTTCAGGCTATGGCTATGGTTTCGTGGAATAGAATCAGTTATCCGTGGCGGCTGTTCTTTTGGCTGATCGGGTATTCGCTGCTGCTGGTGGGATGCTTTATCGTATTTCAATACCACAGAGAAAAAGTTTTCAAATCTGAGGAACTTAATGCACGGTTGCAAGGAATCAATTCAGAGATTCTGAGCCACACGGACAGTCTGGCATTTCCAATCAGCACAGATTATCCATACGAAAATCTAAGAGTCAGCATCATAGATACGACCGGCAAGGTGGTCTATGACAATTCGCTTGATACTTCCACCTCAGATAATCATATGGACCGGGAGGAGATAAGAGCTGCGGTCCGGTATGGGTCCGGGTATACCGTGCGACGGCATAGTGAAAGCACTGGAGACACATATTTCTATTCTGCCGCGCTTGGAGATAACGGATATATTGTCCGCACGGCTGTTCCCTATACCGTGACACTGAGCGGTCTGCTGAAAGCGGATATGAGTTTTATCTGGATAATGGGAGGCGTCACGCTTGTCATGTGTATATTGGGATATTTCGCCACACGCAGAATAGGATTGCACATACTCAGGCTCAACCGCTTTGCGGAAATGGCAGAGAGGGGCGAGCGGATATATGACACGGCTCCGTTTCCGCAAGATGAACTCGGTTCTATTTCCAATCATATAGTCAGGCTGTATGCGGAACTGCAGCAAGCCATATCCGACCGAGACAAGGAACATCAGGAAGTGGTTCATCAGCAACAGGAAAAAGAAAGGATAAAGAAACAGCTAACCAACAACATCAATCATGAGCTGAAAACGCCTGTCGCATCCATTCAGGTCTGTATCGAAACATTACTGGAACATGAGGAACTTGATAACGAAAAGCGGCGGGAATTTCTGCAACGTTGCATGACCAATACGGAGCGTCTCAAGCGTCTGTTGACAGACGTATCCCAAATTACCCGGTTGGATGATGCTCCCGAATCAATTATAAAGGAAGATCTGGATTTGGTCGGTGTTATTTCAGATGTCGTTTACGATTGTGAGCCTCTGGCGGCCGAGCATGGAATGAGCATTATCAATGAGATTACATGTTCTCTTCCATTCCACGGCAACCAGTCCTTGCTCGGTTCAATTTTCCGCAATCTTATAGACAACGCAATAGCCTATAGCGGTGGCACATGGATCAGGCTGCAGCTTATGAACTTTGACATTGGACAGTTTGTTATAACTGTGTCCGACAATGGCAAAGGTGTGCCAGACCAACACCTGCCGCACCTCTTTGAACGTTTTTACCGTATTGACAAGGGCCGGTCACGAGCGACCGGAGGAACCGGATTAGGTCTTTCTATAGTAAAGAACGCTGTGCTGTTTCATAATGGGACAATCACTGTCGGGAACCAGAACAACGGTGGGTTAATATTTACCATAATATTCAAGAATAAACAATGAAAACAAAACTGACAATCGCCTTGGTCGCCCATGACCATCGTAAAGCTGACATGGTGGATTGGGCAAAATACAACGCCCAATATTTGTCAAAACATCATTTAGTCTGCACCGGCACTACCGGAGGGTTGATAAAAAAGGCACTGAATGATGCCGGAATAGATGTTGACATTGAGTGTATGAACTCCGGGCCAATGGGAGGGGATGCCGAGATAGCAGCAAAAGTGGTAAGAAAGGAAATAGACCTCGCGGTCTTTCTTATCGACGACCTTAATGCACAACCGCATGAAGCGGATATACAAATGCTTCTCCGCCAGTGCCGGCTTCACAATGTCCCTATCGCTTGTAACCGCATCAGTGCTGACCTGATGATTTCAAGCAGGCTGTGGGATGATCCGGATTATACTCCGATGGAACAAAGTTATACAAAATTTGTCAGGGAAAACAAACAATAAGTTTTCCTTATCGTTCATGTATAATCGAAAACCGGTTTTATCTCAGTCTGCCCATCGGTATAAAAGGCAGATAGGATATAAAAATCCGGCTTGGGCGGGTAAACAATGTGTCTGCTGGGGCAAACAATAAGGATGACTCTTCATGCGTGTCCTCGCTCCGTAACAAAGTCTTGACGGCATTCGGAGAAAGGACAGGCAGGATGTGTCATCGTTTGCCCTTGCCGGCAAGTCTGCCCTAAAAGCAGGGATGCGATAGAGAAAGCGTTAAGCCGGACAAACGGACAGTGGACCACTCATGGCTTGGAATGGAGCGTAGTTTCGGGCGTCAGCCGAAGCTCCGTAATGGAACGCCACGAACGGGACACGGTTTGGCCAGCGGCTTGCTCTCCGTATCCCGGATTGCAGGGCTGACGGCGGCACAGACCTCCGCTGAAAATACGGGTGGGAAAGCCGGGAATGAGTCTATTGATATAAAAACGGGGACTTTTCCTTTATAAAAGGCATATCGGACGAAAGCGTCTCCTTGTTTTTTTTGACAGGAACAGCTCCTTTCTCAATAGCGGAAAGTGAAAATCGCATTATTCATGCTATGCAGTGGAAATCGGCAAGGTTGTAGTACCTTGCCGACTGACCGTCATATTCAAATGGGTTATTGTTTAACCGCTTCCTTGGCATATCTGTTGAAGCGATTGTTTTTCCATCCATAGATGTCTGCCACATAAGGATAAAGTGACCGTGTGCGTTTCCTGAAACCTGCTTCATCTATCTTGCGGTTGTAAATTTGTTCAGCTATCCGTTCCGCATCCTCCCGGTTTTTCGCCACACGATAAAGGATATGGTGTGTTCCGTCATGGTGTGTCAAATTGCCACGAATATTGAAGCCGTCTCCATACCATTCATTATCATCTTCTGATACGCTGAAGATACTGTTGATATGAGAACCGAGTATTTTGTAACCTTGCCGTCTGCCCTGCCACAAACCAAGGTCGGCAAAAGCTATGATTATGCCATCTACGGCTTTATCTAAATTCATACGTTCATCGGAAAGATAACCGTCCACGACCTCTGCCCACATACGGTCTGACATCCTGTATTCGTCATTATCACAAAGCTCACGGTATGAGTTTTCGTATTCCTCCCTTGCTTTATCGTCGCCATAATAGTCACTTGACCATATAATCTGTTTCTTTGCCATGCCTGTTTACGTTAGATTGTCGCCTGATTATAAATTGCCGGTTCGCTTGTCACATTGTATATGTACTGTCCGCAACGCACAAGAAGTGCGTCCTTTCCATAATACTGTTTTTTCATTCCACGTATGCTGCCGCTTCTGTGGAAATTGGGGAAACGGCTGATGTTGCACCGTTTTCCTTGCTCGACTGTCATCTTTTTTGTCTGCATTTTTCTTGGATTTAATTATTTCCCTTTACTTATGCTTCCGTCAGGAACCGCTGCGAGAGGTTTATTTGCGCATTTCAAGGGCATCTTTCAAGGGAGACAAGGACAAGGTTTTCAAGATGGTTTTACCGGGGACCAGTAAAACCTCGACGGAACACGGTCTGACCTTGGCCATGCGCCCGGATGCCAAACTTCGCGCCCATAAACCTAATCGGGCGATTTTGGAACGGATACCATTACGATTCTTATAAAAATGGGGAAAGGATATGCTTTATCCGCCATAGAAGTGCGATCTTCACTATGAAATTGGGTTTTATAGTGTGAATTATAAGAGGCGAATTGAATATGGGAGTCCGGCTTGGGCGGGTAAACAATGTGTCTGCCGGGGCAAACAATGAGGATGACTCTTCATGAGTGTCCTTGCTCTGTAACAAAGTCTTGACGGCGTTTGGAGAAAAGGACAGGCAGGATGTGTCATCGTTTGCCCTTGTCGGCAAGTCTGCCCTAAAAGAAGAGATGCGATAGAGAAAGCGTTAAGCCGGACAAACGGAAAGTGTACCACTCATGGAGGGGAATGGAGCGTAGTTTCGGGCGTCAGCCGAAGCTCCGCAATGGAACGCCACGAACGGGACACGGTTTGACCAGCGACTTGCTCTCCGTATCCCGGATTGCAGGGCTGACGGCGGCACAGACCACCGCTGAAAATACGGGTGGGGGAAGCCGGGGACGGTTCCACCGTCATATAATAGGTAAATATGAAATATTAAAGGGTAATTCTCACGGAGAGACGTATATACAACCGGAGACCGGTCAAAGGCCTCACGACAGGGGAAATAAAATCCTCTGCCCGGTTTCACAATCAGGCAGAGGCATCAAGCTATGTCAGATATATGGTTGTTTAAGCTGCCGCATCAGGCACGGTCACATTTCCATTCTCCATAACCGGTTGCGGTGTCTCGACCTCTTTCAAATCGGCTTCGATTTTCTTTTGAAGTGCGGCACACTCCGCTTTGAGTTCGGCAAGTTCTTCGGTCTTGCTCCATTGGCGGTTAAGCATTTCCTCCAACACCGGCAACTCGCTTTCGAGTTTTGCGATGCTATTGTTGTTACGCTCAATCATCGCCGGGATATTGGCGAGGGTCGTTTGCGGATATAAGGCGGCATCGACATATCCGAGTGGCAACGCTCCCGAAATCCCGCATTGGTACTTGAGTCCGCTCACGCCCTCTACGAAGAACATATTGCGCTCGAATTTTCCTGAAAAGTCATACTCACTGCGTACTGACAGGTTCATTCCAGCATAGTTTCCTATGGTGTTCAGAGCCTTGCCCCGGTAAGTCTTTGATATACGGTGCAACTCTCGTCCGGTTTCCTGTGCCGTGGCTTCGCCGATGGATAGAAGTACAGGGGTGGCATCTTCCATGTGGGCGGTAAAATAGTCACGGTCTCGCTCCATGTTTTCAATCATGCACCTTGTCTTTTCGATTTCCTCACGGTTGGCATTGATTTTGCGCTCCGCACGTCCACGCTCCTTTTTGAATATGGCATGTTCCTTTTCCAACTGCATGATTTTGTTGTCAAGTTTGGTCTTGTTCAGCAAGTCGGTGTTGCCTGAAAGGACAGCCACAAATTCAGCGAAGTTCATGCCGTTGTCCTCGTCCATGCTGTCCTCGTCAATACGACGTACCGCTATTGTGCCGTTGTTGATTTGGTTAATGAACATCTGTTTGTTCTTTAACAGATTGAACTTGTAAGCGTCAAGGGTCTTTTCAGTACCATAGATGACAATATCCACGGTATTGTTGCCCCACAGCTTTACGGTGTTGCCCTTGCGGACTGCACGACCGTTGCGTTGCTCCAGATCCGCAGGTCGCCAAGGTATCTCAAGGTGATGCACCGCCACGGCTCTCTGCTGTGCGTTAACGCCTGTTCCGAGCATGGATGTGGAACCCATCAGCACACGCACCCGGCCATTGTTCATGTCCTCAAAGAGTTTCTTTCTCGCTCTTTCGGTCTTGGCACACTGGATAAACTGTATCTCATCCGCCGGAATACCGAGTGCGACAAGTTTCTGCTTGATGTCGGAATACACGTTCCATTCATTCGGCTTATAGGTGCTTAGGTCGCTGAATATGAACTGTGTGCCACGGTTGGCGGAAGTGCGTGTATAGTAGTCAAAGACTGTCCTTGCACAAATGGAAGCCTTGTTGTCGGCATCGTCGTGGAATTTTCCTCCCAACAGACGCATGTCAAGAGCCATTTTGCGTGCCACGTTAGTAGCAATGAGCATCTTGGCTTTGTCCAAATTGTCGGGTTCGGGAGTGTCGAGGTCTAAATCTCCCCATTCGCCGGACTTGGCAAAAGAAACAAGGCGGTCTATCATTTCTTCCTGCTCGATAGTAGGCGGATAGGAAAGGAAACGCACGTTTTTTTCCGGAACATCAAGGTTTATCATGTCGGCGGTGCGGTAGTCGGTTATCTCACGCAGGAACATGGCGAGTTCAGGCACCTTGATATATGTGCGGAAGCGTTCTTTGCGCTTGATGCTGCCTGTCACATTCAGCTCATAGTCGGCTGATTTCTTGGTGAAGATAGCCGCCCATGCGTCAAAACAACTGATACGCTGTTTCTTCAATTCAGAGGGACGCATATATTTGAACATGACATACAGCTCTGTAAGGGCATTCACAACCACCGTGCCGGAGAGGAATGTTGCCCCCAAGTCCTTGCCGTTGCGGTCTTGGATGTCACGGATGGCAAACAAGAGGTTGAGCGCACGTTGCGAACCGCGTGAATTGCCGATACCTGCAACCCGGGTGTGGCGTGTCTGAAACATCAGATTTTTAAACATGTGACATTCATCAACAAAGATATGGTCTATTCCCATCGAGTGGAAATTTACAGTATCATCCTTGCGCTTTTCTATCTGATAGCGCAGTTTCTTAAGTTCTGCGGTCAGATTTTCCTGCCGTTGCTCAAGCCCTTTCTGCATCTTTGCACTACGGTAACGCATGGTGGAATTTTCCAACACTTCAAGACTACGCTCCACATCGGCAAGTTCTTCTGTGAATATCTTAATCATGGTCTCTTCGGACTGGGGTATCTTTGAGAACTGGTCGTGCGTCAGAATGATGCAATCCCAATTATTGTTCTTTATTTTCGAGAACACTTCCTTGCGGTTGGCAGGTGTGAAATCCTCTTTACCGGGATAAAGCACCTTGGCTGTGGGGTACGCCTTTCTGAAGGTCTCGGCTATCTCATGCACGTTTGCCTTAAGCCCTATAATCAAAGGCTTCTGCACCAATCCGAGACGTTTCATTTCGTATGCGGCAACACACATTATCATGGTCTTGCCTGTACCGACTTCATGCCAGCAGATACCGCCGCCATTCTGCTTAATCATCCAGATAGCGTCTTTCTGCGACTTATAAAGGTCGTTATAAGGGAACTGTTCAAATGACAGGTTGGGAAATGTCTGCATGGAACCGTCATACTGCGGACGGACATAGCAGTTGAAACGCTCGTTGTACACCCTCACAAGCTCATTGCGCACTTCCAGCGGTTGACGGTCAAGCCATTGGTTGAACAATGACCGGATTTCCTGTATTTTGGTGGATGCTTCCTGTATGGCTTCCTCGTCAGGAACACGTGTCTTGTTTCCGTTTATGGTGACTTCCTTTGTGATTTCAGGCACGGTGTCCTGCAAGGCATGTACAAATAAATCGTCCCCTGTGTAATTCCGTATGGAATAGGTGTTGTAGGCTATTGGGGAATACCCCTGCAGACGGACAACGTAGGTGTCGTTCACATCGAAATACATTACGCTTGTATCTACGCCGAAAAGTTCTGTGGCAAAGGCGGCATAGATGCTCATGTCAATCCATCGCTCGCCCATGTTGATGTCAAGTTCCTCGTATGGTATGGGGTCGGGCGTTATGTTCTCAAGAGCCTTGACGGAGTTCTGCGCCCAATCTTTTTCCTCGTCTGTAAGGTCATCCATGATTGACAGGATTTCCTTTTGCCTTGAGATAACATCCCCTGCAAGGAACTTGCCTTTATGTTCCCAACTGTCTGTTATTGGATTGTAATAGATTTCGCCTTTCAGTTCGCCTAAAATCTCGCTCCATGTCTTGCGTGTCGTTTGGGTGATATAAGCCACATTGACACTTCCGTAGAAGTTGAGCGAACTTGCCAACGCTTCTACCGCCGGCAGTTGGACTTCGGTATCTATTTTCTTGAACGCCACAGGTTCACGCATGATGTCGGCTTTGTAAATGTCCGAGCCGACTGACATTTCAATAGTGAACACTTCCGTTCCGAGGCTGTCAAGCATGATAAATTCCTTATTGTCGTTGTCATGGAAAAATCCCCATTTTTTGACAAATGCGTCATAATGGCGGTTAAGTGTCTCTCGTAAACCGGCGTATTCCTTTCTCTCGTCACTCTCTTTTGTGGACAGCTCGAAATAAGCCGTGCGGATAGGCATATAGTCGTTGGCACGTTCCATATTCACTTTGCCCTCGTCAACAGGCACGAAATCAACCGCCACTTCCGAATAATGGCTTGACTTGCGTATCTGAAGTGTGCCTACCTGCCCCTCAAAGATTACCATTGCGCCGTCTTTCATCCACCCCTGCAACGGCTCGGTGTATGGGCGTATACCTTTATCGGCTTTAGAGCTGACCTCGCCACCTATACCGTCAAAAAGTGACATCTGCCCGGTGTCGGCTTCCTGTCCGGGATTGATAAGCAGGTTCTTGCGGAAATATCTCTCGAAGTCGAATTTGAGGACAGCGGAAAGATATTGTGTCATGGAGTTTTCATCGCCTACCCACTGGTATTTGCGTACATATTTGCCGAACTGGTTTGTGGCTATACGGCTGTTGGTTGACAGGGTTGTCTTAGGCATGGTAAACAGTTTGTTGGCGTGTTCGGTTGTCGCTCCTTGATTGTCCGCCTTTTCCTTTGCCACCTGCAGAAACATACGTTCCCTTACTGACAGAGTGGTCTTGCGTGTGTTCTTCTGGAATATCAAAAGGTCACTGCCTACTTCGATACCGCTTGTCTGCATAAAAAGCGTATCAGGAAGCCGCAAGGCTGTTATGAGGTTGGCATGGTTTACAAGGTATTCACGCACGAACTTGTTGCCGGGTGTGTCAGCGATGCCCCTTGAGGTGACGAACACAAGCAGACCGCCCTCGTTAAGAAGTTCCATTGCTTTGACGAAAAAGTAATTGTGTATGGTCTTGGTGGACTGTTCGTATATTCCGCCTTTCTTCCACAGTTCCGCATCGAACACCCGGAAGTTGCCGAATGGGATATTTGATGCGATTACATCAAAGGTCTTGTGATTGATATACTGGTCGGATAGGGTCTCAAATCCGGCAGTCAGGGTTGTTGCATCCTCATTCAGTAATGACAGTATTAGCCCTGTGATATGGTCTTTCTCAAAGGCGTATGCGTGTGTGCCGTTCATGGCGACAGGGAGAAAACCGCCTGTTCCTGCGCTCGGTTCAAGGAATGTACGCATCGGCAGTTTGTTTGCAGTGAACGTGTCTTGTATCTGATTGGCTACGGTCTCAATGAGGAATGACGGTGTGTAGAACGCTGTCAGCACGGAAGATTTGATGCTCTCAATCATCATGTTATATAGGGCATCGTCTCCTTTGGCGTGTTTTATTAACACGTCCTGCAGGTGGTTCAAAGGTTCTGCCATGTCATCGGCAAACGGTTTGTCAGTGCCGATGTTCAGCACGTCTTTGATGCCGCCAAAGCCGGAGTATCGGGATAGCGTCTCTTTTTCGGTGTTGGTCGCTGTTCTGCCTTGTTCTCGGATTGCAAGTGCCGTCTCTATGGCGGTCACATTGTCTGTGAGGAATTTCACTTTGTTGTAACTCATATATCTGACTTTTAGAATTATTTATTCCCCTCTCTTCGGAATCTTTCGATTCATCGAGAGGTCTGCTTTTTCGATTTTCAGGCATTTCAGGGGAGTCGCAAAGTGACGATTAGGCAAATTCACAGCGTCAGCCGTGACCGCAGGCCTGATTTTCCATTCGGCACGGACTCCAACTTTGCCGTCAAAAGCGAAAAGCAGATCTCTTGGGAAAATGGGAACTGTAAAAGGGGGTGTCGGATATAAGAGGTGATGCGACGGTAGAAAACTGTTATAACAGGTAACCGGTGGGTGAAACAATCTTTTACCGGCCAAAAAAAGGAGAACTGGGCTGTTCTCCTTCATTGATGTCTCAATTTGTGCGCGGATCAGAATTGTTTTATCCCGTGTCCGGCAGCATTGCTTCACGAACCATTACCCCATCTTTATGATAGGATACGACTCCGGGAGTGAACCCCATATCACCGAACACCACGTGTTTCAGATATAAGCGGTATTCGTTGCCTTTGATATTTTTCCCAATGATATTGTTGAAAATCATAAGGATGCTCACTCCGTCATCACTTTTCAGGATGACTTTTCCTCCTTGTCGGATTTCTTCTGCCATAACCGGTCTGTGTTTGTCGTTCAGATTCCGTAAATCACAATGCAGTCCTCCACTTCGGTCGGTTTGCCGAACATCGGTGAGCTGCTGAAATACGGCTGGCAGCCGCCTTCAACAGATTCGCTGATAGGACATACCACTTCGATTTTCTGTGCGCGGCAAATCTCGTCAATCATTTTAACTTCACTTTCGTCAAGGGCTGTAGGGTCGCCATTGACAAGATATCCCAAAGCATAAGTCGGGATGCGTTCTACTGATTTTTCCATTGTCTTACATTTTTTTAATTAGTCAAATTCGATTTCATCCGGATAAACCTCTATTTCCGCACCGCTGCTGAACTGGATAATAAATCCACGGTGTGTACAGGCTATGATAGTTCCCCTGTGATAGCCTCGCCACGGTGTCAGTAATTCACATTGCCTCCCGTATTCGGGAAAGTCAGTGTATTCGTCTGTCTGTTCCATAGGTATTTAATTAAATGATTTATTTGATTGGATTTTCAGCCCTATACTCGCATGAGATTTTCGAGCCGGACAATCCGTCTTTACAGGCATTCCTCAGGATATGGCACCAAGACAATAAGCCAAACATGAGTCGGGAATTTTTAGCGAAGCCATAAATTCTAAGGCGAAAGCATAGCGTTGTTTGACGTTTGGCTGCCATATCCAATCTTCGCCGTCGTAAAGCGGTTGGCCGGGGTTGAACTTCTGTCCGGATTACAAAGGGAGAATATTATACAATAGGGGCTTGGGTATAAATGGTGTTTGCTTTGAGCAAAACAAAAGCGGCCGAAGCCGCTCCTGTATGCCGAGAGATGAAATCAGTCTTTTTTCTTGGGCTTGCTTTTGGCTTTGCCTTTTTCTTTTTTCTCCGGTTTCTCAACCGGCTCGTAAACCTTTGTGGCAACCAGAATGGTGCGGTTGCGCTTGGTGCCGTTTTGGTCAATCCACTCTTCGGGCTTGAAGTAGCCTTCGATGGTGAGCATGGTGCCTTTTTTGAGAAGCTCGAAGGATGCGCTTTCATTTTTGCGCCAGGCTTCCACGTTGATGAATGCCGATACTCGGACATCTTCTTCGCCTTTTTTTTCGGTGCGACCGATGGCAAGAGAGAAGCGGGCTACGCTTGCGGTGGCGAACTGGCGGATTTCTGCATCCTGACCTACAAAACCTGTTACTGCGAATGAATTTTCTACTTTCTTCATGACTGTAAATTTTTAGAAGTTGAACAATTAATTTTTACGATGCAACCTGATATTGCGGTCATAGGGCAGCACCAAGGATAGTCCGTAAATACGCAATATTTTTCCACTATGTAGAAAAATGTCGGAAGATTTGCGGAATACGCCATTGGTCAGAACGTAGTGTCCCGTAGATGCCTGAGCATCGCCGCATTATATCTTTGCATCCTGGAAAAATATTGTGACTTCGACGACAAATTGTGTCAATGGGGAAAGTGTGGAGAAAATTTCGCGGCATGGAGTTGTTGGGATGCAGATTGTCGTTTGCCATAGTGGGAGATTGCTGTTTATGGCATCAGTCACACTGGAGCGAACGGAGTATGTGTATCAATCGACAAAGAGTGGAAGCAGATATAGTGAGGGTAGATGACTCAAGATGGGACCAATCAACCAACCGAGGAAACCTGAAAGACGGAGCCGACCAAAAAAGAAAACGATGAAGGACAACAGAACGGAGTCGCTATAAAGAGTGGGTCGGGAAACGGAGTAAGACTCTGGCAAGGTAATGAAGGGAAAAGCGTTTCCATTTACAACATATGGGTCTTATGCCGCAGGACAGCGAATGGGCGAAACTGCTATAACAGGATATCAATGGGCGTCGGCTCGAAGATCATTCTTCTTTATACAAAAGATTACATTGTTTTTTTGTTGAAAACGAATCTGCCTTCCAAAAAAGAAAGGTTGATGAATTGGCAGTGAAGAGTAACAGAATGTCGTACAACAAGAGGACGTAAAAGGGATAAAACGGGGATGGTTGAGCTATGTATAAAGGACAATCTTCACATTGTTGTTACCGGTAATAGAGTAGATAAATCAGGTCGAATGGTTATTCGAAGAATCCGATATAAGAGGCACAGACAAACCTTGGTATGGCTTCACTTCATTCGTACAGTTAGTATATATATCCTAAAGTGAATGAACTTTTAATGTTTTTGGGGTATCAGATGATGTCGGCATTGTCTTGTTTTTCTTTTGGCAGGCAAAATATTTACGGCAGAAATACAAATAACAAATGCCGCAGGTAACGGCTTTTTGTAGCACCAAAGTTACGTTATTTATTTTATTGGTTCTATATTGGTTGTGTGTTGTGCTACAATATACTGTACTTATTGATTATTAATAAAGTAACAATCGTATGAAAAATACAACGCAGAAGCCCACGCCGATATGTATAATGACACTTGAATGCACCTTTGACCGGCAAAGGCGCACCAAGGATATAAACATACCCCGCAGACACCTACTGTTGCTTTGTTTTGGCTGGATTTTAGAATTTGCGAAGTTCTGTAGAGCCAAGAACAAAACGTCAAGTAAACGTCTTTTCTATATATGTATATTTCCCACCTCCCTAACTTCCTTGCGGAAGTACCGGCGTGGAAAACGTGGCAAAGATAGCAATTTAATAAATAGGACGAAAATATATTCCGCTATTTTTAGTGATGTTTCTTGATTACTCAAAAAACAAACAAGAAACAGATTATCGGTATACTTACCTTGATGCAAATTCTTCCGGACGCATCATCGCCCAGATGGTAAGATATAAGATACAGCAAACAAGGCTACCTGGTACTCGGTACACGCCTACCCTGTCTGCATCACATGCTTGCCCGGTTCTTGGTATGAACTTGGCTTGTTCACCGCATCTCCCTGACGGATGCAAAAACGTCACGCAGCAACATAGCCGTATTTGTTTATTCTAGCCATATCTTCCTTATATTTAATTATCTTTCTGTTGAAACTATGATTGTGGAAAAATTAACATAAAAAAGGCGTGAAACCAAATGGAATCACACCTAAACTATTATTAAGAGATTAATCAAACGGCAAGTAATTCTTTTCCCAAAAGATGGAGAGCCTCTTTAATCTGCATCTTCCTTATATCACTCGGCTTTTTAATACCATAGATATACTTGGAAAGAAGACTCTTGTTTATTCCCATACTACGTGCAACCTCTGACACATTTAGTTGAGGGAAACGTTTAAATATCATTGCTATCTCATTTTCATAATCCGGCTCCGCTGTATCGAAAAAACTGGATATATGAATATCCTCATCCAATGATTCCCAACGAACATCGTCACCAAACTTTCCTATCTTGAAATCAAGGCGCTCTCTGTCACTTGCATCCTTCAGCAAAGGGAATGCCTCTAAGGGACGGCTGAAAGTTTCTCCACCATCCGTTTTCATATAAATGCGGTTAGCATCAAACCAAATGTCTTTTATTGTATCCATAACTTTCAGTTTTAATAATCATTCTCCATGATATTTTTAATTTTACTAATACAATATAGGGATAAATATTTATCCCCACAAATAAATAAGCAAAAAAATAGCGACAACTCTTTTCGAACCACCGTTCCATAACCTATGATGTACAAAGGAACTGATTTCCCTCCTGTTTTCCTAACAATCATCATCCGGCACACGGGTTCTTGCGTGTCAGAGCAGAGCTGCCATTTAATTGGAAAGATAATAATTATCTAAAGAATATATTTGTAGTTAAAAAGTTTCCTACACAAGAAACTTTATCTATTTTTGTGGTATGAATACGAATTTGCAAAAAATAGGAGAACTTTTGGCCCAATGCCGAAAAAACAAAGGATTGACACAAGAAGAAGTCGGGGTGATGATTGGCGTCCAAAAAGCAATGGTTTCCAAAGTGGAAAACGGTCTGTGTGTTAATTTTGGCACTGTCAACCGCATAGCGGAGGCGTTGGGTGTCGAACCGATAGTGGCGCTCAAGTCCAAAAAGAAAGCGGACAAGAACCTAATCGATTATGTGATGACGGTCATTGTCGAATTTGCGCGCCGTCACGATTTGACAATCCGGGAGGCAAGCAATTATATCAGACGTTTCAAAGGCATTGATTTTCTCACCGAATTTTACGATGTGGAACACACGCTTTCTTTTAACGACTGTGTGGATGACCTGACCATCGTCTGCCAAAACAATGGAGGAACATTGCGATGATACTTTACCACGGTTCAAATACGGCAATCGACGGCATCGACCTCAACAGATGCCGCCCCTATAAGGATTTCGGCAGAGGATTTTACCTGACCGACATTAGGGAACAGGCCCAAAGGATGGCCGCAAGAACAGCGCGGATGTTCAGCGGAAACCCCACTCTGACTATGTTTGAGTTTGACCTCGAAGAAGCGCAGTCGAGCGAATTGAAAGTCAAGGTTTTCAAGGAGCCAGACTGGGAATGGGCACGTTTTGTCATGTCGAACCGCGATATAAACACTACTCAGCCTTGCCACGATTACGATATCGTAATTGGCCCTGTTGCCGATGATACCATTGCGCGCTTGCTACGTTTATACACCGAGAATTTTATTAACGAAGAACAACTATTGCACGAACTGACATTTTCGAAAGTGACTTCACAATATTTCTTTCACTCAGAGGCAGCGATTAAAATGCTGAAACGACTATGAACACGAATACCGCAAAATTCCTCTTTGAAGGAATATCCGCCGATGTAGTCCGTTATTTGGTGGAACGTAATGATATGGATTTGCAGGAAGCCATCTCCACATTCCACAATTCGGAGACATTCGTCAAACTGGAAGACTTCTCCACCGGCCTGTATATCGAAAGCCCGGCATACGTCTATGACCTGCTGATGTCGGAACTGAAAAACGGAAAGCTGGTGCAATAACAATAGGGCATTATTTATCTTCTGGTCATTTTATTCTTCAATCCATCCTACAATGTCCTGTGAAAGCGGACTGGTAGTAGAGCCGATTGAGGCAACCCATCTACCATTTTCATCAATCAGAAACTTATGAAAGTTCCACCCTATCTTGGCATCCGAAACCCCGTTTTCACTTTTATGCGTAAGCCATTGATAGAGGGGAGCTATATCTTTTCCCTTTACAGATATTTTAGCCATCATAGGAAAAGTCACTCCATAATTCAACGTACAAAACTCCTTGATTTCTTCATTCGTTCCGGGTTCCTGATGTAGGAAATTATTGGCAGGAAATCCGATAACGACAAAATCATCTTTTCCATATTTCTCATACAACTCCTCCAACTTGGCGTATTGGGGAGTGAAACCGCATTTAGATGCCACATTGACTACCAATACTTTCTTACCCTTGAATGTGGAAAGTGGCAAGTCCTTCCCGTCAATAGTCTTGACCGTAAAGTCATAAAAACTTTTTTGCTGTGCACCAGCTACCGATGTAATCATGGTTACAATTATGCTTAATATAAATGTTTTCATTTGAAATGCTATTTTATAATAGAACAATTCATGAAATTGAAAAGTTTTCTCTGAAAGAAAAGATTGGCGAGAGAAAATCATTATCTTTGTTCTTCTGAAAAAGAACAAAAGATATTTATGAGCAAACAAGGAACCATCATTGTGGTAGATGATAACAAAGGAGTGCTGTCGGCAGTAAAGCTATTGCTGAAAAATCATTTCGAACATATCGTCACACTGCCCTCACCCATCACACTGCCCGCTGCGTTACGTGAAGAAAATGCGCAAGTTGTGCTGCTGGATATGAATTTCAGCAGCGGACTGAATACCGGGAATGAAGGTCTGTACTGGTTACACGAGATAAAGAAAATACACCCCTCCCTGCCCGTAGTACTTTTCACAGCCTATGCTGACATAGACCTGGCAGTGCGCGGCATCAAGGAAGGAGCAACAGACTTCATCGTCAAGCCTTGGGACAATGCCCGGCTGATAGAAACCTTGCTGTCTGCCTGCCGCAATTCCTCCAAGAACAAGAAGAGAGCGGAAGTCCCTAAAACCGTATCTTCTATGTATTGGGGAGAAAGCAATGCCATGAAGCAACTGCGGACGCTGATAGAGAAAGTGGCGCAAACGGATGCCAATATTCTGATTACAGGAGAGAACGGCACAGGAAAAGAAATGCTGGCAAGAGAAATACACGCCTTGTCCAACCGATACCGGCGGGATATGATAACAGTGGACATGGGTGCCATCACCGAATCCCTGTTCGAAAGCGAACTGTTCGGTCATAAAAAAGGCTCGTTTACCGATGCCCATACCGACCGTGCAGGTAAATTTGAAGCCGCCCATGAAGGGACTTTGTTTCTGGACGAAATAGGCAACCTGCCCTATCACCTGCAATCCAAACTACTCACCGCCATTCAGAGCCGGAGCGTGGTGCGAGTAGGAAGCAACGAACCGATACCTGTCAACATACGTTTGATTTGCGCCACCAATTGTAATTTGGAAGAGATGGTGGCCAAAGGCAAATTCCGCGAAGATTTGCTTTACCGCATCAATACCATCCACATCGAGATTCCCCCTCTGCGGGAACGCAAAGAAGATATTATCCCTTTGGCCGAACGCTTTATAGACCGGTTCTGCAAACAATATGACAAAGGAAATATCCTTCTTTCTACCGGTGCGCAAGAAAAGTTACGGACATATCCGTGGTATGGAAACATACGCGAACTGGAACATGCCGTAGAGAAAGCGGTCATTATCAATGAAGATGGTATATTGAGTGAGGAACATTTTCATTTCCCCCGAAAAGTAGCGGCTCCTGCGACAGAAACAAGTGTCTCAACTCTGGAGGAGATGGAATTGCAAATGATTCAGAAGGCGATAGAGAAATGCAACGGAAACCTCTCAGCTGTAGCGGCACAGTTGGGAATTACCCGTCAGACGCTTTATAACAAGATGAAAAAATTCGGATTATGACCATTTTCTCATGTCCTTCCTCACTACAATCAAATTTTAAACAGACTCTAAAGAAGCATCAACGAAACAATAAATAATCAAGCTGTGAAACAATTCTTCTTCCGTTTTTTCACTGTACTGTTCCTAGGTATTGCCTGCACCTTACTAATCCAGCAGCGCAATTGGCTGTGGCTATGCATAGCCGTACCTTCATTCCTTGTTTCCATAGGCTGGTTTTACCGCCTGTACACTTTTAATACCCGGAAGATAGCCTTTCTGCTCGACGCCATCGAAAACGACGACCCCGCTGTTCGTTTTTATGAACATGCCTCCCCTGGCGATTCTTCCATGGTCAATGTCATGCTGAACCGTATCGCACGTATTTTGTACAATGTAAAACAGGAAACGGCACAACGCGAGAAGTATTATGAGCTCATCATGGACTTTGTAGAAACCGGCATAGTGGTACTGAACAGCAAAGGCTCCGTTTATCAAAAGAACAAAGAGGCCATGAATCTGTTGGGGCTGGATGTTCTGACTCATGTCAAACAACTCTCCCGCATCTCGGACGAACTGATGACTGCTTTGGAAAAAGCAGTTCCGGGTGACAAGCTGCAAATTCAGTTCAATACGGAACGGGGAACGGTGCATCTTGCCTTACGGGTGTCCGGCATCCGTATCAAAGACGAGGAACTCCGCATTATTGCCTTGAGTGATATCAATCGGGAATTGGATGAACGGGAAATAGATTCATGGATACGCCTTACCCGCGTGCTGACCCATGAAATAATGAATTCACTCACTCCGGTGACTTCCCTCAGCGAAACACTGCTGGCTCTTCCCGGAGCAGAAAATGAAGAAATGAAACAAGGGCTGGAAACGATTCACTCTACAGGTAAAGGATTGATAAATTTTGTCATGTCTTATCGCAAACTGACACGACTGCCATCACCTGAACCATCGCTGTTCTATGTCCGTCCTTTCCTGGAACGGATGATCCGACTGGCACAGCACCAGCATCCATGCCCCAACATCACCCTTTCCATCCTCGAAGCCCGGGAAGACCTGATAGTCTTTGCCGACGAGAACCTGATAGCCCAAGTGGTTACGAATCTGCTGAAAAATGCGATTCAAGCCATAGGTAATGCTCCCGACGGAAAGATCACCTTGAAAGCTTATTGTGATCCGCAAGAAAGTATCCGTATAGAGATAGCCAACAACGGTCCCGCTATTCCTCCCGATGCAGCCGGACAAATTTTTGTACCTTTCTTCACGACCAAAGAGGAAGGAAGCGGCATCGGACTGAGCCTGAGCAAACAAATCATGAGACTGAGCGGTGGCACACTGACCCTGCTGCCTTACAAGGAAAAGGGACAGGCCACTGTTTTTGTGCTGGTTTTTAATTAAAAATAAAAATGTACTAATGTGTCAGCCAATTACCATCCGGTACACAGCGCAGCCATTAGCAAATTAGCAAATTATTTAAAATGAAACATTCTCCTGAATTATTAGTTTATAAAGCCTCTGCCGGTTCGGGAAAAACATTCACACTGGCCGTGGAATATATAAAGCTGCTGATACAGAACCCACGGGCATACCGTAATATACTGGCTGTGACTTTTACCAACAAGGCCACTACCGAAATGAAAGAGCGGATTCTGAGCCAGCTATACGGAATATGGATAAAGGATAAGGATTCTGATCCCTATTTACAGAAAATCACAGAAGAACTGGAAATGCCCCCAGAAGACATAAGGACAGCCGCCGGTACGGCACTGCACTACATGATACACGATTACAGCCGCTTCCGGGTGGAAACCATTGACTCATTCTTCCAGTCGGTGATGCGCAATTTGGCACGGGAGCTGGAATTGGGTGCCAATCTGAATATCGAACTGAACAATATGGAGGTACTGAGTGATGCCGTGGACTCCATGATAGAAAAGCTGGACCGACAATCTCCCGTACTCTATTGGCTGTTGGAATACATAGAAGAAAGAATTGCCGATGACAAGAGGTGGAATGTTTCCGGTGAGATAAAGAATTTCGGACGAAATATCTTCGATGAAGGATATATAGAAAAAGGAAACGGACTACGGGAAAAATTACGGGACAAAGACTGTATCAAGAATTACCGCGAAACGCTGCAAGCCATTTTGGAAGAGGTGCAGGAACAAATGAAAGGATTTGCCGACCAATTCTTCGGAATATTGGATACAAACGGGGTGAAAGTAGAAGATTTGAAAAACGGTTCCCGAGGTATAGCCGGCTATTTTAATAAACTACAATCGGGCAAACTGGATGACAGCGTCCGCAATGTAACAGTGGAAAAATGTCTGGACTGCCCCGACGAATGGGTGAAAAAAACCTCCCCCATACGCAACGCTATCCTAGGTCTGGCAGAAAAAGAACTGATTCCTCTGCTGAATGAATCGGAAAAATACAGAAGCCGGAACAATATGCTGGCCAATTCCTGCCAACTCTCCCTGCGCCACGTAAACAATATCCGTTTGCTGGCCAATATAGACGAAGAGGTACGCGAATTGAACCATGAGAACAATCGCTTCCTGCTGTCGGATACCAACGCGTTGCTTCATAACCTGGTAAAAGAAGGAGATTCCTCGTTTGTATTCGAAAAGATAGGAACAACCATACGCAACGTAATGATCGATGAATTTCAGGATACTTCGCGTATGCAATGGGACAATTTCCGTCTGTTGCTGCTCGAAGGTTTGTCTCAGGGAGCAGACAGCTTGATTGTAGGAGACGTGAAACAATCCATCTACCGCTGGAGAAACGGTGACTGGGGCATACTGAACGGATTGAAAACAAACATCGAAGCCTTTCCCGTCAAAGTAAAGACACTGACCACCAACCGCCGGAGCGCCGCAAACATCATTCACTTCAACAACGAAGTGTTTACAGCCGCCTGCGAGGTGTTGAACAACATTTACAAGGAAGAACAAAAAAAGGAATGCAAGGAACTGAAGGAAGCCTACAACGACGTGTGTCAGGAAACATACAAAGATCCCGGAAAAGGGTATGTCAAAGTGGAATTTCTATCGGATACGGAAGACATGACCTATATGGAAAACACCCTGCACCACCTAGGAGAAGAAGTGGAGCTGCTTGTGGCGCAGGGCGTGCAACTGAAAGATATTGCCATCCTGGTGCGCAAGAACAGAAGCATTCCTTTAATAGCCGATTACTTCGACAAGAACACCTCTTACAAAATCGTATCCGATGAGGCATTCCGACTGGATGCCTCACTGGCGGTATGTATGATAATGGATGGCCTGCGCTACTTGTCACAACCCGAAAACCGGATTGCCAAGGCGCAACTGGCTGCTGCCTATCAGAATGAAGTATTACATAAAGGAATAGACCTCAACACTCTATTGCTGAACGGAATAGATGATTATCTGCCATTCGATTTCATAAAAGAAGCGGAGCAACTTCGCCTCATGCCACTGTATGAGCTGATGGAAAAACTTTTCAATCTGTTCCAGATGTCCTGCATCGAACAACAGGATGCCTATCTGTGCGCCTTCTTTGATGCCGTGACGGAATATCTGCAAAGCAATTCTTCCGAATTATCCGCTTTTATCACCTACTGGGAAGAAAAACTAGGCAGCAAAACCATCCCTTCCGGCGAGGTGGAAGGAATTCGCATTCTCTCCATCCACAAGTCCAAAGGATTGGAATACCATACCGTACTGCTACCCTTCTGCGACTGGAAAATGGAGAATGAGACTTACAATCATCTGGTATGGTGTGCTCCCCGGCAAGCTCCGTTTAGCGATCTTGACATTGTTCCCATCAACTATTCCACAGCCATGCAGCAATCCATTTATCGGGAAGAGTTCCTGAATGAACGCTTGCAATTATGGGTGGATAATCTGAACCTGCTTTATGTGGCATTTACCCGTGCCAAAAAGAACTTGATTATATATGGAAAGGCGGAACAGAAAGGAACGGTATCCGAATTGTTAGGAAGTGCCTTATCCGACATGACCGGAAAGAGCTATGCCACCGGAGAAGAAATATACGAACTGGGAACGCTCTATCTCTCATCTCACGAAGAGGAAAAACAAGTGTCCGGCAACAAGCTGCTGACTGTAGCCCGACGTTTGCCTATCCATCTGGAAACGCTGGAAACCAACATCGAATTCAAACAATCCAACCGTTCTGCCGAATTTATCCGGGGAGAAGAGGAGACGGAAGACAAATACATCCGGCAAGGACAGTTGTTGCATAATCTGTTCTCCGTAATCCGTACCCCGGACGATGTGCCTCCCGCCATAGAACGCCTGCGTTTCGAAGGAATCATAGAGTCGGCACAACAGGAGGAACAAATACGAAAACTCACCGAATGGGCTTTGAGGCATCCGCTGGTCAAAGAATGGTATTCGGGCAGCTGGGAACTATACAATGAGTGTGCCATTATTTATCGGGAAAAAGGAGTGCTGCAAACCCGCCGTCCGGACCGCGTGATGATGAAAGACGGAGAGGTGATTGTGGTGGACTTTAAATTCGGTAAAAAGCGGAAAACTTACAACAAGCAGGTGAAAGAATATATGGATTTATTATCGGATATGGGATATGAGCATATCCGTGGCTATTTATGGTATGTATTTAACAACGAACTGGAGGAAATAGAATAATGGAAAGCTTTTTGAAACTGGTAGCAGCCGATTTATATAAACATACGAAAGGAAACCTGGCACATACAGCCGTGGTTTTTCCTAACAAACGTGCCGGACTTTTCTTTAATGAGTATCTCGCCCAAGAGTCGGAGTCACCTATTTGGTCGCCCGCATACGTCAGCATCAGCGAATTGTTCCGTAGCCTTTCTCCATGGGAAGTGGGTGATCCGGTAAAACTGGTATGCGAACTTTATAAGATATTCCGACGGGAAACTCAAAGTACGGAAACACTGGATGATTTCTATTTTTGGGGAGAAATGCTGATCAGTGATTTTGACGATGCCGACAAAAATAAAGTGGATACCGACAAACTGTTTTCCAATTTACAGGATCTGCGCAACATAATGGACGACTACACCTTCATTGACGATGAGCAGGAAGAAGCTATCCGGCAGTTCTTCCAGAACTTCTCCATCGAACGGAGAACAGCGCTGAAAGAACGGTTTATCTCTTTATGGGACGTATTGGGAAACATTTACAAAGGGTTCCGTGAATCCTTAGCTTCTCAAAACATTGCCTACGAAGGAATGATGTACCGCCACGTCATAGAGCATCTGGATGTGGACAAACTTCCATACGAGAAATATGTTTTTGTAGGATTTAATGTACTGAACAAAGTAGAACATACGTTGTTCACCCAATTGAAGGATGCCGGGAAAGCTGCTTTTTATTGGGATTACGACGAATTTTATATGAAGGAAAACAGACAAGCCGTCACCCATGAAGCCGGAGAGTTTATCCGCCGGAACTTACGCGACTTTCCTTCTCCTTTGTCCGGTGAGTTATTCAAAAATCTCTCGAAACCTAAAGAGGTACACTACATCGCATCTTCTACTGAAAATGCACAAGCCCGTTACCTGCCTCAATGGATACGAAACAATCTGACTACACCGGAAAAGGAAACCGCAGTCGTATTGTGTAACGAAGCATTGCTTCAGCCGGTCCTCCATTCATTGCCGGCAGAAGTAAAACATGTCAATATCACCATGGGATTTCCGTTATCGCAAACTCCTGTATATAGTTTCCTCATCGCCTTACTGGAGTTGCATACCCACGGATTTAATTTCAAAAGCGGCCGCTACACGTTTCAATCGGTTGTTACACTGTTAAAACACCCCTATACCCGGCAACTCACCGGTCAAGCCGAATTGTTGGAAAAAGAACTGACCCGGAACAACCGTTTCTATCCGTTACCCGGCGAATTGGGTAAAGATGAATTCCTTACCCGGCTTTTCACTCCGCTTTCCGGAAACCTGAATCTGTGCATACGCCTGTCCGAAACTTTGCAGCAAGTGGCAGGCATTTACCAGGCAAACACTTCCGGTACCGAAGACACAGATGCATTCAACCAACTTTACCGGGAGTCGCTTTTCAAAGCCTATACCACCATCAACCGGTTCCGCACACTGATAGAAGAAGATGAATTAACCGTACAGAGCGAAACATTCCGGCGATTGCTGGTCAAGGTCTTGTCAGCGACCAATATTCCATTCCATGGCGAACCGGCCATTGGTATGCAGGTCATGGGGGTATTGGAAACACGCAACCTGGATTTCCGCCACTTGGTATTACTATCGGTCAATGAAGGGCAGCTTCCCAAATCGGGAGGAGACTCTTCCTTTATTCCTTACAACCTGCGCAAAGCTTTCGGAATGACTACTATAGAGCATAAGATTGCCGTATATGCATACTATTTCTATCGTCTGCTGCAACGGGCAGAAAGGATTACCTTGATGTACAATACCAGTTCGGACGGACTGAACCGCGGCGAATGGAGCCGTTTCATGCTGCAATTCCTTATTGAATGGCCTCACCCCATCACACGCCAGTTTCTGGAGGCCGGACAGTCCCCCCAAGGCACCTCGCCTATCACTGTAGAAAAGACCCCGGATGTCATGCGCCGGATGCAAAGCCTGTTTGATGTCCGTGCCAATCCCAAAGCAAAATTTTCTCCATCAGCCTTGAACTATTACCTGGATTGTCCTTTAAAATTTTATTATAGGTACGTAGCCGGTCTCTCCGCCCCCGATGAAGTGAGTGCGGAAATAGACTCTGCCACATTCGGGAGTATTTTCCATTACGCCGCCGAGCATATTTATAAAGACCTGACCACTCATGGCAAAGTCATTAATAAGGAAGCATTGGAAACGTTGCTACGCAATGAAGTGAAGCTGCAAGATTATGTGGATACAGCATTCAAGAAATTATTCTTTAATGTTCCGCAAAACGAGAAACCGGAATATAACGGCGTACAACTTATCAACTCTGCCGTTATTGCAAGATATTTAAAACAACTTTTACAAAATGATTTACGTTACGCTCCCTTCACTTTTATTGCATCGGAAATGGAAGTGGATGAACCCATCGACATACAAACACCCAAAGGAGTCATAAAATCACGTATCGGGGGAATTATTGACCGTATGGACAGCAAGGATGGCACACTCCGTATTGTGGACTACAAGACAGGCGGTGATGCAGACACCCCACCCCATGTGGAATCTCTGTTTATTCCGGACAAGAAACGTTCCAACTATGTATTCCAGACGTTCCTGTATGCCGCCATCATGTGCCGCAAGCAACCAACGATGAAGATAGCTCCGGCCCTTCTCTATATTCATCGGGCCGCTACAGAAACCTATTCTCCCGTTATACAAATGGGCGAGCCACGAAAGCCCAAAGAGGCTGTGGAAGATTTCAGTAAATATGAAAAAGAATACCGTGAACGACTTCAAGGATTATTAGAAGAGATATTTAATCCGGAAAAATCATTTACCCAAACAGAAATCATAGAAAAATGTACCTATTGTGATTTCAAGGCACTATGTAAAAGATAGACTATAGTGGTTAGTGGTTAATACCTGCGGCATGACAGCGCAGTCCACTAATCACTAACCACTGATCTGCCACACTATTCCAACGCTCTCTGTCTGCAAAAGCATCCACAGAATTTATCTTCCACATTCTCTATCGGTGCTTTGAAAATACCATAGACGGAAGACCCCGAGCCACTCATGGCGGCATACACTGCCCCCAAATCATACAATTCATCTTTTATAGCAGCAATCTCAGGGAACTTTTTGAAGACACTATCTTCAAAATCATTCTTCATACTGTTTTTCCATGTTTCCATAGGTTGCTTTACAATTTCTTTCAAAGAAACAGCCGGACGCACAGGCTTTATTTCGGCAAACGCATCCCGGGTGGACACAAAGATATCAGGTTTAATCAAAATTATATGGTATCCCTTTAATGACAATTCCACAGGCTCGAACAGATTCCCTATTCCGGTAGCGAAAACAGGTTTGTTCCGAATGAAAAAAGCACAGTCTGCCCCTAGTTTTACCGCATATTCCTCCATCCGTTCCGTACTGAGTCCCAATGAAAATTTATCATTCAGAAGCTTTATCATACAAGCGGCATCTGATGATCCGCCACCTAGTCCGGCACCCGCCGGTATATGCTTGTACATGTGTATATCTACCGGCAACAGTCCGGGATAGTCTTTTTTTAATAACTTATAGGCTTTTACTACCAGATTATCTTCGGGTTCACCCTCCAAAGGAGATCCGCTTATGTGTAAAGTGTATTCTTTGTCATTGTTTTCCCGCCGCGTCACTTCCAGAGCGTCTTGCAGGTTTATCGGATAAAATATGGTTTCCAGATTGTGGTATCCATCCGGGCGCTTTTCTACAATATTAAGTCCCAAATTAATCTTTGCATTAGGAAATGTAATCATATTCTGTTCTTTAAATAGTTATTTTTAGTGTGTTTCGTTAGATTGTTGCCCGTTCTACAAAGATGCACGCCATCTTTTATCCGGACAGAGCGCCAAATATAGAACAAACTTTTCATTTTACCATATAAAAAAACCATTTACTGTCCAGATTGTTCATTTCTCCGTAGATTCAGGTTCATATTTCTTTTTATTATTTTTGGGAATGGACGAGTGTCCAACTCAGCAAAAAGTTCTATCTTTGCCCTACTTTAAACAGACGACAATGGCAGAAACGAGAAAAATGACACGTACTCCCAAAACTTCGAAAGCAAAGCCTGTTGACGAATACGGACATTTACAGCCCCAGGCACCTGAGCTGGAGGAAGCTGTATTGGGAGCCTTAATGATAGAAAAAGATGCTTACTCATTAGTAAGTGAGATTCTTCGTCCCGAATCTTTTTATGAACGCCGTCACCAACTTATTTATTCGGCTATTACCTCTTTGGCTTTACGCCAGCAACCAGTCGATATCTTGACTGTGGCCGAACAATTACGCAGCACCGGTGAACTGGAAGATGCAGGCGGTCCTTTTTACATAACACAGCTAAGCGGCAAGGTAGCCTCTTCCGCACACATAGAATATCACGCACGTATCATCGCGCAGAAGTTTCTTGCACGCGAACTGATTACCTTTACCAGCAACATCCAGACAAAGGCTTTCGACGAAACCCAAGACGTGGACGACCTGATGCAGGAAGCGGAAGGAAAACTGTTCGAAATCTCGCAGCAGAACATGAAGAAGGATTATACGCAAATCAACCCTGTCATCCAGGAAGCGTATGAGATGCTTCAAAAAGCGGCGGCACGAACGGACGGGCTGAGTGGTCTGGAAAGCGGTTTCCATGCATTGGACAAAATGACCTCGGGCTGGCAAAATTCCGACCTGGTGATTATTGCCGCCCGCCCCGCTATGGGTAAAACGGCTTTTGTGCTTTCCATGGCAAAGAACATGGCGGTAAATGCGAAAATCCCTGTGGCTTTGTTCTCTCTTGAAATGTCCAACGTACAGTTGGTCAACCGTATGATTGTCAACGTGTGCGAAATTCCGGGTGAGAAAATCAAGAGTGGTCAGTTGGCTCCGTATGAATGGGGACAACTGGATTATAAAATAAAAGAATTATACGATGCTCCGATGTATGTGGATGACACACCATCCTTGTCCGTCTTTGAATTACGCACCAAAGCACGACGGCTTGTACGCGAGCATGGAGTAAAAATCATTATCATTGACTACCTTCAGTTAATGAATGCCAGCGGAATGTCATTCGGCAGCCGTCAGGAAGAGGTCAGTACCATTTCACGTTCACTGAAGGGGTTAGCCAAAGAACTGAACATCCCCATCATCGCACTGAGCCAGCTGAACCGTGGTGTGGAAAGTCGTGAGGGTATTGACGGAAAACGCCCCCAGCTCAGTGACCTCCGTGAATCCGGAGCTATTGAGCAGGATGCCGATATGGTATGCTTTATCCACCGCCCGGAATACTATAAAATCTACTCGGATGAAAAAGGGAACGACTTGCACGGTATGGCAGAAATCATTATCGCCAAGCACCGTAACGGTGCCGTAGGTGATGTACTGCTGCGTTTCCGTGGCGAATTCGCCCGCTTCCAGAATCCGGACGATGATGTCATCGTGCCTATGCCGGGTGAGGCACCGGGTATTATCCGTTCCAAAATGAACGGTGGCGGCAACAATGTACCTCCCCCATCTCCTGATGCCGCACCTGCCGACAATAATCCGTTCGGAGCCCCTATTCCCGAAGGACCTTTACCGTTCTGACATTTATTTATCCCTCACAGAATTAACACGGATTATTTCCCTCAAAGAAAAATCTGTGTTAATCTGAGTAATCTGTGATGGATAAATAACAGGATAAAAGAAAATAATTACTAAATTTGCAGGTCATTTGGAAATACATAAAAAATATCATATATGAATATCTCTTATAATTGGCTGAAAGAATACGTCAACTTCGATTTGACACCGGATGAAGTGGCCGAAGCGCTGACTTCCATCGGTTTGGAAACCGGAGGCGTAGAAGAAGTCCAAACAATTAAAGGTGGTCTGGAAGGTATTGTCATCGGCGAAGTGCTGACTTGCGAACCTCATCCCAATTCAGACCACATGCATGTTACTACTGTGAATTTGGGACAAGGCGAACCGGTACAGATTGTCTGTGGAGCCGCTAACGTAGCTGCCGGACAGAAAGTGGTGGTTGCCACATTGGGCACCAAGCTATACGATGGCGAAGAATGTTTTACCATCAAGAAATCAAAGCTCCGCGGAATTGAATCTATGGGTATGATCTGTGCCGAAGACGAAATCGGTATCGGAAACAGCCACGAAGGTATCATCGTACTGCCGGCGGATGCTGTTCCGGGTACTCCCGCTAAAGATTATTTCAATATCAAAAGCGAATACGTACTGGAAGTGGATATCACCCCGAACCGTGCGGACGCCTGCTCACATTACGGCGTGGCCCGAGATCTGTATGCCTACCTGATTCAAAACGGCAAACAAGCCACTTTAAAACGTCCGTCTGTAGAAGCATTTAAAGTGGATAACCATGATATGGACATCGCCATTGAAGTAGAGAATACAGAAGCATGTCCGCGTTATGCCGGAGTTTCCATAAAAGGGGTAACTGTAAAAGAGAGTCCCGAATGGCTGCAAAACAAATTACGCCTGATCGGAGTACGTCCTATCAATAATATCGTGGATATCACCAACTACATCCTTCACGCATACGGCCAGCCCCTGCACTGTTTTGATGCAGATAAGATTAAAGGTGGTAAGATTGTAGTGAAGACTGTTGCCGAAGGTACTACATTCGTTACTTTGGACGAAGTGGAACGCAAATTATCCGACAAGGACCTGATGATATGCAACACAGAAGAACCGATGTGCATTGCCGGTGTATTCGGTGGTCTGGATTCGGGAACAACCGAGCAGACAGTAGATGTATTTTTGGAAAGCGCTTATTTCAACCCGACTTGGGTACGTAAAACAGCCCGTCGCCATGGATTGAGTACAGACTCTTCTTTCCGTTTCGAACGTGGTATTGACCCCAACGGAACTATTTATGCATTGAAAGAAGCGGCTTTACTGGTTCAAGAACTGGCAGGAGGTACTATTTCTTCTGAAATTAAAGACAACTACCCTGCCCCGATAGCCGATTTCACAGTAGAGCTGAATTATGAGAAAGTCCACTCACTGATAGGAAAAACCATACCGGTGGAAACCATAAAGAGCATTGTCACCAGTCTTGAAATGAAGATTGTGAACGAAACACCCGAAGGCTTGACTTTACAAGTTCCCCCCTATCGTGTGGATGTGCAACGTGATTGCGATGTAGTAGAAGACATTCTCCGTATCTACGGATATAATAATGTGGAGATTCCTACTACCTTGAAATCCAGCCTGACCACCAAAGGTGAAGTGGATTACTCCCAGAAATTACAAAATCTGATTTCAGAGCAACTGGTAGGTTGTGGTTTCAATGAAATACTGAACAATTCACTGACCGCCGCTTCCTATTACGAAGGGTCGGAAACATACAAGAACGAAAATTTGGTTTACTTGATGAACCCATTGAGTAACGATTTGAACGTGATGCGTCAAACTTTGTTATTCGGTGGTTTGGAAAGTATCCAGCACAATGCCAATCGTAAGAACGCCGATTTGAAATTCTTTGAATTCGGTAACTGCTATTTTTATAACGCAGAAAAGAAGAACCCGGAAAAAGTGCTTGCGGCTTATGCTGAAGAATATCATTTAGGATTATGGGTAACCGGCAAACGCGTCAGCAATTCATGGGCCCATCCCGATGAAAACAGCAGTGTTTACGAATTAAAAGCATACGTGCTGAACATCTTTACCCGTTTGGGATTGAATTTCGGCAACGTGGTATTCGGTAACCTGACCAACGATATCTATTCAACAGCCATCAGCGTACACACACGTGGCGGCAAGTTATTGGCCACCTTCGGTATCATCAGCAAGAAGATTCAAAAAGCATTCGATATAGACAATGAGGTATATTATGCAGAAATCAACTGGAAAGAACTGATGAAAGCCATCAAGTCGGCTAAAGTCAACTTTAAAGAACTTTCCAAGTTCCCGGCTGTGAAACGTGACTTGGCTTTGTTGATTGACAAGAACATACAGTTTGCAGAAATCGAAAAAATAGCCTATGAGACTGAAAAAAAACTGCTGAAAGAAGTAGAATTGTTTGATGTTTATGAAGGCAAGAATCTGGAACCGGGTAAAAAAAGTTATGCAGTGAGCTTCTTGTTACAGGATGAAAGCGCAACACTGAACGACAAACAGATTGACAAGATCATGTCCAAACTGATTGCTAACCTAGAAAACAAACTAGGTGCAAAACTAAGATAATAATAAAAATAACCATTATAAAACTACAATCCAATGGGAAGAGCATTTGAATATAGAAAAGCTACAAAGCTGAAAAGATGGGGCCACATGGCCAAAACATTTACAAGACTGGGTAAACAAATCGCTATAGCTGTAAAAGCAGGTGGTCCGGAACCCGAAAATAACCCGACCCTACGTGGTGTGATCGCTACTTGTAAGCGTGAAAACATGCCGAAGGATAACATTGAACGCGCCATTAAGAATGCAATGGGTAAAGATACCAGTGACTACAAAGGTATGACTTACGAAGGATATGGTCCTCACGGAGTAGCTGTATTTGTTGATACATTGACAGACAACACTACCCGTACCGTAGCAGATGTGCGTTCAGTATTCAACAAATTCGGTGGAAACTTGGGTACTACCGGTTCCTTAGCTTTTTTGTTCGACCATAAATGTGTATTTACTTTCAAGAAGAAAGAAGGAATGGATATGGAAGAACTGATCCTGGATTTGATTGACTATAATGTAGAGGATGAGTTCGACGAAGATGAAGAAGAAGGAACTATCACCATCTATGGTGATCCGAAGAGCTACGCAGCAATTCAGAAACACTTGGAAGAATGTGGTTTCGAGGAAGTGGGTGGTGATTTCACATATATTCCCAATGACTTAAAAGATGTAACTCCTGAACAACGTGAAACTCTAGACAAGATGGTAGAGCGTCTGGAAGAATTTGATGATGTTCAGACCGTTTATACAAACATGAAACCTGCATCTGAAGAGGAAGAATAAAATGAAAATAACTTATAAGACGCAAGGCACTTGCAGCAGCCACATCGAAGTGGAAGTAGAAGATGACGTTATTCAACAAGTTTTCTTTTGGGGCGGATGCAATGGAAACTTACAAGGTATCAGCCGATTGGTGAAAGGAATGAAAGTGGAAGAGGTCTTACAGAAACTGGAAGGTGTAAAATGCGGAAACCGCTCCACCTCCTGCCCGGATCAATTATGTAAAGCGTTGCGTGAAATGAAACAATAAAAAAGAAGCTGTCTTATCTTGTAATTCAAGTTTGAGACAGCTTCTCTTTTTTTCAATATATTATCTTACTTCCGGATCATTGTTCCGTTTCATTTTCTGTTCTCTTCAAGGCCCTTCAAAGGTTGATGGTCTTTACCTTACCCGGAATGATGGTCAGATGCACCGTTCCATCCTTTT
>OIWN01000005.1_pt1 | contig 227350 bp, 196 predicted proteins | sample 1587591 | NCBI WGS metagenome assembly OIWN01 (sample SAMEA3888901, study PRJEB22519) | human gut metagenome | biome: human gut; feature: human-associated habitat; material: faeces | place: Denmark | collected 2010 | reverse complement strand
CTTGCATGTGTTAAGCACGCCGCCAGCGTTCATCCTGAGCCAGGATCAAACTCTCCGTTGAAAAAGATGTTTGATTCTAGATAAAAAAGTACGTCAACTCGCCTCTCCCGCTTCGGTGCGGGCGGCTGATCGACAGGTTTGAATCTGACTTATGTTCCGTCTCTCACAGTATCCGGTTCTGAAGGTTCCCGCCCGGGCCCGTGGGCCCCGGCCGCGAATCGGCTCCGCCGTTCGCGCAAGAAAGTAATCTACTCTCTTGGCCCCGCCGTGTCAAGGACTTTTTTCTAGAAAGTTTCCTCTTCCCGGCCCCGCGCCCCGCCTTGCGGGCCGCTCGCCGACTCGGTGCCGCCCCTTTGGGGGCGCCCCCTCGTCAGAAGGCTTAGCTATAATACCCCGCTTCGGGGCGATTGCAAGGAGGAAATATACAATCTAATGCAATATTTAGCATAATTGACTTATAATCCCAGGTCAGGTTGGGTTACTACATTGTGGAGGAATTGAGGAGCAAGTACATTCGGAATCATGCTTACCACTATCTCCTGCTAGCAATCTCTCTTCCTGTTCGCAAATACTTAACCTTATTAATGCTATGCTTCGCTTACATAGTCCAAACGGACTTATGTTTCGGGATTACTTAATCAGGAGGGAATTATTAATGAAGACCGAACTTTGCGACTTGCTTAACATCGAATACCCCATTATCCAGGGCGCCATGGCCCATATCACCGACGGAAAATTTGCTGCCGCCGTTTCCAATGCCGGTGGACTGGGTGTTATTCAGTGCGGATTCGACACACCTGAATATATGCGTGAAGAGATTCGAACCGCGCGTTCTCTGACCGATAAGCCTTTTGCGGTCAATTTGATCATGGAGAACAACCGTATCGACGAGATCGCCGATGTCTGCATTGAAGAAGGCGTGCAGATTTGCACGGTTTCTGCCGGAAACCCCGCGACCATCGTTCCCAAGCTCGCAGAAGCAGGCATCAAAGCAATTGTTCTTGTGCCCCACGCTCGCGCGGCCAAGAAAATGGAAAAACTTGGAGCTGCGGCAGTTATTTGCGAAGGAATCGAGGGCGGTGGCCACATCGGATCAATGACCACCCTTCCCTTAGTTGCCCAAGTAGTTGAGGCAGTAGATATCCCTGTTATTGCAGCGGGCGGCTTTGCTAACGGCAGGGGTCTCCTTGCCGCCTTGGCTTTAGGGTGCGTTGGCATTCAAATGGGCACCATCTTCCTAACCTCCGATGAGTGCACGGTATCTGATATATATAAGCAACTCATCGTCGACTCCAAAGACAACGCCACCGTTCTTTCCGGCATCCCTGGTAAAAAGCAGGTTCGCTGCATCAAGAACCCCTTCACCGATGGTTTCTGGGAAAAGTATTATGCTGGCGCATCGGAAGAAGAGCTGAATGACTACTGCACGGGATCTATCGCACGCGCTCATAACGGCGACTACCAAAACGGCGCCTTCTCTGCCGGCATGATCTCTCCTGTAATTACGGAAGTTAAGCCCGTTGCAAAGATCATCTCAGACGTAATGGAAGAAGCAGATGCCGCCTATGCTGAGCTTAAGCGCATCTATGGATAGCTGAGGTAATATGTCTGACCCCATTCTTAGCCCCTCTGAGAAGAAAAGACTGGAACAAGACGAGAAAACCGTGATGGCCATGGCAGCTGTATTTTGCCGTGGCCATCACCACATTTGCGCTCAAGGAGAAAAACTCTGCCCCGAATGCGCAAAGGTTATCGACTACTCCCTGGAGCGAACACGACGCTGCCCCCATAAGCACAGCGGAACTTGCGATACCTGCCCCACCCAATGCTATCGACCTGCCATGCAGCAAAAAATCAAGGAAATCATGGCCTACAGTGGACCTCGGATGATATTCCGCCACCCGCTTATGGCCATTCAGCACGTATACCGCAAAAGAAAAAACCTCAAGGAAAGCCATGAGCACCATAGATGAAATCCTTGCCCACAATAAAACATTCGTCGAAGAAAAGGGCTATCTCAAATACTCAACCGATAAATACCCCGATAAAAAGCTAGCAATAGTAAGCTGCATGGACACGCGCCTTACCGAACTTCTACCGGCGGCATTGGGACTCAAGAATGGCGATGCCAAGATAATCAAAAACGCTGGCGGAGTGATATCCCATCCTTTTGGCAGCGTTATAAGAAGCTTGCTGGTAGCTGTTTTTGAACTCGGAGTGAAAACGATCATGGTAGTTGGCCACAGCAACTGCGGTGCTCAGCACATGAATTCCGATGACATGATCTGCCACATGCTGAATGCGGGAATCTCGCAAGACCACATCGACATGATGCATTACTGCGGAATCGATTTCGAAACATGGCTTCAAGGATTCGACGATGGAGAAGAAAGCGTTCGTGCCACTGTCCGAACTATTGCCCACCATCCCCTTATCCCTGAAACAATCACAGTACGCGGGTTTATCATCGATTCAACTACAGGAAAACTAACCCCTGTCGAGGAGTAGAGGATCATCATGAGAATAGGCTTTGTTGGTGCAGGAAAAGTCGGCTGCTCACTTGGGCGCTACTTTGCGCAAGAACATGAACTCATCGGATACACCAGCAAAACCTACGCCTCTGCCGAAGAGGCAGCGCAGTTGACGGGGTCACAAGCATTTAAATCGCCGATCAATCTCGCAGCAAAATGCGATGCTCTATTCATCACCACGCCAGATGGCCAGATTGTACCTACCTGGGAAACAATTAGGGATTCAGATGACAACGAGGTTCTAAACGGGATGCTGATTTGCCACTGCAGCGGAGCTCTTCCCTCTTCCGAGCTTAACGGATGCGGCGATAAGGGAGCATACGCTTATTCCATCCATCCCCTTTTCGCAATTCCGTCGAAATGCACCAGCACCGATGAATTGCAAAAGGCCTTTTTTGCCATCGAGGGAGACAACGGAAAATTGAACGAAGCTATCTCGATTGTCGAAGCAATGGGAAACCCCTATCAGATTATTAAAACTGAGCAAAAGGTGCGCTATCACGCTGCAGCCGCAATGGCATCAAATCACGTTATTGCGCTCTATCGGCTGTCCTGCGACGAGTTGGTGAAATGTGGATTCAGCTCCGAAAGTGCCGAAAAAGCGCTTGCGCCTCTATTCCTGGGAAATGCCCAGCATGTGGCGAACGAAGGAACTGTTGCTTCACTTACCGGACCCGCCGAACGCGGAGACATGACAACCATAGAAAAACACCTCGCATGCCTTAACGGGCAGACACGCGAGGTGTATCAGATCTTAAACGAAACCCTTCTTCGCATCGCGGAAGAAAAGCATCGAACAACTAATTAGTTTTGGATTCGCCCTCTGACTTTGCCTGGGAGTCTGTCTCTCTGTTTTGGGGCTGCTCTCCAGTCAGCAGTGGGTCATCGGGCGACTCAAGAACCTGCAAGCCGGTATTGTCGTCACCTTCAGAGCCATGGGTTAGCGGCTCTGAGCCGTGGAATTCTTGAGCGGGTTGAGCAATAGGCCCACCCGTACCAGCGAAGGGAGCGGTTTGAACACAACCAGATGGGACGCCGCTGGGAATGGGGCCAACAGGCGATTCGCCGCCATAAGCTGCGTCAGAAACACGGCTTGACGTCGGAGCGCACTGCGCAGCAAAACCTTGATACGCAGAAACGTTATTGGAGTATTGCATATCGTTACGCTCAAAGGGCATTGGGTCATCCTGGCCGTTCCAGAGGCTCACATCGAATTGACGGATCCAATAGCCCAACGCACGAAAAACCAACGCATTTTGAAGTACGTAAGCAAATAGCAGCAACGCAAGAAACGCAGCACTCAAAAGAACAATCAGGGCAGCGGCGACCATGGATGTCGACGAACCGCTCGACATCAGCCAAATCAAACCGCCGCAAATCAGAGCGAAGAACAGCGCGAGAACCATCGCGGAAAACGCGATAGCCACAGCAATCAAAATTGCCATCCCGACAATACGCAGCAACCCAATGAAATCATGTTTCATCATTGCCCAGATCTTTTGAACCTGAAAACCCGATGAAAGCGTTCCGTACAAAGAAACGCGCATCGCTCCAACCCAGAAAAACAAAGCAGCCAAGAACGACAGGGCTACGCTAGCCGAATTGCCGGCAAGCCAGATCATGGAGCCAAAGATCGCTGGCACATACGACCCATACAAAGCTGTGCCGCCAAATGAAAAGCCGGCAGACATGCCAATGAACAAGTTAACGAGCTCTGGAACGAGAGAAAAAACCAGCGCAACAACGAAGATGAAAAAGCCACGCTTATAGAGGCTTCCGTCTTCGTTGGCAAATATCTTTCTCGGAAGGGGGCGATGAACATTCCATGCGATATCACGAGCCCACGAGAAGAGATACCCGTACATCACCACAACGCCAAAGATGGGAATAAGGCACAGCAAACCCAGACGAAGCACAACCGATGCCCAACCAGGCGACTTAGTCACATCACCCCACGCTGCCGCAAAATAGCCTTTTTCCATCAAGGATCCTTTCGTTGTTAGTCATCCGAAGCACTTCGAGCGCTCAAGAATATCTTCAATGGTTACCCTATATGCAAAAACAGGCATTAGCAATCAAACGCCAAAGGCGTTTCCGAGCTGCAATATAGAAACAGCCTCAAACATCAGCAAACAGCTAGCATCATCGCATAAAAAAAGTGCCCAGCATAAGCTGGGCACTTTGAAGAAGATACTCGAAAAATGAGTTACTTCAGGGTTACAGCAGCGCCTGCCTCTTCGAGCTTAGCCTTGATTTCCTCAGCCTTGTCCTTAGCAACGCCTTCCTGTACAGGAGCGGGAGCAGACTCTACTACTTCCTTGGCTTCCTTCAGGCCGAGACCGGTGATCTCACGTACAGCCTTGATAACAGCGATCTTGTTGTCGCCGAAGCCTTCGAGTACAACATCGAACTCAGACTTCTCAGCAGCAGCTTCGCCGCCAGCAGCAGGAGCAGCAGCAACAGCAACGGGAGCAGCAGCAGATACGCCGAAGGTCTCCTCGATATCCTTTACCAGTTCAGAAGCCTCGAGCAGGGACATTTCCTTCAGAGCTTCGATGATCTCTTCGCGAGAAACAGCCATGTTAGTTTCCTTTCGTTGGGCTGCAAACCCTTATGATTGCAGCCGATATTTCAAAATACTTGTTATGCAGCGAATTTCACGCTGCAAGGAATCCGCTTACGCAGCTTCCTTCTGGTCGGCAACGGCCTTGGTGACCTGAGCCAAACCACGGGGTACACCGTTGATAGCGGTAGCAAGACCCTGAGCAACACCGTTGATAGCAGCAGCGATGTGTGCGTAGAGTTCTTCGCGAGAAGGCAGAGAAGCAATAGCTTCAACCTCAGCAGCGCTTACAGCAGCGCCTTCCATCAAACCACCCTTGATTTCCAGGGTCTCATTGGTCTTGGAGAACTCCTTAACTGCCTTAGCGGCAGCAGCAACATCATCACCGGCGAATACGAATGCGCTAGGACCATGCAGCATGTCGTCGAGCGTGGGCAGCTCAGCGTCAGCGAGCGCGATGTGCATGAGGGTGTTCTTGTAAACCTTCATGGAAGCGCCTGCTTCGCGAACAGCCTGGCGAAGAGCCTGAGTCTCCTTTACGGTAAGACCACAAGCATCAACAACCCATACTGCACCAGCACCTTCGAGATCTTCCTTGATCTGCGCGAGCTTGGTTTCGTTCTTTACACTTGGCATATGTACACCTCCTTTATCTCAAACTCGGGTTCCGCCCCGAATGGGTGGAGTCGTGCTTGAGAAAAGAAACGACCCCTTCCGTCCTAAGACGCAGGGGCCGTAAAGCGCGATACTTATCGACCACCTCGGCGGGCCGCATATTGCGATTAAACCTTTCGGTACCTGCTGTCTTGAGCAGCGGAACTATGTAAACAAAATACTGTTTTTAACAGCCCTTGTATTTTACTAAGAAGCACATCATCGTCAAGCATTTTTTCTACAATTTTCAGAAACATCCTTTTTATGTCCAAAGTCCTCTCTTTGCCGCCGTTCACTGACCATGTTCCAGCGCCTACGGCCGCGTTCTTGCCAATCGATGGGTAAAGCTTGAACATTAATTTGTTTATCGAGAAAGGACCCCAATGAAAGTCGCGTTCTTCCCAGGGTGCATGGTCGACATGCTTTATCCAGAAGTGGGAATCGCTGCCGTCAACGTACTTGAGAAACTTGGATGCGAAGTAGAGCTCCCCGATGACCAAGTATGCTGCGGCCAGCCCTTTTCAAATTCGGGCTACATCGAAGAAGCCAAGCCTATGATGAAAAAGGTTATCGATGCCTACAGCGGGTACGACACCATTGTTTCGCTCACTGGCTCTTGCGCTTGGGCAATCAAGGCCGAGTATCCTCATTTTTTCGCAGACGATGTCGAATACAGCAATAAAATTGCCGATCTTGCTCCGCGCATTTACGAATTCACCCAGTTCATCGTTGATGTTTTGGGCGTCACCAACGTTGGCGCCCACCTCGATGGCACGGTCACCTACCACAAGAGCTGCCACCTCACTCGCATGCTCGGCGTAGAAGAGCAGCCCCTTACCCTTTTGAAGAATGTAGAGGGGCTCAGCTACATTGAAATGCCCGAAGCTGACCGCTGCTGTGGGTTCGGCGGCACATTCAGCGTTAAAGAGCCTGAGGTTTCTGGACATATGGTCCAGGAAAAAGTTGCATTCGCACTTGCCACCGGAGCCGACTATCTCTGCGGTGCAGACCAGGCATGCCTCATGAACATCAAGGGCGCTCTCGATCGCCTCATCGAGCAAGGTGTTGTTTCCAGCAATATGAAGGTTATGCATATTGCACAAATCCTCGACTCTCGATTGGAGGCATAGGAAATGTCGATAATCTACGACGATGCACCCCTCGAGGACCGCATCCATCGTGCGCTTTCAGATACGTTCAAGCATCGAGCCATCGAAACCGCTCAGGACGTTATTACCGGCAAGCGCGACGCTCTTGTTGCCGAAGTGGACAACTGGGAGGATTTCCGCACGCATGCCGCAGCCATTCGCGACCATGTGCTCGAGAACCTTGACTACTACGTTCGCCAATTTGCGACGAATGCTCAAAAAAACGGTGCACAGGTGCATTTTGCCCCTACCGACAATGACGCGCTCGATTGCATTCTGGATATCTTTGAAGCAGAAGGTGCTAAAAGCTGCGTAAAGTCCAAGAGTATGATGACCGAAGAAATCGGGCTCAACACGTTCCTGGAATCGCACGGGATCAAACCGATCGAGACCGACTGCGCCGAGCACATCATCCAAACTGCAGGCAATGCACCTTCGCACATTGTTGTGCCGGCGCTGCACTTTGACCGCACTTCCATTCGCAATCTTTACCATGAGCAAAAGGGCTACGAGGGCACTAATGACCCCGAGGAAATCACCCGTTTCCTGCGCAAAACGCTACGCCCCGAATTCATGAATGCCCCCATTGGCGTAACCGGCTGCAACTTCGGCGTTGCGGAAACCGGCTCTTGCACTCTCGTTTCCAACGAGGGCAACGCACGTATGGCTTCGAGCATCCCCGAAACGCAAATTGTCGTCATGGGCACTGAGCGCATCGTACCCGACCTGCGCTCCCTCGACGTAATGATGAAACTCTTGGTGCGCAGCGCTGTCGGTGCCAAGATCTCTGGTTCGTTCTCTATTAATACGGGATGCCGTCGAGAGGGCGAAGCTGACGGCCCAAAAAATGTGCATATCGTAATCGTGAACAACGGACGCACCGATATTCTGGCTCATGAATTCCGTCCCATGCTTCGCTGCATCCGCTGCGGCGCGTGCATGAATTCTTGCCCAGTATACCGTCACATTACCGGTCATGGATATGGCTCAATCTACCCAGGTCCCATGGGCGTTGTTTTGACTCCCCTCCTTGTTGGATACGAGAAAACAGCGAAGCTGCCCTACGCATGCTCTTTATGCGGACAATGCGCGGAGGTGTGCCCTGTGAAGGTGCCGCTTCCGAATCTCATTTCCCAGCATCGACGTAACGTGGTAAGCCAAGGCTACGTATCTCCTGTCGAAAAGGCCATCTTCACTGCAGCAGCCGCAACTTTCTCGAATCGCGTTACCTACGGAGCTCTTACGGCAGCGGCGGCACCTGCAATGAAGCTCATGACCGGCAAAACAAATCAGCTTGATCGCGGCAGCACTTGGATCCCTGTCCTGAACGGCTGGTTAGCATCGCGCAATCTTGACACGATGAGCAGCAAGAAGTTCCGTTCTTGGTTTGCGGAGCATAAAAAACAAGAAGAGGAGCAAAAGCGCGCTGAAACTGCCCAAGCTCTTACCGATGCCTGTCGCAACAACGCCAACCGAGAGGAGAACTAATGAGCACAGTAAGCCTCGAGGAGTTCCTGAAACCCATATCCCAGGCGCTTGGCCGCACTGAACCCCCCGCATCCATTGAACCCTGCGAAGCAACCAAGGCACCGTTGCCTGGAGATTATCGTGATTACTCCACCGAGGAGCTCGCTCAATGGTTCACCGAAGAAGCAACCAAGATGGGCACCATCGTTCGCGAAGCAAAGCCGGAAGAAGTATCCCAGGTTGTGCTTGATTTGGTTAACGAGATCGGTCAAGGCGGACACATCGTTTATTCCGACGTTCCCGAGATCGATGGCTTTGGCATTCCCGAAGTTCTGAATAACGCTTCCTTCGAAGCCGTTCGCTGGAACCCCACCAGTCGAGAAAAGAGCATGGGGCGCGCTGAGAGTGCCGATATTGGCATCACCTTTGCTTCCGCAGGCATCGCAGAAACCGCCACCATCATGCAGCGTTGCACGGAAAAGTCTGGACGGGCAGTATGCCTTCTGCCTATCGGCCACATTGCCCTGTTGCGCAAGAGCACCATCTTCCCTTATATGACACAACTCATGGATGATTGGGAAAAACGCATCGCCGGAGGCGAGGAAATGCCTTCTAACGTGACTTTCATCAGCGGCCCTTCAAACACCGCTGACATCGAGCTGGTTCGTGTCGTGGGCGTTCATGGACCCGTTTACGCAAGCGTAGTCCTCATCGACGACTAAGGCTCTCCGAATAGCCACTCGACGAAAATAACGCTCCTCTATGTGAGCCAAACCTCTAATGAAGCACCTGGAATGAAGATTCATTCCAGGTGCTTTTTCGTTATGCATCCAAGCCATTATTGCGGAGCATTACTTTTCCGCAGCCTGCACTCATAAAAAAGGGACCCTGTTCAAACAGGGTCCCTAGATTCACTTAGCAATACGCTATTTCCCTACGCAGAAGCATTAGAGCTGCCAGCATCATTTGCCTGAGATACAGCAGAGACAGTAGCAACATCACCATTGTCACCGCTTACCGTCAGGGTCACGCTATCGCCTTCCTTGAAGCGAACGATATCGACTACGTTGGCTACAGGACAGTCATAGAGCGTGCCGTCTCCATTGAGCATGACATAGTAATGAGAATTACCGTCAAGAACCACAGGCGAAATCAGCGAAATAGTACCAGTTGCTGTTCCGTCCGTCTTAGTTGCTTTGCCGGAATCATCGTCGGTAGAGACGCCGTTTGCGCGAAGCAGTTTTTTATACGACTTCTCGGTTTCCTCGAGTGTGTCACCTACGGCTACATTCTGGTAGCGCTGGATGTCGATCATCGCATACTTCTTAACCAGGCCCGCGTTGTCCTTCAAAGCCATAAAGTAGGTCGGCTGATTGTCAACATTGATCAACAGCGGGAAGGTTGCTTCATACTTAAGATTTTGAACCTGGCCCTCTGCTGAGCTCATTGCAGATTCTTCGGTTGCACCAGCAACTGGATAGAACTTGGATTCAGCGGTACGCTGATTAATTAGAACAAAGCCAATGATGGAATTATCCGCAGTTGCCGAAGTTACGCCGGAATATACCCAAACGTCGTCATCCTTGGCAATGTAGTTGTAGCCAAGCTGGCCATCGGATCCAGGAGTGGTTTGTTTAACGCCGCTCTGGCCCAACCAAGAGTTAATCCAGCCGCCGGAAAGTGCGCCGCTCCAGTTGTACTGCTGGATGAGCAAGTCGGCAGGATATGCTCGGTCAACCCACTGGGGCACTTCGTCGATGGCAAGATCCTGGCACTCACCCGTGCTTGCATCGCAAAGAACAACACGCGAAACGGTTTCACCACCGAACAGACCAACCGTGTAGTCGATTACCGGATAGATCCAATACGGTTTGCCATTGTCGTCGATCTCAAACGACTTTTCACCAAAGATATAGAACGGATGGCTCAGCTGCACATGACGGTCAACGTTGTTGAAGAAAGGATCGGAATCAGAATAGTAGATCGGATCTTCAAGACGAACAATCTGGGTATCCTGGGTGCTCATATTGACAATTACGTATGCAGGAATACCCGTATTGTGGTTGGACCACCATTTGAACACGTCAGCATAATTCAGGGGGCTAACACGAACCGGTGCGTCCTGATAATTGATCTGAGAATACAGGTCGGAAATCTCGAACTGGCTAACGTAGTCTGCCATAGTGCCCATGGTGCGGTTGCCCAAAAGGACAGCGGAGTCGCGATCGATAAACGGAATGGTAGAGTAATCCGCCTGTTCGATGTCGGTAGCAAAGTCCCCATCCTCTGTGTTGAGAATGGTGGAATACTTTTCCGCATTACCAGGGAACAAAGTCAAAGAGGCAACAGCGCCCAAAACACCAACGAGCGCAATGAGTACGGGAACAACCATCAGACCCTTGAACCGCTTAGACTTCTTTTCGTTCTTCTCGCGTTTGCCCATTCCGCGCTCATAAATTTGGTGGAAGATGAAGAACACCAAAAAAGACGGGAACAGCACAAAGATAGCAAGGAACATCCAGAGATCGACGCTATGGATGTTGATCGGTGGATGGAACCACCAGTAACAAAATGCTGCGACGATAAGAATTACGACAGCTAAAACAACAAATGCTTTCTTGCTCATTTGAGCAAAACGGGTTCGCAGCATATCAAATTCGCTGCCCCCACGATGACCGCCGGCACTGGGTCCTTGCGAACCGCCTGCACCGCCAGCACCACCGCCAAATTGATTCAGCAAGTCGGCCCAACTCATGGGTCCTTGTTGATTAGGATCTGGCATAGGTCTCCTCCCTCGGTTTGTGTATAACAAACAATTGTATAGGAAGCGGCTTTATATACGAAACAAAAAGCGGGACCCGAGGTTAAACTTACCCGGATCCCGCTCCATGCACTTCCGTTGACTATTTAGGAAAGCTGACGTAATACATACTGCAAAATGCCGCCATTGTAGTAATAGCTTCCTTCGGTTGGTGTATCGATTCTTACAACAGCCGTGAAATCAATGCTGCTACCGTCTGGTTTTTCCGCCGTGACGACAACATGACTTGGATTTGGCAGACCTTCAGAGAAATCTATTTCGCCAACGGTGATGCGCTCGGTTCCATCAAGGCCCAGGCTTTCGGCGTTCTGCCCTTCCTCAAACTGCAAAGGAAGGATACCCATACCAATAAGATTTGAACGGTGGATTCGCTCGAAGCTTTCGGCGAATGCGGCACGAATGCCCTGGAGCATCGGCCCCTTTGCCGCCCAGTCGCGCGACGATCCGCTTCCGTACATCTTTCCCGCCAGAACAACCAAATCGGAGCCTTCCCCTTGGTAGTGTTCGGCAGCATCATAGACAGCCTTGATTTCATCATCGATGAAATCGCGCGTCCAGCCACCACGTTTCCCCTCGGCGAGCTTGTTCTGCAGCTTCACATTGGCGAAGGTACCGCGCATCATCACCTCATGGTTACCCCGTCGAGCCCCGTACGTATTGAAGTCTTCCTTCCTAACACCATGAGCCTCGAGGTAGCGAGCTGCGGGAGAATCGTCTGCGATAGAGCCTGCAGGAGAAATGTGGTCGGTGGTGATGAAGTCCCCCAAATTGAGCAACACGCGAGCATTCTTTACGCTCTTTGGCGCTACAGGATCCTTCCCCATACCATCAAAGTAGGGGGCGCGACGAACGTACGTGGAATCAGGATCCCATGCAAACACATCGCTCGCTTCCTTGCCAAGCGACTGCCATCTTTCGTCACCATCAAATAGACCCACTGCAGCACGGTCGAACACTTCCTTGGTTCGACTCTTCTCAAGAAGAAGGGTAACTTCTTTGTCATCAGGCCAGATATCTTTGAGGTAAATACTATTACCTTCCGCATCGATGCCGAGCGCTTCGGTTTCAAAATCAAAATCGATCGTGCCTGCAAGCGAATACGCAATAACCAGCGCAGGCGCACAGAGATAGTTCTGGGACACATCGGGGGAAATGCGGCCCTCGAAATTACGATTGCCCGAAAGCACACTGGCCAACTCGATCTCATTGGCGATATCGTGCATTCCCGGCAAAACCGGACCCGAATTGCCAATACAACTCATGCAGCCAAATCCGCACGTATAAAAACCAAGATCACGAAGCGCAGGCATAAGACCCGCAGCGTCTAGGATGTCCTCCGTCGCGCGGCTTCCAGGCGCCAGGATAGTCTTTACCCATGGCTTCGGATGAAGACCGGCTTTGCTGGCGTTTCGTGCCAGCACACCAGCAGAGATCATCATGCTGGCATCCGTTGCCGTTGTGCAGCTAGTAACAGCAGCAATGGCCAATGCGCCATGGGTGACTTCGTAGTTTTGACCCAATACGTCAACCGAAACCTTCTTACTGCAATCGAGCGAACGATCGTTGCACAGCTGGCTAAAGCGATTCTTAACATCGGCCAAATCAATTCGATCGTGAGGACGAGACGGACCGGCAACACTGCGCTGTACCTTCGAAAGATCAAGCTCGAGCACCTTGGAATAAGTTCGCGGCTCGCTTTGCGGGTCGTTCCAGAAGCCCTGAGCCTTTGCATAAGATTTCACCAAAGCAATTTGCTCCACGCTGCGACCAGTAAGTTCGAGGTAATCAAGCGTTTTCTGGTCTACAGGGAACAAAGTGCAAGTTGCACCATATTCGGGCGTCATGTTTGAGATGCATGCACGCTGTGTAGCGTTCAAGCTTTCAAGGCCTTCACCGAAGCATTCTACGAAGCAGCCGACAACCCCTTCTGCACGTAGCATCTGAGCAAACGTAAGGGATACGTCCATTGCGCTCACACCAGGCTGGAGAGAGCCTGCAAGCTTAATGCCAATTACGCGAGGCACCAGCGTAGTGATCGGCTGACCGAGAGCTGCAGCTTCTGCTTCAATGCCGCCTACGCCCCAACCGAGCACGCCGATGCCGTTAGCGGTAGGTGTATGAGAATCGGTACCAACGAGCGTATCGAAATACGCAAGGGGTCCTTCCTCGCCGTCTTTCGTCATAGCCACCGAAGCAAAGCGCTCGATGTTCAGCTGATGGCAAATGCCAGCTCCAGGAGGAACAATACGTACATTCTCGAATGATTCCTGGGCCCATTTGAGGAACTCATAACGCTCTTTATTGCGATCGAATTCTAGTTCCATGTTTTTCTGCAATGCGCCCGCACAACCCGCTTCGTCGGCGATAACCGAGTGGTCGATAACCAGATCGCACTGTACTTGAGGATTAATGGTTTTGGGGTCCCCGCCGAGAGCCATGCATGCCTCTCGCATTACCGCAAAATCAACGAAGACAGGTACACCAGTGAAATCCTGGAAGAGAACGCGCGCAGGGCTGAACTCGATTTCGCTTCCGACTTCACCAGAAAACCCCGCTTCAACCAAGCGTTGAGCCAATTCGCTCGCACGCTCGTCAGACTCAGCATTTCGGAGAATATTCTCGAGGAGAACCGTTAGAGAAAACGGGAGCTTCTCGTGACCAGCAACGCGATTAACTGGGTAATACGTATAGGTTACGTTTCCGACCTTCAGGACATCGGAACGACTTGACATAATTACTCCTTTTTCAACTACGGCAAATCAGACAATCAATTCGTTGGCTTAAAGCCGCAAAACTAAACAACAAAACATAAGATAAGCTTTAAGCAAGACGGGTGAGCGCTGAGATCAATTCGTCGGTAAATTGAGAGCAAGAAGCTGCTGGTTTATCTGAACCTGTTGCTTTACGAATATCGGCGGTCAGCACCTCGCCCTCAGCATACACCTTGCGAACAGCATCACGAATGCGCTGAGCCGCCTCAAGTTCCCCGAGATGATCAAGCATCATGGCAGCAGACAAAATCTCAGCAGTTGGATTGCAGATATTCTTTCCCGCAATATCGGGAGCAGAGCCATGTACAGCCTCAAAAATAGCGTAATCGGGACCGATATTAGCTCCCGGTGCAATGCCCAATCCTCCGACAAGACCCGCACAAAGATCGCTTGCGATATCGCCATAAAGATTCGGGAACACAATCACGTCAAACTGCGAGGGATCCATAACGAGGTTCATACAGAACGCATCGATGATATTGTCATTGAATTCGATGCTACCTTCATAATCGGCAGCAACCTCCCTTGCCGTACGTAAAAACAAACCATCGGAATGCTTCATGATGTTGGCTTTGTGAGCCGCTGTTACCTTTTTTCGACCGTGCTTAACAGCATAATCGAATGCATAGCGCACAATATTCTGTGAAGCAGTAACCGAAATAGGTTTGATTGATATGCCTGAATCAGAGCGAATAGTACCTGCATCATGCTGTTTGCAGAATTCAATTAGTTCTGCAGCTTCTTTGCTGCCCTTTTCGAATTCAATACCAGCATACAAATCCTCTGAATTCTCACGGACGACAACTAGATCAACATCTTGATAGCGACCTCCAGCACCAGGAATCGAAAGCACGGGACGGAGACAAACATTTAGGTTCAGCGTTTTGCGAAGTGCAACATTTACGCTGCGAAAGCCAGTACCAACAGGAGTGGTAATGGGACCCTTGATCGCAACTTTATTGCGTCGTACGGCTTCGATGGTGGCTTCAGGCAATGGCGTACCGCATGAATCCATCATGTGAGCACCCGCTTCAGCAATTTCCCATTCGATATCGACGCCACAAGCCTCAACCACTCGCCTCATCGCTGCAGTTGTTTCAAGACCGATACCATCACCAGGAATAAGCGTTACGGTATGCTTTGCCATGGATACACTCCTTGCTCGAAATACATAAGGACCAACATTCAGAGAAGAATGTTGGTCCTTTTATCCTAGTATTAAAATAGATTTTGTGGTGCAACAAATTTAAATTTAACTTAGCTGTAGCGATGAACGGGTTATGAAAGAGCCTCGATGATTTGCTGACTACGGCGCTTCAAGGCACCCTTACCGTGCTCGGCATCAAATTTCACGCGTTCGGCAAGGCCTTCCTTTACCTCAGGAGCAATCTTCCCGTCAGCGAAAGAAATCAGGGCAATAAGCATATCCTGATACTCGTAGTCACCGTGGTAACACTGGATGGCTTCATCAAGAAGCGGCCAAACCTTCATTGAGCGATTTTCGGTTGTTGATCCCAATGCGCACAGGAAACGAAGAGCAGCAAGGCGGACAAAGCCATTATCTTCATCGAAAAGTGCAGCTTCAGCGCCAGCAAGAGCCTTATCGCAAGCTCGAGAGTCGATATGAACAAGCTCGGTAAGAACATCCAAAGACTCCCATCGGGTTTGGGCCTCAGGGCGATTTAAGGCATCGATAAACTCGTCAGCATGGGGGGCAAGCTTTTCTGGGTCGATTTTTGCAACCTGAGCAAGCACAGATGAGGCATTCTGCCTTACACGACGCGAAGGACCTGCTAGCGCTGCTACGATTCCCTCAAGCATTCCTTCTGCTTTCAGTACCTCAACAGCGAGCTCCTTCGTGTTCTGGGTTTTTTCGCTCATTCCATCCTCCATTCGGCGCATGCACACCCTAGTACTCATATTGGGGAAATATGAGAATATAATCATCCAAAATCATTATAGCTTGCTCCTATTAACACACTTTTGGCTACTTTTTTTAGGGCAAAATGACCAGATTGTCTACAAAATAAAAAAGGCACCCTTAGGGGGTGCCTTTCAGTCATTTGGTAAGCGAAGTTACTGAGCTTCAGTGTAGTTGCGGTTTACGGAGCTGTCTACCGGAACACCAGGGCCCATGGTAGATACAACCGTAACAGACTTAACATAACGGCCCTTAGCAGAGGCAGGCTTCATACGAAGGATCTCGTCGTAAATAGCGCCATAGTTCTCAGCGAGCTGCTCAGCAGTGAAAGAGCACTTGCCGATGATTACATGGCAGATGCCGTAACGGTCAGCACGATACTCTACGCGGCCACCCTTGAGCTCCTTGATTGCCTTAGCAACGTCAGGGGTAACAGTGCCAAGCTTGGGGTTAGGCATAAGACCACGAGGGCCGAGAACCTTACCCAAACGACCAACCTTAGCCATCTGATCAGGAGTAGCAACTGCAGCATCAAAGTTAATGTTGCCAGCCTGGATTTCAGCAACGAGATCATCGGAGCCAACAATGTCAGCACCGGCTTCCTCTGCTGCACGTGCTGCATCGCCCTCAGCAAATACTGCTACGCGAACAGTTTTACCAGAACCGTTGGGGAGGCTAACGGTACCACGAAGCTGCTGATCAGCCTGACGTGTATCGATGCCAAGACGGAAATGAGCCTCTACCGTTTCGTCAAAGTTAGCAGTAGCGATCTCCTTTACGAGAGCAACAGCCTCGAGAGGAGCATAGGACTTACCAGCTTCGATCTTTGCAGCTGCTTCCTTGTACTTCTTAGAAAGTGCCATTTGAAAATTCCTTTCGTGGTTTTAACGAACCGCGCTTCTAGCGGTTCTTCCACCCAATGCCAAAAACGGCAATTGGATAAAATGCTTATTCAGCGGATTCGCCCTGGAGAAGAGCCTGGAGACGACGAGTAACCTTGTATTCCTTCTTAGGAGCACGGCCTTCGATAGTTACGCCCATGGAACGAGCGGTACCAGCTACGATCTCCATTGCAGCCTCGATGTCGTTTGCATTGAGGTCGGGCATCTTGATCTCAGCGATTTCACGGAGCTGCTCAACGGAAAGTTCGCCAACCTTCTTGAGCTGCGGGATACCAGAAGCGCTCTTGAGACCAAGCTTTTCCTTGATCAAGAATGCAGCCGGAGGGGTCTTGCATACGAAATCAAAGGTCTTATCTTCGTAAATGGTGATCTCTACAGGGATGATGGTGCCGGACTTGTCCTGCGTAGCGGCATTGAATGCCTGGCAGAACTGCATGATGTTAACGCCCTGTGCACCAAGTGCAGGACCAACCGGAGGAGCAGGGTTTGCAGCGCCAGCAGGAATCTGGAGCTTTACAAAACCCGTTACATTCTTCTCAGCCATTTCAGTAAAATCCTTTCAACTGAAATATCTTGCTTACCAGTTTATGACAAGCGCCTCCACGAGAAGCCCCGTCCACATGCGGGCGCGTGAGACGCATTGCATTCAAGATTAAATAGTAGCCACCTGATCGAACGAAAGTTCAACCGGAGTTTCACGGCCAAAGATGGAAACCATAACCTTGACCTTGCCAGATTCAGGGGATACTTCAGAGACAACACCGTCGAACTCCGACAATGGACCAGAAACGACCTTTACCGTTTGTCCAACCTCGAGGCTAGTGGAAGTGATCTTCTTAGGAGCCTCATGGGAAGTACGTTTCATAATCTTGTTGTACTCTTCGCGCGTAAGTGGAGCAGGATTGCCCTGACTGCCAACAAAACCCGTTACGCCCGGGGTGTTACGAACTGCAGCCCAGCTGCGATCGTCAAGTTCCATGCGGACGAGCACATAACCAGGAAAAACCTTTTTATCGCTCTCCACACGACGTCCGCCTTCTTTAATCTCGGTTACCGTTTCGGTTGGAATCTGAATAGCGAACACATTGTTTTCGAGACCCATAGTCTCGATGCGGGTCTCGAGGTTTTTCTTCACCTTGTTCTCATAGCCAGAGTACGTGTGAAGGACATACCATTTCTTCGTCATGGATTATTTAAGCCCCCAAACCAGACAGACTCGATATCGCAAGAAGGATGGGGGTTACTACCCAGTCATCGAGGATAGTGACGAAGACACCAAAGAACAGCAAAGCCAGAACAACAACGCCAGTCCACTGAAGGACGTCCTGCTTTGTAGGCCACGTTACGCGACGCATCTCGGAACGAACCGCGGAAAGGAAAGCAAAGCGCTTTTTCTTGGGCTTCGCGTCAGCCTTCTTCGGCTGATTCTGCGAAGAGGTTGCCTTTGCAGCAGCCTTGGTAGAGGAAGAATTCTTGCCGAAGCCGAAACGCTTCTTAGACTCCTCTTCTACTACCGGGGTGACCTCAGCCTGCTTTGCACGCTCTTTTTTTGCGGCACGATTAGCAGATGCTTTGGCCCTCTGTGTTTTCGACTTCTTTGCCATACAACTTCCTGCTCTGGAAATTACTACTCTCTATACGCCAAACAAGCAGCTTCATGGAGCTGCTCATTAACAAGCTGGCAGGCCAGGAGGGACTCGAACCCCCAACATGCGGTTTTGGAGACCGCCGCTCTACCAATTGGAGCTACTGGCCTATTTCAGTTTCCGAATCTCTAGCGAGTTTCCTTGTGCAGGGTATGGGTACCACACCACTTGCAATACTTCTTGAACTCAATACGATCGGGATTATTCTGCTTGTTCTTCTTGGTCGTATAGTTTCGACGCTTGCATTCAGTGCATGCAAGGGTGACCAAAGTACGCATCAATTCTCCTTTAAATTACGTATTAGCATTGCTTGACATTAGCACATGATTAATAAGGAGGGGAGTCTGCGCTGCAGACTCCCCTACCGAATTCACAAAGATCGTGTTATTTGATGATCTTGGTTACACGACCGGAGCCAACGGTGCGGCCGCCTTCGCGGATAGCGAAGCGGAGGCCTTCCTCCATAGCTACGGGGTGAATGAGATCAGCCGTGATGGTTACGTTGTCGCCAGGCATAACCATTTCGGTGCCCTCGGGGAGATGTGCAACACCGGTGATGTCGGTGGTGCGGAAGTAGAACTGAGGACGATAACCATCGAAGAACGGAGTATGACGGCCGCCTTCTTCCTTGGTAAGGATGTAAACCTGACCCTCAAATTCCTGGTGAGGAGTTACAGTACCGGGCTTGCAGAGAACCTGGCCACGCAGGATGTCCTCACGCTTGATGCCACGGAGCAGACAACCGATGTTGTCGCCAGCCTGAGCCTCATCAAGCAGCTTGCGGAACATTTCGATGCCGGTGCAAACGGTCTTCTCGGTATCCTTGATACCAACGATTTCGAGTTCGTCGTTTACATGCAGAACGCCGCGCTCAACACGACCAGTAGCAACGGTGCCACGGCCGGTGATGGTCATGGTGTCCTCAACAGCCATCAGGAAGGGCTTGTCGATAGCACGCTCGGGAGTAGGAATGTGCTCGTCTACAGCATCCATAAGCTCCCAGATCTTGTCCTGCCATTCCTTGTCGCCTTCGAGGGCCTTAAGAGCGGAACCGCGAATAATCGGGCAATCCTCGAAGCCGTAGGAATCGAGAAGCTCGGTTACTTCCATCTCAACGAGCTCGAGGAGCTCTTCGTCGTCAACCATGTCGCACTTGTTCAGGAAAACAACGATGTAGGGAACGCCAACCTGACGGGCGAGCAGGATGTGCTCACGAGTCTGAGCCATAGGGCCGTCGGTTGCAGCGATAACGAGGATAGCGCCGTCCATCTGAGCAGCACCGGTGATCATGTTCTTGACGTAGTCAGCATGGCCCGGGCAGTCAACGTGTGCATAGTGACGCTTGTCGGTTTCATACTCAATGTGAGAAATAGAAATGGTAATGCCGCGCTCGCGCTCTTCAGGAGCCTTGTCGATGTTCTCGAATGCGGTAAAGTTTGCGGTTGCAGTACCGTGAGAACCGTCATTGCTGGACAAGGTCTTGGAAATTGCAGCAGTCAGCGTGGTCTTGCCGTGGTCAACGTGGCCGATAGTACCAATGTTAACATGCGGCTTAGAACGCTCGAACTTCTCCTTAGACATTATTCCTCCTTATTGGTGGGAATGCACAAATTCGCCTTGGTAGGCGAATTTGTAAACGATAAAGTAAAAGCTTACCGTGCGTAAGCGGAAAATTTGGTAGCGGTGACTGGATTCGAACCAGTGACGCCACGGGTATGAACCGTGTGCTCTAACCAACTGAGCTACACCGCCAAAATGGTGCCCACAAGCAGACTCGAACTGCTGACCTCTTCGTTACCAACGAAGTGCTCTACCTGCTGAGCTATATGGGCGAGATGGTGGGAGTGCAAGGATTCGAACCTTGGAAGGCTGAGCCAACGGATTTACAGTCCGTCCCATTTGACCGCTCTGGAACACTCCCGAATTCGCTTGTAATCATGTGCAATTTTCAAGCTGCTGCTCGGTTCGAACGTTGTTTCCGTTCAAGCGAGCAAGGGAATAATACGCTAGGTATCCACCCCGTGTCAACACTTTACACGCCCCCGGGCATGTCCATATGGCATCTTATTTCACATACCTTTTCCGATGAATTCAAAACCCCAGGTCAGTAGCATTTTATTCCTGCGTGCTGCGATGCAATAAAACGGCCGATCTGAGGTCAGATCGGCCGTTTCTCAAAAACTTTTTTCAAAAATATTTTTCAGCTTTTGTGCAATTTAGCAGTCAGCTTCCAGGTACGAATCGAACTCATCGGTAACTTCCTTGGACGGGGCCTTGGTAAGAAGTGAAACCACAATGATGGCAATGAGGCTCAGCACGAAGGCAGGCAAAAGCTCGTATACCGCAAAGAAGCCACCCAGAGGCTTTATAAACGTATGCCATACCAACACCGTAATGGCACCAGTAAGCATACCCGCCAAGGCACCCTGCAAATTAGTTCGGCGCCAATAAAGGCTCATGATGATTAACGGGCCGAACGAAGCACCAAAACCTGCCCATGCGTACGAAACAACTTGGAAGATAGACGAATTCTCGTCGAGCGCAATGACAATACCGAATAAGAGAACGGCAACCAAAGTAAGTCGGGCCACGATCATCACCTGAGAGTCGGTAGCGTCCTTCTTTATTAGTCCCCTATAGATGTTCTCTGCCACTGCCGAACCAGAAATGAGCAAGTAGGAAGATGAAGACGACATCGATGCCGCAAAAATGCCCGAAACCACAAGGCCGCACATAAAGGAAGGCAAAATCATATTAGAGAGAACGATGAAGATGCTCTCCGCACTTGCCTGCGTGAGGAATTCCGTAGGAATAACTGCTCGGCCAATAAGGCCAATAGAAACCGCACTGAATAAGGAGATAACAACCCATACCGTTGCAATGCGACGGGACTTGCGCAGCTCACAAGAATGAGTAGCGCTCATGAAGCGGATAAGAACCTGCGGCATGCCAAAGTATCCCAATCCCCATGCCAGACCAGAAACAATGGTAACCATGCCATAAGATCCTGCTTCGCCGAACAGCGGCATTCCACCTTCAACTACCTGTTTGCCGCCTTCGTCCAAGATGGGCGTTGCGATTTCGGTACCCGAAAGAAAGCCAGGGATCGATTGCAAGAATGCAACCGTATTGTCGACACCGCCAGCAGCCGTGATGGAACCAACCAGAACAACCACCAGGGCACAAATCATAATGCTGCCCTGAATAAGGTCGGTGGTGCAAACGGAAAGATATCCGCCCACAAACGTGTAGAGAAATACGATTAAGGCGCCAAGAACCATCATGGTTGCGTAATCAAGACCGAACAGCGTAGCAAACAGCTTGCCGCACGTTACGAAACAACTGCCTACATAGATAGAGAAGAACAGCAGGATAACCAATGCAGAAATGGTCATAAGGATGTTCTTGGAATCGTGGAATCGATTTGAGAAGTAATCAGGAAGCGTAATGGAGTTGTTGGCAACCTGAGAGTATTTACGCAAACGCTTAGAGACAAACAGCCAATTCAGGTAGGTACCAATCGCCAAGCCGATAGCCGTCCACATCGCGTCAGACGCACCAGTGAAATAGGCCACACCGGGAAGACCCATAAGCAGCCAACCCGACATGTCGGATGCCTCAGCAGAAAGAGCAGTGAGCCATGGGCCGAGCCTGCGACCTCCTAAGAAGTAGTTCTCCGTTGATTGGTTCGACTTCTTCGCATACACGAAGCCGATAACCACGACAACGATGAAGTAGAGGAGCATTGCAAGCAATACCCAGAAATCGTGAGATACCATACCGTTCGCTTTCCGTTTTCCCATGCTGAGCAAAAACCCAGCGGCTTCACCTATCGCTGCGATAGAAACACAGCACTACGCACTTTAGTACGCAATAGTGACGGATTATACGACAAGCATGATTCGATTGGGTTAACGGAGTGCTAGAACGGCTTTTTCGGTAGCGGAACCCTAACAGTTGCGCTTCAGCCAAACACGCAGTTCGTTTTCCATGCGCTCGAACTCCGCTTTGGTTCTTTCGTTGGAGTCTGCTTCGTGTTACGAGCTACTTAATAATAGTTAAAGAATGAGCAGGTAATTTGCGTGAGCAAAAATAAGAAGCCATCGATAATTATCAGCTCATCCCATCAAATTCCAGCTTTTGACCTCAAATTACCTTCATCGATTTCGTTAATTTAAAAATAATCAAACATGTAGTTAAAATTAAGAAACCATTGCTTGTTCTTAATTAATAGGCAAGTTATTAATAAGCCATGCATTTCAGAAGAGCTGAAGTGCATGGCACATTGAGATTTTCATAGCGAATGCGCACGAATCGCAATCACCGCAAACAGGAACAATACCTCAATGCGGTATCAACGAATTCCGTAACAGTCTTCGATTGAGCAATGCGAGCGTTTGAGCAAAGATACATTTGGTGGAAGTCGCGAGGAGCTTCCAAAATCCGAACCAACTTTACGTCCTGATCATAAGAATCAAGGATCCAGGAACGACAAGCTATCGCCATAATATCCGGGTTTCCAACCACCATCGATGCCAAAGTGATCTCATCCGAGTAAAGGCAGTCGATAGTAAGGTCGTAATCCTTCACTAAATTAGTAAGCTCCGCGCCGAGTGGACCCGTCAAGTTATAGGAAATTAAATAATGGTCCATCAGCTCTTTCAGGGATATTTCATCTCGGGAAGCAAGTGGGTGCAAACGATTCACAACGAGGACGGCCTCTTGGGTCCAACAGGGGTCAAACCTTATATCGGGATCTTCGCCCATTGTTCCGGCAAAGGCCACATCAACTACTCCCCTCTTTATCTTTTCAATAAGCGCTGGGGGTCGACGCTTGATCGACCTTGACCAAAACAGCACCGTGAGTACGAACCCTAAATTGATTGATGATGCGAGACCAGTCTTTACTCTGAACCGAAAAGACGGTGCCAACCACTATCTCTCGCTGAAATTCGAACCGCTTCTCCTTCAGCATATTCAACCCAGTGTTCAAAAAACGTAACGAGGCATCAACATACTCGTAAAACGACTCGCCTTCACTGGTTAGCTCAACCGCACCCCTTTTCTTCTCGATCAAAGGAGCGCCAACCTCCTGCTCGAGCTTCCCCAAAGCAAGAGACAACGTCGAAGGCGTAATCGACAGTTTTTCGGCAGTCGCACTCCTGCTCCGAAGCTCAACGAGCGTTTTGAAGTAATTCAGATGGTCAAGATTCATGATCCCCTCCCCAACCATGTGGCAAATACGGGTGGTTTAAAAAGAATTGCCCTTTATTCGCCGAAACGTTTTCGCATTCGTTATGAAATCACTCTATGAAACACACGCAATGCGCCCACGCTTGGCACTCACCCGATACCAAGCTTAATGCAAGGAGGAAGTAATGAGGGGACTAGAGGGAATAAAGGTCGTTGAACTCACGAGCTATGTAGCGGCTCCAGCATGCCCAAGGATTCTTGGAGAAATGGGCGCAACCATCTTCAAGATTGAGCCTGCCTCTGGAGACGAATACCGAACAAACGGACCGGGCTTTGGCATGGAGAAAACCGATACCGATGATCCAGCATTCGATTATGCATCGATGAATAAAACATTCGTAAGCATCAATCTTAAGAGCGAAAAAGGCTCTGAGCTTATGCACAAAATGCTTGACGATGCAGACATTATGGTCACAAGCTTCAGGGACAAAGCCCTTGTTAAATTAGGCCTTGATTGGGAAAGCATCCATAAAAAGCATCCGCATCTGGTTTGGGGTCAAATGCGCGGTTACGGCGAATACGGCCCCGACAGGAACACGAAAGGCTTCGACGCAACGGCATATGCAGCACGTGGAGGATGGCTTGCCTGCCTGCCCCAAGCCGGAGAAGGATACCAGCCCATCAACTGGCCAGCCGCAATGGGCGATTGGAACGCTTCCCTTGCCCTAACTGCAGGACTGCTTGCAGCACTCGCACGCAAAGACCGCACGGGTGAAGGGGACAAGGTCACCGTAACCCTACATCATTGTTCGCTTTGGCCTATGCAGATGATGCTTGGATCGACGCAGTTCGGCGACACTTGGCCAAAATCGCGCTACAACGTTACTTGTCCCACCAACAATACTTACCAAAGCAAAGATGGCGTTTGGTTCATTATCTGCTATGGAAGCTATGACATTTTCTACGATCACACCATGAGGACCATTGGTCTCGACAACCTTGTTGGAGACAAGCGCTACAACAAAGCAGCCGAAATCAACAATGGGTCGGGGAAGAACTCGGAAGTCGTCCATATTCTCGAAGACCAATTCCTCACCAAAACATGGGCTGAATGGGAACCCATTTTCAAAGCGAACGAAATCCCATACGAGAAGCTCTATCTGCCGCAGGACATCTTAGAAGACGAAGAAGTTTACGCAAGCGACATCCTGAGAAAGGTCAAATACGACGCATTCGGCGAAAAGGTAATATCAACCTCACCCATCAGGCTCGACAGCATCGGAGACCCAATTCTTCGCAAAAGCAGGCCCATCGGATACGACACCGCAGCTGTAATGACCGAGTACGGCTACTCAGATGAGGAAATCCGAGAACTCGATGGCGAAGCCGTCACCTGCTATCACGGACCTAGCCTACCCGATTCAGTGTTCGAACCCAGCTACGGTCCCCGTTCAAAAATGGACTAATGTTTTTGGTCTTTATGGCTTGGTGGCCGCAGTGGGGGATGAGCCAAAGGGCTTTTGCGGCCACTAAGCCATGGACATAGCAACCACGCAAGGAGGAGGAAAAATGGCAACCGAAAAAATCACCCGACAGGGCCTTACGGTCCGCCACGTTGGCGTTGTGGTAACCATGGCGCTAACATTGCTAACCGCTGTTGGCATTGTGTTTACGGCAGCAGGCCTATGTTACAGGCCAGTATCGCAACACTTCGGCGTTCAGACATCACAAGTCTCGCTATACATCACGTTCGTTTATTTGGGCCAGTGCATCGGCGCTGCCCCAATGGCAAAACTGTTCGACAAGTTCAACGCTAAAACAGTATGCGTTGTAGCAGCCCTGATGGTAGTTATCCCCTACATGGGATTCTGTGTATACCCTGCGATTTGGTGCTACTGGGTAGCGGGCTTCATTATCGGACTTGGCCTTGTATGCGTTGAATTCACGATGACTGCAGGCATCTTAAGCCGCTGGTTCCACACTAATTACGGCACCGTAACCGGCATTGTATTTGCAATGACCGGCGTTGGCGGAGTTGTTTGGAACATCATTGGACAATTCGTACTTGGTCCCGACCTTCAAGGCTGGAGAACCCTGTACATGGTATTCGGCATCGCAATCGCCATTGGCACGATTCCCTTTATCGCAATCTTTGTTAAGCGCACCCCTCAGGAATGCGGAACCCTTCCCTATGGTATGCCACTCGATGCCGCAGCAATGGAAGCTGAACTGGCAGAAGAAGCAGACAGAAAAGCAATCCAAGAACCCGGATTTGCGGCTAAAGACGTGTTGAAGATGCCATTCTTCTGGACCCTTGTTCTAGGCGCCGGCCTGCTGAACACAATCACAACGATGTCTCAGCTCTTTGCGACTTACGTTCAGTTCCTTGGCCACGAAGGCTGGGAAGGCCAAGCCCTGGTCGCACTGCTGCTCCTTTCGGGCACTCTTGAAGCGTTCGCAAGCGCAGGCCAGGGAGGCGGAAAGGTCCTGATTGGCTTTATCGAATCTCGGTCGGTATTGATTGCGCAAATTATTGGCTACGCTGGCGGCGTAATTGGTCTATGCATGATGTGGTGGCTTCCCAAGCTGTTTGGCGAAGCAGGCATCTGGCCCATGTTCTGCGGTGGCCTTTTCTATGGACTTGCCTACGCATGTTCCACGGCAATGCTTCCGTTCATCGTTCGCGAAGTATTTGGTGGTCGAGATTTCGACAAGATCTACTCTTGGATGATCATGATCTTCAATGGCATTGGCGCACTCGGGGCAACTGGCTGGGCGCTCGTATCTGAAACCTTCGGCTGGGACGGCTTCTTCATCGGCGGCATTATCGTCCTGACCATCACTTTCGGATTGCTTGGCTACACATGGATAGCCGGTGACAAGGCACGACGCAAGACCTGGTTCAAGAGCGACGCTGAACTTACCGCCGAAGCGCATAAGGAAGGAATCGGCGCTTAACCTTCGTGCCGCCCACATTGCTGGGCGCTAATCCCCCACCACCTTCGTACCGTTCAAAAAGATCCGCTGCGTCCCAACAACCAACCGGACGCAGCGGATCCTGAAAGGGCAGTGAATAAAATGATTGATTTCAACCTTTTGTGCAACATCCTCAGCCCCGGCATCTTCGTGATTCTTGCTGGAGGACTGATAACGGGATATGACACTGCCACACTCATTGTCATTGGCGTTATAGGCTATTCCCTTGTCTTCCTTATGAGACGACTCGCAAAAAGGCAAAGAAAGCAGTAGCGCTGAAAACCTAATCAATCCCCCAACAACCCAATAACCCAATACGTTGAAACCGCTATAAAAGCACCGAAATGGAGGTGCCTAGGTTCTTATTGCCCAAATTCGATTCAAAAGGAGATCCCCATGCAAAAGCCATTTGAAGACCTAATCGTTCTAGATCTGTCACGCTACCTTCTGGGAGCATACACCAGCCTCTTTTTTGCCGACCTGGGGGCACAGGTCATCAAGGTGGAGGACACCAAAACTGGTGATTTAGTTCGTGGAGAAATGCCTATAGTCAACGGCGAGAGCTACTATCACTACGCGCTCAACAGAAACAAGGAGAGCATATCCCTTAATTTAAAGGACCAAGAAGTGCTTGAGCGTTTTTACCAGCTTGTAGCTCGTGCAGATGTCCTTGTCGAAAACTATCGCCCTGGAGTATCCAAGCGACTGAAGATCGACTTCGAAACACTCCATCGCATTAATCCCGATCTTGTCTATGTGTCTTTTTCGGCCTACGGCCAAAATGACCCACGCAGTCTTGACGCCCTTCACGATATCAACATCGTCGCAAAAACAGGTTATTACGATCTAACGGACGGTGCTGTTGCCTTGCTGCAGCCATCAGATCTCGCCGCTGCAATGGTGGGAATACAGGGGGCTTTAACAGGGCTCATCGCTCGAGACAAAGCAGGGGGAACCCATGTCGATGTCTCGATGTACGATTCGCTTCTTTGGTGGAATGCAATGCTCGATAGCCGCTGGTTCTTCTACGGCAAAACACTTACTTCAGACATGAGAGAATATCCGTCGGTCGGCTACAACGTCTACCGAACAAAAGACGGAAGGATGATATCTTTCGGGCTTTACGAAAATAAGTTCTGGAACGAGTTTTGCGATGACATCGGCAGGCCGGATCTATATGACACTTTGAAGGACACTCCTAAGCAAAATCCCACCGCATATCAAGCGATTGTAGATTTCGCAGCGTCGATGACCTTCAAAGAATGGGAAAGCTGGCTAGCGGATAAAACCTACGCTATCGCACCGTGTCTCAACAAAAGCGAAGCAATAGATCTCGCCATTAGGACAAACCCTCAAACCATTAACTACGTTAACTACCCCCGATTTGGCACTGCATTGCAGACAAACACACCGCATATCGTTGGAAACATGCACTCGAGTTTAGCTGAATCATATGAGCCCGCTTTGCTTGGCGAATCAACCCGAAGCGTTCTTTCGTGGGTCGGCGCATCCACAAAAGAAATCAATGCCATGGTTGAAAGAGGCGCGGTCATCTGCGCAGATGACGACGATTCACTCGAAGCAAGTGCCTAGCCCTCTTACGTTCGCAATGCACTCAATTGCGATTCTCTCCTTTATAGCGCGCCGACGATCCCCCCCCCTTGATCCCGATAGTCGGCGCGCATCTCTATTTTCGCAAAGCACACCTCGGCCAATTGTTTATAGAGCCCATTATCAAGCATGATTCGATTGGGTTAACGGAGTGCTGAGACGGCTTTTTCGGTAGAGGAACTCTAACAGTTGCGCTTCAGCCAAACACGCAGTTCGTTTTCCATGCGCTCGAACTCTGCTTTGGTTCTTTCGTTGGAAAAGCCCTCTTTTAGGCCCAAAGGATTCTTTGCAATTTCGAAAATTTCACCCTGCTCCGCCAGAATCCTACGGCTTTCGGCATAGGTAAGCTCAAAAGCGAAACAGAGGAAGCCCACAACGTAATCGGCAGGGAAAACTCGATCGTTGCGCTTTACGCAACGGCGGCCATCAAACGCTTCGAGCACCGAAGAAGAAAGCCTGCTTTGACGCAACGCATCAAGGGAAACGCCCAAAATAGTATCCACATCGCTGAGGCTGACGGTGTGAAGAATGTCTAGCTTATCGGCATCGCGCACAATGTTGCAGAAACGCCGCGTTCTATCAGGCAAATCATCGGGAAGGCGATAGTCGCCATGAGCAGCTATCGCGGCGCGGATCAGCTGATCTTCCTTGGATCCCTCGACAAAATCCCTCATGCGCACCTTGCCAGGGGCAAGCCCAGCGAAAAGAGCTATGCCAGGATTTCGGTGCGCAACCCGTCCGCCAGACGATTCAGAGGCTACTTCGAATGGAGGCATCCCAGCAGGCTGGCTAAACAGCACTTCTGCCCCCAATTTGGCGTGGTTGGTTGAACGCGCGTCCGAAAACGTACCCCAACGGCGCAGTTGCTCGAATCGACCCATATCATGCAGCAATCCAATCGTCCATGCCAGGTCGAGATCATCCTGCTTCAAACCATTGCTCTCAGCAATCCGCTCGCACAAACCGGCAACCCTCTTTGAGTGCTCGATCTTCAACGTTATGCGCTGATTGCAAGAATCATACGCCTCGACGTAATCCGAAAATGCCCGTAGGACTTTGCTGCGATCGATTTTCATTTCAGCCCTCTTTCTTTCTCCCTAAGCTTACTCTTGCTCGAACCACAAAACCGCAGAAACACGCAGCTTCGATCGATGGCATTTTCCGTGTCAGAATACAAAAGCGCGCCCCCGCAGGAACGCGCTTGATAAGTGCTTGCTAGGTTGGCGCTTATGCCTCGAGGAGCTTTTCCACGGAAGCAAGCTTAACGCAGCATACGAATACCTTCAGCGCCGACTCAAGCTCTTCCAGCGGAGGAAGCGTAGGAGCGATGCGAATGTTGGAATCCTTAGGATCGTTCTTGTAAGGATAGGTAGCGCCAGCACCCGTCATGGTAACGCCAGCTTCCTTGGCCATAGCAACAATATGTTTTGCAGTTCCTTCGGGAGCATCAAACGAAACGAAGTAACCGCCGCGGGGATTGCTCCAAGAGCCACAACCCGTGCCAGCCAGACCCTCTTCCAGCATCTTCAGAACCAGCTCAAACTTCGGACGAATGATGGAAGCATGCTTTGCCATGTGGGCAGCGATTCCATCGGCGTCTTTAAGGAAGCGAACATGACGCATCTGGTTCAACTTGTCGTGACCGATGGTCTGGACGCCCATACGCTTCTTGATTTCAGCAACGTTTTCCGGGCTTGCAGCCATAGCGGCAACGCCTGCACCAGGGAACGTTACCTTGGAAGTGGAAGCAAACTTGAAATAGCGGTTGGGGTTACCAGCCTCAACGCAAGCCTTGGCAATATCAAGAAGCTGATCCTGCTGTGCCGCATCGTCATAAAGATGATGCACGGTATAGGCGTTATCCCAGAAAATACGGAAATCTTCAGCGGCGCATTTCATGGAAGCAAGTCGACGCACTACCTCATCGGAATAGGTAACGCCGCCAGGATTGGAGTACTTGGGAACGCACCAAATGCCCTTGAATGCCGAATCGTTGGCAACCAGTTCCTCGACGGCGTCCATATTGGGGCCTTCGTCGGTCATGGGAACGGTAGCCATCTCAATGCCAAACGCCTCGGTAACGCCGAAGTGGCGATCGTAACCAGGAACAGGGCAAACAAACTTTACCTTATCCAGCTGGCTCCAAGGAGCGGCACCAAGCGTGCCGAACACCCAGCAACGCATGATGGTGTCATACATGATGTTCAAGCTGGAATTGCCGAAAACAATGGTGTTATCTGCTTCGTCATCGAGCATGGAAGCCATGAGCTTCTTGGCCTCCGGCAGACCATCAACTACGCCATAGTTGCGAATGTCGGTACCGTTTTCAGCCTTGCAATCATCGGAAGAAGGCAGGATGTCCAGCATAGGCATGCTCAAATCGAGCTGATCGGAGCCCGGCTTACCGCGCGCCATATTCAGGGACAGACCCTGAGCCTTATAGGTTTCGTATTCTTCGGTGAGTGCAGTTTTGAGCGTGGTGAGCTCTTCTTTCCCCAGTTCCGCGTAAGTGGGCATCATGCTTCCTTCCATCTGCCTTACAAAGCGACTGCATCTTGCACCCGCTAGGTCTACCAATCTTTTTCAGTATAGGTGTTGCCTGCGTCACTCGCAAAAGAAGTCGCACTATTGGGCCTCAGGCGCAACGCTCCGCATCATATTAAGGGTGGGCGGCAACTTCCCTCTTTGTTAGAAACATCTCATTTCAGAGATTGCACAATCATCGTACTTATTGCCTTCGTACACCGAATCGATCCTCAGCGTAATTGAAGAAGCGCTTACCGCCGGAAAACTAATCGACTGAACCACTCGATACGAATCGGCAAGCGTTACCTGCGCTACCACCTCACCTGAATCAGTGATCAAAGACACCTGCTTCGGGCGCGCGTTCTTGTAATAAATGTCGGTAGATTTACCGTAACCAGCTACCAATTCCAAACAGCTTACCGTCGCCTTGCCACCAGAAGCACGAGATATCGTTACGCTCTGGCCTGCCCCTGAGCCAGAAGAGCCCTCAACCCAGGCAGTGTTCCAATCCCCATCACTTAAGTTGCTTGCAGCATACGAGCCGTATTCGCTCGCGGGAAGAACCGAAGAGGCGGAATAGCTGTTCAACGGGCACGTGCTCATCTCCCCAGAAAAGCCCGACAACGCACGAACCGAAACCTCAGTCTGTGTCGAAGAGCCCTCCTTCTTGGAAGCAACAGAGGAATCAGAACTCTTAGAGTCATGAGAAGATGCGCTGCCGTCAGAATCATGAGTCTGCCGCTGCGATGCAACATTGGCAGAGGACGCCTCCCCTTCATCCGAAGAGGGACGCATGAACAAAACCAAGCAAACGATAACCACCAACGCAGCGGCAAGAGCCACAGAAAGAACAATCACCGCTCTGTTGACCGGCTTCTTGCTTGCCGCGGCGGAAGCAGGTGAGACGGATGTTTGGCCCACGGCTTCCTGTTGGCAACCAGGCTCTGGGGCAGAACTCTGAGACAAGCCGCAATGCACACAGAACTTGTCTTCGTCTTCCAATTCCGACCCACAGTGAATGCAGTATTTCACGAAAGAACCTCCCGAACAGCACTAGGAATGTCCTTGGGCGCCGAGACGCATGCCGACGCCATTGCCAGCTCTTCATCGTCGCCGAAACCATACGTGCACCCGATGAAGGGAATGCTTGCTTTCATAGCCACTTCACCATCGTGGAAACGGTCACCCACCATTACGCGAGGGATGGCATGGCGCTCCGCAACCTGCTGATAGATCTGCCATTTTGGCATTTCGCCAAAATCTTCAGCACAATAGTAGGCATCAAACCAGGTGTCCAACCCAAACATCGCACGATGCACCTCACAATAGCGGGTGCGGCAATTGCTGATAAATGCGAGTTCATAGCCATCCAAGCAGAGCTCATCGAGCATTTCAGGTACCCCCGGGAACAACCGAGCCTTACCTTCCTCGGTAAGGCGGTCCATTTCATTTCCCACGATTTCCGCTGCCTGGCGCCATATTTCTTCAGGAAGGTTGGGGGCAAACGTAGTCCACATGTCTTCCGTAGTCCAACCCAGCCACCTGCTGATCCATTCATCGGTAAATTCTTGCGGCGGCATGTGACCTTCGGAAACCAGCCAGGCATACGCTTTGCGAAATGCGGGACCATAGATTGCCATGCTGTCATGCAAGGTTCCGTCGAAATCGAAGAATACCGTTCCTTTAATGCTAGTACCGCCTGCGAGCTCAATAGCATTTTTTGCCCATAGGGAATCTTTCAGAACAGCGCGACCCACGCCCACTAAATCGGCTTGGCCCCTCTCCAGCACGCGCTCGGCGCCTTCAAGGGTTCTTACGCCTCCGGTCACAATAACGGGGACCGCAACCGCTTCGCGGATAGCAGCTGAATCTTCGCCAAAATAGCCTTCGGTCTTAGAGCCGTCACCGCGGTAGCCGCATAAACCACCCGATATATCCAGCAGATCGACTCCCGCATTTTCGAATATCTTACATGCCGCAACAGCATCTTCCCTTGTTGCTCCACCTTCTTCATAATCACAGGCGCCCAAGCGAAGCGCCAACAGATAATCGGGGCCCACCTCATTACGGACCGCCTCAATGACCTGGCAATGCAGGCGAGTACGCCCCGCTATGCTCGCACCCGAATAGTCGTCCGTGCGCTTATTGGTTATCGGGGAATAGAACTGACTCAAAAGGTATCCATGCGCCGAATGGATCTCGACGCCATCGAAGCCAGCTTCTTTAGCACGACGCGCCGCAGACGCAAAGTCAGCAATGACCTGGTCGATTTCTTGCTGGGTCATAGCATGCGCCCGCACTGCCTCCCCTCTTGTTGTGGTATAGGGCATTGCGCTTGGAGCAGGCGCCGTAAGAGATTCACCGACCAAAGAAGAAATGGACTTACCACCAGCATGGTTGATCTGTGCTACCACCTTGCAACCATTGCGGTGGATGACCTCAACGAGCCTTTTTAGACCAGGAACGTCATCGTCCGAAGAAAAAGAAACCTGCCCTTTGCTTGCCTGACCTTCTTTACTGATATAGCTGTGCTCAGCAACCACCAAGCCAAAGTAGCCGCCCTTCGTCTTTTCGTTGTAATACTCGCACAAGGCATTGCTCACTTTGCCCTGCCCCTCCGATTTCTCGGTAGCCATCGGGGGCATCACCAAACGGTTGCATAGTCTGACTTTCCCCAGAGGAAGAGGGTGAACCAACAAAGACATATCAGCTCCTTCGTTGCAGCAGCGAAATACTATTAATACAGGATACTTGTTGCCGTGTTTCAAGACAAAAAACGACCCCAACTCCTACGATGAGCTGCACCCTTTTCTTAAATATCGTGAAATGGGTGCGAGCCACAACGGAGCGGGGTCGTTGCCGGATTTGCCGTTACGCCTCGATCGTCTTGATGAGGTTCACCATTTCGATGGCGCTCGTTGCGCAGTCGAAGCCCTTGTTGCCAGCCTTCGTGCCAGCACGCTCAATTGCCTGCTCGATGGTGTCGGTGGTTACCACGCCGAAGAGTACAGGCACACCGGTCTTCAGACCAACCTGAGCAACACCCTTGGCGGCCTCATTGCAGACCAGGTCGTAGTGAGACGTTGCGCCACGGATTACCGCACCCAGGCAGATAACCGCATCGTACTTGCCCGATTCGGCCATCTTCTGAGCAACCAGCGGAATCTCAAATGCGCCGGGAACCCACGCGATGTCCACGTCTTCATCCTTGACATCGTGACGAAGCAGACCATCCATTGCGCCACCGATCAGCTTTGAAGTGATGAACTCGTTGAAACGAGCAGCCACAATGCCAACCTTGATGCCCTCAGATACGAGCTTTCCTTCGAGAGTGTTCATATGCGTTTCCTTTCGCTATCCCCAGCGTTTTGACGCCTGGGGCTAATTCCATTCAATTCGGGATGCAATCCCCTATTGCCTACAGGCAGTTCCGTTATTCCTCGACGCTTTCGAGAATATGGCCCATCTTTTCCTTCTTCGTTTTCAGGTAGAAGCGGTCATGGTCGGTCGCAGGCATCTGAATCGGCACACGATCGGTGATTTCGAGACCGAACTCGGAGAGCTGATAAACCTTATCGGGGTTATTGGTCAGAAGACGCATGGTCTTCACGCCCAAATCGCGCAGGATCTGCGCGCCGATGAAGTACTCGCGTTCATCTCCCTTGAAGCCCAGTGCAAGATTTGCTTCAAGCGTATCCATGCCCTTGTCTTGCAACTCGTAAGCGCGAAGCTTGTTTACCAGGCCGATGCCACGACCTTCCTGACGCATGTACAGAACTACGCCACGGCCCTCTTCGTTAACCGCGCGCATAGCAGAAGCGAATTGATCACCGCAATCGCAGCGCAAGGAGCCGAATGCATCGCCGGTGAGGCATTCCGAGTGAACGCGAACCAGCAGATCTTCCCCATCGGCGATATCGCCTTTAACCAGAGCAACATGGTGCTCGCCATTGAGCTTATTGATGTAAGCGTATGCACGGAAGTCGCCATACTTGGTGGGCATCTTGGTATCAGCCACACGCTCTACGAGTTTATCGTGCTTCTTGCGATAATCCTGAAGTGCCTTAATCGAGATGAACTTCAAATCCCACTTCTCGGCAAGTTCGATAAGTTCGGGAGTACGCATCATCGTGCCGTCATCGCGCATGATCTCGCAGCACAAGCCGCACTCCTTCAAGCCAGCAAGACGCATCAGGTCTACCGTTGCCTCGGTGTGGCCATTGCGCTCAAGGACGCCGTTAGGCTTTGCCATCAGCGGGAACATGTGGCCAGGACGACGAAAATCCTCAGGACGAGCATTCTCATCAACGCACTTTCGAGCCGTGTAGCCACGTTCCTCAGCAGAAATGCCAGTCGTGGTGTCAACGTGATCGATCGAAACAGTAAATGCCGTTTCGTGATTGTCGGTATTGGTGGTTACCATCTGAGGAAACATGAGCTTGCGACACAGATCGATGCTCATGGGCATACAGATCAGGCCTTTTGCGTATTTTGCCATGAAATTCACGTTTTCGGTTGTAGCGAATTCTGCGGCGCAGATAAAATCGCCCTCGTTTTCGCGATCAGGATCATCGGTGCACAAGATCACCTTTCCCTGGCGAAGATCTTCCAAAGCCTCTTCAATGGTACTGAACTGGAACATTGCTATCCTCTCATGCCTCCCACACCGCAATGGGGGAAGCGATTGTCCTGTTTTGCTATAGGAGCCCAGCCGCTAAAAGCCGTTGCTCAACAGAAATTCTTTCGTGATACCGCCCTGCTTTTGCGATGCGGCACCATTTGCCTTCTCGACATAGGGGCTCACTGCCGAAGCGGATTGACGGACTGTTTCGCCTGCAAGCTCCGGCGAACAAGCCAGAAGGCGTTCGACGTATTTGCCAACACAGTCGTTTTCAAGATTCACCACATCGCCCACGTGCTTGGTAACCAAATTGGTCTGTGCTCGTGTGTGCGGAATGATGGAAACGCTGAAGCTCTCGGAGTCGACTTTCGCAACAGTGAGGCTGATGCCGTCTATGGCAATAGAGCCTTTTTCAACAATAAAGCGCAAGATGGAAGCATCACATCCAATGCGATACCACACGGCATTGTCATCCTCGTCGATGCTTTTCACGGTACCCACACCGTCGATATGGCCCGAAACGATATGACCGCCGAAACGTCCACCAGCGAGCATGGCGCGCTCCAGGTTCACGGGGCTTCCCGGGCGCAGCGCACCCAAAGACGAACGGTTCAGGGTTTCGTGCATGACATCGGCCGAAAAGCCGCTGCGCGTAAAACCGGTTACGGTAAGGCAAACACCATTGGTTGCAATGCTGTCACCCAGATGAACGTCCTCAAGCACCTTCGAAGCTGCAACGGTAAGCACGCAGGAATGGGCGCCTTTGCGAATGGAAGCCACTTTGCCCACTTCTTCCACAATGCCGGTGAACATTTACCTCACCTCGCATTCAATGAGCAGATCTCGACCGAGCTGTGTCACCTTTGGATCGGACAGCTCAATGGCATACTTGGGAGCCTCGACACCTAAGCCCCCTACTGGGCTCGGCGCTGCTGCACCGCCGAAGATCTTCGGGGCTACGTATGCCTGCACGCAAGAAACCACCTCATAGGCCAAAACCGACCAGTTGATTTCTGCGCCACCTTCGACAATCACGCTATCGATACCAAGCTCTCCGAGCTTTTCCATTAGGATCTCGATGTCGACATGGCCTGCCGCCTCGGGAACCACGATGATGTCACATTCACGCTCACGATACGGCAGGTGCTTTTTCAGATCGCGTTCGCAGGTTGCTATGTACGTGGGGATCTCTGCAGCCGTCCTCACCACCTGAGAATCGAGCGGCGTACGTAACCGCGTGTCGCAAATGATGCGGATAGGGTTCGAGCAACGGGGCTTGAAGGTGCCGAATCCACGCAGAGTAGAGTCGGCGCAACCCTCCAGGTCGGCTTCAAAAGCAGCCTCGTCTTCCGCCATTTCCCTTTCAAGCAGATCCTCAAAATCGGATTCATCAACCACTTGCAGCTCTTCTACGTCGGAAGATTCAAAGCTGTCCAATCGGCAGGTAAGCAACGGATCGTCCTTGATAACGGTGTTGACACCCACCATGATAGCGGCATAGCGTTGACGATCTGCATGAACGCGCTTGCGAGCCTCCTCGCCCGTAATCCACTTCGATTTGCCGCTCCTTGTGGCGATCTTGCCATCTAGTGTCATCGCGTACTTCAAGATGACATAGGGTTTTCCCGTTTCGATGTAATGGAAAAACGCTCGGTTGATTTCTTGGCATTCCTCAACCAAGACACCCTGAACAACTTCGATACCTGCCGCCTGGAGCTGGGCAACGCCGCCGCCATCAACCTTGGGGTTGGGGTCAGGGGCGCCCATAACCACTCGAGCGATGCCTGCCTCAATCAGCGCTTCAGTGCACGGGGGAGTTTTGCCGGTATGGCAACAAGGCTCGAGCGTTACGTAGATAGTTGCACCTTCGGTGGCTTCACCTCGTTGGCGGCAATCGGCAAGAGCCTGACGCTCAGCATGGAGTTCGCCAAAAGCGGGATGCCAGCCTTCGCCGATAATTCGACCATCGCGTACCACAACTGCTCCAACAAGAGGGTTGGGATTGACCCACCCGGCACCGCGCATAGCAAGCTCCAAAGCTCGCTGCATGTACTCCTCGTCAGTCAAGGAACTGCACCTCCTTTCATATTCGTTGTCGCGAATACCATCTTGAGTGGGTAAGCGACGAACGGAGATGCATCCTGTATGAAAAAAGCCCTGGAACATAGCGTTCCAGGGCTTTCACATGACAAACAAGCACGGCCAAACGACCGATCCGATTCATCGTCTTCTTTCATCCGGACTGTAACCGTTGGCTCTGGATTTTCACCAGATCAGCCTTGCTTGCACAAGGGTCGCGGGCTTCGCAATTGCTTCCTTACAGAAGATTTCGCGCTACCGCCAGTGAGGAGTTTCACCTCGCCCTGAAGACCGTATTCATTTTCCATTGGTTACTATAGCGCACTACAGTGCCCCGTCAAGAAAAAAAGCCGCGAGATTGTGCATCTCGCGGCTTAATTAGACAGCCTTACTTGGGAATCAGCTTAGCCCAAGCACTGCGCTTACAGATCCTTTGAGCCTTCTACACGACCCTCAAGGTAAGCCCAGAAATCATCAACGTCTTGCTGGATCTCTTCCAACAGAGCTTCGTTGCCAGGCTTGAAGAGGTGCTTGAAGCGACCCTGAGGCTTCAGGAAGTCCTTTACGGGAATAAGGTTCTTATCGCGAACCGGAGTGAGCTTCCACTTGCCGTTCTCAACCTCGAACAAAGGCCAGAACTTGGAGTTTACCGCCATGCGGCAAATCTCTGCGGTCATGCTGGAATCAATGCGCCAGCCACGGGGGCAAGGTGCCATAACGTTCAAGAAAGCAGGACCGTCAACGGCAATTGCCTTTTCCGCCTTGCTTACCAGGTCACGCCAGTTGCCTACGGTTGCCTGAGCAACGTAGGGAACACCATGGGCTGCCATGATGGAGGTAAGATCCTTGCGCTTCTGGGGCTTGCCCTGCTGCTCCTTACCAACCTCAGACGTAGTTGCCCATGCACCCTTAGGGGTTGCAGAAGAACGCTGAATGCCCGTGTTCATGTATGCGCCGTTGTCGTAGCAGACATACACGATATCGTGACCACGTTCCATGGCGCCAGACAGAGACTGCAAACCAATGTCGTAGGTGCCACCGTCGCCGCCGAAGGCAACGAACTTGATCTTCTTGTCAGCAGGGATCTTGCCTGCACGCTGAAGGCCCTTGTAGGCTGCCTCAACGCCAGAAATAGTTGCGCCCGCATTTGCAAATGCATTGTGAATGAACGGAACGTTCCACGCGTTGTCGGGATAGATGGAAGTAGACACTTCCAGGCAGCCCGTTGCCGAGCAGCACACAACGTCGTAGTCGTTGCGGCCCATGAGGACCTGACGCACTGCCATAGATGCGCCACAACCGCCACACAGGCGATGGCCAGGAGCCAAGTCGTCGGGGCGGGCAGAAAGTTGCTTGATGTTTGCCATTGGATGCCCCTTACTCTTCGATGCCGAGATACTTGATGGAACCGTCGCCTTCGCCCGCAGCGCGCGCCTCAAGGTCAGAGAACACGGTGTTCATCTGCTCGAGGGTGATGTCTGCGCCGCCAAGGCCCACAACGTAATCGTTGACAAGAGCGTCAACCCCATTTGCGTGGAAGGCAGAGCGGACCTCGAGCGCCAAAGGAGCATGCGGGGAACCGTAGGAATCGGAGCGATCCAAAACAGCCACAGCCTTAGCGTTTTTGCAAGCTTCAGCAATCTGCTTTGCAGGGAACGGACGGAAGATGCGAGGACGAACAACACCGACCTTTTTGCCCTGCTCGCGCAGCTTGCGGGCCTGGAAACGAGCATTGCCTGCGCAAGAGCCCAAAACAACAATGATGAAATCAGCGTCTTCGGTACCCCATGCATCAACCAGCTCGAACGGACGACCCGTGATTTCAGCCCATTCCTTGCCATGGCGTTCAAAAGCTTCCATGGCATTGTCGAGCGCGTGACGCTCGGTAAGCTTGTACTTCATGTAGCCGTTGCCAAGCGTTGCAAACATGCCTTGGCCAACAGGATTTTCGGTATCGAGAAGAGGGTACTTCGGCTCGTAATTGCCTACGAAATCTTTTACTACCTGATCTTCTTCCATCACGCAGCAATCCATAGCATGCGTGGTAACAAAGCCATCGAGAGTGGTGAGAACGGGAAGCAGAACATTGGGATCTTCGGCAACCTTGAACGCAATGATGGTGTTGTCGTAAGCCTCCTGAGCGGTTTCGGCAAACATCATGCCCCAACCGCAGTCACGAGCGCTCATGATGTCGGAATGATCGCCGTGGATGTTAATAGGAGCAGAAAGCGCACGATTGGCGTTTGCCATAACGATGGGGCAACGCATGCCGGACGCAATGTGCAGTTCCTCCCACATGTAGGCCAAGCCCTGGGAGCTTGTCGCAGTTGCAACACGTGCACCAGCAGCAGATGCACCAATACATGCAGAAAGCGCGGAATGCTCGGATTCGGTAGGAACGTATTCGGTGGTTACCTTTCCGTCTGCAACGAACTTCGCATAGCCCTCAACGATGGTGGTCTGAGGAGTAATGGGGTATGCCGCCATAACATCGGGATTAACCTGACGGAAGGCATCTGCCACCATCTGGTTGCCCGTAGCGGAGAACATCTTCTTTTCGGTCATGGTTACTCCCCCTTCGCTTCCTGCTCCTGGGCTTCAGCCTCGGAGATAAGCTCGAGTGCGCCGAATTTGCACTCCTGAACGCAAACGCCGCAGCCCTTGCAATGGAACAGGTCGATGCCCGTCATTGCGCCGTCTTTAACCTCAATAGAGGAATCGGGGCAGTAAGCCCAGCACAGCATGCAGTTGGAGCATTTCTCGGAATCCCAGATAGGACGATTGGAGCGCCAACCGCCGGTGTAGCAGTTGGTTGACGTACCACCTTCGGGGCATACATAACCGGTCGGGAACTCTTCGGGCTTCCAGTTTTCGTAGTTGGAGCCATCAAACTGGTACTTGGACATTACTCTTGCACCTCCTGATAAGCGCGCTCAACGGAGGCGAGGTTCGCGTCGATCATTTCCTGGGAGAACTTCTTGCCGAAGGTGATAACCAGGCGTTCCTTGACCTTTTCGACCGGGAAAAGACCCGTGATCTTAGCCAATGCGCCTACGATCGGGGTATTGGGCATGTCCTTCTTGATAGTTGCAAGCGCAATGCCCGAAGCATCAACTACAGCAACACGCATGCTTTCGGGAGCGCCTACCGCTGCACGGGCTTCAGCAGCCGTCATTGTGGTGTTGAATAGGAGGATACCGTCTTCGGGCATACCTTCCATTACGTCCGTAGAAGCCAACAGGGTGTCATCCATGATGATGACGATGTCGGGATTCTGAATGTTGTTGTGAACCTCGATGGGATCACTGGATACACGCGTATACGCCTTCAGGGGTGCTCCCGTACGCTCCGGGCCATATTCGGGCATAGCCTGGATGTAGTTGCCCTGCAGCAGTGCCGTGTCCGCGACAAGCTTCGCCGCCGTAACCGCACCTTGGCCAGCACGTGCATGCCAGCGGATTTCGGTCAACTGTGACATACCTCTCCTCTCGCTTAAGGTTTGCTTTTTAGAAAGCTTCTTAATTGTACCGACCACACGTTTTCGCCCTGGAGGGTTTCCGAACGTGTTAGATATAGCTCGGTAGACGGAATTCGGCAGTTGCCACTGGTTGGGTTGTCGGGGCGAACGGCATGTAATCGAAATTAGTACCCTTTTAGTACCTCGCAAAAACTCGGTATTCTTTTTCCCAATTGAAAAACGGACCAGACAAGACAAGCTCATCTGATCCGTTGATTCGTTCAATGCAATCAAGGCAACTTCACGAGCCTCACATTGCTATACGACACTGCACTACAGGACCTAACACTTACGTCCAGAACTCAACCATTTCAATGAGATCTTGGTAAGCCCATGCGTATACATCGGAATACCAACCGGTTTCAGGTATGAAACAAATCAGGGTGGAGTACAGCAAACTTAGGAACACCAATACCCCCAGAACGCGAATGAAGAGGCGATGCGCAAGCACCTTGGGTACCGCAGAGCTTCCCACCTTTAGCTCTACGCCACGATCATCGTTCTCTTTATCAGGAGCCAGGGCATCATTCGCGATGAAACAAAGCAAAATAGAGGGAATCAACATTAGGATGCTGTAGTCGGCGGTATAGCGCTGCAGAATACCCGCCATCTGAGCATCAAGACAAGCAACGATCAGCGCAGATGCCAGCATGGTCATCACGACGCTGGCAACGGTATGGGTAGAACGTTCCCTAATACGATAGGAAAGGATCGGCTTGGCAAATGCCAGCACCCACAAAATAGGCAAACAGACCAAAATACCGCCAAACGTCACTTCCTTGATGGTTTGACCCAAGTACGTAGTATCAAATGTAGTGGGCTGAAGCCAAGGGAATACGCCAGTAGTAGTGGGGGTTTGCAGGAAGTATGCGAACAAAGCTGGCAGCAAACGACCAGCGTTCATGCCTCGCTGCGTCATGTCGTTTACTGTGAGGTTGTAATTTGCTCCAAAATCGAAGAATGATCCAAAGCGCGCACGGTTGTACATCATGATGCCAGCGGCAACAACAAAATATGGCGCTAAAAGACATGCAAATTCCTTTGAGCCCTTCTTAGTGAACAGGTGCTTTTCGGTAATGAACTTGCGCCAGAACAGCGGGAACGCTAGCAACGAGAAAATAAGGAACTGAGGACGACACGCAACCACAAGGGCCATGCACAGAGACCCAGCGAGATACCATCCTGCTGCTCTTTCCGTTGACCGCCCATGAAGCCAAAAATACAAACCCCATACCGTAAATGCCAAGGCCATCGCAATTGGAAGCGAATAGAACGTTGGGAACTTCACTAGATACAACATGCCCGAACAGGCCACCAAAGGCATTTGCAGCAAGAGGAATAAGCCTAAGCTAACACGCTTAAAATGATGTCGCGCAAAACGATCCATCAGAGCTGTTACACCCAGCACGAACATAATGCAAGCAATTAAAACGCCAATCGCAGTTGGGAAACTCGACCCTGTAAATAAGTAGAACGGCAAATAGAACAGGAGCACTGGCAACACGCCGAAATACACATAGTAATGGCCCTCGTAGTACGCCACGTCGAACAAGTACGACTCACCCGTCTGCTTCTGCAATTCATCGCGCGCGCCCTTGTCGTAGGGGTTGTCCATGTCTACCAGCCATTGGGGGGGCTCCGCTTCCAAATACAGCTGGCCATCAGCCATAGCCTTTGCGAGCTCAGCATATTGCTGAGCATTGTCTCCACCAACCTTATAGGTGTTTACGATGCTATGGCCGTCCCAGGATCCCGAATTGTAATTAGCCGTAGCAATACCGACCTGGTTTGATCCAAGCAAAAGATATGCAGTGAGAACGAAAACCTCACAAGCTGTTGCCAACACGATGCATGCGCGGGAAAATCTCGGATGCTCCTTAACACGGCACCGATAAATGCTCGAGCCAGGCCGAAACACATAAAGCAAAAGCAGAACGGTAAACGTCAGGAAATAGCGAAGGCCATTGAACTCAAAGGGCTGACGCTCATTGATGACAACCGTATTGAGAACAACGGGGTATCGTGCATCATCGTTCACGATTTCGATACGCAGGTTCTGAATTGTGCCTGAGCTCTCGAGGTACAGATACTGACTTTGCTCACTATACGTTGAAACGTCTATTTCAGGAACGCCAAAGGTATATTCCGTCGTTGAAAAATAGGTTTCATGCGCAGCGTCGGTAAAGCTGATTTTGACCTTAAGGTTCTGAGCTGGCTGCGAATTATCGAAATCAAGGTGGATATTATTCACCACTTTGTTGAGATCGTAAAAATCTACAGCAGTCTTCGACTCAGTAAACTTGTACTGTTCGCTATGTCCCAATCCGAAATTTGACGTACCCGTATCGTTGGCATCAAGGCTAATGCGATCAGATAAATTGATCGGCTCATAGGTAGCTGATCGAAAATAGTTCATATTGAACAAAAAGATTTCGAGGAGCAGCGCAACAACCGCGACCACGAAAATACGGGATAGCGCATGTTTGATTCGGCCTCGATTGGCTTTGGCGAGGTCTATGCAGTCAAGTGCAATGTCTTCAATAGGTTTCATAGCGAATCATTTTACAAGATACGCACGCACCATATTGGTTACGCACTACTCTTTCAGAAGAAGCTCGAGAATAAAAAAATCCCCGCATCAAATGATGCGGGGACATATTGAGGCGCTTGCTTACAAGCCGAGCGTGGAAACGATTGCGTCGAATACCACCTGAGGATCACGATCGCCATCGATCTCCTTCAGGAGTTCGCAACCGCGGTAGTAGTCGATGAGCGGAGCAGTGGAGCTCTCGTAGACATCAAGGCGATTACGTACCGTTGCCTCGTTGTCGTCGTCACGCTGATACATTTCGCCATTGCACTTGGGGCAAGTAGCGTCAGCGTCGGAACCGATGTAACCGCAGTCACGACACATACGACGAGAGGTGAGACGCTTGATGATAACTTCCTTATCAACATCAACAAGAAGAGCAGCATCAAGAGGACGCTCGAGGGAAGAAAGTTCCGAATCAAGCGCAACAGCCTGAGTAGACGTGCGAGGGAAGCCGTCAAGGATGAAGCCATCGGCAGTGTCCGCGTCCTGAAGACGTTCTTTTACGAGGCCGATTACAACTTCATCGGGCACAAGATCGCCAGCATCCATATACTTCTTAGCCTCAAGACCAAGAGGAGTCTGGTTCTTAACGGCAGCACGAAGCATGTCGCCGGTGGAGATATGAGCAAAGCCATACTTCTCTACCAGCTTTGCAGCCTGAGTGCCCTTACCAGCGCCCGGCGCGCCCAGCAAAACGATATTCATGGAAATGTTCCTTTCGTAACACGATAGAAATCGATCAATCTATTTTAACAAATTGAAGCGGATTAAGAGCAAAGTAGCTTCAGTGATAAAAGAAAGGCGGCTGATTGCCGCCTTTCTTTTTACTTGAAGAATCCGTCGTAGTTGTACATTTTCAACTGCGATTCGATCTTATTCATAGTGTCCAAAGCAACACCGATCATGATGAGGATCGAGGTACCGCCAAACGCCTGAATCAAAGAATTGTTCGTAAAGTAGAACAATATGGAGGGGATAACCGCAATAGCTGCGATGAAAATCGCGCCAGGAAGCGTAACCCTGTGCAGGACATCCTTGATGTACTGCACGGTATTCTGACCAGGACGAATACCAGGAATAAACCCGCCCTGACGCTGAAGGTTTTCCGCAGTGTCTTCAGGATTGAAAACAATCGAGGTGTAGAAGTATGCGAAGAACACAATGAGCAGCGCAGTGAGGATCCAGTTCACCCAACCTGCCGAAATAGCGTTGGCAGCCATGGTGAGCCAATCAACATTGAACAAAGCAGCGATCTGCGCAGGGAAATAAATCAAGCAGCTTGCAAAGATGATAGGAATAACACCTGCAGCGTTGATCTTGATGGGAAGGTAAGAGCTCTGACCGCCCATAACCTTACGACCCTGAACACGCTTTGCATAACTAATTGGGATACGACGCTGAGCACGCTCCACGAAGATAATCGCAGGGATGCAAAGCAGTACCACAACCAAAATAAGGACGGTTACCGCAATGCCCATACCCATATCTGCATTCAGGTTGATCGACGAGAAGATCGCCGATGGAACCGAAGAGATGATAGACACGAAGATGATCAGCGACATGCCATTGCCAACACCATGCTGAGTGATGAGCTCGCCCATCCACATGATCAAAGCAGTGCCAACTACTAGAGTGAACACTACCAAGATGTCAGTGACGATCTCGGGAACAGCGGTGTTAAAAACAACACCATAGGCCTCAGACTTGAAGAGGAAAAGGTAACCAACAGCGTTGATCAAGCCCAGACCAAGCGTAAGGTAACGCGTAACCTGAGTGATGCGACGCCTGCCCGTTTCGCCCTCTTTAGCCCAGCGGCCTACGGCAGGGATAACACCTTGCATCAACTGCATAATGATAGATGCAGTGATGTACGGCATAATACCCAGTGCAAATACCGAGAAGTTCGACAGAGCACCGCCAGTGAAAAGGTCGAGCATAACCATCGAGACACCCTGCTGAGAAAAAGAATCAGCAAATGCCTGGAATGGAATGCCCGGCACCGGCAGGTAAGCGCCGAATCGGTAAAGCACCAAGATGCCAAGAGTGAACAGGATTTTATTCCTGAGCTCAGGTACCTTGAACGCCTGTACGAGGGAACTTAGCAAGGCTCTTCGACCTTTCCGCCAGCTGCCTCGATCTTAGCCTTTGCGGAAGCGGAAACCTTGTCAACCTTAACGGTTACAGCCTTGGTGATTTCGCCGTCGCCCAGAACCTTAACAAGATCGGTGGAGTGCTTGATGATGCCCTTAGCTACGAGGGATTCACCGTCTACTACTTCGCCAGCTTCGTAGTACTTCTCGATACGGCTAACGTTAACGGGAAGGTACTCAACATGGTTGATGTTGCGGAAGCCAGGGAGCTTAGGAAGACGACGAGCCAGAGGAGTCTGGCCACCTTCGAAGCCGTTGCCCTTACCGCCGCCAGAACGAGACTTCTGACCGTTCAAACCACGACCAGCGGTCTTGCCGGTGCCAGATGCGGGACCGCGACCTACGCGCTTGCGGCTGTGACGAGAACCCTCTGCGGGCTTCAGATCCTTAAGTTCCATGTTTTCTGTTTCTCCTTTTTTACGCTGTCTCTACCCCACTGCTTGGAATAGAGGTCGGCAGCTCGCCGCCGACGAACTTACAAACTAGATCATTATGCCATAGGTTGAAATCAAATGGAGGGCAAAACTCAATAAGCTAGAGATAGCCCATCATAAGTTCAACAATTGAATCGAATGCCCTGTAGATACAGGAATCGTATTGGACCGAAACCGATATGCTTTCTGGCTTTTTCATGCGCCACACTTCGATCCGCATAATGCCCATTACAAGAATAGAAAAGCCCCGCTCATTGAGCGGGGCTTTATACATTTAAAGTTCTTCTACCTCTACGAGGTGCTGAACCTTGAAGATCATGCCACGAATGCCAGGATTGTCTACCTGCTCAACCGTGCGACCGATCTTACCAAGACCAAGAGCCTTCAGGGTGCGACCCTGATCGTACTTGTAGCCGATGGAGCTCTTTACCTGGGTGATGCGCAGTTTCTTTGCGTCAGCCATTACTAGTTCTCCTTCCAGCCATAAATCTTAGCTACAGAGATACCGCGGCGAGCAGAAACTGCCTCGGGGCTCTGCATTTCCTTAAGACCTTTAGCAACAGCCTTAACAATGTTAAGAACGTTGTCAGTGCCGAGGGACTTAGCGAAAACATCCTTTACGCCAGCGAGTTCGAGAACGGCACGAGCTGCGCCGCCAGCGATAACGCCGGTACCAGGAGTAGCGGGCTTAAGGAGAACGCGACCAGCGCCATACTCACCGATGATGTCGTGAGGAAGCGTGCCTGCCTCGGTCAGAGGAATGGAGAACATGTTCTTCTTCGCATCCTCTACGCCCTTCTTGATGGCGGTGGGAACTTCCTGGGACTTGCCCATGCCGATACCCACGCGACCCTTACCGTCACCAACAACTACCAGAGCGGTGAGTGCAAAACGACGACCACCCTTGACAACCTTGGAGACGCGATTGATATAGACGACGCGTTCCTGAAGTTCGGGAACGCCTGCCTGGTTTTCTTGCTTACGAGCCATAGACCTTAACCCTCTCTTAGAACTTCAGGCCTGCTTCGCGGGCACCATCGGCAACTGCCTTGATGCGACCGTGATACAGATTGCCACCGCGGTCGAATACAACCTCGGTAACACCGTTTTCCTGTGCTTTCTTACCGATGATCAGACCGAGAGCTGCAGCGCCATCTACAGTAGCACCGCTCTTCTCGGTTGCCTTGAACTCGGGACCGAGGGTGGAAACACCACAAATGGTCTTACCGGCAACGTCGTCGATAACCTGAGCATACATGTTCGAGTTAGAACGCGTAATGCACAAACGCGGACGGGCAGCCGTACCAGAGATCTTGCCACGAACACGAGTGTGACGACGGCGCAGCCCAGCCTGTTTCTTTTGAAGCTTCTTCATAAATAGATTCCCTTCAATACTTCGCTACTGAGCTACTACTCAGACTTTGCGGCCTTGCCGAGCTTACGACGGACATACTCGCCTTCATAGCGAACACCCTTGCCCTTGTAAGGCTCAGGCTTACGCCATGCGCGGATGTCGGCAGCAACCTGGCCGACCTGTTCCTTGCTGATGCCCTTTACGATAATCTCGGTCTGGCTAGGAACTTCGAAGGTAATGTTTTCGGGAGCCTTAACGATAACCGGATGAGAGTAACCGAGCTGGATCTCCAGATCAGAACCCTTGAGTGCAGCACGATAACCAACGCCTACGAGCTCGAGCTTCTTGGAGTAACCATCATGAACGCCCTCTACCATGTTGTGGATAAGGGTACGCGTAAGGCCATGAAGGCTCTTTGCCTGACGAGAATCGTCGGGACGCTCAACAATAACCTCTTCGCCCTCAACCTTGATGGTCATCATGGGGTTGAATTCACGAGTAAGTTCACCCTTGCTGCCCTTTACGGTAACAACGTGGCCGTCAACCTTAACCTCAACGCCAGAAGGAATAGCAACAGGGATCTTACCAATACGAGACATTTGTGCTCCTTCCTTCCTACCAGATGTACGCCATGACTTCGCCGCCGACGCCTTCCTTGCGTGCGTCGCGGTCGGTCATAACGCCCTTGCTCGTCGAAATAACAGCAGTACCAAGACCACCGAGAACGCGAGGAAGCTCGTCCTTGCCAGCATAAATGCGCAGACCAGGCTTGGAAATGCGCTTGATGCCGCGAATAGTGCGAGCCTTCTTCTCACCGTACTTGAGGGTGATGGTCAGAACGTCGCGGGGCTGAGCGGCCTCGATTTCGAAGCCGTTGATGTAGCCCTCTTCCTGCATGATGCGGGCGATTTCGACAAGCTTCTTGCTGGACGGCATGGAAACCGTCTGCTTGCCAGCAGAGTTAGCATTACGCACACGCGTAAGCATATCTGCAATAGGATCGTTCATGCTCATTGTTGTGTTTCTCCTTTGTTCATGATGAGCCGAAAAGCCGGTTCGCATGCACCCATGATGTATGCGCCTTGACTAACGGCACTCAACAACGTGACTGGGTTGATAAGGTTCCTACCAGGAAGCCTTGGTCACGCCGGGCAGTTCGCCTTTGTTAGCGAGCTCACGAAGGCAGACGCGGCACAGACCGAACTTGCGGTAGTACGCACGGGGGCGACCACAGCGAGCACAGCGATTGTGCTGACGCGTCGAGAACTTCGGCTCTCGCTTGGACTTGGCGATCATCGATTTCTTAGCCATTCAAAATCCTTCTTTCCTATAACCAATTCTCGAAACGAGAAGTTAGTTTTCCTTTTTGAACGGGAAGCCCATGGCAGTCATAAGTGCCTTGGCGCCTTCATTGTTTTCAGCCGTGGTTACGAACGTAATGTCCATACCACGAGTGCGATCGATCTTGTCGTACTCGATCTCGGGGAAGATAAGCTGCTCAGTGAGGCCCATGGTGTAGTTGCCTCGACCGTCGAAGCTGTTGGGGTTGCAACCACGGAAGTCACGTACGCGAGGAAGCGCAGTGGACATCAAGCGGTCGAAGAACTCCCACATGCGGTCACCGCGAAGGGTAACCTTACAACCAATTGCCTGGCCTTCACGCAGATGGAAGCCTGCGATGGACTTCTTAGCGCGGGTAACCATAGGCTGCTGACCGGTGATGGTACGCAGGTCGGCGATTGCGCCGTCAAGAAGCTTCTTGTCGCCAGCGGCACGACCTACACCCATGTTAATAACGATCTTCTCAAGGCGAGGGATCTGATTAACATTAGTGAGACCGAGCTCCTTGAAAAGCTGGTCGCGTACTTCGTTTACATACTTTTCCTTCAGACGAGGAGTAGCCATTGTCCTAAAAAACCTTTCTCGATGAATTAAACGCAAGATTTCCGACCTTGCGTCCCCCGCATTACGCGGGGGTCATAAAAGCACGGCTAAATATTTTAGTCGATATCTGCGCCACAGCGCTTGCAAACGCGAACTTTTTTACCATCTTCACGTTTGATGTTGACGCGAGTTGCCTCCTTGCAGGAGGGGCAGATCAGCATAACGTTGGAGACATGGATGGGAGCCTCAACGGTAGCAATGCCGCCTTCAGGGTTTGCCTGGGTCGGGCGCATTGCCTTCTTCATCATGTTAACCTTTTCAACGGTGACGCGCTGAGCCGAGGGGTTGGAAGCGATTACGATGCCTTCAGCACCCTTATCCTTACCAGCAAGAACCTTGACCTTGTCACCCTTTTTGATGTTCATCTTTGCCATGGATGTTCCTCCTACAGCGTTTCCGGTGCCAGGGACACGATCTTCATGTACTTCTTGTCACGAAGTTCGCGTGCAACAGGACCGAAGATACGCGTACCGCGGGGAGCGCCGTTGTTGTCGATCAGAACGCAAGCATTCTGGTCGAACTTGATGTAGCTGCCGTCAGTACGACGAACTTCCTTCTTAACGCGCACCACGACACAGCGGACGACTTCGCCCTTCTTAACGTTGCCGTTGGGCATTGCTTCCTTAACGCTGCAAACGATGACATCGCCGAGGCCCGCGTAACGGCGCTTGGAGCCGCCCAGGACCTTGATGCACTGCACCTTGCGAGCGCCGGAGTTGTCAGCAACGGCGAGCATGCTCTGCATTTGAATCATGTGCTTATCCCTTTCGATGCTTCTAAGTAAGCAAGTGCCTACTTAGCCTTCTCGACGATGTCGAGAAGGCGCCAGCGCTTCATCTTAGAAAGCGGGCGGGTTTCCATAATCGTTACGGTGTCGCCTACACCAGCTTCGTTGTTCTCGTCATGAGCGTGAAGCTTCTTGGTGGAGTTAACCATCTTGCCATATACAGGATGGGGCTTGCGCTCGTGAACTTGCACGACGCAGGTCTTGTCGCCGGAGATGCTTACTACAACACCCTGGCGAACCTTACGAGAGTTACGTTCTTCACTCATATTGTTCAAACCTTCCTAGCTGCACCCTAAGCCTGAGCGGCCTTGAGTTCACGGTCGCGCATCTCGGTCTGGATGCGGGCGATGTCCTTCTTGACCTGCTTGATGCGAGCGGTGTTGTCGAGCTGGCCGGTAGCCATCTGGAAGCGCAGGTTGAAGAGCTCTGCACGAGCCTCCTTCAGCTTAGCCTGCAGATCTTCACCCGAAAGTTTCTGGATCTCTGCTGCTTTCATTTACTCCTGCCCTTCTGCCTCACGCTTTACGATCTTGCACTTGATGGGCAACTTGTCGATAGCCAGACGGAGAGCATCCTTGGCGGTTGCCTCGTCAACACCATCGATCTCGAACATGATGCGGCCGGGCTTTACTACAGCTACCCAACCCTCAGGGTTACCCTTACCCTTACCCATTCGAGTTTCAGCAGGCTTCTGCGTGATGGGCTTATCAGGGAAGATCGTGATCCAAACATTACCAGTACGGTTCATGCGACGAGTCATTGCGATACGTGCAGCCTCGATCTGGCGGTTGGTGATCCAATGACGGTCCAGGGCCTGAATGCCCCAAGAGCCGTGGTTCAAAGTGGTACCGCCCTTGGCGTTACCCTTCATAGAACCACGCTGCACCTTACGATGCTTAACGCGCTTAGGTACCAACATTACTTATCACCCCTATCGTTATTGCGGCGACGGGAACGGTTAGGACGGGAAGAACCCTCGAGTGCGGGCTGCGGAGCCTTCTGGCCCGGCAGAACTTCACCGTGGTACACCCAAACCTGGATACCAATGGAACCCATGGTGGTTGCAGCGGTGGCGAAGCCATAATCGATCTTCGCACGGAGGGTGTGCAGCGGCACGCGACCCTCGCGATACCACTCGCGGCGGCTCATTTCAGCGCCACCCAGACGACCAGCGCACTGGATACGGATACCCTTTGCGCCGCTCTTGCGGGCAGACTGAACGGCCTTGCGCATTGCGCGGCGGAATGCAACGCGGTTTTCAAGCTGCTCAGCAACGGACTGAGCAATGAGGCTTGCGTCGAGTTCAGGACGCTTAACCTCTACAACCTCAACGGAAACCGGGCCGTTGGCGATCTGGTTGAGCTTCTTGCGAAGTGCGTCAACCTCTGCGCCCTTCTTGCCGATTACTACGCCGGGGCGAGACGTGGTGATGATGACCTTGATCTTGTCACCAGCGCGCTCGATCTCTACGCGGGAGACAGCTGCATGGGCGAGCTGCTTGTCAAGGTAAGAACGAATAGCGAGGTCGTTCTCAAGGTTCTTCGCATAGTCCTTGTCGGAATACCAGCGGCTGCGCCAATCCTCGGTTACGCCGAGACGGAAACCGGTGGGGCTTACTTTCTGACCCATACTATGCCTCCTCTCGGGTTGCTACGATGACGGTGATGTGGCTGGTGCGCTTGCGAATGCGAGCAGCAGAGCCCTTTGCGCGGGGGCGGATACGCTTCAGCGTGGGGCCCTCGTCGGCGAAGCATGCCTTAACCACGAGGTTCTCGGGGTTAGCGGCACCCTTCTGTGCAGCGTTTGCAACTGCGGAGTTCAGGGTTTTCTCTACAACCTCAGCAACAGCACGGTTGGTGAAGCGGAGGGTTTCCTGAGCGGCAATAACATTCTTGCCGCGAATCTGGTCGAGTACGATGCGTGCCTTGCGGGGCGAAACGCGTACGTAGCGAGCGATTGCTTTAGCTTCCATGTTTCACCCTTTCCTTACTTGTCGTGGCCGCGGAAGGTGCGAGAAGGTGCGAACTCGCCCAGCTTGTGGCCAACCATGGATTCAGTAACGTAAACCGGCACGTGCTTGCGACCATCATGCACAGCGATGGTGTGACCAACCATCTCGGGGAAGATGGTGGAAGAACGCGACCACGTCTTGATGACCTTCTTGTCGCCAGCTTCGTTCATCGCAATAACGCGATCGAGAAGGCGAGGCTCCACGAAGGGACCTTTTTTCAAACTTCTGCTCAATGTTTCTCCTTATGCGATCGGGCGCTACTTCTTGCGACGGCGGATGATCAGGCGGCTCGAAGCCTTCTTGGGGTTGCGAGTGCGATGACCCTTGGTAGACACGCCCCACGGAGTAACAGGATGACGACCAGAAGACTTGTTCTTGCCTTCGCCACCACCATGAGGATGGTCGACAGGGTTCATTACAGTACCGCGAACGCTGGGGCGGATGCCCTTCCAGCGGTTACGGCCAGCCTTGCCGATCTTGATGTTGCCGTGCTCGGCGTTGCCAACTTCGCCAACGGTTGCGCGGCAGGTTATGAGAACGCGACGCATTTCGGAAGAAGGCATACGCAGGATTGCATACTTGCCTTCCTTGCCCATCAACTGAATGCTGGTGCCAGCGGAACGAGCGATTGCTGCACCACGACCAGGCTGGAGCTCAACTGCGTGGATGAGCGTACCAACGGGGATTGCGGACAGGGGCAGTGCATTGCCAGGCTTGATGTCTGCATCAGCGCCGGATACTACCGTTTCGCCAACCTTGAGGCCCTTGGGCTGAAGGATGTAGCGCTTTTCACCGTCTGCATAGTGCAGAAGAGCGATGCGAGCACTGCGATTGGGGTCGTACTCGATCGTGGCAACCTTAGCGGGGATACCGTCCTTGTTGCGCTTGAAGTCGATGATGCGGTAACGACGCTTGTTGCCGCCACCCTGATGACGCGTAGTGATACGGCCATTGTTGTTGCGGCCAGCCTTCTTGGGCAGGGGCGCCAACAGGGACTTCTCGGGCGTAGTGCTGGTGATCTCAGCAAAGTCCGAGACAGTCTGGAAGCGGCGTCCAGGGCTCGTGGGCTTGAACTGTTTTACTCCCATTTTCTTCCTTTCTACGGGTACGAACTGCGGGTTCGAACCCTTGGTCTTATGTGGACTCCATCACCGCCATGGGGGCCTTTGGGAGACAGCCCTCGGCGATTCCGAGTTTCCACGCGTCCGGGTGTATCCATCAACAGCCAGACGCAACCGAAAAGTATACTGATTGCCTATGTAATGCGCAAGAGATAATCGAATCGAGGCAAGTATTCGCAAAAGATTCACAACCTGGCACGAATTGAGCCGAAATTGGCAGTAAGCGGTAATTTGGCTCCCCCGCTATTTCATCATAGTCCCCGATGCTTCCCTGCAATATCAGGACAAAAGCCTGTATCGTTTAGCGAAGCTCCTTGCCAAGCTCATGCGCGAGCACGGGCAAAAGCTTTGCGAACGTTTCCTCACGCTCGCCTTTCTTCAACTCGCATTCCCATACCACATGCACCTTCCAGCCATCTGCGATAAGCGCCGCTTCGTTTTGAGCATCGCGTTCTTGGTTTCGGTTGAACTTTGCCACCCAATATTCGGTGTTCTTCTTGGGAAGGGAAAGGTTGCAATGCGGGCAGCGGTGCCAATAGCAGCCGTGGATAAAGAGTGCCACCTTCTTCCCCGGCCACGCCACATCGGGGCGCCCCGGCACCTTCCATTGCAAACGATAGCCGCCCAGGCCCGCTTCGCGAAGGCGCTGCCGAACCAGTAATTCGGGTTTGGTGTCTTTACGCTTGTTGCCTTGCATGGATTTATGCACCGCATAGCTCGATGCATCGGGCGCTGGAATACGCACATGGGCATACTCAACTTCGCCCTTGTCTGCACGCTTGGCACTCTTCCGTTCGCATTCGAACGAATCCACTTCATCATCAGTTGCAGGCCGCACACCATCAAGTGCCGCGAGCCAACGTTCACTTAGGCGATCGAAACCCCACGCCGCATTTGCGGGGCTTGTGGAAGGCAACACTTCAGCTTCAATCCCTACTTTATATAGTAGGTACTTTTTATATAAGCGACCCGCTGTAGCGCCATTGCAGATAACGCGCTTGATAGGGGCCGTGCGCGTGATGAACCCTACTTGGGCGGGAACCACATTCTTGATGCTAGCGTCGCTCGATCCTTTGATGTCGCATTCCTGGATAACGTCCCATAGTGCAATGCCACACGAAAGCAGCATTTCCTTCTTTTCGGAAGTAGTTTCAGGCACAGGCGCCTTCGCAAGGGCAGCAAGCACACGCCAAAAGCGATTTTGAGGGTTGCCGTAATAAAAATCGTTCTTACGAGAAAGCACAGAGGGAAACGACCCCAAAACCAGTATGGTCGAGCGCTCGTTGAACACGGGATCAAACCCGTGGGATATATGTTGGTAGGTTGCCATACTGCATAAGTATAGCGAGGCAGTCTACCGTTGAAAGGATCGTCGACTTCTTGCCCAAACGCACCTCCAATAATCTCCAGCCCTCATAAGGTCTCACCTATTCACCACACAGGCGAAACTGGCAACAGGATCGCTGGCCTTAGGGTGTTGGTTATTTTTTTACTCGTTTATAAACACTTTTTTGGGATTCGAAATCAACTGAACATAGGGGCAGCGAAAACCCAGTTGGAAGGAAATCCCATGAGCGCAAAACATGCTTGCAATACCCAAACCTATACCCGAACAAAAGCTGGAGCCTCCCCTGTCGCCAAAGCGGCAAGCCTTGTCCTAGCAGCAGGACTCGCACTACCCACGGTGTTGCCGACGATGGCGCACGCACAGAGTGCCTCAAGCACACAGGAAAGCACCCTTTCTCTGCATAAAGCAGAAGCCAATAGCCGCTCAGCGGCAGCGCTCATTCGTCAAAGCTTGCAAAACGCCAAAACCGCCGCGGAGCTTCAGGCGGTACTTGCCGCTGCGCAAGAAGCCTACAACCAATCGGAGGCAGAATACGACAAGGCGGCAGCGCCCTACAACAACGCGACGTCTAACAGAGATGCCGCTGCACAGACCTACTTAAATGCAAAGTCGGCAGCAAACCAGGCGCGTGACAATGCCGATGCCGCGTTAGCAAGCGAGATAGAGAAAGTTCAAGCTGCCGCTGATGCCGGCGAAAAAGAGCTGGCAAGCGCCCGCACGACACTTTCCAACGCAAAATCCGATGCCGCAGAAAAGCAAAAAGCTTATGATGAGGCACTGAATAAAGCCGCCGAGGCAAACAACGCCCTTGCCACAGCAAAAGAAGCTGCCAAGGAGGCAACGCCCGGGGCATTAGCCGAAGCGCAGCAAAAGACATCCGAAGCTCAAGTTGTACTCGAAAAAGCAACAAGAAACCTTTCCCAGGCGCAGAGCGAGCTGAAGGCAGCCCAAGCAAAGGTCAATGAAGCGAAGGCTAAGAGCGAGCAAGCACAGCAAAAACTGACGGCAGCCAAAACCGCAAAAGCGAACGCCGATATCGCCGTTACGAATGCAACCGCAAAGCTGAACTCAGCTAAGACCGCGCTCGATGCCGCGAAAGGCGGCGTGTCCGAAGACGCTCTTGCGGCCGCGCAAGCTAAAGTCGATTCCGCACAGGCAGAGCTAAGCACCGCGCAAGAAAAGCAGCAGAAGGCCGAAGACGCGCTGTCTGCTGCGAATAGCTCCGTTTCGACCGCCGAAGCCGATCTGGCAAAGGCAAATAGCGCTGCTGCCGCCAAGGAAGAGGCGGCAACTGACGCACAAATCACGCTGGACGCCGCAAAGAAAGCCGCAACTGCCGCCGAAAACAACCTCACTAGCGCCAAAGCGGAAAACGCCGCCGCAATTGAAGCAAAGCAGCACGCTGACGAAGCGGTAGCAGCCGCACAGGCAGAAAAGGAGAAATCAGACGCGACAGTGGAGCAAGCAAAGCTTGACAAAACCGCAGCAGATTCCGCTGTGTCCGCCGCCCAGGCAGAAGTCGACCGCATCAACTCCGAAATCGACGACGCAAACGAGCAGGCAAAGCAAGGGTCCCTCGGCTTCGTGAACTGGATGTTGAGCCAGGAAAACCTTACCGATGAACAGAAGAACGATTTGGAGCGCGCTAAGCAGGTAATCGAAAAAGCCACAGTAGAAAGCTTTGACAAATATGCCTACGGTGACAGGGCATCCTTTATGCCAGAAGAGCGCAACAACATGGTTACGGTGATCGGCGATGAGAAGGACGCTACCAGCCTTGCCAATTTAAAGAAAAGCATCGGCATCATGAAGAAGATCAACGAGTTGCGCGCTTCGGACGACAACTTCGTAGGCGATATGAAACGCAACCCCTCCCTCACCAACTTTTACTTTATGGCAGTAGCGCAAACTGGCGCCGACCGAGGCGCAGGACTTCATGCCCACTCATTACTGCAAGTAAACTGCGAAAACCTTGCATTCGGATACACTGACGACCCCACCATCGGTTGGTACAAGAAGGAAAAGCGCACGTTTGACCAAATCAAAGGCGAACTCGGCATCACAGAAATCAACGAAGCAACCCTTCAGCAGATTAAAGCGGAAGCGAAAGCTCGCAACGTCGAAGTAGTCCACTACACCAACCTGTTCTGGGCAGCCGATCAGCTTATGGGCGTTGGTTTTACGCAGTATCGAACCACCGCATGCTATAACGCATCCCATTTGAGTAACTACCAAAATAAGTATTCCAAATACGCCAGCTACACCATTGATGAATTCGAAGCATTCGTCAATGCTTATCAGGCACACCTTGACAACCCAGGCGGCGCGGTAAGCCTCGAGCAGCAGCTTGCGGCAGCGAAGGCAGCGCTTGATCAGGTCAAGGCAAAGCAGAAGGAAGCGAACGAAACGCTCTCAGCAAAGGAGCAAGCGGCAACAACAGCGCAGCAAAACGTCGTACAAGCACAAACGAAGCAGGCAGAAGTACAGAACGCAGTTGAAGCGTCCGAACAGGGCGTTTTCGAAAAGCAGAAGGCAGTGAAAGACGCTCAGGACGCCGTAACGCAAGCCACACAAGCGCTGAACGAGGCAAATGCGCAGCTTGAAGAAACGAAGAGCAACGTTTTTGCTAAACAGCAAGCGCTGGCTGCTGCAAAGGAAAACACAAGCGCAGCTGAGGCAGGCCTTGCAGCCGCGAAAAACGAAACGGAAGCAGCACAAAGCAAGAAGAATGCCGCCGACGAGGAACTTGCGGGACTCTCCGCCGAGCTTGCTCAGGCACAGGAAGCCTACGACACCGCACTTACCGCTCGGGAAAGTGCCGTTGCCAAGCAAAATGAGGCTGCGGGCAAGCTGAATTCCGCAGAAAGCGACGCCGCAAACGCCGCCGAAGCACTCAAGCAAGCAGAGGCCGACGCGGGGGCGAAGCAGGACAAAGCGACGAAAGCCGAGCAGCAGGTTGCAGATGCAAGCAGCGAGCTCCTTAGCGCGCAAGGCGAGTTCACGCGTCTGAATAGCCTTACTTTTGCAGTGCAGCAGGCGCAAGGCGAAGCAGACAACGCTGCTTCAAGCGCCAACGAAGCCAAAACCGAACTCGATGCGGCCAATGAGGCAATTTCCGCCGCTGAAACAGCCGTTTCGCAACGCGAACAAGAAAGCGCAGCTCTTGCCGATACGCTAGCCGCCGCGAAGGCCATTAACGCCAACGATGCCTACGAAAGCGGCATCACCGACACTCGCTTTGCCGATCTCGACGCCCTGTATGCAGCAGCACGCGAAGCGGAATCGAAAGCTGATGCCGCTAAAGCCGAGCTAGAGGCATCCGAGCAGGAAGTAGGACGCCATTCGGAACGTTACGTTGAAGCGTTGCTGAACTGCCAGGAAGCAGCAGAAAACCTCCACGCTGCCCAAGCAGCCTACGATGCCGCACTTGCCAAAGAATTGGCGGAACAAGAAGCGGCAAACCAAGCAGGGAGCGCCAACAACGCCGCAAACCCAACGACCACTCCCGCAAAGCCGCAGCTTAACGGCAAACAAACAAACGTCAGCCAAGCGAATAGCGCATCGCCCAAAACCGGGGACAACGAAGTAGCAGGCACGTTCGCCGCACTTGCTGGAGCAGGAGCTGGAGCCGCCCTGTTGGCAGGACGCAAACTTCGTCGCACCAAGCACGTGAAGTAGCCAAGGCCCAAAGCGGCCCCTATCAAGCCAGACACCGCTTGATAGGGGCCGTACTACAACCTGAAGGCGGCCGCAACAAGACAGTCGTCATCCGAAGAGACTAATCATGATGCCCACAACCCACTAACGGCAGAAGTACAAAGACAAAACAACCACCAAAACAAGCGTGCTATTTCTTCGGCGTAATGCCCAATTCGCTGATACGCTGCGCAACTTGCTCAGCAGAAAGCACCCCTTCTTCCATGCAGCGTCGCACAAATGGCGCACCAGCGCCGGCACGCAAGTCGTCATCCACTTTGTGTTTGAATGCGGGGTAGCCCACAAGATTTTTCCGAACTTGGTTTTCCGCCTCTTCGGGTGTTTTCCTTTTATTTGAACGCACATTGCTTGAAAGCTCTTCGGCATATACCGTTTTCGCAATTTCAGAAACCGGCAGTTGCTGCTCAATAAACAGTTTGCGACACGCATCGCGCTGACTCTTTACACGAGCGTTCTTCGCTTTTGTTTTGCACTGTTCGCTGCAATATTTGCGAGGCTTCCCCCTTCCCTTCAGCAGAGAGAACCCCCTTCCGCATACCTCGCAACGAGCTATTTTTACTTGACCCAACCGACAAACAAAGCGATACCACAGATAGCTAATGTAGTTAGGGAATACCAAAAAGCCATCGTTCTCCCCTGAACAAAATAGGTCTACCCCAACCACGTCCAAATTCAGCGAAGCAATCGCATGCACCATTTTTTGAAGATGCGGCACGTCTTCCTTGCAAAATGGTTCATCGTAAAGCTCAATCTCGCCATCAAGGTTTGAAGCCCTCTGCTCAGCATCGTTCACATCAATGCCTAAGCTATGCGCTTTTTCGATAAGGGAAGATCTTAAAGCATCGTCTTCGTCTACTTCCCCGCCCTTTAGCGATGAAACAAATTCGCTACAAGCAGCCAGAAAGTCGGAAGAAGTTATCTCTCGATGAAAAACAAACAGGCTGACAGCTAGGGAAGCACCCTCATTATCGTTTCCCACACCTATGAACGCATAGTCGTACGCATCTTGAAAAGCAAAGCGCTTTACCAGCGGAAACTTTTCCTCATCGCCAAAAAGAGCCATAATGGATTTTTCATCAATAGCTATCGCCAGGCTGTACACCAAAAACGCATTCCCGTCAGAAGGCAGCATCTTCTTTTTCGTAATGGGAGTTCTGTCTTTATTGAGAAAGGGCTCGAATCGAATAGCATCTGGTTCATCCGAGTTGACTACCGCCTGTATGTCAATCGCAGCACTTGCCAGCATTGATTCAGAAAACCAATCCATGAGGCGCTCGGTTTTATTCGGACCGAATAATGGACCTGTTTCTTTAGCTATCTTCTCGATCATGACATGATCGGCTTCGAAACTTGCATCTACCAAGAAGGCAAGCTCTTCTACACCAACCGCGCCATTCTTTTTCTTTTCGCATTCCGGTGCACCACACCCAGGCTCTTTAAAAATAAAGCGGATGGAAAGACCATCGGCCAATTCCCCATGCTCGCATTCGGCAAGTTTCACGGGGTACCGCCCCTGCGGGGTGCGTATTTGATCCAAAGGATTCATGTTCTGTCCCTCTTAGCAGTGCACAGCTATCGCGGCTAGTCTTAGACCCTAGTCTAGTTTTTTACTCCTTTTCCACCACTTTATTAAGACGTAATTATGGTAGATCATCTTAACGTCACCAAAAGAGCCATCATTAAGCCAGGTAGAACAGCTATTATCGAATAATTAGCACGATAAGGAGAGGCCATGTTTTGCCCTGAATGCGGAAAGAAGATAGAAAACGAATCAATCTACTGTCCTTATTGCGGTACTAAAATACCTTCGCCGGCTCAGCTGCCCCTTCGGTATGGCAATGCAACAGAAGAGGTTAGGGCAACATCAGCTTCAGAACCTGAAAAAGTAAACTTGAAAACTGCGCTCCGTTCCAGCAGACAACACCCTAGAAAACTTCTTACACAAATAGTGATTGCTGCTCTTGCGCTGGCACTGGCGACCTCTACGGCATACGCAGCGTACTACGTTTACACAAACGTATACCTGCCCAGCCAGCAAACTCAGCAGCAGGACTCCAAGGCGAACGAAGCCCCAACCTACACGATCGAAACAAAAACGGTGGATGTGAGCGTGCCGAGCGATCCTTTCATCAGTCCAGGCAAACGAACATCGGACACTTGGTCATATCCCCAAATAGTTTCTTCGGCACCTAGCAACGTTATCGATGACATTAACCGCTGCATCCAAGAACAGATGGAAGAAACTGCCGAGCAAACCAATGCAGCTCCTGATACATGGGATGAACTACAGAACGGGGCGGAGAGCGGACTCGAAGAGTACGGACTCTGCACCCTTACCCGTGGAATGGCTGTCACCTATATGGATGACACGTACATGTGCATTCGTGATGCAGGCTACGCCACTCTCTGGGGCCCACACGGCAACCACTTCGCCGAGGGTCAAACCTACAACCTACAAACCGGCGACCAAGTTGACCCATGGACCGTTTTCGGAATGGACGAAGAGGAGACGGTATCAGCAACCAAGCGGGCCGTAAAAATGTACCTCGCCTCAAACCCCAGCGATCTATACACGGTTAGTGAAGTCGTTGAGAGCATTAACAGCCGCATCGTTGATTCCGGCGCGGGTAGTTCTCTAGACCAATCGAACTCGAGCCAAGCCTCCAGCCCGTTCGTTATCACCAACGAAGGATTGGTCTATATGACCAGCGATTATGAGCTAGGAAGCTACGCATTTGGAACAAGAAACATTTTGGTTAAAGGGTTTAATGACGATTCCAAAGCAGGGACCGCAATCGAACTCACCAATCCGCAAGTGGCAAATGGATAGACGGAGAATGAAATGAGTGTTGTTGACGGCATAGAAACCGATGAAATGGGCAAGCCAATATTCGTCGGAGAATCGCTAAGCCTAAAGGATCGGACCATAGTCAGATCGGCTACCACCAACTGGCTTAAAGAATGTATGGCAAACGGGCTAAAAGATGCTTCAACGATTTCAAGCCAAAAGCGCTTTCCTCTAATGAGACGATGCCTGAACAAGATTCAATCCGAACGTGATAAAGCAGACGATACGACCCTGGAACCATGTTCACCTCAAGCGGTATTGGAAGAAATTGACTTTTATCTGCCCAAGTCCTTTTGGCGTTTCTATATGAATATCGATGAATTCAAATCGGGTTCAGCAGCCAACACGCTTATCGACCCAGAATGGCCGGAATTCATCAAAATCAATTGGCATTTTATGTTCGAAGAAAGCAAGTCCCGTCTTTACAACGATTACGCAGGCCACTGCAACTCTAAGCATCGATATGCTATTTCCTCGAGAGAAGAGTGGTCCAGAATAAACGGAAAACCTTTTCGGATTAAATCCAAGGAAACAAGCCCTGCTCTAAAAGGAAATCCAAAAATAAGAAGACCCAACAGTAATATCAAAAAAAGCAAAGCTTCTATATCGCAGCAAAATGAGCTCATATTTCACAGAACCGTAAAAGCCGTTCAGGATGCATACGGCATACCGTCTATGGAATTTCTTGGGCCAAGCAGATCGCGTAGATGCGTTCAAGCTCGAAACATTTCTATATTCCTTTATAAAAAACTATCTGGCGACACCATGAGCAATACAGGGAAGTTGTTCGAGCGAGACCATACAACCATCATCCATTCGATTGAAAAAATCAAAGATCAGCTTAAAGAGGACGAGGAATTGCATGACCGCATCAACGGTTTAAGTCAGATGATTCAGAAATAAGTTGGCGAATCTTCGCTGAAGCTCATATAATTAAAGGGCGCTCCCGCGCAATATCTGTGCGGGAGCTTTTTGTATTTATACAAAGGAAAAGTGACATACATGGGCAGAGAATCAACAAACTATATGCTTCCGCTAGCCATTCTTCAAATTCTCCATGTTAAAACAGATGAAAAATCGCCCATAACAGTCTCAGAGATAAAGACTGAGCTGAGGAAAAAGTATTCGCTCTCAGCATCAGACGACACGATTAGGGCAATGCTTGATAAATTAGCAGAATTTCTCAAACAACAACCGGAGAGATTTGACTCTGCTTTTCTCGTGAAAGAAATTACCCCAGGCGAAAAAGGGAGAAAGAGAAAAGCCTATGTTTCACGACGCCTCTTCGATGACACTGAAGTTAATTATCTGATGGCAACAACAGAGCTATCGCAATCAACAGCGAACAATCAGGGTGAAAGCGACGCATTAATCTCCAAACTGAATAGCCTTAAAGCTCCGTCAGGAAGAAGAGAATCCCCTGTTCTCCGATTTACGCCAGAAGGAAGCCCTAAGCCGAGCAGCACAGAAATCGCCAAGACTTGCAAAGAACTTCAACACGCAATTGACCAGAAGAAATCCATTTCTTTTTCCTACATAAAATATAGCGCCAAGCCCATCGGAACCGACCCCAGAGAACTAGCCATCAACCAAAGCACTACAACCAAAAAGCATGTCAGCCCATATCAAATCAAATACATGAATGAGCATTTCTTCCTCCTAGCTCGACAAGGAAGAAGCAGCAACCTCACCACTTACAGAGTTGACCTCATCAAGGAGGTCAACATCGATACAGAAACAAACCAATACAAAGGCGTTAACCCTGAACGAATCGAGAATTATTTCGATGGCTCCATTAATGGATATGGCGGCAAAAATGAAGAAATACTACTCAGATGCACTAAAAAAAGCATCCATTACGTCATTGAACTGTTCAGCGATTTCTCCAATTTTACAATGCAACGTAGCCAAACAGAAGATGGGCGAATCGACGTGTCTTTTCTCGGATACCCAAAGGGCATCGAATACTGGTGTTTAAAATTCGTTGACTCAATTGAGCTAATTAGCCCCGTCAAATCAAGAGAGTCCCTCATAACCCGCCTGACAAACAATGTCTACAGAAGCCAAAACGGCGTCAGAGACGAATAACGCCTCGGCCGCCGTTTCCATTTTCGCCAACTAACGAGGCACTAACCAACTTCTAGCCATTCATGTTTTGCAAGATTGTTATTAGAATTTTCCTGACTTCAAGCTCCTTACTCTTGTTCACATAATTGTTGATATACAATCCTTCCCGCTTGTTTCTGCCAGTAGCCAAAACAAGGCCCAAACGGGTTCGACCTGCAGGAGTTGGAATATAGAATCCTGCTTCACTTCCCCTTCGGCCCATTCCTCGACCACCGAACAAATACCCCTCAGCGCAAAGAAGCCTATTCATTTCTTGGGCATTTAATTTTTCGAGCGAAAGCCTTTCTCTTTCCGAACCCACATCAGCCTTCCAATCCTTTACGAGCTTAGTGAACGAAATGTAATCCACTCCCGCTTGAAGGTTGAGCCTTTCAGCATAAGAAGCCCCCATATAGTCTCTCCCGTTATCAATAAGATTGCAAAGGCTGTCTCTTTGCAACTCATATGCCTTACGAGCCATTTCGGACGCAGTTGGAGTATCGATGTCGTAAGGCGGGAGGCCAATAATTCCTGTTACTACTCCTCTAACCCCGTCAAAATCAGTGACAAATCGATGCGAATCATCATTTTGCAAAACGGCCCGTCTCAAACGACCATTTCCGCTAAACACAACCAAAGAATATATAGGCTTAACATCCAGCTTCAACCGCTCTTCAACGCTTCGGAGAACCGCGATATGGTCTGCATTCTGTTCACAGGGAGAATCAAAATGCGCATCCTTTTCCTTCCCTACGTTCCTATAGAAACGCCCATCCGATTTCTGCTCAACCTCGGCTGAGTAATCCTTAATCTTGATAGAGATATCACATTTCGGGGATATCGCTAGTAAATCAATTTGAGCGCTGTGCCCACCATCGTAATCAAATTCCAAATCGCTTAGCACGATAATGGGGAGCCCGGATTTCACAAGTCGATCTCTTACCTTGTTCTCTCCAAAACGACCTTTCCTGTAACAACTTTTTTGATACTCAAGCTCCCTTTTTTCGTTTGCATCCGCTGTTCTAGCAATAACCTCCGACAAAATCTCTTCTTTAATTTCAAGACAGTTCCTAATGCCTTCGACACGAAAATCGATTGCATCGAACCTCCCATCTGCTCCTTTATCACAAACTGGAATTTCAACGCACCGATTCCTGAAAATCGTATCCTCTTTCGCCTCTGGACGAATCCCACTATCCGACAGAGAGGTTGAAGGCCGGACACAGTCCCCTGTCTTCAGCCTCTCTTCCACCAATTCAAAGGACTCCGTGTCCCTCAGAATCCCCTCCCCAATCAAGCTACCTCCGTCTGGCCATCCCTCAAAAAGAACCTTGCGATAGTCCAGATATTTCTCGATGTATTTCTCGTTCGGATCATAATGAGAGGATGCATTTCGGATACCTACCGCCCTTTTGAGCTCTTTGATATATTGGCTCCACCATGAATACGAGCGCTTACCACCGGTCAACTCCACAAGGCTTTCTCGATAGTTTTCGATTGCAACTGGATAAACGCCCAACGTAAGCTTTTTCTTTCCAGGATTCGAAAGAGTTGAACCAGTTCCCAAGAAATGCCCACCACAAACTCTTTCGTCTTTAATCACAGGGTAAACTCGATTGTTAAAAACCAGTTCGAAAGCTTGATTCAGCATCCAAAAGGGAATCAGGAAACGCTCTCTAGAGCTTGACGGCTCCTCGGCGCAATCAGCTTGATTCATCCCAAGAGCATCGGCGTATTTCATACCCATCAAAAGGAAATGGCAGACAGACTCTCTAGTTTCCTTATCAAGGTCAGAAAACGCATTCTTAAAGCAATCTTCCGAATCAAAGCCATACTGCGCAAAAATAGAGTCCGGTACTCTCAGCGCCTCTTCAGGCAAATCCGCATCCAACACGGAGACATCATCATCCGGCATTGACAAGACGCCGGAATCATTAGTGCATTGACTGCAAAGCTCATCTAATTTATCGATGTAGTACCTATCGAGAATCTGCTTCATCTTTCGAACGGACGGATTAATGCGCCATACACTGCTATCTCCGACAACATACAAACGGCTCTTGGCTCGACTTGCAGCCACATTGACAATATTGGGCTTCACCCATTCAACAGCACCAGAAGAGCCCTCATCGCAGCCCAATAGGAAAATCACCTCACGAGCTTCACGACCCTGGAAGGTATGCACAGTACCGATATTATTTTTTTCGAAATTGCGCAACTGCTCCATATCAATAGCTTTGCTCGAACCTTTTAATATAAGTTCGTCAATTTTGCTATCTAAATACCTGCAGAACCCGTTTCTCACAGATCGAAATGGCGAAATGATAAAAAGATCGGGTATCCCTTCATTGCGGGAAAATGAGTCTCTAAGCAAAGAGAAAGCAACTTCTCCCTGATTAGGAACATAATGATTTTTTGCTCCTGCATCTTCAGCCCCTGAAACCTCAACCCAAAATGAAGAATCACGACAAAGGGTGCCATCGTCTACAAACGTCGAAGTTCTTTTAATCATCGCCCCAGAATACGAAACTTCATTAGAGATATCAAACATCGGGGATTCGCAACGCCTATGAACCAAAAGAGGCGTGCCCACCCACTCGTCATTCTCCCTAAAGCCGAAATGATTAAGCTGATCGGCATAACTTTGGACGGAATAACCAGGCAGTCTATAGTTATAGGGCATCCCCTTCCCGAAAAGACCAGACAACACTCCGAGCCTATCAGGACGATCAATCGGTTCGACCTGACGAGGGTCGCCCACAACTAATGCTCTTCTGCATCTAAACATTGCACCTGCAGCTTTGTAGGGTAATGCTTGCCCAGCTTCGTCAACAATCAGCAAGCCCAACGTTCCAGGTTGCCTAACATCTCTCAGGAAGTTACCGACAGAGTCGAAGGTAGAAGAAACAACCGGCACAGCGAGAAGCAAAGTCTGAATGAGGGAGGGCATAGCATCTTCGCGATCAGAATCAGGATATTTGTTTCTGCGCTGTCCCATCCACCCTTTCATTGCGTAAAGAGTCTTGAAATTGTAAAGACAGGCTTTTGATGCTAGAACGAAATCACGAATCAACTGAAGAGCCCAGTAAAACAGCTCTTCCCTAGCCCTATCGAACCCATCAAAAGCATCATTATTCGAGCTATCTCTTCCAGGAGCAATGTCATGTAAACGTTCTACGCAGTTCCGACTGCCTAAGCCACCCGAAAGGGCCAACGAGAACGAACGCAAAGACTCTTCATCTGCTTTCGGCAACCGAGATTGGAACTTCTTGACATCTTCGATGGATTCCCTGAATGCACTCCGAGTTTTTTGGTATCTTGCCAAAGATTCATTCATGCTATCGAGCCTAATGATTTCCGTAAACTTTTTCAGCACTGGCTCGAGGTACTCGGACTGATTTTTGTTATTTCCCAGGGGAATCGAAATTAAACCCCAGCAATTAGCTATTTTGTTTTTACAAAATAAGTCATTTGCCAGCTCCGTAAAGAACAAATCGTCGGATTTCGCTCCAACTTTGGAAGGGCGATTGGAGTCAAAAAGAGCATAGATGCAATTTAATCCAGATGTCCTACGAGCAGAAAACCCCTTCTCGGGCTCTACAGCAGACAGCAGTCCATCTCTTTTCGGTAATTCAAGCGTAATATTCTCTATAGCCTTGTTGTTCGTCGAGCAAACTAATATCCCATAATTATTTACGGCATCAGCCTCAGCTTTGATCTTGTAATAGCAATCGCATGGTTTTTTGCCAACGAATGGAAGATGGTCCTTCTCACAGTCAAGCTCTCTTTCCTCAAACATATCATCAGGACGCTCGTAGTTAGAAAGAATGATAGCCTTTTGAACCACAGAGGAAGCTATTACATCCTTGAGAAGAGTGGTTTTGCCCGTACCGGGAGGGCCATTCACCGCCATAACATCGCCAGGAATATAGGACCAGTCCTGGACAGAGCCAGCTTCTTCGGAATACAGGTTAACCGCAAATTGTTGCATCGCTGTAAGTGGGTATTTTGATGGCCACTTGCCCAACGGATAATGGAGAGGGTTAAAAGCTTCAGCGATTAAAGCCCGTCGACTGCCCGCCATTGATTCCCCTGAATCCGTTAAATCAACTTTGCTGCCATTATTTCGCGAATCATCAAGAGCGGAAAGGTATTGACAACAAAGCCCGAGTCTCACATCGTCTGGCGAGTTCCTAAACCAACGATCAATCAGTTCCAGATCATTGGCATAGAATGTTTTCCTGAAGTTGTCCGGATACTTCTCATTTGTGGGCTTAGCGAAAATAGAAGCCCACTCGTCGACCATCTCGAGAAAAGGGAATAATTGCACCAACTTTGAAAGCATATTACTAATATGCTTCCCGGTTACAGGGCAATCACAATTAGGGAGAACGCCCTTAACCATATCGACGAGACTGCCGTACGCAACCTCCAAGCTGTCCGTTTCCCCAAAGCGGCTATATCCACTGGTAAGAAGGCAAAAGAAAGGGCAGACCTCCAAGGAACCATCAATATAGTGACCAGATTCCAGTTCGTCTTGTTCTATTCGCAGAGCAAAGTGCACGAGGTTAACCTTGCCAAGCTCATCAAATTCATAACCGCTGTACTTGCGGTAATATTCACGAGTTTCAGGAAATTTTCCAATCAATTGCTCAATCAAACAATTTCTGTCGACTGAGCCAACATAGATATCAACAATCCTATCCTTTTTGCCATAGCGTACCGTTGAAACTATAGGCTTAGAAGAATCAGTTAAGTTGATCTCCCTGGAAGCGGGGATTGCATCTTCCTGATCCAGGAAGTCGGAAATATGCCAATACTTTGCAACTTGCGAAGCGAGTCCAGCCTCAGACGACTCATCTTTTGATTCATTGCCGAATCGCACGGAATCAAGTTTGCCATCAGTCAATCGGGCAAATCCCGAAATAGCGTTTTTCACAGAATCACGAAGCCCACTAAAGTTCATTACCGACCCGTCCCTTCAATAATGCGCAAATAATTCTAGCTTAATATTCGATACAGCCCAGCTCATCGAGGAAAACAGTTCTTCTTGCTCAACTCGACATTAAAGAAGCATCGCTATGTTATCAACTATTTTTTACCGCTATTTAGCGGGGTTTTATCGTTGATAGCAGATTAAATAGCAAGCACAATCAGAGTCAGAAGGCGCAAAACATCTCCTCGAAAGGAGCCATTATGAGCATCGAATTTACTACCCAAGAAGTTGATTGCGGAACGTATCCCAGTATTCGTTCCGCCCTGCTCTTTAAGCGCACCATCTTCCTGTCGCAGCCAATCAATAACCAAACCGCCGAAGAGGTTATCGCGCAGCTGCTTTACCTCGACTCCATCAACCATGAGCCTATTAAGCTCATCATCAACTCTCCTGGCGGGGGTGTCAGTGCGGGTTTCGGCATCATCGACTATATGCATGGCATCGAAAGCCCAGTCCATACCCACGCATTCGGCGCGGCAGCAAGCATGGCCGCATTGATCCTCACCAACGGCGAAAAGGGCTATCGCACCGCAAGCCCCAGCACTGAAATACTTATCCATCAACCCCTGCTTAACCATCTAAGCGGACAGGTAAGCGATATCGAGATCGCAACACGAGCCCTGCTGAGGACCAAAAGCAAACTCTGCACGAACCTTGCCGAATGCACCGGGCGCACCGAAGAGGAAATTGACAAGACCATCGATCGGGACAGCTGGTTCACCGCAAACGAAGCTCTTACCTTTGGGCTCATCGATTCCATCGAATCCAACGTTAAAGCCGCTTAAGAAAGAGGAGCATCATGACCGTCACGAAGCCATACACGAGCGAGGGCAGCACGCTCGTGTTCGCCCCCACCTCGGAAATCAGCGCAGCGTTTCTCGCGCAGGACCTTTTCAGCTACGGCGAGGGACAGGTAATCGTAACAACAGCGGAATCGCCCCTTGCTCAAACTGTAGAGAACGAGAAGGGCGGCTATGCGGTCAAGCGCCTTGACCTTAACGAGCCGATCGCGCCAGATCTTATCGACTTCTTTGATAAGGTCCCCCTTGCCAACATCCCGCAGGCAATCGACAGCCTGTTTGTCCTTAGCAAGGAGGACAGCTATGCCTGCCTTGCCGCAACGGTGCTCTACGCTTCCGGTTACTACGCACAAGCAGTCGATGGACGCATCAGCGTCAAGAAGATCTGCGACATTGTCCAACTATTCTTCGCCAAGTCCCTAGGCGATGAGAACGAATACTCCAGCCGGCTCGACGAAATCATTGAGGTTCATCTGACGGGTGTGCATGTCGTCGGCGGAAGCCATAAGCAGATTGCAAAGCCAAATAGCAACGGTTGCTTGGCCAATCTGTGGAATCCCGTTCGCAATGCGTTCATGGATAGGCACACCACAGCATGCGTCAGTGCTAGGCTCGCAGATATTCTTCGCCCCTACAGGAACGGGTGCATGCTGGGTGAGAGCAACAACCTCTTAAGCCTGAAGGAAGGGAACGCCGCACTTGTCGTAACCGTCCCCGATTACGACAGAACGAATGACAAGCTCTTCTTTGCCGTGATGGACAAGCTTTTCACCTCGCTTTACGCAAGGAACAGAGAGGTTGTTCCGCAGAAGAACGCACCCTTGCGCGTGATAGCGGAAGAATGCGATGCCAAACCCTCCATCTGGCTTTTAGGCTCAATTGCAAAAAGCGCCGCGCGCAACAACATCAGACTCAACCTGCATTATTCATCGGTGGCAGCGTTTCGCAGAAAGCACAGCGATTACGCCAACGAGATCCTTGAAGCGTTCGATTCGATCGCGTTCTTGGACCCGAACGAACCCGCCGCCCTACAGGAGATCCAACTGCGCACTGGACTTTCTGCACAAGAGATTCGCAGAACCGCACTTGACGGCGGCTGGCTGTTCCAGCGCGGGAAGAAACCCCAGCGCATCGACACTATCAGCAACCAGGAAGCAGCTTAGGAAAGGAATATCATGCGCAAAGCACCCACAACAACCTGGACCCTCCCCGTCTCCTTCTCCCCCATCGGAGCAAAAAGCGTCGTCTGCTTTGTTGGGAAGCTGGCCGGCGGCTGCCTCACTCTTATCGTCGTTACCTACTTCTGGGCGCTGACGAAAGATTCCACGCCCGAGCTCAGCGGCTGGTTCTTCGGCATCCCACAGATGGTCTCCATGCTATCCCTGGCCTTCTACCTCGCCGTCAATTTTGCGACTCTCATAGGGATCCGCGTATCCGCCGGAACAGCCAAAGCCGCCCAAGTAATTTGCGTAATTGGCCCATGGATTTGCCTAGTTCCAATTTTTGCCTATTTGGTATTCGAGCTGTTCAGGGGAGCTGGCAATGAAATTCTTGCTGCATTGATTCTGGCCCCTACCGCCTTTGCCGCGATCGCCGTCACCCGCCGATGGGCAAAAACCAAACCATACCTCGCAGGGAACTTGTTGCTGTTGCTAGGTGCATTCTGTGCGGTTATCGGCATCGCGGCAATGTTCGCAATCGGCATCATCATTGTTCTAGCGATGATCCCCTTCATTCTGGCTTTCTGCCTACTTCTTATCCCCATCTGCGCCCGTGCAATATAAGAACCCAGAAAGGAATCCGTCATGAACCCCAACATCAGCGAAAGCACCCTCGTTCTTGCAGCCGCCTTCCTAGCAATTGTCGTCTGCCTCCTTATTGCGATGGTGTTCGGTGTGCCGTTCTTCATCGACCAGCTAAACCAACTTCTCGTTAATGCGGGCACCGATTTCGAAATGCCCCTCCCTACCCAATTCCAGAAATAAGCACGTTAGGAGCTTGTCATGCCTACAGGAACGAACACCCAAATCTTCGACCCTGAAGAAGTATCTCGTCAGGTTAAGCAGCGAGTATTCGGTCAAGACGAGCACGTTGACAAAATTGTCCGCTTCATACATGCTGCCTTCACTCGTTCCATACTCATCAAGTCAGGCATCGATGGAGACACGCTGCCTCAGCTTTCCTCCATGCTACTTGCCGCACCCACGGCATCGGGAAAGACGCACACTATCAAGATGATCGCTAAGACCCTAGGTATGCCGCTGCACGCTATTGATGCAGGAAGCCTAACCGGAGAGGGCTGGAGCGGCGGAAGCCTCTCATCGGAATGGAATGTCATCTCAAAACAGCAGCAAGAAGACCCTTCGCTGGTAACTATCGTTTTCATCGACGAGGTAGACAAGATGACCCTGTACGACTCAAAGGAGCCAAGCTTCTCTCCAAAGTTCGACCTGCTAAAACCCCTTGAAGGAGGACTGCTCTCCGGCGAGGCGGGCAGAGGCAGCAGCCGTGAGCGTTTCGAGTTGGATTGCGATCGATGCATCTTCATCCTTAGTGGGGCCTTCACGGGAATCGACGAGAAGATTGCCCTTCGGCTCGCAACAAAGGGTAATACGCAAGCGGTGTTCGACACCAACAGCACCAAGGTCGACTACTCTTCGTTCAACGAAGATGAGTTGCGCGCTCAAATCTCCCTTGAAGACGTTGAGGCCTGGGGCTTTCCCCGCGAATTGGTCGGGCGCTTCTCGTTCGTGGACTTCATGCCTGCGCTAAGCGCCGAATCCTTAAAGCGCGTCCTGTTTGAGGACTTGCTGCCGCACTACAGCAACATGATGATGGGCGGGAGCATCTCCGTGAGCGAAGATGCAGCTGACGCAATGGTTAGGAAGGCGCTTTCCGAAAACTACGGTGCACGCAGCCTGAACCAACAGACCTCGGAGGTGCTCTTTGGACAGTGTTGGGGTAAAGTTGTTTCATCTGGCAAAACCATCGATGCCGAGCTTCAGCTTTCAAGCGAGGGGCAATTGAGCTGTTCCGCAAAGGAAACCGATCGCAATAACATGCGCTTCGATCTGCTCAAACGAGCCGCCAAGACCAACTCATCAAGACAGCGCGCACGCATGCGCAATACAGCCATCGCTAAACAAGCGAAAGAGCTGGAAGGCTTCAATACCAATGATATAAGCCCTTTTGAGGTCATCGGCGATAATCTCGATCAGTATGCCGCCTTACTTTTATTCGAAACGGAAAGGGGCGCTGGCGCATACAGCGATGCGGAGATCGTGCTTCTCTTCTCGCTGCTGAGCTTGCTGCGCGATTGGTTCCGCTCCGATTTCAAACCTCAGGGAATCCGAACCCTTCTGGGGATGACAAACATCGAAGAGGCTCAAAGCTCCGAAGGCTTCAGATCGCCACTCGACCTAGTATATGAAGAAATCGAAACCGGCATGGTCACCAAAGCAAACCCGTCCCACAAGAACGATTCGAGCGAGCCTCCAACGATACTGCTACCTTCAAGCATGTGCCGCCATGCACCAGAGGATCCGCAAGAGGGCACAGGAACCTTCGAGCACGGAGGCTTCAGTGCCGAAGAAGAGGCACAGGAACCTTCGAGCACGGAGGCTTCAGTGCCGAAGAAGACGATGCTTTGGGATTCTATACCGATTTCAAGTCGTTCACACTGGCCGAACGCTCAAAAGCAATTATGACCCTGTCGTACAGGCTTGTCAGGATTCAAAGCGGAAGGAGCGCAGCATAATGCCAGCTTCGATATTCACCAACAATGACAAGCCCATTTCAAGAAGAGAGGATGAGGGCAAAGTAGGTTTTACACCCAGCATCTCGCCCAACCAGCGAGAGACACTAACCCTGCAGCAAGTCCTGCGAAACTGCAGAGTCCGTCCAGGCAAACGAATGGATGAGATTTTCGTTGCCCAAGAGCCCACCTTCGTCGACTTCTCCTGTCGTACCGACTTCCATTGGGGGTTGTAACTGCACACCTGCAATGTTGCGCAGTTATGGTACGCAATACAATACGAAGACAATGGACGAATTCTTGGCTGTCGGGCGCCTCACGTGGACGAGAAAGCACGCGTCAATCACATTCCGTAGCAAGGAGGTTTAAACGCCTCGCGGGAATATATCTCTTGTTCGACCATGTCAATCAAACGGGGAACCGCCAATTCTTTGGCGGCTCCTCCCCCGCAGCCAGCGAAAAAACATGGTTTCATGCCTACAACGGAGACCCATACCATTCTCGACACATCATTACTGCCGAGAGCATCTCCGCCTCCCTTTAAAACCCATCGAATAGGAGGCGCCATGATTTGGTTTACCTCAGACACCCACTTCGGGCACGAGCGTATCCTCGATTTTACGAACAGGCCTTTTGGCAGCATTCGCGAAATGAACGATGCGCTTATCGCCAACATCAACGAAAAGGTCAAGCCCGAAGACGAGCTGTACATCCTTGGCGACTACTCTTTCAAAATGACGGCCGCCGATGCCGCTGACCTCAGAAGAAACATCAAGTGCAAGAAGGTGCACCTTATTCCCGGCAACCATGATAAGGACTGGAATCAACCCGCCGTAGCGGGGATTTTCATCGTTGAGCCACACGTCTGTACGCTTCGGCAGGACAAAAAGAAGTTAGCGTTGTGCCACTTTCCCATGGCAGATTGGCCCGCCATGTCACATGGCTCAATCCACTTGCACGGGCACATCCATTCCGAGGGGCACGCCTACAACGAGATCAATCGTATGCAGGGGCTCTACCGCTTTGACGTCGGCGTAGACGCAAACGGCTATTCACCCGTAAGCCTTGAAGAAATCCTTAATTGGTTCAGCGGCATCGAGTGCAACGGGCGCGCAAAGTGGCCTAACTGGGTTAATGCAACCGGAAGCAAACAAGCGGCAAGAAAGCTTGCAGGAATCAAACTCGGAAACTAGAAAGGAGCGCACATGATTTACGTTACCGGAGACATCCACGGCGGTTGCACCATGAACAATATCATCGAATGGGAAGAAGGCAAAAACCTCACCCATGACGACTACCTTGTTATTGCGGGAGACTTTGGCATTCCTTGGAAATTCAGCATCACGGAAGACGATTTAATCTATTGGATAGAAAGCCGGCCCATAAGCAAGCAGATATATTTTCTGATGCGATGAAACCGTATTCTCAAAGTAAAGCCGGCATTCCCCCTTCTCCATTCGCTCAGAGATCTCCCGACCCCATTTATTCTGAAGAGATTTCAGAGATTCAGCCTGGGTAACAAGAGGAGCCAAAGCCGAAAGCCGTACCTGCTTGTCCAGGATCGCTTTACAACCAAACACGAACTCAACATCGCTAAACTTGCGCATCTGCTTTACAACCATGGGTAAGTCGTACGACCAAGTAATAGCTTTCATTGATGCAAAACCATCGAAGAGGGAAGTCGCATCGTCGACAGTCCTCACCTTTAGGGAATTCACTTCGGTGATTTTTATCTTTCCATTGCTAACCGCATCGTTTTCGGCATCGATCATCGCGGGAAACAGGGACTCTTGCATTTCGGGATCCTTTATTCGCCCTACTCAAACAAACCCTTATTTACAACTTTTTTTGTTTTTGCGCGTACATCGTAATGGACATACCGAATTTTTTTCGGATACGTTATTTTATCTAAGGTTTAACGGGTAAATATTTCTGAATTTTTATTACCTACATGGACTGCAACCCAATTATCTCGATGGACTCCAGGCTATTTTGCGTTCAAATTGGGAAGCATAAGTTCTTTTTGATTCGGAGCAAATGGCATAACACTACCCTTCATAGCGCTTACGGCACTAGATGCAAACCTTCAAGCGAATAAGGGTCACACAACAAAAGACGAATCATCTCTAACCAACAACTAGTCCACCAAATCAGACAGAACCACTACGGCTTCAAGCAACCGATGGGCACAACATACACTCCATCGTTTCTTCGATAGGCATATCCATCAGCTGTCACCACAAGCAGAAAAGAAGGCGCACCCATAATTGTCTGATCAACTTTATTTGCAACACGCCTCAGCGAATCAGACGCAGCATCAGCCTGTGATTGGTTGAGCTTTATTTCGACCAAGCCCCATCTTCCATCACGCAAAACAACAACCGCATCTGCCTCCAGGCCCACATTATCGCGATAGAAAAACACTTGCCCATGGTTCTTCTGGGCATACACCCGTAAATCCCTAATGCATAATGCCTCATACAGCATTCCGAGAGTCGGCATATCCTTCAGTAACGTATCGGGACTAGCTCCTAACGCCGCTGCAGCAAGCGATGGGTCGGCAAAATATCGCTTAGGAGTTCGGCTTATGCGAGCTTTCGCCCGAAGGGAAGGCTCCCAAGCATTAAGGTCTTCTATGATTGATAGATTACGCAATGCACCCAAATATGCTGAGAACGTCGGTCTGGACATCTCGCTCCCCTGCGCATTTACCATTTTCGACATTGATGACACCGCCATCTGTGAACCAACACAGCGAGCAAATGAGCACATCACCAATCTGGCATGATCAGGATTTCGCGAAACCCCATCAACGTTAGAAATGTCCTCTTCAGCAACAGCCGTAAGGTAGTTATGCGCGGTCTCCATTGCCGCAGATTGGTCAGTCATCGTAACAGCACTCGGCCAACCACCGCGCGCAACCTGAAAGGCTATCGTTTCGACATCGCCATTAGACACTCCCTCGATATCTTCAGGAGCATCAAAGAGCGCCAGCAGCGAAACTTCTCCAGTCGACTCTCGGGATTCGTAAAGCGACATAGTTCGCATATCAAGAAAGGACATCCTGCCAGCTCCGGAATGCCTGGGCTTTTCCTTGGGGGTAGCTGAACCAGTTAGAATATATAGCCCTATTTCACGCTCTCTATCCACCGAAAAACGAACAGCATCCCAAAGCTGTGGGGCTTCTTGCCATTCATCAATCAAACGAGGCTTCTCCCCGCGCAACAGGATAGATGGCTTCGATTCCGCAAGCATTTGGTTGCTCGTCCGCTGGTCCGGATCTTGCATAAATAGAGCGCTCTTAGAATGTTTAAGTGCCGTTTCCGTTTTACCGCACCATTTAGGCCCCCGAATCACCACGGCACCCGCTTGCCGCAATTTGGCCGCAAGCAAATCGTCAGCAATACGCGGCATATATTCATCGCTACCCATTGAGGACCCTCTCGTTTTATAAATTTCAACTATTATATTTTACAGATTACAACTTTTTCGTTTAACAGATTGCAAGCAGTTTGTTATACCGATTGCATCTTCGCATTTTGCACCCGCATCGACAATGGCCTACAGCTTCTTGACGCCTCACACAATCAGGCACAATCGATCAAACCAAAGCCTTCGTAAACCATAATCTGCTTCAGGCCAATGCTGAACTTTACTTACAGACATAAAGAAAGCCCGCCGAAGCGGGCTTTCGAATGCGTTTGAATCAGAAGCAAGCGCCATTACTCAGCGCGCAAAGGCTCGAGCGCCTTCAGCATGAACTCGCTTGCTTCGGCGCACAGCTCGTCGGTGGGCGCTTCGGCCAACACGCGAATAAGAGGTTCGGTGCCGCTGGCTCGCAGAAGCACACGGCCGCAATCGCCCAGGAACTCTTCTGCCGCCTTAACCGATTCAAGCACAGCGGCATCAGTCATGGCTGCGTCTTTGTCGGCGACACGCACATTGGTCAGCAACTGAGGATACAGCTTCACCGGAGCGCACAGCTGCGAGAGGGTTTCGCGCTCGGCGCGAATGGCCTCCATCAGTCGTAACGAGGTAAGAATGCCATCTCCGGTGCTTGCGATATCGCCGAAAATAACATGACCCGACTGCTCGCCGCCCAAGCTGTAGCCATTGGCATGCATGCAGGCAAATACGTTTTTGTCGCCCACTGCGGTGGTTTCGTAGTTCAAGTTCGCCTGTTCAAGGGCCTTCAGCACGCCGAAGTTGCTCATAACCGTGGGGACAACCGTACCGCCCGACAAGCGACCATGCTTGTTCAGGTACACACCGCACACATACAAGATAAGGTCGCCGTCTACCACATGGCCGCGCTCGTCCACCGCAAGGCAACGGTCCGCATCGCCATCGTAGGCAAAGCCCACATCAAGGCCCTGCTCCACAACAAGGCGCTGCAAACGGTCGATATGCGTGGAACCGCAATCAACGTTGATATTGAAGCCATCGGGGGCATTGCTGATAACGCGAACATCGGCACCCAAGGCATCAAAAACAGGCTTTGCAACCGAAGAGGCGGCACCATTGGCGCAGTCAAGACCAACCTTTACGCCCTGCAAAGAGAAATTCGCGCTGGCAATAAGGTGAGCGATGTAGCGATTACGGCCCTGCATATAATCAACCGTTGCGCCAATTGCGTCACCAGACACCATAGGAACCTCTTCGGCATATTCGCCGTCAATGTACTGCTCGATAAGCTGAAGCAGAGGCTCTTCCATCTTGAAGCCCTGGGAATTAACCAGCTTGATGCCATTATCCGTATAAGGATTATGGCTAGCGGTAATCATCACGCCGCAATCGAATGCGCCGTCGGTGGTTTCATACGAAAGGCCCGGCGTGGGAATAACGTGCAGCATATAGGCGTCTGCGCCTGAGGCAACAAGACCAGAGACCATGCCGCTTTCCAGCATGTAGCTGGAACGACGAGTATCTTTGCCCACAACGATACGAGCCTTGCGGCCCTGGCGTGCGCCATAGTACCAACCAATAAAACGGCCGATTTTGTATGCATGCTCAACGGTAAGGTCAGTGCCGGCAACGCCGCGGAAGCCGTCTGTGCCAAAGTATTTCATTTCATTCTCCTGTTCACCAGTGAGCGTTGTTTATAGCGTTTGCAGCCGCGTCCAATAGCGGCATAACCTGTTCATTATCCTTCACTTAGCCCTATTCTGCACGTGCGGGAATTATCGAATATGAAAACGCCAGGTTATCTGCATTTAGCTGTTTGGGTTTGCCGCCTCCTACCACCTCGAGCACCTGCGCGCTTCAAGAGACTCATCTGCAAGGCATTCATTGGAGGAGGGGTATCGCAAAGCCCTACCGCACCGAACCATCCCTCACGATGCACCAGATCATTTCACGCCATGCATTCCGACAAGGGGCAACTTCTTTTTCGGCTTCATTGATTCAACTGGTCAAATATCCATATTTGTGGTGTTTTCGCTCAATCAAATTGATGCGTTTAACCTGATCAAACACGTAGGGACACCTGATATAACACGAATTATCGAATTGGTGCAATTCTTATACAAAACAGGAATACTTAGGTGCATAGAGAAAAACGCGTTCAAATGCTAGGATAGCCATTGAGCTGCTGATTCGATTCTTGTCTGAATCTCGGTTCCATTCAACACAGGAATAAGGAGAGGAACACATTATGGATTTCAAGCTTACCGACGAGCAGGAGCTGCTCATTGAGAGCGCACACGAATATGCTACTCGCTACTTCACCGATGAAGCAGTAAAGCAGGCATATGAAGTAGATCACCACATCAGCATCGAAGCTGCTATGGCTTACCGCGAGGCAGGCTTCATGCTTCTGGGCCTCCCTGAAGAAGTTGGCGGTGTTCCGGTAGACAAACTTACCGAGGTTCTCCTGGTAGAGAAGCTTCATGAGTACACTGGCGTAACCCTCCCCTTCGTTACCGACTTCAACACCATCACCGACGTAATTGACTTCGGCACCAAAGAGCAGCAGGAAATGATCATGGATGCTATCGAGAACGTCGAGAGCACCTGCATTGCTTGCTCCGCTATTTCTGAGCCTGCAGCTGGCTCCGATAACAACGCCATGACCTGCGTTACCAAGAAGCAGCCCGACGGCACCTATCTGCTGAACGGCCAGAAGACCTGGGTTACCCTGGGTGGCCTCTCCATCTACACCATGGTTGTAGCAAAGGACGAAGATCCTTCCTACGAGAACGACAAGTACTCTCTGTGGCTCGTTCCCAACGACACCCCCGGCTTCACCATCGGCCACCTCGACAAGGTTGGTCAGCAGGCTATTCCGTTCGTTGACCAGTTCTTCGACAACGTAGTTCTCACCGAGGACATGCGTCTGGGCGAGCCTGGCATGGGCTGGAAACTTCTCATGAAGAAGCTTGAGTTCGAACGCTGCCTGGTTGTTGCATCCTCTCTTGGCCTTGCACAGGCTGCCCTGAACGACGCAGGCGCCTATGCATCTGAGCGCATTTGCTTCAACAAGCCTATCGCTCACCAGACACAGATCCAGCTGCACCTGTGCGAGATGGAAAACATCATCCAGAACGTACGCACCCGCCTGTATCAGGTTGTTACCATGATCGACAACGGTGAATCCACTCGCCTCGAGTCCGCACTGCTCAAGGGCTATGCTTGCCGCGAGCTCACCCGCGTTGCCGACCTCGCAATGGCAATCTACGCAGCCATTGGCTACACCAAGGAAATCCGCGTTGGCCGCATCTGGGCAGACCTCCGCGGTAACGAAATGGGCGGCGGCACCACTGAAATCATGGACTACATCGCCGGTCGTCAGCTGGTTAAGAAGTACAAGGCAAAGTAATCCGCCTCTTCACCTGCACTCTTTTCGCAAAGCGACCCCTATTTGGGGTCGCTTTTTTGCGCTCATGCACCGTTTACCTAGTTTCTTTTCCGCTTAGTTAAATAGAATTACTCTCGAAACAATTCCGTAACGGATCGGTATACTAAAAAATTGCGGTTCTAGAGCGTCTGCACGTTCGAAGCTGCATCCTATCCCCAATCCTCCCATTCAAGGAGACATCTATGAAAAAAATTGCAGAAGCATGGTCGAGCTTGAGCCTTATCAAGCGCATTATCATCGGCCTTGTTATCGGCGCTTTGCTTGGCGCCTTTGGCCCTAAAGATCTTGCCGTTATCGAAATGCTTGGCACCTTGTTCGTTAGCGCCCTGAAGGCTGTCGCGCCGTTCTTGGTATTTTTCTTGGTTATCAATGCTTTGTGCCACACAAAGCTTCCTAAATCCATGAAGACCATCGTGGTGCTGTACGTGGTTAGCACCCTTGCTGCCGCCTTCACCGCAGTGGCAATCAGCTTTGCATTCCCCGTTGAGCTCACCCTTTCGGGCGTTGAGGCCGCAGACAAGGCAGCACCTACCGAAATTGCCGAAGTGCTTACCACGCTCATTGGCAACATGGTAGTTAACCCTGTTGATGCGCTGCTCAATGCAAACTATATCGGCATCCTGGTTTGGGCAGTTCTTCTGGGTATCGCAATGCGCTACACCACCGAGCCCACCAAAGACTTCTTTGCGAATATGTCGCACGTTATCTCTATCGTTGTTCGCTGGATTATCACGTGCGCTCCGTTCGGCATCATGGGTCTTATCTACACCTCTGTTTCTCAAAACGGCCCCGAGATCTTCATCGAATACGGCCAGCTGCTCCTTGTTCTTCTGGGCGCCATGTTCTTCATCTGCCTCGTTGTGAACCCGCTGCTGGTGTTCATCAACATTCGCAAGAACCCCTACCCCATCGTATTCCGCTGCATCAAAGACTCCGGTATGTATGCCTTCTTTACTCGCAGCTCTGCCGCTAACATCCCCGTAAACATGGAGCTGTGCAAGCGTCTTGGTATTCGCAAGGACACTTACTCTGTTTCCATCCCGCTGGGTGCCACCATCAACATGGCTGGCGCTGCCATTACCATTACCGTAATGGCTATGGCTGCTGCACACACCATGGGCATTGCCATCAACCCCGTTACTGCTGGCATCCTCTGCGTTCTGGCTGCAGTTAGCGCCTGCGGTGCTTCCGGTGTTGCCGGCGGCTCCCTACTTCTTATTCCGCTGTGCTGCTCCTTGTTCGGCATCAGCAACGATATCGCCATGCAAGTTGTGGGAGTTGGCTTCGTAATCGGCGTTATTCAGGACTCTGTTGAAACGGCCCTTAACTCCCTTTCCGACGCGCTGTTCACCGCTACCGCCGACTACAAGGAACGCCGTGAAGCTGGTGTGCCCTTCCAGGTTGGCAAAGATGCAGACGAATGGAAGCCTTCTACAGCTGAGTAGTTCCCTGCTAACAATAGGCCTAAGGCATAAAACGGGTGCTCGAGAGTATCGAGCACCCGTTTTTTATTTCCGCAAGGCAAGGCTAAAACCGGTCGAATCTACTGCAAGCTCCTCCCTGATGAGCAAACAACCCAAGTGCATGCAGAAAGCCAATAACCGACAGGTAAGTTGAGAACTAATAGTCTAGCTCCCCGCCATCGCGGAGCACCTGCATCATGTCTCGCGTTAACGAATAGTCTTCGTCACAAGGAAGCTTATCTCTATCTATCCACTCGGCGCTCTCTAACTCATGATCGTCGAGCTTGATACTATTCGAGCCATCAAGCTCGCAAAAGAAACCGAAGAGCAGTGACGAGGAAGGAGGCCACGGCTGACTTTTGTAATAGCGAAGATTCTTCACCCTAAGCCCCACTTCCTCCATTACTTCCCGGTGAACAGTTTCTTCGACGGTTTCTCCCATCTCGCAGAACCCGGCGATAAGGGCATAGCGCTTGTATTCACGGTTCGCGTAACGGGATACAAGAATCTTGTTGCGCTGCGTATCGACAATACCCACAATTACCGCCGGAAAGAGCTTAGGGAATTCCATAGCGCCACATTGAGGGCATCGCACCATGCGCTCCACCATGTCGTGTACCAATGGAGTTCCGCAACGGCCACAGAATCTACGCGTCGCATACCAAGCGTCGTATTCGAAACCCACTAATCCAGCAAATGCCCTATGCTTCGGACCGAATTGCTTGAGCTGAGAAATTGGCATGAATTGCCATTTTGTTTGAGCGCATAGATCGTCTGTGCAGCCAATACAGCGACCTTCAATTAATTCATCGAGAACGTTGCAATCTGTCTCGCAACGAAAGTAACCGGTATCTCCAACCGTGAATAGGAAAACCGCTTCAGGCGTCATTCCGTCAGCTCGCTGAATTATTTCCGCAGAATCAGAAACCACCGCGCCGATACTGTTAAGCATCTCAAATGTCGGAAAGCGCAACGTACCCTCCCTGGCTTCCCCTGAAGCGTTCTGAGGGGTGGTATCAACTGACACAAGAACAGAAGAGCCTCGATATACAAGAACCCTGTCAGTAGGCTCTGGATTGATCCATGCAAAATCATTGCAAAATGAATAAGGCGCTATATCCTGCAGCATTGGTACCTCCTTGACGTACCAACTTAGCGTACACCCTTGCCCTTAAGATAGCGACAAAAGAAAAGCCCTGGAACGCAACAGCAATTCCAGGGCAAAAAAGAACCGCTCCGAAGAGCGGTTCTTTGCTAGACAGCCTATGCCTGAGCGAAGATCTCGATCTGGTCGCCTTCAGCAACCGTAACCATGGCCTTCTTCCAGGTGCGGGTCTTACCAAGCTGATAGCGAACGCGCTTCGGCTTGGGCTTAACGTTAATGGTGTTAACCTTAACGACCTTTACATCGAAGATGGCTTCGATTGCCTGAGCAATCTCGATCTTGTTAGCAGACTTTGCTACTTCGAAGGTATAGACATTGTTTTCCATGCCTTCATAAGAGTGCTCCGAAATGATCGGGCGAATGATTACCTCGCGGGGATCCTTCATTATGCAAGCACCTCCTCGATGCGGGTCAGGGCAGCGTCAGTAAGAACGAGTGCCTTGTTATCGATGAAGTCGAGCGTGTTGAGCTCGGAAACGCCGATCACGCGAACCTTGGAAAGGTTGCGGAAAGACAGGAAGGTGTTCACCTCGTCATCGGGAACGATGATGGTAACGCGACCCTCAAGACCGAGGTTCTTCAGTACTTCGGCAGCCTGCTTGGTAGAAGGCTTCTCGAAGGAAAGCTGATCAACAACAACGATCTCGCCGTCGGCAAGCTTAGCGGAAAGCGCAGAGCGCATAGCCAGCTTTACAACCTTGGCAGGTACCTTGAAGGCATAAGAGCGGGGATGAGGACCGAATACGGTGCCGCCGCCTGCCCATTGAGGAGCACGGATCGTACCCTGACGAGCACGGCCAGTACCCTTCTGGCGCCAAGGCTTCTTGCCGCCACCACGAACCTGACCGCGGGTCAGGGTGTCGTGGGTTCCCTGGCGCCTTGCAGCGCGCTGGGAGCGAACCACTTCGTGCATAACATGCACGTTAGGCTCAATCTCGAAGACTGCTGCGGAAAGCTCGGCGTCTTTGACCTTCTTGCCGCTCGCGTCCTTCATTTCAATAGTTGCCATAATTTATAAACTCCTTCGCACCGTTCTTACGCCATGCGAACGCGAACTACGCCATTCTTGCCGCCGGGAACTGCACCCTTGAGCATGATGAGGTTCGCCTCTTCGTCAACGCGGATTACTTCAAGGTTCTTGGTCGTAACGGTATCGCAACCCATGTGACCCGGAAGGCGAACGCCCTTGAACACACGGGAAGGATATGCGCACTGGCCAACGGAACCGGGAGCACGATGGAAGTGTGCACCGTGTCCGCCAGGGCCGCCTGCGAAGTTGTAACGACGCATAACACCTGCGAAGCCCTTACCCTTAGAAGTACCGGTTACGTCTACCTTCTTCACCTCAGCGAATGCGGCAACGGTAACTTCTTCGCCAATAGCATGCTCGGAAGCATCCTCTACGCGAACCTCGCGGAGATGGCGAACAGGCTCAACGCCCTGCTTGGCGAAATGGCCAGCCATGGGCTTGTTGACCTTCTTTTCCTTGATGGTGCCGAAGCCGAGCTGAACTGCTTCGTAACCATCGGTAGCAGCGGTCTTAACCTGGCATACCTTGTTGGGGTCTGCCTTGATAACCGTAACAGGCGTAACCTGGCCGTCTTCGTCGAAGAGCTGGGTCATGCCGATCTTGGTACCGTAGATAGCGTTAATCATTCAGTATCACACTCCCCTACAGCTTGATCTCGATGTCAACGCCAGCAGGAAGATCGAGACGCATCAAGGAATCAACCGTGGAAGGGGTCGGATCCAGGATGTCGATCAGGCGCTTATGAGTGCGCATTTCAAACTGCTCGCGAGAGTCCTTGTTTACGTGCGGACCCTTAACTACGCAATAAAGGTTGCGCTCGGTCGGCAGCGGAATAGGACCGGAAACCTTAGCACCCGTCTTCTGAGCGGTGTCTACGATGAGCTTGGTGGACTGATCCACGATCTCATGATCGTAACCCTTCAAGCGGATGCGGATATTCTCTTTAGCCACTTTTACCTCCATAGTGAGCGGTGGGAAAGCTTTGAGCCCGAGGGCTTAAGCGTTGCCACCAGCCTTGCTGATAATCTCTTCTGCCACGTTCTTGGGCACGGGCTCGTAGGTGTCGAACTGCATGGTGTACGTAGCACGACCCTGAGTGCCACTGCGCAGGTCGGTTGCATAACCGAACATCTGGCTCAGCGGAACCTTAGCAGAGATGCAAACTGCGTTGCCACGCTGCTCCTGGCCCTGGATGAGACCACGGCGGCTGGGGATATCGCCCATAACGAAGCCGGTGTACTCTTCAGGAGTCTCAACCTCAACAGCCATAACAGGCTCGAGGATAACAGGATCGGACTTCTTCAGTGCATCCTTGATTGCCATAGAACCAGCAACCTTAAATGCAGCTTCGGAGGAGTCTACATCGTGGTAAGAACCGTCGATGAGCTCAACCTTGATGTCCTCAACAGGGTAACCAGCCAGAACACCAGAGTTGAGTGCTTCCTGAATGCCCTTGTCGATAGCGGGGATGTATTCCTTGGGAACTACGCCGCCAACGATCTTGTTCTCGAAGACATAGCCAGCGCCAGCTTCCTGCGGATACATGTTGATGATGGCATGACCATACTGACCACGACCACCGGACTGACGAACGAACTTGCCCTCAGCGTTGAGTACTTCATGGCCAGGACGCTCACGGTAAGCAACCTGGGGCTTACCAACGTTAGCCTCAACCTTGAACTCGCGGAGCAGACGGTCAACGATGATCTCGAGGTGAAGCTCACCCATGCCAGCGATGATGGTCTGACCGGTTTCATGGTTGGTGGAAACGCGGAACGTCGGGTCTTCCTCAGCGAGCTTCTGAAGAGCGATGCTCATCTTGTCCTGCTCTGCCTTGGTCTTAGGCTCAACAGCAATGTCGATAACAGGATCAGCGAACTGCATGGACTCGAGAATGATAGGAGCGTTCTCGTCGCAGAGCGTGTCACCGGTGGTGGTGTTCTTCAAACCAACTACAGCAACAATGTCGCCAGCAGAGCAAGTGTCAACGTCGATACGGTTGTTGGAGTGCATCTGCAGAAGACGACCGATGCGCTCTTTCTTGTCCTTGGAAGCATTTACCACGTAGGAGCCGGACTCAAGAGTACCGGAGTATACACGCAGGTAAGTAAGCTTGCCAACAAACGGGTCGGTCATGATCTTGAATGCCAAAGAAGAGAAGGGAGCCTTCGGATCGGAAGGGCGCTCGTCTTCTTCGCCAGTCTCGGGGTTGGTGCCCTTAATAGCAGGAACATCAACAGGAGAAGGCATGTAATCAACAACGGCGTCGAGCAGCTCCTGAACACCCTTGTTCTTGTAGGAAGAACCTACGAATACAGGATGAAGCTTGCAAGCGATGGTGCCCTTACGGATGGCAGCCTTGAGTTCCTCAACGGAAACTTCCTCTTCCATGAGGACCTTTTCCATCAGGTCGTCGTCGCAGTCTGCAGCTGCTTCGAGGAGTTCCTGATGGTAGAGCTCTGCGTCTTCCTTGAACTCAGCGGGAATCTCGTCCATGGGCTCAGGGTAGGTCATGCCCTTGTCGTCGGCCTTGAAGTCCCATGCGGTCATGGTAACCAGGTCGATTACGCCCCAGAAGTTGTCCTCAGCGCCCATGGGCATCTGAGCAGCAACAGCAGGTGCATCAAGACGGTCGCGCATGGTCTGAATTGCATGGAAGAAGTCAGCGCCAACACGGTCGTACTTGTTGATGTAGGCAATGCGGGGTACACCATAGCGGTCAGCCTGACGCCATACGGTTTCGGACTGAGGCTGTACGCCAGCAACTGCGTCGAATACAGCCACGGAGCCGTCGAGTACGCGCAGGGAGCGCTCTACCTCAGCGGTGAAGTCAACGTGGCCGGGGGTGTCGATGATCTGGAAGCGGTATTCCTGACCATCCTTCTTCCAGAAGCAGGTGGTAGCTGCAGCGGTAATGGTTACGCCACGCTCCTGCTCCTGAACCATCCAGTCCATGGTAGCTGCGCCATCATGGACCTCACCGATCTTGTGCGTCTTGCCCGTGTAGTACAGGATACGCTCGGTAGTGGTGGTTTTACCGGCATCGATGTGAGCCATGATGCCGATGTTGCGAGTATGCTCCAGAGAAGTCTTAGCCATTATTCCTTCTCCTACCAACGATAGTGCGAGAATGCACGGTTGGATTCTGCCATCTTGTAGAGGTCTTCGCGCTTCTTGATGGATGCGCCGGTGTTTTCGGCTGCGTCCATGATTTCGCCTGCAAGACGCTCCTTCATGGTGTTTTCCTTGCGCTTGCGGGAGAAGTCAACCATCCAGCGAATAGCGAGGGTGGTTGCGCGGCGGGAGTTAACCTCCATAGGTACCTGGTAGGTAGCGCCACCAACACGCTTGGGCTTAACCTCGAGCGTGGGGCGGATATTGTCCATTGCCTTCTTGAATACGGTCAGGGCGTCCTGGCCGGTCTTCTCTGCAACGATGTCGAATGCATCGTAAACGATACCTTCTGCGGTAGACTTCTTACCGTCAAGCAACACCTTGTTGATCAGCTGCGTGACCAAACGGTTGTTGTACTTAGCGTCCGGCTGCGTTTCGCGGCGGACTGCTGCTGCACGACGCGGCATATATCTTCCTTTCGGTTTATGCGACTAACTGAATCGCGAGGGTTACTTAGTTCTTGGGCTTCTTAGCGCCATAGCGGCTGCGTGCCTGACGACGGCTGTCGACAGCTGCGCAGTCGAGAGCAGCGCGGATGATCTTATAACGAACACCAGGAAGGTCCTTTACACGACCGCCGCGGATAAGCACCATGGAGTGCTCCTGGAGGTTGTGACCTTCGCCGGGGATGTATGCGGTAACTTCCATGCCGTTTACGAGACGGACACGAGCAACCTTACGAAGTGCCGAGTTAGGCTTCTTAGGGGTGGTGGTGTACACGCGGGTGCAAACGCCACGCTTCTGGGGGTTGCCCTTGAGCGCCGGGGTCTTCTGCTTGTCGACCTGCTTGGCGCGGCCCTTACGGACCAACTGATTGATAGTAGGCAAAGCTTCAGCTCCTTTTCTTTACTATCACTTACTAACTTTGCTTTCTGTGCGTTCTGCAGATACGCACGCGAAAACATACGTTTCTACCCGAAACGCGAAAATGAACTTTATCACCGGGCATATACCTTGTCAAACGCCACGCACCCGGGCGTGTCTACCTCTTCACAATCCGTTTTCGCTGGTAAATAAGCGATTAATGTATCGGCACTCAGTAATTCCCTTCCATTTTTCAAATAATTCTGGACTTTTTTATCCGATGCGAGAAGAGCTATTTACCGCTTATAGATGCCGAACGGCAAAACATTCCCGAAACCATTCCGAAACACAAGCCTGCGTGTACAATACAGGCATCGAAACAACGCAGCTCCGACGCGCGCTTCGCCTTCAAGGTGCAGCGCGTTACTTATATATAGTAAGGAGCTGCACAACGTAAGAGAAAGAAGGGGAACATGAAGAATACTGTTGCCACATTCAAAAAGATGAAGAATGAGGGCACCAAGATCTCTATGTTGACTGCTTACGACTACTCCACCGCAAAGTTGGTTGACGAAGCTGGAATCAATTCGATCCTTGTCGGAGATTCCCTGGGCATGGTTATGCTCGGCTACGAAGATACGCTTTCGGTAACGATGGAAGACATGATCCATCACACCGCCGCCGTAGCCCGCGGCGCTAAGAATGCGCTTGTCGTCGGCGACATGCCATTCATGAGCTACGAGGTATCGGTCGAACAGGCTGTTATCAACGCCGGTCGTCTGATGAAGGAGGGGCGCGCCAACGCGGTAAAGCTCGAAGGCGGTGTACGCGTTGCCGAGCAGATCAAGGCCATCACCAAGGCGGGCATTCCCGTATGTGCCCATATTGGCCTTACGCCTCAGTCGGTCAATGCTTTCGGTGGCTTCAAGGTACAGGGCAAAACAGCTGAAGCGGCCCAACAGATGGTCGAAGATGCCTTGGCAGTCCAGGAAGCAGGCGCATTCGCCGTTGTGCTGGAATGCGTTCCCGCAAAGCTTGCCGCTATCATCTCCGAAAAGCTCGACATCCCCACCATCGGCATCGGTGCAGGTGCAGGTTGCGACGGCCAGGTTCTGGTCTATCAGGACATGCTCGCCTTGTTCAGCGATTTCAAGCCCAAGTTCGTAAAGCACTTCGGCAACATTGGCCCGCAAATGACCGCCGCTTTCAAGGCATACGACGAAGAAGTCAAGGCTGGCACCTTCCCTTCAGAAGAGCACACCTTCAAGATCGACGAAGAAGCCCTGGAAAAACTTTACTAACCCAAAGAAAAGGCTGAGAGCAAACTCGGTCTTTTCTTTTAAAGAGCGCTATCCTAGTACCAACGGAAATCAAACGAGGGATTGCATATACGTCAGCGAGCGGCGCATCCAATAAGATAGATTGCCCCGAAAAAGGAGCGGAGCGTACTTCGTACGTGAGTGACGATTAAGGGGCAAGATGCTTATTGGGGCGCCGCGCAGCGTAAGGACGTCTCATGCAATCCTTCGTCGTTCGACAGAACGACGAAAGGAAAACAATGAAAATCATCACCACTGTTGCCGAAATGAAGGCACAGGTCGCCGAATGGAAAGCTGAGGGGCTCACCATCGGTCTTACGCCCACCATGGGCGCTTTGCACGAAGGCCATATGTCGCTGATGGAGCGTGCCGTAAAGGAATGCGACCGCGTAGTTACCAGCGTCTTCGTGAACCCCATTCAGTTCGGCCCCAACGAAGACTACGACAACTACCCCCGCGACCTGGAACACGATGCGGCTATCGCAGAATCAAAGGGCGTTAACGTGGTGTTCCATCCCGAGCCCGAAGAGATGTATCCCAAGAACTACAACACCTATGTAGTTATGGAAACTCTGACCGACACGCTTTGCGGCGCAAAACGCCCCGGCCACTTCCGCGGCGTATGCACGGTTGTTAACAAGCTGTTCAACATCGTGCAGCCCGACAAGGCATTCTTCGGCCAGAAGGATGCCCAGCAGCTTGCCATCATCAAGCGCATGGTTGCCGACCTCAACATGAACGTGAAGGTATACGGCTGCCCCATCGTTCGCGAAGAGGATGGGCTGGCAAAAAGCTCTCGCAACAGCTATCTTTCCGCAGAAGAGCGCAAGGCAGCACTGTGCCTTTCCCGCTCCATCTTTGCAGCACAGGATCTTATTGAAGGTGGCGAGCGCAATGCGGATATCGTTCGCACTGCCGTTCGCGAAATCATCGAGGCAGAGCCTTTGGCGCAGATCGACTACATCGAAGTAGTTGACTTGGGCAACATGCAGCCCGTTGATTCGCTTGGCGAATCTGGCCTGGTTGCTATTGCCGTTTATATCGGAAAAACTCGCCTTATCGACAATTACTTGTTCGATTTTGACGAATAAGCTTGCACACAGCGCAATATTGCGCAAGAATACGGCAGGTTATGCGCAACCGCGCATAATGGCTACTACGCAGTGAAACCTCGAGTGGAACATCATGCGAAGAAGGAAGGTTCAAACCTTATGCTGCTGAATGTGCTTAAGGGCAAAATTCATCGTGCAACCGTCACCCAGGCGGAACTTGATTACATCGGCTCCATCACCATCGACTCTGAACTGATGGAAGCAGCCGGCATCCAGGAATACGAACTGGTTACCATCTCCGATTGCAACAATGGCAATCGTCTTGAAACCTATGTTATCGCCGGCGAGCCTGGCAGTGGCGTAATCTGCCTGAATGGCGCAGCTGCCCACTTGGTTACCGTAGGCGACAAGGTAATCATCATGAACTACTGCCAGATGACTCCCGAAGAGTTCGCCGATCCGGAGCATGCACCTCACGTGGTATTCGTAGACGACAACAACAAGATCAGCCGTCTTACCCGCTACGAAAAGCACGGCAAGCTGGAAGACTTGAAGTAAACAACAAGCATTTCCCTACCGAAACGAAACGGGCACCCAATCGGGTGCCCGTTTTTTGTTGCAAGGGATGCCTATCCCGTATTCGCTAGACACCGAATCAGCCAGCAACGGAAAACAAACCTGAAATATAGTGATGTTGATTCCAGAAAGAATCGATGCTCGCCTCCCCGACTTGCTTTAAACCATCCAGAGAATAACAATAGATGGTACGGCTATCCAGAACGTAAACGCCATCTTCGTTCACTACCGTCTGCACTGCGCCATGGTTGAAGTGGAAAGTACCCATTTCCCCTTCGTGATTCACGATGGTCACAGCAGAGTAATCGGACCTCTCAACCATGTTGCCATGCGTCACATACAGCTTCCCATCGTATAGTTCCACATCGATGGGATCATCAGGAACATCAAGCTTCTTTATTTCCCCAGTTGCCGTATTAAACTCAAAAATAGCGCCGCAACTTTCTCCCTCGCCTGAAACGAGGGAAACGAAGTAAATAGAGTCCCCATCAACACACGAGCGATAAACACCCGATCCATATTCGGTAGTTTCAATTCTGAAGATTCGATTCAAGTCGAAGTCATAGCAGTCAATCCACGATTCTCCTCCATCCAAGCTTGAGGAGAAGGAATAGAGCTTATTGTCTTTCACGAGTAGGTACGAGACGTACGAATTGTCCTCTTCGATTGAAATAACCTGATTGGACTTTTTCTCGCATCGACTGATATGCGAAACCCCATTGAGCGTATTGCAGGCAAAAATGTAGCGCTCAGACACCGCAGCGGAATTCATTGCGGGCTGATCGATCGAATAATCAGCTACGGATCCATCCTGAATGCTGATGCCTAAAACCTTTCTGGCTTCTTTTTCTTGTGCATACCCTTGAGGGATTGCGTAAAGAATACCTTGGTTAACCACAGGATCATAGAAAACACTATTCAGGCTAGCTTCAGCCAATGGAAAGCCAGAAACCTTATTAAGGTCTTTATCGAACAGAACGATTTGGCTCGTCGCATCGCTTCCCGAAGTTTCGATGACCCCAATCGCAGCTTTTCCCGCAAATGCAGAGCAACCCGGCAGCAACGAGACGCACAACGCAACTAAAAGAATCAAGTAGAATGCCCGCAGCTTCATTGCTACCCTTTTCGATAAATCACGTTGACGTTAGGTGAATCGAGAATCTCCATCGGATAGATAGCTGCACCGGCAAAATCGGTGTTGATGTCTATGCCGTAGTTGTCTTTAAAGGCCGCCCAAACCAGCTGAGAGCAATAAAATTTACTCCTTGTTGCAGTGTCGAGGTAGTTGTAATTGTAGGGTTTCCCAACTTGATTGAAGCACCAATTTGACGCAGCTTGATCTTGCAAAGACGTTGTCCCTCTTACATCAGCGCCATAAGCTGTCCCTTTTGAAGTATTCCAATCATTCGGCCCGTAAGTGACTCCTTCAGCCAAAGACTCGATCACGGTATCGTAACGGAAAACAATTGCAGCATGCCCCGTTGGAACCAATCCCTTGAACTTATCCGAGGTTACAAGAATGGTTCCTTTATAAGTTGGGTATGTGCCCGAATATGCGGCGCGTGATTTGCTTTCGACGATTGCTCCTTCCGTTTTGCCATCTTCTTTATGGGTGTAAATGGGTTTAGCATTAATTCTTGCCGTAAGCTCATCTACCTCTTCTTGTGTCGGCTCAAGTCCGCCCTCACTATCCTCTGCGTACGCAAAAGAGCAATACCCTGTCATCGATACAATGAGCACCGCAAACAAGACCGCTAAGAAAACATCCGGGTACTTACATCCATACCTTTTAGCCATTCGAAGCATTTTTCCTCCTTTTTTCGAGTCGCCATACAAGCAAAACAACAAAAGCAGGGAATATGTTGCATTGAAATGGTACCGCATGAACATAGATGCGATTGTTCAATTCCTCCCTCAGGCAAAATTTAAAAATCTCTTGATTTTTTCACGCAATGTAACCTTTTCGAGGAATGCGGTGTATTTGCACTAGCACTTCGTTGAAAGGAACAGTAATACCCTCAAACGTCAACATAGAACGGGCATTTGAAGCAGAGAGAGCAATCAAGCTTTATGGGGAGATGCTGCACTCCCTAGCTTTTAGTCGCTGCAAATCAAAAGAAGACGCTGAAGACGTATGCCAAGAAGTGCTTATTGCCCTGCTAAACAGAAAAGAACCCTTTAAAAACAACGAGCACATGAAAGCCTGGCTCATACGAGCAGCGCTGCATCGTAGCAAAAACACCCATCGATATGAAAACAGGCACCCACGTACACCTTATGACCCAGCCCTTCACGACAGACCCGAGCAAGACAGCACGACCGACTGCGAAAAGCTCCATGATGCAGTCGAGTCACTGTCTGAAGAGCTAAAAGAAACATTACGTCTTTATTATCGCGATGGTTATTCAGCGAAAGAGATTGCCTCGCTTAAAGGCGTTGGCGAATCTAGCATTCGTGCCCGTCTGCATCGGGCTCGAAGGAAAATTGCTACTGCACTCGCCTGCATCATCACAGCTTCCGCTCTTCTCTTCGGATCGGCTGTTTTTCCAATACAGCAAATCCCGGAGGCCCTCGCCATCGACTTTGCGACCGATGCCAGCACCCCACTTTCTGAATTGCCCGTAAAGGCAATTCAGAAAAAAGGCAACGGAAAAGCTTCCGTGACCTTCGAAGCGAACCTAACTTGGAGCATCACTGGCATAGAGCGCGTTACTTACAGCACCGATGCAGAGAACACCAAGCTTTACTCCCCAGGAATCGGAAACTATTACATCTTGAACCAAGGAGAACTCGGCAGCACGAGAGATGCAACACTGACAAGCAACGGCAATGCGACAATCGCCCTTAATATCGAGGTGTCTATTACTGCTGGCGAAAACGCAAGCAACAGTGAGCTATGCGATATTGCAAAAAGCGCCTTAGACAAAAAATCGCTCATAGCAACCGCTTATCTCGAAAACGGCACCAGCGAAACAGCCGAGTGTCTCTTTACGGAGTAGGGCCCAAGCTTTACTCCGTAAAGATTGCACCAAATGCGCTCCGTCCTACCCGACACGGCGCATCAGCACTAACTCCTCATTTTACGTACGCAAATTCACCTAGAAAACCGAACTCCTCAAGAAGAATCGGAACTCTTTTTTCAAATCAAGCAGCACTTGCGAATATCCCGGTGTGTTCGCATAAAGACACCCTTGAAAGAGTACTAATGGAACACACCGAACGCATTACCAGAAGACAACTGCTTGGACTTAGCGCGGTTGCTGCAGGATCGCTCTTAATTCCTTCTATCGCGTATGGATCTGCCGGATCAGAAGACAGCCCCTCTCCACAGAAGAACGGACCAATCTGTCATGCAACTTTACTGGACAAAGATGGCAATTTAATTGCAAGCACCGAGAAGGACTCTTTTGCAAGATCAGCCTCGGGGAATTTCAAGCTGGAAGACAGCCTGCAAACCAAAATTAATTCAGATGGAACCATAACTGACACCTATGCTGTTGAGGTGTTCGAGATATCGAATGCACGACAAGGATCTTTCGACAGAACTCCTATCTATTACATTGAGTATGATGCGACATATTACATAATGGATGGAAACATCAGAATAACGAGCGTAAAGGGCACAGCAACAAAAAGTGTTTCATACGCATCGTTTCAGGGCAGCAAGGCAGTCGTTGCCCATCAGGGAATCGCCGGTAGCGCAAAATGCCATGCAGAAGCCCTCTTCACTTCAGATTCAAAAACCTTGGTAACAGGATTTGACGCTATTCCCTACGTCAAATCAAGTGACTCAAATGGATATGTTAGAAATGGCGGAGAATGCACAGCCTGCCTATACGTATCTGGGATGGGCGAAATGATCTTGAGGGCTGAATACTTAATCTAGCAACATATCGCATCTGCGTATTCAAGCGCTATTTAGCTGCATTCAGAAACAATCAAACCATCTAAAAAACCGTACTCGTTTTTCTCATTTGGGAAAAACGAGTACTTCTTTTTGCTCACTGCCCCATCGCAATACTCGACTTCGACTTCCAAACACGGGTTTTGCAGTTCAGCAATAGCCGCTTCCTCTAAGTTAGGAATTACAGCGTAATATCCATCCGACTCTTCATGTGTTGCAACATAGAACCACATCTGCATATAGCCCGTTGCATCTTCACCTGAAACAACAAGATTCGAGCCCTTGCTTCCATTGGGCAATGAAATCCCCATATCATCATCAAGGACCCGATAAGTAACCTGCTTAGGAGCCTTTATCGCATTTACGGTGACAGGAAGCCAGAAGACGAAATCGCTCTGGATCAAATCGCCTCGGCTATCATGCTCGCGGATATGCCCCTTGGAAGAGTAGGCCTCGGTCAGCCGTGCATTCTCCGGCACATTAAGCGATGGATCCGCTATCGGCTTACCCTCTTCGTAAACCAGCAAGGTGAACGAATCGGAAACATAGCGGTTTACCGCAACAAGAGCAACGAGTACAAGGACCAAAACGGACAGCGCGATTGCTATGGCTTTTCTTCTTTTCGTCATCGATTTCCCCTTTCGCCGTTTACGGGAAAACACCAGCCAAGCGCAATGCGTTGCATACGGTTAGCGATTGACGAAAAGCATAGCGAACGAAAAGTCCGGTCCGACGCGAAATTAACCGGCAGACACGAAAAACTCCCAAGCGGCTTTCAACCAGCCCGTACGGCAGGGGCTAGCTAAGCCCGGGCATGCGCCAGTGAAACAGCGAGAGGCGCCCTGGTGAGTGCAGGAACCTTGAAAGAGGAAGGGGCTGCCTTAAGGCCGCCCCGACCGATTGAAAGGTTCCTGTGCCACCAGGGCGCCTCGCAGCGTCATCACGTCTCGTGAGTCTCTTGCGCCGTTTCGACAGAACGGCGCAACCGCAGGCCTCGCAGCGTCAGGTCGTCTCGCTTGTCAGTTACGGCGTTCGCAGAACGCCGTAACTGCTAGGACAGTGGCGGGATAACCTGCTTCTTACGGGACAAGATGCCGTCTACCCATTCAGCCTTCGTAGCGTCGATACCGAATGCTTCGGATACGGGAGCAACGTCGCCTTCGCAGATGAACTTGGAGCCCTCGTTGAAGATGTCGGTAACAAGCAGAAGAGCAAACTTGTAGCCGTTTTCGGCAACCTTTGCCTTCAGGAACTCACGGTATTCAGCCTCGCGCTCCATGGCAACATCGAGCGTTACCGTTTCGTGCTGGGCAACCATGTATACGTCGTCACCCTTCTTGAATTCCTTGGAGTCGTGCGTGCACAGCTCTTCAACGGAAAGATCGTTATCGCCGCCGCGCATCTTAAATACTTCAAGACCGAATTCGGTAGGCTTCTTACCAATGATGGCGCCAAGCTTTTCTGCCTGAACCAAGTCGTAATCGGTGCAGGTGGGGCTCTTGGTAATTACGGTATCGGTCATAATCGCAGAAAGAAGCACCGTAGCGATGGCGGGGGTTACCTCAATACCAAGCTGCTCATAGAGCTTGGTTACGATGGTTGCCGTAGAGCCAACGGGGATGTTCAGGTACAGGATGGGGTTGCCGGTAACCACATCGCCAGCGATGCGATGATGGTCTACAACCTCAACGATTTCAGCATCGGCAATGCCGTCAACCATCTGGGTGGACTCGTTATGGTCAACCAGGATAACCTTGTCGCCTTCGCCTACCTTTTCGATAAGCTTCGGAGCGGGCAGGCCAACCTGCTCAAGGATAGTTGCGGATTCCTGAGGAAGCGGACCCAGGCAGCAGGCAACATATTCTGCCTCCGGCTCAGCCTTCTTTGCCTCAAGGGCGTTCTTCAAATATGCGTAGCTCACCGCTGCTGCGATGGAGTCGTTGTCTGGGTTCTTATGACCTACGATAAAAACCTGGTTAGCCATGTAGCCTCCTCAACAAGCGCGCTTCGGTGCGCGCAAACGTGTAGAACTTATCTATTGTAACGCGAAATGAAAGAAGGCCGCACGTTTACGTGCAGCCTTCGCCAAAAGCCTTCTAGGACATTTGCCGTCCAGCTCCTTCGCAGCATCAACCGATCTTTACGATAGGTGCGTAGTCCTTCAGCAGTTTCTTGGTTTGGCCAGTGCGACTGAAGCGTACATGCAACGTATCGCCGTCCACCTTGGTGATGGTGCCACGGCCAAACACCTTGTGGTCGACCGTATCGCCCTTGGTAAACGTCATCTTCGCTGCCGCCTTCTTCTGGGCCTCGGGCTTCACCGCAGGGCGCGTCTGCTGACGAGGGCGCGACCCTGAAGCGCTCGACTGACCGAACACGCGACCGCCGCCCGCCTCGGAACCAGAGCCGGCAATGCCGCGACGGCTGCCGCGCTTTTCCCAGCCAGAACCAGAGAATCCAGCAGAGCCCATTCCGATGCCCTTGCGCAATTCAAGCGGAATTTCACCGATGAAGCGCGAAGGCGGGTTGGCGCTTGACTGACCGAAAATCTGTCGCGTGAAGGCGTTGGTAAGGTAGAGCTTCTTGCGCGCACGGGTGATGGCAACGTAAGCCAAGCGGCGTTCTTCTTCCAAGCCCTGCGAATCTTGGGACGAATTTCCGTGAGGGAACAGCGATTCTTCCATGCCCGCCACAAATACACAGTCGAATTCCAGGCCCTTTGCGGCATGGATGGTCATCATGGTGATGGCTTCGCCGTCTTCCGCCACCGTATCCATATCGGTACGCAGCGTTACCCATTCCACGAAGTCAGGCAAGGAATTTGCCTGGAAGGTGCGCACGGGCGGCTCGTCGTCTGCCTCAGGCGCGTCTTCTGCCGTAGGAGGCTCGAACAGTGCATCGGCATCGTCGTGCGTTTGGGCGTATTCGTCTACTACGCCGAAGAGCTCCTGAATATTCTCGATGCGACCAGCGGCATCGTCGGAGTTTTCCGCTTCAAGAACACGAATAAGTCCCGCCTTGTCTACGATGGCCTCAACCACCTTGCGAAGATCGCCGGCATAGCCCTGGGCCTCGTGGATGAGCGCCACGAATTCCGCAATGGCCTTGCGCGTTGCGGAGCGAATTTGATCGTCGGCAATGCACAGCTCGGCAGCTTGCAAGAACGTAATACCCGTTTCGCGAGCAACGTAATCGATGTGCTCTACCGTGGTTTTGCCGATGCCGCGCTTGGGCACGTTGATAACGCGATGAGCGGCAACGTCGTTGGCGGGATTGACTACCAGATTCAAGTACGCCATTACGTCGCGGATTTCCGCGCGATCGAAGAAGCGCGTACCGCCGATAAGCCTATACGGCACACCGGCGCGCATTAGCATATCTTCAAGCATACGGCTCTGCGCATTGGTGCGATAGAACACCGCAATTTGGTTGTACGACATGCCTTCACCGTGCTGATGCTCGATTTCCGATGCAATCCAACGGCCTTCATCTCGTTCGTCGGTTGCGCTGTACACCGAGATTTTGTCGCCAGCAGGCTTTGAGGTGAACAGCTTCTTGGGCTTGCGCGTAAGGTTATTGGCAATTACCGCATTTGCTGCCGCCAGAATATTGCCCATGGAACGGTAGTTTTCTTCCAGTTTCACCACGCGGGCTTCGGGGTAATCCTTCTCGAAATCGAGAATATTGCGCAAGTCAGCGCCACGCCACGAGTAAATTGACTGGTCATCGTCGCCTACTACCATGATGTTCTTATGCGCTGCCGCCAAGAGCTGGGTAAGCACATACTGAGCATGATTGGTATCCTGGTATTCGTCCACCATCAGGTAACGGAAACGGTTCTGATAGGCAGCCAACACATCGGGGTGGTTCTTCAACAGAAGCCAGGTGTACAGCAGCAAGTCGTCGAAGTCGAAGGCATTTAGCTGACGCAGGCGCTCCTGTAGGCGCGTGTACACGCGCGCAGCCACCTGGCCTACCTGGTCGGATGTCTTTTCGGCAAACACTTCTGCCACCTGCAGGTCGTTCTTTGCCTGCGAAATACGGTTGCGAAGCGCAGGGATGGGATAGCGCTTTTTGTCGATGTTGAGCTCATCCATGATCTGTTCGACCAGGCGCTTTGAATCGCTGTCATCGTAGATGGTGAAACCCTTGGCGAACCCTACGCGCTCGCAGTCGGTGCGCAAGATACGCACGCACATGCTGTGGAAGGTGGAAACCCACATGCCACGCGCGCCGCCACCGATAAGGCTCTGCAGACGCTCGCGCATTTCAGCAGCGGCCTTATTGGTAAACGTGATGGCCATAATCTGCCAAGGGGCAACGTTCAGATCTTCCACCAGATGGGCAATGCGATGGGTAAGTACGCGGGTTTTACCGGAACCGGCACCCGCCAAAACCAACAGGGGGCCTTCCGTGCACAGTACCGCTTCGCGCTGAGGGCCATTCAGGGTATCAAGATCGATGGGCATGCAATTCGTCCTAACACAACAAACCGCACAGGCTTTAAGGCCTGCGCGGCACTCACGTTTTATTTCGGGTTGCTATTCTACCGCGCCAAGCGGCAATGCCCCACCCTATCCGCAGTATCCCTACGGTTTGTTCGAATGGGCAGATGGCGACAGACTCATTTATCCAAATAACCTTCTATAATCCCTTTGGCCGCAGAAGGATTATCGACACTAAACGATATTTTTAAGATAGCGCCCTTGCTTGGTTTCCCGTCGATAGTCACCTTCGAATCCTCATAGATGCATAGTGTGAGTTCATTCGTTTGGGAAGCGTTGTTCAAATAAAGTTGTCGGCCCGAACGAATAAGACCGCTTCTCTTTTCTAGTTCAACTTTCTTTAGGCAAACAGAAGATACGCATTCCCAAGGTATTTCGACTCGATGCGTAATTCCACACCGCAGGACAATCCCCTCTTCAACCGCATAGCATGGCATGGTTTTTGACCCTACGACAAAACCAAGACACCAGACGAAACCATAGACCGACAAAATTAGAACCAATATCCGAATCGCACTGCAAGCTCCAGCGAAATGGACGCAAACCATATCCATGGAGACAATCTCTACAAAGGCAATGGCAACCAAGGAAACACCCGTTACGCGCCAATCTTTCCCATAGGGTATTTCCTCAGCCCCTGAAGGCAAATCCGTTTTTCGAGCAACGAACAAGCAAACGGACCTGAACATGCGGCTCTCGATTTGCATAGCAAGAAATACCGGAGCGGGAATATGCTCTTTCGCTATGTCCGAAGCCGCATCTCTGACCTTTCTGCAAACGGACACTTCCGTTCGCTCGTCGAAAGCGACTCTGTCCCATATAAGTATCAAAACGATTAAAAGGAAGAGGGTTTCCGCAACAATGCCTATCGCAAATACGTCAAGATTCATCGTTTCTCTTTTCCCAAGAATCTAAACTGACCGCAGAAAGAAAACCAATTCACCTCAAAACAAGCAAACTAGCAGGTTAAACTTTCAAAATCGACAACAAGATTAAGGTGCGGGGTTACCCCATGGTCAAGAGAAATAGGGGGGGTATTTTCCATGTACGCAGGAAAATTTGCTCAAGTATGCCAAACGACAAAAGACACTCTTCGGCATTACGATGAGATCGGCCTACTTAAACCCGCCTCTATAAACGAGAATGGGTACAGGGTCTATTCTGCGTCTCAGATAATCGACTTCCTTACCATTGCCTCGTTGCAAGAAGCAGGATGCTCCCTTGAAGAAATCAGAAACTTCCAGAGACAGCATGACCCCGCAATGACTCTTCGGCTTTTCAATAGCAAGAAAGCCGAAATCGAAGCAAAAGCAAGGGAAATTGAGAGAAAGCAACAGCTTATTGAATCGGCAATAGCATCGCTTCAGGCTCAAAAGGAATGGCAATCAGATAAGTTGGACAGTGCAAACAACTGGCGCCTGGTCGAAGAGGAAAAATCCTACTTCCTGTCGACAAGAATCCCTCTGCAAAGTAGCAACCCGGAAGAGCTATTTCTGAAAATCGCCGAACATGAAAAGTCATTCAAGGAAGAATCTGAAAGCAGCAAGAAATCTCTCCCCAACCTCTACAAGGTTGGCAAAGACGCATTCTTAAAAGGCGACTACGAAAGCGATTTCAGCATATGCTCTGAAATCTCAGAAAGCACAGCTAACCTGGATAAATGCGAGAAAAGACCAGCAGGACTTCGTTTTCAATCTATGCACCGCTTCTCTTTCGATAAGACGAATGAACCTGCTTTTCAGGAAGATAACCCACTATTCTCCTTACTAAGTGATACAGAAAAATTGCTTAGGGAAAATGAGCTAGAAACATGCGGAGATTTGCTAATCAAGGAAATAGCCACCCATTTGAACTCCGAATCGCATGAAGTTCAAATAATGCTTGATATCCCTGTTGCGCATAAAAACAGATAGGTGTCTAAAAAGAGAAGCTAGTTCCTGCTGGAAGGTTTTATCAGTGGAGCGGCTATTGCAGCCGTGATATATCCGACCACAAGAATTAAACCAGGAAACATTTGGAAAAGAGCGTAGTAAATCCAGCCGTATACGCTGCCATGAATATAAAGTGAATACGTCAAAGAGAATGCAATAAAGGCAATAAGAGAGACGACACCTGCAAGCAAAAGCAGCTTCCGAGCGTCTGATTGCTTCGCAAAGTAAAGAAGCGAAGCAATGAACACCACGACAAACGCAATTGCGGCGAGTACTTCAGCAACCGTGCTGGCAAGCATTGCTGACGGATCAAGCTTAAATTGGGCTTCTCCCCGAATACCTCGATTAGCCTGCAGAAACCAGGGCATTACGAAGCCAAGGAACAATGGGGCGGTCACAGTAACGATTCGCGAGTTTGCGTTCTTCGAAAGGCTCATTCTGAACTCCTTTTCGCGGAACGGTTTTGGTAATCTTACCATTGTTTTGCCTGGTAGTTCTTGGGAAACGAACAAGTGACGGCGGATGTCCGCCGTCACTTGCAAATAAAAAAACGCCTGAAAGGGCGTTAATGGACTCGCGTTGTCGGACGTAGCAGCGAGCGGGATTCTGGCGAGCACGGATGCCGCGAAAGACCGTGCCAGGCGTGCTTCGCACGTCCAGCGGGCTTGGAGCGGCAGCTGTGCCGTCAGAATCCCGCGCAGCGTCATAACATCTCATGCGAGAGTTGCGCTGATCGTAGATCAGCGCAACCTAGACGATCTTCTTGCCGAAAACTGCGGCGATCTCGCGCAGCTGGGCTACCAGTTCGGTGAACTGAGCAGGCGTAAGCTGCTGGGGACCATCGGAAAGCGCTTCAGTGGGGTTCGGGTGAACTTCAATCATAATGCTGTCGCAACCAGCGGCGACGGCGGCATATGCCAAAGAAGGCACCAAGTCGCGTACTCCAGCGGGATGCGAAACATCCACGCAAATAGGAAATATCGACTGTTTGTGAATAACCGGAACAGCAGAAATATCAAGCGTGAAGCGCGTAGCGGTTTCGAAGGTGCGCAAGCCGCGCTCGCACAGCACGATGTTGTCGTTGCCGCCCATGGTCAGATATTCCGTAGCAGAAAGCCACTCGGAAATACTGCCCGCAAGGCCGCGCTTCAGCAACACCATCTTGTGGGACTGGGCGGTAACCTTGCCAACATTCTTCAGTAAGCTGAAGTTCTGCATGTTGCGAGCACCGATCTGAAGACCGTCAACATAGGAATGCACCATTTCGCAATGGGCGGAGTCCATTACCTCGGTGAGGGTTTTCAGGCCGTACTTTTCAGCTCCAGCCTTCATGATCTGCAAGCCTTCTTCGCCCAGACCCTGGAACGAATGGGGGTTCGTGCGGGGTTTGAAGGCGCCACCGCGAATCCAGGTAAGGCCAAGGCCGGCAATGCATTCGGCAACTTCATTGAACTGCTCTTCAGATTCAACAGAGCAGGGACCAGCGTAAAGGGTGATCTCGTTAGTGCGAGTGCCGTAATTGGGGAGTGAGGAAAGTGGATTAATCACGGGAGGGTACCTCTTTCATAACCTTAAGGATTCCGCGATAGATCTCAGTAAGGTTTTCGTTATACAGAGGGCCCTCGTTGTACGTTGCAACGCGCGCAAAGATCTCTTCCTCGCGTTTCGGGTCATACAAACCCATGTGGGCATCGGGCTTAAGGGCTCGGATGTCCAAGGAATGACCGGCTCGCTCATTCAGAAGAGCGACGAGCTTTTGATCGATTGCGTCGATCTCGGCACGATGCTTCTCAATTTCCTCGAATGCCTCGTTCTTTTCCGGCATCTCATACTCCTTTCACGAAAAGACGGTAAACGCACCCTAAAGGCGCTGTTAGCCTATGATAACAAAACGCCAGGCCAATAAGCCTGTTTGCGCCGCTATTACCCGAGTTGGGCATTATTGAAACAAGATGGAAACATAGAACCCGTTCATACGAAAAACGGCCCCGAAGGGCCGCTAGAAAAGTTCTATTTTCGTGCTGGATCGTTGATGGCCGCTATAGCCAATAACGCGATGGAAACCATGATGCCGAACTGGCCGAAGAATACATCGCCCTTCCCCACCACATAGGAAGCGAGCGCCACCAAAATGATGACAAGCGCAGCATAATTGCAGTAACGGGAAATGCACTTATTGGACCGTTCCCGCAACTGCTCCTTTTCCTCTTCGGAAAGAGCTTTGCGTCGAGTATGTTTTCTTCCTTCGCTCATGGTTTAAGGATACCATTCAACGCCTTAGAAAATACCAAGGGCCTTAGTGCCAAAGTAACCCAACACAACCAAGCCAACAAATATACGGTACACACCGAAAACGGTGAAGTCGTTCTGCTTGATGTAGCCCATCAAGAAGCGGATGGCGATCATACCCATGGCGAAAGCGGAAACAATACCAACCACCAGGACCGCAATCTCAACCTGCGTCATGGCAATGCCCGCCAAGAAAAACTTGATGGCTTTGACCATACCCCAGCCAAACATTACAGGGATGGCCAAGAAGAACGTGAATTCTGCCGCAGCAGTACGAGAGCAGCCGCACAACATACCGCCGATGATGGTGGCGCCCGAACGGCTGGTGCCAGGAACGATTGCCAAAACCTCAAAGAAGCCGATCTTCAGAGCGGTTTTCCAATCCATGTCATACGGATCGGTGATGCGGAACAGAGCGCTTTCAACCGACTCGGGGTCGGAAGCGTCGATTTTACGGGCATGCTTGCCGCGCGGCTGCTCCGCCGATTCGATAACCTCGCGAGCGCGCTTGCGGTTGTGCGCTTCCAGGACAATGAAGATGATGCCATACAGGATAAGCATGGCAGCAACGGTATAGGCGTTATAGAAATGGTCGTGAACCCAGTCGTCCAAGGCAAGACCCAAAACCGCAGCAGGAATACTGCCGATAACAACCATGCCCCACATGTGCCATGTGTTGCGGCGCTCGGTTTCGTCCTTTGTACGCGAAACGGGATTCAGCTTATGCCAGAAGGTAACCACAACCGCCATGATGGAACCAATCTGGATGACCACCAAAAACAGCTCCAGGAACTTATCGCTTACATTGAGCTTCACGAATTCGTCGACCAAAATCATATGACCTGTCGAGGAAATAGGGAGCCATTCGGTGATGCCCTCGGTGATACCGAGTAGCAACGCCTTTAAGGCTTCAACAAGAATGTCAGGCGACATGCGCTTCCCTTCCGTAGAGTGCTTGATGCAATTTGCCTAGCAATGAACGACAAACAGCAAACTACCCACGCAACGGTGGGTAGATGGCTTTCATCGTACGCGAACGCACGGTGCTGCGGTAGTTTTTCATAAAAGACCCACCTACACCACGCTCACCTGGGGTTTTATATATTACCTGCAGAATCAGCAAATTTTTTTCAAAAAAGGGGGTTGACGGAGAGTGCCCCGATCCGTAATATACTGATTCGCGCCTTGGCAAAGGGTAACACCACCGAGGAAGCGATGCGAAAGCAACGCACAACTCATTGGGGTGTCGTCTAATGGTAGGACAGCGGTTTCTGGTACCGTATGTGAGGGTTCGACTCCTTCCACCCCAGCCAATATGCGCTCATGGCCTCGTCGTCTAGCGGTTTAGGACGCCGCCCTCTCAAGGCGGAGATCGTCGGTTCGAATCCGATCGAGGCTACCAAGTGTTCAGCCTGCAACTTCGGTTGCAGGCTTTTTGTTTTCTAGCCAGCAAATTTAGATTATAGAAAAAGCGCGCTCGAGCCGTTTTGGTTCTTAGGGCCATTCCGGGCCCTACCCTGAACTGTCCACATGGGTACGCAACAAACTAACCAAGCACGCTTTTTGTCCTATAACCCCTTTTTGTCCTATGGCCCACTTTTCCCATAGCCCCACTTCGCTGGACTTCCCGACGATGCACACGCCGCGGCCGAGTCACCCCGCCCATGGCACCGCTAAGAAGCCGTCTACGGGAAACTGAAAACAAAAATTCGACTCAAACTGCAACTTTTTTGCGATTGGCAATTGTTGCGAGCCTTCCGATCGCAGATCGAGATACAAAGCCGCAGGTAATCCGCCGCTTAGCGGCCGTTTTCGCTTTACGAGATTGAAAAATGAGCCCCTAATCGCAAAAAAGTTGCAAAAAGAGCGAGATTTTTGTTTTCACAACGGGCAGATAGCTACGACAGGAACGAGACCATACGAAAAACGCGTGAAATCCCCTAGCAAGGGCAAAAGGGCATCCCCAAAAAAGCAAGAAGGCGAAACCCATGAGCCAACCAGATTAACTGGGCAGACTCTGCGAAAGCACAGGGTCCTGACAACGGCGGCAGGGCAGAACCCGAGAAACTCACACGAGTCCCAGCGAGGGCAAGAGGGACCCCGCAAAAACCGCACGACTCCAGCATCGGTGGCGGGGCAAGTCTCACGAAGGAGGGCTACAAAACAAGGGGTCCGCAAGACAAAAAAGGGAGTTGCAATACAGATATGGGGCGCAAGAAAAAAGGTCCGCCGAGGCTTCGGCGGACCTTTTCAAAAAGATAATTCACTACGCAAGCGAAGTATCCCACTCCACGATGCAGCTGTTCAAGAACGGCTTGGAGTCAGGGGCATCGGCGTTAACCATACGGAACCTCGCCTCACCCTCGGCGGTCCTCCAAACCTCAGTGCGCAAACGAACGCCAGGAAGAACCGGTGAAGTGAACCGACACTTGAAGCGAGTCATTGCCTCGGGATGACCAGGGAACAGCAGGGAGATTACATGGCGCATTGCCACGCCAGCACTGCTTACACCATGAGCGATAGGGCGCTCAAGACCAGTCTGCTCGGTGTAGGACCAGTCGATGTGCTGCTGATGCCAATCTCCCATCAAACGATACACGAGAGGCCAATTCAAACCATAGGTTTCCTCGTAGACGAAGTCGGGCTCACGGTCGGGATACTCGACAACATCCTTCGGAGGCTGCTCGCCACCCCAGCCGCCATCATAGATACAGCAGTCGTACGTATCCACCGTGCACAGATGCGTACCGTCGGAAGAGTAGGACTTGCCTACCTGCTTGGAAAGAGATCCGCGTCCCTCACCACGATCCCAAATGGCTTCCTGGATTACATAGGTCTCAATGTGGTCGGCCATCTTGAACGGCGCATGAAAATGAACGTCAATGCCGCAATGCAGCGATCCAGAATAATCGAAACCGTAATCGAGCGTGGTGGTCATCTCCTCGTTAACCGTAAGCGGCACTGCGAAGATGGGCAGAACCTTAAGCTCAGGGTTTTTCGCATCGCCCTCGTTAACATAGTCAAGATCGACGTGGCCGTCCCAGCCAGCACCGCACCCCAACGCGCAAATCTCCAAATCCTTGAAGGTGTAGTCGCGCACAAACGGTCCGAAGGTCTTGTCTACGATCTCAGTCGAAATAGCCATTATTACTCTCCTCTCAGATCCTCAGCTGCCTTTGCGCGGCAGCATTAGCGCGAATTATGCCCACCTATCGGGGAAAACGCATCGCTAGATATTGGTTAGTAGTGGTCAAGGCAACGAAATCGAGGGGTTTCGGCGTGCTTTTCCCACATGACGTCGGCTAACTTTGCCCAGCCGCGTCTCACTAGTGTTGGCGGCGCCAATCCGGCGCAGACATACACGGCAGGGGCTGCACCAGCCTGGTGGCGGCAAGGGATGCCCCAGCCCGGGCCCAGCTTGCGCAGCAAGAGCGGAGCCACTCAAACAGACAATCAATGCCGCAACAGACGGTGTCAATCGACCATACAAGCAACCAGCAACGCAATTATTCTCGAATCAGATAATTAACCGACGGCCGTGAACTTCTCCCACTCGCTCCAAACTCCCCTCCGTTCCCTGTGGCTGAATGAAAGAATGGAAAGGTACCCATTCCACTCCAAGGAGGATGACATGGAATTGCTCAAAGGGAAAACCGCAATCGTTACTGGCGGTACGCGCGGTATCGGATTCGCTATTGTTAAGGCATTTCTGGACAACGGGGCAAAAGTTGCCCTGTGCGGCTCACGCGAAGGAACGGCAAGCGCAGCCGTTGAAAAGCTGAAGGCGATCAACCCCGATTATGAGGTAATGGGCATCTGGCCCGACATGACGGATCCCAACTCCATTGCCGCAGAATTCGCGAAGGTAAACGAAGCCTTCGGCCGCATCGATATCCTTGGCAACAACGCTGGTGTTTCCGCCCGCGAGTCCCTCTACGACTACGACCCCGCCGCATTCGATAAAACCATGGCGCTCAACGTCAATGCCGTGTTCTACTGCTGCAAGGCAGTTGCACCTTTCATGCGCGCCCAGGGCGGCGGTGCCATTATCAACACAAGCTCTATGGTCAGCATCTACGGTCAGCCTTCAGGCTGTGCCTACCCTGCATCCAAGTTTGCGGTAAACGGCCTGACGAAGTCACTCGCGCGAGAGCTTGCCGCTGACCAGATTCGCGTCAACGCAGTAGCACCGGGCGTTACGCACACCGACATGGTAGATGCCCTGCCCAAAGAAATAATTGATCCTCTTATTGCCACTATTCCGCTTGGTCGCATGGGCGAACCGGAAGACATTGCCAACGCATACGTATTCCTCGCCTCGGACATGGCAAGCTACATCTCCGGTGTGGTTCTTTCTGTAGACGGCTTGGCGCGCTCTTAACGGCAAAACCTTAACCTCAAAGCTGCTAGCTATTAAAGGAGCGGCATCCGCAGTCAACGCGGATGCCGCTCCTTTTTAATCCGAAGAGATACCATCCTCCCCAATCACAGCAACACCCATCGGGGCATCCCCAACACTATTCATCGACGGAAACAGAGACAGGACTTTGCGAAACGGGGTGCTTGGAAAGGTCGAGGCAGATGCTGACGTACTCCCACACCAGCAAAACCATCAAGATAGTCATAACAATAAGATAACCAATCACCGCACCAGGCAAGCCCGTAAAATCAATGAGCAAGATGGGCACGAACAGCGAAAAGCCGAAGGTGATAACGTACAGTTTCATGACCGACTTCTGGCGACGCAGCACCGTGATTACCTGATACAGGAAGTCGATAATAGCCGTTACGCCGCCTGCAGCAATCATGATGAAGCTCAAGCCCCTGAATTGCTCAAAATCGACACCGTACATGAAGCTCATGATGGGGATACCGATCCAGCCCATAAGGAAGATAACCACCAGAGTTAGCGCGATAACCATAGCGACAATGGCCAAGATAACCAGATGGAATCGATTGCGCTTTTCGGCATCGGCCCACATCTGAGCCATGCGCACCAACAGTGGCTTGTATACAAAGCCAACCGTAAGCAGGATAGCCTGTGCGGGGAAATACAACGCGTTGAAATACAGCTGGTTGTCATAGCTGAGCGCCGTTTCCATAACGAACTTCGGCATGTTGTCGATAAGGGCATACATGAACAGCGCGATGAACACCGGGAAGCACTGTTTGAAGAGGGCGATGATGCTCTGGACGCTCTGCCTGCGCGATTTCGGTGTTTCCAACAACGCCAAGGGGAACGTAAGCACCAAGAACGTAGCAATGGCTGCCACTGCCATTGCAATACTGGAAACCCCCAGGTCACGCGTTAGCAGAAGGAATAGAGAGAACACCACGAACACAACTACCGAGCGAAATGCCTGAGAGATTCCCGCAAGGTACAGCTTGTCTTTCTGCTGAAGGCGCCCTTCATACACATCAGCCAAGCCGTCGATCATCTTGTACACGCACACGCCCATGCAGATGGTGAACATCTGCTCGCTGTAACCGCGAATTCCGCAGTACACATATGCCACTGCCATCATCGCGATACACGTGATTACGCGACTGATCTGGTAGTCCGAAAACGAATGCGTTTCCTTGATGTCGGAAACTTGATAGGTACGCATGCCATAATTACCGATGATCATCAGCAGAGTGCCAATGATGAACGCCATGGAAAACATGCCCGCCTGCTCGACACCGCACAGCTGCGTTACCACAATAGTAAGGATGGGGAATACCATGCCCCACGCACCCGTGCCGATGGTGTTGCAAATATAATCACGCGTTGTTTTATGAGAAGCAAATTCTTCTTCCTGGTCGAACGACCCTTCAGAAACAACACCAAGGAGACGGTTGCACCAATTGTTAACCGCCTTTTTGACTGGATTCATCTTGCGGGGTTTGCGGGGTTTGCTATCGGGCCTCTGCCGACGCCTGCCGTTGCCGCGCGTTTCGCGGAAGGTGTCGGCAAAAGAAACCGTCGACCCCTTTTTGCTCGCCTGCTGCGCAGCAGTGCGTGCGCGTTCCCTGAAGGATTGACCGCCTTGCGTATTCTTCGCGTGTCTTCCCTGCATGCTGATAGAAGCTAGCCTTTCTTTGTGCGGCGCCGAAAGCGCAAATATCACAAACGCAGGATAACCTGCGTCCCAATAAGTATAGGTCCCTCAACTCCGCGCCGCGCTGCCCAAAGGAATGCAACAGGAAACGCGCACGGGGAATGCACGAGATTACCAGATCCTTTGCCGATATGGGAAAACGATTCCCCATTAAGTCCTATCATGGGAAGTAACCTGCGAATAACAGCACCGACATAGAAAGGAGCAAATTCATGAAAATCGGATCGGTCATCCTTGGCTTTGCGATGATATGCATCGGAATCGTCGACCTTGCCGGGCAAGCTCCCGTGCTGGGCATCCACCCTGCCGTCTGGTTCATACTAGGTGTGCTTCTTGTTTGTTCCGACTCAGCCTGGGCAAGGCTGGCAAAAAAGAAAGCCGGCAAAAACAAAGGAGACGATTTAGAAAACGATGAAGACACAACGAACCAGGAGTAGCACCCGGTCTGGTCACGCGCCCAACGCCTTCATCGCATCACACGTTGCACAATCGCCCTCCATTAAAACGTGGGGCAAATCGCATAGGGGTTTCAGCGGCGACTGCCTGAAAATAGTTCGCAATTTGCCTTAGCTCCACGGAAGCGCCAGGTAGACGTCTCACGCATATCCACTTGGCAACAACACGCTCTCACTTGAACATACCTGCATGTGTTATCGAAAGTTCTCAGAAATGAGAACTTTTCTCATTTCTATTGACTAACGTCGTTCCGCCAATAAAATGAGACTCGTTTTCATTTTATGCACCGCCCCTCTTGGGTGACGTATTCACGCACACGAACGGAAGACAAGGCATGGCGAGCACGGGCAATACCAAGCAATACCGCACCAAACAAAAGGAGCTTATCCTTTCATGCATCCAGGCACACCAGGGTGCTTTTTTCACCAGCAAAGATATCACAAGCGCCTTGGCCGACCAGGGCACCAAAGTGGGAACCGCCACGGTGTATCGCAACCTTGAGCGTCTTGAAGAAGAGGGCATCATCGCCCGCACCAGCATCGAAGGCACATCCAGCATTTGTTACCGTTTTCTTCCCGACGCCCCTGAAGACGTGTACTTCTTCCTGAAGTGCGAAGAGTGCGGGAATCTTTCCCCTATCGATTGCGGTGAGCTGCAGAAGCTCTACGAGCATGTGATCGAGCATCATCACGTACGCATCAACCCCACGAAAACGGTGCTGTACGGCCTGTGCGAAGCATGCCTGGCAAAGCGCGGTGAGTAGCGGATGCTCGAGCTTATCCCCCATCTTCTTGAACACGCCTTCGAAGACACCATTTATCTTGTTCCGTTTTTGCTGGTGACGTATTTTCTCCTTGAAGCCCTCGAGCACAAGGCCGGCAACCGAACCGAAGAATTGGTACAGAAAGCAGGCAAGCTCGGCCCCGCCGTGGCCGCCGTGCTGGGCGCCATCCCCCAATGCGGCTTTTCCGCCGCTGGTGCTGCGCTGTTTTCCAGCAGGGCCATCACTCTGGGCACCCTCTTTGCGGTACTGCTTTCCACATCCGATGAAATGCTGCCGTTGTTCATCGCCGAACAGGTTGATTGGCACATAATGGCAGGCATTGTTGGCGTAAAAGTCGCTATCGGCATGATCATGGGCTTTGCAATCGATGGAGTTTTGCGTTTCCGCCTCCATCTTGCCCAAACCAAAGCAACGCAAGAGCACAACCACGAACACGCCCGCTTCTGCAATTGCAAACACGAGCACGCCGAAGACCATGCTTTCGGACCCGACCATTGCCACAACCCCAGTTGCCATTGTGCCAGCGCGCATACTGGCTGGACCGAAATCGCAGTAAGCGCGGTTAAGCACACTCTTGAAGTCTCGATAATCGTGTTTCTTATCTCGCTCGCACTGGTTGCCGTCATGGAAGTTGCCGGAGAAGAGGCAGTTGCCACGTTCCTCGCTTCGAACCCCGGCCTTGCTATCTTCGGCTCGGCGCTGGTTGGCCTTATCCCCAACTGCGGAGCCAGCGTAGTGATAACCCAGCTGTACCTTGATGGCATGCTGGGCACGGGCGCCATGCTTTCTGGCCTGTTGGTGTCTGCAGGAGTGGGTATCCTGGTGCTCTTCGGCGAAAATCGTCGCATCAGGCAAAACGTGGCAATCCTCGCTGGACTGTATGCCACGGGCGTTGCATGGGGGCTCCTGTTCCAAGCGCTGGGCATCACCTTTATGTAGTTGCTATTCCCCCGCTTTAAGCCATTCCAGGATTTCTGGCAGCTGATCTTGATATTGGTTGTACCCGTCGAAGTAGCTAGCACGCAAACGTTCCAGATCGGTGGTGCTGTTGCTTACGGCCATCTTGTCAGCATATACGATGTATACCTTCCCCTCTTCCGCCAGCGCTTCGAGCTTTTCAAGTTCAGCGTTATAGCGCTTATTGCGTGTAAGCAGGGCTTCTTTCACCTTCGGGTACCTGTGATAGCTGTTAGCGATGGCCTTGGCGCTTGCGCCGATGTCGTCAACAGGCTTGCGGAAGCCCTTGGCTCTCGTGAGGACAGCCAGAATACGGGGACATCCCGAATCGAGTGCCAGCTGCAACGGAATGCCGGCGCCAACGCCCAAGCCGCCATCGTAGTAGACATGATCGCCAATATGAACAGGCGGCATCACCACAGGGAGCGTACTGCTGGCACGCACACGCACCATCAAGTCCTCCAACGTTGCCATATCTTCCTTATGCCAGACCACCGATTCGCCCGTATCGCGATCAAATGCTTGAATTGAGCAAGGAGTTGGGTTTTGGGCAAACGCCTCGAAATTAAACGGCAATACGCCTTCGGGCAAACCCGCTTCCTCATAGATCCAATGAGCTGAAAACATGCCCTTACCCTGAGCAAATGTTTTAGCGCCACCGAATTCGGGCTCCATTACCAAATCAGTAAAGCTGGCACGGGTGCGCCAGATATCTCCTGAAAGATAATTCACGGTATGGCTTGAACCAGCAGAAATACCGCACACGTGACCAAAGGTTATATTCTGTTCGAGCAGAAGCGATGCCATTGCGGCCGTATAGCTCGCACGCATCCCACCGCCCTCGAACATCAACACGGTATTAGCTGCATGGAAGTTTGCTCTCTTCATGGGTACCCCCTCGTTTTTTCCATCCACAAGAATACCCCTGTTCAAGCCCGTTAAAAACCAACGGTCACCATGCTGTTGATGGAATTTAGTCTGCTGCTGGCCCCAAAGCCTCCTGGGCAACTATGCACTCCAATTTCGTTAGCGGTGTTCGCCCACCGCCGCCTAACGAAGGCACCTTGTTGGGCCAACCAACTTCTTACCCGCCCTGTTTCACATTGCCCTCAGCTTGTGGCACCACTAGAGCTCAGCGCCAACTTCAAGTGCAGGAACGAGCCCTACCTGATTGCCAATGTATGAATCGCCGGGAAAATGCAATGAATCGGCACCGGGCACTCCACAAGCACCCGCAAGGAAAACGGTATACTTTTTGAAGATGAGCTGGGATTTTGCATTGATGTCCAGCTTCAGCATCAGGCTAGCAGCTGCACAGGGGAATCGCAGCGCCCACCTGAACACAAACCGTCTAACAACCAAAAGGCGACGGAATCGAGGGGATCATGGACAAAGACCGCCGCGCCAACTTCCTGCGGAAACTGCACTCTTTCGCAGGCGTATTTCCACTGGGAATCTTTCTCTGCTTCCATATGTGCGTAAACTACTCCGCAAACTGGGGAACCACCCCATACGACACCATGGGCTCATTTATGGCCCATATGCCCTACAAGGTTGTGCTGGAAACATTCGTGATTTTCCTGCCCCTTTTATTCCATGCCCTCTATGGCGTCTACATCTCCCTCACCTCAAGCGTTACCGTGAAACGCTATCGCTACTTCCGCAACTGGTGCTACGTGCTGCAACGTATAGCTGGCATCGTCACACTGCTCTTTGTGATTTGGCATATCTATGGCACAAAGCTACAAGTTGAACTTACCGGCGTTGACCCAAGCTATGCCATGGTGGCGGGAATCGTTGCCACACCAATCGGACTTGCCCTGTTCGCCATAGGCCTTCTTTGCAGCATCTACCACTTCTGTAATGGCCTTTGGGCGTTCCTTATTACCTGGGGAATCACCGTTTCACCCCGCTCCCAAAAAATATCAGGCTACGTACTGTTCGCCCTGTTTATCGCATTCGCTGCGTTTGGCCTAAAGGCACTGTCCGCCTTTGCCGGCTAAACCCGCACGCTACAAGAAAGAGGCTGTTATGGGCAAAGGATCAATCGCAGTTGTTGGCGGAGGCCTTGCGGGGCTGATGGCAACTTTGAAAATCGTAGAAGCAGGCTTGAGCGTTGACTTGTTTTCGCTCGTTCCCTTCAAGCGCTCGCATTCCGCCTGTGCGCAAGGGGGCATAAACGCCGCGCTGAACACCAAAGGTGAAGGTGATTCGATAGACGAGCACTTTGACGACACCATTTACGGTGGCGACTTTTTGGCGAACCAGCCGCAGGTACGCGCCATGTGCGAAGCCGCCCCAAAAATCGTCAACATGTTCGACCGCATGGGCGTAATGTTCAATAGAACCCCTGAGGGTTTGCTTGACCTGCGCAGATTCGGCGGTACGCAAAAACGACGCACCGCCTTTGCTGGTGCTACAACCGGTCAGCAGCTCCTCTATGCGCTCGACGAACAGGTGCGCGCTCTTGAAGTTGAAGGCAAGGTGCACACCTATGTTGGATGGGAATTCGTTTCCACCATAATCCATAACGGCGTATGCTGCGGAATCACCGCGCAAGATCTTTCGTCCATGGAGATACACGCCTTCCCCGCCGATGCGGTTGTTGTCGCAACCGGAGGTTGCGGTGCCGTATTCGGCAAATCAACCAACTCCACCATCAACACCGGCTACGCTGCAGCTCGTTGCTACCAACAAGGAGCGCTCTACGCCAACGGCGAGTTCATCCAAATCCATCCCACTGCAATTCCCGGCTTCGATAAAAACCGTCTGATGAGCGAATCGGCACGCGGAGAAGGCGGCAGGGTCTGGACCTACAAGGATGGAAAGCCTTGGTATTTCCTAGAAGAAAAGTATCCCGCGTACGGCAATCTGGTGCCACGCGATATTGCCACGCGCGAAATCTTCGACGTATGCGTGAACCAGCACCTGGGTATCAACGGCCAAAACGTGGTGTATCTGGACGTTTCCCATATCCCCGCATCCGTTTTGAACGCGAAGCTGGAAGGCATACTGGATATCTACCAGAAGTTCGTAGGCGACGACCCGCGCAAGGTGCCCATGCGCGTGGCGCCCAGCGTCCATTACTCAATGGGCGGGCTTTGGGTCGGACTCGATCAGCAAACAAACATCCCAGGCTTGTTTGCCGCAGGTGAATGCGACTATACCCAACATGGAGCCAACCGCCTTGGAGCGAATTCCCTTCTCTCTGCCGTATTCGCCGGCATGACAGCCGGACCCAACGCCGCCGCCTATGCCAAGGGGCTCCCAGAAGGCCAGAACATCCCCAAAAGCGTCTACGAAGCAGCCACTGCAAAGGATGAATCAGATTATCGAATCATTTTGAAGCTTGATGGCGCCGAAAACGCCTACCGCCTGCATCAGGAAATGGGCGAGCTGATGACAAAGAATGTCACCGTGGTTCGCAACAACGCGGATTTGGCCGAAACGTTGGTTAAGCTCGAAGAGATCGATGAACGACTTTCCCGTATCGGCGTTCAAGACAAAGCAACCTGGAGCAACGCAAATGTGCCGTTCATTCGTCAGCTTTATGGCATGGTTGATCTCGCCATGGTCATCACAAAGGGCGCGTTGGAGCGAAACGAAAGCAGGGGAAGCCACTTTAAACCGGAATTCCCCGATCGCAACGATGAGGAATGGCTTAAAACCACCATCGCTCGTTACGATACCGCTTCGCACAGCCCGGTGCTCAGCTACGAAAAGGTAGACACCTCACTTATTGCGCCCCGTAAACGCGATTACACGAAAGCTCATTAGAAGGAGGCTTGCCATGAATACCGAAACCGCAGGCCATGACCCTATTCGTCTCATCGTCAAGCGACAAGAAGGCCCCAACGCAAAACCGCATTGGGAAGAATTCAGCGTTGCCCATCAACCGCATATGAACGTGGTGTCAGCCCTGATGGAAATTAGGAAGAACCCCGTAAACGCCCAAGGCAAACCAACCACCCCCGTGGTTTGGGAAAGCGTATGCCTTGAAGAGGTCTGTGGAGCCTGCACCATGATCATCAACGGCACACCACGCCAAGCCTGTTCGGCTCTTATCGACGATCTAAGGCAACCCATTCGTTTGGAGCCACTAACCAAGTTCCCCCTGGTACGCGACTTGAAAGTGGACAGAACCCTTTTGTTTGATGCCCTGAAAAAGACCCATGCCTGGATCGACATAGATGGTCCTTTCGATTTAGGACCGGGACCACGCATGTCCGCACGCACTCAAAGCTGGGCATATGAGCTGTCTCGCTGCATGACCTGTGGCTGCTGCTTCGAAGCCTGCCCTAATACCGGGCATGCAAATCAGTTCCTCGGACCTGCCGCCATTTCCCAGGTTCGCTTGTTCAATGCCCATCCCACCGGCAAGTTGAACAAACAAGAGCGTCTGCGTTCAATTATGGGAGCCGATGGCATAACCAGCTGTGGCAATGCCCAAAATTGCGTTCGGGTATGCCCCAAAGACATTCCCCTTACCACCTCTATCGCCCAGATGAACCGCGATACCACGGTACAGAGCATCCGAAATGTCTTTGGAAGCGATGCATAGCGCATAATACCGGTACCAGCGCATAAAAAATGGGGCTCCACCAAGGAGCCCCATTTGCTTTACCAAATGCTATTTCAGCAGATCAGCAGCAACTTCTTTTGCGCAAGCCAAGCCATCGGCAAGCGAATTGACCACCAAGGTGGAACCATGCTTTGCGTCACCTGCAGCATAGATGGGCGTCTCGCCCTCGTGCTTAACGCGATGCGTGCCCTCAACCATAACGGGGCAAACTCCGCGTCCGTCGACAACCTCAGCACCCAGAGCATCATAGATGCCACGTTCGGGCCCGGTAAAACCGCATGCAATTAGAACCAGCTGAGCAGGCATAACGCGCTCGGTATCCATCTGACGCTGGGGAGCGCCCTGGCTCCAGTCAAGCGTAACCACGCGCAAGCCAGTTACGTGACCTTCTTCACCCAGAACCTCTACCGTATCGGCAGCGAACGAGCGCGGATCTTCTTTGAAATGCTCGATTGCCTCACGTTGGCCGTAGTCGGTCTTTTTCACGAAAGGCCATTCGGGCCACTGGTTGGAAGCAGCGCGCACCTCGGGAGGCGCAGCGTTGTACTCCAGCTGATGCACGCTCTTTGCGCCCTGGCGAAGAGCCGTTGCGATACAGTCGGTGCCCGTGTCGCCACCACCGATAACAACAACGTCCAGATCCTTGGCAGAAATTGCCGGTTCAGTGCCGCTGATTACCGATTTCGTGGAAGAAGTAAGGTAATCAACCGCGAACACCACGCCTTTTTGGTCGGCGCCAGGAGCGGCAAGACCACGCGGAGCCGCTGCGCCAACGGCAACAACAACCGCGTCGAAGTCGGACTTCAAGCGCGCTGCCACTGCTTCTTCGGATGCATCGGTGTTCAGTTCGAAGGAAATGCCTCCTTCTTCGAGGAACTTGATGCGACGATCAACGATTTCCTTCGGCAACTTCATGTTCGGGATACCGTACATCAGCAAACCGCCAGCGCGGTCATGGCGCTCAAATACAGTTACGCGAATGCCCGCTTCGGCCAGCTGCCAAGCAGCTCCCAAACCACAGGGGCCAGAACCAATCACCGCAACCTTCGGCGCACCCGCCGCAGGTTTCGGCAAGGGCTTAGGACCGCCCGCTGCCCACTGATGATCGGAAATGGCACGCTCGTTGTCACGGATGGTGGTAGGACCCTCGATGGAGGCAAGGTTGCAAGCAGCCTCGCACAGCGCCGGGCATACACGACCCGTGAACTCAGGGAACGGATTGGTGAGCGACAGTCGTTCGGCCGCTTCGTCCCACAAACCGCGATACACCAAATCATTCCATTCAGGAATAAGGTTGTGCAGCGGGCAGCCCGAAGGGCGCGCCTTGCCGAAACTGTAGCCAGCCTGGCAAAACGCCACACCGCACATCATGCAACGGCTCGCCTGGATCTGCTGCTCCTCTTCGGAAAGCGGCAAGGCGAATTCTTTGAAGTCTTCGATGGCCTCCAACGCCGCACGTTCACCATGAGCAACGCGATCGTGCTCGAGATATGCTCCTGCTTTGCCCATTACTGGCGCCCCTTTCCTACAATCTCGTATGCCTCTTCAAGCGCTTCCTCATGGCTCTTGCCTTCAGCCTCTGCCGCGGCAACGATCTGCAGAACACGCTCATATTCAACCGGGATTACCTTTACGAAGTGCTGCTTCATAGCTTCGAAGCGATACAGCATCTTGATGCCACGGGGGCTCTGCGTATAACCGACATGCTCTTCGATAAGGCTATGGATAAGCTCAATTTCGGCCTCGGTGGGAACTTCAAGCTTTACCGAGCCCATGTTGCAGCGGCTTTCCAACGTGCCATACTCGTCGTACACGTAGGCTACGCCACCGGTCATGCCCGCTGCAAAGTTTAAGCCAACCTCGCCCAAGATCAGGGCAGTGCCACCGGTCATGTATTCGCAACCATGGTTGCCAACGCCTTCAACCACGATGGTGGCGCCGGAATTGCGTACACCGAAGCGTTGACCAGCAAGGCCGTTTACAAAACCGCGACCCGACGTTGCTCCAAAGAAGGCAACGTTGCCCACAATAGTGTTCTCGTCGAACTTGTACGTGGCATCTTCGGAAGGATGAACCGAAAGGATACCGCCGGAAAGGCCCTTGCCGAAGTAGTCGTTCGCATCGCCCGTAACGTTGAGCGTAACGCCCTTCGGGATGAAGGCGCCGAAGCTCTGGCCGGCAGAGCCTTCGCAGTCGACCGTCACCGAACCATCGGGCAGGCCTTCGGGGTGCGCCTTGGTTACCGCAGCGCCCAAGATGGTGCCCACGCAACGATTTACGTTGGCGATATCGGCACGGAAACGAACCGGCTTCATGTGCTTGCGAGCCTGCTCAGTCATGGGCAGGAACAACGTGGAGTCAAGCGACTTTTCCAGCTCCACGTCGTACTTCATCTGAGGCAAGAAATGACGACCAGCAGCACCAGGAATATGGGCGCCGAACTCGCATTCGCCATTGGCGAGCACCGAAGAAAGGTCGAGCAGGTTAGCCTTCCAGTTGCCCGGCACTTCAACCTGGCGCAAGCACTCGGGGTGGCCAACCATTTCATCTACCGTGCGGAAGCCAAGCGATGCCATAACCTCACGCAGCTGCTCGGCAACGAAGAGCATGAAGTTCACCACGTGCTCGGGCTTGCCGCGGAAGCACTTGCGCAAGCGGCAGTTCTGCGTGGCAATACCAGCGGGGCACGTATCCTGCTGGCAGTCGCGTTGCATCAGGCAGCCCATAGCAATGAGCGGCATCGTCGCAAAACCGAACTCTTCAGCGCCAAGCAAGCAGGCCACGGCAACATCCTTGCCGTCCATCAGCTTGCCGTCAGCCTCAAGAACAACGCGCGAACGCAGGCCGTTCTGCAGTAGCGTCTGCTGAGCCTCAGCAATACCAAGCTCGAGAGGCAAGCCTGCATGCCAGATGGAATCGCGCGGAGCAGCGCCCGAACCGCCATTGTGGCCAGAGATCAAGATCTTGTCAGCAGCGCCCTTGGCAACGCCGGTTGCGATGGTGCCAACGCCGGCCTCGGAAACGAGCTTCACGGAAACGCGCGCATTGGGGTTTGCGCTCTTCAAGTCGAAGATCAGCTCTGCCAAGTCTTCGATGGAGTAGATGTCATGATGCGGCGGAGGCGAAATCAAGCCAATGCCCGGAGTAGACTGGCGAACTTCGGCGATCCAGGGATACACCTTCTTACCAGGCAGGTGGCCGCCTTCGCCAGGCTTTGCGCCTTGAGCCATCTTGATCTGAATCTCGATAGCCGAAGAAAGATAGCGGCTCGTTACGCCGAAGCGACCGGAAGCAATCTGCTTGATGGCAGAATTCATGGAATCGCCGTTAGGAAGCGGAGTCTCGCGCTTCGGGTCTTCGCCGCCTTCACCAGAATTCGAGCGGCCGCCCAGACGGTTCATGGCAATAGCCATGCACTTGTGAGCTTCCTCGGAAATGGAACCGTAGCTCATAGCGCCCGTGTTGAAACGCTTGGCGATGCTTGTGGCGGGCTCAACCTCTTCCAATGGAACAGGGGTACGATCAGTTACGAAGTCGAGCAGATCGCGCAAGCGAATCGCGCGCCCCTCCTGATGCAGATGATCGCTGTATTCCTTGAACATCTCATAATTGCCCTCACGGCAAGCATGTTGCAACAAGTAGATGGTCTGCGGATCGATAAGATGTTCTTCACCGCCCTGCGGACGCCACTTGGTAAGGCCCAAGGAAGGCAGCTGCTCAGGCGCCGGCGTGTTGAGGATAGCCACGGCGTCGTCGTAGCGCTGGTTCTCTTCGCGTTGAACATCGGCAACGCCCAAGCCGCCCACACGGGAAACAGTGCCAGCAAAATACTGATCGACGAATTCCTGCTTGAAGCCAACAGCCTCAAAGATCTGAGCGGAATGGTAGCTCTGAACCGTGGAAATACCCATCTTCGACATGATGGAGGTGATTCCCGCGGTTACCGCCTTGTTGTAGTTCGCAACGCCCTCTTCGGCAGATACGGACAAAGCGCCCTTTGCCGCCAAATCAGCGATGCACTCATGGGCCATATAGGGATAGATACCCGAAGCGGAATAGCCAACCAAAGCAGCGAAGTCGTGTGCGGAAATGGCATCGCCCGTCTCAACCACGAAATCGGCAAAGGTGCGAACGCCCACACGAATAAGGTGGTTGTGAACAGAAGAGACCGCCAGAAGCGAAGGAATAGGCACTTCGCCTTCTGCAGCACGGTCGGAAAGCACGATGATGCTTACCCCGTTGCGCACGGCCTTTTCAACACTGCAAGCCAAGTTTTCCAGTGCCTCTTCCAAGGCGTTCTCACCGTCTTCGCGACGATACGTAGCGCTGAAGCGCTGGGCTTTGAAACCAACGCGATCAACCGCGCAGATGCGATCGAACTGATCCTTCGTCAACATAGGGCCATCGAGGCGAATCAGCTGGCATGCCGTGCGGGAATCTTCCAGAAGATTGCCGTGGTTGCCAATATAGAGCACGCTCGAAGTAACCAGGCTCTCACGCAAAGCATCGATAGGTGGATTGGTTACCTGGGCAAACAGCTGGTAGAAGTAATCGAAGAAGGAACGGTTCTTTTTCGAAAGGCATGCGAGAGAAGCGTCGATTCCCATGGAAGCCAGGGGCACACCGCCCTTTTCAGCCATGGCGCGAACCACCTCATCCACGTCATCCCAGTGATAGCCCAGCTTTGCCATGCGTATGGTCATGGGAACCTCTGCATCGCGTGCAGCATCGTTTTGAACAGGTGCGTCAAGATCGGAAACTTCGATCTTTTCTTCCTTTACCCAATCGCTGTAGGGCTTTTCCTTTGCATAGCGGGCGCGCAGTTCATCATTCCAAATAACGCGATCGGCCGTAGTGTCGATCTCCACCATTTCGCCAGGACCAAGGCAACCTGCGGTAAGGATGTTGGAGGGCTCGATTTCGATGGTTCCAACCTCGGATGAAAGCAGGAAGCGATCGTCACGCGTGACGTAGTAACGAGCAGGACGCAGGCCGTTGCGGTCGAGCGCAGCACCGAACGTGGAGCCATCGGTGTAGGCGATAGCAGCGGGGCCGTCCCACGGCTCCATGAGCATGGACTGGTACTCGTCATAGGCACGGCGACGAGCGGGGAGCGTTTCGTTGTGGTCCCACGGCTCGGGCAGCAACATGGAAACGGCGCGGGTCATATCGCGACCATTCATCACCAAGAACTCGAGCACATTATCGAGGATGGCGGAATCGGAACCTTCCTTGTTGATGATAGGCAGAACAGATTCCAGATCCTTGCCCAGAACCGGCGAGTACAGGTTTGGTTCGCGGGCGCGAATCCAGTTCACGTTGCCCTTCAACGTATTGATTTCGCCATTATGGATGATGTAACGGTTCGGATGGGCACGTTCCCACGAAGGGGTGGTGTTCGTGGAGTAGCGCGAATGAACCAATGCGATTGCGGTCTTCACCGCTGCATCGGAAAGGTCCAGGTAGAAACGGCGCATCTGGGTAGCAACAAGCATGCCCTTGTACACGATGGTACGTGCGCTGAAAGAGCACACATAGAAGATATGGCCCTCCAGCGCATGCTCGGCATCGGCGGCCTTTTCCACCATACGGCGGCATACGTACAGGCGGCGCTCGAACGCTTTGCCGCGCTCAACGTCTTCGGGGCGACCTACGAATGCCTGCAGGATAGTAGGCATGCAGGCGCGTGCGGTGGAGCCCAAATCGTGGGGATCGATGGGAACCTCGCGCCAAAACAGCAGGGGCAAGCCAGCCTTCGCACAACCTTCTTCGAAAATGCGCTTGGAAACCTCTACGCCACGCTCGTCTTGGGGAAAAAAGAGCATAGCCACGCCATAGTCGCCTTCATCGGGAAGAAGGTGACCGTACTTCTGCGCTTCCTTACGGAAGAAGTGGTGCGGAACCTGGAACAAGATACCGGCGCCATCACCCGTATTATGCTCCAAACCTTTACCACCGCGATGCTCCAGATTGACAAGGACCGAAAGGGCATCGTCGATCATCTGATGCGAGCGCACACCCTTCAGATGTGCCAGCGCGCCAATACCGCACGCATCATGCTCGAACTCAGGACGATACAGCCCGCTTTGCGCAGGCACGTTCCGTGTTTGCATTCTGAACCTCTCACTCTCACAATCGAAAAGCCGCTGAGTGCTTGTCCTCTCCACTCAACGACTTTCGCGAACCGTTTGCCTTTCCCGTTTTAAGAAAGGTGGGGATAATTCGCTAGCAAACAAGGTACCGCCTTCGGCAGGCAGCTTTTGGCTTCGTTTCGATACGTAACAAAGCAGATTTCAAGAGTTAACACGCATGAAATAAGTGGTTCAAAGCATCATGCAAAGCTCGCAGGCACATAGGCACGACGGTAAAAACCGCGGGCGCCATCAGATACCACCTGGCATATGGCGCCAATGGCAACCATTGAAATAACCGTACCAACGCCCACGCCGAACAGGTGGCCCATCATCGCAAGCGCCATTACGCATGCAATAGAGAAACGCAACACGTCGTTGATGATCTTCGCCTTACCGAAGGGAAGATGGGTGATTTTCATAAAGGCCTGCGTGCAGCCATCGGCGGGGTTCAAAACGAAATTCATAGCCACCATGGCGCTTACCCCTATGCCGATAAGTGTGATGCCGATCGTGAACATAATGCAGCTGGTTAGCAGGCTTGGGTCATGGCAAAACCAGAAGAAATCAAGCCCCAATACGAAGTCAAATAGGTCGATCAGGCAACCGAACGCAAAGGCAAAAGGAATCTGAAGAGCGATTTTGACATTGAGCGTTCGAAACACCAGAACCTGAATAAGGATATCGATGCAGTATAGGCATATGCACGATTGCCCCAAGGTAAGCAGATGGGTGCCTTCGCTGAACACCAACGGTATCGACTGGAATGCCGGCGCGCCGAAATCACTTCGCGCACTCAAGACAACACCAACGCCCAAAATCAAAATGCCACCAAAATATATGGCTACGCGCAAAGGCATGGAGCGGGTTATGGCAGCCTTGCCTTCCCCTGTTGCGGTGCTTCCCATGGTAATCTTCTTTCCCCCTCGATCCGCCGCTCCAAACCTTCCCTCCGATGGAACGACGACTTTTCATGCCAGTGTAGCAGTATGGTGCCGCTCGGTGCATTTAACGCGGTTCATCGGGTATGCTGAAGGAGCGCATCGGCGCGAGGGGAAGGAACCGAAATGGCAAAGAAAATCACGAAGAAGCAGGCAAGGAAAGAGACCGCGGCAGCGGTTGAAAACGCCTTGGAAAAATACCTTTCAACAACGCTTAGCGCCGATGAAGGAAAACAGACCGGCGACGCTTCGCCCCTCGGAACGCCCTACCGCCGTGGCTCGGTAACCCTGCGCGGAAAGATGGTCCCTCGCCACAGCACCACAGGAAAGCTGATCAGCGAAGAGCCGGGCACCGATTGGCGCGACGCCGATCCTTGGCGCACGCTGCGCATCCAATCTGAGTTCGTAGACGGCTTTGACGCTCTTGCCAAATTAGGGCCGGCGGTATCCATATTCGGATCGGCTCGAACCGAACCAACCGACCCTTACTATGAACACGCCATGCAAATTGCAGGCAAGCTCGCCAATAAGGACATCGCTGTCATTACCGGCGGCGGCCCCGGCATCATGGAGGCGGCCAACCGCGGAGCAGCGCTTGCGGGAGGCACTTCGGTGGGTCTTTCCATTGAGCTCCCCTTCGAAGAAACCACCAACGATTGGGTAAATCTCGGAATCGAGTTCCGCTATTTCTTCGTCCGCAAGACCATGTTCGTGAAGTACTCTTCGGGCGCAATCTTCTTCCCCGGAGGCTACGGCACGCTTGACGAGATGTTCGAAGTGCTGGTGCTGGCGCAAACGCATAAGATCGGGAACATGCCTATCGTGCTGTTCGGCACCGAATACTGGCAAGACCTGGTCAAGTGGATCAAAGGGCCCTTGCTTGATCAGAACATGATCAGCGAATCCGACATCGACTTGTTCACCGTTACCGACAGCCATGAAGAAGCCATCCGCATAGCAACAAGCGGCATTACATCGAAATAACCTGTCCCGAAAGGAACGTTATGCCCATCGAACTGGTTGATTGCCATACCCACACCGTGTTTTCCGACGGGAAAAGCACTTTTCGGGAAAACATGCAGGAAGCCCTAGCGAAGGGAATAACAACCATAGCCTGCACCGACCATTGGGGCAGGCCAAGCTTCATCGATTGCTCCATCGAAGAAGGCAAGCTCAAGCGGTACGCTTTCGCAATCGAGCGCGTGCGGGGCGAATTTCCCGAACTCGAAATTGTGCATGGCTTGGAAGCAGACTGGTACCCGGGCTGCAGCACCGATTTGGCGGAAACACGCGGCAACGCAACGTTCCTTCTTGGATCCATCCACTACCTTCAAGAAAAGACGCTCGACTGGGATGAAGACATGCGCATCTGGGAAGAGCTGGGGGCAAACGAGCTTTGGCGGCTCTACGCTGAAGAATGGTGCAAGGCGGCAACAAGCGGCCTGTTCGATTCCATGGCGCATCCCGACTTGCCGCGCCTGTTTGGCCTTTCCGGCTATGCGCCTTCGCTCGACCTTGCTCCGCTATTCGACTCCATGGCGCAGGCAGCCCGCGAGGGCAAAGTCCACGTTGAGATCAACACGGCAGGCTTGACCAAGGACTTTGCCGATTTTTATCCGCAGGAACCCTTGCTGAAGCGCTTTTTCCAGGCTGGCGTGCCACTGACCGTGGGCTCTGATGCCCACCACGCAAACCGCATTGGCGATAACGTCCATGAGGCCTATCGCTATGCTCGCCGCATAGGGTATACCTCTATTGACGCGCCAACCGCCCAAGGGGATTGGCGCAGCATAAGCATCGAAAGCGTTTAGCCCACTATCAGCATGCAAAGAAGTGGCATCCATCAAGACCAGATGCTACTTCTTCTTCTCTGATATTCTGCAATTTCAACAGTGCTGCGAATTGTCCGGCGGTAACGCTTTGAGCAACCACCCATTCCTGCAACTAGGCGTTTCTGTCATAAGCAAAAAGCTTATTTGTGCAGGTCTTCCACTTCCGCAAGGTTGCCAAACGCCCTGATATAGATGCGCAAAGCGCGCTTCAGCTCTTCTTCGGCAATGCCCTCGTTGGCAGCATGCATGCCCCCTACCCAACTCGGTACGGGATACGCCCCCTCTTCTGCGGGGCCAAAGCTTACGGCATTGGGGAACTCGCGGGCATAGGTGCCACCTCCCATGGTGAAAGGACGCACCTTTTTGCCTGTGGTGGAGCAATACGCATCCATGAGCGCACGAACGGGGGCCGTATCGGGGTCCACCACAAAAGGATCCTTGCATGCGGTAACGGCAATCGAAGCGCCTTGGGCATGCGACAATGCCTCAAATGCAGTGCTGAGCTCGCTGCCGGTAATTGCCGCGGGGAAGCGAATGTCCTCGGTCATGACAAAGGCGCCGTTAACCTTGTTCATCATGCCAACAACGCTGGTCAAATTGCCAAAATCAGCATCTGAACAGGCAATATCGGCAATTGCCCCATCGGTGCATTCAGCCATGCTGGCAGCAAATTGCAACCATGCATTTTCTTCACCAGAACACACACCAGCAGAAACAAGATAGCGGCACAGAATACCGATGGCATTCAACGTGCCTTCAGGGAGCGAGGCATGCCCCGCAATACCCGTTGCAGTAACAAGGGCCCCTTCTTCGCAAGAGGAAACTTCTATGCGATCGGCCTTTGGCAGATTTTCCGCATCAACGCAAACCACAGCACGCGCTATGCCGGGCACCGCATTGGGGGCTGTTCCTGCTGTAAAAGAGGCAATAGCACCTTCAATGATTCCAGAGGTTAGTGTTGCTCCAAATTGCCCTTTCTCGCCATAGCACAAGGGGAATTCGGCATCGGGAGTAAACAGGAAATCGGGGGCATCGTTGTGCTCCAAGTAGTAGGGGACATCGCCCATCCCCGACTCCTCATTGCAGCCAAAAATGAAACGCACCGCATGGCGCAGGTTCGCACCGCGATCAAGCCAGAATTTCAAGCCATACAACGCCGTGAGCAGCGGAGCCTTATCGTCGGAGGTGCCGCGTCCAACAAGCACGCCATCCTTGCAAGTAAGGCTGAACGGATCGAAATCCCAACCCTCCCCAGCGGGAACCACATCAACATGGCCGATAACGCCAATCTGTTGCCCGCTTTCGCCTGGCAAATCGGCAAAACCGGCGTACCCATCTCCATCATGAGGCTCCAACCCCATCCGCTGGGCAATGGCAAGCGCTTCGTCAAGCGCCGCACGAGGCCCCGGACCGAAAGGCGCACCGAGCGCCGCGTGCTCGACATCAAGCGAGCTATCAATGGAAATCAAGCGTTGGGCGTCGGTCAAAAATGCCGGCCACTGCTCTGCAACAAATGCCTCGATGTCTTCCTCGGTTGCCCGCATAGTGCACCTCTTTCGCCATGAAATAAAAATACGGGCTGGCAAGTGCCGACCCGCACATAATCTTATCGCTCTTTAGAACCTGAAATCATTTCCCGTTCCTGCAAGGATTTCACCAACATGCTGTTCGGCGATACGTCGTGTCTTTTCGTTGGGGATGTTCAACAGTTCGCGCTTCACCATGGCAAGACCCTTTTCCTTGGTTTCGGGAGTGGCATAATCGGCCAAATACTCCGTGAGTGTCATCAAGGCATTCGGATGGCAGTAGTTAAGGATCTCACCGTTCTTGCAGAAGCTCATGAACCTGTCACCTGTGCGCCCTGCACGATAGCAAGCCGTGCAGAAGCTAGGTATATGGTTATTGTCCATCAACCAGTTGATAACCTCATCGAGCGTGCGCTGATCCGATACGTCAAACTGCTCGGTATCATGCGGGCGCTCCGGCTCGTTGTAGCCGCCAACACTGGTGCGGGACCCACCGGAAATCTGGCTTACGCCAAACTGCAACGCGTGCTCACGCACCTGCTGACCTTCGCGAGTAGAGATAATCATGCCGGTATAGGGCACGGTGATGCGAATAAGGGCAATGATCTTCTCGAACATTTCGTCAGGAATGCCGTTGTCGAACACCTCAGGGTCGATGTCCATCGCAGGCTTAACACGCGGAACGCTGATGGTGTGCGGGCCCACGCCGTGCACTGCCTCTAAATGCTCAGCGTGCATGATCAAGCCGGCGAACTCGTAGCGATATCCCTGCAATCCGAACAATACACCCAGGCCCACATCGTCGATGCCGCCCTCCATGGCGCGGTCCATCGCTTCGGTATGCCAATCGTAATCACGCTTCGGACCTGTGGGGTGCAGTTCCTGGTAACCCTTTTTGTTATACGTTTCCTGGAACAGAATGTATGTGCCAATCTCCGCTTCCTTGAGCATGCGGTACTCTTCGACCGTAGTTGCGGCAATGTTCACGTTAACGCGTCTGATTGCGCCATTGCGGTGTTTGATGGAATAGATGGTTTCCATGCTTTCCAGGATGTATTCGATGGGGTTGTGCTTCGGATCTTCGCCTGCTTCGATGGCCAAGCGTTTGTGTCCCATATCCTGTAGGGCAATAACCTCATCGCGGATCTCTTCCTGAGTGAGCTTCCTGCGGGGGATGGTGCGATTCTTTGCGTGATACGGGCAATACAAGCAGCCGTTCACGCAGTAGTTAGAAAGATACAGCGGCGCAAAAAGAACAATACGATTACCGTAGTAGGCCAGCTTAATCTGGTGCGCCAGTTCTTTGATTTCCCTATTGATCTGCGGATCTTCGCAGGCCAGAAGAACGCTTGCCTCACGATGGGTTATAACCGCACCATGATCGGCAGAAGGATGCAGGTTGGCACGTGCCTTGTCCAAAATGCGGCGGCACAACTCGATATCGTCTTTATGCGCATTAGCGTAGGCGATGGAATCGAGGATCTCCGCGTCGTTGATGAACTCGTCGGCGCGAAGCGATTTCGGATCGTAGCGGAATTCCGTCATTAGTTCTTCTTTCGCTTTGCCTTTATAGAAACAAACGGCAAAAGCAAACGGGCATCACCTTTGCCGAAGATATGGTTATCGCACGTATGCGCAACTGTGTCTAATCTACTGCTAATTGAGACAGCCCGCTCACCAGAAACCACGCTCATCTACAAACGGCACCATAATCTGTTAAAGAAACGAAACAATACAATGGGAACATTCCTAGAAAGACGCACGGGAAAGGGTTCATACGGGCATCGCGCAAAAAAGACACCCACGGGGGCAAACGCCACAATCATCTTCTACAGGCACGCCTCTTCTTGCCGAAAGCGGCCCTGCACTCATGCGTACCCCAAAGGGCATGCGTATGGCGATCGGCCTGTTCGGGCGACGCAATGTAGGCAAATCGAGCGTGCTGAACGCCATTACCAACCAGCAAACCAGCATCGTTTCCGCCGTAGCAGGCACCACCGCCGACCCGGTAGACAAACCTATGGAGCTCCTGCCTTTGGGCCCCGTGCTGTTCATCGACACTGCAGGCATCGACGATGACCAGGAAACCGTTGGCGAACTGCGCACCCAACGCACCAAAAAGGTATTTGACCGTTGCGATATGGGCGTCATCGTAACCGAGGCTGGCACCTGGGGTCCCTATGAAGAGGAAATTGCCTCCCAGCTTTCCAAGCGAAGCATCCCCTTCATCATTGTGTGCAACAAAACAGATCTGCTTCCCGTTGGCGCCCAAGGGTCTAATTCCGACTCCCCCAGCTCGGCCGAAAGTCGCACACCGCGAGGAACCGTCGTCGCCCCCCAGCAAGAAGCGCTTATCGCAACATGCCGCAGCACCCTCCCCCGTGACCTCCAGCAAAAACCTCTGGTTTGCATGTGCGCGGCAAAGCGAGAGGGCGTGCTTGAGCTGCGCCAAGCCCTGCTCGACAACGCGCCCGAAGAGTTCGTGAACGACCCGAAAATCATCGGAGACATCGTTGATCCAGGCTCGGTGGTTATCTTGGTTATCCCCATCGACAAAGAAGCGCCAAAAGGGCGCCTTATCCTCCCTCAGGTTCAAGCCATTCGAGATTTGCTCGACTCCAGCTGCCTTTCACTTTGCGTTACCGACAAGGAACTGCCGCACGCATTGGCGGCGCTGAAAGAACCGCCCGCCTTGGTGGTTACCGATTCCCAGGCGTTCGACAAGGTGGCGGCAATCGTGCCGGAAAACGTTCCCCTTACTGGCTTTTCGGTTGCGTTTGCCCGCTTCAAGGGAGACTTGCCCACCCAAGCCCTAGGGACGCTTGCCATCGACAAGCTCACAGAAAAATCCCGCGTGCTCATAGCGGAAGCCTGCACCCATCACCCCATTGAAGAAGATATCGGCACAGTGAAGATCCCCCGTCTGCTTCGCGCTCGTATCGGGCAAGGGCTTACCGTCGAAAACGTGCGGGGCGTAGACTTCCCAGAAGATCTTTCCAGCTACGACCTGGTAATTCACTGTGGGGGCTGCACATTCAACCGCCGCGCCGTGCTCTCTCGCATCCAAGCATGCGTGCACGCAGGCGTGCCAGTATCCAACTACGGTTTAACCCTTGCCTATTTAATGGGCGTATTCGATCGATCCATCAAAGCATTCCCAGGCATGGAACAATTTCTGAAAGAGAACCAGCGCTAAAACCACAACCTTGCAGTGGACAATTGCACCCATGGACACCAGATTTCCATGGGTGCAATTTCGTTTTATTGCCGTTCATCGGTTAACCAACCCCGCTCACCCTTGCCCGTTGCTATACTTTGTATAAGCATGCGCGCTCATAGGACAAAGCGCCGATTCTTTTCGGCGGAGCCGTATGCGCAAGGCTGGAAAATACCAGCTCAACCATACAGACCGAGGAGAATTCCATGAGCCCATTGGAAATCCGCACCTCGAGCGAAGCGGAGAAGACCGTGCGCGGCGTATGTCAAGATATGGCCCGTCGTCTTGTTTCGCATCCTCAAGGTACCTGTCCCGTTGATGTGACACGCGGCCTTATCGCCTTGTGCCGCACGCAAACATGCGGCAAGTGCGTTCCCTGCCGCATTGGCTTGGCACAGATCGAATCGCTGCTCGACAGCGTGCTGGAAGGAACGGCAACCGAAGCCGACCTTGCGCGAATCGAGGCACTCGCTGAAAACGTACGCGTTTCGGCAGATTGCGCAATCGGTACCCAGGCTGCCGAAATGGCCCTTACCGGAGTACGCGCTTTCCGCGAAGACTACGAGCTCCATGCAGAAGGCCGCTGCCTGTGCACGTCCGACCACCCTGTTCCCTGCGTTCAGGGCTGCCCCGCAAATGTCGATATCCCTGGCTACATCGCACTGGTAAAAGCTGGCCGCTTCGACGACGCCATTGAGCTCATCTGTAAAGACAACCCCTTCCCAAGCGCTTGCGCCTATGTTTGCGAGCATCCCTGCGAAAACACCTGCCGTCGCAGCTTCGTTGATTCCGCCGTCAACATCCGCGGCCTGAAGCGTTACGCCTGCGATCACGAAACGCCCAACCGCCCCGCTACGGTGGCAGAACCCACCGGTAAGAAGGTTGCCGTTATCGGTGGTGGTCCTGGTGGTCTTACCGCAGCGTATTACCTCACCCGCATGGGCCATTCCGTAACGGTATACGAGCAGCGCGCCAAGCTCGGCGGCATGCTCCGCTACGGCATCCCCAACTATCGCCTGCCCAAAACCCTGCTCGACACCGAAATCGAGCACATCACCTCTTTGGGCGTAGAGGTTAAGCTGGGCGTTTCCGTTGGCAAGGACGTTGCAATCGCCGATCTCGAACGCGACTTCGATGCCGTTTACGTATGCATCGGCGCTCACTCAGACAAGAAACTCCGCATCGAAGGCGAAGACGCACCGGGCGTAGTTCCCGCCGTTGCCATGCTGCGCGAAATCGGCGACGGCAACATCGCCGACCTCTCCGGTCAAGATGTTGTTGTCGTTGGCGGCGGCAACGTTGCCATGGACGCCGCTCGAAGCGCACGCCGCATGGGCGCCAAGTCGGTAAAGATTGTATATCGTCGTCGCCGCGCCGACATGACAGCGCTCGCTGAAGAAATCGACGGAGCCATCGAGGATGGCTGCGAGCTTATGGAACTTGTTGCCCCTGCACATGTTGAAGTCAACGATGAAGGCCATGCCGTGGCACTCTGGGGCCAGCCCCAGATGATCTCCACGGTACGCGGCGGCCGCCCCTCTCCCAAAGCAGCAAACAAGCCCGAGGTTCGCATTCCCGCAACCACCATCATTGTTGCCATCGGTCAGAACATCGACTCTGGCGCATTCGAGGAATTCGGTTTGCCCTGCAAGTGGAACGAAATCCAAGCACAACCCGATTCCAGCATCCCTGAAAAGCCTGGCTTCTTCACCGGCGGCGACTGCAGCTGGGGCCCGGCAACCGTCATTCGCGCCATTGAGGGCGGCAAAGTTGCAGCGCGTGCAATCGACACCTATCTGGGCGGTAACCACGAAATCCGTTGCGACGTGGACATCCCCGCCCCTAACCTGGCAGATCGCGTTCCCTGCGGTCGCGTAACCATGAAGGAGCGCCCTGGCGCAGAGCGCAGCTGCGATTTCGAGTTGTGCGAAATCGGCATGTCTGAAGAGGAAATGATGCAAGAAGCAGGCCGCTGCCTGGGGTGCGATCACTTCGGCTACGGTGCATTCAAGGACGGAAGGAGCCGAGCATGGTAACGTTGACCATCGACGGGAAGGAAGTCTCCGTTCCCGAGCACACCACCATCTTGAACGCCGCCTATCAGGCAGGCTCCATGATTCCCACGCTGTGCTACCTGAAAGACATTAACGAAATCGGCGCCTGCCGCATCTGTGTTGTAGAGGTGGAAGGCACTGACAAGCTCGTTTCCTCCTGCAACAACGAAGTTGCCGAGGGCATGGTGGTAAACACCATGAGCCCCCGTGTCGTTGCCTCCCGCCGTGAAACGATGGCGCTTATTCTTTCGCGCCATAAAAGCGAATGCACCACATGCACGCGCAACGGCAACTGCATGATCCAGCGCAACGCAGCTGCACTGAACATCACCAACATCCCCTACCCTGTCGAATACGACCAGCAGAAGAACCCCATCGATTTCCCGCTCGTTCGCGACGCTTCCAAATGCATCAGCTGCATGCGCTGCGTAAGTGAATGCAGCAAGGTTCAGAGCCTGAACGTGTGGGACCTCACCCGCACAGGCTCGAACGCCCATGTGGGCGCTGCGGGTTGCCGCGACATATCCGAAGCGGCATGCGCGCTGTGTGGCCAGTGCATCACGCATTGCCCCTGCGGTGCTCTTTCCGAACGCGACGATACCCAGAAGGTATTCGACATCATCGCCGACCCTGAGCGTATCGCCATCGTCCAGATCGCGCCCTCCATCCGAACGGCCTGGGGCGAATCCGTATCCCTTTCAAAGGAAGAAGCCACGATGGGCCGCATGGTTGCCGCCGTGCGCAAACTGGGCTTCGATTATGTCTTTGATACCGACTTCGCAGCAGACATGACCATCATGGAAGAAGGCACCGAGCTTCTTCATCACCTGAAAGAAGAGCCTGGGCAGCCCATGTTTACCTCGTGCTGCCCTGGTTGGGTGCGCTTCCTGAAGGCAAAGCATCCCAGCCTGGTAAAGCATCTTTCCACCACGAAATCGCCACAGCAGATCTTCGGCGCCATTGCGAAGAATTACTACGCAGAAATCCTGGGCGTCGATCCTGCGAAAATTGCCGTAGTGTCCATCATGCCGTGCGTTGCCAAGAAGGCAGAATGCGCTTATAAGGACATGGACACCACCGGAACCGGTCCCGATGTTGACGTAGTGCTTACCACGCGCGAACTCGGACGCATGCTGAAGGCTCAGTTCATCAACGTAAGGAACTTACCCGAAGAAGAGTTCGACATGCCCTTGGGCGAAGCCACTGGCGCAGGTCACATCTTCGGCGCCACCGGCGGCGTAATGGAGGCGGCTCTTCGCAGCGCTCACTTCCTGGTCACCGGCGAAAACCCCGATCCCGATGCTTTCAGCGCCGTACGCGGTTGCGAAGGCTGGCGCGAGATAACCTACAACCTGGCAGGCAAAGAACTTACCGTTGCCATCGTCAGCGGTCTCCAGAATGCTGACAACCTGTGCAACGCCATCGAAAACGGCGAGGTTGATTACGATTTCGTCGAGGTTATGGCATGCCCTGGCGGCTGCGTTGGCGGCGGCGGCCAGCCCATCCACGAGGGCTGCGAATGCGCAGCCGAACGTGAACTTATCCTGCGCGACATCGACACCAATTCGAAGCTGCGCTTCAGCCACGAGAATCCTTCGGTCGTTGAATGCTATGAAAAGTACTTCGGCGAACCGAACTCCGAAAGGGCAGAGCAGCTGCTGCATTCCGACCACTTTGCCTGGGGAATGCCTGCGGCACGTCAGCAGTAAGCATCGCCTACATAGCGCACATGAAGAGCCTGCTCGTTCGAGCAGGCTCTTTTGTTCTACAATGGCAACGTTTAGCAGTGGGTTGTCGAAATTTAGGGAAGGTATACCGTGCTCGATCAGTTTTCACGCACCCGTTTGACACTTGGAAGCAACGGCGTCGAATCGCTGCAGAAGGCCCACGTTATTGTGTTCGGCTGCGGTGGCGTAGGCGGCTATGTTTGCGAATCGCTCGTGCGCAGTGGGTTGGGCGCCATCGACATCGTTGACGACGACAAAGTATGCCTGACAAATATAAACCGCCAGATAATTGCAACCTGGAAAACCGTCGGTATGGATAAAGTCGATGCCATGGAAGAGCGCCTGCTCGACATAAACCCCAGCTGTAAAATCACCAAGCACAAATGCTTCTACCTACCCGATTCGGCAAGCGAATTCGACCTTTCGAAATACGACTACATCGTCGATTGCGTCGACACGGTAACGGCAAAGCTTCATCTGGTTGCCCAGGCAAAGACAGCAGGAACGCCCATTATCTCCGCTATGGGTGCTGGCAACAAACTTGATCCCACAGCCATTCGCATCGCTGATATCTCAGAGACTTCCATTTGCCGCCTAGCACGCATTATCCGCAAAGAGCTACGCAAACGCGGCATCCATAATTTGAAGGTTGCTTATTCACCAGAACCTACCGTAAAGCCCGAAGAAGACGGCAGGGCCGGCTGTGCCGCAGGGTGCGTATGCCCGCCCAACAGCGAGCGCACCTGCCTTGACCGGCGTAGCGTTCCCGGCAGCAACGCCTTCGTTCCTGCGGCAATGGGCTTGGCTATCGGCGCCGAAGTCGCAAAAGACCTGGCAGGACAATAGTTCCCGCAACGCATACACGACCATAAGGAGAAACCTTGAAAACAGCAGCCATCGTCCTCTACGTTATCCAGGCACTCGCAATTATATGCGCCATCATCACAGGGAAAGAATTCATCGACTTCAGCAGTGGACCGGCACTGTTCGAAACCATTGGGTTCTTTTTCCCTGCTATCTTGGGCCTCATCTTCGAAGGGATTGCGCACAACAAGGAACAGAAAGCAGCGCAATCTTCCGCCGAGGGCTCAAACGCAGACAGCGCAGCCCCTTCAGTCTCTTCAGCACCGAAAGCCAAAGCCGCTGCCCCCGCTTCAACCAAAGCCGCTTCGGCACCACAGGAAGCCCCGAAGGCTCCAGCGTCGCAAGGAGCCCCAAAAAAGAACCCGGAAACCACTGCGCCCGCAACAAAGGAGCAACCTGTTATCGATCCGTCCGTTCAGTACTGCCCTAAGTGCGGAACAAGGCAAGACTCCGAAAACACTTTCTGCATCGCTTGCGGATCGAAGATCGGACAATAGAAGCAGCGGAGCTGACTCCTATTCCCACCCGAACAAGCACGCCAGCTCACGCAAAATGCGCTAAGCGGAACCATTCATACTTGCAACCATCGAAGGCTCGCCAACGCGAGCCTTTTTCTTTCTTTTCCCAATTTTTTATTTGATGTCCACTGAGGTACCCACGCACAAGCTGCGACCTGCGTATTATTCAAACCATCAAGAGGCCATTCCTATCGAGGCCGCCACATACAAGCAATATAAACTCCTTGTCATTTCACTCGCTTTCACCCTTTCGAATTTGCTTGCTGTGGTCGACAAAAGGGGCTGGCACTTTACCAACCCCTTGCCTCTTGCCATCCCAGCCGCTTCAAGGAGGAAGCCATGTATCAGCCCAGCCGACATCTCTCAACATTTTTCATTGCAGGATTCCAGCACTACGATGGCGCACTCGTTATTAATCAGATGAGCATTGGCGACAGCATCGAGCTTTGCCCCGAGCCGGGCAATCCCTACGACCCAGAATCAATCGCCCTGCATTTCAACGGCGTCATGATCGGCTATGTCCCCGTCGACCAGAACATCCTAGCCTCGACCTTATTTCACTTTGGCCACAGGAACATCCTCGAGTGCCGCATTCTTCAAGTCGACAAAGAAGCTGCCCCTTGGAAGCAGGTTCGTGTTGGCCTGTACGTAACCGATATTCGACCAAGGTAGGCATCATGTTCGAATCACCAACCAAGTTCCTCAAAACACTCGATAGCAGAGATTTTGATGAACTCATCAGCATCAAAGACGACCTAAACTACCTCATCGACGAACTGGAACACGAAATCAGAGAGCCTGAGGATTTCAGAACCGAACACGACCTTCCTCTTAAGGTCGCTTACGTAAACGCCCTCAGATGCATGACGGGTCTCACTTCCCATATGTCACTTCGCGTAAACGAGTTTATTGATTCCTGGAAATGGGAGGAAATGCAATGAATGCCATACGTGCTCAGTACTGCTCGATAATCCCTTGGAGGTACGTTCGGTACTCCTCTTTCAAGAATTGCGGCTGCTCGATTATCACGCTGGTTCCCAGAGTCGCCAACCAGCCATAGAATGTAGGCGCCTGCATAACCTTGGTGCGCACGCGCATCGAGCCATCCTCGACCGCTTCGGCATCAGCTGCATCGCCGAAGCGGTCGATTACTGTGCTGATGGCATCTGGTTTCACAAGCAAGGTAACCGCAACTGCCTCGCCGCTGTACATGCCGAATACCCTCTTCTGATACTTCGCCGCATCAAATTCGGCCGTTCGTTCATTACTCGTTGCATCTTCTTCGGACACATCGATGTTCAGCATTCTGTCCACGCGATAATTAGTGGTGCTTTCATGCTTATCGTTCCAGGCAACCAGGTAATAGCAGTCATCCATATACACCAGATGCAATGGCGTTTCCTCATAGAAACGTCCATCGCGCTGCAGGACTCGTTTCTTCCGATTGTCGTATTTGAAGTAACGGAAACGTACTTTTTTCTTAGCGGAAATAGCTCGCTGAATAGCGTCGATGTTGTAGAACACCGATTCATTCTGCGACCTGATACGCCCCTCAACGTGAAGGTTCCTTCTTAGATCGTCCGCCAAGTATTTGCTACCCAGCTTACCAATGGCCTTCACTAACGCATTCGACTTACGCTCGGTAAGGAAACGGGAAGATTGCACCGCATCCGCCAACAACAGCAATTCGCTTTCCTGGAACTCACGCGAAGCAAGACCATATTCAATAGGTGAACGCTGGTACTTCACGATGTTGTAGCCGAATTCGCGCAGACAATCCAAATCGCGATAGAGCGTCTTTCGCTCAACCGCGATACCCAACTCAGCCAAGCGCTGAATGATCTGCGGACCGGTAAGGCCATGTTCGTCATCAGTTTCACTCTCTAAGAGCTTTGCCAGATACATAAGCTTGAGTTTCTGAGCTGTAGTTGCCACGGCAAACCTTTCGACTGAACCAGTACTGGGTACTTTTATGTACACCATAATAGCATCACCGCAAACGACCCCGCCCCATCAAGCAAAGAATGACCCTCGACGCACCGTGAACCGCCCCCCATTCCTTGGATAAAGAGAGACATGGGGTAGTTCAACGCTACATCTTGGGACATTCTTTGCTTTCTAAGCAAGCCGATGCCTGACGCTATTCCTCGTAGTTGACATCCTTGCTTTCACGGAAGAAGAACAGGGCGACAAGGGAAACAACCGCCATACCTCCCAGGTACCAACCCAACGACATGATGCCGAAATTCATAACAAGCGCCGAAGCAATAGTGGGAGCGAAGGCACCGCCGACAATTGCTGCCAAGTTATAGGAGAGACCAGAACCGCAATAACGAACGCGGGCGGGGAATAACTCAGGCAAGTACGAACCGGTGGGCCCGAAAACAGCACCCATGCACATAAAACCGATGCAGAGGAACAGCATTACGTTCAAAGCGCTATGAACCGAAAGCAGCATGGGAACAAAGAGCGCAAACACCAAGGTTGCCACGGTGGCAAGCGCAACCACGGGCTTCCTGCCGAAACGATCAGCGCTCAAGCAACCAACAACGATGAAACCCGCAAAGAAGAATACCGATACCATCTGCATTCCCAGATACTGTTGCTGAGTGAAGCCCAAGGTTGACACACCGTAGGAAAGCGACCAGGTTCCCAACACATAGAAGAGCGTATAGGTAATGCTAACCGCGCAGGTGCCGAGCACAACCTGCCTCCAGTTGTGACGAAGAAGCATGGCAAGAGGCATCTTTACCGTGCGGTTTTCACGCTGTGCTTTCTGGAATACGGGAGTTTCTGTCATGCGCAAGCGCACAACCAGCCCAACTACCACCAGCAATGCGGAAAGCAGGAACGGAATGCGCCAACCCCACGCAACCATCGCATCGGCAGGCAAGGAAGAATCAAGCAGCAGGTTTACGCCATATGCGCAGAAAAAGCCGATGGGGGCGCCCATGTTGGGAAACGCACCATACAGAGCTCGCTTCCCCTTCGGGGCATTTTCGGTCGCCACTAAGGCAGCACCAGACCATTCGCCGCCAAGGCCCAAACCCTGGCAAGCACGGCACACGCACAAAAGGACAACGGAAGTAGGGCCAAGAACCTCATACCCGGGAAGCAAACCCACCACAAAGGTTGCGATACCCATAAGCATCAGGGCAACCACCAGTGTTTTCTTGCGGCCAAGCTTGTCGCCAAAATGACCGAATATCAATGAACCAAACGGACGCGCCAAAAATGAAACGGCGAAAGTCACGAACGAAAGCAACGTTGCCAACACCGGATCGGACTTCGCAACATCGGTAAAGAAGATCAGCCCAAAATAGCTTGCCGCCGCGATACTATAGCAGTAATTGTCGTAGAACTCGATGGCGGTTCCCACCATTGAAGCTGCCACAATTTCAGCTGTTGAATTCTTCCCTTTCGATCCGACGCCCACAGGCGCCATTGCCGCTGCTGTTGCTGCCGTACTTGACATTTCGTTTCCTTCTTTTCCTTCAATCCGTGAACCGATGAATCAAGGTTTGGAATCAAAAGGCTGTTTGAAGAAGACGACGCGAGGGAGCAGATGTCAAGAGAATAAAAAATCCGGAAGCCGTTTCTTTAAACAGCCTCCGGATTCAAAACCATCAGCTGCCCGATTAGGGTTCGGGCAGCTGATCAAAGCAACCCGAGCCCTAAATAATGGAGCTGATAATTTCTGTATGCAGGTTGCGGTAATTCAAAAGTTCGTCCTAACGTGCAAGCACCGAAGCGCTTATTCCGAACGCCCCTTGCGTTCGATGGCTCTATATTCGTCCTTTCGGCAAAAGTTGCAATTGTTCAACATCAATTAATCTCGCATCGTCACAGAGTCTGGACATTTTCGAAACAAAGACGAAATAGAGCCTGATGAGAAAAGACCTATGCACCCGACCCCATTGCGATATCTACCCGTTGAGGCAATCCGCCCATCGTGAGAACAGAAATTGCGGCATCTTTGCAACTTTTTTGCGATTAGGGGCTCTTTTCCGTCCCCACAAAGCGAAAACAGGCCGCCATGAAATCGATTTACCTGCGCTTTTGCACCTCAATCCCTGGTTGGAAAGCTCGGAACAATCCCTAATCGCAAAAAAGTTGCAAAAAATTCGAGATTTTTGTTTCTGAACTCTCGGAGCAGCTTCAACATGACGATTTGGTCAGGACGGACCCAGCGTGGCATCGCGAGCGGCTTCGCGGCGGCTTCCGTGAGCGGCAACCGCACACTGCGCAGCGTGGTGCCGAGCGGGCGGCGCGTACTGCACAGCGCGACGACGCCCACGGGAGCCGCCGCGCTCCACCCCTCAAAGCGCCAAGCGGAAACCATGCGCTTTGGGCTATTTCACGGAATAGCGCTTAAGGCGTCCAACGGCCACCACCAAACAGAACAGAATAGAGACCATGCCGATGATGCCGCCCGCATAAAACACGCTCGCGATGCCCAGCGTGTTAACCACCTGACCGCCCAAAAGCGCACCAGTGCCGATGCCGAAGTTGAAGATGCCCGAGAAAAACGCCATGGCAACCGTTTCCTCTTCATCGGAAGAAACATTGATGATCTCTGCCTGGTACACAACGCTCACTGAAGCCGCGCTTATGCCCCACAGAACAACAACGCCAAGTATTGCCGCAAGGCCCAAACCCGCCGCCGCATGCATCAGCAGCAAGGCTACCGGCACACCGATGGTGATGGCCCTAAAGAACGGGAAACGGAAACGGGGATACAGCTTTGAACACAATATACTGCCGATGATGCTTGCAGCACCAAACACGGAAAGGACTAAGGTGACCACGTCGTTTTCCAACCCCGCCACCTGTAGCAAGAATGGCTCGATGTAGCTATAGCCTGTGTAGTAGCCCCATGCATACAACGCCGTAAGGATAAACAGCGCCACCAAGCCCTTGTTTTGGAACAACCCCGGCAACTGCCCAATGCTGAAGGGCTCTGCGCCAGGAACCCAAGGCAAAGTGATAAGCAGGTACACCAGCAAAAGCGCAGAGATTACCGCAACAATGGCAAACGTCAGGCGCCATCCAACCGCCAAGCCAATAGCTCGGCCCAATGGCAAGCCAACAATAGCCGCAACAGCAGTGCCCGTCTCGACAACGCTCAGAGCAAGAGCGCGCTTGTTTTTCGGCACCAAACGCACCGCAATAGGCGCGGCAATAGCCCAAAATACCGAATGCGCGCAAGCAACTACCATGCGCGCCGCCATGAGCATCCAGTAGCTTGTCGACAACGACGTAAGAACCTGCCCAACCAGGAACACCACGATAACCACCAAGAGCAGCCTACGAAAGTCCAGGCGCGTTGCGATAATCATCAATGGCACGGAAAAAAGCATTACCGCCCACGCATATACCGAAACCAACATGCCCGTTGTAGCCTCGTTGGTTCCAAACGTCTTTCCGATATCGGTAAGCAAGCCAACTGGCATGAATTCCGAAGAATTGAACACAAACGCCGCAACAGCGATGCCTGCGAGGGCGAGCCATTGCTTACCTGTCATTTTGTGGGTCACCAAGCGCTCCTGAAATTCCGCTCTTAAACAAAACGAAGCCATTCTAAGCCGAAGCGAGCCTTGTCGCTTTCCCCTTTCAAGCTATTCGGGAAAGATTTACAAAACGGAAGAAGCGTGTGCTGGTTCTCTAACCCTCTTGATCGGCAGCCTCAGGCAGGGCGTTTTCCCCTTCCTTCAGCGCAGCAAACTTCGCCTTCATCGTAGGGTTCTTACGCGTAAGCTTTTTAATGGTAAGGTCTTGCGCCTTGTCGTTTGCCAGGCGTAAGTTCCTCTCGCTACCCAGCAGTGCCTCTTTTGTTTTCTGCAGATGGTCAATCGTCTTATCGATTTCATCTACAGCCGTCTGGAACTTACGGCTAGCAAGGTCGTAATTGCGCGCAAACTTTGTTTTGAAATCTTCCATCGAGTTTTCGAAGTTCGTGATGTCGATATTCTGATTGCGCACTTCGGCAAGCTCGGTTTTGTACTGCAGGGCAGACAGCGCAGCGTTACGCAAGATGGAAATGATGGGTATGAAAAATTGCGGACGGATAACGTACATCTTTTCATATCGGTAGCTCACGTCGACAATGCCTTCGTTATAGAGCTCATTTTCGGGTTCAAGCATGGTGCATAGAACCGCATATTCGCAGCCCTTCTTCTTGCGGTCGGAGTCAAGCTTGGCGAAGAAATCCTCATTCTTGTGCTTAGTGCGCGTTTCGTCGTTTTCATTCTTCATCTCGAACATGATGGAAACCACTTCTTCGCCCGTTGCGGGATCGGTTTCGCGGAAGACAAAATCGCCTTTGGTGCCATCGACCACATCGTTGTCTTTTTCGAAATACGCATGTGGGAACGCCGTAGCACGGATTTTGTTGAATTCGGTCTCGCAATGACGTTCGAGCGATTCACCAACCATCTTGGTGGAAAGGCGCGCCTTCATTTCCTTAACGCGGGCAATTTCTTCGTCCTTGTACTTGATGAGCTCGTCTTTTGCGGCAAGTTCGTTGGTCATCTTCTCACGCAAGGCAGCCTGCTCCTGAGCCGCTCGGGCTTCCTGGAGCTTAACCTGGGCAGCCAGCTCGTCGCGCTGACGCTCAGCTACGGCACGGGCTTCGCTTACTGCAAGTTCTTTTTCGGCTCTGAACTGCTGAGTTTGCGATTCCAACCGCTGCTTCTGCGCAACAATGGTTTGCTGGAGCTTTGCAGATTCCTCGGCGGCCACACGAGCACTTTCCGCTTTATCGGCGGCAATCTTCTGGGAGTACTGCTGAACCTGCGATTCAAGCTGCTGCTTGAAGGCGCTTTCCTGGGAGGAAAGCTGCTGGCGCAATGCCGCAATTTCCGCATCGCGCTGCGCGGTTGCGTCAGAGAGCAAGCGCTCATGCTCTGCCTTGGCAATGCGATTCTGCGCATCGTGGTCGGCCGATAGCTTTTTCACGTCCGCCTGCAGCTGGACAATTTCGGCTTGCTTCTTCGCAAGCGCCGCTTCAAGTTCGTTGGCATGTTCAATCTGAGATGACTTTTCGGCCTGTTCGCGTTCGCGCTTTTCGGCAGCAAGGCGCGTTTCCAGCTCCGCGATACGAGCATCGCGCTGGGCGGTTTCCGCCTGAGCGTCCTGTTGAGCCTTAGCAACGGCAAGCTTTACCGCCTGGGCATTCTGCTCTTGCAGCATGCCTTCTCGCTGGGCTATTTCTTTATCGAATTCAGCAGTGCGCACCTGACGTAAAATATCGGCAAAACCGCGCTCGTCAACCTGGAACACCTTTCCGCAGTGTGGGCATTTTATTTCGTTCATGCGTAAGCTCCTTAAAGCGCAGATTCTTTTCGTTTCATCATACCAACCCATCGCCACGCTGCGTGTACAGCACAGGGGACAGAGAAGTGACACATCCAGCTCAAATGCACCGTCCAACGAAAGCACGGTAACGCTCCCCGACCAGTGCCCCACACGTTCGTCGAAACGTCATACTGAATATGTTGCGCCTGTGTTCTCAGCTCTCTTTGCTTAGCGCATAACGCACATTACGAATAAACTCGGGACAACCCGCTTACTACGAGAAAGAGAAGGAATCATGACTGATTCGACCATGCAACTCGTCTTGGTCCGCCACGGCGAAAGCGAATGGAACAAGTTGAACCTTTTCACCGGCTGGATGGACGTCGACCTTACCGATACGGGCCGCAAAGAAGCATCCGATGGCGGCCGCGCCCTTGCTGAAGCTGGCTTTGACTTCGATGTGTGCTACACCTCGTACCTCAAGCGCGCTATCCACACGCTGAACCACATTCTTCAGGCAATGGATCGCGAATGGCTGCCCGTCAACAAGACATGGCGTCTGAACGAGCGTCACTACGGTGCTCTTCAGGGTCTGAATAAGGCTGAAACCGCTGCAAAATACGGCGAAGACCAGGTTAAAATCTGGCGCCGCAGCTTCGACGTACGTCCTCCCGCATTAGAGGAAGCCGACGAGCGCAATCCTCGCCTTATGGCTCCTTACCGCAACGCTCCCGCTGATGAAATGCCTCTGGCAGAATGCCTGAAGGACACCATCGCTCGCGCATGGCCTTACTTCGAAGAGGAAATCGAACCCCAGATGCGCGCCGGTAAGCGCGTGCTCATCGTTGCTCACGGCAATTCTCTGCGCGCTCTGGTAAAGCAGTTCGACAAGCTTTCCGACGATGAAATCGTAGGCGTAAACATCCCTACGGGCGTGCCGCTGGTTTACACCTTTGACCAGGATTTCAACGTTCTTGACAAGAAATACGTTGGCGACGAAGAAACCATCAACGCCAAAATCAACGCTGTAGCAAACCAGGGCAAGGCCAAGTAAGTTTCACTTTCCTCAATCCCGGCAAGCTAGCACATGAAAAGGCAACCTTTTTCGAGGTTGCCTTTTTGTTTATTCGTATCTTCAAGCTTTTCGATTGCCGCTACTGCACCGCTGGGCTTTGTTTTTGCTTAGCACCAAACCAAAGCAGTCTCGGGAGTCCCAGCCAACATAAAGAGGCAGCCCCGAAGGAGGCTGCCTCTGTTTTCGAGCGTTCGAAAAACTATCCGCTGAACACTAATCGCGCGTAAGCTTGCGATGCAGGCGATGAGGCTTTGCGGCTTCTTCGCCCAGGCGTTCGATCTTGTTCTTCTGATAAGAATCGAAGTTGCCTTCGAACCAATGCCAATTGCCGGGGTTTTCATCGGTACCCTCCCACGCAAGAATATGCGTGGCAATGCGGTCAAGGAACATACGGTCATGGCTGGTAATTACTGCGCAGCCGGGGAACGCCAGCAACGCTTCTTCGAGACTTTCGAGCGTTTCTACGTCCAGGTCGTTCGTGGGCTCGTCGAGCAGGAGCAGGTTGCCCCCCTGCTTCAGCGTGAGAGCGAGGTTCAAACGATTGCGCTCACCGCCAGAAAGAACGCCGGCAGGCTTTTGCTGGTCAGAACCCTTAAAGCCGAAGTTCGCCACATATGCACGGCTGGGAATCTCGGTTTCACCTACGCGGATATAATCCAACCCGTCGGAAACCACTTCCCAAAGCGTCTTTTTCGGGTCAAGACCTTCACGATTCTGGTCAACGTAGGAAATCTGTACGGTTTCGCCCAGCTCAAGCGTGCCGCCAGAAACCGGCTCTTTACCCACAATCATCTTGAACAGGGTTGACTTGCCAACACCATTGGGGCCGATAACGCCTACGATGCCGTTGCGCGGCAAACTGAATGAAAGATCGTCGATAAGAACACGATCACCGAACTGCTTGTGCAAATGCTCGACTTCAAGGACCTTAGAGCCCAAACGAGGACCAACGGGAATGGTGATTTCGGTGAAGTCGACGCTCTTGGCGCTGCGTGCCTCAGCCTCCATTTGCTCATAGCGTTCAAGGCGGGCCTTGTTCTTTGCCTGGCGCGCCTTCGGGCTGGAACGAACCCATTCCAACTCGTTCTTCATGCGCTTTGCCAGCTTAGCCTGCTGCTGACCCTGCGATTCCAGGCGGGCAGCCTTGGTTTCCAGGTAGGTAGAGTAATTGCCCTTGTAGGGATACAAATGACCACGATCAACTTCGCAGATCCATTCAGCGACGTTGTCGAGGAAGTAACGATCGTGCGTTACCGCAAGCACCGCACCAGGATAGCGATGAAGGAATTGCTCCAACCACAGCACCGATTCGGCATCCAAGTGGTTGGTAGGCTCGTCCAAAAGAAGCAGGTCAGGCGCTTCAAGCAGAAGCTTGCACAACGCAACGCGACGGCGCTCGCCACCGGAAAGCACCTTTACAGGAGCATCGGGGTCGGGGCACTGCAGAGCATCCATTGCCTGGGAAAGCTGACTGTCCAGATCCCATCCGTTTGCAGCATCGATATCGTTTTGAAGCGCGCCCATTTCTTCCATCAGAGCATCGAAATCGGCAACAGGATCGGCCATTTCCGCACCGATGGCATTGAAGCGCTCAACTTTAGCAAGCACGTCGGCAAATGCCATACGGATATTCTCGATTACCGTAGCCTCTTCGTCGAGCGGGGGCTCCTGCTGAAGAATACCAACCGTGTAGCCGGGAGTAAGGCGTGCGTCGCCCGCGGAAACCTCTTCAAGACCAGCCATAACCTTCAGCAAGGTAGACTTGCCCATGCCATTAGGGCCTACTACGCCGATTTTTGCGCCAGGGTAAAACGAAAGCGTCACATCGTCCAAGATAACCTTGTCGCCGTGAGCTTTGCGCGCTTGATACATCTGATAAATGAATTCAGCCACAAAGATTCCTTTCACGAGGGATGCTGGTGGCCAGCAATGTGCATACTTATTTTCATTATCCTATATTCGATTAATTTCACCAAAGCACATCGCTGATCGAGGCGTCTTGCACGGCAAAAGCAACAGTCAAGATCATTGGAAGCCCAACAGTTGCAAAATTGCAACGATACGGTTTGAGCCATTTTCGGATAATCGTTTGCAACGCAGCATCGCAAACAATACAGCCCTCATCAGGATCACGGTATCATGTGATTCAGGCATCGAAACGAAACGGGGAACAATGAAACTGCAACAGCTTATCTATGCCGTTAAAGTGGCGGAATGCGGAAGCATTACCGAGGCGTCCCGCAAGCTGTTCGTATCCCAGCCGTCCATAACCGCTGCCATCAGCGATCTGGAGAAGGAAATGGACGTGCGCATCTTCGATCGCACCAACAAGGGCGTCACAGTATCGGAGGAAGGCGAAACATTTCTGGGGTATGCGCGGCAGGTGCTTGAACAGGCCGACCTGCTGGAATCACGCTACAAGGGCAGGTCGCAGCAAGCTCCACATTTCAGCATCTCATGCCAGCACTATTCCTTCGCGGTAAACGCATTCGTTGACGTTATCCGCGAATTCGACTCAGCAAGCTACGACTTCACCATTCGCGAAGAACAAACGCACGAGATCATCGAAGACGTCGCCCATATGAAAAGCGAACTGGGCATCCTGTACCTTTCCGCGCGAAACCGCGAGGTTATCTGCAGGATGCTCAACGCCAACAGCCTGATATTCGAATCCCTATTCAAAGCAGAACCACATGTATTCATCTGCTCGGACCATCCTCTGGCGGAACGGAAATCAGTAACGCTTGAAGATATGGCAGATTACCCCTTTCTCTCTTACGAACAGGGAAGCTACAACTCTTTTTATTACTCAGAGGAGCTCACCTCCACGCTCGACCGCAGCAAGAACATCCGAGTCCGCGACCGCGCCACCTTGTTCAACCTGCTCATAGGACTAAACGGTTACACCGTTTGCTCGGGCGTTATCTCCGCCGAGCTGAATGGACCTTCCATCATATCGGTGCCGCTCGAAATCGATGAGCACATGGAAATTGGAGTTATATACCGCAAGGGAACGCAACGAACCCGTTACGGTTCCGTCTATCTCGAAGCCCTGAAGCGTCATATTCCACAATAGGAAACGTCTATTGCCATTGCTATATTATTGGTATTTCACAATCGCAAACTCTCCCGCCATACTTTGTTTCGTTACATCAGATCAAACGAACAAGGAAACCAACATGGCTATTACTTTTGGAGAAAACGCACCGTTTCGCTGCGATATAGTTGGCAGCTTCCTGCGGCCCGATGTGCTGAAGCAAGCACGTGCTGATTTTGAGGCGGGTGCCATCGATGCCAATCAACTCAAGACCGTCGAAGACATTGCGATCCGAGATTTGGTGGCAAAGCAAAAAGCCGCTGGGTTGAAGGTAATCACTGATGGCGAATTCCGTCGCAGCTATTGGCACCTCGACTTCATGTGGGGCCTCCAGGGCATCGAGCGCCGCGCCAGCCGCGAGGGCTATCAATTTCACGACGAGGAGACCACGGCCGACACCGCAGTGGTAACTGGCCCTGTCAGCGGCGAAAACCACCCCTTCGTTGAGCATTTCAAATTCGTTAATGCCCTTTCCGACGAAAACCACGTTGCTCGTCAGACCATACCCGCCCCCATCCAAACCTTCGCAGAAGTGACGCTTGATAGGTGCGACGGACAGACCGAAATCCTGCGCGCCGTCTATCCCACCGATGAAGCACTCGCTGATGCTATAGCGGCAGCATATCGCCAGGTAATTGCCGACTTATACAAAGCGGGATGCCGCAACATCCAGTTCGACGACTGCACCTGGGGCATGTACTGCGACACCACCTTTGCAGCGCAAATCGGCCTGAAGCCCGATGATATCCAGAAGATTTGCGAGCTTGGCGTGCGCCTGAACAACGCAGCCATCGAAGATCAACCTGACGATCTGGCAATTAACACCCATGTATGTCGCGGCAATTACCATTCTACCTATGCCTTCGAAGGCAGCTACGACCCCATCGCTCCGTATCTGTTCGCTAAGGAAAACGCCCGTGCATTTTATCTGGAATTCGATACGCCGCGTGCTGGCGGATTCGAATCTTTAGCGCATATCGCCGATGGCAAATACGTTGTGCTCGGCCTGGTCACTTCAAAGCAGCCAGGCCTTGAGGACAAAGAAACGGTAAAGGCCCGCATCGCAGAAGCATCGAAGTACGTTCCGCTCGACCACCTCTGCCTTTCCCCACAGTGCGGCTTTGCCAGCTGCGAAATCGGCAATAAGCTCACCGAAGAAGAGCAATGGGCTAAAATCGCCCTGGTGCAGGAAATCGCCAAGGAAGTTTGGGGCTAGCCGCTTTCTTATACCGCAGCAACAGAAAGGGCTGGCATCCATCGGGTGCCAGCCCTTTCTTCGAAATAGCGGGGATTAATCCCGTTATCTTACGACCTTACTTGAAGTACTCTACGCCGCCTTCGAACAGAGGCTGGTATAGATTGCCAGGAACGTTCTTGTACAGGCCGTTGCCGGAACGCTCGGTATGACCCATCTTGCCCAGAACGCGACCATCGGGGCTGGTGATACCTTCGATTGCCAAGATGGAACCGTTGGGATTAACCGAAAGATCCATCGAAGGGTTACCCGCCTCATCAACATACTGCGTTGCAATCTGGCCTGCCGCAGCAAGCTGAGCAACCGTTTCAGGGCTTGCCACGAAACGGCCCTCGCCGTGGCTGATGGCAACCGTGTGGATATCGCCCACGGTGCAGTGAGAAAGCCAAGGAGAAAGACTCGAAGCAATGCGCGTGCGAACCAGGCCACTCTGATGGCGACCGATGGTGTTAAACGTAAGCGTGGGAGCCTCGGGCGTTGCAGGAACGATATCGCCATAGGGAACCAAGCCCAACTTGATAAGCGCCTGGAAGCCATTGCAAATACCCAGCATCAGACCATCGCGCTTCTGAAGCAGCTCACGTACCGCTTCAGTAACGGCGGGCGCACGGAAGAAAGCCGTGATGAACTTCGCTGAACCGTCGGGCTCGTCACCGCCGGAGAAACCGCCGGGAAGCATAACGATTTGGCTGTTGTTGATAGCCTTCACCAACGCATCGGTGCTTTCGGCAACCGCTGCTGGCGTAAGGTTGTTGATCACCAGGACCTCAGGTTCGGCACCAGCGCGCTTAAAGGCGTGAGCGGTATCGTATTCGCAGTTGGTGCCAGGGAATACCGGGATGACAACGCGCGGCTTCGCGAACGATTCGCCGCAAACCAAAGGAAGCTTTTCCGACCAGCTAACCTGCTCAACCTTTTCGCCTTTGCCGCGATACGGGAATACGGACTCGATGCCGCCCTCCCAAGCTTCCTGCAGCTTCGCCATGCTGACGACCTCACCGCATGCCGCAAACTCGTAGGCTTCGGTGGTGCAGCCAAGTTCGGAAATGGTTACCAGATCGGTATTGGCGGGAATCTCAGCATCGTCAGTGAGCTCGACAATGAAGCTGCCATAAGCCAGGCTGAACAGATCGTCTGCCTCAACTTCATCGGAAAGCTTTACACCTGTGCCATTGCCAACGCTCATCTTGAACAGAGCCTCGGCAGCGCAGCCGTAACCCAACGTTGCCGCAGCGGAAACCTTGCCTTCACCGATAAGCGTTTCAACCAAGCTGAATGCGGCATTCATGCCGTCCGCTTCGGGGACCAGGGAATCCATATCGTAGAATGCAGGCGCAATGCTGATGATGCGCGATCCAACACGTTTGAACTCAGGGGAAACCACGCGGTCGATAGAGCCAGTGGAAACCGCAAAGCTGATGAGCGTAGGAGGAACGTGAATTTCGGTATCGCCCTCTTCGAAGCTGCCCGACATGGAGTCTTTGCCGCCGATGGCACCAATGCCCAAATCAACCTGAGCCATCAAAGCGCCCAGAACGGAAGCGGTAGGCTTGCCCCAACGCTCGGGGTTGTCACGCAGACGCTCGAAGTACTCCTGCAAGGAAAGATAGGCCGATTCACGAGTGAAGCCCGTAGCAACCAGACGCGCCACGCTTTCCACAACGGCAAGATAGGCACCCTTGAACTGGTTCTTCTCGGAAAGATACGGATTGAAGCCCCAAGCCATAGCGCTTGCTGTGGTGGTTTCGCCATCGACGGGGAACTTGGCAACCATAGCCTGCGAAGGCGTGAGTTGACGCTTGCCGCCGAAGGGCATAAGCACGGTAGCCGCACCGATGGTGGAGTCGAAACGCTCACCCAAACCCTTGTTCGAGCAGATGTTCTGGTCGGTAACCAGCGAAGTCATGCGCTCTTCAAGCGTGGAACCTTCCCATGCAGGAGCATACGACTCACCCGCCTGAACGTGAACGTCCTGATACTTCGGAGCACCGTTGGTATCGAGGAAAGCACGGCTGATGTCGACGATAGCCTCGCCGTTCCATTCCATGCGCAAGCGCTTTTCTTCGGTTACCGTAGCGACAACTGTTGCCTCAAGGTTTTCCTCGTGCGCATAGCCGATGAATTCTTCGACATCTTCTGCGGCAAGAGCGCACGACATGCGCTCCTGGCTTTCGGAGATTGCAAGCTCGGTGCCATCCAAGCCTTCGTACTTCTTAGGAACAGCGTTCAGGTTGATGAGCAGGCCATCGCACAGCTCGCCGATGGAAACAGATACGCCACCAGCGCCGAAGTCGTTGCATCGCTTGATAAGACGGCATGCCTCGCCGCGACGGAACAAGCGCTGAATCTTGCGCTCTACCGGAGCGTTGCCCTTCTGCACTTCTGCACCGGACTTTTCCACGCTTTCAACGTTCTGCGTTTTGGAGGAGCCGGTTGCGCCACCGATGCCGTCGCGACCAGTGCGACCGCCCAGCAGAACAATCTTGTCGCCCGGAGCGGGCTCTTCGCGACGAACGTGGTCAGCGGGTGTTGCGCCCACTACCGCGCCTACTTCCATGCGCTTGGCAACATAGCCCGGATGGTACAGCTCGTGAACCTGGCCGGTAGCAAGACCAATCTGGTTGCCGTAAGAAGAATAGCCGGCAGCAGCGGTGGTGACCAACTTACGCTGGGGGAGCTTGCCTTCGAGCGTTTCAGAAACAGGAGCGGTCGGATCGCCTGCACCGGTTACGCGCATCGCCTGATAAACATAGCTGCGGCCCGAAAGAGGGTCGCGGATAGCGCCACCTACACACGTTGCCGCGCCGCCGAAGGGCTCGATTTCCGTGGGGTGGTTGTGGGTTTCGTTCTTGAACAGGAACAGCCAATCCTGCTCTTCACCGTCAACGTCGACCTTGCACTTTACCGTGCAGGCATTAACTTCATCGGACTCGTCGAGCCCCTGAAGGCCGCCATGCGCACGCAGGTACTTGGCGCCAATGGTGCCCATATCCATCAGGCATACCGGCTTATGCTCGCGACCCAGCTCGGAGCGCATAGCAAGATACTTCTGGAATGCAAGCTGCACCGTTTCGTCGTCGATCTTGACATCGGTAAGCTCGGTGCCGAACGTGGTGTGACGGCAATGATCGGACCAGTACGTATCAACAACGCGAACCTCGGTGATAGTGGGGTTGCGCCCGATTTCCTTGAAATGAGCCTGGAAGAATTCGATATCCGCCTGGTCCATGGCAAGACCGCGCTCTTCACGGAACTGGGCAAGACCCGCGTTATCGAGTTCGGTGAAGCCCTCGATAACCTCTACCGGCTCGGGTTCGGGCACCTGCATCTCGAGCGTTTCGCGTGCCTCGAGCGCAGCTTCGCGCGCTTCAACTGGGTTGATAACGTAATGCTTGATGGCGGCAACATCCGCCTCGGAAAGTTCGCCCTCCAGCACGTACACTTTGGCGCTGCGAACTGCAGGGCGTTCACCCTGGCTGATGAGCTGAATGCATTCGCTCGCAGAATCAGCGCGCTGGTCAAACTGACCGGGAAGGAACTCGATGGCAAAAACCGTCTGGCCCGCAGGGCTTTCGCCCTTCAGGGCAGCCTCGACCTCAGGGCAGCTTTCGCAAGACGTATCTACCTGGGGCTCGCTGAATACCACGGGGATGCACTGCTTGAACAGTTCATCGGAAATGCCCTCGACATCGTAGCGATTAACAAGGCGCAGACCCGTAAGCGCCTTCACGCCCAAGATCGTCTGCAGCTCGTGCAAGAGCTGCCCCGCCTCGACATCGAAACCGGGCTTTTTCTCAACATAAATGCGAGAAACCATGAATCCTACCCTTCTTTAGTATGCTGGGTGCCTTTTCCTGCTTGTTTTGAACGCAAATGCACTTCAAAGCTCTTTTGAAATAGTTCTTATCATGATACCGCAGTACAGCTGGTGCTGCGATGGAATGAGGGTAAGAGCGCCCACGGATGCGGCAAGCGAAAAAGCCCGAGACCGAGGAGAGGCAAAACGCCAGTATGCCGCCCAGCAAATGGACTTGCCCTCGCGAACGGATGCCAGCAACCGCAAACACTTCTTATGCCGTCCCGCAGCGCCGCTCCAGGCGCCGACTCGCAGGGTCTCCAAAGCCACCAATGGAGTCACGCCAGGCCCACTCCATTCACGGCGTCGCGTTATCCAAGGCATCCAGCCGCCCACGTTGCGCCACCGGGAGCATCCCCGCACCGCGCCGCCGAGCCTGCCCCGCCCGCAACGCTGCCCAAATTCGCCCACAAAGGCGCCGCGCCCAGGCCACCCCGCCCATGGCACCCGGATCGTCGCAACGGAGCAATTCTTGCGAAAGACACGTGTGCCTTCAATGCCAATCAGGCCGAGCAGCAGCACGGAACCACAGCGCATCGACCATACAAGCACTCATGCCCTCACCCTTGGCAAAGATCCCGCGCTAGCTCGACTGAAAAATGCAACATCTGAAGAGAAACGATGGGCAAAATAAGCCAAATAGCAGGAAATTATTGAAAGCATCCAGTTTGCAATCATTTGAAGGGCGCACGTGGGGTAGCATTGTTAACAATTGGTCAAATACGACCCTCGACTGTTACAAAAATACAATGTTGAATTGCGATCATACAAGGAAATATAAGGAACGTAATGGCGCTTTCTTTTGTTGATTTCATCTCTCAGGCCATGGCTCAACCCAGCCTCTTCGTCATTTTGATTCTAGTAATCGGCGTTACCGCCGTATCGGGCGCTACTGATGCGCCAAACGCTATTGCCACCGTTGTTTCCACTCGTTGCTTAAAGCCCAGCGTTGCCATCGGGCTGGCAGCGGTATTCAATTTCGTGGGCCTTGTAGGAATGACCTACATTTCAACCGCCGTAGCTAAAACGATGTTCGGGATGGTCGACTTCTCAGGCAATACCGATGCGGCCCTCTATGCTCTGATGGCGGCCATGATTGGCGCCATTTTATGGGGTATCTTCTGTTGGTTCTTCGGCATTCCCTGCTCGAAATCGCACAGCCTTATCGCTGGCGTAACGGGCGGCGCTATTGCCCTGAACGGCCTTGCAGGCGTGGTTCCCGCAGAATGGGCCAAGGTTATTTATGGCATGGTATTTTCGCTGGTAGCGGGCTTCTTTCTTGGCTGGCTGTTCGTCAAGGTCATCGAAAAGGCCTGCACGCATGTAAACCGCCAAGCAGCAAACCATGCTTTTACCGGCATCCAAGACGTATGCGCTGTGGCTCTCTCGTTTTTACATGGCGCTCAGGACGGCCAGAAGTTCATGTCCATCGCCATGCTGGGCGTTGCCCTTTCCTTCGGCAACCCGACCCCCGATTCCAACGGGTTCCCCATGTGGCTCATGATCATCTGCTCGCTCGCCATTTCACTTGGCACCATCGTGGGCGGCAAGCGCATCATCAAATCGGTTGGCATGGACATGGTCAAGCTCGAGAAGTACCAAGGCGTAGCCGCTAACTTCTCCACCACCTTCACGCTGCTGTTCGCCAGTCTTACTGGCATGCCCGTTTCCACCGGCCACTGCAACACCTCGGCAATCATGGGCGTCGGTGCCAGCAAATCATTCAAACGCGTTAACTGGGGAATTGCCCGCAACATGGTTCTTGCGTGGGTGCTTACTTTCCCCGCCTGCGGCCTTATCGGCTTCCTTCTTGCCCACCTGTTCATGATGTTCGCATAGGGCGCCAAGAGGCACATTGCCCCCAAGGCGCACCCGCACACTGCTGTGACCGATTCCGCCTTCGCCTATAATCAGGCACATGGAACAAGCTCTTTTTGACATACTTGACGCGCTCAAAGCAAAGGAGCGCCTTGACGAGCGCGAACTCACAAAGATAATCAACCGCCACAACAAACGCATCCTTGAAACGAGACGCTTCGGCAACTGTGATGAACCGAACGGCAGCGGGAGCGCACAAAACCATCCACCCGCACCCTCGGAGCCGGCGAAGGCACGCCCTCTCTCGAAGCGCCAACTCATGGCCTTCTATCTTGATGTGCAGAAGAACCAGCCCGAGCGTTGGAGCAGTTGGTGCTTGAGCGATGAGCAGCAGCGCCGCCTTGTCCGCACTCTGCAGATGAAACCCCGCCGCACCGCTTCAGGCGTTGCTACCATCACCGTGCTCACCAAGCCGTGGAAGTGCTCCAGCAACTGCTTGTACTGCCCCAACGACTTGCGCATGCCCAAAAGCTACTTGGCAGACGAGCCTGCATGCCAACGCGCCGAACGCACCTTCTTCGATCCCTACCTGCAGGTTGCCGCGCGCCTTAAAGCCCTCACCGAAATGGGGCACATCACCGACAAAGTCGAACTCATCGTTTTGGGCGGCACCTGGAGTGACTACCCGGAAAGCTACCAGATCTGGTTCATCCGTGAACTGTTCCGCGCATTGAACGATGGCTCCCAGGCAATCGGGAACCTCCCTGCGCGCAAGCATGCCTACGAATCGGCAGGGATCTCTTGCGACCTGGAACTCCTTAAGGCATTCGTTGCCGAAGAGCAGCATCGTATCGACAACCGAGAAACAACGTACAACCAGGCATTCGACCGTCTCTACGGCGAAAACGCTGCGTGGGCGTCGGTATCCCAATGGCAAAAGGCAACGTGGGAAGAGCTCGAAGCCGAGCACGATGCCAATGTCGACGGGCAGCACCGCGTAGTAGGCCTGGTAATAGAAACACGGCCCGAGCGCATAACGCCCACTCACTTGGCCGCACTGCGTCGCATGGGCTGCACCAAAGTCCAAATGGGCATCCAAAGCCTGGACGAAAAGGTGCGCACGCTCAACGACCGCCATACCTCTACGCAGCAAATCCAACGAGCATTCGAGTTGCTGCGCTTGTTCGGCTTCAAAACCCACGTGCATGCCATGGTGAATTTGCTGGGCGCCACACCAGAATCGGATAAAACCGACTACCTGCGCCTTTGCAACGATGCGGCTTTTCAGCCCGATGAGGTGAAGCTCTATCCATGTGTCCTCGTAGAGGGAACCGGGCTCTGCGAACGCTTCGAGGATCACACCTGGCAGCCTTACTCTGAACCCAGCCTAGTAGACGTATTGGTCTCCGATACCTGCGCAACACCTGCGTTTACACGCATTTCCCGCATGATTCGAGATATATCGGCACCCGACATCAAGGCGGGCAATAAAAAGGTGAACCTGCGCCAGCTGGTTGAGCAACGAATCGATTCTGAAGGCCTTGCCACGGCTGAAATCCGCCATCGCGAAGTAAGCCTTGCCAACGTTGCCGCTGAAGACCTTTCGCTTGAAGTGGTTGAGTACGAAACCACCGCCACCAGCGAACGCTTCCTTCAATGGGTAACGTCACAGGGGAAGATCGCGGGTTTCTTGCGTCTTTCGCTGCCTCACGCCAATGCGATAGCCCAGCTGAACGAAGAGTACGAAGCGGCAACATCTAAAACAGCGGAACAAAGACACACCCTCCCCTTCCCACTCCAGGCGGGAGAAGCGATGATTCGCGAGGTGCACGTTTATGGTCGCGTGGAAAAGCTGCAGCACGCTGGCATCAACAGCGCCCAGCATCGTGGCCTGGGCACCCAGCTGGTAAACCGTGCTTGCGAGCTTGCCTCGCGGGCGGGATACCAACGCATCAACGTTATCAGCGCCGTGGGGACGCGTGGGTATTACCGAAAACTCGGTTTCTATGACAATGGGCTGTACCAGCAACGCATGCTGCAGCCAATGTCGTAGTATTGCTTGCGAAAAGGTAAACACTTGGCAGTCTCCTCCGACAAGCGCCACGGCCTCACAGCCGAGCACGAACAGTTCAATGTACGGAAAAGCTGCCGAGCATACACAAGGAGCACGCAATGACAACGTATTCTTCCCGCGAAGAAATAGACGAGCAGTATCGCTGGGATCTTTCCAGCATCTTCGAAAGCGACGAAGCCTTTTTGGCTGCGCTTGAAGAAGCAAAGAAACTTCCTCCCCGGTTCGCATCATTCCAAGGGAAGATCAGCGCTTCGGCAGCCAATCTGCTTGCTTATCTAAAGCTCGACGATGAAGCAGGATTGATCCTCACCAAGCTGGCGAACTACGCCGAACGAAAAAGCGACGAAGACACGCGCGAATCGCGCTACCAAGACTACTCGAGCCAGGTTATGACGCTCTGGGTTTCGCTCTCCAGCGCTTCTTCTTGGTTTACCTCCGAGCTGCTTAGCTTAAGCGAGCAGGAAATGGAAGGGTTCTACTCACAGGAACCGGAACTGGAACTGTACCGCCGCTGCTTGGATGTCATCTTCAGCAGGCGCGAGCACGTACTCTCCCCCGCCGAAGAAAAGCTCTTGGCTGCCGCAGGAGACATGGCCAACCAGCCCGACAACATCTTTTCCCTGCTCAACGACGCCGACCTCACCTTCCCCGATGCGCACGATGCCAAAGGCGCTGCGCATCCGGTAACCCACGGCAGCTACATCCCCCTTATGATGTCAGCCGACCGAACGCTGCGTGAATCCGCCTATGAATCGCTCTATTCCAGCTACCGCCAATTCCGCAACACCTTCGCTGCAACACTAGGCGCCCAGAACAAGCAGCTGAAGTTCTTTGCAGAAGCTCGTCGTTACGAATCGGCCCTGGAAGCAGCGCTTTCTGCCAACGAAGTGCCGACCCAGGTGTACACGAATCTCATTGAAACCGTGCACAACAATATGGACGCCATGTACAAATACGTGGCCTTGCGCAAGGAACTTCTAGACGTAGACGAGCTGCGTTTCTCCGACTTGTACGTACCCATCGTCGATGATGTGGAGCTCACCTTCACTTACGAAGAAGCCTGCGACATCATCTTAGAAGCGCTGCGCCCCATGGGTGAAAACTACCTGGCCTTGGTGCGCCGCGGCCTTTCTGAGCGTTGGATTGACGTATACGAAACGCCGGGTAAACGTAGTGGCGCCTACTCTGCCGGCGGCTACGGCATGCACCCAGTGATCCTGCTCAACTTCCAGGGCAAACTCGATGATGTGTTCACGCTGATCCATGAGATGGGCCATTCCATCCACACGTATCTCTCTTGCGCCAACCAACCCGTGTGCTATTCCGACTACGTCATATTCGTCGCCGAAGTAGCGTCTACCTGCAACGAAGCTCTGCTTACGCGCTACCTCCTCGACCACGCGAAAAACGAGCGTGAACGCGCCTACTTCCTAAACCACTTCTTGGAGCAGTTCCGCGCAACGCTGTACCGCCAAACCATGTTCGCTGAATTCGAGCTGAAAGTGGCTGAGCTCACCGCACAGGGCGCCGGTATCACCGCCGATGCGCTCTGCGGCATCTATAAGGAACTGAACGCACAGTACTTCGGCGACGGCATTGCGCTCGACGAGAACATCGCCCTCGAATGGGCGCGCATCCCGCACTTCTATTACCGCTTCTACGTATACCAATACGCCACGGGCTTTGCGGCCGCCATTGCGCTCTCTCAGCGTATTTTGGACCTGGGAGAACAAGGCCGCGAAGACTACTTGGGCTTCCTGAAAGGCGGCAGCTCCAAACCCCCAATCGACCTTCTGCGTGGCGCTGGCGTTGACATGCTCAGCCCCGAACCCGTCGAAGACGCTCTGAAGCTCTTCGATGAAATGGTCGACGAAATGGCAGAAGCCTGCCGCAAACTCAAAGCTGAAAAGCACTAGCAAAACGCGTTTGCCAAACACCACAAAGGGCCTTAGGGAAATTCCCCTAAGGCCCTTTGTTTCTCCTGACCCCGAGTTTATTGGGCCAGGCTTATCTAAAGCAACAAGATCGCTGCTTTACTCCGACACTTATACAATTCCTGCTCGTTTGCGCACATCGGAAGGGGATTCCGGTTCATATGCTGGAGTTCCCTGAACCTTGCGCAGCAGCACATAGAGCTGCATTTTCTCGCCTTCAGTAAGATCACCAAACAATTCTTCGGCGCGCTTTTCCAGGGCCTCTTCTTGCTCGGAGAACATCTGCTTGCCCGATTCGGTAAGTATAACCACGTCGTTGTCTTTCCCATCGACAGTGTCAACAACGCGTTTTACCAGGCCCTCTTTTTCCATGCCGTCAAGCAATTCGGGAAAAGCCACGTACTCGCTATCGCGGCGCAAGGTTTCGTAGCTCATCATTTCCCAAATGCCCAACTGGCGAATAACAAACACTTTGCCCAAGTCGAATGCGCGCTTGCCAAAAGCAGCCTCAGAAAGGACGCGCTGCTCAAGAGGCAGGGTGCGAAGCCCTCGCTCCATAATGGCACGTAGGTATTGAGCATCGCGTTTACCGGGCCTTTCGCAATCGGAAACCGAGGCGCCTTCCTTTGCGTTCGCGCTGGTAATTACAACGGTTTTGGCAAATCGGAGCATTTGCCCCATGAGTTTCTTGTCAACAGTGCTCACAGTTATTCCCCCTTGGCGATAGACGGACAAGCTTTGCTCGCTCGCATTCGGTCACCAACCTTATAGCCATCAGTATGACGCTCTTCCAGCGCGCTTCAGCAAAGCCAGACGGTACGGTTACCCGCATGAAAGCATCCCGTTGTTCAAACCCTCAAAAACCCAACACTTTATTGAATTCGTCTAACGGCGTTCAAGAAGAGAGTCGATCGCGGACACAATGCGTTGCCTAAGCCAAACAGGTCAGTCGTCCCAGCAACCAACCGCCTACCTCGGTCTGCTCCTAACGCAAAATAGACCCAGAATGAATCTTCATTCTGGGTCCAACATCAGGGGCTCAATTCAGGCAGGGTCGCCTTTTCTATAAGAACGTAACCCTCTGGCTTTTATCCATGTAATGGGGGTGGTTCTTCACGAAGCGCCAGCGGCAGACACGGGTGATAACAAGGGCCAACACCGCAACCACCAGGAACGAAACCGTAAGCTCCAATACTGGCTGATTGCCTTCGAAGAACGCATACGCAGTGGCCAAAAGGAAGAAAATCGAAAGAATCGAATTGAACACGGTGAAAAACTTGATGAGCACTTCCTTTGCACGCTCAGGCGAACGAGCCCACGACACCACAAAATAGATAACCAGAGCTAGAATGACCAGCACTATGACAAGCGGTAACGACTGAAGAAGTCGGGCAACAAGAGCCATGGGGCGTTCCTTTCCTTAGAACTACCATCATACCCTTTTCCGCATGTCCCAAGCGCCGACGTAAGGGAAATGAAAGCCGCAAAAGCCTAATCAGGCAATATAGGCGAGCCGGAGCAGCAATTACGCCTGTGATGCCTGGTGTCCATTAATTGCCAGAACCAGCAGAGGGGGAACCGCTGCCGGAAGAGCCAGAAGACGAACCCGAACCAGAAGAGCCGTTTCCAGAAGAAGATCCCGAATTGCCACTGCCCGACGAACCAGAACCTGGGTTCGATGAAGATCCGGCATTCTCCGAACTGCTGTCAGAAGACGACGATCCGCCATTTGATGAGGCAGAAGAGTCCGAAGATCCCGGGCCAGAACCGCTGCCACTAGCCGAAGTGGAGGAGTTAGATGAATCGGCACTCGAGGATTTCCCCGACTGAGACGAGCCTTCATTCGACTTAGAGGACATCGATTCATTGGCAGCTGTTTCCTTCGTAGCGCCGTTGCTAGCCGAAGAGCCTTGTTTTGCCTGAGATGCTTCACTTGCCGTGAATATGGGCTCCGTCTTTTCACCAATACCCTGACCATCGGTGAATACATGGATAAGCCCTGCCGAAACCACAATGGCAATCAGCGCGGAAACGATAGAAACAATGATCACACTCCGCTGAACGCGAGCCTTGCGACGACGACGCACATGCGCACGTTGCAGCGCAGGATCTACCGTCTTATCCGATGAAGCGTGGGCTTGGTAACGGATATCATCGGCGCCCATAACCTTCGTTGCGCTTGCAGCAATCTTGTCCGAATCGATAACGCGGGTTTCGTTGGGATCCGCCTGATTTGCCGATGCTCCATCTGGCGCAACATCGCGAATCTTGTCGGCAGAAGCGGACAACATCTTCTTATACACCTGAGAAGAAACAGCCGAAACGATCGAGCCAACCGCCGCACCAATCAATGAGCCGGCAACACCGATAACGGAAGACAGCAAAAACACCGTTGCAGCCGCTAGGGCACCAGCAATCACCTGAGCAATCGAAAGATCTTCGAACAATACCGCCAGTTTGCCCTTCTTAGCACCATCGCCACTTTGCTGAACCGAATTCGCCATCGATGCGTTTCCTTTCTCTCGGCTTTCCAACCTAGCAGCCTGAATGCAGAGTGCCACCCCTTCCACGCGCTCTTCACTCATTCTTGACCAAGCTGTCACCGTTTCATCGTTCGATAACCACGGCAAATCCATGCTTGCTCCTTCAAAGCGCTCCGAGTCGATACAGCGAAACGGACCAGCTTTCGCAGTCAAGCATTCTGGCAGTGGCAATCCCCGGTTATGGGAGCGCCGCAACAACCCGACCTCTCCCAATAAAAACGGACCTGAAGGCCAAGCTTCGGGTCCGTTTGAGCGGATTGGGGGGTGGTATTTGTTGAATGGTCAGCAACTATGCGCGAATAGCCTCCACCATCTTGCGGGTAAATTCGCCAACCGCAGAAACGGCATTTTCGCCTTCCGCGGCAATGATCTTCACGATAGCGGAACCAACAATGGCGCCATCGCTCTTTGCTGCCATGGCTGCCGCTTGCTCGGGATTGGAGATGCCGAACCCGATGGCGATGGGGGTATCGGTAACTGCGCGAATGCGCGCCACGATGGAATCCAGATCGGTAGTGATGCTCGAACGGGTACCCGTAACGCCCAACGAGCTTACGCAGTAAATGAAACCTTCCGCTTCACGCGCAATGGTATCGATGCGTTCCTCAGACGTGGGCGCAATCATGCTGATAAGGTCTATACCATGCTTGCGGCACGGACCCGCAAACTCTTCCTTTTCTTCAAAGGGAACATCGGGAAGGATAAGGCCATCCACACCCGCCTCAGCTGCGCGAACACAAAACTTTTCGATGCCGTAATGGAACACCACGTTTGCATAGGTCATGAACACAAAAGGCGTATCGACGGTTTTGCACAGATCGGCAACCATATCAAACACCTTATCGGTGGTGGTTCCTGCCCTAAGCGCACGCATATTGGCTGATTGAATTACCGGCCCTTCTGCCGTAGGGTCCGAAAACGGAATGCCCAGCTCGATAACGGCAGCACCTGCCTGCGCAAGCTCAGCAACAATCTTCTTGGTGGTTTCCAGGCTTGGATCGCCGCAGGTTACAAAAGGAATAAAGGCTTTACCATCCTGAAAAGCGGCTTTGATACGGGGATTACTCATTGGTATCTTCTCCTCGGTAACGAGCGATAGCGGCACAGTCCTTGTCGCCGCGGCCAGAAAGCGTGACTACCATGATTTGATCTTTGTTCATCTTCGGCGCGATCTTGCAGGCATAAGCCACCGCATGCGCACTTTCGATAGCAGGGATAATGCCTTCCAAGCGACTCAAATACTCGAAGGCATCCACCGCTTCGTCGTCGGTGACAGGCACATACTGAGCACGGCCGGTATCGTGCAACCATGCATGCTCAGGCCCAATTCCGGGGTAATCAAGCCCAGCGCTGATGGAGTACACTGGCGCGATTTGGCCATACTTGTCCTGGCAGAAATACGATTTCATGCCATGGAATACGCCAAGGCTGCCCGTGTTAATGGTTGCCGCCGTTTCGAAGGTGTTGATACCACGACCAGCCGCCTCGCATCCAATTAGCTGGACTTCAGGATGCTCGATGAAATGATAGAAGGTGCCCATAGCGTTTGAACCGCCGCCCACACAAGCAAGAACGCAATCGGGCAAGCGCCCTTCCTTTTGCATGCATTGATCGATGATCTCTTGCGAGATTACCGCCTGAAAATCGCGCACAATGGTGGGGAAAGGATGAGGACCCATGGTGGAGCCAAGCACATAGTGCGTGTCGGCAATGCGGTTGGTCCATTCGCGCATGGTTTCCGATACGGCATCTTTCAGCGTTGCCGTCCCTGTTTCCACGGCATGCACCTTAGCACCCAGCAAGCGCATCTTGTATACGTTGAGGGCTTGGCGTTCGGTATCTTCCTTGCCCATGAACACTTCGCATTCCATGTCCATCAGCGCCGCCGCCGTAGCCGTGGCAACACCGTGCTGACCTGCGCCCGTTTCAGCAATAACGCGCGTTTTACCCATCTTCTTGGCAAGTAAAACCTGCCCGAGCACGTTATTGATCTTATGCGCACCGGTGTGGTTCAAGTCTTCACGCTTCAGGTAGATCTTTGCGCCACCCAACGCCTTGGTCAGACGCTCAGCATAGTACAGAAGCGAAGGACGATTGGCGTATTCGTTCAGAAGCTTGTTCAGCTCCGCCTTGAATTCTGGGTCATCTTTGTAGCGATCGTAAGCTTCCTCGAGCTCGATAACGGCATTCATCAACGTTTCAGGCATGTACTGCCCACCATGGATGCCGAATCTTCCCTTCGTCATAATGTTTCCTTTCATGAATCAGACATTTTGCCTGATGGTTCTACTTAAGTGGATAAGCCGCTGATTTATCAGCACGCTAGAACTGTCCACGCTGATCGAGGCGTTGAACGCTGAAGGGCCCTCTGAACACCATTCCTGATAGATTTGCGATAGCAAATCTTCAATTAGATGCATGAAGCAGTGCAGCGCATGCAGGTTTTGAATCGCAGATTCAAAACCAAACAGCGGAACGGGGGCCTTGAAGCGATCAGCGTCTTGATCAGCGCCGAAAGGACTACAACCGCCATCGACGGACTTCGTCAACAGCTGCTGCAATTTTTGCGGGATCCTTCACCTTGTCGGTTTCGATGCCAGAGCTCATATCAACACCCCAGGGATCCACTTCCGTTAGCGCCTTGCCGATGGTTTCCGGGGTAAGCCCACCAGCCAAAATAAACGGTCGATGAACAGATAAAACAATGCCCCAGTCAAATACCCTGCCCGAGCCTTGCCCGCTGTCGAGCATGATCACATCGGCACTGCTTCCTTCGGCGCGGGAAACATCCTCGCTGCCACTCACACGAAAAGCCTGGATGGTTCCTACTCGGGTTCGATGCCTCAACTCGGAAATATAGGCGTTGCTTTCGTTTCCATGGAGCTGCACCAGATCAACTGAACCATTCGAAACGATGCGGATCAAGGAATCGAGCGGCTCATCGATAAACACACCTACACGCCATATCGGATGAAGGCTCACCGGATTACCGCTAGTTGCCATGCACGCTGCCACCTTGGCATCCTCCTCATCGAGCAGCTCGCATAATTCCGTCAAACGCTCCGTTGAAACGCTTCGGTGCGATTGGGGGAAATTCACGATGAAGCCAGACATATCGGGACGCGCCTGGGCGACTGCGCGTATATCCTCTTCGCGCGACATCCCGCACAGCTTCACATAAGGCCGCCCTAACCCCTGCGACGACAGCAACCATTCTCTTGCCTGATGCTGGCGGCTTGCCGGACTCATTGTGCCACCTCCGCTGCAGCACGGAATTCTGCCAGCATTGCCGGCTTATCTTCGGCACGCATCAAGGCTTCCCCGATCAATACAGCATCCGCACCCAACTGGGCGATAGCCGCAACGTCGTCAGCGCTTGCCACGCCTGATTCCGCCACGTACAAAACGCCTTCAGGAATGCACAAGCGAAGACGGCGGGCGTTACCGAAGTCGACGCTGAAATCCTTCAGATTGCGGTTGTTCACGCCGACGATCTTTGCACCCGATTCAACCGCGCGCTCAATTTCTTCTTCGTCATGAGCCTCAACCAAAACCGAAAGGCCCAGGCTTTCGGCAAGCTCACGATAAGCAATTAGTTGCTCATCGTTCAAAATAGCGCAGATCAGAAGTACTGCAGAAGCGCCAAGCACTTTGGCTTGGTAAATCATGCGCTCACAAACCACAAAATCTTTTCTCAACACAGGCACAGACGTTTCTGCTGCTATTTCGGCCAAATAGGCATCGGCGCCCATGAACCATTTCGGCTCAGTTAAACAGGAGATTGCCGCCGCCCCTGCCGCCTCGTAGCTCTTTGCGATATCAAGATACGGAAACTCTTCGGCAATAACCCCCTTCGAAGGGGACGCTTTCTTAACTTCGCAGATAAACGAAAGGCCCGGCTTTGCCAGCGCGGCGCCAAACCGAAAGGGGAACGCTCCGCCATTCGCCTCGTGTTCCGCCAATGCCATGGCAAGGGCTTGCCGCCGAAGGCTAGCGGTTGACACCCGCTCCCCCTCGGCTGTCATACGCTTGCTCGTGTAGGCCGCTATTTCATCAAGGATGGTCACCTAAACCTCCTGGTTTGATACGCGGACGTACTCTTCAAGCGTTTCAGCTGCTTTACCGTTGTTAATAAGTTCTTGGGCTTTCGCAACGCCATCTTTCAGGGAAGGAGCCAGGCCGGCTATATAAAGACCTGCAGCAGCATTCACCAAAACGGTATCGCGCTTTGCCCCCGTTTCTTTGCCAGAAAGAATATCGCGCGTGATCTGCGCGTTTTCATCCGGCGAGCCGCCCCGAAGGTCTTCTTTCGTGCAGCGTTTCATGCCCAATTCTTCGGGCGTGAGCGCGTAAGACAGATAATCGTCACCATGGAATTCGCACACCGTGGTGGGGCAGGCCGTAGAAAGTTCGTCCAGACAATCCTGTCCGTACACCACCATGCCATCCTTCACACCCAGGCTCGTCAGCACACGCGCCAAGGGCTGCACCAGGGATTCGTCATATACGCCGAGAATCATCGTTTCAGGCGATGCGGGGTTGGTGAGCGGACCCAAAATGTTGAACACGGTGCGGAAACCCAGTTCCTTGCGAATAGGACCCACATAGCGCATAGCCGTATGGTATTTCTGGGCGAAGAAGAAGCACATGCCCACTTCATCAAGCAGCTTTTTGCACAGATCGGGACTCTGCTCGATATTCACGCCCAAAGCCTCTTGGCAATCTGCCGTACCCGACTTGCTCGATGCTGCCCGGTTTCCATGCTTGGCAACCTTTGCCCCACCTGCCGCAATAATGAACGCTGCGGTGGTGGAAATGTTGAAGCTTCCGGCTTTATCCCCACCTGTGCCCACAATCTCGAGCAGAGGCTTATCGTAATCAACCTTGGTAGCGTGACTGCGCATGGCGGCAGCGCAACCTGCAATTTCCGCGATAGTTTCGCTCTTGGTCGACTTCGTGGAAAGGGCGGAAAGGAATGCCGCCGTCTGTACCTGCGTGGTTTCACCCGACATGATCTCGTTGATCACATCGTAGGCCTCGTCGTAGGTTAGGTCCTGTTTATCTACCAGCTTGAAAATTGCTTCCCTAATCATTGTTGGTTCCTTTCGGACAATCGGCGCAACCGCCGTGTACTACTTCGTTGCTATGGCCAAGAAGTTTTCGATCATCGCCCGGCCGTCAGGAGTGAGGATCGATTCGGGATGAAACTGAACACCAAAGGTGGGAAACTCGGCATGCTGCACAGCCATCACTTCCCCGTCATCGGCGCGGGAAACAACCTGCAAACATTCAGGGAGACTTCCTTCATCAGCCGCAAGCGAATGGTAACGAGCAACCCGGACCTTAGCTGGCAAGCCTTTGAACAGGGGAGATTGCTCATCCACCTTTACCAAAGACGATTTACCGTGCATCAGTTCCTTGGCATACCCCACCGTGCCTCCGAATGCCTCGCATATGGCCTGATGCCCCAAGCACACGCCCAAGATAGGGACTTTGCCAGACAGCTTCAGCGCCACTTCTTCGCAAATGCCTGCATCAGCAGGGCGCCCAGGGCCAGGGGAAAGAATCACTGCTTCGGGGTTTTTCTCTTCAAGCTCTTCGACCGTAAGCGCATCGTTTCGAAGAACTTCAATAGCGGGATCCACTTCGCCTATCAGCTGATACAAGTTGTAGGAAAAGCTGTCGTAGTTATCGATAAGGTAGATCATGCCAGGCCCCCTTCGGCGGTTTTCAGCGCTTCCATTACAGCGCGCGCCTTGTTGTAGCATTCGCGGTCTTCGTTTTCGGGAACGCTGTCAGCCACGATGCCAGCACCGGTCTGCACGCATACGCGGCCATTTTTCTTGTAAACAAGGCGGATCCCGATGCAGGTATCAAGATTGCCCGTGAAATCCAAGTAGCCGATGGCGCCGCCGTAGATGCCACGCTTAGCGCCCTCCAAATCCTGGATGATCTGACAGGCGCGCAGCTTGGGTGCCCCGGAAAGGGTGCCTGCCGGGAGAATGGAATCCATCACGTCCACCGCGTCTTTCCCTTCGGCAAGCTGACCGGTAACGGTTGATCCGATGTGCATGATTCGCGAAAAGCGCAGTACGTTTCGATATTCCTCTACCGCTACGCTGCCCAGTTGCGATATGCGACCCAAGTCGTTGCGTCCCAGGTCAACGAGCATATCGTGCTCAGCGCGTTCCTTTTCATCGGCAAGAAGCTCCGCCTCCAAGGCCTGGTCCTCTTCCAGGGTTGCGCCGCGTGGGCGGGTGCCCGCCAAGGGGTAGGTGAACAGCCTGCCATCCTGCAAGCGCGCCAGCGTTTCAGGGGATGCGCCTGCAATTTCCACATCTTCGCTGGTGAAGTAGAACATGTACGGGGAAGGATTCTGGCCGCGCAATACGCGATAGGTGTCGAACAGGCTTCCTTCCGCTTTTGCAGTTCGAGGATTGGAGGGCACCACCTGGAATATGTCGCCCTCGAAAATATGACGCTTGGCGGTTTCCACCTTCTCGCAGAACTCTTCGGTCGAAAACTGCGGCGTAAGCGGCTCCTTCAACTGCAAGGGAGCAAATTCGTAGCGAGCAGTCCCCGTCAACAAGCCCTCGATCTCGTCGAGTTTTGCTTGCGCCTGAGCGTAGGAACCCTCAATATCGTCGGTGCGAACACCCGCGATGAGGATGATCTTTTGGCGGTAATTGTCGAAGCAGATAACCTGGTCGAACAACATCAGGTCAACATCGAGAAAATCCTCACGGTCTAAACCGGGACGACGCAATGTGGGTTCGGCGTACTTGAGGTAGTCGTACGAGAAGTAGCCTACCAGACCACCGGTAAATGCCGGGAATCCTTCAACCTTGGCGCTCTTGTTCTCTGCAATAATCTGACGAATAGCCTCGCCGGGGTGCTCAACCTGGCGCGTTTCACGCGACGGTTCGCCACCTTCGACATTGCGGCGAATGCTGAGCTGCCCATTCAGGCAGGTAATCTCGAGCGTGGGGTTAAAGCCCAAAAAAGAGTAGCGACCCCAACGCTGATCGGCCTCGGCGCTTTCCAGCAAGAAGCAATGATTGCTGGCAGCACGCAGCGCACGCATTGCTTCGATAGTGGTAATGCGGTCGGCAAAAAGCTCGCATTTCACAGGAACGCGGCGAATACTGGGCTGTGCGGCCAAAGCACGAACTTCTTCCAAGCCCGGCTGCAACGGCGTAGTGTCCATCGAACTGCCCTTTCCTTACGCGGGAAGGGCAATAAAAAAGCCCATCCCTGATACTTCTACGATCAAGGACGGGCTTTAGAAAATACAAAGCTCGCGGTGCCACCTTGGTTCACGAAACGAATCGTGCGCTTAGCAGGATACCAACATATCCCCGGCAACTAACGTATGCCCTCACGTCGCACCCTACTAGCAAATTGCATTCGCATGCGCCCTCAGCGGTCCATTTGGCGAACGGCTTTTCGATCCGGATCCCAGCATCCCGGACTCTCTGTGCGCGCCTACTCGCTTTGACTTCCGCTTCAACGGTTTGGTGGTTTCCCCAGCGAATCATGTTCGCTCATGAAACTGTGGTTATTCTTTCCCGAAATATCTTTCCTGTCAACAATTTTTCTGCAGATGAAACTTCGCTTTAACGATGGGCACCTGGATAGTTCCTGGCTAAACGGCCACGATAGAAACCTAGGCAACCCGCGTCTGAACAGCTGCAATAGAGATCTGAGAAACTTTCGTCCCAACAGCTGCAATAGAGGCAAATTCGCCATGTTCCATTTTTCGCATTGGTCTGCAAAATAGCAGCGAGCGATACAATTAGACCGACCATCGTATACGGAAAGAGGCTGCCTTGAAGTTTTTGATTGCTTCCGACATTCACGGCTCTGCAACGTGGTGCCGCAAATTCATTGATGCTATTCACGCAGAAAAACCCGACAAGATCATCTTGCTGGGCGATATCTTGTACCATGGGCCGCGCAACGACCTGCCCAACGGTTACGACCCCAAGGAAGTAATTGCCCTGCTCAACCCCCTAGCCGATCGCATACTTGCCGTACGCGGCAACTGCGACGCCGAAGTTGATCAGATGGTGCTCGACTTCCCCTGCATGGCGGACTATTCCACCATCCTTGATCCTGAATACATCGACGAAGATGCAGGGTACGAAATGCAAACTCCCCGAACGCTGTTCCTCACCCACGGGCACGTATTCGGCCCCGACAGAGACGGAGCAATAGGCAATCTTCCCCAGATGCCGGTCAATACCGCACTTTTGTACGGACACACCCATGTCAAAGCGAACGAACCCTGCTCGGAAGATCCTACAGTTTGGCTGTTCAACCCTGGTAGTCTTTCGCTTCCCAAGGATGGCAGCCACAGCTACGGCGTGTACACTACCGGACTGCCAATCGAAGAGTCGTTTAAGCATGTCATTTTGAAATAATCGAATATGAAAAGACTCAGGCTCTCCGCCAAGCAGAAAAATGCATCGACGGAGAGCCTTTTCTTTTCGCACTAACAAGGTGGAAGCCAGCTGCAGCGTAGGGGGCAAAAGACGGTTATGCGATCACCATCGCGGCAGCCGTCATGGCAACGATGCCCACTGCGACTGTGATCACATTGGCGAAACCAGCCAGCCCCACATCGCCTTTTGCCCAAAGGGTGTATACCGGCCCGAGTGCGCCCATGGGAGACCACAATAAGACGGCAATTACCATACGGGTAACGGGATCGAAGGGAAGCAGCGTCATTGCGCCGATGCTCATCACGGCAGAGAACAGGAAACGCAAGCCCAGCAAGCGCACCAGCTGGAACACTTTTCCTTTACCCAACGAAAACTGAACCATTAAACCCAGCATGAACATAGCCAAGAATGAATTGGCGTTTGAAATTGGCTCGATAAACGAAACCACCTGCTCAGGAATGGTAACGCCCATCAGCGAAATGACAATGAGCGCACAATACAGGTCGAATGGCACAGACGAAAACAGGCGCTTCGCAGCCAACACGGCACGTTCGTAATGGGATCCCCCCTTGTCGAGGATCGCACTTGAGAACGCATACGTTCCCCCGCTCATCATCAAAGCATTACCGGCATCGAACAGGCACACAGCAAGTGCCGCAGCCGGCGGAAAGAGCGCTTGGGCAAAGGGAAGCACAAAGCAGCCAATGTTGAAGCCCGATATATTCATCATCATCAGGATCCGATGGTCTCGGTCTTCTCGCGAAGTGAGCAATGTACCGATTAACCACGGAATGAACGTGCAACCCAACCCCACCAGGGCAAGAAGCAGCAACGAGGCATCAAAGCCATTCGAAGCAAAAGCGTGGAAAATCGCACAAGGCAAAGTGATACGGAAGACGATTTTCGAAAGCGTGTCGGTAAAGCCTCTGGGCAACTCCATTGTTCGCGCAACGACAAAACCGAGCGCGATAATGGCGGTAAGCGAGGCAACTGTTAAAAGAGCATTTTCCATAGCGCCCATGATAGCGCCGCAAGATGGCGATCTAGCAAAAAACCTCGAACGCATTTTGCTGAACTATGACAGCAAGCTCAGATTCGCCAATGCCCCTTATTCGAGCGAGTCGCTTTAGAGTCTCTACAAGCTGGAGCCTCATCTGGTCGTATGAATAAAGTACCGAAGGATGTTCTCGTTCAGGATCAATCGCGGCAGGGGCATCGGTCTCCAAAAGAAGTTTTCGCAAGGGAATCGCCTTTGCGTATTCACGCCCTCTTTTCGTTTCGAGCGTACGTGCGCTGACCGAAAAGAAGCAACCTGCATCCACCGCTTGCCCCAGCTGTTGGAACGAACCGCTAAACCAATGGAAGATGCAGGCGCACGACACGAAACAACCAGAGTTATCCAAAATACTCAAAACATCGTCATATGCTTTAACGCAATGGATGGAAAGAACCTTGCCGCCGTCCTTTGCGCATGCATTTGCGATATGGCGGAATGCCCAGAGCTGGGCATTCCGCGTTGCTATTCTGCGCTTCGAGAAGTCCAGGCCAACTTCACCCACGTAGCGCGTTTCGGGCAAAGCGCTATCGAATGCACGCAGTTCTTCTGCAAGACAGCCTTCGTCCGCGGAAACCCACCAGGGATGCAATCCCACCGCAAGCTTGATGAAGGGGAAATGAGCAGCTTGCTGCGAAGGAGCTGCCGCTCGACGGAGCGCTCCCTTAGCGGCCTCAATGGTTGCCTCAGCTTTCGCTTGGCTGGAATTAAGCGCGCAGCGAAGCGCCTCTTTGGCGTCCTGGTTGGCCGGGCCGAGGTTCGTCTGAGTGAAATTGAACGAGCGGCTAAGCGCCCTTTTGGTATCTCGATACTCGCCAGGGGTAACCGACGCGGCAAAGACGAGCGACCTGGCACGCTGGACATCCGCAGCAAAATCGACCAGATCCAAAACGAACCCCAGATGGAAATGGGCATCGGAAAGTTGGAGGTCCGTTGCCTTCTCCGCCTTTTCGCTATAGGCTGCCACTTACCGCACCTCCCCGCACACTCGCAGGTCAGGCATAGCGCTCGCCCACGATTCATCAACGCCACCCATCCTACCGTACCACTCGACGACTTTTGCGCTACGCTGGTTCCAAGAACAATGAACACGTTCCGTTAGGAATCATCATGGCGGCGAACTACGCAGACCAATATAACAACGGCGAAATTGAAGAGGTGTTTCCGCGCATTTGGCGCGTGCCTGTGCCCCTTCCCGACAACCCGCTGAATTACCTGAACTCGTACTTCATCCTGAGTGATGATAAAACCACCATTGTCGACGTAGGTTTCGACCACCCCGACTGCGAAAAAGCACTTGACGATGCCTTGCGCAAATTGGGCCGCACCTGGGAATCAGTGGAGATCGTCCTTACCCATTCCCACCCCGACCACACCAGCAACCTCGACCGCATATGGCGACGCTGGATGCGCATATACGCCAACATGCACTCTATTCAAGAAGTGCAAAACCTCATGAACATGCAAGCAACGGTATTCAACCCGCTTATCGGCTACCTTACACACCCCAACACGTACGATGAACGCAGCATGCAGGCACGCGACGCTTCTACCTACCGCGTTTCTGCCGAGCTTCTTCCGCTAAAAAACCAGCCTGATCTGTTTTACCTGGCCGATGGCGACGTGTACCACAACGGCAGTTACCGCTTTCGCGTCATAACCACGCCAGGCCACGACGACTGGCATATCTGCCTATACGAACCTGCGGCGAAAATTCTCATTGCAGGCGACCACGTACTGGAACGCATCACGCCCACCATCATGAGTTGGGTTTGCTCGTACGATGCGTTAAGGGAATTCCTGGCAAGCCTGGACAAGGTACGCGATTTGGACGTTGATCTTATTCTGCCCGGTCACGGCCGTCCCTTCACGGGAGTAGCCGAGCGCGTCGATTTTCTGAAAAGCTTCCACGCTAACCGACTGGAAGAACTGTACCAGCTGGTGGTCGACGGCCATGCCAGCCTGATTGATATCGCACGCAATGCCTCGTGGAAGCACCCCAACTGGGACGAATGGACCATCGACCAGAAATTCTATTCGCTGGGCGAAACCTTTGCCCACCTGGTATATCTGGTGAATGAGGGGCGCGTGGTGCTCACCACGTGCGAAAACTGCCGTCGCTTCTACCCCGCCGATTCCTTCGAGATGAGAAAGAAAGAGTAGCGTCAGCATCACATGAGCGAGCCAGGCATCACGCGCCGCTCGCTGGGCCGAATACCGCACCCTACTCACCGGGCTTTGCGCCTTGTCGGATGCCGCGCCTGACCAGACATCGCTTCGGTAGCTGGGCACGCCCCAGTCATCCAGCTTTCAGTACCCAGACGCCCCAGCAGCCGGGCATCGCCCCCGCCCAGAGGCCATCCCGACCAAAAACAAAAAAAGCGCGTTGAAGCATTAGCCTCAACGCGCTTTCTGCAATTAAACAGGTTATTCCATAGGCACAACTGCAGTAGGTACCTGCAGGTGAGCCAGCACGCCACAGGTGGTAGAACCAAACAGCGCCCTACTTACCGCGGAACGAGCATGCGTGCCCAGCAGCAGAACACGGCAATCCTTGCTGCGCTGCATCAAAGCCTGCGTAGGGGAAGGAGCCTCAATTGAATGACCTTCAACCTCAAGGGCAGGCTCTGCTGCACGAATAGCCGCAACACGTGCGTCGAGGTTGCGCTGGAAAGATTCGCCAACCGGCGCCAAGCCACCACCCATGAATTCAGCAGAGCGCGAAAGCAAGGTGGGGATGCCCCAGGAAGAAATAAGCTCAAGCGGCTCTTCGAGAACCTTAGCCAAATGAACACCAAGCTCAACAGCCTTGTCGCTAACCTCATCCTGTGGGCCAACGCCTACCACAATACCCTTGGCCTCGTTGTAAGGGTCCCAGTCGGCGGGAACAACCACCGTGGGAACGCTTGCCGAAACCGAAACGCGCAGGCCCTTCGCGCCCCATACACGTTCCGCAACCGAAGCGCCATGGTGAGAGCCCATTACGATCATATCGTGGCTTTCTGCCGCACCGACTAGAGCCTCTACGATATCGCCACTCACATACGAAGCGTCCATAGCCAACTCGGGATAGTCGCCGCGAACAAATTCCTGAGCCTCGCCCAACACGTTTTCCACAGCTTCGCGCAAAACGCGATGGTCGGAGCCGACGAACTCATTTGATGCAGGATCGATTACCGCAAGCAGCGTCAAATGAGCACCTTCACGGTTGGCTAGACGAGCAGCCCATTTCAGTGCTTTCTTGCCGCGCTCGCTACCGTCGATACCCACCAGAATACTTTCCAAAGTTTCCAAGTTCTTATCCCCTCATTATTAATGGAACATCGGAATCATCAGCCACAGCGCAAATAGCACTACGACCACGCATGCCGCAAAACATGCCACCGAAGCGAATCGAAACAGATAATTAGGGCAGCCATCTCCACCCTCAGGAGCACCGCTCTTTGCCCACAGGCGCAGGCCCGATGCGTACATCACACCAATGCAACCAGCAATGCCCACCGCAACGATCAGAACCGTCGCAAAATTCATAAGTTCTTGCATGTGATTCCCTTTCTACGCTGCAGCCGCGGCAGTTGCAACCTTGGCGTTTACCTTGACTTCGGAGCCTTCATTTACGTTCATCGCATTAATGGGGTTGCGGCGCGAAAGCCTGAAGATAATGAGCGCTGCAACAACGGCAATTGCGGCAACAGCAAGCGTGCCCCAAACGTTGATCTTGGCAACAGCGCAGGCGGCAGCGCCAATTACACCCGCAGCAGGGAACGTTACCAACCAGGCGACAAGCATGCGAGCGGCAACCTTCCAGTCAATCGCACCGCCCTTCTTGCCCAGGCCGGAGCCGATGATAGAACCGGAGCAAACCTGCGTGGTGGAAAGAGCGAAGCCCAAATGGGAAGAAACCAGGATGGTGGTTGCCGAGCTAGCCTCTGCGGCAAAGCCCTGAGGCGTTGCAATTTCAGTAAGACCCTTGCCAAGCGTACGGATTACTCGCCAGCCGCCCATATAGGTGCCCAAGGCAATTGCAAGACCGCACACAGCGATAACCCACAGCTGAGGGCCAGAACCAGAAGGCTGCAAGCCGACAGCGATAAGCGTAAGGGTGATGATGCCCATGGTCTTCTGGGCGTCGTTGGTGCCATGGGAAAGCGCTACCAGGCATGCTGTAATGGTCTGACCATGGCGAAAGCCCGTCTCGACATACTTTTCGTCCAACTTGCGAACAATGAAATATATTAATTTCACCGCCACGAATGCTGCCAAGCCAGCAACGATAGGAGAAATGAGAGCAGGAACAAGAACCTTGGCAACAACAGCGCCAAAGTTAACGCCCTCAACGCCTGCGCCCACGATTACCGCGCCCACCAAGCCGCCGAACAGCGCATGGGAAGAGCTTGAAGGAAGGCCAACCAGCCACGTCATCAGGTTCCACAGAATAGCGCCTACCAATCCAGCAAATATGAATTCGGCGCCGATGGTAACTTGTTGCTCATTGATGATGCCGCCCGAAATGGTTTTTGCCACCTCGGTGGACAAAAAAGCACCAATCAGGTTCAACGTACCGGCCGCGATAACCGCCGTCTTCGGCTTCAACGCACCCGTTGCAATTGAGGTTGCCATAGCGTTTGCCGTATCGTGAAAGCCATTCGTGAAGTCGAACGTTAACGCCACCGCGATAACCAGCACAACGACAACCAGTGTTGCGATATCCATGTCTTTCTCTGTTCCTCCCTTTTCATTCACAATCACGCGCAAAGGGAATTACCAGAGTTTCCGACGAGCTTCATCCGAGTTTCTGCCGCCCGCAAATCCGCATGGTTTCCCTTATTGCGGATGCAAGCTTAGCAAGCGAAATCTTACATAAATGTAAAGCGGAGTTAATCATTGTTACGTTTGAGGCAAACCCTGCATCCTGCCATGGACGAGGAAGGGAGCGGAGGGGATTTAGCAGGCGAGCCGAACTCCGGCCTAACGATCCTTGCCATTGCGAGCGGCTTTTAGATCGCAGATGGTGTACAACCCCACAATCACTGCCGCGGCAGCAATGAGCATAAAGAACAACGCCGCATAGGAAACCAGATAGGTGCCAAACGCCTCGGCGAGGAAGCCTGGCAGCAGCATGAAAATAAAGCCACCCAGGGCATAGCAAATTTGGAAGTTGCGAATGGTCTGCACTTCCCTGCCCTTTGGCGCAAGCTCGATAGACCATACCGAAATGCCCACCGTGCCCAAGGAGAGTCCCAGGCCAAACATGACTGCAGCCGCTGTTGCCAACCAGCTCGACCCCATATCACTCAAGCACAGAAGACCTGTTCCTCCGATAAAGAGCAAGAAGAACAGCACCGAACCATTTCGCGTGCCAATGGCATCGAAGATAACCCCGTTGAAGAGCTTTGACACCATCAAACAAGCGCCGCTCACAGCGATGAGGGCAGCTGCAGCTTCGGTCGAAAACCCTTCGGAAGTGAACAGGACGCCCAAATAGCCATTGCCACCCACACTTGCGCAGCCCACAAACACCATGGCAACCATCAGTACCGGCAAAAACGAATGAGGCACATCCCTGTTCACGCGAGCGCGCTTCGGCTTGCCCGTGCCCTTTTCGGCTTTTTTTGAAACATAGGGTTTCAAACCCATATCCTCCGGGAAATTGCGCAGCAATGCGAATACCAAAAGTCCCAGTAACAACGCCAAGGCGGCCTCCAGGGCAAATGCAGCAGAAAGCGAAGTAGCATTCACCACCGCAACCACAATAGGCGGCAAAACCACGGCGGCAACGCCCGAACCCACGGCAGCAATACCCGCGACCGTTGCAACATTCGTCTCAAACCAACGACCGATGAGCATGGTTGAGCAGATCATGCCGCCCAAGCCATATCCCAGCCCCGTAAACACCGAGGCAACACATAGGCCGGCATAACTTTCGGTGTTAAGCGCATACAGACCGAAACCGATAGCCACGCAAATCGAGGCAACAAAAGCACCAATGCGGCAATTGAGCCAGCCGTAATAGCGCGCCACAAAAAACATGGCAACAAGGGAAACAAACGTGCGCACAGACAGGATTACCGAACCACCCGCATGCCCAACCCCCGGGATAGCAACAAGGTAGGGCTGATATACGGAAAACGAAGTTGAGGGCAACCCGATATTAGTAAACAGAATCAAGAAGCAGCAAACGCAGATAACCTTTTCATAGTGGCGCTTCACGCTACCCAAAACCGTCATGCGCTTCCCTTCCGAACAACAAGGCGCCCCGAAGAGCGCCTGAATACCTTTACTCAAAGAATAGCAGCGAAATGTTGTGAGTTAGTGAAGCGGCGGGTTCGCAAGGGCAAAGGGCTTGGTCGCATGCACGCAAAAAACGCCGCTCATTGAGCGGCGTTACAGCTTAGGCAACATACGCGTTGGGAATGATCTGTATGTTCTGCAACTGGTTAAGGGTGTGGGCGTCGACGCCGATACCGGCGGCGCCGTTTCGCACCTTGGTTACGTAATCTTCGCGGAACGACCAATCGTAGAAGGGTCCACGTAAAGAAAGATAGATGAGAGCTTCCAACGTGCAGGCATCTTGAGCAGCGGGTTCGAATTCGCCGAAGCCGAACGCACCCGAGATGATGGTGCTTTCAGTATGGTTACCAGCGTACTGAACTTCCACATAGCTTTTCTCGTAGCAATGGGAAGAAACACCCTCGAAGCCGTCCATCTTGTTTTCGTTGGCGTTGCTCAAGTCCCAAAGCGCACCCTGCACATGCTTGCCTGGCGCAGGGATTACCGTTGCGAAGCCAGCTGCATCCATTTTCAACTCGTAATTGGGCAGCGTTGCTACGCCCAGGTATTCAGCCCCAGGGCAGCGGAACTTCATCTGATCGAAGTCCATGTTTGATCCGTATGCGAAGTAAAGCTTGTGCATGACTGCAATTATGAGCGTCGATAATCCCGTTCGGTACCCCACTATTCCCCATAGCCGGTATTAGGCTGAGCCAATAACAGAAGGATTGGGATAAGTGGGGAAATAGGGGTAGGCGCCAAATTCGCGCCTAACAAGCAGGACCTCGCTTGCGAACAATCGCACAAGCGAGGCCCTGCCTTTGTGAACTATGTCTAAGTGGAATCTGGTACCTGTCCCTATTTTCCCCACTTGCTATGAAACCAGGTTTGCCGTATTGCCTTCCAGGTAGGACGCAACATTGTCCGCCACGATAACGGCACGCTTTTCCATTGCCTGATGTGAAGCAAAGGCAACATGAGGAGTTACCACAGTGTTCTTGCTGTTCAGAAGCGGGTGATCAGCAGGGAACGGAGGCTCCATCTCCAAAACATCGATGCCAGCACCAGCAATACGACCCTCATTGAGAGCAGCCGCAAGCGCCTCGGAGTCGACGACAGGGCCACGGGCGCAATTAATAAGCACCGCCGTAGGCCTCATAAGCGCAATCTTCTCCGCATCGATAAGACCCGTGGTTTCAGGAGTCTGCGGGATATGCAGGCTTACCACATCAGATGTCTTCAGCAGTTCATCAAGCTCGATGAATTCAACACCCGGAATGTCCTTCTTGGTACGGGAGTAGCACACTACTTCGCAGCCAAACGCCTGGGCGATGCGCATCACGCGCGAACCGATAGCGCCAGCGCCAACAACGCCAAAACGCTTCCCTTCCAGCTCGGGCCCCACCAGCCCGTCCTTCGTGCCACCCTGACGAACAATAGCGTTCAGGGTAGAAATGTTACGCAGAACGTCTAAAGTCAAACCGAACGCCAAATCAGCAACAGCAACCGTGGAATAACCAGCGCAGTTGGAAACTTGGATGCCGTGTTCGCGGCAATACGCCATGTCTACATGGTCGTAGCCGGTGAATGCAACGCACACATATTTAAGGTTGGGATTTTTCTCCATCACGGAAGCGGGATATTTGATGTTCGACACCACCACGATATCGGCATCGGCGCTGCGCTCGATCAGCGAAGCCTCGTCCTCTTTACGGTCGGGATACGTTACCACCTCAACTTCATGACCGTCAGTTGCCTTGGCAATCAGGCCACGCAGGCTATCGTCGGATATTCCCAGCGGTTCCAGGACAGCGATCTTCATAGGTCTCCTTCCGGATTCGTGTGCGTTTTGCGGACAGACCCTGCCCAATGCACCAGCATCAGGCAGGGGCCAAACCCGTCGAAGAAGGGCTAAGCGGGTTCTGGCAGATGTCCACTGCATTCAATGGTAGCCAGCATGCCAATCCACGCTCGTCCGCCACACGCTTCATCGGCAAGCGAGCTAATTCCCCCAGTGGCGGGAAACGCCCCTCCACTCACGCGCAAATTCAGTACGCTCGCATGCGAATAGGGCGCCACGCCTGAATTGCAGGGGCGCTCCATGCAGGAGCGCCCACAAGACAAAGACCAAAACAAAATTTCAGTTCGATTTGCAAGAAAATTGCGATTGGGGATCACTAGATAAATTGCACTTGGCGCAAAACGGCGATTTTAGCCCTCAAACGAGGGGATTTGCCCGAAAAACCCCAAGCTTACGAGCCCCCAATCGTCCGCAATCGCAATTTTCTTGCAAACTCGCGCGAAAATTTGTTGCGGCAGCGGGGCAGAGAGCTAATCCGCGGGCAAATTGAGACAGCAAGCCAAAGCTACAACCGAAAATCGGCTGCTCATGGGCGAATAGCAGCAATCTGCGCACAAAACAGAGCATATGACCCGTATCATGGGAATGATGAAAGGAATCCCCATGCCTCAGCGCCCAGCACAACCCATCCCCACGATTCAGCCAACCGCGAAAGCCGATACCTTTAGCAGTTCAACCGCAGACAAAAGCGGTTTTGACGATATGCTCGGTGATGTAACGTACGAAATGGTTTCGCTGGAAGAACCAGTGCCCGGGCTTTTGCATGCAGTTTTCGACGTCAAGAATTTCTACTTCGCCGATCGCATTGATCGGTATCTGCTTTTTGAGCGTGGCAAACAGGGCTTGTTCATTGACCTCGGCCACCCCCAACTCACTGGAACAGAGCACCTTGATGCCATGCTCCAAAGAGCTGAAGTGCCCTGGAGCAATACCGATGTTGCTATAACCCATTTTCACGCCGACCACGTTGGCAACCTCCCCTATTTTTTGAGTCAAGGGGGACGCACGGTATACCACGGCACCTTGCCGCAGGTAAACGAAGGATTTTGCCGCGATTACGCACGCGTGATCGGGTGGCCTGACGCGCTGGATACTTGCTGGGAGGAATTTCGCGACACACTGCTGTACATCATGCAGGTGCAACAACCTTCCGCGCCCCACGCGACCATCCTTCACGATGGCGATACCATTTCGGTTGGCGATTGGGCTATTTCCACAATCGAAACACCTGGCCACGCGCCTGAGCACCTGTGCTTTGGCGATGCACGAAAAAAGATATTGTTCAGCGGCGACCACGTGGTAGACGCCGCGCCCTCCCTTGTTCAGTTCGGACGCAACGACCATCTGCTCGACCATTTCCTGAACACATTCCCCCGCCTCAAAGCGATGGACTTCGAAACGGTATTCATGTCCCACCATGAACCGCTCTACGGGGCAGATCATATCGATGCGTTCTACGAATACATGATTGGCAAATTCAAAAAGCCGCTGGCAAAGCGAATGGAAATCATAAATCAGCTAGAAACCGCAACAGCGAAAGAAGTCGCCGCCTCCGCGCAGCGTTCCCATGGGGCGTTCGACGAGCTGGAATTCGGCATGCGCGTACGGCGCATTGCCATGACGTTTTCGTATTTGGAGTACCTTGCCGATAAAGGCCAGATAAATCGAGAAGAAGACGCGCAAGGCGTTTTCCATTACTCGCTGATTTAGCACCCACAGCCTACCTGAAGCACTTCGCGCTGGAGCTGCCTTTCTCATGCAAGCAGTCGTACCTGCCTAGAACCGCCAACCTTCATCTCTGTTAACACTAGCAAACTTTTTCAACCAGCCAATGTTTGCAGTGGTAAACTTTAAATGTTAAAGGTGGTGAATTTTCACCACGCAAAGCAGTTCTAAGGAGGACGCAATGAACCATGGAATTCTCGTGGGAGCAGGCTTTTTACTGGGAACCCTCGGCGTTAAGGCGCTGAAAAGCGAGCCGGTACGCAAGGCGGCTGTAGCAACTGTCGCTCAGGGCTTGAAGGTCAAGGAAGAGGCTGAATCCATCGTAGACGAAGCAAAGGCAGAACTCGACGACATCCTCGCCGAAGCAGGCTACGACAAGGGCGCAGAAGAAACCGAAGAAGAAGCCGCCAAGGAACTAGCCGAAGCTCAGGAAGCAGAAGGCAAGTAGCAACCATGCGTTTCGCGATCAAACACGAGATCCCCGGGAGGATCCGATTCGATCTTCAGGGGAAAATCCCTGAGCATGACGCGATCGCGCTCGAGGAAACGTTTTTGGCACTCCCCTGCGTAACCAAGTGCGTTGCCTACCCAAAGGCGGGCTCGCTTTCCGTAGCCTTCGAGGGAACCGACAAAGCAACGCTTGCCCTGGCGCGCACCACCGTCGTACGTAAACTCAAAGTACTTACGTACCAGGAGATTAAAGCCTGGGAGCCCGAAAACTCACTGATGCTGGCACCGCGTCCGCGTCATCTTTTCACGCAGATTGCCAACATGATCGTGTTCCGCGCCATGCGCCGCTGGTTCCTGCCGGCACCGCTGCGCACCGCATGGGCCATCATTTCCGCCATCCCGTTCTGGAAGGCGGCGCTCAGTTCCCTGCGCCATGGCCGCCTTGATGTGCCCGTCTTAGACGGTGCCGCCATTGCCATGGGCTTCATCCAAGGTAAGCCCGCAACCGCAGGCAGCACTATCTTCCTTTTGAAAGTGGGTGAAATCCTGGAGGATTACACCCAGCGCCGCAGCGAAAGCAGCCTGGTGCGCTCGCTGCTCGACATCCCCAGCACCGCCACCGTGGTGGAAGGCGATGTTGAACGCGAGGTTGCCATTGGTGAGCTGAAACACGGCGATGTGGTAGTTGCTCGCCTTGGCTGCCAGATTCCCGCCGATGGCGAGATCATTTCAGGCGAAGCGGGCGTAAACCAAAGCTCGCTTACCGGCGAGCCGCTGGCAATCGTGCGCAAAACGGGCGACACCGTATACGCTGGTACCGCAGTCGAGGAAGGCGAGATCTTCATCCGCATTTCCGGCAACCCCGAAGAAAGCAAGCTGCGCTCCATCATTTCGATGGTTGAACAGTCCGAAGCGTTGAAGAGCTCCGACCAAAAGCATATCGAAGCCATGGCAGACAAGCTGGTACCGTGGAACTTCCTTTTGGCAGGCATCGTGGCGGCAACCACGCGCGACCTTACCAAGACGGCCGCTGCGCTGATGGTGGACTACTCCTGCGCGTTGCGCCTTTCTGGCTCCATTGCCGTCATGGCCGCGCAGAGCGAAAGCGCCAAACGCGGCTTCACGGTGAAGGGCTCACGCTACTTCAAGCACATGGCAGAAGCCGACGTTGTCGTGTTCGACAAAACGGGCACGCTCACCCAAGCATCGCCTTCCGTGCGCGAAGTAACCAGCTACAACGAAATGCCCACTGAAGAGGTGCTTCGCCTGGCCGCCTGCTTGGAAGAGCATTTCCCCCACCCCGTGGCACGCGCCGTAGTGAACGAGGCGCTGAAGCAGGGGCTGGAGCATCGCGAGCGCCATGCGGAAGTGGAATATGTGGTTGCCCACGGCATTGCTTCCAGCATCAACGGCAAACGCTGCGTTATCGGCTCTGAGCACTTCGTGCTGGAAGACGAGCATGTGGCCATTCCCACCGAAGAACTGGAAGCCATCCACGAAAAAGCTGCGGGAACTTCACCTTTGTTCCTGGCGGTGGACAACACCCTGTGGGGTGTGCTGTACATCGAGGATCCGCTGAAAGAAAACGTGGCCGAGGTGGTGGAAGAGCTACGTGCCGAGGGCTTCAAGCGCGTGATCATGCTCACCGGCGACAACGAGCGCTCCGCCCGTCGCATTGCCGCAAAAACCGGCATCACGGAGTTCAGGGCCGACTTGCTGCCCGAGCATAAGCACGAAATTGTGGAACAGCTGCAGGCCGAAGGCCACCGCGTAGTTATGATTGGCGACGGCGTAAACGATTCACCCGCGCTGGCGGCGGCGCATGTAAGTATCGCCATGAGCGCCGGCAGCGCCGTGGCGCGCGAAGCCGCCGACATCTCGCTGGTATCCGACGATTTGCATTCGCTCGTTGAGCTGCGCCAGCTATCCTGCATTCTGGAAAAGCGCATGCACCAGGGTTATCGCTTCACCATCGGATTCAATTCGCTGCTGTTGGCACTGGGCATTGGCGGCATCATAACGCCGCAAGCATCTTCCCTGCTGCACAACTCCGGCACCATAGGCATCTCCGCCTACAACGCCCGCGCCTTCCTGCCTGAAGCCGCGGAAAAGGAATAGCGGCCGTTCGCAGGATGAGCGTCTAAAAAGGGGAACCGCAGTTTACCTGCGATTCCCCTTTTTCTTTTATTGGCTTTTCACCAGGTTGCTTGGATGCAAAACGGTTTCTTCGCTGCCAGGAGGCAGGAACGTTATAACGACCCCATCCCCCACGGCAAATCCTGCCTCGTTCCCAGCGGAAACCAGAATCGGGCTGTTCAAATACTGGGCGTAATCGTTGTCGCTGTCGACGGATACGGCAACGGCGCCGCTTTCCTCGTCACACGCAACCACCTGGCCACTCACCTCCCATTGATGAGACATCAAGCCTCCGCTCATTCCTTCTGGGGTTCCCTTCAGCTCGGACAAAGCCTTTGAATTCAGTACGGGAAGATGGTCTTGAGGGGTATCGTTTACTTTCATTTCGCTCATTTCTTCCTCGCACTCACTGGAACTAACATCGGCTTCCTTCCAATTGCAAGCCGTCAGAAAGGCGAACGACAGCAAAACAGCCAACGTTAAAGCAGGCAAGCAAATCCGCAAACTGAGTGTCCTATCTGCTAAACGCAACGCCATATGTGTCAGTGTACCTAGTGTAGTAGAAGTTAACAAAGCGACCCTGATCCCATCCATCAGCAACAAACAGTGTATAGATGTTTTCGCCTGCTCCACTTGAAGGACGAAGAATCGAATAGCCTTCAACCGCCATAGCATGGCCATCCCTAGCGCCATCGATATTTATCCCTGCGCAAAAAATGCTAAGATCGCCCCTATCGACGGTTGATTTGAAAAAATCCCAAAATAGATTCATGCTGTTCGAGTAGCGGACGGTCGTCCCATTGCCCTCGCAATACGATGCGAAAGCGGGCCCGATTTTGTTGTTTGGGGTAGAACCATAAGTAATACCGCCAGAAGTATGGTCGACAGTCGTATTGGACAAGCTCCAAAGGCTATTATAGTCTGCGCCCCAGTTGTTCCAGTTAAATGAGTTTACATAATGAGGAGCACAGTTCAGCATCGCCGTAACAGCACAGCCATATTTCCCTGTCCTCGATTTAGCTTCGCTTTCGCTAAAGCAGATAAACTCGTCAACGGCATTTTTGAATGTACTCATTGTGTAGTCGGAACTAAAACCATCAATAAATACCGCATACCAATCTGGCGAATTGGGGGTAGAGCTATACTCTGCAGGAATGCTGAAATCCGAGGATATGTCCTCCCCCTCCTCGCTCAAAATTATGCCTCTATCTGGAATAGATACGGCATAAGAAAAAGGAGCGGATTTGATTACAAAAGGCGATGAACCGTTGGTCGCGTAAACAGAGATTTCGCCAAGCGAAGAAGAAATCGGGGAACGAGCCCCATCCTCGAACGACCATTCAGAAAAAAGGCTTGCATCGCTATTGTCAAGCACGACATAGCCCTCTGGACTTCCGTCAGCTAATTGGTATTCAACAATATATCCAATAGCCTGGCCGGAATCGTTGAAAAACTTTATTGGCTCAGCGGTGAGCACCTCCTGGCTTCCATTTAACGATGCCCTAAAATCAAGAGCCACTTCGCTAGCTAGCGCTGGCGTTAGCTCGATTTTCTCCTCGCCGAAAGCGGTTTTCGGAAAAGAGACAGCAGCAGCAATTAAAACGAATATTAGAACGATTACCGTACCGTAAACGAATCTCGTTATCTTTGCCGTGAGCCCCATTGCGACCTCCTATCAGCTCATTTACGAAAAGCGCGCTTGCTTACTGTTTATCATTTTCCAAGCTCAAAACACAAAAAACATGCAGTGCGGCTGCTGCAATAGGCTACTGGCCTTTCTTTCTCCTATTTCGAGATAAAGAAAGGCCATTCGCGGCGTTGGGCCGCCATTTGACAACGTACAAATGTTCGCGTAATCTTTTGGCGGAAAACGGCGAACGGATGTACGTATGGATATTGCAACGAAATTAGAAGTGCTGGCCGATGCGGCCAAGTACGATGTTGCCTGCACTTCATCGGGCATAAATCGTCATGCCAAGGCAGGAGAATTGGGCAACACCATCGATGCGGGCATCTGTCATAGCTTCACACCCGATGGGCGTTGCATCACGTTGCTAAAAGTGCTTATGACCAACGTATGCATCTACAACTGCGCCTACTGCGTGAACCGCGTCGAAAACGAGGTGCGCCGTGCGCTATTCAAGCCACGCGAATTGGCCGACTTAACTGTGGGCTTTTACCGCCGCAACTACATCGAAGGGCTTTTCCTCAGTTCAGGCGTTATCAAAAGCCCCGATTACACCACGGAACTGATGATAGAAGCACTTTCCATCCTGCGAAACGAATACAAGTTCCGTGGATACATCCACGCCAAAGCTGTACCTGGCACCTCGCCCGAGCTTATCGAGGAACTGGGGCATTTGGCCGACCGCCTAAGCGTGAACATGGAACTTCCATCCCGCAAAAGCTTGGCGCTTTTGGCGCCCGACAAGTCGAAGCAGAACATCGTTACACCCATGCGGCAAATAAAAGGGTCCATCGCCGAAGACCGCGACACCCGCGCCCTTATGCGCAAGAACACCACCTACTACGCGCAAGCGCCCATCGTGCGCAAAACCCGCGCTTTCGCGCCTGCCGGGCAATCGACGCAGATGATAATAGGTGCCACGCCCGAATCGGATTTCCAGATATTGAACCTGGCCAGCGCCCTGTACCGCACGCTTTCACTGAAGCGCGTGTTCTTCAGCGCGTATTTACCGGTAAGCACCGACAAACGCTTACCGGAATCGGGAGTGCAGCTGAACCGCGAGCATCGCCTGTACCAGGCCGACTGGCTGATGCGCTTCTACAAGTTCGATGCCGCCGAGCTGATAGACGAAGCGCACCCCTTCCTTGACCCACAGCTAGACCCAAAGGCGAACTGGGCCTTGAACCACCTGGAGTGCTTCCCCGTGGAAGTGAACACGGCAAACTTGGAAATGCTGTTGCGCGTACCGGGCATTGGGCCGCGTGGCGCCCGCAACATCATCCGCGCCCGACGGGCCACCTGCCTGCGCGAAACAGAATTGCGCAAGCTGGGCATTGCCTTCAAGCGCGCCCGCCACTTCGTAACCTGCGCGGGGAAATATCAAGGCAGCATAGGCGAATTCGAACCGGAAACACTACGAGCAAAACTTGCCGCACCCATAAACGGCGGAGCCCATGGAAGGCGCAGCGCCAAGGTGGCGCCCGGCCAAACAAGCATCTTCGACTTCGGCGTTCCGAATGCTCCAACAAGGACAGGTACATTTGGCACATCCAGCGCGTCCAGCAAAACCGAGCCCTTCGCAACGCGTCTGAACCTGCCTACCGCTACCGAAGAGCTTCCTGGCTGGTGCGCCTGATGGGCACCAACAACGTCTCGCAGCACAGTGCGCCTGCGCCGACACCAGGTTACCCTGTCCCGAACCTGGGATATGTCTTCATCTACGACGGCACCTTGGAAGGGCTGCTGTGCGCCATCTTCGAAACGTATCGACGAAAGCTGGTTCCCAGCGAAATAGCCACGAAGGAAAACCTGCAACTGCGGTTGGGCCAGCAACCTGCAACCATACCCACTAGCCCCGCCATAGCCAACCGCGTGCGTACCGGCATATGCCGCACCTGCGGCGGCAGCACGTTCGACACCATCCGCATTGCCTTTCTTTCCGACGATCCGGAGAAAGGCACAAGCATCTGCGCCTTCGTGCGTTATGCCATGCAGGAACGCGGCAACGTGCTGGGCCAGTTGGCGCACCCCTGCGTGGAACCGCTAGTGAAGCTGCACAAATCAGTGATGAACGAACGCCATTACATGATGCAGTTCCTGCGCTTCCGCGAAATGCAGGGCGGCGTGTGGTTCGCCGCCTGCAACCCCAAGGCGAATGTGGTACCCATCCTTATGGACTGGTTCGCCGCCCGCTTCAACACGCAGCCGTTCATCATCTTCGACGAGGTGCACCATCTTGCTGGTGTTTCCCAGAAGGGTGCTTGGACGCTGGTGAAAAGCGACGAGCTCACCCTGCCCGAAGAAACCGCCGACGAGGCCTTAATGGTCGATGCCTGGAAGCGCTTCTACGATGCCGTAGCCATACCCGACCGCTACAACCCCGAGTTGCGGCGCGGCTTCATGCCCAAACGCCTATGGAAGAACATCACCGAAATGGCTGACAAGCTGCCCGGCACCAGCATCCGCTAGCATTCAACTAGCCTCCAAGAGGGACGGGCGCAGTTGGCCTTTTGCCAGAACGCTTCGAATTGATAGGTTTTACACAAAATGGTCAACTGCGCCCGTCCCTCTTGGGCCACTCATACGCAAACAGGGTCTGCAGACGAATCTACAGACCCTGTTGTTGACACTCTCCTGGCGGCCAGAAGCTATTCGCCCCAAACCTCGCGGGCAATCTCCTGCACCAAGGCAACCTTGGCCCACTGCTCTTCTTCGGTAAGCTTGTTGCCGATCTCGCAGCTGGCAAAACCGCACTGGGGGCTTAAACACAGGTTTTCCAGCGGCACATACTTCGCCGCTTCGGCGATGCGCGCCTTAACGGCTTCCTTGTCTTCCAAGCCAGGCTGTTTGGAAGTAATCAGGCCCAGAACAACCTTCTTGCCTTCAGCCACATATTTCAATGGCTCGAAACCACCAGCGCGCGGCGTGTCGAATTCCAGGTAGAAGGCATTCACGTTTTCGTTGGCGAACAGATACGGCGCCACTGGGTCGTAACCGCCTTCGAAGGCGTAGGTGGAATGATAGTTGCCGCGGCACACGTGCGTGTTGATAACCAGGTCGGCGGGTTTGCCCTCGATAGCAGCATTGTTCGGGGCCACGCCCAGCTCGCTTATCTTCTGGATGTCCACTGCCTGCATACCCGTTTTGGCCACGAAGTCGGTGTCGCAGTAAATGCCCCAGGTGCAGTCGTCGAACTGGATGTTACGGCAACCTGCAGCATACAGGTCGGCGATTACCTGGCGATATGCCGCCGCAATGGCATCGAACAGCTCTTCATCGGTGGCATACACGCTGCGCAAGCTTTCCTGCTGGCCGTCGCATCGATCGAGCGTTACCTCGGAAAACGTCTGGATAGGAGCAGGAATGGTTTGGCGGGCACTATGGCCTTCGCCGGCAAGCGCCTGCGTAAACTTAAAGTGATTCACAAACGGGTGGTTCTCGCCCGAGATGGGGCCCACAACCACTGCGGTATCGGCCGTGGTTTCCTCGTCGTGGAACATATAGCCTTCACGGCTGGTACGACGCTCGATGCCCTGCAGGCCCCACATGAAGTCAAGATGCCAGTAGCTGCGACGGAACTCACCATCGGTAACCACCTTCAGGCCCGCCGCCTTCTGTTTGGCAACCAGATCGCGAATGGCAACGTCTTCCACGGTTTTCAGCTGCTCGGCGCTGATGGTGCCCGCCTCGAAATCGGCACGGGCTTGCTTCAGCACATCGGGGCGCAGGAAGCTACCCACCACATCGCAACGGAACGGCGCATTGTTTTCTATGGAAACGGTCATGGTTTCATCCTCTGCTCGAGTTAGCTTCATTGAACATCGAACAGTATGCGAAGGTGCCTTGCGATTGTAAAATATCGAAATGCTTGCGCTTGCAATAGGAGCAACCTATGACGACACGAGCCCGAATCGGAACCGACCCCTTTTGAATGGGGCAACCAGCAAGCCAACGCCAACAAACCGACCCAGGAGGAACAGATGAGGTTGGCACGTTTGATGAGATGACCGGGAATTGGCAAACTTTGCCCAAATGAGTCAACCGTACCCGTCCCTTGTCCCCTCCTGAATGCGCCAATGCATCTACCCCTCTCACCCCTGCTTACGGGATGTGACCGCAGACCGCGGCGGGTATGGCAGCACCAGGGACTCTTGCACCCGCTTACGGGATGTGGCGCTTGATGGCCTCCAGGTATGCCGCACCGTACGGGGAACGTTGGGTGCCCTTGCGGGTTACCACGCCAACTTCCATATACTCGTCGATATCCAACGGCACCGAAACAATGGAAGATCCGTTCAATTCTGCGCTGATCACACCCGAACACACGGTGTAGCCATTCAGACCGATAAGCAGGTTGAACAGCGTTGCGCGGTCGCGCACGCGGATGTTCTTGCTGCGGTCGAGTGTGGAAGTTAACTCTTCCGAAAAGTAAAAGGAATTGTAGTTGCCCTGTTCATAGGAAAGAAACGGGTAGCTAGCCATGTCCTCCAGGGTTACGGATGCGCGCTGGGCAACGGGGTGATCGGAGCATACGAACACATGGGGCTCGGCACGGAACAGCGGTTCAAATGCCAATTCGTTGGCAACAAGCATCTTGCTTATAACCTCGCGGTTGCGGGCAGAAAGGTACAGCACTCCCAGCTCGCTTTTCATGCGGGCCACGTCTTCGATGATTTCATGGGTCTGCTCTTCGCGCAGGGTGAAGTCATAGCGCTCCGCATCAAATTCGCGAATCACATCAACGAAGGCGTTCACCGCAAAGGAGTAATGCTGACACGAAACGGCGAAATGCGGCATGCGCTGCTTCGTGCTCTTGTACTTGCCTTCTAACAGCTCGGCCTGCTCTATCACCTGGCGGGCATAACCCAAAAAAGTATCGCCTTCCGCGGAAACCACCACACCCTTGTTGGTACGGTCGAAGATGCGCACGTTCATTTCCTGCTCAAAGTCGTGAATGGCACTGGTAACCGAAGGTTGCGAAACGAACAGACGGCGCGCCGCTTCGGTAATGCTGCCGCATTCGGCCACCTTAACGGCGTAAATAAGTTGTTGAAGCTTCACAGTGCATGACCTTTCGAAGAGGGCTAAAAAAGGGGCAGGTACATATTTGCGGAAGTGCGAATTTCGTACCTGTCCCATTTTTACACCCTTGAGCACGAAAAAGGCCCGCAGTTTCCTACGGCCTGCTAGGCAAAGGCTAACCGGCAATGCCGGAAAGCGATGCCAAATCCAGGTTGATAACGTACATGCACACAACCAGCGCGAAGAACAGAAGGAAAACAACCGCAACATTGCCGCCCCAAGCACTTGCCCCAGAGGCGCGATCAACCCGAAAAACGCCTCTAAACAACGGCATTTTCGCAGATAAAAGGCTGCTATAGGTTTTCCCAAACCCAGGCTATCCGAATAAAGCATGCCCCTGAGCTGCGCTTTTTCATCAATTCCTATTGACCCTAGGGGTTTTGGGGAGTTTACTTCGTTTTGCTAGCAAACAGGAAACACACCCCTCCACATAAAGAAAGGAACTCGCAATGAGCCAGTTCGTAAACAACCCCGATCATAAATTCCAGTTCGACACCTTGGCTCTCCATGTAGGCCAGGAAGAAGCAGACCCCGCCTCCGATTCCCGCGCCGTGCCAATCTACCAAACCACCAGCTATGTTTTCCGCAACTCCCAGCATGCCGCCGACCGCTTCGGCCTGGCGGACGCAGGCAACATCTACGGTCGCCTTACCAATTCCACCCAGGGCGTCTTCGAAGATCGCATCGCTGCTCTTGAAGGCGGCGTTGCTGGCCTGGCGGTAGCATCCGGCGCTGCGGCAATCACCCTTACCATTCAGGCACTTGCCCAAGCAGGCGACCACATCGTGGCGCAGAAGACCATCTACGGCGGCTCCTTCAACTTCCTGGAGCACACCATTTCCCAATTCGGCGTTGAGACCACCTTCGTCGATGCCCACAATCTCGCAGAGGTTGAAGGTGCCATCAAGGAAAACACCAAGGCCATCTACCTGGAAACCCTAGGCAACCCCAACTCCGACATCCCCAACATCGACGCAATTTCCGAAATTGCCAAGAAGCACGGCTTGCCCGTTGTGGTCGACAACACCTTCGGTACTCCCTACCTGTTCCGCCCCCTTGAGCATGGCGCTAACATCGTTGTTCACTCCGCGACGAAGTTCATCGGCGGCCATGGATCTTCCCTCGGTGGCGTAATCGTCGATGGTGGCAACTTCGACTGGAAGGCAAGCGGCAAGTACGCCCCTATCGCCGCCCCCAACCCCAGCTATCACGGTGTTTCCTTCGCAGATGCCGTAGGTCCTGCCGCCTTCGTAACCTACATTCGCGCCATCCTGCTGCGCGACGAAGGCCCCTGCATTTCCCCCTTCAATGCATGGATCCTTCTACAGGGCACTGAAACGCTTTCCCTGCGCGTAGACCGCCATGTGGAAAACACCAAAAAGGTTGTGGAATACCTCCTGAACAACCCCCATGTTGCCAAGGTTAACCATCCCAGCCTGCCCGACCATCCCGACCACGAGCTATACCAGAAGTACTTCCCCAACGGAGGAGCTTCCATCTTCACGTTCGAAATCGAAGGAGGCAAGGAAGCAGCTTGGAAGTTCATTGACAACCTTCAGATCTTTTCCTTGCTGGCAAACGTGGCAGACGTTAAGAGCCTCGTAATCCACCCTGCCTCTACCACGCACTCCCAGCTCACCGAAGCCGAACTGACCGATCAGGGCATCACGCCTTCTACTATCCGCCTTTCCATTGGCACCGAAAACGCTAATGACATCATCTGGGACCTCGAGCAGGCTTTCGCAAAACTCGACTAGCCCCATTGCGCCAACATGCCTTCCCCAAGGCCGAGCCCCTTCTTATCGAAGGGGCTCATTTTTTTGACAAAAACCTGGCAAGTAGCCAATTCGCACCCGAACCGCGAACCATGCCACGTCCCCAACCGCCTATAACTCGCTAGAAACAATGCCTATAACCACACAGGGTGCAGCACCCCTATAATCGATGAAGTGCAAAGGGCACCATCAAATTCGCCCCGAAACCCCATGTAAATACGGCAGTTGTGCCTAGCCAACTTGAAGGAGAAACCCCTATGTCCGATACCGCTGCACCGTTTCATTACGACATCGTAGGCAGCTTCCTGCGCCCCGAAAAGCTCAAGACCGCACGCGCCCAATTCGCTGAAGGCGCCATTTCCCACGACGAGCTCGAAGCCGTCGAAAACGAGGCTATCAAGGAATTGGTGGCTCAGCAAAAAGCCGCCGGCCTTCACGCAGTAACCGACGGCGAGTTCCGCCGCTCCATGTGGCATTTGGACTTCCTTACCGAGCTTCTTGGATGCGAAGAGGTAGGGGCAAAGCATTGGTCGGTTCACTTCAAGGGCCATCAGCCGAAATCGAAGACCGTCGTCATTACCGACAAGGTTGACTTCGGTGAGCACCCCTTCCTGAAGCACTTTGCCTTCACCAACAGCGTTGCAGGTGGCACGCTGGTCAAGCAAACCATTCCTTCCCCCACCATGCTTCACCTCATTTGTTGCGTGCGCGAAGAGAATTACACGCCCATCGCTCGCTACGAGAACAACGAAGAGCTCCTGTTTGCAGACATTGCCGCCGCGTACCGCAAAGCAGTCCAGGCGTTCTACGATGCAGGCTGTCGCTACCTGCAGTTCGACGACACTTCCTGGGGCGAGCTATGCGACCCGAACAAGCGCGCTGCTTATGAAGCACGCGGCTTCGACCTGGACAAACTGGAGCGCGACTACGTTAACCTGATTAACGAGGCCTTGCGCGACAAGCCCGAAGATCTGGCCGTCACCATTCACATCTGCCGCGGCAACTTCCGTTCCACATGGTTCTCTTCCGGCGGATACGACCCCGTAGCGCCAATCCTGTTCCCCAATTTGAAGGTTGACGGCTTCTTCCTAGAGTACGACTCAGAACGCGCGGGCGATTTCGGACCACTGCACCATATTGCAGATCAGAAGGTGGTCCTCGGCCTGGTTACCTCCAAAGACGGCGCCCTGGAAGACCCAAGCGATCTGAAGCATCGCATTGAAGAGGCGGCCAAGTACGTTCCACTACGCAACCTCTGCATCAGCCCCCAGTGTGGCTTCTCGTCCACCGAAGAGGGCAACATCATTGAGCCTGAGGATCAGTGGAAAAAGATCGCCCTCATCAAAAACGTCGCCGAAGAGGTTTGGAAGCAATAAGCCCCGAAGGCAATCGAAACGAAAGCACTAAAAAAGCGCCGGCTTGATGCCGGCGCTTTTTGTTTTGCTCAAGATTATTGCTGCTTGGAATCTTCGCCCTGGTCATTTTGAGCAGGAGGCTGCGTGGCGGCCGGGGCCTGCGGGGCTGATGGGGCCTGGGGTGCAGCTGCTGGCTGCTGGGCTGCTGGAGCTTGAGGCGCAGCCGGAGCCTGACCTTGCATCGGCTGCTGCGGTTGCGGAGGCACCTGCTGATTCACAGGTTGCTGCGGAACCTGAAACCCCTGCTGGTACTGCTGGGGCTGTTGGTAACCGTAGGCCCCCATTGGTGCAGCCGCATAGGCTCTACGAACGCGACTGACGAACACCGCCGAAACGATGAACAGCACCATAGAGATCATGCCACCGACCAAAAAACTCACAATAGCAGCGGCGATAGACCAGCCGAAGGCAGTGCCCAATTTAGCGGGGTTGTTGCAGTTGCGCAAAGCAATGATGCCCGCAACCAGGCAGACAACCTTGCAAAGCACATACCCCAAGCTCAAACCCACCATTAAGAAAATGCTTGCAGAAGCCACAGCCATGGCTTCATCCTGGGTCATGCCGGAATAATCGTATGACGAATACGACGAAGAGCCATCAAACGCCGAGGAGGTGCTTGACGATTCCAGCTCCGAGATAAGAGCATTGACCACAGCGGGATCATTCAAGGAAGTCGAAGCGATTCCCATAAACAAGGCAATCACCAAGCCACCCAAAATGCCCAAAGCAGACAAAACGATAGCTGCGATACTTACTCCCCGAACAACACGAGAGTCAGGATTCATCAAAAGCCCCTTTCGTAGGCATAACCATTGACAGCATTGTACCCGAGCTGCCCCACCGACATCATTACAGGGAAATGTCAATCTGCTAGCACAAAGGCGAATGCACGCCGTCCACGGCAACAGCGTGATCGCTCAGAGCCCATCCATCAGCCAATTCTGGCAATCGGACCTGCCGCATCAATCAATAACCCATGCGGCGAAAAGGCGCTTCGAACAGCTCTATCTTGTTCTGCGGAACATGTCCCACACAAGCCAAACCGAAAGGACGAACGCAGAAACATGCTCGACAAGAGAAAGGACGGGCATCCCAAATAAACGCGGCATATCTACCGCAATAATAAGGCTGCCACTTACCAGCAAGCCGGCAATCACCAAACTCATGGCAAGGCGGTTCATGATACGCCCGACCTTGTACAACGGCTCGGGGGAACTAAGCATTTCCATATTCACTTTCAGTTGACCGCGCGAAAGCATGTGAAGCGTGTCCCCTGAGTACTCGGCAGCTTTAATAAGGCTGTGAGTTGCCGAATTCAACGAAATCAGCAAATCTCTTGTTTGATTCTCGATCTCCGTCTTGATGTTTTTAGAACGTTGAAGATGTCCATTGATGATGTCGACAATATTGGCATTTGCCAGACAATCCTGCAGCGAGCCCTCCATGGTAATGATGCCACGCGAAACAGCGGTAACCGAAGCGGGCAAGGTAACCTTGCACTGGCGCGTAAGCACCATGATGTCACCCAACAAAGCACCAATATCAATATCGGCAACGTCGGTTGAACCGTAGCTTTCCAAAACGTTATCGAGCTCCGCCAAGAAGCGCGGATGATCGATGGCATTCATATCATGCGCTACGGAAAACGTGATGAGGGCGTCTTTCAGTTCAGCGGAGTTCTTTGACCCTACCGCTTCAACGATCCGCTTAAAACCGCCGCGATCACGAACAGATAAGCGCCCCATAATGCCCAAGTCGATGTAGATTACCTTGCCGTCCTTAACCAGGATATTTCCAGGATGAGGATCGGCATGGAAAAAGCCATGCTCCATAATCTGCGTGGCGTAATTGTCCATAACCTTTACGCCGATTTCTTCCAGGTCGTAGCCATTTTCAAGCAGACGCTTCGTGTCACGGATGGAGATGCCATCAACGTATTCCATGACCAAGACTTCTTCAGTGCAATACTCCATATAGGGCTTCGGACAGGAAATATACACCACGTCTTTGTTGAGCAACGCAAACTCTTCCAAGTTGCGCGCTTCTTTCAAGAAGTCGGTTTCCTCCAGGAACGTAACCCACAGCTCTTCCACTACATCGCGCAGATTGAGCATTTGATTATCTTTCATGAAACGCGAAGCTTGCTTGGCAACCGCGCGCATCACATCGATGTCCTGGGCCATGGTAGTGCGCACGCCAGGACGCTGCACTTTAACGGCTGCTTCGTCACCGTTTGTCAAAACCGCGCGGTGAACCTGCGCCATAGAGGCACTTCCCAATGGCTTCGGATCAATTTCCTTGAATATCGCGTCGAACTTATCACCATAAATGCCCCGAAGCACCGCTACCGTTTCGTCGAATGGCATAGGGTCGCAGTCCATCTGCAAGTCGGAAAGCGCATCGCAATACGCCTGCGGCAAGATCTCCGAACGAAGGGAGAGCATCTGGCCTATCTTGATGAAGCTTGGCCCCAAATCGACAAGGATGTCACGCAGCTCCGTAGGCGAAAGACCGTCCATAACGTGATGCTTACGCATAAGCAGCACGATTTCGCGTATACGACGTATGCGGACCTTATGGCTTAAACCAAACTGCTTATCGGGATCGAATTCGATACCGTCTTCAAAAAAGCGTTTGAGCAAGGTGTTTTCGTTCATGAAATTCCTCTAATGGGCCAACCGGCATCGGAACAAATAGATGGACGCGTTTTGCGCTATAGGGACGAAACGAGCAACCGCAAAGGCAGCCGCCTTTGAAACTTGCCCCAGAACGTACTACCGACCAAATAAACCAAATAAACCAGGGGTTTCGCCCCTATATAAAAAGAACGTGGCAGGAGCACCCTGCCACGTTCTGAGCATGCGGGGTTATTCCGCCTTTTCCTCTGCAGGCGCCTCTTCGGCTTCCTCGGCAGCGGGCTCTGCGGCAAGCTTAGCAACAGTTGCAGCAAACTCGGCACGCTCTTCGGCACTCATGGTTTTCATCGCAGCGGCAATGCTTTCCTCGCGAACCTTGGCAACGGTTTCAGTTGCCTTATGCTGCAATTCGCGGTTGATGTCCTTACCCTGCTCAACTGTAACGCCGCCCTTTTCAATAAGGGTATCGAGCACTTCCTTCGCCTTTTCGCCAGTGATGGCCATAGCGCCAACGCCTGCCAGGAAAATATCGCGGAAACCCTTTTCGAATTCAGTAGCCATGATGACCCCTCCATTTCAGCAAGGTAGATTGTGATCCCTGTCCTCTATTATATCGGCTTTTCAGCAGCTTGAACGTGTTTCAGGAAAACGGGACACTCAAGGCGCAAGAGAGGAGGATCCCCCCGGCTGCGCAATCGATCGAAACCAAATCCACAACAACGAAAAATAAATGGAGTTAGCTCAAATGTCTGTTTTAATTGAACATTTTGTTGGGTAAACTAACTATGCCCTGCTCGACAGGGTTGTTTTAGTTAGAAAGAAGTTTTTACTATCGTGGCTTCACCCGTGCAGAACAACCAATCATCGCAACTCCTTGTAGGTATAGATGTTGGGTCCACGACGGCGAAGATAGCCGTTATGGATGCAGCGTCCCATGAAATGCTCATGCGCCGCTACGTGCGTCATCATGCCCAGCAGGCAAACTGCTTGAAGAGCTTGCTTGCCGAATTGGACCAGCGGTTCGAAGGTATTCCCATGCGCGCCGCCTTGTGCGGTTCAGGCGGTGCGGCTTTAGCTGAAGCCCTGGACCTGCCCTATGTGCAGGAAGTTGTGGCCAACTCCCTTGCAGTAGGCGCGAATTATCCTACCGCGCGCACCGCCATCGAACTCGGCGGCCAAGATGCGAAGATGATCTTCTTCAAATTCGACAATGAGGCAAACCGCCTGTCAGTTGCCGATATGCGCATGAACGGAAGCTGCGCAGGCGGCACAGGCGCATTCATCGATGAAATCGCCACGCTTCTTAAGGTGCCCACCGAACAATTCAACGACCTCGCTCAACAGGGAAAAGCCGTCCACAACGTTTCCGGCCGCTGTGGCGTATACGCAAAAACCGATATTCAACCCCTGCTCAACCAAGGAGTGCCGAAGGCCGATATCGCCCTATCTTCGTTTCACGCTATCGCCAAGCAGACCATCGGCGGCTTGGCTCAGGGCCTGGAAATCGAGGCTCCTGTTGTATTCGAAGGCGGGCCCCTCACCTTCAACCCGCGCTTGATTGCCGTTTTTGCCGAACGCCTTGAGCTGGGCAGAAAAGACATCATCATCCCCGATCACCCCGAAACCATCGTTGCAGTGGGCGCAGCGCTTGCCCTGGAAGAGCTCTTCGCCGGCCGTCAGGCACGCCTCGTTCCTTCCCAAGCAATCAAGACGCTGGAAGAGGCTCACATCGTGGTCATAGACGATGCAGCAGGCAGCGCCGCGTCGCAAAGCGCCTATGCTGGCAAGCCTTTCTTCAAAACCGACGCAGAACGTGCCGTCTTCAACGAACGCCATCAGCTGCCCCAAACAAAGACCGCACTTGAACAGGGAAACCTTCCTAAAACACTCCGCGTATACCTTGGCGTGGACTGCGGGTCCACCACCACTAAGTTCGCCCTGCTCAACGAAGGAGGTGAACTCGTCGACTCGTTTTATGCCTCCAACGAAGGCGAACCTATTGATGTCGCCGTGGAAGCACTGCGCACCTTGCACAAACGATACCAAGATGCTGGATGCGAGCTTGAAGTTGCAGGGTGTGGTACCACCGGATACGGCGAAATGCTGTTCGCCAACGCCCTTGGCGCCGATTGCCACACCGTTGAAACGGTTGCCCATTCGCGCGCGGTTCAGCAATTCGACCCCAATGCCTCATTCATCCTGGATATTGGCGGTCAAGACATGAAGGCGATCTGGATCGACAACGGCGTTATCACCAATGTTGTAGTAAACGAGGCATGCTCTTCTGGCTGCGGATCGTTCCTCGAAAGCTTCGCATCCACGTTGAACATCCCCACCAAGAGCATTGCCAGCGCTGCCTTCGAGTCAAACGCGCCCGCCGATCTGGGAAGCCGCTGCACGGTGTTCATGAACAGCAGCATCGTAACCGAGCAGAAGAACGGCAAGAACCCAAACGATATCATGGCGGGTCTGTGCCGCTCTATCATCGAAAACGTATTCACCAAGGTAATTCGTGTTTCCAACTTAGAAAAGCTCGGCGACCACATCGTGGTCCAAGGTGGCACGTTCCTGAACGACGCAGTACTGCGCGCATTCGAACAATACGTCGGCCAAGAAGTAACTCGAGCGCCCTATCCTGGCCTTATGGGAGCTATAGGCGTAGCACTTATCGCCCGCGAAAGCGAGCAAGCAAACCGCACCTCTACCTTTATCGGCTGGGATGCCCTGGAGTCTTTTAGCTATTCGCAGGAAACGAATCTGATCTGCCCGTTCTGTTCAAACCGCTGCAACCGCACACGCATCACGTTTTCCAATGGCACTTCATGGATTACCGGCAATCGCTGCACTAAGGGCGAAATCGTAGGCGAACTTTCCGACACAAAAGTACGCGAGCAAATACGTGAAGCAAACCAAACCATGGAAAGCGTGCCGAACCTGTACAACGAACGAGAGCAATTGCTATTCAAAGATTGGCCCTGTACTCCCGTTATGCCTTCCCAAGGAATAACCTTGGGCATTCCACGCGTACTGTTCTTCTGGGATAGCATGCCTTTCTGGAAAACGCTGCTGCAAGCGCTAGGCTTTACCGTAAAGCTCTCCCATAAATCAACACGCGCCATCTACGAAAACGGCCTTTCTGCCGTCACGTCCGACACCGTATGCTTCCCCGCGAAACTGGTTCATGGTCACCTTCGCGATCTGCACAAACAGGGTGTCGACCGCATTTTCATGCCAATCGTTACCACGGTACCCTCCGAAAACACCTCGAAGGACAGCCAATCAATGTGCGCCGTGGTTAAGGGATACGCCCTGGTGGTGCAGAATTCCGACAACCCCAACCGTCGTTGGGATATCCCCTTCGATAACCCGATGTTCCATTGGTTCACAGAAGAGGACTGTACCAACCAGCTGGTGAAGTACTTCAAGGAAACCTTCCAAATTCCCGAGAAAGCAACGTTAGCCGCCCTTGACCAGGCGCGCAACGCGCAGGCATCGTTCAGCGCTGCCCTTCAGCAGCGCGGCGCCGAAGTGCTGGCCCATGCCCGCAACGAAGGTACCTACGCTGTGGTGCTGGCAGGACGTCCCTACCATAACGACGACTTGGTCAACCACGAACTACCAACGTTGTTTACCGAGCACGGCATTCCCGTCATCACCGCCGATTCTGTTCCAGGCGCCACGCAAGTACCGCTCCAGAACAGCCTGATCGACATTGCGAACAACTTCCACGCACGCATGCTTTCAACGGCAACCCTGGCAGCACAAAGCCCCAACATGGAATATGTGCAGATAGTAAGCTTCGGTTGCGGCCACGATGCGTATCTCTCCGACGAGATTATCCGTCTGATGAAAGAGATCAGCGACAAAACACCACTGGTGCTCAAGGTGGACGAAAGCGACATTCGCGGACCCTTAGGTATCCGCGTTCGCTCGTTTATCGAAACGGTCAACGAGCGTCGCGAAAAAGAAAAAGCAGCAACACCTGATCAGACAGCCTATGCTATCGATGCAAATCGACAGGGAAGCTTGAATGCCTCTTGCTGCGGCAGCACACAGAGCTGCGAACCCTCGCAATGCGCAGCCTGCACAGCCGCATTCGAACGCAAAATCGACGAGGCCCTAGCTCGCGCCACAGGAGAAAAGCTCGCCGATCCCTATCCGCAGAAATTCACCAAGGAAGACGCTGCCACCAAAACGGTATTGGTTCCCAATACCTCGCACGCTTTTAGCCAACTTATGGCAGCGGCGTTTGCCAATCAGGGTCTGAACACCGTTTCTCTTTCTATTGGCCGTGAACGCGCAATTTACCTGGGGAAACGCTATGTCCATAACGACATCTGCTTTCCTGCCCAAATCGTGATCGGCGAAGCACTGGCGGCACTTGAATCGGGCAAATACGACCCCGACAAGGTTGCTATTGCCACCGGCAAGTACATCGGTGACTGCCGTCTTACTCACTACGCTGCGCTACTGCGTAAAGCGCTCGACGATGCAGGCTATCCTCAAGTTCCCATCATCACCAACGATGCGGAAGACGCTCATAATGTTCATCCTGGTTTCAAGATGAATCTAAAAACCGCTATGCAAATTGCATTCGGCTTGCCCATGATCGACGCGCTGGAAGAGCTGCTGCGCAAGATACGTCCCTACGAGCTGGAACCTGGCAGCGCCGATGCAGCATTCGATAAATCTATCGATGCCGTCATAGGCGGCTTGCGCCAAGGCGGTATCGGGGGCATGAAGAAGGGCTTCAAAAAAGCTATAGCTTCAATGCTTTCCGTGAAATACGACCGAAGCAAGCCGCGCCCCACCGTGCTGATTGTGGGCGAGTACCTCTTGAATTTCCATCCCGGTGCAAACCACGATATGGAGCTGTATTTGGAAAACAACGGGTTGGAGATCATCGAAGCACGCATGACCGATGTTATTCGCAAAACGTACTTCTACCAGCGATCTCAGCAACGTGAATACAAGGTGCATCGCCCGCTTCCCACCAAGCTGAACAATTCGATATCCGATGCCTTCTTCAAGTTGGCGCATGATGCTACCGACAAAATTGCCAAGGCGCACCCGCTGTATACACCGCCGTGCCGTATGCCCGAATTGGTGCAGGCAAGCGACCCTATCATTCACCACACCTTCGATGCCGGTGAGGGCGTTCTGATTCCCGCAGAGATTCTGCACCACGCAAAACGGGGCTGCCGCGCGTTCGTTATCCTGCAGCCCTTCGGGTGCCTTCCCAACCACGTAGTGGGCCGCGGTATATCGAAACGCCTGAAGGAGCTGTATCCCGATGCGCAGATTCTGCCCCTTGACTTCGATCCCGACGTTAGCTTCGCCAACATCGAAAACCGCCTGCAAATGCTCATCATGAACGCGCGCAAACCTCGCACGTCCTAGCGGACGAGCCATAACCCGTATCGCCCCACAACGAAGGAGCCCATCATGGCACGACCCCGCAAAGACCAACAGGAACCCGCTGCGGTAGAACGCATCAAAAACGCATTCTGGGAATTGCTTGAGGAAAATGACCTGAAGCACATCACGGTGAATAGGGTCACCCAAAAGGCCCACTGCAACCGTGGTACGTTTTACTACCACTACGAATCGCTCGACGCGCTGCTGTGCACCGTCATCGAGGAAGAGCTGCTTAACAGCAAGGGCCTTCCACTTGGCATTTTCTATATGCTCAGCAACGACAGCAAAGCGCTGACGGAAATGCTACTGCCCCAGCGTACACAGCGCTTTGGCCTTGTGATGAAGCGCTGCGGCCAAGAATGCGTGGCATTGAAAATCCGCACCATCATAGCCAACATGTGGCAAACCATACTCTGTGACGAAGAGGAGGAACTTACCACCAATGCGCGGATTATCATTGAGTATTCCATTAGCGGCCTGATCGGTGTTATCGATTATCTCTATCGCGAGGGAAAGCTCGACGGCTCTTCTTTCCCAGAGGAAATGATCTACGCCATCAAAGACAATGCCCACTACCTTGCCATCCGCATCAGCAATGCCCAGGGGATCTCGCTCCAAGAATTCGAGCAACGCGTACGTCTGTATTCGCATATCGCAAGGTAAGCAGCATGCGCGAAAGCAAAGCAGCCTGCAGAAGCTTTGACCATTTATAGACCGATCAGATGCAATCCGCAAACGTAATTTCGGGCCATTGCGCCTGAATGCCCGCAGGTTCACTGCACGTAATAGCAACGCTGCCACGTTCACCGCAATGGGCATGACCCTGCGCCGCTGCCTCGATAAGCGCATCGAATACGCATTCCATGCGATGGCGCCCCGTGAAAAACTCAGGGTGCCACTGCACTCCGATCATAAAGCTCTTGTCACGCACCTCTATGGCCTCAACCAGGCCATCGGGCGCATATGCCACAGCATCAACACGCGTCGAGAGATCACATACTCCCTGATGATGCATAGAATTCACCATGATATTCTGCACGCCCAGCAACTTCCCTAATTTGGAGTTAGGCAGAATGGTTACTGGATGGGTGGGCTCGCTGTAGGGCTTTGGCTGCCAATGCGCAAGTTGAGGCAAATCGTCTTTATCGTCGTTAATGCCCTTTCTTGCCACACCGGAAAACTGGTCTCCCAAATCTCGGAATAAGGTGCCTCCCAAGCACACATTTATCATCTGCATGCCTCGGCAGATGCCCATCAACGGTAAATCAAAGCGATACGCATAGCTCAAAATCAAGTACTCAAGTTCTTCACGCTCAGGCGTATGCTCGTCGATTTTACCGCTATCGCGAATAGCACCATAGCGAGCTGGATCGATGTCATTGCCACCGGTAAGAACAAAACCATCTATCAAAGGGAAAAGCGTTTCGTATATATGGGAGTTGCCCGAAAGTGGCAGCAGCAAGGGAGCGCCGCCAGCCTTGATAATGGCATCAGCATAGCGCTCGGGAAAACTCACCATCTTTTCGGTGGTGTTCCGAGAAGGAACGATGCCGATGACAGGCAGGTGCGAAATCTTACCAGCACTTCCATTCGCTACCGTCATGACGTTCCCTTCCTGCAAGCCAGCGCAAACAAGCCAGCCGCTTTTTATTACTAGATGGTGTAGCTATCTATCGCAAGCTGGGAGGAACGATCCACCACATCCTGCAAAGAAATACCGCCCAGGTAACCCTTTACCAAATCGTGCAGACCCTTCCAAACGAAGATCTCATAGCACGATTCACCGGGAGACGCTTCCCCGGAAAGCTCATCGAGATAATCAACGGGCGCAAGCGAGCCCTCCGTTACGGTGAGCACGTCGAGCATGGTAATGTTCATGGCACTGCGCGCAAGACGATAACCTCCCGAAGCACCGCGAGCGCTACGAACCAGCTGCGCCGCCGCCAAGCTCGAAGCAATTTGCTCCAAGTACTTACGCGAAATGCTGGTAGCCTCAGCGATTTCCTTCAATGGCACCGGCTCCGTACCGCCATGCCCCGCCAAAAACACCATGAAGCGCACTGCATAGAGCCCTTTGGTAGATATCTTCATTGGTGCCTCCTGACAGAATGGTAAACATCATCAATGCATTAGCCCGAAGCAACGGGCAATGCACAAAACAACCTGTAATCATATAGGAATAAGACCATAATAGCACGGCGAATATGCCGACATACGGGCTATCGTCTGCTGCGGGCAAATGACACTAGGTCGTGCAAATGAGCTGCATCCTCTTCATTGAGCGCTTCATCTGCAACTTCGAAGATAAGTTCCTGCCATTCAGCAAGCGTTTTGCCGCAGATAACCGCTTCGGCACCATGACGCTGGATGGCTTCCAGTGCCTGATTGGCGCTGCTATCGTTCAAGAGCCACACGCCTTCCGTTGCCCCAAATGCCTGCTCGATCGCGCAAAGAGAGCGCTCGGAATAGAAAACGCCTTTAACAAGCGCCGCATATCCCGCCATAAGCGGTGCAGGCAACGAATCGGCTGGGCGAATTTCCACAAAGTTCTTCAAGCGCACGTCGGGCCAAAACATAGAGAGCACGTGCTCGATATCGGCGCGGGTCATGGGAGCGTCACCGTAGGCTTCATAGGCAGACTGCCCATACACCGCACGCAAATTTGGCCCCGCAGGATCATCGGCGGAAGGGCGCGTAACGAAAATAGGGCACGTGCGAAGAATCCAATCGGCATAGTCCGCAAAGCCATAACCTTCGCTGAAAAGACCCGGTACCGAACCGCATCGATCGTTGTCCACGTTGCGCCATAGGGCAAATCGCGCCAATCGGGGCGCAGGCTCCGCCTCGAACACCGCCGTGTTGTCGGTGACACTTGCAAAGATGGGCGCCAACGCCTGGGCAATACGCATTTTGCGAATGGCATCGGCTTCATCGCGATAATCCACCGAAACTTGCGTGGAGGCAGAAGTACGCATCATGCGTTCACCATGCGTACCGATTTCCATGAAATAGTTGTTCATGAACCGGTAGCGTTGTTTCGGAATAAGCGTAAGCTCAAGCGCACGCGCTGTAGGATGATAACCGCTGGTAACCAGCTTGCATCCGTGCTCCGCCAAAAACGGATCAACTTTAGAGCGGAATTCGCTGTACACACGGAGGATCTGACCGATAGACAAATATGGAGCGATGCTTATTTCAAGCTGAGCAGCAGGCTCAAGCGTAATGGAGGCCTCATCGCTAGCAAGCCCGATTAAGTCGCCCTCAAGACCATGGGTATGCCGCGGGTAAGTATCGGCTAAATGCGCCAGCACATCACGAACGCCAAATTCCCCTTCGCCCCCAGCGTACGATACGGGATGTTCGCCTTCGGCGGTAACCACGAAGTGCTCCACTTCAACGCCAAGGGCGCCAAGGGGTTTGTCCCCCTTCGCGCCCTCATTGAAGTAAGCGACCAGTGCCTGTTTGTTCTCTTGCTCGTAGGACATTCATGCCTCACTTGCCAGAGCAGTGCGTCAAGACGCCTGCTCGGATCTTACTCGAAGTTGAACATCGCCGTAGAGAGATAACGCTCACCCGTATCGGGGAGGATAGCGACGATGACCTTGCCAGCGTTTTCGGGGCGCTGAGCGAGCTTGGTAGCGGCAGCAACAGCAGCGCCTGAGGAAATTCCCACCAGCAAGCCATCCTTTGCAGCAAGCTCACGGCCGGCCTCGAAAGCTTCTTCGTCAGCGATGGTGATAACTTCATCATATATTTCGGTATTCAGTGTATCAGGAACAAATCCCGCGCCGATACCCTGAATCTTGTGAGCGCCCGGATGGCCTTCCGAAAGAACCGGGGATCCGGCAGGTTCCACGGCAACAACCTTGACCTCGGGGTTCTGTTTCTTCAGATATGCGCCCGTACCGGAAACCGTTCCGCCAGTACCTACACCAGCAACCAGGATGTCCACTTTGCCCTCGGTTGCCTCCCAAATTTCGGGACCAGTAGTTGCCTCATGAACGGCGGGGTTGGCGGGATTGGTGAACTGGCTGGGAATGAAGGAGTTCGGAATCTCCTCGGCTAGTTCGGCAGCGCGAGCGATTGCGCCCTTCATGCCCTTGGCGCCATCGGTGAGAACCAGTTCAGCACCGTAAGCCTTCATAAGGTTGCGGCGCTCAACGCTCATCGTTTCAGGCATGGTGATGATAATGCGATTGCCACGAGCGGCAGCAATAGCAGCAAGGCCAATACCGGTGTTGCCTGAAGTGGGCTCGATAAACACGGTGTCTGCATCGATCTTGCCGTCGGCTTCCGCCTGATCGATCATCGCCTTGGCAATGCGGTCTTTAATGGAGCCGGCGGGATTGAACAGTTCGACCTTGCCGATGATAGTTGCATTCAGGTTGTGGTTCTTCTCGTAGTTGGAGAGTTCTACCAACGGGGTATTGCCGATAAGCTCGGAAACGCTCTTGTACACTGCCATGATTCCTTCTTTCTGCCGCATTTACGGCAAATCGCCTTCGGGCCTTTAGCTCGCCGGCAAACTGCGTTGCCTTACCGAAGCAATACCAAACTTGAGCTTTGAAACCTCGAAGGAAGTCCTTTTCTTGACTCCAAATCCTACTAACCCCGTAGGTATTGTCAAGTATTAATTCCATAATTCATATCGGAGAAATAAGATATTTCGGTATTCGTTGCATATCACCTGATAAGAATAGATATTTTCGAGATCGATGATTTAACGGTCGCGTAACCTTTTCATGGTTTCCCCTATATTTCGCACCGCTTTCGCACAATTTTCTCACGCGCTTCGCATGTTCTTAAGCAACGGCTGCAACACTTGCGGCAAGCAACACCGCAAGGAAAGGCTGCATCATGAAAGCAAAGAATCGTGCCGCTGCGCGCGTGCGACGCATTGGCGGCAAACCAACAGACCGCATCACGCCCACAAAGCAATGCACAGGGGATGCCTTCCACCAAACAAGATTTCCCCGCAAAAGCACCAGCGAATGGATAATCCCATCTGCAAATCACCGTTTACTACTGTGCGTCTTTGTCGCTGCCCTGGCATGTTTTCTTGTTACTTCAGCAGCCGCACCCCGCTGGGCACAGGCAGGAAACACCTCTGGGCAGCCAGCAACCGTCGTCATTCAAGTTGAAGGGTATACAGGAGCGCTACCCACCCTGGTTGCTGGAACCGATTTCACCTTAGGGCAACCCGTTGGTACCAACCCCGCTTATATGGCAGACGAATCGGGCAAACAGCCCCTGGCAAAGCTCATTGAGTCAAAAGAGGCGCAAGGGTTCACCCTGAAATGGCACGATGAAGCAGGGAAAGAGTTCGATTGGCTAACCACAAAGATCGAGAAAAGCACAACCGTCACAGGAACATTCGTTGAAGCCGATTACGAGGTCCGCGTCTCTTTCAACGATGCAAAAACCGACGACCTTACCGTAAAAGCGCCTCGGGGCAGCTCGTTCAAACAGGCTTACGGGAGCATACCCGCCACCCCTACCAAAGGGGGATGGGAATTCGTACGGTGGGTGGACACCTCCGACGACTCCACCTTCGATTTCACGAAGCCCATAGAGAAATCAACAAGCATATATGCCCTGTTCAAGATTGCCAACACCGCTGAAGTCGAAGCATTTGACCCCACAAAGGACATTCCCAAAACCCTAACTGGCAGCTGCTACATAGGCGCAACCTGGAGTGTGCATCCCGCCAAATTTGCCATTTCTGATTTCACCGGTGAACTCAAAGGTTATGCCGGCACTGGCACCTGCTCGCTGCCCAGCGCCGCACCGCCCTCAAACACCCGAGCAGACTACGTAGCCACCCTGAAAGAGATAAACGTCGAAGCAGGTGAGGTGGTTTACGACGTGAATATCACGCCACCTGGCGCGGCGCGCCCCGGCGGCCCAAGCAACAGCCTGGGGCTTATCGGTTATCAAACGGTGTACTTGAAAGCCGTCATCAAGAAGAACTTCGGCGGATACCTTGAAGTGGTCAAAACTTCCTCCAATCCTTCTATCAGCGAAGGCAATCGCTGCTATTCGCTGGAGGGAGCCGTGTTTGGCGTATACAACCAAGAGGGGTCGCGCGTAGCCCAGCTAACAACGGGCCCCGATGGGAAAACAGCCAAGAGCCCGTTGCTACCCGCAGGCACGTACACCATTCGCGAAGAAACGGCTCCTGATGGCTTTGCTCCCGCACCTGACACAAGCGTAGCTATTACCTCGGGCAGCACCACCACAGCAAGCATTTCCGATGCACCGCAAAACACGCTTATCAACCTCATCGGCCAAAAGATCGACGCAGAAACCAACACCCCATACCCCCTCGGATCGGCGACCCTGAAAGGAGCGCTCTTCCGCGTTAGCTACTTCGATCAAGGAGAACAAGAACCAAGGGCACTTTGGGGAATCCCGAACAGATCGAGCGTCAATCCCTCCAGCCAGAAGACAACGAAGCAAAGCATGGATTACCTCGGAACCCCTAAACGCACGTGGGTTTTCAAAACAGACGAGACAGGCAGATTCGCCTTCGATGAAAACCATTTCGTTGAGGGGGATGAGTTTTATTACGACACCAACCACGCTATAGCGCTTCCCCTAGGCACCGTCCTGGTAGAGGAGATACAGCCACCAACAGGGTATCTCGGCTGCGATGCACCCTGGAAGGTATCGCTAACCAGCGAAGGGACAGAAGAGCACATCAGCGCTTGGACTCCCCTTTCCTTTGAAGAGCAGGTAATTCGAGGCGACCTGGCCTTCACGAAAGCGAAAAGCGGCACCATGGAGCACCTGGCGAATGTGCCATTCCGCATCACTTCGCACACCACAGGAGAAGAACATGTGCTGGTAACCGATGAAAACGGCATGGCCAACACCGCGTCTTCGTGGGTACCTCATTCCCGCAACACCAACGCTGGCACCTCGGCAAAAGATGGCATCTGGTTCGAGCGCGATTCGCACGGCGGGGCAGCAAAGGTCAACGACGACCTTGGCGCCCTTCCCTACGACACTTATGAAATAGAAGAACTTCCTTGTAAGGAAAATGAAGACACCGTACTGGCGCACTTCACAATAACCATCAGCAGAGACAATACTACGCTCGATCTGGGCACCGTTGACAACGACACCATCCCCCTTGCCATTTCAGGCGAAGTCGACAAGCGCGAAACTCTCCTCAACGAAGCAGGATCGTTCGATTACTCAATCGACTATCGTTCCACCTCTAGCACTTGGGTGGACGAATTCACCATGACCGATACCATCACCTGCGCAGAAAACGGCTACGCCCACCTTACCGGCATCGCCACACCCGTGAGCTTCGAAGACTACGACGGCATGATGAACGTGTGGTATCGAACCAACTTCGACCAGGAAAAAGAACAGGAGAAAGCAGCAAGCGAAGAAGATGGCAAAACGGGAAAGACCAGCGACAATAGCGCTGCAAAGCAGAGCAAAAGCAAGCCCGGCAGCATCGGCGAAGCCAACACCGAGGCAAGCAGCGCCAGTGACGAACAGCCAAATGCCTGCGCCGGAAACCCCTACAACCCCGACAATCCAACCAACAAACGCATCCACGACTTCAGTGGCTGGCGCATTTGGAAACAAGACATTTCGACCCTAGGATCGCAAGAGCTTGCCGTGAACGATCTTTCGCTCGAACAGGGAGAGTTCATCATTGCCGTAGCCTTCGAACACGGCAGAGTCGAAGAGGGCTTTGGCACCAATACCCAAGATGCCAAGGAATGGGAGCGCCCCGAACGCTATGAGAATGTTGACCTTTCCGACCTGACAGCAAACCGAGCTTCATTCAACTTGAAGGAAGCAGCGGGACCAACGCGCAGCGAAGAAGACAGCATGATTGCTTACGCTCCCGCCATCCTGCACATGCAAGCAACAGAGGAAACACTATCGGGCGATGCGGTTGACCTGTGGAATGTCGCGAATATCGACACCCACCGCAATTTAGAGCTTCATGACGAAGACAGGGACTCGGTTGTCCAATCAACCAACCCAGTCGAAACAGCAGCGGAATCCGTTGCTGCCAAATTGCCGAAAACCAATGATGGTTCCGCACCCGTACCCCTCCTTGTCGTTTTAGCCCTAGCAACCACCTTCGGGCTCCTGGCGTTTCCCAAACTGTGCCGACGATACGAGTTAAGGCGGGCCATCCTAAACAATCTATAGCCACCAACCTCACACCAGCGCAAAGGCTTAAACAAAAACGCGAGCTGCTCGATGAACCATCGGACAGCTCGCTTTTCTTGCTACGCTCAATACTTATCGCAACAGTTAACCGGCAATGCCGCGCTTTACCGTACGACGCTTACGCTTAGGAGGCTCAACCGGCTCACGGAAATCAAGCATCATCTGCTCCATGGGCGCATCACCTGGAGTGGAATCCGCCACTTTTTCAACATCTTTCACAGTCCATGCCAACGCTTCGGAGCCATGGAGTTCGAGCATTTTATAGCGTGCGTCTTGCACGTTCAGCTTAGAGCCAGCACGATGCTCGCTTTCAAACTCGATAACGCTTGATTTAGGGGCCGCCCCTTTTGGCGAAACGATTGTGGCACGGTACCTGGTCATGCGGCTCCTTTCGTGAAGCGACGTTATTGGAATGGGTATTTAAGCATAACGCAAGATGGAATCCACATGAAACCATAACCAGCAAAGCCCCAAGAAGAAGAGAATAAAGGCACGGGGCAGTTCCAAGCAGCCCAACGCCCTCATCAATATGGAGGAATATGAGCCCTTTAGACCTCAAGGCGCAGGCAGAATTTGCTGACGTTCAAACCGTTGGCATACCTCGCGCCCTACTGTATTTTCGCTACAAAACCATGTGGCGCACCTTTTTTGAAGAACTCGGCCGGACCGTTGTGGTAAGCGATAAATCCGACCGCAGCACCCTTGAAGCAGGAGCGCACCTCTCCATCGACGAATGCTGCCTGGCATCAAAACTGTATATGGGTCACGTTGCCAGCCTTCTGGGAAAATGCGATGCCATTTTTGCTCCCAGCATCGACAATTTGGGAAACTTCAAAGGCTTCTGCACCAAATTCCAGGCATTGCCAGATTTAGTTGCCAATACCTTTATCACGCAACGTCCCCGCATCATTTCCTGCGAAGTTGATCAAGCGGACAGCCACATCAAGGAGCAGGAAGCCTACATTGACCTCGGCCAAAAGCTTGGGGCAACAAGAAAAGAATCAAAGAAAGCCTACGCTGCCGCCGTTCGTGCTCAGACGAATAGCGACGAGAAACGCGCCCACAAACAGGAAGCTCTGTTAAAACGCGTTTCTAAAATGCCCGAAGGCGAACGCCCTTTGCGAATTCTGTTGGCGGCGCACCCCTACGTAATTCATGACGACTTTGTGGGTTCACCGCTCGTTGACATGCTAAGAGAAATGGAAACCTGCGTTCTTTTCGCCGATCGCCACAATCACGAAAAAGCGCTGGAAAAAAGCTTTGAGTTTTCCGACACCCTGCCTTGGATTGTCAACCGCGAGACCATCGGCACCATTCTGGACCTGTACGACCAGATAGACGGCATTGTTTTGGTAAGCGCCTTCCCTTGCGGGCCCGACTCCATGACCAACGATGCCCTTATGCGCTGCATCAAAGGCAAGCCCATCCTTTCGCTCACTGTCGATGCGCAGAGCGGAACCGCTGGCTTGGAAACACGCCTGGAAAGCTTTGTCGATATCCTCCGTTACCAGCAAAGGGGTGGCTACCTGCATGAATAACGAATCAAACCACCAGCAAGGCGGAGAGCCGAACCGCAAACTGACTGCATTGAATGCCGTACAGAAGGCAGCCGACACCCTCAAACGCCGCTATTCTGATGAAATCCCCAATGCATCCATTTCCTTTATCCCCGGCACACCCGAGGCCCTTCGCGCTCACCGCAACAAGAAGAAGCAAAAGAAAAAAGCCGATCGTCACGCGCGTACCAAAGTTGCCTTCCTTCGCTATTCCTACTACGACATTGCCTTCAAGTACTTCGTTGAGCAGGTGCTTGACGCCGACTACGTATCGTTGCCCGAGCCTACGCGTCGCACGCTGGAGCGGGGCGCCCAGCACAGTAACGATTTCGTATGCGCTCCGTTCAAGCACATCCTGGGTGACTACATCGAAGCGCTAGAGCGCGGCGCCGACGTTCTTGTTCAATTTGCCGGACCCTGCCGCCTGGGGTATTACGGCGAGTTGCAGGAATCCATCCTGCGTGACATGGGCTACGAGTTCGAGATGCTCAACTTCGCCACGGTAACAGGCAAGCCAATGCAAGAGTACCTCGCCATCTGTAAAGAAAAAGTGAACCCGAACCTTTCTATCCCGCAAGGGGTAAAGCAGTTCCTGGCACTTTTCAAAATGATCGAATGTCTAGACTCCTACAACGATGCCTACCTGGCAAAGGCCGGCTTCGAAGCTGAGTGTGGATCGTTCAAGCGCGCCCGCAATGATTTCTTTGCCGACATGCGCACCGTTACCAATCTGAACCAGATAACCACTGCCTACAAACGCGGCATGGGCGTTCTTCGGGAATTGCCCACGCAAGAACCCGCCGACCCGATCCGCATCGGAATTGTGGGCGAATACTTCACTGCCGTTGATCCCCATTCGAATCTCTACATCGAAGAAAAGTTCATCGATATGGGCGTTTCGCTCGCTCGGTACTTGAACATCACGCACCGCAACCTGCATTACAACGAGGAAAACCTGCGCCGCGGCGTGAGCGAATACGTAAGCTATGACATGGGTCCCACTTCTACCATGACCATCGCCGCAGCAAAAAGTTATGCCGAAAAGGGATTCGACGGCATTGTTCACCTTAAGTCTTCTGGCTGCACGCCCGAGATTGACGTGATGCCCGTTCTGCAGCGCATCAGCAGCGACTACCATATCCCCATTTTGTACCTGAGTTACGATTCGCAAACGAGCGATACCGGCCTCGACACCCGACTCGAGGCGTTCTACGACATGATTGCAATGAGAAAGGCCCGTTGATGAGCAACGCATTCCTTGGTATCGATACCGGTTCTATTTCCACTAAAGGCGTCATCATTTTGCCTGATGACACGATTATCGCCCGCTCCTACCTTTGGACGGAAGGCAACCCTACCGATGCAGCGCGCCGTGTAGTGGAAGACCTGCACAGCCAGATAAACACCGAAGAAATCAGCGTGGTTGCCGTTGGCGCCACTGGCAGCGCACGGCGACTGGTTGGCTCTATCTTGGATGCCACTGTGGTAAAGAACGAGATTACCGCCCACGCCGTTGGCACCACCCACCTGCACCCTGATGTGCGCACCATCCTTGAAATCGGCGGACAAGACTCAAAGATCATCTGCGTCGAAAACGGCATTGCCACCGACTATGCCATGAACACGCTATGCGCTGCAGGCACTGGTTCGTTTCTGTCGAGCCAGGCGCACCGCCTTGGCGTCGAAGTGGAAGAGTTCGGCCCCATTGCCCTAACTTCGAAAAAACCTGCCAACATTGCTGCCCGCTGCACGGTGTTCGCCGAAAGCGATTTGGTGCACAAATTGCAGGTTGGCTATCCCCGCGAAGACGTTATCGCCGGCTTGTGCAAGGCCGTTGCCACCAACTACCTGAATAACGTGGGCAAAGGCAAGCGCATTCAGTCGCCCATCGTCTTCCAGGGCGGAGTGAGCAAGAACGTTGGCGTGGTTCATTTCTTCGAAGAAGCATTGAACCAACCTGTTTTAGTTGACCCCGACGGCCATCTGATGGGCGCCTACGGCGCTGCACTGTTGGCGGCCGACGCCCCTGCCTCGAAGCGCAAGCCCTTCAATTTCGACATCTCCGATTTCGAGTTCACCACCCGCGAAGTCATCTGCCAGAAATGCGCCAACCACTGCGAAATCGTGTGCGTATACAAGGACGATACCCTCATCGACGCCTGGGGCAATCGCTGCGACAAAGGCGCAATCAAGGTGGGATAATAGGAACAGGTGTCAGATTCCCACTTGTGAAGAAACGATAATTATTTCTAAAATATAATTATGTTTTAGTACTATTTATAGTGTTAAACAAGCTCATAAGCGCCCCTACCTGGGGCGCTTTCTTATTCTCTGAAGCAGAAAGGAGGATCATTAACCATGGAAAAAATCAACTTTTGCCGAACCTTGTTCGAAGAAACCCGCTTTATGAGTCTACTCATCAAATCAACGCTTTCGAGCATCGTTGCAAGGCACGGGCTAAACCCCTATCAGGCTCACCTGCTGGGCGAAATAGCCTCGCAGGATGGCCAAACTATCAAAGAACTCGCTTATCACTTGTGCGTAAAGCCCTCAAATTTCAAGCCTATCGCCCAGCCCTTGGAAGAACGCGGCCTCATCGAACGCAGGCAGGACGAAAACGACAAGCGCAGCTTCCGTATCTACCTCACGGAAAAAGGCCGCGCCGAATCGGCCGCCATCGATGCAGAGTTTTCTGCCCTCTTCGAGGAAAACCCCAACGCTGCCGAGCTGCAACAGCAGGTCATCGAAGGGTTTATAGCATTCCGTAAGCTCGCAAGCCTCAACAGCCAGCTCAAAACCATCCCTACCGATCCCCACACAAGAAAGGAAAACTAGATGGGTCTCACCCGTAATCAAGTAGTTATCGTTGCCATTCTGCTGGCAGGCGCCACGCTGGTTGTCTTGAACCAGACGCTCCTTTCGCCCGCATACCCCTCCATCATGGCCGACCTCCAGGCAGACGCCACCACCGTTCAGTGGCTCACCTCAGCTTATTCTTTGGTCGAAGCCATTATCATCCCGCTTTCCGCCTTCCTTATTGGCCGCTTCCCCACCCGAAAGCTGTTCATCGCAGGTGTTTCGGTATTCGCCTTGGGCTCCCTTATGGCGGCGTTTTCGCCCTTCTTCGGCATCCTGCTATTGGGCCGTATTTTCCAGGCAGCAGCCACCGGCGTAGTTATGCCGATGGTATTCACCGTGATTCTTCTGATATTCCCCCGCGAAAAGCGCGGCAGCGCCATGGGCATTGTGTCCTTGGTTATCGGCTTTGCCCCTGCTGTCGGTCCTTCCCTTTCCGGCTTGCTGGTCGAATCCGTCGGATGGCGCTCGCTCTTTATGCTGGTAACCGCACTGGCGGTACTTATCGTCATCCTGGCCATCGTCTTCCTCAAGAGCTACGGCGAATTCGAACCCACTTCGTTCGACAAGCCATCCGTTGCCCTGTGCTCACTGGGCCTTTTGGGTCTGTTGTATGGCTTGGCCACCATCACTTCGGCAACCAACATAGCCATCCCGATCGCCCTTATCGCTGCCGGTGCCATTCTCTTGACGTTCTTCGTACGCAGACAGCTCCGCCTCGAAGTGCCGCTGTTGAAAGTCGACGTGCTGAAGAGCCGCTCATATGCCATCGTTGTCGTTCTGGTTGCCCTGCTCCAGGCCGCGCTGGTTGGCACAGGCGTTTTGCTCCCCATCTATTTGCAAAACCTGCTCGGTGTATCTGCCCTCGAAACCGGCCTTATCATGCTGCCTGGCGCTGTGTTGGGCGCCATCATGGGCTTCTTCGCTGGCCGCCTGTTCGATAAGCTGGGCGTTCGCCGTATCGTAATCCCAGGCGCCTTGGTTGCGGCCATCGGCGGCTGCGGCTTGGTTGGCTTTGGACTCGACACACCCGTACCCTTCATCATCGTTATCTACACCTGCCTAGGCGTTGGCATGCAGGCGCTGGTCACCCCGCTTAACACCTGGGGAATCAACACGCTGGACAACCGTGTTATCCAGCACGCGAATGCATTGCAGAACACGTTGAACCAGGTAGGCGCGTCGTTGGGCACAGCCATCTTGGTTTCCCTTTCCGCAACATCCACCTTCCTGTTCCCCGAGATGCCCGCAATCGAACAGGCCATGGCAGGCGACCGAATCGCATTCGCCTTCACGGCGCTTATCATGATCGCAATCTTTGCAGTTATCGTTGTCGCCGTACGCGACACTAAGAAGGAACCTTCCGCCGCAGAGCGCGCCAATGCTCTGCGCCTGCCCACCAAGGCAGACGATCACATCGCTGTGGACCTTGCTATGAACAAGCAGCCCTACTTCGTCCACAGCACCGACTCCATCCGCGAGGTTGCGCAGATTCTTGCCACCAACAAAACCTCTGGCGTTCCCGTGGTCGACGAACATATGAAAGTGGTCGGCTTTATTTCCGACGGCGACATCATGAAGTACATCGGACGCAGCGAAGGCGCCGTTCTGGACGCAACTCTCATGCTGTACCGCGCCACTGACAACGAAAATTTCATGCAGCGCGTTTCCGAACTGCTTGACTTGAACGTTATGCGCATTGCCACCAAAGGCGCTATTTCCGTTGAAAGCGGATCCGAACTTGACGAAGCATGCCGCCTGCTGGCTGAAAAGCGCATCAAGAAAGCACCAGTAGTAAGCGAAGACGGAACGCTCGTTGGCTCGCTTTCCCGCTCGGACGTTATTCGATCCACCATGGCAAACCTCGCTGCCATTGAAGCTCTTGCCAAGGGGTCAAAGCCCGCAAACGCCTAGCAACCCAGACCCTCCTTTTCTCCCGCCCCGCATCAAACTTTGAACTGCACCCATTTCTCGTGTCCAAAAAGTGGGTTCAGTTCACTTTCGGCCTGATGCGGGGCGTTTTGCTTTTGGAGCCATGCCTCACGGGCCACAACGCGCGTAGTCGGCATGGGCGAACGAATCTCGCTCGCCCATGCACGCAGCGCCAACTTGCCGCATAAAGAAGACCCCCTTTATAATGTGACCGCATATTTTTGGTAACGGCTGGCTGCGCCTTTTGCGCAGGTGCTCACAAGCCGCAGGGGAATGAAGGTGAAAGTCCTTCGCTATACCAGTAACCGTAACTTCGAGCAGCCCTCGATCAAGTCGGAATGCCTGCCAGCCTGCGCCCTGGATAGAAGGAGCTCACGTGAGCAACACCACCTGCCGTCCTCACGGCATAGCAAAGCGCGCCCTTGCGCTGCTTACGGCAATCGCCCTGGCAACCGCTCTAACCCCCAACTTTGCCTTTGCGGGAGAAGCCAACAACTCGGCATCAATCACAGCGGAGCAAAGCTCCACGGCTGGCAGCACAGGCAGCCTTTCCGCAGACGACGCTACCGCAAACAAGGCAGATGCCACGCCAGATGCAAGCGAGAGCCAGGCATCAGGCCCCGACAGCGCCGCAGGGCATGCAGCAGCTAGCAACTCAAAGGCAAACGCGGGCGAATTAACAGACCCCAGTAACGCAAATAAAGTACCGAGTCAATCCGCGAACAGTGCCAAGCCCGCAAATCAGGCATCCAGCACCAAGGCAGATACCGTTTCAGCAACGCTGAAGATCTCGGTTTACGGCACCACTTTGGTTTCGCACACCTTCACCATTGAAAAAGGCAAAACCGTTGAAGATATGCTGAACTTGGCCGCCAAGCAGGGCTACATCGACGACTGCGAAACGTACAGTCCCTCATGGGCAAATGGCCACCGCTACGTAAAGGCCCTGACTTTAAGTGGCACGCCTTACGAGCTTCCCGAAACATACGACCCCTATTGGTCCAGCTTGGTCAATGGATCCGACAATGACCCAGGAATTGATATCGACGCCATCGATAAAGATGGATACGTCTATGAGCTTTCCTGGTCTTCTTATAGCAACCCCAATCAGAAATATGACAACGGCACAGCTGACTACCCAACCAGCCCTAACGCTCCCCACCCCGATAAGGCAACGGGCAACGACACCACCTCTTACGTCAAGAACACCGGCAACACCAGCACGGCAACCTCCGCACCCACTTCTTCCAGCAATGCAGCACTTGCCTGGAAGAAGAACTACGGCAACAACAATTACTCAGAAATCCTCACTCTGGGCGACTCCATCTACTTCGCCTCATCGCTCCTGAACCCCGATTGGACCGCACAGCCAGCCGTACTGCACCGCCTTAATGCCAAAACCGGTGAAGAAACGGCATCACTCCAATTGTTCAGCGCCATTGATTCCACCTGTCGTCCGGTATACACCGATGGCGTTATCGTGGTCCCACTTGCCAACGGCCGTTTGCAGGGCATTTCTGCAACCGAGATGAAAACGCTGTGGGTGTCGAATGCTATTGCAGCAGGCGACATGAACATGTCTACCGTAACTGCCGCAAATGGGATGGTATTCACGGGGACAACCAGCAATTGGAACGCCACTAAAGGAACCTTCTTCGGCATCAATGCCATCACAGGCGATTGCGTTTGGGCGAATAAAAGTGAAGATGCGGGCTATTACTGGGCAGGCGCCTGCAAGGTTGGCAACGTGCTGGTATATGGCAACAATGCGGGTTGGCTGAAAGCAGTAGATCCAGCAACCGGTAAAGTCGTGTCTCAGCTGAAACTTTCCTCAGCAATTCGCTCAACGGTCGTTTCCAATGAAGCGGGCACTACGGCATACATAACCACCAACGATGGTACGCTTCATGTTCTTTCCGTTGCCATCGATGGCAGCCTTTCGGAACAGAATGTCGTTCTTGATTCAACCAAGGCGCTTTGCACCAGCACCCCCACTTTGTTCGAAGGCAATTTGTATGTTGGCGGCGGCGTATATGGCAGCAAAGGCTATTTCAGCGTTATCGATGCATCGACCCTCCAGGTAAAGAGCACCATCGAAGTTCCCTACTATGTGCAAAGCACGCCCCTAGTAGCAAAAGCAGTTGACGGCAAAACCTACGCTTACTTCACCTGCAACGGCGCCGAAACCGATGAAAACAAAATCCCCACCAACGGTGGTGGTGCATGGGTGTACTGCCTGGAAACCAACACGGCAACCAAGCTCTTTGAGGCCACAGGCGACATGGCAAACTGGTGCACCAAATCCATCGTCATGGGCGCTGATGGCACCTTGTATTGGACCAACGATTCCGGCACGCTGTTTGCCCTGGCAAACGCCGCCTCTTCCAGCAACGACAACGATTCCGACAGCACCCAAACACCCGAAAAACCTGGAACCAACAACCAGCAGAACAACAAGGCACCTGGCAGCAATGCGAGCGAGCATGCTCCCGCCGCAACCCCCATTAGTGCTGGCAATACATCTGCTGCAGCCCAAGCGCCCCTGAGCGATGCTGAAGCACTGACCGAAAATGAAGCCTCCAACGAAGAGGAAAACGGCAGCGCTGTTACCAGCGCATCTTCCGCTCGCGGCACCTCATCCAACAACGGCAACGATTCAAAGGGCGCTCCCTGGCTGCCCATCGCAGGTATTGTTGCAGGCTGTGCCGGCCTGGTTGCCGTAGGCGCCTTCCTGTTCCGTCGCCGTTCTTTGTAGGCTGGAGTTATGGCTGAAGATCCGAAAAAACTCACCCGTGCCCACAAGATAGCGCTTGGCATAATCTCGGCTGCTTGCTGCTGCCTTATTGGCATTTCGGCGTTCGCGCTTGCTACGCCCGACGCGCTGAATCAGGGCAATCTGGCCGAAGCCACGCAGCAGACAGACTCCGCTTCAACCGACTACGGCAACGCCGTTCCGCAAGAGGGCCAATCGGACGAAGCGGCCGACCAAGACGGCAACACCCAGGACGAAGGCGACGGCGCATCGGGCAACCAAGGCAAAAGCACCGAAAACAAGGGCAGCGCCCCAAGCAGCTCCGGCAATAAAGCAAGCTCCTCCAACAACGCCTCGACCAACAAGCAGACCGGCAACGGAAGCTCCCCAGGCACTACTGCAAGCTCCACCGCTTCTAGCACCGTTACGGTGTCGGTATCCGTTTCCAGTAGCGCTGCCGACGGACGCGTTTCGGGCAGCGCCCACCCCACCTTCAAGAAGGGCGCTACCGCCTACGATGCCCTGTGCGCCACCGGCCTTTCGGTTAGCACGAAGAGCAGCCAGTACGGGCTCTATGTGAGCGCTATCGGCGGCTTGGCGGAATTCGAATACGGCGGGAAAAGCGGCTGGATGTACTCCGTCAACGGAAGCGCGCCAAACGTTTCCTGCGGAAAGTATGTGCTCAAAGACGGGGACACCGTTTCCTGGTACTACGTTAAGTAAATGAAGCCCACCGCCTTCGACAACTTTCACCCCGCACTTGCCCTGGTCTACTTCGCCGTAGCCTTGGTGCTTGTCATGGCCGCGCCCCACCCAACACTCCTGGCTCTTTCCTTTGTCATCGCAGCGCTCTATGGGGTGTGGCTGCGCGGCGGTAGAGCTGTTGCACGGTCGTTCGCATGGCAGCTTCCCCTACTCGCCGTTATCGTTGCGGTAAACCCGCTGTTCAGCTCCACGGGCACTACCGAGTTGTTCCGCATAGGCACGCAGGCGGTGTATGCCGAAGGCTACGCCAACGCTGCCACTATGGCACTACTGCTCCTGTGCGTGATGCAATGGTTCGCCAACGCCGATGCCGTTCTGGGTTCGGACAAGGTAATGGGCACATTGGGCGGCATCTTGCCCACCATCAGCCTGATGATCTCCATGATCATGCGTCTTATTCCGCAATTCGTGCGACGCGGGCATGCCATCAGCAACGCATTGAATGCTTGCACCGCAGCACGCAACCCCAGCACCAGCATGGTTTCCAGTAACGTTTTTGCCGAAGAGGCAGAATCCGCCCCAACCGCCAAAGAAGCGCACGAGGCGGAACGCGCCTGCCACCAGAAACTACACGCCGAGCAAAATGGTGCGAACAAGCCCGCACGGCGATTTTCCGCAATTCGCTTTGCCGATCACCTGCGCACTGTCACCACGCTCATGGGGTGGAGCATGGAAAACTCGCTGGAAACCGCCGATTCCATGCACTGCCGCGGATGGGGCGCCAACCGCAAGCGGACAACCTTCCGCCGGAATCACTTCCGCACCTATGACGCGTTTGCGCTGGGCGCTCTCGCGTTGCTCTCCGTCGGAGCGGCCGCCGCCGCTTATACCCTCATGAACGGCTTCGGATTCTTCCCCGCCTTCCATGGCAGCCTGGGCAACCCGCTTGCTGCCCTCTATGCGCTGGCCCTGTGTTTCCCCCTCATGCTGGAACTGTTAGGAAAGGTGCGCCGATGAGCGCCGCTTTAACATTCGACAATTTCACGTTCTCTTACCAAGCCGCCACTGAAGCAGAGCTGCCAACAGAACGCTTCGCCGCACAACCGAACCAAAACGGGCGCCCCCTTATCGGGCCCCTTTGCACGGAAATCGAAGAAGGATCGTTTACGTTGATCACCGGCACCACAGGCTGCGGCAAAACCACGCTGCTACGCTGCTGCAAGCCAGAGCTTGCCCCCAACGGGATCCACACGGGCGCGGTCAAAATCTTCGGGAAAGATTCCTCCACTCTGAGCGTCGAAGAATCGGCAAGCACCGTTGGCTTCGTCATGCAGAGCCCCGACAACCAGCTGGTATGTTCTGAGCCTTGGCACGAATTGGCTTTCGGCCTGGAAAACTTGGCGGTCTCCCAAGATGCCATGCGTCGCCGCGTTGCGGAGATTGCCCATTTCTTCGGCATGAACAGCTGGCTGCATCAAAACGTGAGCAATCTTTCAGGAGGGCAAAAGCAATTGCTGGCTCTTGCCAGCGCGCTCGCCTGCGCCCCTTGCCTGCTCCTGCTCGACGAACCCACCAGTCAGTTAGACCCCGTGGCCGCCCATTCACTGGCGCACGCCCTCTTCCGCATTAACCGCGAGCTGGGCATTACCGTGCTTGCCACCACCCATGCCCCCGAGCTTATGGCACCCTACGCCACGCAAAGGCTCGCCCTGCAAAACGGCCAGCTTAAGGAAGCGGCACTCCCCACGTCTAAGGTATACATCCCTGCAGCGCCCAATGAAACCCCAGTTCAACGCACTAACGAACCAGTTCTGCAAGTTCGCGACGCTTCGTTTCGTTACGAGTGTAAAGCACCCTTCGTCCTTAAGGGCTGCAACCTTACCGTGCAAAAAGGCACCCTGCACGCTATTGTGGGCGGCAACGGGTGCGGAAAATCAACCCTGCTGGCACTTGCGGCGGGAACAATGCGCCCCGAACGCGGCCGCATAAAAGCGCCGCTTCGAGAAAGCCAAGGGTTCATTCCGCAAGATCCGAAAGCGCTGTTCGTGTGCGACTCCGTTGCCGAAGAACTGCGCGGCTGGCAACGCGCATGCGGCTATGGGGACGAAGAAATTGACGCCATGATGCGGCGCTTGAGGCTGCAGGGGCTGGAAAACCTACATCCCTATGATCTTTCCGGCGGCCAGCAACAGCTGCTAGCGTTCGCAAAAGTGCTGCTCACACGCCCAAAGCTATTGCTTCTCGACGAAGCAACTAAAGGACTCGATACCGAAGCAAAGCTCATGGTTGCAAAGCTCTGCCGCGCACTGACAGCAGAGGGAGTCACCATAGTCATGGCGACACACGACCTGCCCTTTACGGCTTGCGCAGCAGACGCCATAACCATGCTCTTCGACGGTGAAGACGCTTGCACCGAAACACCGAGCGAATTCTTCCACAACAACTTGTTCTACCGCGCTACCGAAAACGACTTCACACGCGCTTGGGGGAGCCTGTGAGCACCCCAGTAAAACATATGTTGCGCTCTGCCGCCGAAACAGTTGCCCTGCTGGCACCCCTTGCCGCTTTGTTGACATGCGCATACTTGCAGATCGAACAGTCGGGGTTGCTCACGCTGCTGGTAGGTTGCGCTGCACTGGCGGTATTCTTCTGCGGGTTCGAGGCGGGAAAACCCGCCCTGCGCCAAATCATGCCCACGGCAACCCTGGGGGCATTGGCAGCAGCGGGACGTATCCTATTTGCACCCATTCCCGACTTCAAGCCAGTCAGCGCCATCTGCATCATTGCCGGAGCGGTGTTCGGCAAGCACAGCGGCTTCATGGTGGGGGCACTTGCGGCGCTGTGCTCCAACTTCTTCTTCGGACAGGGACCGTGGACGCCCTGGCAGATGTATGCCTGGGGATTGGTAGGATACGTTGCCGGCGTATTGGCAAACAACGGCGTATTTGCGTTGAGCGAACGGCTTGGTGCCCATGGTCCCAGCTTGGGAACCGTCGTTCTGCTCTGCTATGGCTTTCTGTCCGGATTGGGCTACGGCTTCATCCTGAACAGTTGGTATATCGTGGCATTCCTGGTACCGGTAACGTGGCAAGGGGCGCTGGCAGCCTACCTGGCCGGCCTGCCGCTAGACTTGGTCCATAGCGTAGCCACCGTGATATTCCTTTCCGCCCTCTACCTACCCTGGAAACGGAAACTAGAACGCATCAAACGCAAATACGCCCTGCGGTAAAAGTATTATTTGGTGTTAGCCCGATGCACAGGATTCCCAATTTATTTAGCTTAATCTGACTTGTTTTTCAAATTTGAAGTTATGAAGTCACAAAGCCTGTCGGCATTTTCGTTTCTCGAATCCGAATAAATTGCCGAAACCGGAAAATGAACCCCTTCTTGCGAAACAAATGGAAGGCTGACAACGTCAGGTATCAAAACCTCCCAAGCAGATCCGCTGATAGCGAGAAGGGCGGCATCTTCATTGTCCGAAAAAAAATTCCCAATGCTCTCCCGGCTGTTGTTGAGCATCTCAAAATGAAGATTCACCCCATAATCAGAAGCCAAATCTTTCAAATAAGGGCAAACTTCTTCCGCATGAAACGGCAAAGCAAGTTTGACCGTTTTCAAATCATGCACTGAAAGTGCATCCCGAGATACCAACGGGTTATTCGACCCCACTAGAAGATTAGGCGATACAGAATAGAGAAACTTTCGCTTAAAACCCTCGAGCATCGGGGTACCGAGCAGGACAGCAAAGTCAATGTAGCCCAACCTCAAACCAGACAAGCACCTCTCGTTGGGCAATTCGATCAGACTTTCCACCCAACCACTATTTCCTAGCAGACCCTTTACAAACGGAGGAATCAAGGAGTCCCCTTCACCCCAAGACGCAATAGCGCACCTCATTTTTCCTTCGTCGGAAATACGTAACCTATACGAGGAAGCGATTGAGCCTATTTTGCCTGCATGGTGGATAACCGCTTCTGCCTCTTCGGCAATTAACAACCCCACGTCTGTCGGCGATATAGTTTTCCCCGATGACACAATCAGCTTCAAGCCCAGTTCCGACTCCAAAGTCCTTATGGCCTTCGAAACAGCCTGGGGAGTTACGAACTGCTCTTTTGCGGCACGGGAATAACTCCCTAGATGAATCGCAGAAACAAGATATTCAAGTTGGCTGATATTCATTGCCCCTCCAAAAAAGAAAGGGTCGCCAGCCGTCAATGGCGGCCCTCTTGTGTAAGGCTAGCTTCGCAGAGGATCAGAAAACTCAAAGACGCCTATCTGCGTTTCCCTATCTTCAGCGTAATAGCTCCCTCCAACATTTCTAACCGCCCCAGCGCCAACGCCTACATCTTTTTCACCAGCGGCATTCCAAATCGGCTTTGTCGAATTAACCAACAACCCAGCACCATCACAAAGATCAGCACTAGCACCAATCTTGCCTTCCACAATCGAACTATTGGTTTTTTCATAAGCCCAACCCGTAATGTAATTCTGACTTCCAGACCAGGACATAGCTTCTATCCCGGCTTTATGGGTAATCGTAATTCCCCTATAGGCATAGGCTTTCTGATTGCCCCAAACTTTGCAATTTGTTGCTACTTGCCCTGGACCAACTCCCATTGATATTCAGCACCCGAATCCATCGTTGCCACAATCATCAACCCATCCATTTTAGAGGCGACTTTTTCTGCAAGTTGATGCCACTGGGGTCCGTTGTCATTCACCAATTGGGAACAGGCAGATTCGCCCAAATCGACAAGACAACCAATTCTCAAAGAGGAAGAACCCGCATCACAACGATTGGGCATCGAACCCGACTCAAGAATTTCATCCTGATCAGCCGCGGAGAAAACACCGCATTCGCCCTCCCCCGAAACCGAAAGAGCAACAAGGGAGCCGCGAGATTCCCCAAGAATAAAAGAGACATCAAGATCGTATGAAGCAAGACAACGCCAATTTTCCTCGGCCCCGCCAAGCAGCACAGAAGGTTCACCCAAGCTAAGCAACGTTTTATGATCTTGGTCAACAAGAAAAACGTTCCGCCCCGATGGGGTATTCCCTGAAGCGTCATCCGCCGATTGGCTTGAGTTTGCGCAGCCTAGCAATCCGAGGGCAAACACCAACAACATGACAACATTGAGGAAACGCATAGCTACACCTCTTCTGCAAGGGAACCCCTCCTTTGCGAACTGAATCGGAGCATTTGCTCAAACTTTCGCAATTCAGCAGAATTCCCAAATCAACCGATAATGAATCAGCCTATTCAGCCAGGCCATTCAGCATTAAGGAAAAAAGGTTTAGGGCATTAACGATTAGTTGTAGATGACGACGAGCCCATAGGGACTTCCAGCCAGCAGTGCAAAATAGCGCAGGCTTCGGGGTGGCGCGAGGGTGGTCGAGGACACTCGGCGTTTCAAATTAAATTATTTAAGAAAATGAACGAAGGAACGCAGCGAACAGTAGCGGAGTAGGTGGCTCGAATACCCTCGCACCATCCCGAAGCCTGCGCCAAGTACGAACGCCGGCCGCCACCAACCCGCTCGATGCCATGCTCTATGATGCCTGTTGCAATCTGCTTATCGAGGAAGTGGCGCGGGCGGCACAAGACGACATCACCCGCGAAGCCGCTCGGGCGGGGCTCTTTACCCGTATGCGTTTCAGCCCCGGCAACGGTGACTTGCCGCTAACTATTCAGCCCCAGCCCATCAAAGCAATCGCCGTGAAATACGGCTGCTGCGTTATTGGCCTGCGCCTTACCGAAAAAGGCATTCCGACTACGGCACAGGAACGTTTCCGAACAGTCCTTCAGCGAGCAATAGGCAAACGCACACGGCCCGATAATGCACTGCCGCTATCGGGCCCCTTTTTCACTGTTGGCGCCCCTGCTCCCAAAGGGCTTCGTTGGAAACAGACGATCCCTAAGCGGCTATCGTCGATGCCGAGCCGATTCACCCAAGCCTATCCCTGTTACCCGAACGGGCAGCCCGCTGCAACCAAGCAAACCTTAAAGCAAAGGCTTTCGTATTGCGATGTCGTTTCCCTGCAAGCGCGCTGCATCCGCTACACTTCTTACGTGCACACACTTAAAGGAGCCCCTTCCATGAACATGCCCCACTGCTCTGCGCAAAAGCAATGCGGAGCCTGCCAGTTGCTTTCCCTTCCTTACGAGAAACAGCTGGAACGCAAGCAAAACAAGATGATTGAACTCTTCGAGCCTTTCGCAGGCGAGGGCACCGTGTTCAACCCCATTGCAGGGATGGACGAACCCTATTACTACCGCAACAAGGTCACTTCGCCCTATGTTCCAGGACGGAAGACTAAAGGCGGAAAGAAGCCTCGGGGCAAGAAGGGCAATGCCGGCGCCAAGAGCGCACCGCAGCACGAAATCCTTTGCGGCATGTACGCAGCTGGCACGCACCGCGTCATCAACACCGATTCCTGCCTCTTGGAAAACAAAGACGCCAAGCAGGCGGTTTTGGCTATTCGGTCGCTCATGCAGCGCTACCACATGGAGCCCTACAACGAAGACGCCAACACAGGCTTCATTCGTCACGCCGTTATACGCGTAGGGCACACCACCGGCGAGTTGCTGGTCACCGTCGTTACTAACGGCAAGGAGTTTCCCGCCTCGCGCAATTTTTGCCGCGAGCTGAAAAAGCGCTGCCCCGCCATCACCACCGTGGTGCAGAACGTAAACACCCGCCAAACCAACGTGATCTTGGGCGATGAAGGCGAAAAGACGCTCTATGGCCCAGGATTCATAATCGACGAGCTCTGCGGGCTCACGTTCCGTATTTCATCGCATTCGTTTTACCAGGTCAACGCCACGCAAACCGAGGTGCTGTACCAAAAGGCCATCGAGATGGCGCATTTTACCGGCACTGAAACAGCCATGGACGCCTACTGCGGAACAGGCACCATCGGCCTGGTGGCGGCAAAGGGGTTACCTGGTGCCGAAACCGCCCACGCCGCACGCGTGATCGGCGTAGACAACGTGGCATCCGCCATTAAAGACGCACGCGAAAACGCCCGCCACAACGGCATCGAGAATGCCGATTTCACCGCTGAAGATGCCGGGCATTTCATGGATAAGCTGGCAAGGGAAGGCGAACCGCTCGATGTTCTGCTGATGGATCCGCCACGCGCAGGATCAAATGAGCAGTTCCTTCGTTCTGCTTGCAGCTTGGCGCCGAAGCGCATCGTCTACATCTCCTGCAACCCCAACACGCAGGCACGCGACGTCGAATACCTCGTTAAGAACGGATACCGACTTATCGAGGTTCAGCCTGTCGACATGTTCCCTCACACCAACCACGTAGAGAACATCTGTGCACTTGAGCTGCAGTAATTAATCAAAGTTTTTGCTTATATGCCCTGATCATTTTGGGCTGCACTTCCCGAACTCCGGTCGAAAAAGGTAAGGCCGAGTTTGAGAAGTGCGCCTTATTATGATCGGACGTATTTATTTGCTGAAGAGCAGTGAGGCAGAACGCTGCATACTGCCAGATGACGCTCATCGGAAACCGCCAGCCCGTGCAGACCGTGCCAAAACAGCGCCCAAAAACAGCAGTGCACAATCTGGACACTTGGCGGATCAGCAAAAATACCACTCATATGTTTCAGTATTGCTCCGCAAAGGTGCCTTTAAGGTTTTCCGCTTCCAAAGCGCCCCTCGCAGACGTCCTTTAGCGTTTGCCCATGTCCAAAACGCTCTTTCACATCTGCCCGTATCCAAAACACCCATTCAAGCTTGTATGCACCCAAAGCGTCTTCGTGTTCGCCCGAACCTAAAGCGACCCCTTACGATTATCTGCATCCAGGGCGCTCTTTTGCGTTGGCCGAACCCCAAAGCGACCCTTTGCGTTGGCCTGTATCCAAATCGCCCTCTTGAGCCTGCCTGTGCCCAAAGCCCTTCATGCCCTCCCGAGTCCAAAGCAGCACTTCGCATTTGCTTGAATCCAAGGCTCCCCTTCACGATTGCCCGCATCCAAAGCCCCTCATGTCATCCCGGATCCAAAGATCCCCTCGTGTCCGCCCGAGTCTAAAGCACCCCTCGTGTTCGCCCGAATCTTAACCAGAATCTGAATTTCTCTAAATGATACTTGACTACTCTCATATATCACTGTAAATTGGAACTGTTCTAATTCGAGGTTTTAAGGAGGGGCATAAATGAACAAGAACGCACAGATCATTCTTGACACCATCAATGCCTCTACCGATCACCCCACGGCAGAACAGGTGTATTTACACCTCAAGGAACGTGGCACAAAGGTTTCCATGGCAACGGTGTACAACAACCTTGCCAGTCTTTATGCCAAAGGCCTCATCCGTAAAGTGGCTGTTCCCGGCTTTCCCGATCGTTACGACAACGTCACCCGGCACGACCATTTAGTGTGCCAGAATTGTGGCAGGCTCGTTGATGTCTCGCTAGAGGATTTCACTGAGTCCATCCAGCGAGATTCTGGTGCCCAAATCATTTCGTATGATTTGAACGTCACCTATCTCTGCCCTGAATGCACAGAAGCACGCGTTGGCAAAGACGCCCTTCATAACTAGCAATCATCTCGCGAAAGGAGCCCAAAATGAGCGAGAACAAGTATGCAGGTACCCAGACCGAAAAAAACCTTCAGGCAGCATTTGCTGGCGAGTCCCAGGCTCGCAACAAGTACACCTACTTCGCTTCCGTGGCAAAGAAGGAAGGTATGGAGCAGATTTCCGCCCTGTTCCTGAAGACCGCCGATAATGAAAAGGAACACGCAAAATTGTGGTTCAAGGAGCTCGGCGGCATCGGTGACACCGCAGCAAACCTCGCAGCTGCAGCTGATGGCGAGAACTACGAGTGGACCGATATGTACGATGACTTCGCCAAGACCGCAGAAGAAGAGGGCTTCAAGGCTCTGGCGGCCAAATTCCGCATGGTTGGCGAAATCGAGAAGCATCATGAAGAGCGTTATCGCGCCCTTCTGAAGAACGTCGAAACCGCTCAGGTTTTCGAGAAGAGCGAAGTTAAGGTTTGGGAATGCCGTAACTGCGGCCACATCGTTGTTGGCACCAAGGCTCCTGAAGTTTGCCCCGTATGCGCTCACCCCAAGAGCTACTTTGAGGTACACGCCGAGAACTACTAAGACGCAGCTCGCGCTCGAGCTTGCTATACAGGCGTTCGAAACTTATCGCTTTAACGTAAAGAGGCCGCATATGCGGTCTCTTTTTCATTTCCCCTTCCCTGCACAACCACCCTCGCAGCAACCGTCTCCTACAGCAACCTTCCCACTGCGCCAGAAATGAGCCATCGCCCGCATCCTGCACCCATGCGCCGCCAGCGCCGCTCCCCAGTTTTGCTTTCCGCCGCCCGCCCGCTCCCCGGTCCCGCGCTTACCGGACCCTGGCCCACTGTCACCCGCTCCCAGGGCGCCCGCCATGCCGCGCCCCCATCCCTGCCTCGCGCCGCCGCCCGCTCCCATCGCGCCCCATCACCTGAGTACCGCCCCGCTGCCGCCCGCACCCATTGGGCTCGCCTCGTCCGCATCGCGACCATCGCGTGCCGTCGCCCGCATCGCATCTACCCCACTGCGTGCCGCCATCCGCATCCCCCTATGTCGCCACCGAGCAGATTCCGCGCTCATCGCCCCCCATCACGACCATCGTGCGCCGCCGCCGTCTTACACGTGTTGCGCTTCGCCGTCCGCATCGCGCCCACCGTGCGCCGACATCCGCATCGCGCCTCATCTCTCTCCTCGCGTTGCGGCGGCCCCAGGGCCCTGGCTGGCAAGAACCGCGC